>Ga0101941_1000113_pt3 | contig 192875 bp, 177 predicted proteins | sample DewCreD2012metaG_3_FD_75242 | JGI IMG/M metagenome (GOLD analysis project Ga0101941, IMG submission 75242) | Hot spring sediment bacterial and archeal communities from British Columbia, Canada, to study Microbial Dark Matter (Phase II) - Dewar... ... | reverse complement strand
TAGCCGTAGAAGACGATCCAGCCCGTGGCAAGCATGACCTTCGCCATCCAGTCAATGTGGTTCATCGTGATGTATTCACGCAAGCCCGGATAGAGAATGCGGAACGGAATGACAAGGGTCAGCACCATCGCGAAGCCGGAGAAGATGGCGCCTGCCACGAAATAGGGCGGGAAGATAGTTACATGCCAGCCGGGCACGATGGAGATGGCAAAGTCTAACGACACGATCGAGTGAACCGAGAGCACCAGTGGCGTGGAGAGTCCTGCCAGCAGGAGGTAAGCCTGTTCGTAGCGGAGCCAGTGAACCGCCGAACCGCGCCAGCCCCAGGAGAGGATGCCGTGAATCACCTTCGCCAGCGTGCTTTTGGCGCGGTCGCGCATCGTGGCAAGGTCAGGGATAAGCCCCATGTACCAGAACAGCACCGAGACCGTGAAGTAGGTGGAGACGGCGAACACATCCCACTCCAGCGGGCTGCGGAACTGGGGCCACATCGCCAGCCAGTTGGGCAGCGGGAAGAGCCAGTACGCCACCCAGGGACGCCCTGTGTGGAACAGGGGGAATAAGCCGGCGCACATCACGGCGAAAATCGTCATCGCCTCGGCGAAGCGGTTGATGGACATACGCCACGCCTGGCGCAACAGCAACAGAATCGCCGAGATGAGCGTGCCTGCGTGTCCGATACCAATCCACCAGACGAAGTTGATAATCGCGAATCCCCAGGCGACGGGCTGGTTGATGCCCCAGATGCCCAGCCCCACGATGAGCAGCCACACCAGCGAGGTAATGAGCATCAAGGTGCCCACGGCGCCGATGCCGAACATCACCGTCCAGGCAGGCGGATGCGGATTTTCAGGAATCCGCGCAATCTGGTCGGTGATGCGCTCGTAAGTTTGCTGCCCCTCAAACAAGGGGAACTCCTGCACTTTAGGTTTAATGGCTTCCTGCATGGCTTGCCTCCGCGCCAGAAAGTTCAGGATGCGGGTTGTCAATCTTGGCTAAGTAGGTGGTGCGAGGTCGGTAGTTCAGTTCGCCCAGCATGGCGAAGTTGTGCGGCTGGTCGCGCAGCTGGCGTACCTTGCTGTTGGGGTCGTTCAGGTCGCCGAACACGATTGCGCCCGTCGGGCACGCCTGCTGGCAAGCCGGGATGACCTCGCCGTCGCGAATGCGCCGATTCTCGCGCTTGGCGTTAATCCGCGCCTTGCTAATTCGTTGCACACAGTAGGTGCATTTCTCCATCACACCGCGCCCGCGCACCGTAACATCGGGGTTCTGCATCAGGTGCAGCACAGGCGATTTCATGTAACTGTAGCGATAGAAGTTGAAACGACGCACTTTGTACGGGCAGTTGTTGGAGCAGTAGCGTGTGCCCACGCAACGGTTGTAGACCATCACATTCAGCCCTTCGTGGTCATGCACTGTTGCGGCGACAGGGCACACCAGCTCGCAGCCCGCGTTTTCGCAGTGCATACAGGGCACGGGCACCTGATAGACTTTCGGGTTCTCAGGCGAACCTTTGAAGTAGCGGTCGATTCGGAGCCAGAGCATTTCGCGTCGGCGCACAACCTGTTCCTTGCCGACCACGGGGATGTTGTTCTCCGCCTGACACGCCGTCACGCACGCGCTACAACCCGTGCAGAGCGTCGGGTCAATCACCATGCCCCAGGCGTAGCGGAAGTTATCGGGGTTCTCATATCGGTCGTAGCGGAATCGCTCAGGGTACATCGATGGGTGAACATGCTCATACCCCTTGCGGTGCGGCTTGTTTTTGAATTCGGGGTCCTGACGGAACTCTTCAAGCGTGCCCGTGAGCAGGATGGGGCGGTGCGCCGTGCTGTCCAGCTCAGGCTCCTTCTGGCGCGTATCGATGAGGTGATGTTCCTCCGTGCGGGCGACGGTGTAGGACTGGCGCGTCGGGATGACTTCCGCTCCACGAGCGAACCAGAGGTTGCTGGTGGTGCGCAGAGTGTAGGCGTTGAATCCCGCACCAGAGCCTTTTGCGCCTGCTCGCGTGCGCCCGTAGCCCAGATGGAGGGTAATCGCATCGTCCACATGCCCCGGAATCGGGTACGCCGCCACGACCAGCGACTTCCCGTCCAGCCGAATCTCAATCAGGGGCACCTGGTCGCGCACGAAGGACACATCTTCGTTCCACGCGTAGGTTGCCTTGCTCCACAGCCCCAGTTTCTTGAAGGTGTTGAGGCTCATGAAGGCGAGGTTGTCCCAGCAGGTTCGGGTAACGGGTTTGGGCAGCTCCTGAAGCCATGCGTTGTTGGCGAAGCGCCCATCGTAAATCGTGGGGTCGGGCGCGAAACGGATTTCCAGCGTATCGGCTGCCTGCACGGTATCCAGCAGCGCAGGAACCTGCACCACGAGCGGATTCTGCTTCAGCGCGACCGTTTTCACAGGGCGTGCCGTGCGGGGCATCACCCCGTCGTGGACGCTCTGACGCCAGAATTTGTCGAACTGGGCGCCGCTAAGACCGCTGGCTTTTTGCCAGTAGGCTTGCACCAGTTCATAGGTCTGTTTTCCTGCCTGCCCGTTGATAAGCGCCATCAGTTCCAGCGCGGTGCGCGTGTTGGAGTAGAGGGGATAAATCAAAGGCTGCTGGATAGAGACCGTGCCGTCGAACGCGCGCACATCGCCCCAAGTCTCCAGCGGGTGCGTTTCGGGCACATGCCACACACAGAGCGCGGCGGTCTCGTCCACATACGCGCCCAGATGGACGCTGAAGGGCACTTTGGGGATGAGCTCGGCGAAGTTGAGGTCTGCGGGCGCGTCGTAAGCGGGGTTGACGCCCAGCATGATCAGCACTTCTACCGCGCCGTTCTGGATTTCCTGTGCGAGCTGGCGGATGTCCTGTGTGTGGAGGGTGGGCTTGGCTTCTGGCGGCGCGATAAACACCACCGTGTTGCCAATGTTGCCCAGCGCGTGGTTGATGGCGTGGGCGATTGCGTGTACGGCGGGCGGCTGCGCCTCGCCCACCACCAGCAGGCTCCTGCCAGCATGTGCCTTCAGTTCCCCTGCGACGACCTGCGCCCACTTCTGCTCTTCAGGCGTCAGTTCGCCTGCAACTTCTGCCTGTACGGGGGCATCCAGCAGGCGGGCAATCTCATATGCCAGCCGACCAATCTTGCTGGAGGGGATGGGCAAGCGCTCATCAGCGGTCATGCCCGTAACCGTGAACATCGGCTCCGCCACGAAGAGGCGATTCATGCGCTCCTGACCCTTGCGCACTTTCCGCCCCTGCATGAAATCGTGCGCATAGCGCACCGCACCCGGACCGCTGTAGAGGATATCGCTATCCAGGGCGACCAGCACATCCACCTGATCCAGGCGATAGAGGGGGTACAGCCATTCCCCGAAGGCGAGCTTGGTGCCTTCGTACACATTCTCCCAGCTGACCGCCTCGTATTGATACCATTTCGCCTGCGGGTTTGCCTTCAGGAACTGCTGAATCTGGTCGGCGAGGGTGGGCGAGGTGATGGCGCCCGTAAGGATGCGCACCCCAGCGCCCTGCTTGGCGTTCTGGATGGCAATCTGCTGGAGCAGCTCCCCTGTGAAGGTACTCCAGCCGGCAACACGCCCGAACTTAAGCAGATTCTGCGAGCGGTCGGGGTCATAGAGGTCCAGCAGCATCGCCTGTGTGATGGCGCTGGTTGCACCCAGGCTGGCGGGATGGTTTGGGTTGCCTTCAATTTTAATAGGACGCCCTTCGTACGACTTCGCCAGCACGCCTGTCGCGAAGCCGCTGACCGCCAGCGCGGTGGCGAAGTAGAGGGTTTCACCAGGCAGGTGTTCGGGCGGGGTCTTGGATTGCGAGATAATGGGACCCTGAGGCTTGTAGCCGCATGCGGAAAGCCCTGCCAGCGCCATCGAGGCGCCCATCAGCTTGAGAAACTGGCGTCGGCTCACAAAGTCGCTGAGAGGCTGGGCATGGCGCGGGAACTCGCGCGCCAGATGTTCTTCAAAATCGGGCGCCTCCATCAACTCGTTCAGACTGCGCCAGAACTTCTCGCCTGTGCCCTGTTCGTGCGTTCGCTTTTCCATGCTGACTCCCTCACCGATGGCAGATGGAGCAGTCGCTCAGCTGCTCCTTGTGAATGTTATAGTGCTTCACCAGAAGTCGCCCCAACTCAATCTGGTTGCGGGGGATGGCGTTGGGGTCGTAGGGGATGTTATACTTGTCCAACATCGCTTTCATCTCTTCGGGATTGCGCGGGGTCTGGTAATACATATTGAAAACTTCCTCTTTGGGGCGAATGTGCTTTTCGGGGTTGCGGTGGCAGTCCAGACACCACCACATTGAGAAAGGTTGCGACTTCGCCGTGAGGTGCATCTTCTCGATGCCCTGATGGCAGGTCGCACAGCTGATGCCTTTGTTCACATGGGCGCTGTGATTGAAGTAAACAAATTCGGGGAGATTGTTGACTTTGTTCCAGACGAGGGGCTTGTCGTTGTTATAACTGTCGCGCACAGGTTGCAGGAGGGGGCTGTTCGTCCAGATTTGCGAGTGGCAGGTCATACACACTTCGGTAGAGGGCACCCCTGCATGTGCGGACTGTGTTACTGACCAGTGGCAGTAACGGCAGTCGATGCCCAGCTCCTCGTAGTGGTGTTTGTGGCTGAACGGCACGGGCTGGTCGGGTGGCTCGCCAGCACGGGTCATCCACGGGGAGCGGGTGATGTTGGAACCTGCCAGCACCAGTCCCACCAGCGCAAGCAAGCCGCCGAAGATTGTCGCTCGCGCTACTGTGTTATGATGACGCTTAAAGACCTGTGGCATGTTTTCGTCACCTCGTCTATGATTTATTTTCGGGAGGCGGCGTCGCCTTCCTGCAGAACGGGGATGGATAAAGCGTCAAAGCCTTATCGATCCTCGCCCAGATTGTGAACACCATCACAATCTTAGCCAGACTAACCATCTTTTCCGCTGACAATTTGGCTTTACCGCCCTCCTGCTGACGAATATATTACCCGATGAGCAGGGGGCGTTGTCAAGGGGAGAGTGGGGGTTTGTGCTTTTTTTCACAGAGTTATCGGCGGGGGTTGGGGTATTCTCATGCCCATGCGTGTGGTGCGCCTGACGCCTGATTCGGAGCCGCGGCTGAAAAAGCGGGCGCTGTTTGCGGTATTCCTCACCATCTGTGTGAGTCTGATTGGATTCGGGATTGTGATCCCCCTGTTGCCTGCTTATGCGCAGCAGTTTGATGCGTCCGAGCTGGAGATAGGGTTTTTGTTTGCGTCGTTTTCGGTGGCGCAGTTGCTGGCGTCGCCGCTGCTGGGGGTATGGTCGGATCGGTGGGGTCGGCGTCCTGTGCTGATTTTGAGTTTGCTGGGGTCGGCGCTGAGCTTTGTGATCCTGGCGCTGGCGCCGAACCTGGGGTGGCTGTTTGTGTCGCGGCTGGTGGACGGGTTCACAGGGGGGAATATCACCACGGCGCGCGCCTATATTGCGGACATCAGCGAGCCACATGAGCGTTCCCGTAATTTCGGGCTGATTGGCGCGGCGTTCGGGCTGGGGTTCATTCTGGGACCAGCACTGGGGGGCGCGCTGGCGCATTTTGGGCTGGCGGCGCCTGCGTGGTTCGCTGTGGGGCTGTCGCTGGCGTCGGCGTTTCTGGCATGGTATCAGCTGCCTGAGACAATACATCGCACGCAGGCGGTGCAGGTTTCCCCATGGCGCGAGTTGCCCCGCATGCTCCAGCGTGCGCCTGTTGGAACCCTGCTGATTCTCAACTTTCTGATGTGGCTGGGCTTTTCAGTTTATCAGACGAGTTTTCCACTGTTTCTGAACAAGCGCTTTGAGTTCACCCCTGCGCAGGTGGGATATGTGTTGACTTTTGTGGGGATTGTGGCGGCGGCGGCGCAGGCGGTGCTGGTAGGGGCTGTGGTGCGTCGTCTGGGAGAGCGCGCGGCGTTTCTGCTGGGGATGGGGTTGAATGTGGCGGGGCTGGTGGGCGCCTCGCTAACCCATTCGGTGTGGCTATTCTATGGGCTGGCAGGGCTGGCGGCGGCGGGGGGCGCGCTCGCGCTCCCCACTTTCACCAGCATCTTGAGCCAGTCCGTTCAGAGCGACGAGCAGGGGCGTTTGCAGGGCGTGAGCGGCTCGCTGGAGAGCCTCGCGCGGATTATCGGACCCGTCTGGGGCAACGGCTTATTGAAATATGACACGACACTCCCCTTTGCCTCTGCGGGATTGCTGCTGCTGGGCGTCGCGCTCTGGATGGGGCGCGTGCCTGCAAAGAAGTGAGTTCGCGTGGTATAATTTCACAGGTGCCCCAGATTAGCTCAATCGAAGACCTGATCCAGATTATTCGCCAGCACCCCGAGTGGCGCGAGGCGCTGTTGAGCGTGCTGCTGCCACAAGACCTGCTTGCACTGCCTCAGGAGTTCCGTGATTTCCGCGCAGAAGTGCGCGAAATGCTGATGGCGCACGAGCGGCGCATGCAGGCTCACGAGGAACGCATGGCGGCGATTGAAGAGCAGATTGCCCGCCAGCGTGCCGACTTCGAGCGCGAAATGCAGGCAATGCGCAAGGAGTTTCAAGCGCAGATGCAAGCAATGCGTCAGGAGTTCCAGGAGCAGATGCAGGCAATGCGTCAGGAATTCCAAGAGCAGATGCAAGCAATGCGTCAGGAGTTCCAAGAGCAGATGCAGGCGATGCGTCAGGAGTTCCAGGAGCAGATGCAGGCGATGCGCCAGGAGTTTGAGCAACGCTACCATGACCTGCGCGCCGAGATGAAGCAAATGCGCGAAGAGTTCACGGCGCGATTCGAGCGAATCGAGGAAGACATTAGACAGATTCGTGAGGGAGACATTAAGCAGCTTCGGGACGATGTGGGTCAGCTCAAGGGAATCGTGCTGGAGTTGCAGTGGGGACATCGCGCCAGGTCGTACTTCGGACGGCTTTTGCGCAAGGTACGGGTCTACGCGCCAGGTGAAATCTGTGATGAGATTGAAGAAGACGGAGAGATTCCTGAACCCCAGCGTTCCCAGCTGCTGGAGCTGGATTATATTGTGCGTGGTTTGCGGCGCTCTGATGGGCGTGAAGTATATCTGGCTGTGGAGGTATCGTGGGGTGTTGGTGTTACGGATGTGATCCGCGCTCGGGATCGGGCGCAGATTTTACGGGAGCAGGGGCTGCCAGCCTATCCCGTCGCGGTTGGCAACTATATAACGCCTGAAGCCCAGTCTCTGGCAGAGGCGGAGGGGGTCGTGTTGATGACCGATTCTCAAATTCAGGGCGCTGAGAGGCTGGAGCGCGATTAGTCTTGCTCTGGCTCCACCTGATGTGCCAGCAGCACGGCTTCGGCGACCTCCACCAGCGGCTTACCTGTGCTTTCCGCAGTGTTGACCATGCGTCGGAACGCCTCCTCTTCGGAGATGCCGAGTTTCTGTGCCAGCACGCGGCGGGCGCGCCCAATCGTTTTGCGCGCCTTCATCTCGCGTTCCAGATTCAGCATCTGCGCCTCGATTGCACGCATCTCGCGATAGCGGCTGACCGCCACCTGAATAGCGGGGGCTAAATCCGCCTCGCGAAACGGCTTCACGAGGTAGCCCAGCACGCCTGCCTTATCGGCTCCTTCAATCATCGCCTGCTCGCTGTAGGCGGTCAGGATCAGCACGGGGGCAATCCGCTCCTTTGCCAGACGGCGGGAGAGTTCAATCCCGTCCATGCCGGGCATCATGATGTCCACGATAACGAGGTCGGGTTGCAGGGTGCGTGCCAGCGCGAGGGCGGTCTCTCCGTTATCCGCCTCGCCCACAACAGTGTGCCCCATCGATTCCAGCATGGCACGCAAATCCATGCGAATCACGGGTTCGTCGTCCACAATCAGCACGCGGTAGGTGTTCATGAATGCCCTCCCTGTGTGAGGATTTCCACGCCGTAGGGTTCCAGTAGCGGGCGCAGGCGTTCAGCGAGCGCATAGACGCCTGGCATTTCGGTTTCGGCGTGCCCGCCTTCAAACAGCACGATATCGCGCGCCCACGCTTCCAATGTGTGGTGGTGGCGTACTTCGCCTGTGAGCAGGGCGTCGGCGAGCGCGGCTTTCGCCTGAGCCAGATAGTCGCCGCCAGAGCCACCCACCACCGCCAGTGTGCGAATAATCGCGTTCGGCTTACCGTACACGCGCACATACGGGTTGCCCAGTTTCTCGGCGAGGTAATCGCGCAGTTCGCTGGCGAGCATCGCGCGTGGCAGGCGTCCTACCCGTCCCAGCGGGTAGACCTGCGGCGTGTGGAGCGGATACACATCGTATGCCACCTCCTCGTAGGGGTGAACCCGCTTCATTTCGGCAATCACCGTTTCCAGCCGGTCGGCGGGCACAAGCACTTCGAGGCGCATCTCTTCGGCATGCTCACGCTGTCCGACTGCACCCTGAAACGGGTTCGCGCCCTCCATCGGCTCATAGGTGCCTGTACCGGGATGATAGAAGGCGCATCGTCGGTACAGCCCAATCACCCCTGCGCCCGCATCCGCCATCGCGTCCAGAACAGGGTCCAGGTAGGCGGTGGGCACGAACACCACCAGCTTGAACTGGGATACACATGCGCCCTCGCCGAAGGGGCGCACTTCTTCTAATCCCACCGTTTGCGCCAGCGCGTCGTTGATGCCCCCCGGTGCTGTGTCCCAGTTGGTATGCACGGCGATATGGGCAATCTGGTGAGCGCAGAGGGTCTGGACCGCCTGACCCACGGGGTCGTCAAAGCGAATTGTGCGCAGGGGACGATAAATCAGGGGGTGGTGCGTAATCAGCAGCTGGCAGCCGCGATAGTGCGCCTGAACCGCCGTTCTGGGGTCAGGGTCTAACGCCACCAGAATGCGCTCCACGCTCTGGTCGGGCGAGCCAATCTGCAGACCGATCGGGTCGTCGCGGAGCGCCCACTGGGGCGGCGCAATCTGGTTCAGCGCGTTCAGCACCTCACGTACCGTGATGGGCATGTTTCAATTGTACCCGCTGGGTATGGGCAGGACTGGAGCCAATCGGGTACAACATAGGTTGTGATAACGCTTTCGAACGGCGAGCGGCTGGAGTTCCTCACGGGGAGTGGGGCGCTGGGTTTTGACGGGCGCGGCTGGTGGTGGGAGTATCCTCTCCGGTGGCTCGGTATCCTGAACCCTCACGACTTCGCGATTGTGGTCAAAACGCTCACCCTGAAGCCCCGTCGGGGGAACCTGCGCTGGTATGCGCCCTGGCGGTGTGTGCGCCTCATCCCGGGAGGGACCGTTAACGCCGTTGGGCTAACCAATCCGGGAGTGGACTGGTGGATACGCACCTGCTACCCCCGTATGAAGCGGATGCGCCTGCAGATAGTGGTCTCGGTGTTCGCCGAAAACGCTGCCGAGGCGCAGGCGTTCGCTGAGAAACTCAAGCCTCTGGAGATTGCGGCGATTGAGCTCAACGCCTCCTGTCCGAATGTACCCCATGAGAGCGCGGTCGCCCATGTGCGCGCTCTCGCTGAAGCGCTGGCTGAGTCGGGACACCCACTGATTGTCAAGGTCGGCTATGACCAGCCTTACACAGAGATTGCGCGCGCTGTAGAGGGGGTTGCGGAGGCGATTCATGCGATTAACGCCGTGCCGTGGCGGATGGTGTTTCCCGACAAGCCGTCGCCGCTGGCGAATCTGGGAGGCGGGGGCGTTTCTGGCGAACCGATTCGTCCGATGGTGCGCGAGGCGATTCGCAGACTCCGCGAGACAACTCATCTGCCCCTGATTGCAGGGGGCGGGATTTACACGCTTCAGGATCTGGAGGAGTTGTGGGCACTGGGAGCGCGCGCGTTCAGCATCGGCACGCTATTTTTACGCGCTCCCTGGATGCCGAACCGACTGGTGCGCCAGTGGCGTGAGCGTCATCCTACAGAATATAACGGCTCAGGTCCACATCCTGCACAATATCCGCCAGACGCGCCCGCACATACGCCGCATCGATGACCACATGCTCACCTCTGCGCTCTGGCGCCTCAAACGAGAGGTCTTCCATCAGGCGCTCCATCACGGTGTGCAGGCGCCGTGCGCCGATATTCTCTGTGCGGGTGTTGACCTCATGGGCAATCCGAGCAATCTCATCGATGGCGTCTTCGGTGAACTCTACCGTAACGCCTTCAGTCGCCATGAGGTGCTGATATTGCTTGATGAGCGCGTTTTCTGGCTCGGCGAGGATGCGCCGAAAATCTTCGGAGCCAAGCGGGTCCAGCTCCACACGGATGGGCAGGCGTCCCTGCAGCTCTGGGATCAGGTCTGAGGGCTTGGACATGTGGAACGCGCCTGCCGCAATAAACAGGATGTGGTCGGTGCGCACGGGTCCGTACTTGGTCGCGACGGTGGAGCCTTCGATAATCGGCAGCAGGTCGCGCTGTACCCCTTCGCGGCTCACATCGGGTCCGACGGTACTGCGTGCGCCGGCGATTTTATCTATCTCGTCCAGAAACACGATTCCTGTCTGCTCCACACGCTGGATGGCTTCGCGAATCAGGGCGCCGCGGTCCAGCATCTTGCGTGCCTCCTGCTGAGTGTAGATTTCTATCGCTTCTGCCACGGAGACCGTGCGCTCTGTTTGCGAGCGGGGTCCAAAGGGGGAGAACATTTCTATATCGATGCCCATCTCCTCAATCCCCTGGGGGGAGAAGATTTGCACGAACGGGGACGCGCTTTCCTCCACCTCAACGGTGAGCGTTTCGTCCATCAGTTCACCGTTTTTGAGCTGCTTGATAATTTCCCGCTTGCGCTGGCGCCGTTTCGCGGCGCGCTCTTTTGGCTCGCGCGGCAGTTCCTCCTCTTCTTCAAAAGCTTCCAGAAGCGCGGCGAACGGGAAGGGGGGCGGGGTGCTTCGTCGGCGTCGGGGCATTTCGATCTCCACCAGCTGGCTGGCGATTCGTTCTATCGCGCGCTCGCGCGCTTTGGGGCGCACCTCCTCCATCTTCTCCTGTTCCACCATGCGAACGGCGACATTTGTGAGGTCGCGAATCATCGAGTCCACATTGCGCCCCACATAGCCAACTTCGGTGAACTTGGTGGCTTCCACCTTGATGAAGGGGGCACGCACCAGCAACGCCAGTCGGCGCGCAATCTCGGTCTTACCCACTCCTGTGGGACCAATCATCAGGATGTTTTTAGGCAGTACCTCATCCCGCAGGTGTGGAGGTAGCAACTGGCGGCGATAGCGGTTGCGCAGGGCAATCGCGACGGCGCGTTTCGCACGGTTCTGACCTACGATATACTTATCCAGCTCCGCCACAATCTGGCGCGGCGTGAGCGACTCCATCGGTACAGGTGTCTTCACAGGCTTAAGTATACCTCTGAGCAGGGTATACTTGATACCCATGCCCGTTATCGAAGCGGAACGCCTCAGCAAGACCTATATTTCCTACAAGCGCCCGCCCGGATTGTGGGGCGCGATTAAGAGCCTGTTTCATCGCGAGCGCCACGAGGTGCAGGCGGTGCGCGACATTTCGTTCCGTATTGAAGAAGGCGAGCTGGTGGGCTTTCTGGGACCGAACGGGGCGGGCAAGACCACTACGCTGAAGATGCTTTCCGGAATCATCTTTCCCACATCGGGCACGGCGCGGGTGCTGGGGTTTGTGCCCTGGGAGCGCCGTCCTGAAATGCAACGCCAGATTGCGCTGGTGATGGGGCAGAAGATGCAACTGTGGTGGGATTTGCCCCCCTATGAGTCTTACATTCTGCTCAAGGCGCTCTATGAGATCCCCGATGATGTGTTTGAGCGCCGGGTTCACGAGCTGGCGGAGATGCTGGAGATTCGGCATGTGTTGCACACTCAGGTACGCCGCCTCTCGCTGGGGGAACGGATGAAGTGCGAGCTGCTGGCGGCGTTGTTGCATCGTCCGCGCGTGCTGTTTCTGGACGAGCCGACAATCGGGCTGGATGTGGTCTCACAGAAACGCATCCGTGAGTTCCTGAAAGAATATAACCAGCGCGAACGCACCACAATTCTGCTTACCAGCCACTACATGCAAGATGTTCAGGAGCTGGCACAGCGCGTGTTGATTATCCATCACGGGCAGCTGATTTTTGACGACACGCTCCGCGCGCTGGTGGAACGCTACAGCCCCTCACGCGCGCTCCATCTGCAGTTTGAGCGTCCCGTTTCGGCGGCGGATTTAGAGGGCTATGGGCGGATTGTGCGCATGGAACCGCTCTCGGCGGTGCTGGAGGTGCCGCGCGAGCAGGTGAGTCGGGTCGCCAGTGCGCTGCTGCAGGCGTTCCCGATTCACGACATCACGATTGAAGAGGTGGATATCGACGAGATTATTCGCGATATTTTTGCGGGCAAGCGCGAGCCGGTGCCCGGTTAGTAGCCAATCCGCACGGACTCGGTCCAGAGTACGCGCCGAATCGCCTCACGGACTGCCTGCGCCACCTCTTCGGGGGTCTTATTGCGCAGCTGGGCGTCTTCGGGGGTGATGCGCACCAGCTCCTGCCCGCGAATCACAACGCCTTGCTTATCGGGAGCGAGCTGCACTTCGTAGAGTTGCAAGCCGTCGTCCAGCAGGCGGTTGAGTGCCTTCGCAATCTGTTGCGCTCGTTGCTGGGAGTCGTTCGCAGGCGTGAAAATCTCTATCTGGTCGTACACCACGCGGTACAGCCCCTCCGGCTTTTCGGCATCCACAGGGAGCGCCTTGACCTGCAGGGCAGGGCTGACCTCCCGACGGCGGATGGGGATGCCCATTTCGGTCAGCGCCTGACGAATCTTCGCCACGCGCTCGCGCGTAATGGGGTGCGTGCGGAAGATGCCCCAATCAATCTGAGGGCGCTTGCGCTCTTCCGCCTCCAGTCGCTCCATAAACACCAGCAATCCCACAGGGTTATAGGGCGACTGGCGCAGGTATTCCAGGGCGGTGAGGTCGGCGTCGGTCTCGGCTTCCTGGCTGAAGCTGCTCATGCGGGCAATCCGATAAAACTGCGTGCCCGCAATCACATTCGCCATATCTTCCGAGGGCAGCCGCCCCAGAATGCCCACCAGAATGGCGGGCAGTAGCACACGCTCCTGAATCTTGGCGTCGCGGCGCAGGAGGTGAATCACATGGCGATGGTCGGCGTGAGCAATCTCGTGGGCAATCACGCCCGCCAGCTCGTCGTCGCTGCTCACAAAGTCCAGCAAGCCTTTATAGATGAAAATGAAACCGCCCGGGACGGAGAAAGCGTTGACCTCTTTCTCATCGATGATTCGGAAGGTGTATTCAAACGGCGCAGGACCTTCCTCACCCCAGAGCGCTTTTGTTTTGGTGCGGCGTGCAATCTCGGCAAGCGTTTGCCCAATTCGGTTCACGCGCTCTGCCAGGGCGGCGTCGTTGACGAACTTGACCTCTTTCTCAATTTCGGCGACAATCTGCTTGCCCAGTTCAATCTCTTCCTTGTCTCTGGGGCTGAGTTCGGGATGGGCAGGCTCCTGCGCACGGGCGAACACCCCCGTGAGGGAGAGCGCCAGCACGAAGACCAATCTCCACCCGTGTCGTATTCGGCTTCGTAAACGCATATTCAGTAGCTCCTGGGTAATTATACGCTATTTGACGCTCTGAGGTTCTTGATGGGTTCCGCCTGAGCAATTAGACGGGGGAAGGGGGCAAAGGTGCCGTGCCCTCAAAAGCAACTTGGGCGGGTCCTGTCATCCAAAGGGTTTCGGGGTTTTCCCAGTGAATGAGCAGGTCGCCGCCGGGCATATGCACGACGGTCTGGGGTTCCAGCCGCCCGGTCAGCACGCCGATCACCACCACGGCGCATGCGCCTGTGCCGCAGGCGGGCGTGGCGCCTGCCCCGCGCTCCCATGGGCGCACTTCCACCGCGTTGCGTGCGTGTACTCGCGCCACCTGAAAGTTCGTGCGCTGGGGAAAGAGGGGGTGGTTCTCCACCTGCGGTCCGATCTGTTCGAGCGGGAACTCGTTCAGGGGGCGTTCAGTAAACAGCACGGCGTGGGGCGTGCCCGTGTTGACGGCGGAGATGCAGAGCGTCTCGCCCGACGGCAGGGTGAGCGGTTGATCGAGAATCGGCTGGTCAGGGGGTGTGCCGGCGGCTGGAATTTCGGCACGAGCGAGTCGCGGCGCGCCCATCGCAACCCGAATCTGCGAGGCGTCGGGGCAGGCGCGAAACACCTCCCGAACGCCTGCCCCCGTTTCGATGCGCAACGCTTCTGCGTCGGGCGCGTAGCGGTCAAACAGAAAGTGCGCCAGACAGCGGATGCCGTTGCCGCACATCTCCGCTTCGGAGCCATCGGCATTAAACAGGCGCATGCGGTAATCTGCGACTTCCGAAGGGAGCGCCAGCAAAAGCCCGTCCGCGCCAATAACATAGCGCCGCTGGCACCACACGCGCGCTAAAGCGCCCCAATCCTGCGCAGGCAACGCCTCGCCAATCCCGTCCAGCAGAATGAAGTCGTTGCCGTTGCCCTGAACCTTCACGAAGGCGAGGCGGTTCACTCCTCAAACTCACCCTCTTGTGGGGCGCGGCTGGGTCCGTAGCCCGGCACAGGACGCGAGGGCACAATCGAGGTAACCGCGTGCTTGTAGACCAGCTGCACCGGCTTGCCGGGGCTTTCCAGAAGGATGGTGAACGCATCGAAGCCGCGCACTACGCCGCGCAACTGTAGCCCACCGCTCAGGTACACCGTCACGCCAATACCTTCCTTGCGCACCTGATTCAAAAACATATCCTGCAAATTAATCGCTTTCGGCATCGTTCATAGCCCTCCCTGTTGTTCAATCAGACTCAAGATATGTTGGGCGGTCTTTTCGGCGCCCGCACTTGCGTCCAGCCAGTGGACCCCGGGTTCTTTGCGGAACCAGGTCATCTGGCGTTTTGCGAACCGCCGCGTGTCGCGTTTCCAGAGGCGAACTGCCTCCTCCAGCGAGAGGCGCCCCTCCAGATACTCGATCATATGGCGGTAGCCCAGCCCTTTGAGAGCGGGCAGGTCTTTATTGTACCCTTTTTGCAAGAGGTTTTGCACCTCCTGCAAAAAGCCCTGCGCCATCATCTGGTCGACGCGGGCGTCGATTCGAGCGTAGAGTTGCTGTCTGGGCATGGTCAGCCCCACTTTGAGGCTTGGCAGCTCCGACTCGGCACGCCGTTGCCACTGGCTGATGGGCACGCCCGTGGCTTCGTAGACCTCCAGCGCCCGCACGATTCGCACCGCGTCGTTGGGATGGATGCGCGTCGCCGCCACAGGGTCCACCTGCTTTAGACGCGCGTGCATCGCGTGTGTGCCGAGGGTTTTGCACTCCGCCATCAGGCGCTCGCGAATCTCAGGCGAGGCAGGGGGCGGGGCGAGGCTGAAGCCGTGCAACAGCACGCGCAGGTACAGCCCCGTGCCGCCCACAATCAGCACGCGCTTGCCCCGCGCCCGAATCGACTCTATCGCTTCCAGCGCCAGCTCCCGGAAGCGTGAGGCAGTGAACACCTCGTCGGGGTCTGCCACATCAATCAGGTGGAATCGCACGCGCTGCTGCTCCTCGGGCGTGGGCTTGGCAGTGCCGATGTCCAGCCCCCGATACACCGCGCCCGAATCGGCGGAGATAATTTCGCCGTCCAGCGCCTCCGCCAGCAGAATGCCCACTGCCGTCTTGCCCGTGGCGGTGGGTCCCAGAATCACCAGCGCTCGCTCTGTCAAGGTAAGGGGAATTGTACCTCTGTGCGGAAAGGGGGCAAAATGAGGTATCCTCTTTGTCGGTGAGCGTGATGGGCTTACGCGGAGTGATACGCGGACGCACGATTGAACTGGAGCAGGAACCGCCCCTGCCCGATGGCACCCAGGTGGAGGTGGATTTGCATCCTGCTATCGACTCCCTCTTTGACCGACTCTGCGCCCTCTGGCAACTGACCCCTACCGAACCGCTGCCCTCCCTTGAAGAAGCACGCCAGCAAGCGGCGCGAGCGCTCGCCCCCAGCAAGGCGAGCCAGCTCGTTCAGGCGATGCGCCAGGAGTGAACCTGATGGTCTACTTGGAATCGAGCGCATGGGTCAAACGCTATGTCGCGGAGCCTGGTTCTGCAACGGTTCATGCGCTGCTGGAACATGTTGCCGCCAATCCCGCCTGTCGCATCGCCTGCGCGTGGCTGGGGCTTGCAGAGGTGGTGGCGGTATTACATCGACTTGCGAATCGGGGAGAGATGAGTCGGGCGGGGCTGGCGCGATTAGTGCAACAGCTGGCAACCGATCGGACACACATACAACTACGAAGTTTGTCGGAGTCGGACTGGGCGGGGGTAGTCGAGCTGGTAGTGCGTCACAGTCTGACGGCTGCGGACGCAGTGCATCTGCAGACGGCGTTAAGGAGTTGGCAGGAATCAGGTAGCAAGCAATCAGTGTTCGTGAGTGCGGACGACCGTTTGTTGCGGGCAGCGGATCGGGAGGGGCTGGTGGCGTTTGATGTAGAGGCTGGGGACTGGGAGCAACTGCGCGCCTTGCTGGAGCCAGAGGGGTAACATTCAGCGCCTCCGCCAGCAGAATGCCCACTGCCGTCTTGCCCGTGGCGGTGGGTCCCAGAATCACCAGCGCCTACTCTGCCAAGGTGAGGGGAATTGTGCCTCTGTGCGGAAAGGTGGCAAAATGAGGTATCCTCTGCATGGGTGAGTACGATGAGTTTACGCGGAGTAATACGCAGGCGCACAGCCGAGCGAGTTCAGAAGCCATCCCTGTGGGACAAGCGAACAGGTATACTTCCCTGCGGGTGAAAAGCGATGCGAGCGGTCAAAGGACGTGCCCAGGGCAACATCGTCCACCTGCTGGAGCCACACACCGAACTGACCGACCAGGAAGTGGTGGTGCTCATCCCAACCCAAGCCGATGAAAGCCAGATAGCCACCCTGCTCTTTGCGGGTATCTGGAGCGACATGCCCGATGAGGAATGGCAAGCACTCCAGCAAGCACTGAACGAAGGCGTGCGCATCGGAGAGGAACCCCGATGAACCGTTGTTTGCTGGACACCGATGTGATCTCATTTTACCTGCGGGGTCAGGCGCAGGTGGTGCAGCGGGTGGTGCGCTATCTGCAGCTGGGGGTGCCGCTGGAGTTGAGCGTGGTGAGTTATTATGAGTTGCGGCGAGGGTTGGTGCGGATCGGGGCGCGTCGGCGATTGGCGGAGCTGGAGGCGTTTGTGGCGCACTGTCGGGCTTGGGAGGTCTCGATGGAAGTGGCGCGGGAGGCGGCGCAGATAGCGGGGGAGCTGGCAGCACAGGGGATGCGTCTGGATGATGCGGATGTGTTGATAGGGGCGACGGCACGAGTGCTGGGGATTGGCGTGGCGACGGGGAATGTGCGTCATTTTCGTCGGATAGAAGGGTTGGTGGTAGAAGATTGGTTGTCGGAAACTGAGCGCGAGGGATAGAAGCGGTGCTGACACCTGCACGAGGTATCCTCTTTGTCGGTGAGTGTGATGGGTTTACGCGGAGTGATACGCGGACGCACGATTGAACTGGAGCAGGAACCGCCCCTGCCCGATGGCACCCAGGTGGAGGTGGAGCTGATTCCGCACACCACCAGTTCCGAAAACCCCTTCTGGGGACGCTGGCGCGAGTATGCCGACCTGCTGACCGAAATAGAACAGGAAATCCTGACCGCGCGCGAAAGCACTGTCTGGAGAAGCCTGAATGGAGAAGACACTGATTGATACCGACATCTGGCTGGACATTATGCGCGGCGTGCTTCCTGGGGTGCAGGCGCGGGCGAACGCCTACTGGGCGGTTCACGGCACTTTTACGCTGTCGGTGATCACGATGGCGGAGGTGGTGCGGGGGCTGGTGCGTCGCCAGCGAGCGGACTTGTTAGCGCAGTGGCGTGCGGATGCAGGCAGGCTGGAGATTGTGCCTGTGGACTATGCGATTGGGGAGTTAGCGGGGGAGTTATATGCGCGGTTGGATCTGGCAGGTTTCCCGATAGGGCGTTTGGATCCGCTGATAGCGGCGACGGCGTTGCGGTATGGGCTGGTTCTGGTGTCGGCGAACGAGCGGCATTATCGGCGTGTGATAGAGGTGGGTTATCCGTTGCGTGTAGTAAACTGGCGGGAGGAGGTGGTGGAGTGAAAGGGTTGCAGGCAAGCGTGAGGGGTTATGGCAGGTTGCTGTACGATGGGCACGGCAATCTGGTGCGCACGATGGCGTCTAACTATGCGCTCTCGGCGTTTCAGTGGCGTGGGGTATGGGGTGAGGTTCATGGTTCGCTGGGTGTGGGCAGGGGCTATTGCGCCAATCTGGGACATTCGGAGGATGAGACAGGGCTGATCTATATGCGGGCGCGGTATTACGAGCCGGCGACAGGTCGGTTTATCAGCGAAGACCCCGCGCGGGATGGGGTGAACTGGTATCTCTATGCCGATGGGAATCCGATGAATAAGGTGGATGATAGTGGAAAAAATCCTGTAGTTATAGCATATCTGCTTGTGAGCGGTCTTGTAAATGGCTTAATGACGGCTATATTGAATAGAGGCAAGGGGTCATTCCTTGGAAACTTCTTCCGTGGGTTCTTCGAGGGTGTTTTGGTAGCCATCGGCACCTTATTCGGACCAATTGGTGGAGCCATTGCGGGTGCAATAGTTGGAATGGTGGATGCTTGGCTCACTGGCGGCAGTCCTTTAGCAGGGGCGATACTGGGAGGCATGGCTGGACTGTTTGGAGGTGTATTGAGTGTAGAAGTCGCTGCTGCTGAACGCCAGCTCCTTCTTTATATGCTTCTGTCAATAGATTTGGGAATGATGTTTGCTGACGCTGCTGCCTATGCAAACTTATTACCGTGACAGAGGTGAGGAAGATGGCTAAAGTTGAATTGCGTCATGATATGGCTGCGAAAGCCGAATGGATCTTCTATGCAGCCGTAGGGGTTGTAGGCTGTGTCTTCATCATCTATTGTCTGATACAAATCTCATATTTTTGGGGGCAGTATCAGGCTGGCGTGTATAGCATATGTGCTTTACTGGTGTTGATTCCTACTGCTTCGGCTTTATACATCAGCTTACAACGAGCCTTTGTTTGGTCTGTTGTTTATATAGAAGGAAATATAATTAAGCAGATATTACTTAATTGCCAAATGGAAATTGATATATCAAAAGATTTTGAAAAAATTTATGTCTTTTTCATATCCCCCAGTACCGTCTTACGTCAACCTGCTTATGAATGGCTGGAACTTCGTCAAAATGGTCATCTGATTCGCATAATGCCGCGACGTTTATCCCCGAAAGTGCCTCTTGCAGATCTGCCGGGAGGCTTAAGAGAGATTTGGCAGCAATATATGTCAGAACATGTCTAAGAGGCTATCTTAGGAATTCCGCGTCTCTGTTCGATGCACCAGCCACCGCACACACGCCACCACGATCCAACACGCCTCCACCTCGCACAACTTCACTGCTGAGCGCGATGAGTCTACGTGGTGTCATACGCAGGCGCACGATTGAACTGGAGCAGGAACCGCCCCTGCCCGATGGCACCCAGGTGGAGGTGGAACTGCACCCCGCCACAGACCCCCTCTTTGAGCGACTCTGCCCGTAGGCTCTTTCATCGCCGATTTCAGAGGATCGCCTCGAAAAACAGCAGGAATCTTCGCATAGGGCAGGAATCTGTTGCAAGAGGTAAGAGCATAGGGGTCAATTTGCTGGAGGGAACATGTTCAGGAGCAAGTTGTGTCGTGAGGCCATGAGAGCGTATCTGCGAAGCGCGCTGGGTATATGGGTCGCGCTTCTTGGAGGGGCGCTGGCAGTTGCTCAGGATAAGAGCCTGGCAGTGCCAGAATCCGTGCCTATCTCCGTCCCATGCGTCGTTGTGTCGACCCCTGCGGAGCGGGAAGATGCCCTCTTAGCTATTTCTGTTGCTGAGCAGGGCGACAGGGATGGATTGCTATCTCTCGCCAAAGCGAGGGGATGGCACATAGAGTCGATGCCACGAGAGATCACGATAATTCTTCTGCCAGGCGCGAAGCATCTTGCAGGGGGACGAGCGCGCCTTGAGGCAGAGCTGTTGGAGATGCTCCTTCAGAACAACGGCTCCCTTGATCTTTCTAACAACGAGGCGGCGCGCTCCCTCGTCGCAGAATGGGTGAATACGGTTCTTTACCCGGGTTCTCACTATAATGCGGCCGCACGAGCGTCTCTAAGTAATATTTTGGAAGTACCTTTTGAGGATGCTCTTCAGCAAGGTCTCGTGCGTGTTGATTTAGTTGGTAAAGTATGGCTCACATACGACATCCCCGGAGTGGAGGGCAATCCTCAAAAAGCGGCAGGCGTGGTGCCCTACCCCCAGAGCTCGGGGCGACCTACCAATCCGTCGCCCACGACAAAGCCCCGCCCACCCAGAGACAAATCGCGCCCAGAAGAGATAAGCTTCCTCTTCTCTTCGGGGATTGCCAGCGATCAGCACAATGAGGTCATGAAACCGTGTCAGAAACCTTCAAAAAGCAAGCTCAAGAGGCAGAAAAAGCATATGCCAAATGGCTTGCACGCGCAAGGGAGGAATTAGGAAAACAGTGGATCGGACCGAGACTTGATCAGTGGCTCGCCTACAACTCGCTCCTGCGCGATGCTCAGGAGAAAGCATTCGAGCTACTGGCATCGGTGAAGCATCTTTTCGAGGCAATGGAGCAACCCTTCCCACAAACAGGTCTTCCCAGCGGTACACAGGTGATGTATGAGATGATACCCACTGCATATCTTACCTTCGAGTTGAACGGCTGGAGGGTGACGATGAGCCTGGGGATGTGGGGAGGTCAACTTGGATCCCCTGATGAAGAAAGGAATGTTAGCTTCGTCGTAAGCAAGCTTCGCTAAGAGGTGCCCCTTTACTGTTCGCCGTTTGCACGGAGGCGGTGGTGGCGTCCTTGGAGGGATTGGCGCAGGCGGCGGCGCGTGATGGGCGGTCGGTGGTGGTGTTTTGGGATAATGCGTCGTTTCATCGTTCGGAGGGTGTGCGCTCGCGTAGGGGGGCGTGGGCGCGTTGCGGGTTGGTGTTGTATTATCTACCGCTTGGTACTCTCTGCGTGCCCTTTGCTCTTGAATGCCCATGCACTCCCAGAGAGCCAGGGGATGTTATATTTCTGCCGGAAGGTATAATTGTCAAGCCCATAGTCATAAGGCAAAGTTAGGAGGTGAATATGGTGCGCTTCTACTGGACCATCGCATTTGGTTTGTGTCTCTGGGCAACCATCTGGAGTCAATCGCCTCTTCTGGTGATAGGGAGTTTCACCCAAGAAGAGGCTTCCAAGGCGCCAGAGGTTCTGGAACGCCTGCGGGAGTATCTCTCTGATCGAGCCAGGCTACAGACTGAAGCAGACGCGCTGGGCTATAAGCTGGTGTGGGATGGAGAGGTCGGAATGCTTTTTCCCAAGACGCTCACCACAGAGAGCCGCGAAAGCCATGCTGCAACATTCGCGGAAACGTTCTTGAGGGAATTACAGGTGCGGGGCTATCGTCCCGGACAGGTGATAACTGTAGACGAGCTTAGCCGTGAAGCAGTGGAGGCGTTCACAAATCTCATGACGACTGACCAGAGTTCTTCTTTGAGGCGTTGGATATCAGAAGGCATTGTCGCGCTGAGTGTGGATGTTATTATAGCTCCCAGAATGCGATCGGGCGCCTCTATCACCTTTAAGAGCGTTGACTCGGTTCCTATGCTTTCGCACTTGCCTGAGAACGCCGCCGCGGCTTCGCGTTCCTTAGACGAGTGCCTTGCCAAATGGCAGGCAAAGTCACCAGAGATAGGCGCGGCTTCGGGCGAATCGCGAACGGGTCATGAGGCAGCGGGCGCGCATCTGGCTAATGTGCGGGAGCGTGCCCTCCTATCTGCAGGGCAAGTGCTACAAGCCTCGCTCCATTTTTCACGCAGTATTGGGGTGGAAAAAATCGATGTATATGTTCAGAAATACTGGAAACAGCTCCAGCGAATGCGTCAGGAGGTACGGGAACGCTTACAGCGAGCGGAGGCAGAGCTGGCAAAATGGCTGCTTCAAGCGAGCGGGTTCCCCATGGGCTCAAACTTCACACAGCCTGTGAGCCTTAGTCAACTGCCTCCTCCTTTACAAGAACTGGTACTGAGGGGTTTAGCCGAGTCTGTGCCAGCAGACTCGCTGGTGATAGGACCGGAAGACTTCGCGATAACGCTGACTCTCATTACGCCTGACACTGTGCAAGGTCTCGACGGACACAGAGTTATTGCGCACATGCTGGGATGGATACCGCTGTCTTCGAATCGGCAGGTGTATGTGAAAGGTAAGTAGGAAACAAAGAAGTTAGGTCACCCTATCGAAACTGGAGCGCCATCAACAGGTACAATTCCCCTCGATGCTCCAGAGCCTGTATGTGGAGAATCTGGCGATTATTGACAGGCTGGAGGTGGAGTTCCAGCCCGGCTTGAATGTGTTGACGGGTGAGACGGGGGCGGGGAAGTCAATTTTGCTGGACGCGCTGGGGCTGGTGCTGGGCGACCGTGCCGACCCGACACTGATCCGCGCCGGTGCCGACCGCCTCAAGGTCAGCGCGGTATTCCTGCCGCCGCCCTCAGTGGAGCTTGCTGACCTGGGGATTGAGCTGGAGGAGGGCGCACTCTATCTTTACCGCGAGGTGCAGGCAGGGGGACGCTCGCTGGCGCGGGTGAACGGGCAACCTGTGCCGCTGGGCACGCTCAAAGCGCTGGGCGAACGGCTCGTAGACCTGCACGGTCAGCACGAACATCAGTCGTTGCTCAAGCCCAGCCAGCATCTGGAGCTACTGGACCGCTGGCTGGGAGAGCCTGCGTTGCACCTGCGGGCGCGTGTGCGGGACGCCGTACAAAGGCTCCGAAGCCTGCAAAACGAACTGCAGGAACTGATCGCCCGCGAACGCGAGCGCGAGCAGATGCTGGATTTGTATCGCTTTCAGGTGGAGGAGATTCGCGCCGCCGAGCTGACCCCCGACGAAGAGGAGCATCTGCTCACAGAGGAGCGACGCCTGACGCACGCCGAGCGCCTGCTGTCGCTGGCAGGCGCCGCCTACGAGTGGCTGATGGGCGAGGGGAGCGCCTATGACCTCGCCGCCTCCGCCAGCCGCAACCTCACCGAAATCTGCCGAATTGACCCCAGCATGAGCGCCACTCAGGAGCAGCTGGAAAGCGCCCTTGCCCTGCTGGAAGAAGTCGCGCACACCCTGCGCCAGTATACCGAAACGGTGGAATATGACCCCGAACGGCTGGAGCAGGTGATCGCCCGGCTGGAGCTCATCAAACGCCTCAAGCGCAAGTACGGCGACACGATTGAGGCGATTCTGGCATACGCTAACGAAGCCGAACAGAAACTGCAGGCGCTGGAGCATCAGTCGGAGCGGCGTGAGGCGATTGAGCAGGAACTGACGGAAGCGCAGGCAGAAGCAGAACAGCTCTGTGCGCAACTTTCAGAACTGCGCCGCGCGGGGGCAGAACGCTTCGCGCAGGCTGTGCAGGGACACCTGCGCGAGCTGGCGATGGAGCGCGCCCTGTTCGAGGTCGCCGTTACCCCCAAGCCGATGGACTCGTCAGGGGTGGACGCAATAGAGTTTCTGTTTTCTGCCAATCCGGGCGAGCCGCCGCGTCCACTTAACAAAATCGCCTCTGGCGGCGAGATGTCGCGCGTGATGCTCGCGCTCAAGGCGGTGCTGGCGGATGCTTCGCCCGTACCGACACTGGTGTTCGACGAGATCGACGCAGGCTTGGGCGGGCGCACGGCATACTATGTCGGCGAGAAGCTGGCGCATCTGGCGGAACATTTCCAGATTCTCTGCATCACGCACCTGCCGCAGATTGCCAGCCGTGCAGGCACCCACTTCCTGATTGAAAAATATGTGGAGGGCGAGCGCACCCGTGTTTCGATTACCCCGCTAACAGGCGAGGCGCGCGTGGCGGAAATCGCCCGCATGCTTGCAGGGGAGGCGACCGAAACCGCCCTGCAACACGCCCGCGAACTTCTGCAAAAGCAGGCAGAGGAGGCGCCTGTATGAGACCATCGCGTGAGATGGAAGGCTATCCCCATGCCGAGGTTTACGAGTGTCTGACCGACATCCTCAAATGCAAGTGGACGCTGGAGATACTGGACGCCATCTCGCGGGGGATTTGCCGTCCCGGTCAGCTGGAGCGCGCGCTCCCGGGCTTGACCCCCAAAGTGCTTCAGGAGCGCGTGCGCAAACTGGAGCGGTACGGCATCCTCCAGCGGATTGCGTACCCCACCATCCCGCCGCATGTGGAGTATCGGTTCACCCCGCGCGGCGAGCGGCTGGCGGAGCTGTTGCAGACCATCCGCCAGTTCGCCGAGCAGTGGGACAAGCAGAACGCCGACTCAGGGACGGATCACCTCTAACCCGTCCATGTAGGGACGCAGGGCGTGGGGGATGACCACCGAGCCGTCTTCCTGCTGATAGTTTTCCAGAATCGCCGCCATCAGGCGCGGGGTGGCGACGCCTGAAGCATTGAGCGTATGCACAAACTCCGGGCGCGCGGTCGGCTCCCGACGGAAGCGGATGTTCGCCCGCCGCGCCTGAAAGTCCTCAAAGTTGCTACATGAAGAGACCTCCAGCCACTGCTGAACGCCCGGCGACCACACCTCTAAGTCGTAGCACTTCGCCGCGGCGAAGCCCAGATCGCCTGTGCAGAGGAGCATAATCCGATAGGGCAGTTCCAGCCGTTGGAGTACCGTCTCCGCATCACGAAGCAGGCGCTCATGCTCTTCGTAGGAAGTTTCGGGCAAGGTGAGCTTCACCAGCTCCACTTTGTTGAACTGATGCACGCGCAGTAGCCCCCGCGTGAGCCTGCCTGCCGCGCCCGCCTCGCGCCGAAAACAGGGCGAGTATGCCACCAGATTCAACGGCAACTCGGACGCATTCAAAATCTCCTCCCGATACAAGTTCGTCACGGGCACTTCGGCGGTCGGGATGAGATACAGCGGGTCGTCAGCGCAACGATACATCTCCTCTTCGAATTTGGGCAGCTGCCCTGTACCCACCATCACTTCAGGGCGCACCAGAAACGGGGGAAAGATTTCAGTATAACCGTGTTCACGCACATGCAGATCCAGCATAAAGTTGATGAGCGCGCGCTCCAGCCGTGCGCCCAAGCCCGTGTAGACCATAAACCCACTGCCGCTGATTTTGGCGGCGCGCTCGAAGTCAATCAGCCCCAGATTTTCGGCAATCTCCCAGTGGGGCTTGGGTTCAAACGAAAAGGCGTGCGGTTGCCCACCGCGACGGACTTCCACATTCTGGCTGGCGTCTGTGCCTGTTGGCGTGCTGGCGTGCGGGATGTTGGGGAACATCAGCAGCATCTGTTCGCGCTGGGCTTCCAGCTCGCGCTTCTGGGCTTCGAGCTGTTTGATCTGGTCGCTGAGCGCCCGCATCTGAGCGAGAAGCGGCTCTACATCTTCGCCCGCTTTTTTGCGCTGGGGAATCTCTTTAGAGACGCGGTTCTGCTCGGCAGTGAGCTGTTCCACCTGCGTGGTCAGCTCGCGCCAGCGCGTGTCCACCGCGAGCCACTCATCCACCATAGAGGGGTCATAGCCCCGTTTTGCCAGCGACTCCTTAACGAACTCAGGCTCGTTGCGCAAACGACGGTAGTCCAGCATAGCCCAATTGTACCCGTCGCTCGGGGAAGGGCATAGAATGTTAAATTTGCCTCTTTTTGCCCTTCCCCCCTTGACAAAAGGGGCAGGGGCATGTCATAATATAGACAACCCCAAGATGTAGGGGATTTGTGCGCTCAATCCCCGAACATCTGGGAATTAATTAAGGTGATACCATGCGATGCCCTTACTGTGGCAAGGATGAGGACCATGTGGTGGACTCGCGCCCTTCGCAGGAGGGTCGGGTAATACGCCGCCGTCGGGAGTGCCTCGCGTGCGGGCGACGCTACACCACTTTTGAGCGCTACGAAGAGCGTCCACTGATGGTCGTCAAAAAAGATGGGCGCCGTGAGCCGTTTGATCGGGAAAAAGTGCTGCGAGGCATGGTAATCGCCTGCAGGAAACGCCCCGTCAGTATGGAACGGCTGGAGCAAGCCGTTGACGAAATTGAGCATGAAATCCAGAACCGCATGGAGTCCGAGATCAGTAGCACCGAGATCGGACGCATGGTGATGGAGAAACTCCTCGCGATTGACCCCGTGGCGTATGTCCGCTTCGCATCGGTCTATGAGGAGTTTAACGATCCCCAGCAATTCAACCGTCTGGTGCAGATGCTGACCCGCATGCAGAAACGCGCGTCGGCATCGCGCCAATAAACCGCTTTTCTCAATTCCTTTCAGAGGAGGTTCCTGCAATGTTCAATCCTGAAGAAGGTCTGCTGGACATGGTGGAGATAACGAATGGCGCTGTCGTAGAGACTGCCCCCAAAGAGGAGTCGCAAAAGCCGACAACGAACGGCACGGGACGACGCTACGGTTATGTGCCCCGCGAGAAGTTTGATCTGATTAATCGTGGCAAAGGATTGCGCTTCAAACGCTACTTCACGCAGGCGGGCGTGGACCCGTTTGACCAGGTGGAATGGGAGAAGCGCACGGCGGTGATTACGGGCGAGCGCGGCGAGGTGGTATTTGAGCAAAAAGATGTGGAGGTGCCGCGCTTCTGGTCGCAGCTGGCAACGAATGTGGTGGTCTCCAAATATTTCCGTGGTCAGGTGGGCACGCCTGAGCGGGAGACCAGTGTGCGGCAGGTGATTGGGCGCGTGGTGGACACCATTTCGCGCTGGGGACGCGAGATGCGCTACTTCGCCAGCGACGAAGACGCCGACGCCTTCCGCGACGAGTTGAAATATCTGTTGCTACACCAGTATGCCGCTTTCAACAGCCCCGTCTGGTTCAATGTCGGGATTGAGCCGCGCCCGCAGTGTTCCGCATGCCAACCTTACCACGCAATGGTCAACACTCTGTACGGTCCTATGCCCATCGGTGAGATTGTGGAAAAAAGGCTCATCGGTCTCCCTGTGTATGACAGCCAGGGATTGACACCTGTGATTGCTGTAAAGCACAATGGTCGTAAGCCCGTTTACAGGATTACGCTGAACGACGGGTTCAGCATTGAAGCAACAGGCGACCATCTTGTGTGTGCCCACACCACACGCCGAACACGCCGTCTCGAGTGGTACCGTGTGGATGAGCTCAAACCTGGGATGCTCATGCGCGTGTATGCCAACCTGCCACGCACCTATACACCCGAAGCCGATGAAGTGGTCGTCTCCGAATGTGCGCTGGCAGGCTGGCTGCAAGCCGACGGTCTGGTGGGAGAGTACCAATCTCTGACTATTGAGTTTATGACAGTCGGGGATGAAGAGTTCGAGTGGGTTATGACGCATCTCAGGCGCGTCTTCCCAAATCACCACTGCCGAATCAGCGAAGTTACTACAAAGACCCTGAAAGAGCCTTGCCTGCGAATCCGCCTCTATGGCGAGGAGCTGCGTCCTTTCGTCGAAAAGTATGAGCTGCTACGCCGCGGTGCAGAGATGCGTGTTCCTAAACCCGTGTGGACAGCTCCAAACGAGGCGGTTGCTGCGTATTTGAAGAGCCTGTTCCAAGCCGATGGCTACGCTGCAATCCACCACCCCAGCGCACACATTGCTTTAGCGCTGATCTCACGCAAACTTGTGGAGGACATCCAGCTTTTGTTGACAAGGTTCGGCATTTACTCACGAGTGCGCCAGAAGCGCGAAAAACGCCCCGATCGCTACGATTTATGGGAGGTGGACATCTCGATTGCCTCTGAACGGCAAAAATTTGCCGAGCAAATTGGGTTCATTTCCGAACATAAGCAGGCGAAATTACTCGGTTCCCTTGGCGTCAAGGGCAAGCGATGCCCCCAAGTGAGATACCAGCGGATAGTCTCCATCGAGCCTGTTGGTGAGATGGATGTCTATGACATCCAGACTCTGAGCGGGCAATATCTCTCCAACGGCGTGCTGGTTCACAACTGTTTCATCGTCTCGGTCGAGGACACGATGGAGTCGATTCTGGAGCTTGCGAAGACCGAGGGGATGATTTTCAAGTATGGCTCTGGGTCTGGCTCTAATCTGTCGCGTATTCGTGGCTCGCAGGAGTATCTGTCGGGTGGCGGGCGCGCGTCAGGTCCTGTGTCGTTTATGCGCGGTTTTGACGCCTTTGCAGGGGTCATCAAGAGCGGAGGCAAAACCCGCCGCGCCGCCAAAATGGTGGTGCTGAATATTGACCACCCCGATATTGTGGACTTCATCGAGTGCAAAGCCAAGGAGGAACAGAAAGCCTGGGCGCTGATTGAGGCAGGCTATGATCCGGGCTTCAATGTGCCCGGTGGGGCATACGATTCGGTCTTCTTCCAGAATGCGAACCACAGCGTGCGCGTGACCGACGAGTTTATGCGGGCGGTCGAAGAGGATAAAGAGTGGTGTACAACTGCCCGCACCACAGGCGAGGTGTTGGGGCGCTACCGTGCGCGCGACCTGTTCCGCAAGATTGCCGAAGCGGCATGGATTTGCGGCGACCCCGGCTTGCAGTTTCACGACACCACCAACCGCTGGCACACGGTCAAGAACAGCGGTCCGATTGAGGCGAGCAACCCCTGTTTTACGGGAGACAGTCTCGTCTACACTTCCAAGGGGCTAATCCCGTTTCGGGAGCTGATTCACCGGGTGAGTCAGGGCGAGTCGATTCGGGTTTACACACATAACCGTACTGCCAGTGAACCGCACGATGGTGTTTTGCTGAGTGAGCCGACTCAGTGGATGATTACGGGCGTGAATGAGGTGTGGCGATTGCGTTTCTCAAACGGGATTGAGGTGCGCTGTACGCCGAATCACCGCTTCTTCACGCTGAATCGGGGCATGGTGCGTGCCGATGAGCTGACCCCTGAAGACACCGTGCTGGTGACGGATGCTCCGTGCCTACCTGTAGACGCCTCGTGGGAACTGCCTGTGCCTGCCGACTGGAAACAGTTGCGTGCGAAGGGCGAGCGCCACGCTCCGCTAAACCTGCCCTCGGAGTGGTCTGTGCCCTTTGCGGAGATGCTGGGGCATCTCACGGGCGACGGCTGCTTTGTGCACTCCAGCCCGATGGTAATCTGGACATACGGCGGCGCTGAAGAGCAAGAACAGCTGTTGCCTCGCCACCGCGCTGTGCTGGAGTCGCTGGGATTGCATCCGCACATCAGCCAGCAAGCCAACGGTACCGCCCAGTTGCGCGTCGTGCGAGCTGCGTTCAGTCGTTTCCTGCAAGCGCTGGGCGTGAAGCAAGCCAAAGCCGCTGACAAATGCGTGCCGGAAGCGATTTTCCGAGCGCCTGCCGAAATCGTGGCAGCTTACCTGCGTGGGCTGTTTACCGCTGATGGATGCGCCCGCGACGACCAGAAAAAGGGCACCCGCTATATCGGACTGGGGAGTAAATCGCTCACCCTCCTGCAGCAGGTGCAGCAGCTGCTGCTGATGTTCGGCATCCAGAGCCGTATCTACACGCAGCCGCCCAAGCAGACGAAGTTCTGCTACACGCGCAAGCGCGACGGTCAGCAGGTGACCTATTTCTCTCATGGCAACAGCTACGACCTGCGCATCACGGGACCCTCGATTCGGCGCTTCTACGACTATATCGGCTTTGCGACTGCCAGCAAGCAACAAATCCTTGAGCGCTGGATTCAGGAACATGAGTTCTACGCGGTACGCGCCGATGCGCATCTTGTGGAGCGCGAGTTCGACGGATACGAGCTGACCTACAACCTGACTGAGCCGATTCATCATACTTACATCGTTAATGGGCTTGTTGTTGCCAACTGCTCGGAATTTGTGTTCCTGAACGATACCTCCTGCAACCTCGCGAGCCTGAACCTGATGAAGTTCCGCCTGCCGGATGGCAGCTTCGATGTGGAGGCGTATCGGGCGGCGGTGCGCACGCTCATCACAGCGCAGGAGATTATCGTGGACAACTCGGCGTACCCCACCGAACGGATTGCGGACAACAGCCACAACTTCCGTCCGCTGGGGCTGGGGTACGCCAATCTCGGCGCGTTGCTGATGTCGCTCGGCTTGCCCTATGATAGCGACGAGGGGCGCGCCTATGCCGCAGTGCTGACCGCAATTATGCACGGCGAAGCGTATCGGCAGTCAGCCATTATTGCGCGGGATTGCGGCGCTCCGTTCCCGGGCTTTGAGCTGAACCGCGAGCCGATGCTGGAAGTGATGCGCATGCACGCCGACGCGCTCAACCAGATTCAGGCGAATCTGGTGCCCCCGTCGTTGATGGCAGCCGCGCGCGCCATCTGGGACGAAACGCTCAAACTCGGCGAGAAGCACGGCTACCGGAATGCGCAGGTCACGGTGCTTGCGCCGACAGGGTGTTTGGTTGGCAACTCCCTGATTGCTACCGAGCGCGGGCTGGTACGCCTGCGCACATTGGGTGACCCCAAAGGCGCGCAGTGGCAATCACTCAACCTGCAGGTTGCTACCGACGATGGTATTCAAACTGCGACGAAGTTCTATATCAATGGGCTGGCACCGACGCGGGTTATTCGTACACGCTCTGGCTATACAATACAGGGCACACCCAATCACCAGATTAAGGTGATCGACTCGCAGACAGGCGAGCGTGTATGGCGCCGATTGGATGCTGTCCAGCCTGGCGATATTGTTCCGTTGAGCCTCAACACTCTGTTTGGGGAGCCTCAGGAAGTTCTCCTACCGCCGCTTGGAGACCTATACTGGGTAGCTGACTTCCAGACGCGCGTTCCCCGAACCGTAACTCCCGAGCTTGCTGAGCTGGTTGGTTACTACATGGGCGATGGCAGCCTGCACGCAAAAGGACTGCGCTTCTACGTCACGGCGGAGGATAGGGATGTCGTGGAGCGGATTCGCACGCTCTGCCGTGAACTGTTCGGGCTGGAAGCGCACACCGCTGAGCGTACTGGCTATATTGAGGTGTGCCTGAACTCGGTTCCACTTGCGGTATGGTGGGAGGCTTGCGGCTTCGCGAAACAAAAGCCTGACTCGGAGCACTCGGGCAAGGGCTACGAACCGCACATCCCCGACGCGATTCTTTACACGAACGACCCGGAAATCTACGGCGCTTTTCTGCGCGGCGTGTTCGAAGCGGACGGCACGGTGATCCAGGGTGTGCCTGCTCTCTGTACCGTCAGCGCGAAATTCGCAGAAGAGATTCGCTCCCTGCTTCTGGCGATGGGGTACCCCACCACCACAAAGATAAACCACTCACAGTGGGGGCAGGGTACTCTGGAAGTGCTGCGGCTGCGTAACAAGAACTACAACGAGGCGTTCCTGCGCGAGATTGGTTTCATCGGGGAGCGCAAGCGCAGCGCCGTAAGCCTCGAAAAGTGCAAAATGGGCGGAAAGAATGACCTCATCTATCTGCCCGTAGCCCTGATTCAGGAGCTCGTGCCACCCGACAGTCCTCATTACCAGCCAATCATGCTGTCTCTCAAGCGCCGCGGCGGAATTCCACGCCGACGGGTGCAAATGCTCCTGCAGGAAACGGGCGACGCACGCCTTGCAGACGCTCTCCGATTCTACTATGATACTGTAGGGTCCAACGAAGATGGAGGCGTTCAGCCCACTTACGACCTCTCCGTGCCCGCGAATGTAACTTATATCGCGAATGGCTTCGTCAGCCACAACACCATCGCCTTCATGATGGATTGCGACACCACAGGGATCGAACCCGACATTGCGCTGGTGAAATATAAGACGCTGGTCGGGGGCGGGCTGTTGAAGATTGTGAACACCACCGTGCCGCTGGCGCTCCAGCAGCTGGGATACACCCCCGAACAGATTGAAGCCATCACGAAGTATATCGACGAGCATGACACGATTGAAGGCGCGCCGCACCTCAAAGAGGAGCATCTGCCCGTGTTCGACTGCGCTTTCCGCCCTGCCAAAGGCAAGCGGAGTCTCCCGCCGATGGCGCATGTGAAGATGATGGCGGCGGTGCAGCCGTTCCTGTCGGGTGCCATCTCCAAGACCGTCAACATGCCCAACGACGCCACACCTGAAGATATTGAGCAAATCTACATGCAGGCGTGGAAACTGGGGCTGAAAGCGATTGCCATCTATCGGGATGGCAGCAAGCGCACCCAGCCGCTCTCCACGAAAAAGCCCAGCGAGGAACAGAAACCCGCTCAGGCGACGGTGCAGGTTGTGGAGCGCCCCATCCGACGCCATCTGCCCGACGAGCGCAAGAGCATCACCCACAAGTTCAGCATCGCGGGGCACGAGGGCTATATCACCGTTGGCATGTACGAGGACGGCACGCCGGGCGAAATCTTCGTGACGATGGCGAAAGAAGGCTCGGTCATCTCAGGTCTGATGGACGCCTTCGCGACCGCCATCTCGATGGCGCTCCAGTATGGCGTGCCCCTGGAGAAGCTGGTGGAAAAATTCTCCTACACGCGCTTCCAGCCCAGCGGCTTCACCAACAACCCGCAGATCCCTGTGGCGACCTCGATCGTGGACTATATCTTCCGCTGGCTGGCGCTGAAGTTCCTGAACCATCAGCCGCCTCAGGTTCAACCGCTGGACGAGGCAACGCTGACTGCGCACGCCGCCGCCACGCAGCCCGAAGCCATCGGGCTGGAAGGCGCCAAAACGGAGCCAACGGTCTCTGCCACACCGCAGGGGGCGAAGACCACGGACTGGTCGAAAATCGTGAAACTGCAGCAGGATGCGCCCCCCTGCCCCAACTGCGGGATGATTATGGTGCGCTCTGGAGCATGCCATCAGTGCCTCAACTGCGGCACCTCCTTCGGATGCGGATAATTGCCTCTTTCCATCCAGACCCTTGATGATTGGGGCAGGGGACTCCCTGCCCCCTTTTCTCGTTTCGGGTAGAATTGGAGCCATGCAAAGGCGAGCGGTTGTGGCGAGCGCCTCGGATCAGTGGGTACAGTGCGCGAAGTGTAAGAAGATTCTCTTCAAACCCGACTTTGAGCAGGCGATGCGTGTCTGCCCTTCGTGTGGGCACCATCACCGCCTTCGCGCTCGCGAGCGCATCGCGTTCACCGTAGACCCCAACAGCTTCGTGGAGACCGATGCTGACCTGCGCCCCGCTGACCCCCTCGGTTTCCCGGAGTATGCCGACAAGCTGGCGAAGGGCGCTCAGTCAGCAGGCGAAAATGAGGCCATCATTACAGGGATTGCCACGATTGAAGGGCATCGCGTGGTGCTTGGCGTGATGGATTTCGCGTTTATGGGCGGGAGCATGGGGTCGGTTGTGGGCGAGAAGGTGGTGCGTTGTTTTGAGCGTGGGCTGGAGCAGAGCCTGCCTGTGATTTTGTTTTGTGCTTCGGGGGGCGCGCGGATGCAGGAGGGGCTGGTCTCGCTGATGCAGATGGCGAAAACGACGGCGGGCGTGGCGCGGTTTCAGCAGGCGCGTCAGCCCTATATCGCCGTGTTTACCGACCCCACGATGGCAGGCGTGCTGGCGAGTTTCGCCTCGCTTGCGGATGTGATTCTCGCTGAGCCGGGCGCGCTGGTGGGGTTCGCGGGTCAGCGCGTCGCGGCGCAGGCATCCGTGGGCAAGCCGCCCGCCAATTTTCAGACCGCTGAGTTCCAGATGGAACACGGCATGATTGACCTGATTGTGCCCCGCAAGCAAATCCGTCCGACGCTCGCCTACTTGCTGGATATCTTCACGGGAGGTGCGCGCGTATGACGATTTTTGATTTCGAGAAGCCTATCAACGAGCTGGAGAGCGCGATTCAGGAGCTGCGCCAGCTGGTGGCGGAGAAGGGGATAGACCGCACGCGCGAGATTGCGGAGCTGGAAGCCCAGCGCGAGCGACTGCTCCGCCAGATTTTCAGCCACCTGCGCCCGTGGGACAAGGTGCTACTCGCACGCCACCCCAAACGCCCCTACGCGTTGGATTATATTCGCCTGATGTGCGAGAGCTTTGTGGAGTTGCACGGCGACCGCCTAGGGTTTGACGACCCCGCGATTGTGGCGGGTGTGGGCAAGTTGGGGGCGTATCGGCTGGTGATTGTGGGGCAGCAGAAGGGGCGCGACCTCAAAGAGCGCCAGAGGCGCAATTTCGGCATGGCGAAACCTGAAGGCTATCGCAAAGCAATGCGTATGTTCCAGCTCGCCGAGAAGTTCCGCCTGCCCGTGCTGACGCTGGTGGACACCCCTGCCGCCGACCCCGGCGTGGAATCAGAATCGCGGGGTATCAGCGAGGCGATTGCACGCTCTATGCTCACCCTGTTTGAGCTGACCGTGCCGACCGTTTCGGTGATTCTGGGGGAAGGGGGGAGTGGCGGCGCAATAGCACTGGCGGCGACGAATCGTGTGCTGATGCTGGAGCATGCGATTTATTCTGTCATCCCGCCTGAAGGATGTGCCGCGATTCTGTGGCGCGACCCGAACCGTGCGCCCGAAGCCGCGAACGCGCTCAAGCTGACCGCCGAAGAGGCGCTCCGCCTGAAACTGATTGACCTGATTGTGCCAGAGCCGCTGGGCGCGGCGCATCGCGACCCGCAGACCACCGCGCTGAGCGTGCGCTCTGCCATCCTGCAGCAACTGGACGAGCTGAGCCAGATGGAACCCGAAGCGCTTCGGGAACACCGCTACCAGCGGTTCCGCCAGATGGGGGTGTTCCAGACTGCAGCACCCTGAAGTGTTCCTTGCCTGCTCGACCGAAGCGGGGTGCGCCTTGCGCCCTGCGTAAGTGCCTGTTTCAGACTCCACAGCAATCGAGGATTATGGTGCTGTCGCCCTGTACGCCCACTGATACCATCTATCATCCTGACCGAGTGCGCCTATCACACCAGGTGCGGGGGCATATTGCTTTTTGACTTGCTGAGTCAGTAATCTGTTCTCACCCTCTATCAAAGAGACAGGCTCACGAAAACGATTTAGCCGCCATCTGAAACGAGCCTCTCCCTTTAGATTGGGTTGGTGGGGTGATTGGCTGAGAACCTTACCCGCTTTGACCTCACGGGAAGAATGTAGGGTCTTGAACCCGATGAGTGCAGCCTCGACTCGTTGGGTTTTGCGGTTTTTGAGTAAAATCATATAGCGCGGGACGAGCGTGTATAGTTTAGGCAAGTTGGAGCCCGACTCAACCCACAAGTTCAGCTCGAGCGTACTGAAGTCTATTTCGCCCACAGAAACAGCACGATGGCTGGACGATACAAGGAATTCTGCCTCTACATCCGCATAGCCTGTTTGGTGAGGACGATAAGACCATCTCAGCAGGCGCACATCGACAGGTGCCAGTATCCAGAATTCCCGAGGCAGTACAGTGCCGGGATCCTTACTTCCCTTCGCCTTTGCAAAGACGGTCAGTATGTAGTGACCAGGTTCCACAATAGGGGTACCCTGGACATAGGGTTGCCCATTCAATCGGGTTTCGACTTCGGTTTTGACAGGACTGACAACGCTTATTTGGGGCTTAATCACTTGTCCGAAGGGATATTCGCCTTGATGCTGAACGCCTACAACGGTTACTATCGGAGGTAGGACGGGACGCTGCGAGCATCCACTTCCCAGACACACCAACACCAGCAGTATCCACCTTGGCACTGTCATTCTGTCATCCCCCCTATAAGAGTACAGCATACAGACCGTTTTTTCCTGCTTAAGCCCAACCGAGGGTGTTCGAGAAATGCCACCTCATACTTGACGGCTGAAGCCATTCCTGCGAGACGAAGTCGACCTGCGTCGGCTGATAAAGCCAGCGGAGGCTGGCTTTGTTTAGTAGGAACGGCTTTAGCCGTCGCTCTTTCGGGGGCATCGTGGGTTCCAGAAGGTATCTTTGCAACAGAGCAGGTTCACCCGTCCGAATCCCCCAGAATTCTGAGTCCGTCTCTTAGCGCTTCAAGCCGAGTCGGGTCAGCGCGAGGCGCATCAGGGTGGTTTCGTCGGCGGAGGGGTTCTCGTTGAGCAGGTTCGTGAGGGTATTGAGCGCGTCGCGTCGCGAGTAGCCAAGCTGCACCAGCCCCTCGGCGAGCGCGTCCAGATCAATCTGGCTAGTGCGGGAGGCAGCTTCCAGCCGCTCAATCTGGCGCTCAAAAGCGAACTCAGCGACCTTATCTGCCAGTTCCAGCACCATCCGCTCGGCTAACTTCGCGCCCACGCCGGGCAGGCTCCGCAAGTAGCGTGTGTCTTTTCGGGCAATCGCTCGCGCCAGCACTTCTGGCTCCGCCGCGCTGAGCAGGTTCATCGCCATCTTCGGTCCCACACCGCTCACCCGCAAAAGCAGGTCAAACAGCCTGCGCTGTGCCAGCTCGGTGAAACCGAACAGCATCAGCCCTTCCTCTTCGCTGAACAGCGTGCGCACATGGAGCGTGATCATTTCTCCCAGCGGGGGCAGTTGCGTCCGCACGCTCTGGGGAACCCGTACCTCATAGCCCACCCCATGCACATCCAGCAGGAGCGTGTCGCCCTCAAAACCCACAAGATACCCCGTCAGACGCCCGATCATTGCGGTAATTGTACCGCCTGATGGGGTATCCTTTTAGGTGGAGGAGCCTATGCACCGGTTTGCCTTTGTCATTCATCCGATTGATGTGAAGCGGGACGCGGCGCGCAAATATCCCATCGCACGCTACTTGCCGGAGTCGTGGGTGGAGTCGCTCTTGAAGCGCAAGGAGCCGATGGTGGTCTCTAAAATCACAGGGGTACGCTCGATTACGGGGGTGGAGACCGAGGGGTGGTTTATTGGCTGCCCGCTCTCGCCGCGGATGATGCTCTCGTTGCCGCTGGATTTTGTTTACCAGAAGATTATCCGCTGCGGACAGATTGCGCAGGAGCTGGGGGCGGAGATTATCGGGCTGGGCGCGTTCACCTCGGTGGTGGGGGATGGCGGGATTACGATTGCGAAGAATCTGGAGATTGCCGTCACCACAGGCAACAGCTATACCGTAGCGACGGCGATTGAGGCGGCGGTGGAAGGCGCACGGCGCATGGGCATCGCGATGGAGGAGGCGACAGTGGCGGTGGTGGGGGCGACGGGTTCTATTGGGCGCACATGTGCGGAGGCGCTCGCGCCTGTGGCGGAGCGCATTTTACTGCTGGGGCGCGACGCCAGCCGACTGGAACCGATTGCGGCGCAACTGCGCGAGCGCGCGCGGGGCAGTGTGGGCGTCTCCACCGACATCAGCCGCGACCTGCCCGCCGCCGATGTGGTGATTACTGTGACCAGCGCGGTAGACGCCGTGATTTACCCGAAAGACCTCAAAGTGGGCGCCGTGGTGGTGGATGTGGCGCGCCCGCGCGATGTGTCGGTGCGCGTCGCCCGCGAACGCGACGATGTGCTGGTGATTGAGGGCGGGCTGGTGGCGGTACCCGGAGAGGTGGACTTTGGCTTTGACTTCGGATTCCCGCCCCGAACCGCCTACGCCTGCATGTCGGAAACGATGATGCTGGCGCTGGAAGGACGCATCGAAAACTTTACACTGGGCAAAGAGGTCTCCCTGACTCAGGTGGAGCAGACCCAAGAGATGGCGCACAAGCACGGCTTCCGACTGGCAGGGTTCCGCAGCTTTGAGCGAGCCATCACAGAGGAGGAAATTGAACAGATTCGCCAGCGTGCTGAGTCGCGCCGAAGAACCGCCCAGACCCCCGTGCAGGCATAAAAAAATTGGTAGCCCCAGGGGGATTCGAACCCCCGTCCTCCTGGCTGAGAACCAGGCGTCCTAGACCACTAGACCATGGGGCCACCTGACGCCCTCTATTATACCCCATCCGTTTCGGCTGTGTCAAGGGGTTTGGGGGCTACTCCCCGCAATTCCGCCGATAAAAGTCCCACCAGACTGTGGAACAACCGACGCAGGGAGGGAGATGATGAAAAACAAACTGATGACTGCCTTTCTGCTTAGCCTCACGCTTCTGCAGGGCATGTTTTCCGCAGGGGTTGCCACAGGAGTTGTCGGCGGCGATGAGGGCGGCAGCTCTTCGGAACCGGTCGCGGTCGGCACGCCTGTCAACTTCGAGTTCACCGTTGTCAACGGCGCGTCCTCCGTACAGTTTGAAGTATACGATTCGCACGGGAACCGCGTCTACTATACCAGCCCGATGGCGGTTTCGGAGGAGGGAACGGTTTCCTGGTCGTGGTCGCCGCCTTTTGCGGACACCTTCACCGTGTGGGCGGTCAGCGATGGGGCGGAGCGCCAGCAGGTGATGCTGGTTACCGCCTACCAGCCTGACGCCTCAGGCTTTGTGACGGGCGGCGGCTGGCTGGAACTGGAAGGCGCCCGCCAGAACTTTGGCTTCGTCGCTCAGGTTCAGCGCAACGGCAGCCTGCGCGGCAGCCTCGAATATCAGGATCACGGCTGGCGGCTCAACCTGAAGTCTTTCGTGATTGACTGGGTTTATGTGCCCAACCCCTCCGAGGGATACTTCAGCGGACGCGCAACGCTGAACGGCAGCGGCGATTACCGCTTCTGGGTTGCCCTCTGGGACGGCGGCACGCCCGGCACCAGCGACCTCTTCATGATCTGGGTCTACGACAGCGGGAACAACCTCGTCTATAGCGCGTGGGGCACGCTCGCGGGCGGCAACCTCGTGGTGCATGTGCGATAAGCTCTCGCCGTAGGGGCACACGCCCCTACGGCTTTGCGTTCAAAGAAATCAGCCGCTCCCGTGTCTACCGGGTGGACTGTTTTTCTGCGAATCGTGACCGAAACAGTAGAGAATAATTCGTGCGCGACGGTTACGAGTGAAATAGTTCCACGCCCACTGAATCAACACCAGCAGTTTGTTCTCGAAGCCAACAAGGTAAAGTAGATGCACAAAGAGCCACGCCAGCCAGGCGATGAAACCCTTCAACCGCAGTCGCCCAATTTGGGCTACAGCGGCTTTACGCCCAATGACTGCCATATCGCCCTTATTGCGGTACCGGAACGGCGGCGTTGGGCGTCCAAGGAGGCGATTGCGTATGACACGCGCCACATAGGCGCCCTGTTGAATTGCAACGGGCGCCACCCCAGGCAGCGGCGCATTTCCCTGATGTGCATAGTGCGCCATATCGCCAATAACAAACAGGTTCGGATATCCTGGTACGGAAAGGTCGGGATTGACTATCAGGCGTCCGCCCTTATCGGTAGGGAGCGAAGCCCGCTCGGCAAGGCGTTCGGCTAACGGCGCCGAGCGAACACCCGCTGCCCACAATACCGTCCTTGTGTTTATGCGCCCGATTTCCCCTTGATACTGGTACTGAACCTGCTCGGTGCTTACATCCGTTACCACCGCCCCTGTGTATACTTCAACGCCCAATCGGTGAAGCGCCCTGCGAGCGTGTTCGCTTAATTCTGGAGGATAGGTCGGTAGGATTCTTGGTCCTCCTTCCAGCAGCACCAGTCGTGTCGCGGCAGGATCAAAGTTTCGGTACTCTCCACGAATCGTGACGCGAACCAGCTCCGCCAGGGCGCCTGCCAACTCCACACCCGTCGGACCGCCCCCCACAATGACGAAGGTCAGCCATGCGTGCTTGCGCTCGACATCGGTTTCACGCTCCGCATGCTCCAGAGCAAGCAGAACACGCCGCCGAATCTCCTGAGCATCCTCTATTGTTTTCAGCCCGGGCGCATGGAGGCTCCATTCGGGATGACCGAAATGGTGATAAACCGATCCCGCCGCCAGAATCAGAAAATCATAGTTCACTCTATCTCCGTCGTGAAGCAAAACGGTTTGCGTTTGCGGGTCTATGTCTATAACTTCGGCGTTCCATACGCGCGTGTTGGGGTGTCGTTTCAGAAGGGCACGAATGGGCGCGGCAATCTCTGCGGGTCCTAAGCCTCCTGTCGCTACCTGATAAAGCAGGGGCTGAAAGAGGTGAAAGTTTCGTTTATCGATCAGGGTTACCTCAACAGGCGCTTTTCGAAGTGCCTTGGCGGCTTGTAGCCCCCCGAAGCCGCCTCCCACAATCACCACATGGGGCTTGCCAGCGGAAGCCGTGGTTTGAAAAACTTTGCTCACATCTTAAGGATACCTGAAGAGAACACCTCTTAGCGAGGGGTTATCCCTCGCTAAGAGGAGGAAAGGGGCAGGCAGTTATGTCCCTTCCTGCCACGAGTTGAGGTACTTCTCCTGTTCGGGGGTGAGGGTGTCAATTGCGACGCCGAGCGCCTGGAGTTTGAGTCGCGCCACCTGCGCATCAATCTCGGCAGGCACGGGGAAGACCCCCTTCGGCAGCGCGCCCTGATTCTTGACCAGATACTCCACGCTGAGCGCCTGATTGGCGAAGCTCATGTCCATCACGGCGGCGGGGTGTCCCTCGGCGGCAGCGAGGTTAATCAGGCGTCCCTCGCCGAGCAGGAAGATGCGGCGCCCATCGTTCAGCTGATACTCCTCCACGAAGGGGCGGATGGTACGCTTGCTCACAGAGAGCCGCTCCAGCGCGGGGATGTCTATCTCCACATTGAAGTGCCCTGTGTTGCAGACAATCGCGCCCGACTTCATCACGCGGAAATGCTCTTCGCGAATCACATGGTAGTTGCCCGTCACGGTCACGAAGATGTCGCCGATCGCGGCTGCCTCCATGAGGGGCATTACCTGATAGCCGTCCATGAGGGCTTCCAGCGCCTTGAGGGGGTCAACCTCACACACAATCACATGGGCGCCCATGCCGCGCGCTCGCATGGCGACGCCGCGCCCGCACCAGCCATAGCCAATCACCACGAACTTGCGCCCTGCCAGCAGCAGGTTCGTCGCCCGCATAATCGCGTCTACCGTGCTTTGACCCGTGCCGTAGCGGTTGTCGAACAGGTGCTTGGTGTAGGCATCGTTGATGGCAATCACGGGGTACTGTAGCACGCCGTCTTTTGCCATCGCACGCAGGCGGATCACGCCGGTGGTGGTCTCTTCCGTGCCGCCAATCACGCCATTCAGATGCTCACGCCGTTCGCTGTGAAGCACCGTAACGAGGTCGCACCCATCGTCCATCGTGATGTGGGGCTGGATGTCAATTGCCTGATGGATGTGTCGGTAATAGGTCTCTTTATCTTCGCCCTTAATGGCGAACACGGCGATGCCCTCGTATTTGACCAGCGCGGCAGCGAGGTCGTCCTGCGTGGAGAGAGGATTTGAGGCGCAGAGGGCAATCTCCGCGCCACCTGCTTTGAGCGTGCGCATCAGGTTGCCCGTTTCGGTGGTTACATGCAAGCATGCCGCAATCCGAACGCCTTTGAGGGGCTTCTCTTGCTCAAACCGCTGACGAATCAGGCGCAACACTGGCATCTCGTTGTCTGCCCATTCCATGCGCAGGGCGCCCTGTTCTGCCAGAGCCAGATCCTTCACATCGTAATTCATTTCTTGCCTCCTTACGCCCCAATTGTACCTGATGGGGCAGGGGGTTGCCGTTGCGAATTGTCGGTAATCCCCTCCATTTCTCTTGACATCCGCCGAAAATTGGGTATAATAGAGGCGCAAGGCGGAGGGTTGCCTGAGTGGTCGAAAGGGGCCGCCTGCTAAGCGGTTGTAGGGAGGTTATGCTCCCTACCCTGGGTTCGAATCCCAGACCCTCCGCCAGCCTACTACGATGCACGAGTCAAGTCGGTACGCATGGTGGCTTCTCATACTTCTTTTTTCCCTCATTATCGCCCTCAACTTTGCCCTGTTTGGCTGGATGCTGAGCCAGCCACCCAAATCGGTAAACAGGTCATTAGAAGAGGCGGAGATTTCGCTCAAGCTGGCGTTCGCGCTCGGCTCGGACCCTGCCTCTAATCCTCTCCTGAATCAGGCTCTGGAGGAGCTGGAAAGCCCCGTGTGGGAGCAGCAGGTGCGTAAAGCGATTGTGCAGGCGTATCTGGGCAAGAAGGGGTATGCAGAGACGCTCCAGCGCGCCGCGCAACTGCCTGCAGAGAGGCTCACCCCTGCCGAGCGACGCTGGTATACGACTCTCTGGGCGTGGGCGCTGACGGGCACACATGCGCCTGAACGAATCTCAGGGATTCTGGAGGCTCTGTCGCCGACGGTTTCGCCTTTTTATCTGCGCCTTGCGGAGGCGGTGATGGCGCAAAGAGCAGGGGAGAAGGCGAAAGCCGAGCAACTACGCGACTCGCTCCGCAGGCGCGGCGTGCTGGGAGTAGCAGTGCTATTTGCGATTCTTATCGCAGTCTGTTTTGGGGTGGTGATAGGGCTGGGGGTGCTGCTGTGGGTGCTGGTGAACCCGCCGCGATTGCCCGCACGCCCGCTGGAAAACGCCTCGCCGTTTGCATTAGACCCGCTTTTATGGGCGCTGATCATCTTTTTGCTGACGGTGATTCTTTCCCCTGCGGAGTTTCTGGCGCGTTTTCTGGAAGGGTTCGGCGTGCCGCTCCCCGAAACGACGCTGCTGAATCAGCTGATTGCGACGGCACTGAGCTTATCATACCTGCACACCGTGCAAGAGCGACTGGAAACGGAGGTGCGCTGGTTCGCGCCGAACGGCTTCTGGAAGTACGCCCTTGCCGTGTTGACAGGCGGGCTGGCGTATGTACCGATTGCGGTTGGGGGGCTTGTGCTGGTGGTGCTGTTGGGACCTGCTCTCTCGCAGCTGAGCCACCCCTTTCAGGAGATGGCACAGGGCGCAGAGAACTGGCTGCACTGGGTGGTGATTTTCGTGCAGGGTGTTGTGCTGGCGCCGATTGTAGAGGAGTTCGTGTTTCGGGGTGTGTTGTTCCAGACGCTCTGGCAGCGCACAGGGCGCGTGTGGCTCAGCGCATTTGTCAGTGGGTTTCTGTTCGCGGTGATTCATCCCCAGTTCCTCGCAGGGCTGATTCCCCTCACGGCGATTGGCACGGTGCTGGCGCTCCTGTTTGCCTACACCCGTTCGCTGGTGCCGAGCATTCTTTTGCACGCCGTGAATAATCTCGTGGCGATGCTCGCGCTCTGGTCTATCGCCTCGTAGGGTATAATAGGCGCGGAGGTCAGTGTATGAAACTGAACACGGCTATCTTACTCGTCTTATTGTTAGCGGGGTTAGCTTTCACCGTGACCGCGTTCATTCAGAACACAAGCCCCTATGTGAAGGTGTCCCAGCTCGCGCAGCGCGCAGAAAATGTGCATGTCGCCCTCAAGCCCCTCAAGGAGACCATCCAGTTCGATGTGCGCAGCATGACGCTCACCTTCGAGGGCGAAGACGAGACAGGCAAGGTGAAGGTGGTGTACCCGAAAGGCAAACCGAACAATTTTGAGATGGCGTCGCAGGTGGTGGTGATTGGCAGCTACCGCGACGGCGTGTTTTATGCCGAGGATATGCTGGTGAAGTGCCCCAGCAAGTATCAGGGCACGGAGACCGCGCAGGGGCGGTGAGCGGATGCTACTGGGCTATCTGGTGGTCTGGCTGGGGTGCGCGTTTGCGCTGGGGGCGGTAGTCGCATATGCGCTCAGTGGGCGCAAGCCTCACCTCATCCGCTGGGGCAGGGGGTTGTTCTGGGGCGCGTTTTTGATGATTCTCGCCACTGAGGCGGTCCTGCAGTATGCCCTCATCACGGGGCGCTACGACCTGCAGTATGTGTTCAGCTTCAGTGAGCGGAGCCTGCACCTGTGGTACAAGATTGCGGGCGCGTGGGCAGGACAGGAAGGGAGCTTCCTGCTGTGGGCAATCTGGACGGGCATCTACGGCCTGGTGCTGATGCGCACAGCAGGGGGCTATGAGCGCTGGGTGATGACCCTCTATTCGGGGCTGGTGCTGGCACTGATGGGCATTCTGGCATATCAAAGCCCGTTTGCGCCGTTGCCCAAGCCCGACCCCGCGCCTGCGGTATGGCCGCCGCAGGATGGCTTCGGCTTGAACCCCTCGCTGGAAAATATCTGGATGACCATTCACCCACCGATTATCTTTGCGGGGTTCGCCGCGCTGGCGGTCCCGTTTGTGTACGCGCTGGCGGCACTCTGGCGCAACGAGTATTACGAATGGGTCATTCGGGTACGCCCCTGGGCGATTTATGCGACCACCATGCTCGGCTTTGGGCTGGTGCTGGGCGGCTACTGGGCGTATGAGACGCTCGGCTGGGGCGGCTTCTGGGCGTGGGACCCCGTAGAAAACACTTCCTATTTCCCCTGGCTGCTTATGGCGGCGGGAGTTCACGGCGTCATGCTCCAGATTAATCGGGGCAGGATGGTGCGCTGGAACCCACTGCTGCTGGCGATTCCATTCCTGCTGTTTGTGTACGGGACTTTTCTGACGCGCAGTGGGGTGCTGGCGGAGGTCTCGGTTCACTCGTTTGACGCCTTAGCCAAGAGCGCGCTGGGCATTCTGATTGGCATGCTGGCGGGCGGCGTTCTGGTGACGCTGGGATTGTGGGTCTATCGGTATCGGCAGATGCCGTTGCCCGCGCCCGACATGACGAAAGGCTTCTCGCGCGAGGCGGCTCTGCGCTGGGGAATTGCCCTGTTGAGCATCTCTGCGCTGATTAGCCTTGTGGGCACCTCATGGCCGCTGATTGCGAAACTCTTTCGCGGGCAGGCGGCGGCGCTCCAGCCTGAATTTTACAATCAGGTGCATATCCCGTGGATTATTCTGACCGCCATCGTGGCGGCGGCAGCGCCGATGCTTGGTTGGCGCGGCATGACACTGGATCAGATTCTGGAGCGCCTCACCAAAAGCTGGGTGCTGGCGGTGCTGACGGGGTTCGCGGCGTTTTGGTACGGCTTCCGGGAGCCGCTGACGCTCTTTATCGTGGTGCTACTGGCTTTCGTGGCATTCGCGAACCTGGGCGCGATCTGGCGTCGGGCGCAGGTCGGGAAGGGGAGGGGCTGGCAAGCATGGCTCCGCCCCGCCGCCTATGGGCAGGCGCTGGCAGGGCTATGGCAGGCTCGCTATTCAATGGGCGGATTCCTGACCCATTTCGGGCTGGCGGTGGGGTTAATCGGGCTGATTCTCTCCTATGCCTACGAGGTGAAGCAGCAGGTGGTCGTGGAGCAGGGGAGGGACACGATTGCCTTCGGCTACCGCTGGCGCTATCTGGGCATGACGGGCAACGAAAAGTTTCCGGGCGACCCGATGCGCGATAAGTTCAATCGGGTGCGGATTGAGGTTGCCTCGCATGACACGAAGTTTATTGTAGAACCGCGCTTCTACCAGTTCCAGCGTGGCGGGGAAGTGAGCAATGTGGTCTGGCCCCATATCGTGCGCTGGTGGGACCATGACCTGTATGTTTCGTTTTTTGCACCGCCCCAGGTAAGCGCCGACCCCCTGACCCTGCGCCTGCATGAGAAAGAGAAGGGCAAGGTAGGGGACTACACGATAGAGTTCAAAGGCTTTGAAACCGCTGGGGCGATGGGACAGGAAGGCTTTCGGGCGATTGCGGTCGCACGGGTGAGCCACCCGCGCTGGAGAGAGCCTGTGGAGGTGGCGCCGTTCCGCCTGATGGATCGGAGCGGGATTATTCCCATCCCTGTGCCCCTGCCCGACGGCGCGCAGATGCTGGTGGGGCAGATGGATGTGAGCCGCCGACTGGTGGAGTTCCAGCTCATCATGGTGCCGGGCAAGCCCGAAACGAACCCGCGCTGGGTGATCCCGCTGGAGGTTCATTATAAGCCCTTCACGGTTCTGGTGTGGCTGGGACCGCCTCTTACGCTGTTGGGCGGCTTGCTGGCGGTGGTGCGTCGTGCCCGTGCTGTGCGAGAAAGCGTGCGCAAACTCTCGCCAGAGTGGGAGCCAGAGGAACCGCTTCCAACAAAAGAAAAGGCGCAAGTAGGGCTTTAGGGGTCTGTCTCCACCAGCCGTCGCACCTGCTCGCGCAAAAACTCCAGCTGTGCCTCTGTGTCAGGCAACGCCAGAACCTGCTCGGCAGGAATCACCTCACCAAAACGCACGGTGATGACAGTAAAGGCGACTTTTGGGTAAAGTTTTCCATAGGGCACGAGTTTTTCGGTGTTCATAAGCCCCACGGGTAGCACAGGCGCTTTCGTCTGGCGCAGGATCAGCAGCACGCCGGGCAGAAACGGCATCAGTTCGCCCGTTTCGCTCAGCTCGCCTTCGGGAAAGATACAGAGCGCCTCGCCACGCTGAACCGCCTGAATGGCTTCCATCAGCGCACGCCTGTCCGCAGAACGCTGGCGCACGGGGATCATCCGCACCAGACGGGCAATCGCGCTAATGATGGGGATTTGCAGAATGTCGGCGCGTCCCATAAAGCAGAGGTGGCGTGGCGAAGCGTACCAGAGCACCACCGGGTCGGCGAGCGAGCGGTGATTGGCAATCACAATCAGCCCGCCGCGGCGCGGCATGCGGTGGCGGTTCTCGATTCGAATCCACGCCAGAAACGGAAAGCGTAGCGCCAGCCCGAAGAAAACTTTGCAGAACGCATAGGCGAGGTAGAAAGTGAGCCAGTAGAGGGCGTGGCGCATAGAGTCTGATAAGTGGGATTATGTTAACTAAAGTCGTCTGACTGACCTTCCGCCTCCAGCACCGACTCCACCATATAGATGGGCGCCCGGAAGCGCAACGCGAGCGCAATCGCATCGCTGGGGCGGGAGTCGATCTCTATCTCCTCGTCGCCATGCAGGAGGTAAATCTTGGCGTAAAAAGTGCCCTGCCAGAGGTCGTCAATCACCACGCGGTCTACCGACACCCCCAGACGCATCAGGATGTTGCGCATCAGGTCGTGTGTCAGCGGGCGTTGAGGGACCTCATCGTTGAGCGCCATCACAATCGCGTGGGCTTCGAAGGGACCAATCACAATCGGCACGGTACGCCCGTAATTATCGCGCAGATGCACCAGCAGCGCCTGCGGTTGCCCCATCTCGATGCGCTCGTAGACGCCTGTGACGCGCACTTCCAGCTCGCGCCCGCGCTCAAAGCGTCGCGCCTCTTCCAGCTCATCGGGCGGCTCGCTTTCACTGCCAAAGAGGCGCTTCAGCTCCGCCTCGAGGTCGCGCGGCTCTTCTTCCTCTTCTTCCTCGAATCCGAAGAGGTCCCCAAATTCTGGCTCTTCAGGGTCCTCGTCGGGACGCCTGCGTCGTTCATCGTCGCGCATAGGAGCCTCCTTATGTCGTTCGGGTGCGTGCCACCACTTCCTGCAGGAATTCGCGGTTGGAGCGGGTGCGCTGCAGCAGCCGTATCAGCTGTTCTGCCGCCTCCACGAGGTCTTCCTGGTTTGCCAGCAGTCGGCGCAGTTGCCAGATTGCCATCAGTTCCTCGCGCGGGTAAAGCAGCTCTTCGTGGCGCGTGCCGGAGCGCTTCACATCAATCGCCGGGAAGATGCGCCGTTCTGCCAGCTCACGGGACAGCACCAGTTCCATGTTGCCCGTGCCTTTGAACTCTTCAAAAATCACCTCGTCCATTCGGGAGCCTGTGTCGATAAGACAGGTGGCGATGACGGTGAGGCTTCCGCCTTCCTCAATGTTGCGTGCCGCGCCAAAGAAGCGCTTAGGACGATACAGGGCGGCAGGGTCCAGCCCTCCGGAGAGGGTGCGCCCGCTGGGGCTGGTGGTCAGGTTAGAGGCGCGCCCGAATCGGGTCAGGCTGTCCAGTAGAATCACCACATCTTTACCCTGCTCCACCAGTCGCTTGGCGCGTTCCAGCACGAGGTCGGCGACGCGCATGTGGTTTTCGGGCGGCTCGTCGAAGGTGGAGCTGACCACCTGCCCTTTGACCGAGCGGCGCATATCGGTAACCTCTTCAGGGCGCTCATCCACCAGCAGCACCAGCAAGATGACTTCGGGATGGTTTGTGGTGATACTGTTCGCAATACTTTTGAGCAGGGTTGTTTTGCCCGCTTTTGGCGGCGCCACAATCAGCGCACGCTGTCCCTTCCCGATGGGCGCAATCAGGTCTACAATCCGCCCTGAAATGTTTTCGGGGGTAGTTTCCATGACAAGGCGCTCGTTGGGGTACAGGGGTGTGAGTTGCTCGAAATCTTTGCGTCGGCGCGCCTCATCGGCGGGCACCCCATTAATGGCTTCCACTCGAAGCAACCCGTAATACTTTTCGCCTTCCTTTGGCGGGCGCGCCACCCCGAACACGAGGTCTCCTGTACGCAAGCCGAAACGCTTAATTTGCGATTGGGAGACATAGACATCCTCGTTGGTGTTCTGGAAGTTCGGGTGGCGGCGCAGGAAGCCCCAACCGTCGGGCAGGATTTCCAGCACGCCCCAGGTGTATTCCGTTCCGGGTTCGGTATTGAGGGCGCGCATCAGGCGGTAGACCAGTTCGGCTTTGTCGTCGGTCTCCTCCACGCCTGCACGCTTCGCGCGTCGTTTGAGGTCGCTCAGGGACATTTCCATCAGCGATTTGAAGTCGGCGACCTCTTTGACCCGTGCGGGGCGCATTTCCACCGCAAGACCGCCGTTCTCGGAACCGTTGGGGTCGTCTGCGACTTCGCCCGAAGCGACAGTTGGACTCGTCTCAGGCTGTTCTTCTAAAGTTGCCGTGCGTGTTCGTTTCCTCATCGTTGCTCCCATCCGTTCGATGTTCTGGTATTCTGGCAAGTGGGCATGGGCACACGCTTGCTCGTTTGGGGATGCTCACTACCCACTATTATACCCTATTTTTCGCCGAATGCAAATGGCTTCTCTGCGCTTCCCTACTCTGGATCATAGTAGGTGTCTCCCGTGGTGGGGGCGAACCAGCCGATGTTGTGGGCTTGCGGGTTTGCGTTGGGATAGGCACCGCTTTGGGGTGTGGACTCCGCCATTTTCAGCGCCCTCAGGTGCCCGTCCACAAACACCACATTTGCGTTCCGGTTGTGTCGGAAATGCACCGAGGGATCTAATGGGTAGTAGCTGTTTGGGATGCGGCGGAGCACATCAGGGGGTGCAATCAGGAAGGTGTATTCCGCCAGTCCTGTGCCGATATCGAGGGCGCCATCCGCGAACATGGCGGTTTCGGCAGGCTTGCGGATTTCCCACTCTGCCAGCCCACAATCGTAGGCAGGTAGCCCTGCGGTGTACCCCATGAACCAGAGCCGTGAGCCAACGCCCACCTCGTTGTAAACATAGCCACCTGTGCCCATATCGAATCCGACGGCGGTGTCAAACGAGGGGCATCGGCGTAGCAAGCCCCCATCCTTGAGATAAGGCACGAGCGGTCCGTTTTTCGGCTCGAACCGCCCTTGCCTGTTGCGTGTACCGAACCAGCGACGCTGGTCACGCAAAAATTCGGGCGCCGCGGGCACAAAGTAGCCCTCCCAGTCCTGAGCGTACATCTGATTCGCGAGCGCCAGCTGACGCAGGTTCTGTGAGCAGAGGCTTCGACGCCCCTGCTCACGCGCCTGCAGGAAAACAGGCATCAGGATTGCCATGAGCAACGCGACAATCGCTATGACCACGAGCAGTTCAATCAGCGTGAACGCTCGCATCTATTGCGCACCGCCGCCAATGGCGCCGACGCCTATCGTGCCTCCGATGGGCGGAATGGGCTGGCGCTGCTGGATAGCCACCAGGTAACGGTTGGAAACGGCAACCACCAGAATCGGGTTACCGTCCGTGTCCAGCATCAGCGCAGGCGACACATTGATCGGCGCACCGAAGCTCAGCCGCCAGATTTGATTGCCGTTGGCGTCGTAGCAGTAGAGGAACCCTCTATCGTCGCCGAAATAGAGCCGACCGTTCACATCCACTGTGGGTGTGCATCGGCTCACATTCGGCAACGCGCGTTGCCACACCACTGTACCGGTCTGAGTATCAATCGCGTACAGAGTGCTTCGGTTGCTGGCGGTGCGCCCAATCACATAAAGGCGCTCGTTCCCTGCCCCGTCCGTGCCCAGTGAGGGACCCGCCATAATCGGGATGCGGCGGTTCACATCCAGTTTCAAACCCCAGAGCCGATCCCCTGTGAGCGCGTCCACGGCGTAGATACGCCCGTAGTTGGAGGCGCAGATGTAGGCACGGTTGTTATCTGCGCTGAACACAATCGGGCGATCCACCGAGTCGCTCGGAATGGGGTCGGGGTCGCTACTCGGGTCGTTGGGGTCCACGCGGTCATCCTGACTCAGGTCCATCACGGTGAAACCATTGGAAATTTGAGGTGCAGGGATGGCGGCGATATCATACTGTAGCACGACGCCGTTGTGGTACGCGGCAAAGCCCGAATCGTTGTATTCGTTGAATACCGCCGTACTCCACACCGCCGAGATGATTGGGGGAAACGGTGTGAAACTGAAGTCCACCCCAACAAAGGGTCCTGTGTAGCGGTTGCTGATAACCCAGTAGACCCCAATCGCGAACAGATTCCCGAAATTGTCGCCCAGCACAGCGTAGCTCATTAAGCCGTCGGTGTAGACGCCAAACCCACTGCGATAGGCGGGCAAGCCGCGGAGTGTCGTGTCCAGATCGGGGACGCCCAACACAGGGCTGGGGCTGATGACACGCGCCTCGTACTGTCCCCCGGACAGGATAAAGACGGGCCACTCAGGAATCACTTGCAGAAGCACATCGTTGTCGCCAAACACATAGACGGCAGTGTTGAAGGTCGTAAGGGGCGATACTTGTCCCCAGAAGGGTCCGAAGGTGCCACCAAATTCGCCTGTGAGCGAGTCGAAGAAGCCATAGTAGGGGTAACGCACGCTTCCAAAGGCGGTCATCTGGGGCGCGACAACGGTTCCCTGAAGGTCTGTCGGTTCGTGGATTGCGCCCCCAGACGCCACCCAGCGTACCTGAGGCACTGTGGGACCCGCATAACGGCTGGTATGGCTCAGGCGCTGGTTGTCGCCAAAAATCGGGCGAGAGGAGATATCCTCAGGGGGCAAAGCATTCTGGACATATTGGGCGCTGGCTATCTGGCACAGCACCACACTCCCAAGCAAGAAAGACAGGATCGGTTTTCTCATCGGCGCACCTCCTTAGATGACACGCCCGCCCACAAACAGGTTCCCCTGACCGCGCGGCGTAGAAAGCTCCCCAGTGTAGTTGACGGGCACATTGTTGATAATGAACTGGATCTGGATGCGGTCGCGCGGAGCTGTAGGGTTCGGACGCTGGAAGGCGTAGGGTTCCGTGTCCGTTACGGTTATCTGAATGGTTCCCTGCTGTTCCTGAATGTTACCGTTGTTGTCACGAATCTGAAAACGCGCGGGAAAGCTCGCCTGACCAATTCGCGCGCCAGGCACAGAGCGAGCCGTAACCTGCAGCTGGTTGGACGCCTGCGCAGGGTCGGCGGTGGCAAACAGCAGTTGCCCGTTCGGCACCGCAATCGGGGTAGCAGGCGTGAACTCAAAAAGCGCACTTCGAATCGGTTGATTTCCGAGCCCGCTAATAAACATCAGGTTAATTCGCAAGCTCGCCGCTGGTCCAGGTCCCACCGCCGACAGAGCGAGCGTGTCATCATCCTCTGGGTCGGCAGTGGAGCCATGGATGGCGAAAAAGTTCATCTGAGCAAAGCTCACCAGCATGCTGGCGAACAAAACAGCCAGAACCGTCTGTATTCTCCACATAGGCAACCTCCGTTTTATCAAGTTCCCCGCAAATTTCGGGTCCCCTGCTAATATTCTACTCGACGGGCGACTATAACCCGCGTTTCGCAGGAATTGTGCGCGGCTGCCCGAAAATAAAACGATATGGCGAGTCGGTTGCGAATTGGGATTGTCGGCAGTGGCTTTGTTGCCCGCTTCCATGCGCAGGCGTTTGTGAATGTTCGAGACGCCGAGATTACAGCCATCGCGAGCCGGAACGAAAAGTCCGCCAGCGAACTGGCGCAGTTGTGCCAGACGCTTGGCGTGGGTTCCCCGAAAGTGTTCACCGATGTACGCGCGATGGCGCGCGATGAGTCGGTGGATGCCATCTGGTTCCTCGCGCCAAACTATGTGCGGGTGGAGCTCATCGAGGCGATTGCCGACGAGGTGAGATCGGGGCGTGCGGCGCTCAAAGGGCTGGCGGTGGAGAAGCCGCTGGCACGGAACCTCGCCGAAGCGCGCCGCGTGCTTCAGGCAGTTGAAGAAGCAGGTATCCCCCACGGGTATCTGGAGAATCAGCTTTTTGCGCCGTCGGTGGTGCGTGGCAAGGAGCTGCTCTGGCGGCGCGGCGCCTCAATTGCGGGCGAGCCGTATCTGGCGCGATGCGCCGAGGAACATAGCGGACCCCACCGCGCATGGTTCTGGCGGGGCGACCTGCAGGGCGGCGGCGTGCTGAACGACATGATGTGCCACAGCGTCGCCGCAGGCTGGTTCGTGCTGACGCCCCCTTCCCTGCCCCTTGAGGCGCTTAAGCCGCGCTCCGTAACAGCACAGATTGCCTGCCTCAAGTGGGCACGCCCTGAATACGCCCAGAAACTCCGCGACGCCTACGCCCACGAGATGGAGGTAGATTATGTTAACCACCCTGCCGAGGACTACGCCTCTGCCAAAATTGTTTTTGAAACCCCCAGCGGCAACCTCGCCCTTGTGGAAGCCACCACTTCGTGGTGTTTTGTGGGACCTGGCCTGCGACTCACCTTTGAGGTGCTGGGACCTGAATATATGTTAGCCATCAACACGCTCGCGGGCGAAGGCACGATCTTCTTCAGCCGCAATGTGCAGGGTGCGGCAGGCGAGGATATCGTGGAAAAACAGAACGCCGAGCAGGGCTTGATGCCCTACCTGGCGGATGAGGTACACAGCTACGGCTATATCGCCGAAAACCGCTACTTCACGGAGTGTTTTCTCAAGGGCGAGACGCCTTTCTGCACGCTGGAGTACGGGGTGCGTATCACGGAGCTACTGATGGCAGCCTATCTCAGTGCCGAGCGCCGCCAGACGGTAGACCTCCCCTGCCCTGAGCTGGAACAATTTGTGCCTGCCGTGGCACAGGGCACATGGAACCCCAAAATGATTTAGCCAGTATAATTCCGTAGAAACCTTTATGAATGAGCGACAGCAGAGCCTTCTGGAGTTTGAGCTCCCCGAGCAGGTGGACGCTCTGATAGAGAAGGTGCGGGAATATCTGCCGTCGGCGGATACCTCGCGCATCGTAAGCGCGTACCTGTTCGCTGAGGAGCGCCATCACGGACAGTATCGGCGGGACGGACAGCCGTACATCACCCACCCGCTGGCGGTGGCGCACATCCTCGCCGACCTCAAGATGGGGCTGAACACGATTATCGCAGGGCTGCTTCACGATGTGCTGGAAGATACCCCCACCACCCCCGAAGAACTGGAAGCACGGTTTGGCACAACGGTGCGCCAGCTGGTGGAAGGCGTTACCAAGCTGCGCCATTCGGAGAGCAAAGCCGAGATTTTCAGCGAAGCACGCCGACGCCACTTCGAAATCACCAAAACCGCTGAGAACCTGCGCAAACTGCTGCTGGCGGTCTCCGACGACCTGCGTGTGATGATTATTAAACTCGCCGACCGCCTGCACAACATGCAGACCCTGGATAGCCTGCCGCCCGACAAGCAGATGCGAATCGCCACCGAAACTCTGCAGGTCTACTCGCCGCTGGCGCACCGACTCGGTATCTGGCAGATCAAATCGCAGCTGGATGATCTGGCGTTCAAGTATCTCTACCCGCAGGAGTATCGGGAGATTAGCCAGAAGGTGGCGCGCACCCGCGCCGAGCGCCAGCAGGAGGTGCAGGAGCTTGTGCGCATGCTCAAAGAGCGGCTGTGGGAACGCGGCATCCGCGCCGAGGTGATGGGACGCCCCAAACACCTCTGGAGCATCTATAACAAGATGATCCAGCAAAAGATTGACTTCAACCAGATTTATGACCTCACTGCCCTGCGCATCATCACCGAGAGCGTGGAAGAGTGCTATCTGGCGCTCGGCGTGGTGCATGAGATGTGGACGCCCATCCCTGCCCTCTTCTATGACTATATCGCGGCGCCCAAACCCAACGGCTATCAGTCGCTCCACACCAAAGTGATAGGACCCAATCAGCGCACCTTAGAGATTCAAATCCGCACATGGCAGATGCATCAGATAGCGGAATACGGGATTGCGGCGCACTGGCGCTACAAGGAGGGCGAGAACCTTCGCGCTGACCAGAAGCCGATGGCGCTTCCTGACCTGCAAGACCAGCTGCGCGACCTGACCGACCGCAAAAGCCATCTGGAATTTCTTTCCAGCCTGTTTCGCGACCTCACCTCCGATCAGGTGTTCGTGTTCACCCCGAAGGGGCAGATTATTGACTTGCCTGAGGGTTCGGTGCCGCTTGATTTCGCGTTTCGCATTCACACGGAGATTGGCTTGCGCTACAACGGGGCGCGAGTGAACGGGCGCCTTGTGCCCAACGAGTACAAGCTGCGCACGGGCGATGTGGTGGAGATTCTTACCCGCAACACACCTCAGCCCAGCTACGAGTGGCTGAGCCTTGTGCGCACCTCCAGCGCGCGTTCCAAAATCCGTGCCTACTTCCGCGAACAGCGCCGCGCCGAGTTTATTGCGCTCGGACGCGACCGTCTGGAGCATGAACTGACCCGTCTGCGCATCCCGCTCGCGTTTTACAAAGAGCATTTGCCGACGATTCTGCAGGCGATGAATTTCCGCACGGAAGACGACCTGCTCGCCAGTCTGGGGGAGGGCATTACCAGTGTTCAGGCGGTGGTGCAGCGCCTGCGCACGCTGACGCCGCAGTCCTCTGCCCCTGCCGCGGAGACAACGGCGTCCCCGGTGCGTGAGATTCGGGCGATGCAGATTGAGGACGCCGAGGGGTATCTGACCCGACGCGCCTCGTGTTGCTACCCCCTGCCTGGGGATGAGCTGCGCGGCTATGTCTCGCGCGGGCGCGGAATTGTGGTCCATCGCGCCTCGTGCCCGCAACTGCGCGCCCTTGAAGAGCAGGAGCCTGCCCGGATTATGGCGATCGAGTGGAGCGCTACAGGCGAGCGCGTCTACCCCGTCGCCCTGCGGATTGAGGCAATCGATAAGCCGGGAGTGCTGGCGGAGATTTCCACTCTCACGGCGAGCGCGAACATTAATATTGCCAATGTGAGCGTGAAGCAAAACCCCACCACCCACACGGCGGTGATTAACCTGATGGTGCAGGTGCGTTCCGCGCAGGAGCTGCGGGTGCTTTCCCAGCGCCTGCACTCGATTGAGGATGTGCTGTCGGTGATGCGCGTGATGGCAGGAGGCTCTGAAACCTATGAGAGGAGTGATAAATCGCGTTCGAAGCGCAAAGGTCGTCGTGGATGACCAGTGCGTCGCGGAGATTGGCAAAGGCGTGCTGGTGTTGCTGGGCGTCCATGCAAACGACACCGACGCCGACGCGCGGTGGCTGGCACAAAAGATTGCGCACCTGCGCCTGTTTGAAGATTCGGAGGGCAAACTGAATCGGTCTACGGCAGAGGTGGGCGGCAGCTTTCTGGTGGTCTCCAACTTCACGCTCTATGGGGATTGCCGCAAAGGGCGACGCCCCAGCTTCACCGAGTCTGCCCCTTTTGAGAGGGGGCGTGAGCTGTATGAGCGATTCTGCGACTACCTGCGTGCAGAGGGAGTTCCCGTGCAGACGGGGGTTTATGGCGCCCATATGGTGGTCAGCCTTGAGAACGACGGACCCGTGACGCTGATTGTGGACAGTCCTTCACCTGCTACAGAAACGCGGTCAGGTTAATCCCCAGCAACAGCGTGCTGGGCGAGCGCCGCCAGAACAGGGTCGGCTCGATGCAGTGAATGCGCCAACCCACCTGCAGCTGAAGATCGTTCAGGGTATGCCCCTGAGTGTCCCAGCGCATCAACACGCCGCCGCGCAGGTTGCCCCAGACCCCTTCCGCACGCATGATGAGTTCATTCCGCCCCTCCAGCTGGTCCGTGAGAAACGGGGTGGACCCTTCCACGCGGGCGGAACCGTAGCCGAGTGTGAAACTGAGCGTGGGCGCGGGGCGCCAGCGAAGCGCCACATTGGGACGTAGCCACGCATAGTGTCCACGAGACCCATACTGTGTGTGGCTTGCCCATGCAAGCAGCCAGAGCTCCCATTTTGGGGTTGTGAAAAGCGATTGCCGCCACTCCAGTTCTGCAGTAGCGCGGTGTGTGCGGGGGGTGTGTCGGCTTCCCACGCGCTCCGCCTGCGAACCGATGCGAAAAGCCAGCGCGCCTGCCCCTCCTTTCGTTTGAAAGGGGACCTCCAGCGCCAGCTCACTGCGGGAGAGGCGGGTGTCCCGCTCTGGGGCGAACAGAGGGCGAATGTGGGTGCTTTGCTCCAGGCGCAGGGTGGGCGTTCGAGCAGCGAGGCGCGCCTGCTCCTGCTCATGGATGATGCGCAGGTTATAGAGGGCGCTTGCCTCAAAACGCGCACGAAGTTCAGGTTCGGAGGCATAGGGGATGCCCGGCGTCAGGGCAGTCGCGAGGGTAAGGCGCGTTTCAGGAAGCGCCCTGAAATACACCGTGCCTGAAGCGGTCGCGACCGTGCGCGAGCCGATGGGCAGCTCCAGTTGGGAGCGCATGCCCCACCCATCAGGCTGGCGATACACGGGCGAGGGTAGCTCCAGTATTTGCGCAGTCTCCCGCACCCGCACAGTCAGAAACGGCAGGCTCAACACCGTGCGCCCGCGAATTTTCAGTCGGGCGTTGCGCAAGCGTAAACGCACGCCTTCCGTCAGACGTACGCTGTCCGCCTCGATTACATAGTCAGGAACCGTGTTTTCACAGGTGGTGGCTGAAATCTGGTAGGCGGTAAACTGGCTCAGGTCGCCTTCCAGAACAGCGCCCCGAATGATGACTTTCAGCACCTCTGCTCGAAAGTTTTCAAACCGCCCGAAGCCGCGTTCATATTCGTAGCGTAGACGCTCCCCGCGCAAAGTGCCTTCGGGAGCGATGAGCATAAAAGGCGATTCGGTAAGCGCCTCTTTGCGTTCGGTATCTAACTGGAGAGACTCCGCCAGCAAGCGACGCTCCTGATAAATCAGTTCCACGCCATCAGAGAGGTGAATCTGCAGGGCGCCTTCCGGGTTTCGGCTCACAAGGTACCTGCCTGCTCGCAGGGTTAACTCGGCGTCTACAGGCTGAGAATATGCGAAAATGTCTCCGGAACAAAGCATCAGGAGGCACAGAACGACGCGCAGGTAGCCTCTGCTCTGTGCCTCCACACTGAACGCCCTCCTCAGGCTTCCCAGTTGAACGGCTCGGCGTCGGTCAGCACGCGCGCCTGGGCAATCACCTCACGCAAGTACGGTGGAATGGCGAACATGCCGAAGTGCGTGAAGGGGTCATAATACCGTAGCCCTTTTACGCCGCGCTCCTCGATGCGCTGGGCAATCGCCTCGGCGGTCAACGCCAGCGGGTCGTGCTTCTTGGACGCCAGCACGAAACCCCACGGCAACATAAACGATGCCACAAAGCACCAGTAAGGACGCACTACAGGGAACACTTCCTGAAGCGTGCGCACGATGCAGCCGTACAGGTAGGGATAGAGTGGGTCTCCTGCCCCCGACTGAACGGTCAGCACACCGTCGTCAGTCAGAGCGTCGTAAACGAGCTGATAAAACTCTTTCGTGAACAGCATTTGCGAGGGACCTGCCTCCAGCGGGTCGGTCAGGTCGGAGACAATCACATCGAAGTGGTTGCGATACTGGGCAATAATCTTGCGGGCGTCATCGTGAATGAGCGTGGTGCGGGGGTCATCGAACGAACCCTGATGCCATTCGGGCATCCACTGCTTGCAGAACGCCACCAGCTCATCGTCAATATCCACCATCACCGCCTCTTTGACCGTGTTGTGGCGCAGAACCTCGCGGAGCGTGGCGCCCTCTCCGCCCCCTGCCACCAGCACGCGCTGTGGGTTCGGGTGGGTGAACATCCCGGGCTGGACCATCGGCTCATGGAACATGTATTCGTCCAGCAGGGCGGACTGAATCTTCTTATCCAGAAATAGCGCCTTGCCATAGCCGTAGAGGTCTACAATCCATGCGTCCTGAAATTTCGTTCGAGCCATTTGCATTACATTTTTGACGCGGTAGGTATACATCACCGCGTCGGTATGGGTCTCTGAGAGCAGAAGACCGCCGCATACATGGTGTGCTGCTGCCATAGGTTCCTCCTCCTAATTGATTTTCGCCAGTTCCGCTTTGAGTGTGTTGATATAGTCAATTGCTTCGGGGTCTACTTCGTTGAGATAGGCGAGGTACAGGCTCACGAAGTCGCCGAAGTAGGTGAGATACATCAGGCGCTCCAGCAGGCTTTCGCCCTGAGCGGTAATCTCGTGCCAGGGAACCTGCTCGCCCACCAGTCGGCGCGTGACCTCGATACGCGTGCGGATTTTGAGGCTATCGTCGGGGTCGCTTAATACGACCACGCTCCAGTTCGGCGCCTGCTTGTGCGCCAGCACCCAGCCCAGAATTTCGTTATGGTTCAGCTCGGGGAAGGTGTAGGCAAAGGCGTGTTGTTTGGCGTTCTCGTTGAACTGCCCTTTCCAGCGCAGGGCGACGGTGGCGCGGGGTCCGCATGAGCCATAAATCAACGGGATACGCCCGTACAGTGCCTGCGCCAGCTGCTTTGCAGGGTTTTGCGCTGTGGGCACGGAAGGCGCCAGCTGGTCGCGGGTTTGAACCAGGCGTTTCTGGGTCTGGGCGTATGCCTGACTCAGGTCGGGCAGCAGACCCCAGCGTTCACACAGGCGCATCAGGGGCACAAAGAGGTATCCCAGCGCCGTGCGTGGCGGCTGCCCGCCTGGGACCTGCAGATGGGGATAGCCGTCTGCTGAAGCGCGTTCCTGCAGTTCCCCGCCGCTGGAGAGCGTGAGGATCATCGCCCCCCGCGCGTGCGCCTCGCGGTAGCAGGAGAGCGTCTCCTCCGTGTTGCCTGAATAGCTCACGGCGAACACGAGGCTCCCGGCATCAACGCACTGGGGCAGATGATAGTCGCGCACCACCAGCACGGGGATGTTCCCGTACGCTTCAAACAGGGCGCGCAGGTAGTCGCCGCCAATCGCGGACCCGCCCATGCCGCACACCACTACGAGGCGCGGCGTGCGCGGCAGGCTGGGAAGGGAGAACTGGCTGGCAATTTGATAAGCACGCTCACACTGGGCAGGAAAATCCAGCGTGAGCGTCATCATCCCTTTCGGGTCCGCTTGACTCAACAAGCCCGTGTCGTCCAGCAGGTGTGTCATCGCCGTTTACTGTGCCACATAGGGCAGGAGCGCCAGCTCGCGCGCTCGCTTGATGGCTAACGCGAGTCTGCGCTGGCATTTGGCGCACAGTCCCGTCTGACGCCGCGGCAGAATCTTGCCCCGTTCGGGCGAGGTGTAGCGTTTCAGCCGCGCGACATCTTTGTAGTCTATCGGGCGCTTCTCCACACAGAAAGCGCACACACGCCGACGACGGCGAACGACACGCTGCTTTGAATCGGTACTCTCATCCATCAGTTGCTTCTCCAGTTCCATGGCAAGCCTCCTGTATTATCGGAATGGGTCGTCATCGGAGTCTCCCATCTCTTCGGGGTCAAAGTCCAGATCAAAATCGGGTTCTTCTTCCTGTGGCGGCGGGGTGCTGGTGCGCGCAGGGCGCTGGGGGGCACGGGGCGTTGCACTGCGCGAGGCAGAAGTGCGCGCCGCAGGCGGTTCGGGTTCCTCCATCGTGATGGCGTCGTAGCCGCCGCTCTCTACGGGTGTCGGCTCAGGTTCCGCCGCCGCAGGTGCAGCCGCAGCGGCTTCCACTGCCGAGCGCGGCTCCAGAAAGCGCACGACATTCGCGATGACATCCCATGCCTTGCGCTGGGTGCCGTCGCCTGCAGTGTAGGTGCGAGTCTGGACGCGCCCTTCCACCAGCACCAGACGCCCCTTGGTCATGTAGTTGGCGACTGTCTCCGCCGTGGTTCCAAAAGCCACAATCTCAAAAAAGTCGGTCTCATCTTCGGGGCGCGATCCACGACTCACTGCCAGCCCGAAGCGTACAAGGGAAGTCCCTTCGGGTGTGGTGCGCAGTTCGGGGTCGCGGGTCAGCCGCCCCACCAGGGTGATTCGGTTAAAATACATGTGCGTAGCCTCCCCTAAACCTGGGCTACCTCCTCAGGCTCCAGTCGGAAGGTGCGGAACCGAATCACATCCTCATTAATTTTGAGGATGCGGTTGAGCTCTTCTGCCGCCTGGGGTGCGCCATGATAGCGGAAGAGGAGGTAGATACCCTCTTTGTGGTGTTTGATTTCGTAGGCGAGTTTGCGCTGATCCCACACGCGCGCTTCGTCCACGGTGGCGCCGAGGTTCTGCAGCACCGTGCGCGCACGCTCTATCAGCGCGTTCACCTGCTCCTCGCCTAAAGTCGTTGGCACAATCACCATCGTCTCATAATACCGTGTCTGCTCCATCGTTTCCCTCCTGTGGACCGTGTTCGGGACTCCGCGCTGGAGTCAGAAGGGTCCTGTGATGGGGTGTATTATACCCGATGGAGACTTCGCGATGTTGGCGACTGCCACTGAACATTCCGTGCAAAGTAGAGTATGAATCGGATAGCTCGTGGTTTGATTCCAATTGCATTTGCGTAAAACTGGGGTATAATTGCAGATGCCAGTGGCTCAAAACCCTCGCGTTTGCGCATGAAAAGGGGTATAACAGAGTTGTCAGGGACTAAACCACTGGCGAAAGGAGACTAAACGATGGTACGAGCTAAACTCTTTTTAGCCGTTGCGACAGGCGCCATTTTGTGCGCTGCGTTTGCGTATGCGGATGGTACTAAGAACACCGAGCTTCGGGCGGTTGATTTGAACCAGGTTCAGCGTGCGATCCCCAAGCGCATTATGAAAGCGCGCTGGGAGAACGGGCGGATTATCCCCTTGACCCCGTGGATTGAGGTGGGTGAGTTCGCACCCGCAGGACCCTGCGACTCCACTGGCGCGAGCGAGACGCTGGTCTTCTCTGCCGCCCCGGTGAACGCTAACACTGGCAATCCTGACTCGTCCGTACAGGTCTGTGCCGCCGGAAGCCTCTTCTGGTTCGGTCCAGACTATCACAACCCCTACTACGCGAACGACATCGCCTCACTGTCCGACACCAGCTTCAACGGCGCTAATGTTAACTCGCTCACTCACTTCTGGGAGTGGAATCCCAACCTTGACAACAACACGGACGACAACTCCGACACCCAGAACTGCGTGATTGCTATTTTCGCCGTTGAAGAGTTCGACGCCGAGTGCGCCGATGTGCATGAGCAGAGCGCTGGCGAGGGCGTCATCCTCGATTACGGCAGCTTGAGCGAAGGTTTCTGGTACTCGTCTGCCTGCTTGGATGGGCTTGAGTTCGCTCTGCCCTCCACGCCTGCCGATGATGGCGATCCCGGTACCGAACTTCTGGGTGGCTATCTTGTCGTCTACGGTCAGGCGTTCGACCCCGAGTCGGGGATTACATTAGCGACAGGCGCCCAGCCGATGCTGTGGCACAACCGGCTCAATAACCCGCAGGTGGGCGACTCGACAAGCACCCAGTTCGATGACGACGCCCCCGCCGACGGGGATCATACCTCCCCCACTGAGTGCTACAATTACACCTTGAACCTCAGCAGTTTCGGTTGTCCTAACCCCAGCCTGCTGGGTGGCGCGATAGCGTTCTGGGCAGAGGCTGCCGGCTGCACGCCCAGCGGTGGCGATGTAGACGGCAACGGCTGCGTGGACGACGCCGATCTGCTTGCCATCCTGTTCGCCTTCGGCGGCTCGGGTGGCGCCGAGGATGTCAACTGCGACGGCGTGGTAGACGACGCCGACCTGCTGGAGGTACTGTTCAACTTCGGTAACGGTTGTTAAGACCTGCGCCATCTCGAATCCAGCAGCACCCCCTCCCTTAAAGAGGGGGTGCTGCTTTTAGTCCTACCACCCCAACACCGCCGTCACCGAATGGGGCGGCAGTTCCCACTCGGTTTGCCAGCGTTTGCGTTCGCGCTGGAGTTGCACACGGTTCGGCTGCTCGAAGGTGTTCATGGCGTGAAACGGCTCCGCGTGCAGGCGAATCTGCTCCACCTGCTGGAGCGTCGCGCCTTCGATCTCTAAGCGCACGCGCGCGGTCTCGGTGAGGCTGTAGTTAATCAGCCCGATATGAATCCGCTCGCCCACACGCACCGCCACCGCATCCACCTGCCCCTCCAGCGATTCGGGCAGGCGCACCTTGAGCCGCTGTCCCGCAAAATAGGGCGCATACATCGCGAAAGCAAGCCATGTGGGCGTTTCCACCACCTGTGTGGGGTTCACCAGCAGCGCGGGCAACACATTCACCAGCTGTGCCAGATTCGCCATGCCCACATACTCGGCGTTGCGAACCAGCGCGTGGAACACCCCTGCCGCAAAAATCCCATCGTATAACGGAGCAATTTGGCGATACTGGTTCTCTGCATTCGCTTCGGGATACCATGTGTTCCACTCGTCAAACGCAATCAGGGGCGGGTTGTCGGGCATCTCCTCGCGAATAATCTCGGCAGTGCGGCGCAGAATCCACTCCACGCGCTTCGCGCCCAGCACGACCGTTTCGTAGGCTTCGGGGCTGTCTTTGGGCAGAGGGCATCCCTGATAGAAATGCACCGAAAGATACTCGTGGTGCCTGCCCGAAATCCGCAGCACTTTGCGGTTCCACTGCCCCCATTCGTCAGCGTCCACACCCACGGCAATCAGTTGAATGCTGGGGTCTACCTCGCGCATAGCACGGGCGAGCTCGTTCGCCTTGAGCGCATACTTGACGGCATCCAGATGCCCCAGCTGCCAGTTGCCGTACATCTCGTTGCCTGTGCCCCAGTAGCGCACGCGGTAGGGTTCGGGGTGCCCGTTCTGGGCGCGGAGCCGTCCCATCGGCGTGTCTGCGCTTCCGTTACAATATTCCACCCACTCCTGCGCCATGCGGGGCGTGCCTTCGCCTGCGTTCACACAGATATACGGTTCGGCGTTAATCAGTCGGCAGAGCTGGATGAACTCATCGGTGCCGACATCGTTCATCTCCCAGTTGCCCCATGCGCGGTTCCAGCGTGGGGGACGCTTGTCGCGTTCGCCGACCCCCTCGCGCCAGTCGTATCCCGACACGAAGTTGCCCCCGGGCCAGCGCAGGATAGGGATGGGTATCTTGCGCAGGGTTTCCACCACATCACGCCGCCAGCCGTGCAGGTTATCGGCGGGCATCAGCGAGGCGCAACCCACAATCAGCGCCCCCTGCCCCTCCGCCTCAATCCGAAACACGCCTGCAGGTTCACTCTGGGTGGGGGTCAGTGTCGCCATGAGTGTGTGCCACTGCCCCGCCTGAAGCCCCTCCCAGCGCTGTTCGGCGTTCCCGAAGCCCACCGACACCGCCGAAGCACCTTCGGGATAGACCACCACGCGCACCTGATAGGCGCGTCCGCCCTGCACGGGGATGCCCGCCTGCCCGACGCCGCCGCGCCCGCCGCGTACCTCTATTCGTTGCGCCTGTCCCCCTGTGTAGACGGTCTGGTACTCCGCTTTCAGCTGGGCGTCGCCGATTTTTTGCCAGCCTTCAATCGCGCCGTTCGCCCCCACTTCGCCCGCGAATTTGCGGTTTGTCAGCAGTTCCGCCCACAAGCCCCCCTGAATGCACAAGCCCATATGCTCGATGAAGTGCCCGAACAGCAGGGGCGAGACGGTCGCCTCCGCTTCGCGGGCGTTGATGGCAATCACTGGCTCCTGCACTGCCGTCTCAACAGGCAGCCTCTGGAGGGCGAAGCGCTCTACCGCGAACCGAATGGGGGTGGACTCGCCCTCGGCGAAGGTTTTGCCCACAATCCCCACAAAGCGCTCTGGAATCAGGCTATACAGCGTGCTGACCGCCCGCCATTCGGAATTCTCATCGGGTCGGGTGAAGAAGGTGTAGCGCCCTCCCTGCTTGACGATGCGCAGGTTCACGCGCGGTGTGTTCATCGGCGCGGTGGCGAGGCGCGCCTCGCCTGTGCGCTCCAGCCAGAGTTCGGGCGATGGCTTGCCCACGAACCGTCGGCTCTGAAACGGTCCCCAGATAATCAGCCGACGCTCGCTGAAGCCGACCGTTAGCCCCACATGGAACTCGGCTTCGGGCGGAGCGTCCAGCAGTTGCAGGGTTGCCTCTATTGCCCAGTTGCCCGATGGGCTGGGCGTGCGCAAAACGGGCGCATCCGCGACCCCTGCCCAGTGATTGTAGCCCCCACGCCGCGCAGGCACCTCCACTATCAAGCTTCCGTTTGCCACCGTGTAAGTCGGTCCCGACACGGGCGCGTGCCATTCCCATCGCGGCTGAAGCGAGCGTCCCTCAAACGACTCCACAAAATCTTGAGCGGTCAAGTGCGCCATCACCACAAGACCCCACATAGCCGTCTTGTTCCCCTTGCGGGACGCAACTCCTGCCCCCAACGGGTACAATTCACCCCCGATGAGCATGGAGATAGACCAGCAGATTGCCCGTCTTCGGCGTGGAACCGAGGAGATTATCACAGAAGAGGAGCTGCGTGCCAAACTGGAGCGCGGTAAGCCGCTTCGGGTCAAGCTGGGTATAGACCCCACGGCGCCCGATGTGCATCTGGGCTGGGCGGTGGTGTTGCGCAAACTGCGCCAGTTTCAAGACCTGGGGCACATCGCCTGCCTGATTGTGGGCGATTTCACGGCAATGATTGGCGACCCTACAGGCAAGTCCAAAACGCGCCGCCAGCTCCCGCGCGAAGAGGTGATGAGCTATGTGGAACGCCTCAAGCCGCAGCTGTTCCGTATCTTAGACCCTGAGCGCACGGAGGTCTACTACAACGCCGACTGGCTGGGCAAGATGACCTTTGCCGATGTGATTCAGCTTGCCAGCAAATACACCGTCGCGCGGATTCTGGAGCGCGAGGACTTTGCGAACCGCCTTGCGAACAACCTGCCGCTGGGCGTACACGAAATTCTCTACCCCCTCTGTCAGGGCTACGACTCGGTCGCGATTCGCGCCGATGTGGAGCTGGGCGGCAGCGACCAGCGGTTCAATAACCTTGTGGGGCGCGACCTCCAGCGCGAGTACGGGCAGGAGCCGCAGGTGGTCATGCTCATGCCCCTGCTGATCGGGCTGGACGGCAAGGAGAAGATGAGCCAGTCGCTGGGCAACTACATCGGTATCAGCGAGCCGCCCGACCAGATGTTCGGCAAGGTGATGAGCCTGCCCGACGAACTGATGACCCACTACTTCATCCTCTGCACCGATGTGCCCGAAGAGGAGGTTTACGCTCTGGAACGGGACTGGAAAGCGGGGCGCATCAACCCGCGCGATGTGAAGCGTCGGCTCGCACGGGAGATTGTCGCGCTCTATCATTCTGCAGAGGCTGCCCAACAGGCGGACGAGCAGTTTATGCGCATCTTCTCGCAACGCCAGCTGCCCACCGACGCGCCCGAAGTGCCTATCCCTGCCTCGCTGATTAAAGAGGACGGCACCGTGTGGCTGGCGGGGCTGATTGCCGCGATTGGGTTCGCCTCCAGCAACTCGGAGGCGAGGCGACTGATTCAGGGCGGCGGCGTGGAGCTGGACGGCGTGCGCATCAGCGACCCCACCTACTCGGTGCCAGTGGAGCATCTAACAGGCAAACTGTTGCGTGTCGGTAAGCACCGCTTCGCGAAACTCGCGCCTCCACAGGGAGCAGATAGGTAAGATGAAAACCCGCTACACCGCCAATACCTACTCGATGTGGTTCGTGTTGACGGTGGCGCTGTTCGTCACGACCTTGCTTGTCTCGAATGTGATTGCGTCCAAAATCGCAATCATTGGCAGCCTGCCCCTGCCAGCGGGTATTGTGGTCTTCCCCATCAGCTATATCGTCGCGGATGTGTTGACGGAGGTTTATGGCTACCGCCATGCGCGGCGTGTCATCTGGCTGGGGTTCCTGTGCAACCTGATTATGGTGGCAGCCATTATGGTCGCCATCTGGCTGCCGCCTGCGCCCTTCTGGGACAAGCAGGAGGCTTACGCTGCAGTGCTGGGCGCAACGCCCCGCCTGCTAACTGCCTCCCTGATTGCCTACCTGTTTGGCGAGTTCACCAACTCGTTCGTGCTGGCGAAAATGAAGATTCTCACGCAGGGACGCTGGCTGTGGACTCGCACGATTGGCTCTACCCTTGTGGGGCAGCTGGTGGACACCGCGGTGTTCAGCACAGTCGCCTTTGTGGGAATTGTCCCCCTCAGCGCGTTGGCGACGATGATTGGGGTGCAGTGGCTCGCGAAAACGGCTTATGAGGCGCTGGCAACCCCCATCACCTATCTGGTGGTCGGGTTCCTGAAGCGTGTGGAGGATGTGGACGCCTACGATGTCGATACCAACTTCAACCCCCTCGCTATCGAGTAGTGGAGTTTGCCGTCCGAATATGGAATAACCTCTGCTGGAGGCGTCTCGGACGGCATGTTCGTTCTGATAGGGTTTCTGGTGGTGTTTGGCGCGGTCTTCGGCGGCTTCATCATGCACGGAGGCAAAATCGCCGCGCTGATTCAGATTTCGGAGTTTGTGATTATCGGCGGCGCAGGGGCGGGCGCGCTGCTGGCAGCCAACCCCCCGAGCGTCGTCTCCGCGATTATCAAATCGGTGCTGGGGCTGCTCAAAGGAAACCCCTACAAAAAAGAGACCTTTCTGGAGCTGCTGACCGCGCTCTTTGCGCTGTTCACCTTAGCCCGTAAAGAAGGGTTGCTCGCGCTGGAGCAGCATGTGGAGCGTCCCGAGGAAAGCTCCTTGTTCGCACAATACCCCTTCCTGTTGAGCAATCATCATGCGCTCCATTTTCTGTGCGACACGATGAAAGTAGTGCTGACGGGCGCGGTGGGCGCGTTTGAGCTGGCGGAGCTCACTGAAACCGACCTGGAGAAGCATCATGAAGAGGCGATGCGCCCCGCCCACGCGCTGAGCAAAATCGGCGACGCGATGCCCGGGTTCGGGATTGTCGCCGCCGTACTGGGCGTCGTGATTACGATGGGCTATCTGGATCAGGGTCCTGAGACCATCGGGAAAAAGGTCGCCGCAGCGCTGGTGGGAACCTTTCTGGGCGTGTTGCTGGCATACGGAATTTTCCAGCCACTGGCATCGGCGATTGAGAACAATGTCCACCCCGAACATCAATATATGGAATGCATCCGCCAGGCGTTGATTGCGTTCGCACGCGGCGACGCCCCGCTAACCTGCATCGAGTTCGCCCGACGCAGTATCGAGCCGAGCCTGCGACCCTCGTTCCAGGAGATGGAAGAGGCGGTCAAGGGCGGCGGCGCGTCAGCCCAGGCGGCATAACAGGAGTCCCCAATGGCGAAAGAAGGTTGCGAGATTCGGGTCATCAAAAAGAAAAACGCGGGGCATGGGCATCATGGCGGCGCGTGGAAGGTCGCCTACGCCGACTTCGTAACCGCGATGATGGCGTTCTTTCTGGTGATGTGGCTGATTGGGCTGGATGTGGAAACCCGCCGCGCGATTGCAGGCTACTTCCGCGACCCCACGGGCTTCTTTGAGTCGTACCCCCGCACCAAAAATATCGTCAACATCAACGACACACAGCCGCCCGGAGGCAAAAACACCACCGAAGACCCCCACCTGTCGGGCGAAAAGGGCTTCATGCCGCCAGGCAAAAAGCCGGGCGCAAAAGACCGCAAAACGGAACAGGCGGAGATGGAAGCGTTCAAAAAATATCTGGAGTCGGCGCTTGCCAACATCCCCGAGCTGGCGCGGCTCAAGGAGCATGTCAAAATTGAGTTCGTCAAAGAGGGGCTGCGAATTGAGCTGATAGAAGGTCCCGAACCTGTCTTTTTCAAGCTGGGGAGCGCGGAAATCACCCCCGGCGCCCGACGCCTGCTGAGCGTTATCGCGCAGGAGCTGCGCAAGCTGGATAACCGCGTGATTGTGGAGGGGCACACTGACTCCCACCCGTATAAATACGGCAACGGCTACTCTAACTGGGAGCTTTCCACAGATCGTGCGAATGCGGCGCGGCGCGTGCTGGAGGCGAGCGGTTTATGGAAAGGTCAGGTCGCCGAAGTGCGCGGCTATGCCGACACACGCCTGCGCTTTCCCCAGAATCCATACCACTACGCGAACCGTCGTGTGACTCTGCTAATCCCGTATCAGAGTGCAGAATAAGGGGAGCCTTGCCCCCCTGATAGGGGAGCAAGGCTTGGATAGGTTAGCTGGAACAGCTGGAGCCGAACTCGAACAGCACCAGTAGCAGGTCAGCGTCGTCCACCACGCCGTCGAAGTTGACATCGGTGTTCTGGTTGCTCTGGGTGCCGCCGAAGTCGAACAACACTGCCAGCAGGTCGGCGTCGTCCACTACACCGTCGGTGTTCACATCCGCCAGCGAGCAGATGGCAGGCGTGTCGGAGCCGTAGGTGTGAACGATGATAATCTCGGTGCTGGCGTTCGGCACCAGGGAAACATGCCACTCCAGGCTGATGTGGGCATCATCGAGCTGGTCGCCACAGGCGCCCGTGGTGTTATAACCGATAAACGCGCCGTAGTTTTGCCAGGTTGTGGGCGTACCGTAGTTATTCCAGGTGATCACATCGGTGCCGTAGCCCATCGTGGGCGGTCCCCCCGAAGGCGTGTGGAGTCGCTTGGCGGCGTAGTAGTAGGTCTGCGGACCGATGCTGCTCAGGGAACACCTTGTGGCGGGTGCGTTGAACTCGCCCTGCCAGGGGTAAAGTTGTCCCCCATAGCTGCCCACACCGACCTCATCGTTCGTGTAGTCATTCGGGGCGCCGCGCCAGAACATGTCAAGGTCCCATGCACGATTCACCCTGAACGAGACCGCTGAGCCGCCCGTGTTGGTGAAGCGATACCGCTGCACCAGGAACGCCTTGCAGGAATCAGAGGTTCGACGAGCGGCTTGAGTCAGTTCAAGGGAAAGGCTAAAGTCAGTTCCCGTGATACTTACCGTACTGTACGCTGTGTCGTTCACCGAGTCGCCGTAAGCGATGTCCGCGAAGTTGGGACCGCTCGTCAGCGACACGGTTAAGGTGGGCGGGTTGGAGGCGTAAACCCCGATCCAGGGTGCATAGTCCGTCAAAATGCCGCGGTGAACGCCCTCGACGAAGATGAAGGTACCCGCACTGAAGGTCGGGTAACCTGCGGAGAAGCCACAGGGCTGGAAGGACTCGCCGAAGCTGCCGCCAGTCTGGAAGTTCGTGTACCATGAACCGTAGCCATCCACAGGCACCGTCAGGTTTGTGCCATTGCTAATCTGGGCAGCAGCAGGCAGACTGCACACAACAGCCATCAGACTCATCAGCCAGAATCCCTTGTTGTGCATAGCGCACCTCCTTTTTTCTGGTATCCTAATTATACACCAGATTTTTGCGGATGTGAAATTTGCGGGGTGTTGCTCACCGAGACGGTTTCGGGTACACTTTTTCTCATGCGCGAGCGGTTATGGGCGCCATGGCGACTGCAATATGTCAGTAACGCGGGCAAAACAGAGAGCGAGGGCTGTATCTTTTGCACCAAGCCCGCCGAACAGCAGGACGCCGAGAACCTGATTCTCTGGCGTAGCACCTATTGTTTCGCCCTGCTGAACCTGTACCCCTACACCAGCGGGCATACGATGGTCGCCCCGTACCGCCACACCGCCGATATTGCGGACTTAACCCCCGACGAGAGCCTTGACCTCTGGCAGCTGATGCAAAAGTGCGTGCGCGCCATCCAGCAGGTCTACAAGCCCGATGGGTTCAACATCGGGTTCAATCTGGGGCGCGCCGCGGGCGCGGGGATTGAAGGGCATCTGCACCTGCATATTGTGCCGCGCTGGCACGGCGATACGAACTTTATGACCACCATCGGCGAAGTGCGCGTGCTACCCGAATCGCTGGAACAGACCTACGCACGCCTGAAAACCGCCTTCGAGGAGGCGATGCGCGATGGACGAACCGATTGAGCAACAGTTAGCGGAGGTCGCCGCGAAAGCGAGCCAGTGTACCGCCTGCCGACTGGCGCAGACTCGCACCAATGTGGTGTTCGGCGAGGGCAACCCGCGCTCGCCGCTGGTGCTGGTCGGCGAGGGACCGGGCGAACAGGAAGACGCCACAGGGCGCCCCTTTGTGGGACGCGCGGGGCAACTGTTAGACAAGGCGCTCCACGACGCGGGTATGAAGCGCAAGCATGTCTACATTTGCAACATTGTCAAATGCCGCGCCAGCGAGGTGGTGAACGGGCGCGTGCGCAACCGTGCCCCCCTGCCCGACGAGATTCAGGCGTGCCTGCCGTGGCTGGACGCGCAGCTGACGATTATCCGCCCGCTGGTGATTGTGTGCCTGGGCGCACCGTCCGCTTCGCTGATTATTCACAAAAACTTCAAGATTCTGCAGGAGCGCGGGCAGTGGTTCACCTCGCGCTGGGCGCCTGCGGCGATTGCCACACTCCACCCTGCCTACATTCTGCGTCAGGCAGGTGCAAGCTTCCAGCAGGGCTATCAGTATCTGGTTCAAGACCTGCTCGCCGCCCGCCAGAAAGTAATCGAACTGCGCCGCCTTCAGGAAGAGCAGAAACTGCTCCCGCCGAATGAAGAGGGGCAACTGAGTTTGTTTTGAGGTACACTAATTCCTATGGCGCAAGCAGACACGCTCACCTTACAGCATACCATCTGGGAGTTAGACCAGACCTATGTGATGCCCACCTATCGGCGCATGCCCACGCTGTTTGTGCGCGGGTCGGGGGCGCGCCTCTATGATGAGCAGGGCAACGCTTATCTGGATTTTCTGGCGGGAATCGCCGTCTGCGCCCTGGGGCACTGCCACCCTCGCATGGTGCGGCGCCTCCAGCAGCAGGCGGAAACGCTGATTCATGTGAGTGGGCTGTTGCTGACTGAGCCTGTCGCGCGGCTGGCGCAAAAGCTCTGCACGATTTCAGGCATGGAGCGCGCCTTTTTCTGCAATTCGGGCGCGGAAGCCTGTGAAACGGCGATTAAGATTATCCGCAAGCACGCGAACGCCGTCAAGCAAACGCCCGATTATGAGATTCTGGTGCTTGAGGGCAGTTTTCACGGGCGCACGATGGGCGCGGTTTCCGCAACCGCTCAACCCAAGTATCAGGAACCGTTCAAGCCTCTGCTGCCGGGTTTTCGAGTCGTGCCCCGCAACGATATTGAGGCGCTGGAGTCTGCCTTCTCGGAGCGCACGGCAGGCATCCTGTTGGAGCCGATTCAGGGCGAGAGCGGGATTCATCCCCTCAGCGAGGAGTATTTGAGAACCGCGCGCGCCCTGTGCGACCGCTATAACGCGCTGATGGCGGTGGACGAAGTGCAGTCGGGCATCGGACGCACGGGTAAGTGGTTCGCCTATCAGCATACAGATGTCCTGCCCGATCTGGTGGCTGTGGCGAAAGGGCTGGGCGGCGGCATTCCGATTGGCGCATGTCTGGCGCGGGGGCACGCGGCGACCCTGCTCCAGCCAGGCGAACACGGCTCCACCTTTGGGGGCAACCCCCTCGCGACGGCGACTGCGCTGGAAGTTCTCCAGACAATAGAAGACGAGGACCTGCTCACGCACGCGGCACGCATCGGCGACTCCCTGCGCACGCAACTTGCCCACCTTCAGTCGGATGGCGCGCCGATTGCCGAAATCCGCGGCAAAGGGCTGATGCTCGGCGTGCAGCTCACCCAGCCGATTGCGCGTACCGTCGCCCAGAAAGCGTTCGAGAAGCGACTGATTATCAATGCCGTCGGCGACTGGGTGCTGCGCCTTGTGCCACCCCTGATTATCACCGAAGCCGATGTGCAAGAATCTGTACAAATCCTGCACTCTGTTTTCAAGGAGGTATCCGTATGAATGTTTACCAGATAATCCTGTTGATTTACCTGCTGGTGGTGGCAGGCGGCGGCGTAATGGGCTATGTATCGGCGCAAAGCATCGCCTCGTTGATTGCGGGACTCGCCAGCGGGGTGTTGCTCGCGATTGCGCTCTGGCTCTCGTTCTCCAACCCCAAACTTGGCTTTGGAATGGCGGCGATCGTGGCGCTCGCGCTCGCCGTCTTCTTCACGATGCGGTTCCTTAACACGGGAAAATGGATGCCCGGCGGAATCAGTATGATTCTCAGTGGGCTGACCTTCATCCTGATGCTCGTTGCGCTGTTGCGTAAGGAGTGAACTATGGCACAGGATAAGATTGTCATCACTGGCGCACGGGAACACAACCTGAAAAACATCACGGTGGAAATCCCGCGCGATAAGCTCGTGGTTATCACGGGCATCTCCGGGTCGGGCAAGTCCACGCTGGCGTTTGACACGCTTTTCGCGGAGGGGCAGCGCCGATATGTGGAGAGCCTCTCCTCTTACGCACGCCAGTTTCTCGGCGTGATGGACAAACCCGATGTGGACTCTATTGAGGGTCTCTCCCCCGCTGTCTCTATTGACCAGAAATCCACCAGCCACAACCCACGCAGCACCGTCGGCACGGTAACGGAGATTTACGACTACCTGCGCCTGCTGTTTGCGCGGGTGGGGCAGCCCTATTGCCCCAATTGTGGCAAGCCCATCACGCGCCAGACGGTGGACGGGATTGTGGAATCGGTGATGCGTTTGCCCGAGGGCACGCGCATTCAGGTGCTGGCGCCTGTTGTGCGCGGGCGCAAGGGCGAGTACCGCCATGTGTTTGAGGAGATTCAGAAACTCGGCTTCGTGCGTGTGCGCGTGGATGGGCAACTCTACGAACTGCCCGACGCGCCCAAACTGGATCGCTACAAACAACACACGATTGAGGTGGTCGTAGACCGCCTCGTGATTCGTCCGGGCGTCGAATCGCGCCTTGCAGAAGCGGTGGAAACTTGCCTAAAATTAGCGAAGGGGCTGGTGAATGTGCATGTCGTGAGTTTGCCGTCGCAGGCGGCGGCACAACCGCTGGAATCGAAGCCCGCCCCAGCCGACTCTAACATAACGACGAGGTGAAAAAATGGCGATACTACAGGAAAAAGACCGACAGACCTTACAGCAACGATTGGGTGTGCTACCGAACACCGTGAAGCTGGTCGTGTTCACGACGGAGCAGGCGCCAGAGACCAGCGAGCTGCTCTCGCAGCTGGCGCAGGAGGTGGTTGGCGCATCAAGCGGCAAGGTGGTGATGGAGCAGCACAGCCTTGAGGCGGAGCCGAGCGTGGCGCAGGAGTACGGCATTCAGCTCGCGCCCGCGATTGTGGTGCGCTCGGAAGAGAAAGATTACGGTATCCGCTATCTGGGCATTCCCGCAGGCTTCGAGTTCGTCTCGCTGATCGGGGCGATTGAAGATGTGGGCAAGGGCGACCCAGGGCTTTCGCCTGATAGCCGATTGATGCTGGCGAACCTGAACCGCCCTGTGCATATCCGCGTCTTCGTGACCTACGGATGCCCTTACTGCCCCAGCGCCGTGCGACTGGCGCACAAACTGGCGATGGCGAGCGACCTGATTACCGCCGAAGGCATCAGCAGCGAGGAGTTCCCTGAGCTGGCGAATCAGTACGGCGTGATGGCAGTGCCCAAAATCGTTATTAACGATAAACACAGCTTCGAGGGCGCGCTGCCTGAGCCGCAGTTTGTGCAGCAGGTGCTTCGGGGCGCGAGCGCCAGCGGGCTGATTATTGTGCCTTAGCGCGGCAGGACGGACGAACCCGCGCCGCCGAAACAAAGCCAGCCTCTTTTGTACCTGACAGCTGAAGCCGTTCCTGAGAAACGAAGCTGACCTGCGTCGGCTTCAGTGGCACGCGCATCCTGCGCGTGGACAGAGGCAGGATGCCCCTGCTACGGGAGCCAGCGCGGGCGGGCTTTGTTTAGCAGGAGTGGGTTCTCCCGTCGGGCTTCAGGCACGAAACTCTCAGACAGCCTTCGAAGCCGCCTGATACATGGCAGCCACCCGCTCCATCAGGGCGTCGGCGCAGGCGCGCTTGCTCATCTGGGGCAACGCCTCCACACGCCCATCGGCATAGAGCAAGGTGAGGCGATTGGTGTCCACCTCGAATCCGCTGCCCGGCTCCAGCACATCGTTGACCGCCAGCAGGTCTAAGTTCTTGCGCTGGAGCTTTTCGCGGGCGTGTTCCAGCACTTTGTCGGTCTCCGCCGCGAAGCCCACCACGAGGCGATTACCTTTGCGCTGGGCGACTGCGCCGAGAATGTCGGGGTTGGGCACGAGTCGGAGCGTCCACGCACGGCTCCCCCGCTTGCGCTTGCGGGGTAGCGCGACTTCGGGGCGGTAATCGGCGACAGCGGCGGTCGCAATAAAAATCGCGCACGACTCAAAATGCTCCAGCACCGCCTCGTACATCTGTTGGGCGGTCTGCACCCGTATCACCTGCACGCCGAAGGGGTCAGGGAGCGCGGTGGGTCCTGAGATGAGCGTGACCTCAGCGCCGCGCTGGCGCGCCGCCTCCGCAACGGCGTAGCCCATCTTGCCGCTGGAGCGGTTGCCAATAAAGCGCACGGGGTCTATCGGCTCATAGGTTGGTCCTGCGGTAATCAGCACGCGCACCCCTTTGAGCGACTCGCTCTGGCTCAACCGCGCAATCACCGCCTCCACAATCGTGGGGGTGTCCGCAATCTTGCCCCAGCCCTCATCGCCGCACGCCATGATGCCGTAGGTGGGGTCAATAAACTGCACGCCGCGCTCCTGAAGCGTGCGCACATGGCTCTGAGTGGCAGGGTGTGTCCACATCGCGGGGTTCATCGCGGGCGCAATCAGAATCGGCGCGCGCGTTGCGAGGCAGATGGTGGTGAGCATATCGTCTGCCAGCCCCAGCGCGAGCCGTGCAATCGTGTGTGCCGTGGCGGGGGCAATCAGCACCAGGTCAGAATCTTGCGCGAGGCGGATGTGGGCAATCTGACCGCGTTCGGGTTCGTCGAACACATCCGCCACGACGGGATGCCCTGTGAGCGCCTCAAAAGTGGCGGGCGCGATCAGCCGCGTCGCCGAGTGGGTCATCACCACGCGCACAGTGTAGCCCCGATGCATCAGCTCGCGCGCCACATCGCACGCCCGATACGCCGCGATACTCCCCGTAACACCCAGCAGGATTTGCCGACTCACAGAGCAAGTATACCCCCGCACGGGTATCCTTTATGCGATGCGACGGTGGGGTGTCACACTGATTGAGTTGCTCGTGGTGATTGCGATTGTAGCAATTCTGGCGGCGTTGTTGTTTCCTGTGCTGGCGCAGGCACGCGAGAGCGCACGCCAGAGCGTCTGCAGCCAGCACCTGCGCCAGATTGGGCAAGCCTTCTGGCTCTATCTGCAGGACTACGACGAGCGCATGCCCGACCGTCGCGATTTGAAGCTGGCTCTGGGCTATCGCCCGTGGAGCGGCTGGCCCCCCTCCGACCCGCGCTGTGGATGGGCAGGGCTTGTGCTGGAGCCTTATATGCGCGATTGGGCGCTCTGGTCGTGCCCCAGCGTGGCGGGCAGTCGGCTGGGCGAGATGGTTTCCGTCGTGCAAACCATAGACCCCACACGGCGCACGCGCTACTGGATGTGGCGCTTTGACCGTGTAGAAGACCCTGTGCCGCCCGACAACTTCTGGGGCAAGACGCCTGAACAGGCGGTCGCTGACCTGCAGGCGAACCCCAGCTCGTTTTACGCACGCCCCGAAGGCGTCAGCGATGTGGAACTGACGGTAGACCCCTACTTTCCACGCACTATCCCCACCGTTGCGCCCGAACTGAGGGGGCTTGCTGTCCATCGCGGGGGCAGGAACCGCCTCTTTCTGGACGGGCACATCCGCTGGCTACGAGATATTCGGACGGGGAGCTGAGGGGCTAACGCTGAATCGCCTATTGGAGCCAGAGGGGTGAACCTGCTCTGTTGGAGAGACACCTCCTGGAACCCACGATGCCCCCGAAAGAGCGACGGCTAAAGCCGTTCCTACTAAACAAAGCCAGCCTCCGCTGGCTCTTTTAGCCGACGCAGGTCGGCTTTGTCTCATAGGAACGGCTTTAGCCGTCAGCTGCAAAAGCTCCTCTGTGATTATTTTCCTGTATCGCTTCCAGCGGTATCGGCTGCTCTCCAGACGCTTTCGCTTCGTCGTAAGCTCGGATCGCCTCAAGCTCTTCCAGAGCCTCAAGTAGCTGCTGATAGACCTTGATGTCCAGGAGAACGGCTACAGGATTGCCTTCCGCATCCACCACATAACGCTCTTGCAGCTCTTGCATCGATTTCACCCCGTGCGATTATACCTCAGAACGAGTCGGGTATCCTTATCCCTATGAAACGGCTTGGTTTCTTCGTGGGGATTCTCTCGGTGTTGCTGGCGGTGAGCATGGGTCAGAGTCGGCAGCCGCAGGATGAGGCGCAGATGGAAGCGTTTCGGAAGGCGAGCGAAGCCTCCGATGCGCTGATTGCCCGCCTGCTCGCACGCCTCAATCAGGAATATCAGGCAGGTGGGGCAGAGCGCGGCGTCAAAGTCTGCTCCGAAATCGCGCAGCAGCTCACGCAACAGATTGGCAAAGAGTACGGTGTGCAGATTCGGCGTGTCTCCCTCAAAAACCGCAACCCCCGAAACGCGCCCGATGCGTGGGAGCGCCAGATTCTGCAACGCTGGGAGCGCGATTTCCAGCAGAAGAAACCCCTCTCACCCGTGATTGTGCAGACCACCGAGAGGGGCAAAAAGGTCTACCGCTACATGCGCCCGATTATGGTGATGATGCCGCTCTGCCTGGAGTGCCACGGGCAGAACATCAAGCCTGAAGTGCGCCGCCTCATTCGCGAGCGATACCCCAACGATAAGGCAACGGGCTATCGGCTGGGCGACCTGCGCGGCGCGGTCTCGGTGCGCGTGCCAGCGGCGAAATAGCGTGCGGGCAAGTATAATTCTCGCCGATGACCTACGAACAGGCGGTTGCATACATCGAGAGCCTCAACCTGTACGGCTGGCGGCTGGGCAACGCCCGCATGGAAGCGCTGCTGGAGCGCTTGGGCAACCCCCACCTGCGCATACCCGTCGTTCACATCACGGGCACGAACGGCAAAGGCTCCACCACTGCGCTCGTCGCCAGCATTCTGAAGCACGCGGGCTACCGCGTGGGCGCGTATTTTTCGCCCTATGTGTTTGACTTCCGCGAGCGTATCCTGATAGACGGCGAACCCATCCCGAAAGAACTGCTCGCTGAAGGGGTGGCGTATGCGAAACCGCTGATCGAGCGCCTCACCGACACCGAATACGGGCAGGTCACGGAATTTGAGCTGAAAACCGCACTGGCGTTCTGGGCATATGCGCAGGCAGGCGTGGAGATTGCCGTGATGGAGGTCGGGCTGGGGGGGCGGCTGGACGCGACGAATGTGATAACGCCCCTTGTGAGCGTGCTGGTGAGCGTGGGGCTGGATCATACAGACCGCCTCGGACCCACACACGCCGATATTGCTTATGAGAAGAGCAAGATTTTCAAGCCGGGGCGTCCTGCAGTAAGCGGCGCGCTACACCCCGATGCACGGGCGATGGCGCGTCAGGTGGCGCAGGCGCAGGGAGTTCCGTTGCTGGAAGTCCTGCCCGAAGGAACCTCCAGCGACCTGCCGACACTCTACTACACTCCCCTGCCCTCGCCCCGCGACTCGTCCGTGCGGTTGCGGTTCGATTCGTGGGAGCTGGACGCTCATCCTCAGCTGATTGGCGACCACCAGCGTCATAATGTGGCGTGCGCGGTGGGCGCGGCGCTCCAGCTGCGCCAGCAGGGCTACACCATCCCCGACAGCGCGATTCAGGCAGGGGTTCAGCACGCCCACCTGCCAGGGCGGATGCAGGTGGTGGGCGATTCGCCAAAGGTGGTGCTGGACGGCGCGCACAACCCCGAGGCGGCGTGGGCGCTCGCCTTCAGTCTGCCCCGCGTGTTCAAATATCAGCGGATGATTATGGTGTTCGGCATGCTCCGTCCCCACGAGCCATCCGAAGTGTTGCGCCACCTGTTGCCCTTAGCGGAGATAGCGATTTTCACCCGCGCCCCCAGCGAACGCGCCTATCCGCCCCAGCACCTGCTGGAATGCGCCCAGCGCTGGCTTCAGGAAACGCAGGGTAAACTCCCCGTGCGTATGGAGGTGGCGGAGACCCCTTCGCTCGCGTTCCAGCGCGCGCTGGAGCTGGCAACCCCCGACGACCTTGTGCTGGTGACGGGTTCTTTCTACCTTGTGGGGGCGTACCCGCTGGAGGGGTAGCCCTGCGGTACAATATCCATGTGCGCAAGGTTCTGATTGCGAATCGTGGGGAAATCGCCCGACGCATTATTACTGCCTGTCGTGAGCTGGGGCTGGCGACTGTCGCGGTCTACTCGGATGCCGACCGCGACGCGCCGTTTGTATATGAGGCGGACGAGGCATATCGGCTGGGCGAAGCGCCCGCCCGCGAGAGCTACCTCGCCATCCCGAAGATTATCGAGATTGCCCGCGCCTGTGGGGCGGACGCCATCCATCCGGGCTACGGGTTCCTCGCCGAGAACGCCGAGTTCGCGCAGGCGTGTCAGGAAGCAGGCATTTGCTTCATCGGTCCCTCGCCCGAAGTGATTCGCCTGCTGGGCGACAAAGGCGCGGCGAAACGAATTGCCGAACAAAACGGCATCCCGACGGTGCCGGGCTTCAACCCAGCGGAACCTGTGGACGCCCATACCCTGCTGGAACAGGCACGCAGAATCGGCTTTCCCGTGCTGCTCAAGGCAGTGGCAGGCGGTGGCGGCAAGGGCATGCGCACGGTTTGGGAGGAGTCGGAGTTCCTGCACGCCGCCGAAAGCGCCCAGCGCGAGGCGGAGGCTGCCTTCGGCGACCCGCGCCTGATGATTGAGCGCTACATCCCCCGCCCGCGCCATGTGGAGGTGCAAATTCTCGCCGATATGCACGGCACGGTTCTCCACTTCTTTGAGCGCGAGTGTAGCATCCAGCGCCGCCACCAGAAGATTATTGAGGAAAGCCCATCCCCTGTGCTGGACGACGCCACCCGCGCCGCGCTCACCGACGCGGCGGTCAAACTGGCGCGCGCCGTCGGCTACACCAACGCAGGCACGGTGGAGTTCCTCGTGGAAGAAACGCCAGACGGGCTGCGATTCTATTTTCTGGAGGTCAACACGCGCCTGCAGGTGGAGCATCCCGTGACGGAAATGGTCACGGGGGTAGACCTGGTGCATCTGCAGTTGCGGGTGGCGTCCGGTGAGCCGCTCGGGCTGTCGCAGGATGCCATTCGCCAGCGCGGGCACGCCATCGAGGCGCGCCTCTATGCCGAAGACCCCGCGAACGCCTTCGCCCCCTCGCTGGGAACCGTGCAGGTGTGGGAAGCACCTCACCTGCCCCATGTGCGCATCGACAGCGGGATTGTGGCGGGCAACACGATTACCCACCACTATGACCCGATGATTGCCAAACTGATTGCGTGGGGTGAGAACCGCGAGCAGGCGATTCGACGCCTGATTCATGCGCTGGAGTGCACTGTCGTGCTGGGCGTGCGCACCAATCTGGGGTTCCTGATAGCCCTGTTGCGCCATCCCGCCTTTCAGGAAGGCAAACTGCACACAGGTTTTCTGGAAGAGTATCCCCTCACGGGCGAGCCAGAAGAGCTGCCCCTGCCTGTGCTGACGGCGCTGGGGCTGGCGGAAACGCTCCTGCGTCCCCGAACTCAGGCGCACCCTGTGCAGGATGGCGCCCCCGTCGCCGACCCGTGGCAAACGCTGGGCGCGTGGCAAATCGGAGGTGAGTGAGGCATGCAACAGCCCTCTTTGCCGCTGGATGCGCCTGCAGAGTCGGCAGAGCCACCTCAGTCGGAGGAGCGCGCCCTGCTGGAAGCGCTCCTGTTCGGGCGCGACCCGACCCCACGCATTATCGCCGTCGAGTCGGCGAACGGGCTGATTCGGATTTATCGACGCGAGGGCGAGCGCCTGATTACGGAAGAGGAACCCTTCGAGCCGTGGCTTTTGAGCGACACCCTTATGGAGATGCCCGATGTGCGCTGGCAGGAGCTGGAAGGCGATTTCGGCGAGCGCCCTGCCCTGCGCTATCTGGCGCGATGCGCCCACCGCGAGGCATTCGACAACCTCCGACGCGCCCTGCGCGACGCCCACCACGAAATTCTGGCGTTCGGAAGCCTGCCACGCCAGTACCTCATCCTCTCTGGCAAAACCCTCTTCAAGGGCATGGCGTTCGAAGAACTGCACCGCGTGCAACTCGATATCGAGACCAGCACCCTCACACACGACCAGTCGGATGCGCAGATTCTGATGGTGGCGCTCAGCGACAATCGGGGCTACGAGGAGCTGCTGGAAGGCGACGAGCAGACCATCCTCCAGCAACTCACCGAACGCATTCAGGAGTTAGACCCCGATGTGATTGAGGGGCACAACCTGTTCGGCTTTGACCTGCCGTATCTGCATCGGCGGGCGCAGGCGCTGGGCGTGGCGCTTCGGTGGGGACGCGACGGCTCGGAACTGCGCTTCGGTAGCCCGCGCGCATGCGTCATCGGCGCGAATAACCGCACCTTCACCCCCGCCTTCGTTCACGGACGCCATCTTCTGGATACCTATCTCGCCGTGCAACGCTTTGACATCGGGCGCGGCGACCTTGAAAGCTACGGTCTCAAAGAGGCTGCCCAGCAACTTGGAATCGCGTTAGAGGAGCGCATCTATCTGGAGCGCGAGCAAATCCCCCACCTCTGGCGTACCGACCCCGACACGGTGCGCCAGTATTGCCTGCAGGATGTGCGCGAAACCCGTCGGCTCGCCGAGCTGGTGCTTCCCACCGAGTTCTACCAGTGCCAGATGATTCCCGACACGCTCCAGAATCTGGCGACGATTGGCACAGGCGAGAAGGCGAACCTGTTGTTTGTTCGCGCCTACCTGATGAAAGGGCATGCGATTCCTCTCCCGGAGCCAGCGCGCGAGTATCCAGGGGGCTACACAGAGGTGCGGATGGTCGGGCGCATCGAGCGCGTGGTCAAGGCAGATGTGGAGAGCCTGTACCCCAGCGTGATGCTCCAATTCCACATCAAGCCGAAGGTGGACACGCTCAATGTGTTCCTGCCGATGCTGGCAGAGCTGCGCCAGCGCCGACTGGACGCCAAAAACCGCGCCCGCCAAACGCAGGGGCTGGAAGCGGCTTATTGGGATGGGCTGCAGGGTTCATTTAAGATTCTTATAAACTCAATGTACGGTTACTTAGGCGCTCCGTTCCACTTCAACGATTATGACGCCGCCGAGAAAGTTACAATCACAGGGCAGGATATTGTGAAGCAGATTGCCCAGCAGATAGAGGCGCTCGGCGGGCGCGTGATAGAGATTGATACCGACGGCGTTTATTTTCAACCGCCCCCTGAAGTGCAGACCGAAGCGGAAGAGCGCGCCTTCGTGGAGCAGGTGGGTTCCATCCTGCCCGAGGGCATCCGCCTCGTTCACGACGGGCGCTACGCGGTGATGCTCTCGCTGAAGACCAAAAACTATGTGTTGCAGAGCTATGACGGCAAGCGCATCTTCAAAGGCGCTTCGCTCCGTTCCCGTGCCGATGAGCGGTTCGGGCGCGAGTTTATCGCCCGCGCGATTGAGTGGCTGCTGGAAGGCAAGCCTGAGGCTGTGGCGCAAGAGTATCGACGGCTGGCGTTCGCGATTCTTAACGGCGAGGTGCCCATCGAAGACCTCTGCCGTCGCGAGCGCATCACCGAAAAGAGCCGCCTGCCCCATCATCCTTTGCGACACCTCGCCCAGCGATTCCAGATTGGCGACTACATCATGGTCTATCGCAAGCGCGACGGCACACTGGGGCTACTGGAAGAATACGCCAACGACGCCGACCTGGAACATTATGTGGAGAAACTCTACAAGTTCGCCCAGCGCCTGGAACCCCTCTTCCCCAACTTCGACGAGGCGTTCCCCAAGCCCCAGGCGTTGATTCAGTCGGCGAACCAGCCGAGTTTGTTTTAGGTTGTCTACTTCTCCCCGCGCAATAAAGCCGCTTCACCCATCTGGGGCAAGGGATTTTTTTCTGGTGTTCCTTTTCACCCCCTTTGACAAAACGCCCCTTTCCATGCTACAATATCCTCTCGGAGGAATAACGATGACAGACGAGAGGTTCAGCGTCCAGATTTTTGTGGCAAAGGCAGTCGTGTGGCTTCTCCTGTTTCCGTTGTTGCTGGTACTGGTAGGTACAGACAGGGATGCGTTATTCGTGTTATCGGTTGGAGCTGTTGTGCAGGGCATGCTTTTTGTGTTACTTACAAATCATCAATTGGGCAGATTTGCGTATACGGTTGCACCCATAATGTTTTTTGTAGGTATCGCAACTGCTATGGGGATACATTTTCAGCTCGGTTATAAACTAGAAAGGCAGTATGCCCTGATTGTTAGCATATTGCTTCTTGCATTTGCACTCGACCTGCATCGTGCATACAGGAGTCTGGGCATTCTTTCGGGCGTCTGGGCGGGCATTGGTTTCCAGTTGGGTCTATTGGCATACAGCCTATTGTTAAAATGATGAAAATGATGAAACATGCGCAAGGCTTGTGAAATGGCGAACACTCGGGCGCGGAACGGGGCGTGGGGCTATCGCAACGAGGCACACACAGGCGGCTTGCTGAAAGTCGGCGTGCGCTGGTACGACCCCACAATCGGGCGGTTCTTGCAGAAAGACCCGTGGTTGGGGGATGTGGCGCAGCCGCTCACGCTGAGCCGATACGGCTACTGCGTGAATAATCCAATACACTGGATAGACCCCGAAGGACTAGCTCCTTTCCTGCTGCCATTTGTAGTCGTGGGGGTAAAATTAGGTGCGAAGAGCATAGTAGTACATCGTCTGCTGAAGGCAGGCAGGGGTGTGTGTTACGGTATCACTGGACAATCGCTTCGTGCTAAGGGCATACAGCACTTCCGTTCGGGTAAAGATTTTGATACCATAGAAAAACTGGTGGCGTTGAAGGATGTGAAAAAGGCTCGTCTCGTCGAGGAGAATCTCATAAGAACGGGACGCAAAATGGGTATTGAACTGAAGAATATCTTACCCAAAAACTGACGCAATCTGGAGGCTGATATGAACTCGGATATCGGACATGGCTTCGCAGAGGTCATCTCTCTGATAGAATCGGGCGAATACTCCAAGGCGGAGGCAGAGCTCCGCCATATCCTCTCAGTTGCGCCTGACCACGCCGACGCGCACTTCCTGCTGGGCGTCGTACATATGGAGCAGCGGCACTGGGACACCGCTATAGAGGCGTTTGAGCGAGCAACCCAGCTGGCGCCCGATTTCTCAAGCGCATGGCACAATTTGGGATACTGCTATGACCAGATGGGTTTTCCAGACCGAGCCGTTCCCTACTTGACGCGTGCCCTTGAAGTGCGACCTGACAAGTGGGATAGCCATCTATTGCTGGGGCTGGTGCTGATACAACTTAGAAGATTCGCAGAAGCTGCAGAACATCTTGAACAAGCGCTTCAGCACGGAGGCGAAGAGGCTCCCAGACAACAGATCTACGAGACGCTTGCTAACATCTACGAGGCTCTGGGGCTGTCCGACCGCGCGGCGCGCTATTGGGTTCTGCAGGAAATCCCAGACGAAGCGGTACCTGCTCTGCAGACAAATCCTGTGGAGCACCTCTTTCTCTTTTCAGACGCCGAGAGTGCCATGCTTGCTGCAGAGGCGTATCAGACAGCTGGCTACGAGGCGCGCTTTCTGGACGATCCAGAGGAAGAGACTTATTGTGTAGTAGTATACGATAATACACCGCTTGAAGATAGTGGTTTTGAGCGGGTTGTAGAGCGACTGAAGCAGATTGCTGAACAGTATGGCGGGGAATATGATGGTTGGGGTGTTGCACCGTGAGTTTTTGCAAGCGATGCTGCTCAAGTCGCCGCGTGCGCACGCAGGACGGCGTTGCGGGCGTGGCGGTGGAGTATGCGTGCTCAGGCGACACGCTGATCGCGATACCTTTGCCATGGTGAGTAACAAGGTACTCAGCGGAGCGGTTTTCAAGGTTTCCCCGTGTACGGTAGCAGAGAGTCGGTCGGCGGGGGGGCTGTTCGGACAGGTAGAGAGTGAACTCGCTGCCCACCACCTGTACAATCGGCTCAGAGAGCGTGGATACTCGCTTTGGACGCTACGACTGTACGATACTGAGGGATATGTCGTGACCTTTCTACCCCCAGAGTTCCTGCGATACTTCATAGCCCCTGTGTTCGCTGAGGCGCTACAATCGCTCTCAGCCACGCACTCGTGGAATATCGTTGTCGCCAGCCTGATGGGAGGCGAGTCGCTCTATCGGGTAATGGCTCGTCTGAAAAGCGTACAGCCCCTCTACCTTGATGAGCCGCCGTCGCGAGGGATTCTTCGTTGCCCCAGCCGAGCGCTTCGCCACCTTGTACCCCGACTTTTTGGAGACGGCACAGAGATTTTCTTCTTCCCAGAAACCGCCCAGAGCGCAATCGGATTCCAGAGGATTAGTTCCACCTGCCCCAGCCCCCAGCAGGTGATGGCGCTCCTTGAAGAGACGCGGTTCTGTGCCGCGCTGCTTCGCGACTCCACAGCGCTGGAAATCGTCACGAACCTTTCGGTAGAGGCGGTACGCGAGGCGATAGCGCTGGAGAGCGTCAACCGCCGTTTTCATGAAACCGTGCGTATGATGCAAGAGCGGCTGACATCCCTTCTGGAGAAGTACCCACGTTTTGAGATTTCTGAAGTGTGTGAACGGGCGCGCACCGCAGCGCTTCGCGAAGCTCAAAAGATGAGCCGCAGATTCCCGTCTATATGGCTTCAGGCAGAGGGAGAGCCTGAGGAACTTACCACTGAGATTGCGGGATTCTACATATTACGCAGGAATGTGGTGGAGTTTTGGTGTGTTGTGAAATCGATCACTCTACTGGCGACAAGCAGGTACTGGGTTGCAGTAAGAGTGCTCTTCAAGGAAAACGGCGATTTTGCATTCAAGGTAAGGCATATTGAGCAGTGGTTCGATTTTGTTCGTTACGAAATCGTCCCACAGAGCGTAGAAGAGCTGGTAAAATCCTTCTTTGGCTTAGAGGAGGGGTAATCTTGTGCAGATAGATTACTTTCTATCCTTCGGTCAAGGCTGCCGCGTGCGCACGCAGGATGGCGTTGCGGGCGTGGCGGTGGAGTATGCGTACTCTGGAGACACGCTGATAGCAGAACGCCGTGGCAACGAGTGGGTACCGATGGTGTATGGGCTGAACCTGGTTGATGGCAGGCTCATTGAGTGGTGGGATACAACTTGTCCAGGAGAGCAGCTAAGAGATCTTGTCCGCGAACTGGATAATTTCTATCCCCCTTTGCTTCTGATTGGCAAAAGTGGTACCTCTGGAGAAGCGTTTCTGGAACGGGTACGAAGTAAAAACGCGGCACTATCTGCTGATATTATGGTCGTAGGAGTATACGATGGGGAAAGCTACCTCGTGTATCGCACGATTGAACATTCGCAGATTGAGGTGAACAACGATGCGGGTCAAGCCGTTCCCGAAATGGCTACAGTGGGGCTTTCTGATAGCGGCTCTGGCGCTACTGGTTGACGCCTTCCTGTCATGGCGCGTGGCAACCACATACGATCACCTTGTCACGGAAGCCATAGGAAGCGCGCAAGAGCGGTTCTTAGCCAGCCTCCCCGAACCTGCGCTTCACGAAAGCGATAAACCGCCCCCGCTTTCGCCACCCAAAGTTCCTAAAGATCGCTACGCGCGTCTGACGCTGGTGCGGCTAAACGACGCAGAACTGCGCCAACGTCCTGAGCTGCCGCCAGCCTGGACAGTGCGTGAAGTTTGGGTCTACAATCTGAATGCGTTCGTTGGCGAGGGCGATTATCTGGCAGAGATAGAATGTCAAGCGAGCGCGCCTCGATGGTGGGCACGGCGTGTTGAGCGCACGCTTTCCATTGGCGAGCGCACCCAGAGGTTGTGGGGATTCTATGGTTTCGGTAGCCAGTTCCTGACCAATCGGGAACTGGACGACGCGCGTCTCTCTGAAGCCTTGCAGCGTCCCGTGCTAAGTCTGGAGACCGTGTACCGCGTGCGCGTGCGACATAAGCCGCAGGAGCCTTATGTGTGGGGCTTTTTTGAAGGTGCGCTGTATCAACACCACAGCTACACCGAGGCGGGCGTGCTGGAGCAGTCGGTGGCGTTTTTTCGCACGCGAGAAGAGGCGGAGCAGGCGGCGCTGTGGCTCCAGCGCGCCGATGGGGTGCTGGAGCGCAAGTAGGTACTCACCTCAGGCGTGATTGTGTGGAGGCTATGAGGTAGAATGGGAGTGTAGGGTATGCGATGGTGATAGTTTGCAGGCAAGCCAGTGCGCCAGCGCAGCCTGTTCCTGTGCTGGATGCGTTTGGCGATGTGGTAATTGGATGGGGTTTCGTTGCGGTGATGATGCTCGCCCTCTTCGCCCACGAGCTGCAGGGCACGACAGGCGCGTGGCTGGGTATGGCACTGGAACATTCCACCTATCCGTTCTGGCTGTGGGTTGCAATTTCCGTACTGGCAGTTTCGGTGGGCAGGACAGTGTGGGAGATTGGGGTGGTTTATCGAACGCTTCGGCATACAGCAGGGCTTGTGTTAGCTTTCGCTTTCACAACGGCATTTCACCTCTTTGTGTGGTGGATATGGGTGGTGGATGCTCCTGGCGATTTTCTGATGAGTTTGGGCGGAATTATCTGGCAGATTTTGAGTTATGAGGCGATGCAGCGGCGTCTGTGGGCAGCGTGGGTTCCCGATGTGGTGATGCGGTTGGTGTATAACGCGAGTTTCCTTTTGACCAAGCTGGGGCAGTTTTGAGGGGAGGAGGCTCCTGCAACACGGCCGCTGACGGGTGTGGCGGATGCGGGATTCACAGAGCAGGTATACTTATACCCGTGCGTTTCTGGTGGTCGCGTAAAGCGGAGACGGCTCTGCCCATTCGCAATAAGACGCTGGCAGAGCAAGCCTTAACGCACCGCTCCTACACCGAAGGCGACCTGCAAGCCAGCAACGAGCGCTTGGAGCTGCTCGGCGACGCCGTCATCGGGCTGGTGATTGCCGAGTACCTGTTTCACCGCCACCCTGACTGGGATCAGGGGCAACTTTCCAAAGCGCGGGCAAGCCTCGTGCGCGCCAGCGTGCTATGTGAGGCGGCGAAACGCGCTGGTCTGCCGCCTCTGATTAAACTCAGCCCTGCTGAAGAGCAAGCAGGCGGGCGCGAACGCGCCTCCATCCTGAGCGATACCTTCGAGGCGGTGGTCGGCGCCATCTATCTGGACCAGGGCTACAAAGCGGCGCAGGACTATATTCTCACCCATCTCCAGCCCGAGCTGCAGGCGCTCGATGAGGGGCGGATGCCTATTCAGGACTACAAGTCCATGCTTCAGGAACGCACCCAGGCGTGGTGGCGCGTGACGCCTGTCTATGAGGTCGTAGAGGAACACGGCAGCCCCCATCAGCGCACTTTCGTGGTGCAGGTGCGCCTCAAAGACCTCGTGGTGGGGCGCGGCAGCGGTCCCAGCAAAAAACAGGCGGAGCAAAAAGCTGCCGAAGAGGCACTCCAATACACCCAACAAAACAGGAGGCTCATCGATGAAACCCTATGCTGAGATTGGCGTTTTCGGAGGTTCGGGATTCTACTCCTTTCTGGAGAAGGTAGAAGAAGTGAAGATTGACACGCCCTATGGTCCCCCCAGCGACCTGATTGCGATTGGCGAAATTGCAGGGCGCAAGGTGGCTTTCCTGCCCCGACACGGGCGCAAGCACAGCATCCCACCCCACAAAATCAACTACCGCGCGAACCTGTGGGCGATGAAGGAGCTGGGTGTTACGCGCATCATCAGCCCGTGCGCCGCGGGCAGCCTGCAACGCCATGTCAAACCGGGCGATTTCGTCGTCGCTGACCAGTATGTGGATCGCACGCACGGGCGCGCCGATACCTTCTATGAGGGTCCCACCGTTCACCATGTCTCGCCTGCCGACCCCTACTGCCCCGTGCTACGCCAGCTCGCGATTGAAGAAATCCGCGCGCACGGCATCCCGGTTCACGAAAAAGGCACGATTGTGGTGATTAACGGTCCCCGCTTCTCCACCAAAGCCGAGAGCAAGTGGTTCACTTCTATGGGCTGGGAAGTGATTAACATGACCCAGTACCCTGAGGCGTATCTTGCGCGCGAGCTGGCGATGTGCGTGGTCAACATCTCGCTGATTACGGATTATGACAGCGGGCTGGTCGCCGAGGGCGAAGTGTCGCCTGTGACGGCGGAAGAAGTCATGCATGTGTTCCATCAGAACGCCGAGCGCATCCGCAAGGTGATTTTCGGGCTGATTGAGAAAATCCCTGCTGAGCGGAATTGCCCGTGCCCTAAAGTGCTGGACTACGCTCGCGTGACGGTTTAGTGTATAATACTCTTGCACGCCGAAGGCGGCAGGAAAGGAGGTAAACAACGATGCGAAACGGTTCACTGATGAGCGCACTCGCGCTTTGCGGGTTGCTGGCGTTTACTGGAGCTTATGCCCAGAGCGTCGTGGACGAGCTGGAACGCGGTGGGTTCCTTGCCTGGCGATTCCTTTCAGGAAACTATGAAGTATCAGGGAGCCTCTCCGCGAGCGGAACGCTGGACGCAAGCGACCCGGTGCTGTTCCAATTTACGGACATCAACAACGACGGACTGGCACTGGATGTGGTTCTGAACCTTGAGGAACTCATCCCCGATCTGGGCATTCAGCGCACTATTCCTCTGATCGCTCAGGTAGTTCAGGACAACGGTAGCACAGCGATTATTCGCTGGACGGGCACAGATACCCCAAATGAATGCATAACTGTCAATCTTCAAGGCTCTGAGGTTCAGGTTCTCATCACCGAGCTGGAGGGTCGGCTGCAGGGCTTTGTGGAGCGCATTTCCTGTCAGGATGACCCGCTGGGGGCGATGCCGCACCGTGTTCACCTGCGAATCACGGAGAACGGCGGCGATACAAACAACCTCCTGCGTGTGCGAGGCTACCTGTTTTGCATTGAGCAATCTTACACCCTCGCCAACGCCCGCATCTTCAACATGGACTGGGAATCTTACGCAGGAGGCTTGCCGCGCTCGCTGGGCAATGTGAACGGCGACTGCCAGATTGACGACGCCGACTTGCTACAGGTGCTGTTCAACTTTGGCTCCAGCGATGAAGCCAGCGACACCAACAGCGATGGCACGGTGGATGACGCTGACCTGCTGACCGTGTTGTTCAACTTCGGTACGAGCGTCTAAAAAACCTGCTGTGGAATTATCCGTAAGTCACCCCCTCCGCAAGTTTGGGAACCTTCGGAGGGGGGATTTTATACCAACTGGGAGGTTAGAGTTCGTGAATTGCCCCCCTCCGTAAGATTCTCAATAGGGTGGTTTTTTTTGAGGGGTACCGTTTTATGCGCTCCTGAAGCCTGTTGGGGAACGCCTCCGCCCTAACGGCTGAAGCCGTTCCTATAAAACGAAGCCGACCTTCGTCGGCTAAAAGAGCCAGCGCAGGCTGGCTTTATCTACTGGGAACGGCTTCAGCCGTCGGGTTCTCAAAGCAGGATCGTCTGGGATTCCCGAAGTTTGAAGCGCAGATTGGTATTATTTTTGCCACAAAACCTCTCTCTGCGAAGTCTAATCGGAGCGTCGCCGTTTCAGTAGCAGCGCCCCCGACAGTCCCAACAGAATCAGCCAGCTGCTGGGTTCGGGAACCCAGTAGCCTGAGCCGTCGGGGCGCGTGTGCCAGCGGTCAATCTGGATGCGCAGAAACACGGGCGCGTGGTCGGAGGCGTTCTGGCTATCCGTAATTTCAAAGCCGTCTGGAAGCTCGCTCATGCGCCGTGTGTTGAAAATACGCGCCTCCAGCACGCGAATCCGGTCGCGCCCCGGCTCATCGGCGGAGGTGAAGAGATAATCAAAACGCTGATCCAGGTCGGAGTTGCGGCTGGAAATCTTATAGGTACGCTTGCCGCCCATGCCGTCGGTGGGCACATGGTCGCGCAACCGGGCGGACTGCACCGTGCTGATGGGGTTATAGACGCGCCCGTCGGGTAAGAGTGCGCCAATATCATAAAGCGAGTTCAGGTCGGGGTCTTCGTTTTCGTTCAGGTCGCCCCCGAACAGATAGGCAGAGCGTCGGTTCTGGTAGCGCCAGCGGTTCACATGGGCGCGTGCCTGCTCCGCATTCGTCTGGCGTTTCTCGGCGTCGGTGGTGTAGCCGCCCGCCTTGAAGTGCGCCCCGAAAAAGCCCACGCCGTTCGTGCCCGGCACATCCACAAACCCGATGGTCAGCCCACGGTTGGGCGAGCCGATGGACACATCCGTCGCGGAAACAAGGGGGTAGCGGCTCACAATCGCTGAGCTGATCCAGCCATCCGAGAGCCGATTCACATACAGATAGTAGTTCACATTGCGCTGGGGGTTCGCACCGAGATAGGTCAGGTTGGCGCGAATAAAATTATCCAGCGCGCTTTCCTGATTAAGCGCGTTCCAGCCGCTGGTGTTGCCCCCGACTTCGTGTAAGAGAATCACATCGGGACGGAAATAGTTCCAGATTTTGGCGACATAGGGTTGCTGGGCGTCGTTGGGGTTGTTGGCGCCAATCGCGCGCCCGATGTTCCAGCGCATCACGCGCAGTTCGGTCGCCCAGCCTGCGATGAGCAACAGGCTGAGCATCACCAACTGGCTCGCTCGCAAAAACGGAGAGATTCGCATAGCGGCTCCTTTCGCTCGCATGAGTGTACCTCAAATAGACGGCGGTTCCCTGAGACGCAGGGAACCGCCGCGGGAGGTGAGGGTGATGCAAGCAAGGCTTAGCGTCGGCGTCGGCGCAAAGCGAGGGCGGTCAAGCCAGCGCCGAGCGCCAGCAGGCTGGCAGGCTCGGGCACAACAACGGTGAAGAACTGATCGCCCGCAATATTCGCAAAGTTCACATTGCGCGGCTCACCGAGATTGCCCAGTCCGCCCACACCTCCCAGTACCTGGTTGGAGAGGTAGTCGTGCCCTGAGCCGTTGATGAAGGCGGAGATTTTAATCACGGTCGCGCCCGAAATGCCAATCGCCGAGAAGGGGATGGCGAGCTCCACGCCTGTGGTCACAGCGGTAGCGGCAATCGGGTCAGCGACAGAACTGGTGACGCCCCCCGTGTTGCTGTTGTTGATGGTGACCCGAATACCGAGGTCAGTACCGCCTGTTAGGGTTCCATCGCTCGCGGCGCTGGTTGTGCCGAGATAGTGTCCCGGTCCGCCGCCCCCGGTCAGCAGTTGCGCCCAGTTCGCGTAGAGGGCGTAAGGCGAGCCGCCGCCCGTGATGCCAATCCAGTAGTCGGCTTCGAACCCTGAGTCGAAGGTCAATCCGTTGCCGGTGCCGTCATCGCCCATGCGGTTCAAGCCCCCGAAGTCTACTCCAGAGTTATCGCCCCGCAGTCGGTTCTGTCCACCCGCAACCGTGTCAAAGAAGATTTCCAGCTTGTTGAAGTTCGATTCGAGGTTGCCTGCGAGGAACAGGTAGAGGGTTTGCCCTGTCATGTCCACATAGGCATAGGCGGCGTCCAGTTCGGAGCCGTTGGCGTAGTCTACCTGCCCCAGATTGCTATCGCCGAACCCCGTCGGGGTGTCCTGCACGACGATGGGTGAACCGTAAATAGCGTCGCGTGTGCCGTCAATCGTCTGCGCCGATGCGCTTGCCGTTATCCAAGCCGCGGCACAAGCCAGCATGCTCCATTTCACCGTTCGCTTCATTGCATGTGCCTCCTCTTCGTTATTGGGAAGTGGGCGAGAGAACTCACCCACAGCCTGTGTGAGAAATCGTATTCTCACACGAAGCCCCCATGACGGGGGCACGCATTACTTCACAGGGCGAAAATCAGAGACTGCAGGGGCAATTGATCCTCACCCATATTATAGCACATTTCCTCTCGAAAGCGGCGGTCTGGCGCCCTGCAATTGGGAAAAACAGGCAATTTTACGGGGTTTTCCGTGAGGTATCTTTTCGCCGATGGACTGGGAAGCGCTTCAGGAGGCGATTGTGGGTTGCACGCGCTGTGAGCGGTTGCGCCGCTACTGTGAGGAAGTGGCACAGCGCAAGCGTCGCGCCTTTCGCGAGGAGGTCTATTGGGGCAAGCCTGTGCCCAATTTTGGCGACCCTCAGGGGCGGTTGCTGATTGTGGGGCTGGCGCCTGCGGCACACGGGGGCAACCGCACAGGGCGTATCTTCACCGGCGATGCGTCGGGCAACTTTCTGTTTGAGGCGCTTTATCGAGCAGGGTTTGCGAACCAGCCTACCTCGGTTTCGCGCGACGATGGTCTCACCCTGCGAGACGCGCTGATTACCGCCGCCGTTCACTGCGCCCCGCCCGACAACAAGCCGACCCCCGAAGAGCAGGCGAACTGTTTTCCCTTTCTCATGGCGACCTATCGGCTTATGCCGAATCTGCAGGGGATGCTGGCGCTGGGGCAGATTGCGTTTTCCGCGTGTGTGCGGCTGGCGCGAATGGAGAACCTGCTTCCTCCACAAGCACGCCCCACTTTTCAGCACGGCGCCATTTACGAGTTGACGGATGGTAAATTTCTGGCAGCGAGCTATCACCCCAGCGCACGCAACACCTACACGGGATTGCTCACAATGGACATGATGACCGGATTACTGGAGGAGGTGAAATCGCGCCTGAAATAAAAAAATGGGCGACACTGTCGAAAGGAGGATCAAAGCCCAGTGCCGCCTACAATCTCGTTATTTCGCCCTGTGGAAGCACCCCTTGCAGAGGCCTTCCACCCCAATTAGACTCAAAAACGCGCCAAAACCGGACAGCCAACGGGCGAAAATCGGGCGAATTTGGCAGGAAAATAGTGGGAAAAGGCGAACCGACGCCCCTGTGCCACAATCACATGGAGGTAAACGAATGATGAAACGATGGATGTGCTGGAGTGCGCTTTCGGCGCTGACCGCCCTGCTGAGCGTGCCCGCTGTCGCCCAGTTTGAAGAGGGCGTATTGCGGGTGCGAGCAGGCGCCTTTTTCCCGTCCGATGTGGACCTGCAGAACTTCAATAAGACATGGTTCGCCGTCGGGTTGACTTACGAAACCGCGGGCATTTCCCTGTTAAGCAGCGACGCCACCGAATTGAGCGTAGACCTGTTCGCGCATCACACAGGCGGCTCGCGGGGCACCATCACGAGCCTGCTGTTCACGCAGGTGTATGAGCGCCCTGTCGCCGACACTGACAGCAAGTGGCAAATCCGCCTGGGCGCCGGGCTGTATGTGGTGGACACCACGGGTCCCAGCGAGAATGTGTTCGGCGGGCGCATCGGGCTGACCTACTGGGTCAACGAGTACTACAGCGTTGAGGTGAACTACGACATCACCGACCGTTTCGGACCGAACAACGACCGCGCGAGCGGGCTTTCCGTGACGGTGGGCTATCGGTTCTGAAATCGTTCAGCCCCTCTACCAGAGTAAGGTAGAGGGGCGACCTTCCTTCGTTTTCGCAACTTGCCTATCCCCGAAAGGCAGAGCGGGTACTTAGTCTACACTCTCCCCCACGCTCATCGGGTAGCGCAGAATGGCGCTCACACCGTGAATCTCTGCCTTTGCTTCAGGCGCGTGAACCGCCTCAATCTGGGCGCCCTGCTCCAGTGCCCGCTCCACTACGGTGTCCACAATATCGGGCAGCATCCAGATCATTTCGGTGCCTTCGGGCGCGTGTTCTGGGTACAAGCCGAGCAGTCCCGACGGATAGTACACACAACCGGGCACCGAGTAGTCCGTGTCATAGAGCAACACGCGCACATTACCCCACTCCAGCGCCTTCAGCACGGGGTCTATGCCCGACATCGCCAGATGAGGAATGCTTTCGTTAAACTCTTGCAGGAGTCGCTTCTCCTGCTCGCGATCCAGCTCCAGAATTTTGTCCAGCACGCGCTCGTAAAGCTGATTGACAGGCATCTTATCGTGCGCCGCGATTGTGCCTGCGAAGGTACGGCGTACATAGTCGTGCAGGTAAGTTGGAAACGCGCTGGCTAAGTCGTCTGGGGCGGCAATCAACAGACGGTCAAACGGATGGGTACGCCTCAACTGAAGCAAGGTATCTGCAATATGGCGCAGGTGTTGCTGTTGCTCATGCTGCTTGAGCATCTGCACATTGCGCTCGCCCATCCCGTGCAACGCCCGCATGCCTGCCGGGGTTCGAACCCCATGCACCCCCGGGGGCAACACTTCCCTATCGCGAGAGAAGCGGAACGATTCCAGTTCCCGAATGCCGTGGATGTCCACCTGATAAAAGTGCGCATCGCGATGGTCGAAGACCGCCACGAGATTGACCCCAAAATCGGCTTCTACAGCGAACAGCCGGCGGATGTAGGGGGTTTTGTCCACCACGAGGGTGTTGCGCTCCACATAGGGCAGTCGCACCGCTTCAAACAAGCCTTCTGCAGAGCAGGAAAAGAGAGCAATCCCGCGCACGGGGAGCGAGTTCTCGCCCAGCAGGTTTTTGGGCTCATCGATAAAATCCATCATGCGCTTGAAGTCCTGCTCTACCGATTCGCGGGCGTCGGGGTCCATCGGGTGGTCGTCCAGCCAGTGGCGGAGCTGGTTCTGGAGGGTTTTGAGTCGCGTTTGATACATTGGGGGGCGTGTCGCGCGTTCCTGAGGGGTCAGACTGAGGTAGAGCGAGGTTACAAAGAACTTATCGGAGCGGAAGTCACGCACAGTCTTGAGTGTGTTTTGCATGGTTGTACCTCCTGTGGCTTCGAGTTCATGATACCCGAAAATGAAAAAGCCCGAGTGCTGGTTCAGGGCGCCTTTTCGGTTCTGCGGGTACAGACCGTGCTGTACAGCTTCGGAGCCTTGACCGAGGTTGCCCCCGATCCTGAGGTCTCCTGCCCCCTCTTCTGAGGGAACGGTCTGCCTGAACGCAGTTCCTATCTGCCGCTTACGAGTCGCCTAACTGGGGCGCAGGCTGACTCGCATTACTCCGATTGGCATCTTTCTCCATCGCCGCTGCCGGCGCAACGGCTCTGGAAGAACTGCCGCTCGGCTCCCGACAGCAGGGCATCCTGACTGCACTCGGGCGAGCGCCGTCGGGTTTCCCCAACGACGCAGATATTATACCACATCCATGGGGCGTTTGTCAAGGGGTTAAGGGGAATTTAAGGGCAAATTGGGAGCAAAATTCCCCCCAAATTCTCCAAAAACGCGCGGCGCTGGTACGACGGGGTATAATTAAGGCGATGCGTCAGCGCTCACGGCGTTTTGCGGTGTGGAGTCTGGTGGTGCTGATGCTCGCCTGGCTGGCGGGCTTCGTGTTGCACCCGCTGACGCACCATCCGCTGGAGCCGTCGAGCGACTGTTTCGTGTGTACGCTCCAGAAAGCTCCGGCGCAACCCGACAGCCCTCTTCAGCAGAGTCTTAAAGCCCTTGCGCCTCCTGCACTCTCTGAGCCGTTACAGGTTGTTGCGGATTGCGTTGCGGAGTTGTTTTCTGTTCCTCTGAAACCTCTCATCCCCCGTGCCCCGCCCTGCTAATCGCCTCTGAAACTTCCCTGCGAGATTGTATGCCCCTCACACGGGCAGGAGTCTGAGTCTCGCAGGTATCTTCGCTCTCATTTCCCGGTGTCTTGTCGCGCGTCAGGCGCGAGTGTCAACATGCAACATCAGGAGGTTTCCGAAAATGCGATGGTTCGCAATCGTTCTTATTGGCAGTTGTGTGTTTGTGGGCGCTGCCCAGCATGAGAACGACCTGCTGTTCGGCGCTCAGGCGGGGAGGGCAACGGTTGTGCAGCCCGTGCCTCATCCTGTGCGCCAGATGTCGTCCGTGCTGGGGCGCTACATTCTGGATGTCGGTCTGGATTTCTACTTTGACCCCCACACGGGGCTTGCCCAGTTGCAGTCCTGCCGCGTGCAGCAGGTGTGGAAGACGCCTGGTATCCAGGCGACCCGCTCTGGGATTGGCACCGTTTTCTGCGATTCGGGCTGCCCGAACTACTTTGACTTGCCGACGCTGGGCACCCCACACCATCATCTGCTGTTCGCGGCAAATACGCCCGGTGTTTATGTGTGGGATGTGCGTGCCATCAACGCGCGCGCCCGCGACGGTAGCTCACTCGGCGATATGGAGTGGGTGTACCGTGTTTACATGGTCGCTGGTTCGCCGCAACGGCTCTACGGCGCGGTGAATATCAACTCAGCATATCAGGGGAACCCGTATCGGCGGATGTTGACCGTCACGATACGCCAGAACGGAAGTACCCTCGCCCAGCAGTCTCTGCCCCCCAACCCCGACGCGATTTACGACTACATGGTGGGCTTTGCCCAGTCGGGCACTTTCGATATCGTGGCGAAGCTGGAGGGGCACCTCTCGCGCAAAATCGCGGGGTTCACCCTCAGCGGCGCGCACGAAATCAACTGGGAGTTCACAACCGCAGGGGATGTGAACAACGACGACCTGATCGACGACGCTGATTTGCTCGCTGTGCTGTTCGCCTTCGGGCAGGCGGGCGAGACGCCTGCCGATGTGAACGGCGATGGCATAGTGGACGACGCCGACTTGCTTGTGGTGCTGTTCAACTTCGGCGCCACAGGCGAAGGCTATCAACCTTAAAGCACACTGAAAGAGGAGGTAATGATGATGAAGCAATGGCTGACTTTCGGACTGATGATAGCGCTGACTGCGCTGTTGAGCGTTTCGTTCGCCCAGCATGACCATGACCATGAGGGCGATATTTATCTCGGTGTTCTCGACGGTTCTGCCGCGGTAATTGAACCGCACGAGCTCGCCGAGCCGCCGTATAAGCTGGAGTTGACCTTCGAGGAGCTGTTGCCCGGGCTTTTTGGCGTAGATGTAGGCTGGGACTTTTACACCGAAGAGGGGATGTCTCACCCGCAGCTGCGCCGCGTCACGATACGGCAGGTGTTTATCTCGGACGGGCTGTTCGGGGTTGTGGAGGGTGAAACAGACCCCATCTTTGGCGTCGGCGCGCCCGGCGTGTGGACGCTGGAGTACGACCCCAGCAACCCTGAGGCAGTACACCAGCATATCATCTTCGCCAGCACGACCCTGCCCGACCACGATAACCCGCTCCTGTTCCAGTTCGAGCTGGTGAATGCGCTGGATTGGGACGGCAACGCAGTGGGCAGCTCGGTGGTCTACACGCTGGAGTTCGTGCCGGAGCCAGCGTCGTTGACCGCGCTGGGGGCAGGACTGCTTGTGCTGGGGGTTCGCCGTCGCTTGCGGAGGCGCATCGCATGAAAGTCGCCTATGTCTTTATCTCTCCCCGTGCCGCGTCCTACAAGCTGGGGCAGATGATTCTGCCCCAGCTTGAGGCTGGAACGCACGGGGTGGAGGTGGTCGGGATGTTCTTCTTTGACGACAATGTGTATGCGCTACAGCAGGGTCATCCGATTGGGGAGCGGTTAGCCAAAATCGCCCGCGAGAAGGGGATTCTGCTGATGATGTGCGACATGTGCGCCCTGGAACGCCATCTGGCGAAGGGTTCACCACGCTGGTGTGATACTTCTGGCGAAGGGCGCACGCAACCTGCGGCATGCCACCCTGCAGGCACAGTGGAGGGCGTGCAGGTCGGGTGTTTCCCGGACCTGTACCGCGCTCTGGCAGACAACCCACCCGATCAGGTGATTTCGCTCTGAATCGGGTGCGTGGATGCGCCCCTGTTCCCTTGTTCAGGGGACGGGGGCGCCCCAAAGCGAGGTGAAACATGATGCGCAAAGCGTTTACATTGATGGAACTGCTGGTCGTAATCGCCATTATCGCGATTCTGGCGGCAATTCTGTTTCCCGTGTTTGCGCAGGCGCGGGAAAAGGGGCGCCAGACGATGTGTCTCTCGAATATGCGCCAGATGGGCATGGCGGTGCAGATGTATCTGCAGGACTATGACGAGCGTTTCCCGCTGGACAGCCACACAGGTTCGGGCGCGAGCTGGGTGTGGCTTTTCACGCTGGAGCCGTACACACGCACGAAACTGCTCTACCGCTGTCCCAGCGACCCCAGCCGCAACTGGGACGCGCCCCTGCCCGGACAGCAAACAAAGCGCCACACTTCCTACGGCACGAACTTCTGGATGCTGCCCAATATTACTGGCTTGCCCGATTGTCTGGGGTATAACAGCCTTGCCTCTATCGTTTCACCTGCGAATGTGATTTATATCGCGGAGATTAAAGAGAACCTCAGCGCGGGTGCGGACCATTATCACCCTGGGGCATGGCGCTATCCCAACGAATGTAGCAGCGTGTATTACATTGAGCCAGAACAGGAGCTGGCGATGCGCTGGCATAGCGGCGGGGCAAACTACACCTTCGTGGATGGGCATGCGAAGTGGTATAAGTTTGAGCAGACATGGACACCCGATGGCACAATAGACCGCTACGACCCGCGGCGCTAAGCGGGGGGCGCAGGCTCACGCCAGCAGTGCTTCCCCTATCATCTGACCGTCTGAGACCAGCACTACCTGTCCTGCCTGCGCCGCCTGCTTCACTTCGTCCACCACTTCCACCCCGCCTAACACAGGCACGGCAGGGTATCCCGCTCGCTGCAGGATTTGCGCCCGCCGTAGCACACGCTCAAGGTCGTTTGAGTCCACCACCCACGAGACCTCCAGCACCACATAAATCGGCTCGCGCGTGGTCTTTTTGAGGGCGTAGAAAATCCCATCTGCGCTCAGCAGCTCTTTCTCTTCTTCTGGGGAGAGCTGAATGCGTGTCGCTATCTCGTCAAGCAGATCCCCCATGTCAAGCAGGCGTACCTTGCGCAGGTGAAGCCCGAAGATGGCAGGCGCACGCTCGCGATAGTAGCGCTCGCGGTCGCTGCCCTTGAGAACCGCGAGATCCTTGAGAATGCCGTTCACCACCTCCCGCAATTGGTTGTAGCGCTCATCTAACCGCCCGATTTCCCGATGCATCTCGGCACGCAGTTGTTCCTGCCCGGCTTTGAGGGCGTCAATCTCCTGGCGCATCTCGGCACGCAACGCTTCCTGCCCCGCGCGCAGTTGTTCCTGCCCGGCTTTGAGGGCGTCAATCTCCTGGCGCATCTCGGCACGCAACGCTTCCTGCCCCGCGCGCAGTTGTTCCTGCCCGGCTTTGAGGGTCTCAATCTCTTGGCGCATCTCGGCACGCAACGCTTCCTGCCCCGCGCGAAGCTCTTCCTGCCCTATGGTCAGGCGCTGCACGACCTGTCGGAGCTCCTCCATGCCTGCCGCAAGATGTGTGAGAGCGTTCTCAAGGCGGTCAAACCGCTCCTGATCCTCGCGTCGATAGATTTCCAGCTTTTCAGGGAGCGGCAATAACCCCTCCAGCCCCAGCGCGCGCAAAAATGGGAGACGCCACTCCGGGTGGGTCTCAAGTGCGCGGACTATCTGCTCCAAAAGCTCGGTTGGGCTCATCCCATAAGAGTATACCATATCCCCCCTCGCCGCCCAACGCTACGAGCGCTTGACAAACACCCACCACTCCAGCATCAGGATTGCCAGCATGAGAAGCACAATCGGGCGCCACAGGTCGCGCAGGGTGAACATCTGCCCCTGCGCCTGCACCGTGCGCCCACCCAGCTGAATCGTCTGGCGCGGCGCAATATCCGACTCGTCGGTATTGAACAGGTTGCCCCCAACCGGGATGCGCACTTTGTTGCCCTGAAGCGTGTAAAGCCCCACACGCGGCAATCCGGGCACAATAAGCGTGCCTTCGTTCACGGGAAACTCTTGCTTTTGCGAGTCGGGTGCTGTCAGGGTCAGGCGCGTTTCATCGGGAGGCACATTCACGCTGAAGGGTGTGCCCGTGCGCACCGTGAAACCCTGTGTGCCACCCTGCTCGCCAGTTGCCCACCTGAGCAGGTTTCCGATAAAGATGGGAAACGCGGGCTGAAGGGGAAAATCAGACTCCAGCAGGTTCCAGCCGATACCCACCCAGCGCCTGCCCGCATGTTCGCCTGCCACAATCAGCGGGGTTTGCTGGCTTTCCGCGATCACTTTTGCCCATGGGGCAGGCTCCATGCGCGGCGCGTTATCAATCAGCACGGGCGCCAGCTCCACATACCGCAACAGGGGATGCTCCTTTTCCCAGACGGCGATTCGGGGCGTTTTGACCTGCCCGGAGAGTTTCGCAATCGGTCCGCCCTGCGCCCGAATGACCATCACCGCGCGCGCCTTGACGGGCACAGGCGGTGTGTTGTCAAAAATAATCAGGTCATACTGGCTATCGCCGACGCGCTGACCCCGCTCCGATTCGGGCACGCTGGGCGCTTTGTTCACTTCCACATTCGGCTCCAGAGCGAGCGCACGCTCCAGAAAGAAGTTGCCCTCCCCCACAATCAACACACGGCGCGTTTGTTCGGTAATCCCCACGCGGTAGGCGCGGTTATCGCTGGCGAGCGCGTCGTCTATGTTCAGGCGTGCTTCCAGCGGTTCAGCGAGCTGGCGGGCACGCAAAGTCTGCGCCAGAGTCTGCCCGGGCGCGATTTTAATCTGCCGCGCATCGATGAGCTTGCCCCCCGAATAGAACTCCAGAACGCCTGAGGCTTCTGATGCGCCGAAGTTGCGCATGGCGACGAACCACTCGTAGCCCTCTGCACGCGGTTGCACATCCATCGCGGTGATGGCAACATTCTCGCGTGTTGCGCCCAGCGACTCATATATGAGCTGCGCATTTCCGGGCGAGAAATCACTTACTGGCGGGAACGCGCCATCTGAAAGCAGAACAATGCGCCCGCTCTGATTCTTGCCGACCAGCGCGCTGGCAAGGCGCAACGCTTCGTCGATGTTGCCCGCCGTATCTGTGAGCTGCAGGCTGTCTATCGCGCTGTAGAGCCGTTGCTTATCCGCAGTTAGTGAGGCAGCCACACGCACCTGCGCTCCCGCTTCAATAATGGCAACCTGCTCGCCGGGGTTCAGTTCGCGCACCAGTGCCCGCAGGCGTTCCCGCGCACGCTCAAAACGCGACTTGCCGTTTTCTACTGCGCCCATACTGGCAGAGGCGTCCACTACAATCACGGATTGCCCCGGTAGCCCCCTTGCCTGAATCATGGGACGCGCCAGAGCGGCAAGCAACAGAAACGCAATCAACAACTGCAGAAACAGCAACAGGTTCGGGCGCAGCTTCTGGAAGAGGGCATTCGCACGCACATCGGTCGTAATCGTGGGCCAGAGGAAACGCGCGGGCACACGAATCTCCCGACGGCGCACCTTGAGCAGGTAAAGAAAGATGATAAACGCCGCCACCGGCAAAAACCAGAGCAATACCCCCAGCGACTGAAACTGCATAAGTTAAGTCTACCCCATACGGTCGCGCCAGAAATGGCGCTGACAGAGCTCAAAAAACTCGCACCCCTCACATGCTTCAAACGGTTCAGGCACAATCGCCGAGTAGTCTTCGGTTAGAATCTGCACCCCGAGGTCGTGAATGAGGGTCGCAAACTCGTCAAGGGTATCTTGTTCTACAGGCAGGCTGAGCTTTTCGCCAATTTGCAGGGCATAAATCGCGATTCGGAGCGGGCGCTCGGGATAGAGTTCGCGTAACAGCAACGCGTAGCAGTGGAGTGCAATATCGTCCTGCACTTGCTCTGGGGTGAGCTGCTTGCGTCCGCTTTTGTAGTCAATAATCTCCAGCGTGCCGTCGGGGTACTCGTCCACGCGGTCGATTCGCCCAATCAGCACAAACTCGCCCATATCTTTGCGCAGGAGCCGCTCGGTGAACAGCAATCGGGCTTCGGAAGGTTGCTCTGCCTGCGTCTGGTAATAGTTTTGGAGGAGGGTTTCGCCGAGTTGTTTATGCTGTTCGCTTTCGTGGGGGGTTGCAAAGCCCTCGTGGCTCCAGAGTTGTTCCAGCAGGGTGCGGGTTTGCGCTTCGGAAAGGGTTTCTGCACCGCCCAGCTCATGAAACGCTTGAAGCACGCGGTGCAGGTTCGCACCCAGCGAGAGCGCGGCGTTCGGGCGCTTCATCCATTTGCCGTAGGGAGTGAGGTACGCCCAGTAATATTTCACCCTGCAGGTGAGGTAGGTGGTGATTTTGGTGGGGCTGAGGCTGGGCTTACGCATGGATGCGTTGCTGGAGGTCGTGCAGGCGGAGGGCGCCCGTGTTGGCGAGCGTGAACAGCAGTTCGGCTTCCGCCAGCGCAAAATCGCGGGGCGTTTCGGTCAGCACCATCAGCACGCCGTAGAGACGGTCCGCCACCTGCAGCGGGACTGCGAGTGCGGAGATGAACTGGCTGGGCAGCGGCTCCTTGCGGTTATGGGGGTTCTCGCTGAGGTCGGGCGCGCTGAGCGGCGTCGCGAAGCTATAAACATAACCGGGCAGGCTGTGCAGGCGGTGGGGGAAGTGGTTCCAGAGCGCGTCGTTGGCGGGCATCACCAGCGTGGGCAGCAGGCGCTCGGTGTCCTGAGGGTCAGGCACATAGACCACCGCCACATCATGGGGCACAAGCGCGCGGGCGGCGACCACCACCTCGTTCAGCACCTCCAGCGGGGTATAGGTCTCGCCCAACTTGAGGGAGAGTTCGTAGAGCTGGCTCAGCTGGCGTGCGCGGCGTGCGGTCTGCTCGTAAAGCAGGGCGTGGTGAATCACCAGCGCGAAATGCCCTGCGATGGCTTCCAGCCACTCGGCGAGCGCTGGCTCCTCCAGCGGGAGCGTGAGGGAAACAAATCCCAGCACCTTCTGCTCCGCAAGGCGCAGTGGCACCACCACCAGGGCGCGCCCGTCCCGAACCATCTCCGAGACGCGCATGTCCCAGCCCTGAGGGAGTTCCAGCCCCAGCAGCACATCGGGGAGCGGATGGGCGCCGAATCGGATGGCGTTCAGCAATACGGTACGCTCGTCGTTGTAGAGCCAGATCCCGCCCCCTGCACTGCCGAGCGCCTGCATGGCGGAGGCGACCGTGTTCAGCGCGTTCTGCAGGCTGGGGTCTGCCCCAATCAGATGAGGGAGCCGCGTGAACCATGCGAGCATCCGCGCCTGAGTCTGTTCGCGAGCGCAGGAGTCCTGATAGCGGACCAGCACACTCAGCACAGGAGCGAGCGACTCCAGAATCTGTTGCTCCGTTTCGGTAAAGGGTTCCGCGCAGTTCAGCACGCCGAGCGCACTGAGCGGGATGCCCGGAAGGGGCACGGCAAGACCTGTGCGAATGCCTCCGACGGGTTTGCGCAGGATGATGGGCGTTGTCTGGGATGTCGGGGCTTCGTACCACCAGGTCGTGCCGAGGGTGAGAGTCGGTTCAAGCAGGGTCTCGCTGGGGCGCAGGCGGAGTCCCTTCAGGGCTTCCGCTTCGGCACCGACGGCGTGGGCAATATCGATCCACTCCCCCGTTGTATCGGGCAGGATCAGAAAGGCGGTCTGGGCGCCTGTTCGCTCTAAGAGCCAGTGCAGCGCGTTTTCGATCACCCTGTCGGGAGGAGTTGCCTGCCCCAGTGCGTTCAGCCACTCCTCCCAGTTCGGGTGCGCCAGCGTGTCTGGCACGCTTCGTTCACCTCCAGAAGCGTATTGTACCCGAAAGATTTCGATTATTTCGGTTGCTGGCTGGCTTTTTCGAACTGTGCGAGACGCTCGCGCATTTCGTTGAGAGTTTCGCGGTCAAACTGCGGGTCTTTCTCGGCGAGGGCGACCGCCTTGCGCTGGGTTTCAATCGCTTTTGCGATTTCGCCCTTCTTGAAGTAGGCATAGGCGAGCGTGTCGAGAATGTTCGGGTCATCCTTTCTGAGCTGGACGGCGCGCTCGGCAATCTGCACGGCGAGCGCGTAGTCAGGCTGTTTCAGTTGCAAATCCGGGCTGCCCGCGGCAATCGTCCACGCAACCGCGTTCAACAGGAAGGGGTTCTCTTTCCCCTCGCTTTCCAGCAGCTGGCGTGCGTAGGCGTAAGCCTGCGACTCATCGTGGCGAATCAGCAGGTTAAAGCGGAAGAATGCCAGTTCGGCGCGCAGGTCGGGGTGCTTCTCAAGAAACTTATCCAGCTCGGCGACTGCCTCGCCGAATTTACGCTGCTGAACCAGTTTCTGAATACCTTGCAGCGCCTCTTCAATCAGCGCCTCGCGCTTTTCTGCTTCCTGACGCTTTCGAGCCGCCTCCTGCCAGTTGAAAGTGCCTTTGAGGATCTCCTCCAGCGGCTCGTCCATCGCCATGGGGTGTCCGATCCAGACGATGCGTCCCCCCGCAATCACGAAGGCGGTGGGAATACCCCTTTGCTGGGCGGCTTCCATCCATGTTTTCGCCATCGTGCGCTCCGAGTCGTCCGCCGCAACCGTGTAGTTCATTTTCTCGCCCATGTTGCGCACGAACTTCTCCACCTCTTCGATGGGCACGCGCTCCCATACGCTCACGCCGATGATGGTGACTTTGCCCTGATGTTTTTTGGCTAACTCGGTCAGGTGCGGAATGCTCTGGCGGCACGGTCCGCACCATGTCGCCCAGAACTCGACGACATACACATGGTCTTTGCGGAACTCGGTAACAGGTTCGCCCTTAATCCACCTGGCGACTTTGATGGGGGGCGGTGTATCCCCTTCCTTGAGGGTCTGGGCGTGGCTGGGAATGCCCAGCGCCAGCACTACGAACGCGCTCGTCAACAACAGAATTCGTTTCATGGGTTCAACCTCCACCAGTAGTGTACCTGTTTTTATCTGATGGCTGATAGCCCCTGCAGGACAGGAGCAAAGCGACACGAAATCGAAGAGGCGTGCGAACGCTCTACATAGACAGTATCGGTGGGATTGCGGGCGACATGATGCTCGCCGCACTGATTGAGGTCGGAGTCCCCGAATCGGAACTGGTGGCAACTTTACGCGCGTTGCCTGTTTCAGGATGGGAGTGGCACTCTGAGCGCGTGGAGGTGGATGCGGTTTTCGCTCGGCGCGTGCAGATTCGAGTCTCCGAAGAGCAACCGCACCGCCACCTCAGCGATGTGGTGGAGATTATCGGGAACGCCCCTTTGAGCGAGACCGTCAAAGCTCGCGCGATGGCGGTCTTCACGCGGCTGGCGGAAGCGGAGGCGCGGGTGCATGGCACGACGCCCGATCGCGTGCATTTTCATGAGGTGGGCGCGGTGGATGCGATTCTGGATGTGGTGGGCGCATGCTGGGCGCTGGAGCGGCTGGGTGTGGAGCGCGTGGTCTGCTCGCCGTTGCCGATGGGACGCGGGTTCGTGAGCGCGGCGCACGGCAACCTGCCCCTACCCGCGCCTGCTGTGGTGGAACTGCTGTTCGGGGTTCCCACCTACGGCATCCCGATAACGGGCGAAACCGTAACGCCCACAGGCGCGGCGCTTGCCGTCGCGCTCGCCAGCGAGTTTGGGGTTCAACCCCCCATGCGCTGGGAAGCGGTCGGTTATGGCACAGGTCAGGCGGTGCGTCCTTTGCCCAACCTGTTGCGCCTGTTTCTGGGCGAATCGTATGGCGTGCAGGATGCGCAGGGCAACTGGCAGAGCGTCGTGCAGATTGAGACCCACCTTGACGACGCCACGCCCCAGCTGATGGGCTATGTGCTGGAGCAGGCGCTGGCGCAGGGCGCGCTGGACGCTTTCCTGACGCCCGTGCAGATGAAAAAGAACCGCCCCGGCGTCTTGATGACTCTGCTTGCGCCGCCCGACCGCGCCGACGCCCTGATGAATCTTCTGCTCACCGAGACGCCGACGCTGGGCGTGCGCTACAGCCTACTCCATCGCCGATGCCTCCAGCGCGAAATTCGCGAGGTGCAGACCCCCTATGGCACGGTGCGAATCAAATTGGCGCGAGATGGCGAGCAGATTTTGCACTCCGCCCCGGAATACGAGGACTGCGCCCGCCTTGCCCGTGAGCATGGGGTTCCGCTTCAGCAGGTGTGGCAGGCGGCGCTCACGGCTGGGCACGAAGTGCTTCACTCTTCGCAATAGACCATCTGCCCACAGCCTCCGTTTGGGAGTGTGAAGCGCGTCTGACGCTTGTTGAGCGTTTCTGCCAGCGCGCCTGCCAGCGCCCGACACCACTCGTTGCTCTGGCTGTGGCTGAGGCAGACAATCAGGTAGTCGCGGGCGCGCGTGAGCGCCACATAGAGCGCGCGCAGCTCCTCTGCCTCCTCCTGCTTTTTGCGCTCTTCAAGTAGCAAGGTGTAGAGCAGGCTCTCATAAGGCTGGGCGGAGTCTGGAACACGGAGGCGCGTGCCCAGCAGTCGCTCGCGTGGCTCGGTCAACACCGCGCTGTCCCGCTGGCGCGGACGATAGGCGGTATCCACCAGAAACACCACAGGAAATTCCAGCCCTTTCGCGCCATGCACGGTGTAAAACCGCACGACATTCGCGGTCTCCTCGTAAGTGGGGGCATGCCCTTCCTGCTGCTCGGTGCGGTGCATCATATCGAGCTGCTCGGCGAACTGGGCAGGCGTGAGCGTTGGCTGCTCTAAAGCAAGCGCCAGCAGTTTGCGCACATTCGCGACCATCTGCCTGCCACGCGGTAACCCAAGCAGTTTCGCCTCGTAGGCGGAATATTCCAGCGCACGCGCCATAATCCAGCCGACCGACTCGCGCCCCACCGCCTGCATCAAGGGCGCAAACCAGCCCACAAACCGCGCCAGCTTCTCGGCGTCGTCAGGGTCTAAACTGATTTCTGGCGCATTCAACACCACCGACAGCAGTGGCTCGTCCCGCGTTTGGGATTCCAGCACCAGACTCATCAGCCCGTCCAGACTCAGCCCCCCCAGCGGCGAGCGCAACACGCTCAAGAGTGCCACTTCGTCCTGACTATCGCTCAATATCCGCATGAGGTTCGCGATGTCGCGCACTTCGTACTGGAGCCAGTAGCCGCGCCCACCTCCCACCACAAAATAGGGAACACCCATCGCCTGAAACTGCGTTTCGTAGTCCTGAACATGGGTGAACTGACGGAACAGGAGCGCGAAATCGCGATACTCCGCAGGGCGCACCTCGCCCGTTTCGGGGTCGTGAACCGGCAGCGACTGGCGCTCCACCCACTCCCCAATGGTTGCGGCGACCTGCTGGGCTTCACTGCTGGAGTCGCGATTCCTGCGATACCAGACCTGCACTCGCGGCGTTTGCGAAAGAGACGCTTGCAAGGAGCGCATCGGCGTCAGGCGCACAAAGCCGTCCTTCCATTTTGGCTGAAGCACCTTCTCCACAAATGCCAGAATATCGGGATGCGAGCGGAAATTCGCCTGCAACAACACCAGTTTGCCGTTCGGGTCTGATTGCGCCTGATGTTGCCAGCGCTGGAATACGCTTGGGTCGGCGTACCGAAAGCCATAAATGGACTGCTGCACATCGCCCACCACCATCAGGTTGCCCCCCTGCGAGAGCAGGTCAATAATCTGCGCCTGGAGGGGGTCAATATCCTGGGTTTCGTCCACCAGCACATAGCGGAACAGGCGCTGATAGCGGTGGCGCACGGTCGCCGACTCGCGGAGCAGCTTAAGCGCACGAATCTGCATATCGTCAAAGTCCAGCACACCGGTTCGCTCCTTAAGCTGTTCGTAATGCTCCAGATAGGCGCAGCTCAGGCGCAGCAGCGCGTGCGCCATACGGTGTACCTGAAACTCTTTTCTTTCCTCAACGCGCCCCACAAGACTCAACAGGCTTGCAATACGGCTTTGTGTTTCCGCGCTTGAGGCGCTTCTCTGGGCGTTCTCCAGCCATCTATGAACTGCCTCCAGCGACTCGACGGGCGGCGGGGACTGCATGGGGGATATTTGCCTGTGCAGAAATGCGACCAGTGGTTCAAAGGGGTTTTGAGGGAACCGCGCTGCCCACGCGTGCATTTCTTCCAGCGTTAGTCCCTGATGGCGTGCGGTGTCTGTCAGGTGCTTGACCGCCTGATAGAGGGCTTCCAGTGGGTCCTGGCGTCCGGGGGTGAGGCTCAGGTGGGCGCCAATCAGCCCGGTGAGGGCGTCTTTTTCCTCGCCTGCGAGGCTCTGGAGTTGCGATTCCAAGGCGAGGTGGAACGCTTCGCGGCTGAGCTGGCGTGCGGCGGGCGCGGGTAGCACCGACGGCTCCGGTTCAATGCCCGCTTCAAAAGGGTTTTCCTGCAGGAGCCGACGGCAGAGCGCATGCACTGTGTGGATATACGCGCTCTCGATGCGCTGGCGTGCATCGTGCAACCCCAGACGCTCCAGTTTCTGGATGATGCGTACCTTCATCTCGGCGGTGGCGGCGCGGGTGAAAGTGATGGTTAGAATCGATTCGGGGTTGACGCCGTGCGCATGCACCAGATGCACGAAGCGCTCTGTCAGCACGCCCGTCTTTCCCGAACCCGCGCCTGCGGTTACGGCGAGGCGCCCGATGCGGTGGCGAATCGCCTCCAGCTGCTCGTCCGTCCAGCGCATGCTAAAGTTGTACCCGTTTGCAAGGATAGGGTATAATTGTGCAGGAGGTCTCTTATGAAACGCTATGCGTTGCCGTTGGTACTACTGGCGATTGCGGTGCTCCTGTTGACGGTCAACGGGGGTGCGCAGCTGCGCCGCGGGCAAAAGTTCCCGGAGATTAAACTCACCGACCTGAATGGCAAAGAAGTCAAACTCGGCGGAAAACAGGATAAGGTCTACCTCGTGGACTTCTGGGCGACATGGTGCGGTCCGTGCCGCGCCGCAATCCCCTATCTGGAGGAGTTGCACAACAAGTACCGCGACAAGGGCTTGGTGGTGGTCGGGGTCGCGCTCGATTCAGGCACCCCTCAGGAGGTGCGTGCCTTTGTCGAGGAGATGAAAATGACCTACACCGTTTGCGTGCCCTCCAACCAGGCGGAAGTTCAGCAAAAATACCGCGTCAAAGCCTACCCCACCATGTATGTGGTGGATAAGAAAGGTGTGGTGCGCTACGCCGTGGAAGGCTTTGGCGAGGAGGTTCACGAGGAGCTGGTGCGCCATATTGGCTACGCGCTGGCGGAATAGGGTATACTCTTGCCCACAAAACCAAAAGCGAGGGTGACACAGCCATTCAGAAGGAACTGAGAATCAACAACCGCATCCGAGCCCGCGAGGTGCGGGTGATTGATGTCGACGGCAAGCAGCTGGGCGTGATGCACATTCGTCGCGCCCTGAAGATAGCAGAAGAGCGCGGGCTGGACCTGGTGGAAGTGGCGCCGAACGCGAACCCGCCTGTGTGCCGCATTCTGGACTACGGGCGGTATCGCTACCAGCAAGAAAAGCTCGCCAAAGAGGCGAAGAAGAAACAGAAAGGCGGCGATGTGAAAACCATCCGCCTGCGCCCCAGTATCGGCGCCCACGACATCGAGACCAAGATTCGCAACGCGACCGAGTTTCTGGAAGATGGCGATAAGGTAAAATTCGTCGTCATTTTCCGAAGCCGTGAGTTTGGGCGACCGCAGGTTGCCGAGGCGCTACTGAAAAAGTTCGCCGACGCCCTGCAGGACTACGGCGTTATTGAAAAAGCGCCGGTGATGGACGGGCGCCAAATGGTGATGATTATCGCGCCCAAAAAGAAACCTGCCCGTCCTGAACCGAAACCGAAATCGGAAGGAGGCACGCCAAGCAATGCCAAAAATGAAGACGAGCAAGACCGCAGCCAAGCGGTTCAAGCGGACAGCAACGGGCAAACTGATGCACAAGAAAGCCGGGAACAGCCACCTGTTCCTGAGTAAATCGCCCGCGCGCAAGCGGCGACTGGACCTGGAAGATGAGCTCTTCAAGGGCGAGTATCGCCGCGTGAACCGCTTACTCGCAGGCAGATAACGAAGGAGGAACCGAACGATGCGTGTCAAAGGTGGAACCGTTACTCGTCGGCGCCATAAGAAGTTGCTCAAGCGCGCGGAAGGCTACTACGGCGCGAAAAGTCGCCTGTTCCGCAAGGCGCACGAGCAGGTGATGAAATCCCTGCATTACGCTTTCCGCGACCGACGCCAGCGCAAACGCGATTTTCGCCGACTGTGGATTACCCGAATCAGCGCCGCATGCCGCGCCCACGGCATCCGCTATAACGAGTTTATCCACGCCCTGCATGAGAAAGGCATCGAACTGAACCGCAAACAGCTCGCCGAGATGGCGGTTCACGACCCCGAAGCCTTCACCATGCTGGTGCAGAGCGTGCGGTAAAGATTCGGGAGAAGCCTTTACAAACGGGAACGCCCTTTTGGGCGTTCCCCTTTTTGCTTTGTCTACCCCATCGCGTATAATTAACTCCCTATGGCGGTAGAGGTTTATAAAGAGGGCGCGGCTGAGTTCCACCTGCCCCGGAGCCAGCATGTGTTTTACAACCCGCGGGCGAAGCTGGGGCGCGATCTGGGCGTGCTGGCGATGCGCGTGGAAGCGGAACGCCTGGAACGCCCCCTCGAAGTGCTGGAGTTGATGGCTGGCGCCGGGCTACGCAGTAAACGCTACCTCACAGAAGCGCCCGTCGCCCGAATGGTGGTGAACGATGCAAACTACGAGTCGTTCAGCGTTCTCCAGCAGCATGTGGGCGACGACCCGCGCGTGGAACTTCATAACGAGCTGGCGCAACGCCTGCTCTCGCGCTTCTACCTCGAAGAGCGCCGATTCGACTGGGTTGACTTAGACCCCTTCGGCACGCCTGCGCCCTATGTACCCTTCGTGCAGGGGGTCATTCGCTGGGAAGGGTTATTTTATGTAACGGCAACCGACGCGCCTGTGTTATGTGGCGCCCAGCGCGGCGAATCGCTCAAGTCTTACGATGCGGTTTCGGCGCTGGGGCGTGAATGCCACGAGTTCGGCTTGCGGATTCTCGTGGGGTTTCTGATGCGGCGGCTGGTGCAAGCCAACATGCACGCCGTGCCGCTGTTCAGCGTGTTCGATGGCTACTGCTGGCGGGTGCTACTGCGTGTGTTCAAGGGCACGCGCGGGTTCTCTATCGAAAATCTCGGCTTTATCGTACAAATGCCTGATGGCGAATACCGCACCGCGATGGCAGGCGTGCCCGCGCCCGTGAATTACGAGTGGAACTCCTCCACCACGATTCGCTGGGTGGGACCGCTCTGGACGGGTCCCCTGCACGACCATGCATTTCTGGGCGCGATGTTCAAGGCAGCGCGCGAAGACTACTTTGAACCGACCAGGCGCTTCATCGCGCGCCTGCAGAAAGAGCTGGACGAGCTGCCGATTGTCTACAATTTATCCACCCTTGCGGACAGGTTAGACCGCTCTGTGCCCTCCACGCGCGCCGCAATTCGGTTCCTGCGGGCGCAGGGCTACAAAGCATCGGGGGTTCACCACAGCGGCAACTCGATTCGCACCGATGCCCCGCTGCAGGTGGTGCTGAAACTCTGGGAGCAATCATGAAAGTCTATCTGGGCTGTCCCCAGCATGCGCTCGTGAACGGCGCGCTGGGCGACCTCGGCGATTCGTGCCTGCTTGTGGCACCCAAAACGCCAGTCTACTTCCGAAGCGATGCCGTAGACTGGAACACTTTTCTCACGAAGTATTGCCTGCTCCCTGCCAGTTTGGGAACCCTTTCTGAGCGGCTGGTGTTCGCGATGGCACGCGCCTGCGAGCGAGTGCTGAAACGCGAGAGCTACTTCGGTAAGGTGCGCCACATGCCCCGATTCCACCAGCAGCTGGTGCATCAGTTCGTGCGTTGGGGGATGGATGCGCTGACCCCCGACCTGCTGGAAGAGGGCGGACGGCTCACCGCCACACGCTTTGATGATACCGAAACCGACCTGCGTGAGGAGTGGCTCCACAAAACCGAAGAGCTGGCGGCTTTGTGGCGGGCATGGCGTGTAGAGCTTCACAGGCTGCAACTTGTTGACCCCGCCGAACAGTGGTGGCAGGCTGCCGCGGCGCTCCGCGAGTTGTCCTCCCCTGCTCCGCTGAAAGTATTGCTGATAGGCTTCACGGACTTCACCGCCGTGGAGCTGGAAATTCTCAAAGCGCTGGACGCGCGAATGCAGCTTGCGCTGGCGCTGCTTTACGACAGCGCCAATCCCGAACGCTTCGCCCCCAGCCAGCGGTTGCTGGCGCGGCTTCAGCAGCAGATATGCGTTGAGACCGTTACGCTCGCGAGCGACGAGTCGGCGTCCTCTGCCCCCCAAACGATTGTTTTCAGCACGCCAAACCCTCTTACGGAAGTGGAAAGCGTCGCCCGCGAGATTCTGAGCCTCCACCGCGAGGGGGTTCCGTTTTCGTCTATTCGGGTGCTGGTGCGTCAGCCTGCGGGGTTGATTGAGTATCTGGACACTTTTTTCACGCGCTACGGGATTCCGTACACCGCCGAGGTCAGCCTGCCGCTATTGCGCTCGCGGACGGTGCAGTCGGTGCTGGAGGGGTTGCGGCTGCTTGCGGGGATGCGCACGGGGGCAGAATTTCTCGCATGGCTGGCACAGCCGCGCTTCGGGCTGGACGCGAATGCGATGCGCCTTTTGCACGCCCTGCGCCCCCAGAACGCGCCCAGCGATCGGTGGCTCGTCAACGCCCATACACGGCACGCCCACACTGCAACGGTCGGAGAGATTCTGCAGAAACTGGTCGCGCTCCGAGAAACGCTCCGCACCGACTTCTACAGCGGGCTGGAGGGGCTAACGCTCCTGTTCCATGAGGCAGGCGTGCCTGCCCCTGACTTTGAAAAGTTGCTGGAGCTGGCGCAAGCGCACGCTGAAACGCTGCAGGCGATGCCCCTGCCGCAAGCCGTGGAGTGGCTGGAACGGCTCTGCACGGGCGCGGATTACACCCGGGCATACGGTTCTCGCGAGGGTGTGCTGGTGCTTCCGATGGAGCATGCGGATTTGATGCGGGGCGAGGTGGTGTTTGTGCTTCAGGTGCTGGAGGGCGTGGTGCCCCGTCGCCATCCCGATGACCCCTTTTTGCGTGAGGAAGAGCGCCTCGCCTTGCGTGAGGCACTGCTTCCCTTAGAGCCTCGCCTCTACTTGCCCACGCGCTCGGAATATCAGACAGGCGAGCCGATGCTTTTCTATCGCGCCTGCGCCGCCGCCAGCCAGCGGCTCTACCTTACCTATCCCCGCACCCAGAACGATAGCGAGGCGCTTCCCTCTTTCTACCTCCAGCAGATTCCGCATGCTGAAACCCGACTCTATCGGGTGGAGCAGTTCACACCCGAAGCCCCGCTTCACCCTTACGACCGCCTGCTCCAGAGCGGCTTGGAGTATGCCGAGCCGACCCCGATCTTGCGCTCCCAGCAGCATCGCCAGCGCGTGGCGAATGTAGACCGCGAGTTTTCGGTTTCGGAGCTGGAAACGCTGGCGCGATGCCCCTTCCAGCATCTGTGCCGCTACATTCTGAAGGTGCGCCCGCCCCGCAGAGGACTGCAGCTGACCGACATCGGCACGGCGGTTCACCGCACGCTTTATCGCGCCCTGCGTGAGGAGCGAACCCCCGCTGACCCGCAGGCGTGGGCGGAACGCATGCAAGCCATTCTGCAAGAGTTACTGAACGACGACCCGTTTGACCTCACGCACTGGCAGCTGCAGGTGCTGGAGGCGTATGCGACGCGCCTGCTAACACTCTTCGCCCAGCGGGAGCCTCGCTATCAGCAGCAGTTTCAGTTGCGCCCTGCCAAACTGGAGTGGGCGTTCGGAACCGCAACGGCTGAGTCAGACGACGAGTATGAGCGCGTGGCGAGCGGTGCTTCCGACAGCCCCCAGCCTGCCCGCTACCGCCTGCGGAATGGGCTGGAGATTCGGATTTGCGGCGTGATAGACCGTATCGACTGGAGTCAGGACGGCGTGGCGATGGTGATTGACTACAAACTCGGCGCAACGCCCAGCAAGCCCGACCTCGTGGAGGCGCGCACCCTTCAGGGCTTGCTGTATGCCGATGTAGTGCGCCGAGCGCGCAATGTGCAACACCTTGTGCTGGCATATGACCACCTGACCGCTGGCAGGCGCGTGCGATTCGTGCCCTACGAGCAGACCCTGATTCAACGGTTTCGGGCAGGCGAATGGGAGGGTAGCCCGCGCGATTGCGTGATCCCCATGACGGAGCGCGAGTGGCAGGGCGCTTTTCAGAAGCTGCGCACCGAGCTGGAGTTTCTGATTGGGCGGCTGCAGCAGGTAGGGATAACTCCTACTCCGGGCACGCATTGCAAGACCTGCGCTTATGCCGATTTATGCCGTCAAGCTCAGAAGTGAGGTATACTTTAGCGCACGATGGCAGCAGGCGCAGGTGAGGTACGGCGTGCCGTGTATCCCGGCAGTTTTGACCCCCCGACGCTGGGGCATCTGGACATCATTAGCCGCGCCGCCCGCCTGTTCGATGAGCTGATTGTCGCCGTTGCCGTCAATGCCCAGAAAAAGCCCCTGTTTACCCTTGAAGAGCGTGTGGCGATGCTTCAGGAGTGTTGCCAGCATCTACCAAATGTGCGCGTCGTGCCTCTTCAGGGGTTGCTGGCGCGTTTTGCGCAGTCGGTGGGCGCGTGCGTGATTGTGCGTGGGCTGCGGGCGGTCTCCGATTTCGAGTACGAGTTCCAGATGGCGAGCATGAACCGCCAGCTCGCGCCCGAAGTGGACACCTGCTTTCTGATGACTCACCAGCAGTATGCATTTCTCTCATCCTCTATTGTCAAGGAGGTGGCGCGGCTGGGCGGGGATGTGAGCCAGCTCGTGCCCCCCAATGTGCATGCCCGATTAACCCAGCGATTCGCCGCCGAATCGGCAGGAGAGGCGACGCCTGCGACGAACCTCTGACTTACACGCGCAGGGGAGGACACAACGATGAACACGGATGTAATCACCATTCGTAAGTGGCTGAACGAACTGGATACGGCTCTGGAAAAGGCGCGCAGTTTCGGTCCGATTGTGGTTGGTCTCAACAAAGGCGAGTGCCTCAACCTCGTCCAGCAGATTCGGGCGCACCTGCCCTCGGACATAGACAAAGCGGAGCGCGTATTGCGTGAGACGAATCGCCTGGTCGGCGGGGCGCAACATCAGGCGCAACTCACGCTGGAGCAAGCGCAGGAGCAGGCACGCCAGATTATTGAGCAGGCGCGCCGCGAAGCCGAACAGATTTTAGAACACGCCCGCGCCGAACAAAAACGCATGCTGAGTCAGGAAGAGGTCTACCGCATCGCCACCGCGCAGGCACAGGAGATGATCGAGTCGGCGCGCCAGCAAGCCCATGAGATTCGGCAGGGCGCAGACGAGTACGCCTACGAGGTGCTAACTCAGCTGGAGGGCGTGCTGGCGAAGGTGATGAATACCGTCCAGAACGGCAAGGTCTACCTCGAGGATTATCTCAAGCAGCGGGTGGGCACGCGCCGATAGCGTATGCGCCTCGCGTTCGCAGGCGATATTATCTTTGGCAAGGGCATCCAGCAGGTCGTGCGCCTGCGTGGGATGCCCTTCCTGTTCGAAGCGGTTACTCCTGCGCTCCGCGCCTGCGACTGGGTGGTCGCCAACATGGAGGGCTGTATCGCCATGGTGGGCACGCCGATGGACAAAGAATACACCTTCCGTGCGCCGCCTGAACTGGCAGCAACGCTCCGCTGGGCAGGAATCCCGATGGTCTCGCTGGGCAATAATCACTCGGTGGACTTCGGCGTGGAGGCTTTGCAGGAGACCTTCCACCACCTCCGTCGTGCGGGCGTGTGGTGGGCAGGCGCAGGGTATGATGCCCAAGACGCCAGCACACCCGTCTATCTGGACGATGGGCGCGTGCGGGTTGCGATTTTCTGCTTCACAGCGGTGGTACCGCGCGGCTTTCCTGCGGGGGCGAAACGCGCGGGCGTGGCGACACTGGAGATGCTCATGCCGCGAATCCGCGAGGCGCGCCAGCAAGCCGATGTGCTGATTGCCATCCCCCACTGGGGCGATGAGGGCAAAACCCAGCCTAACGCGAAACAGCAGCGTATCGCGCGACGGCTCGCACAGGCAGGGGTAGACCTGATTGTGGGGCATCACCCCCATGTGGTGCAGGGCTATGCGCGCATGGGGAAGACCCACATTCTCTACAGCGTGGGCAATTTCGTTCACACACCCCGCTCGGCACCGAGCCGCAGAGCGCTCCTTCTGCAAGCCGAGGTAGGGCGTGAGGGGATTCGGTCGCTTGCCGCCGTGCCCCTCTGGCTGGAGAACGGACAACCGCGAATTGCAGGGGAAGCACTCAGTTTATACCCATGACCCACTACCGCCCTGGGGTAGCGTTTTCAAATTGTCGACGCAGTGCTTCCTGCTGAAGACGATGCATTTCCTCCTGACCGGGCTGTGGGAGCGGGATGATAACGGGTTCAGGAAGGAGCTGGTTACCGGCGTGCTGCCAGAAAACGCGGTTCTGTTTCTGGCGATTCGCTCCTGCTCCAGCAAGCGCTGTTCTTCTTCGCGAATCTGGCGGTAGCGCTCAATCGCGGTATGAACAGCCTCTGGCTCGATGCCGACCTCGCGCCCGATGGACTCTATCTCCTGCACGCTGAAGGTATCTTTGCGCTGCTGCAGGGCAATCCGCAGAATCTCCTGCACCTCTTCAGGGGTGTAGCGCTCCTCGTCTTTCCGCATGCTCACGCCTCCTCGAACAGCTCGCGGAGGGGCAGCTCAAAGTCAGGCAACAGTGGCGTGGTCAGCACCTCGTTCTCGTTCAACACCTGCACCTGCAACGACGGCGTGTAGCGATGCACCTGCTTGCGCTCAGGGAAAATCAGCCACACCTCCTGCGCCCCCGACTCAAAATACTCCCCCAGCTTCGCATAAATCTCCGCAGGACGCTCCGAAGGCGAAACAATCTCCACCGCCAAATCAGGGGCGCCATCGATAAAGTCTTCTGGGGATTTACCCCCTTCAAGCCGCTCCTTGCGCAAGACCGACACATCGGGGCTACGGATGTTGCCTGAGTTCATGCGGAACCCTGTGCTGGAGTCGTACACCTTCGCCCAGCGCCGCACATGGTTCCAGAGTCGAGCCGTAAGCCCCGCGCCGAGTTCGCCATGCCGTCCACCTGTGGGCACTTGCCGTATCCTCCCGTTCACCAGTTCATATTTGTAGCCATCCCGGGGAAGACGCTTCAGGTCTTCTTCCGTGTAGCGCCGTTTGCGTCGCACCGTTTGGGCAGTGGTCGCCACGATTGTTCACCCCTCTGTATGATACCCCGCCTCAGGCGCCACCAGTTCTTCTGATAGCAAAGGCGTGGCATCATGCAATAGAGACAATACGGGTGGACATAACCGTAGAAGCAAAATACGAGAAGATTTCCAGCACGCGCTGGGCACGCCAGTTGCGCCGTAAAGCCAGCCGAAGAACATAGTAAAACTCTGCGCCCTCCCTCACACCCCTTCAAACAGCTCGCGGAGGGGCAGCTCAAAGTCAGGCAACAGTGGCGTGGTCAGCACCTCGTTTTCGTTCAGCACCTGCACCTGCAACGACGGCGTGTAGCGATGCACCTGCTTGCGCTCAGGGAAAATCAGCCACACCTCCTGCGCCCCCGACTCAAAATACTCCCCCAGCTTTGCGTAAATCTCCGCAGGACGCTCCGAAGGCGAAACAATCTCCACCGCCAAATCAGGGGCGCCATCGATAAAGTCTTCTGGGGATTTACCCCCTTCAAGCCGCTCCTTGCGCAAGACCGACACATCGGGGCTACGGATGTTGCCTGAGTTCATGCGGAACCCTGTGCTGGAGTCGTACACCTTCGCCCAGCGCCGCACATGGTTCCAGAGTCGAGCCGTAAGCCCCGCGCCGAGTTCGCCATGCCGTCCACCTGTGGGCACTTGCCGTATCCTCCCATTCACCAGTTCATATTTGTAGCCATCCCGGGGAAGACGCTTCAGATCTTCTTCCGTGTAGCGCCGCTTGCGTCGCACCGTTTGGGCAGTGGTTGCCACTGTTCTTTCACCCCTCTGTATGATACCCCGCCTCAGGCGCCACCAGTTCCAGCACTTTGATTATGGCGACCGTGATATTGTCTTGCCCTCCTTCGGCAAGGGCGCGGTCTAACAGTTTCCATGCGGCGCGGCTGGGCGGCTCGGTTTTGAGAATCTGCTCAATCACCTCGTCGGGAACCATGTCGGTCAGCCCGTCCGAGCAGAGCAGATACACATCGCCTGCCTGTATCGGGAAGGTCTCAATATCGGGTTCCAGCGTTTCGCCCTCGCCCACGACTCCCACCGCCTGCCGAATCACATTTTTGTAGGGATGGAACCGCGCAGCTTCGGGGGTGAGAATCCCCTGCTCCACCCACTGCGCTACCAGCGTGTGGTCGCGCGAGAGCTGCTGAAACTCCTCACCACGCAACCGATAGCAGCGGCTGTCGCCCACATGCACCAGCATACCCGTGTCCTGACGCAAAATCAGAGCAGTCAGGGTCGTGCCCATATCCCGGCGAGAGGGAATTTTCCGTGCCATGTCGGCGATATACTGGTGCGCCTGCAACACTGCCCGATGCGCACATTCCTGCGCCTCACCGCCGTGATGATAGTAGGCGTACAGGAACTGGCGCGCTGCCAGCTCGCTGGCAATCTGTCCCGCGTTATGCCCACCCATGCCGTCGCACACGACATAAGCACTGCCCCGTGCCGCCAGCAGCTCTGGCTCGTCAGGCTCGTAGAAGTCAAACTTATCTTCGTTATTCTCGCGCACCAGCCCGATTTCCGACCGCACCGCCAGCTTGATGCGCGGCAGGATACGCAACGGCTCGTCAGGCATTGGCAAAAGCTCTTCGCGCGTGAACTCTGCAGTAATCTCTTCCATCGCTGGCTCCGATTCGCCCGGAATTGCGGGTTTCCTGCTCTGCTCCAGTAAACGCTGAACTCTCACCTCTTTGTTGCGTCTATAGGTACAGGAACCAAAATGGCACGCGATTCGGTATCCTACTTGTGGAGGAGCGGCTGCTTGGAGACCATCTCGGCGGAGACCCAGCTCATCGAGCGAGCGAAACAGCAGGATGAATCGGCGTTTGCCCAGATTGTGAACCTGTACGCCGATAAACTGTATAACTACATCGTGCGCATGCTGGGCAACCCACACGACGCCGAGGATGTGCTTCAGGAAGTGTTCCTCCGTGCTTATCAGGGGCTGCCCAGCTTCGATGGCAGGGCAAGCCTCAGCACATGGCTGTTCCGAATTGCGCATAATTTGTGCATAGACCACTATCGCAAGCAGGAACGCCGGGTCAAAACCGTCTCGATTTATCAGGACAATCCTGATGAGGCGGACGAGGGAGCCGAAGAGTGGGAGTTCCCCGATACCCAGACGCCCGACCCGATGCAGGCGGTGCTGGACAGGGAGCTGCAAGAGGTGGTGGAACGCGCTCTGGAAAGCCTCTCGCCAAAATTAAAGAGCGTGCTACTATTGTACGATATGGAAGGTTTAAGTTATGAGGAGATTTCACAGTCGCTGGGGATTCCGATGGGCACGGTGAAGTCGCGCCTGCATCTGGCGCGTTCGGAAATCCAGAAAAAAGTGGCGGCGTATTTACGAGGTGAAACGGTATGAACTGCACTCATTTTGAGAAGCAGGTCTGGGACTATCTGGAGGGGCGCTTATCCGCCTCGGAGCGTGCGGCGTTCGAGGCGCACAGGGCGCACTGTGAACACTGCCAGCGCGTATGGGAATCGGCGCAACACACGGTTCAAGCGTTGCGCCGGCTCCCGCGCTATCGTCCCGCGCCCGACTTCAGGGAGCGCTTGCAGGCGCGCCTGCGCCAGGCGTCGCCAAAGCCTGCCCGCCCGCGCCTGCGGCTGGGCTGGAAGCCTCTGGCGCTGGCGCCTGCATTGGGGTTGCTGATTGCATTCTTCTGGTTCTACAACGAGCCTCAGAAAAACCTCACTAACCTGCCGCCAGACGCTGTTGGTACAGACGACTACACCGAGATGTGCGTGCAGCTCCACGAGACACTGGAAACGGCGGAGTGGTCGCCCACGCCTGCCGCTTCGTACTGGGTGAACACCGGGTATACACGATGAGAAGGCTCTGGCTGGTGTTTGCGGGGTGTTTGCTCTGGAGCGCGTGGGGTCAGGAGAGCGCGGCGCGCTGGCTCCAGCGCGCCCTGCGAGCCGAGCAGACCCTCACCGTCGCAGGCGTGCGCCTGAACACCTTCCAGATGGGCGCCCGCACTGAGCAGATTCGGGAGCGGTTCTGGCGTCGGGGTGATCAGGCAATCCGCATTGAGGTGGTGGAGCCTGCCGCGCGTCAGGGCGAAGTGTTCCTCTATCGGCAGGGGCAGTGGCTCCGCTGGCGCACGGGCGAGAAAGTCGCCTACGAAATCCCCCAGATGCCCTACCTCGCCTCCGAACTGCTGGAAGTGGCGAGTCGTCTTATGCAGAACGGTTTTCTGAACGCGGAGTTTCTGCCCGACGAAACGGTTGCGGGGCGTTCCTGCGTGGTGCTGACGCTGCGCCCTAACCGCCCGATACCGCCGCGTGGGCGTCTTGTGGCGCCAGGTCCCCCGCCCCGCCCTGGGGAGCGTCCTGACAGGCGGTTCCCCTTGCAGGCAAAGCTCTGGATTGACCGCGAAACGGGGCTGGTGCTGAAACGCGAGATGCAGATACGCCCTGCAGACGGCGTTATCCGTACCGAGGTGGTGAGGGTAGACTTCTCACCCCGCCTGAGCAACGACCTGTTCCGCCTGCCTGAAGGCGTGGAGGTGCGCAAACTTGCTGAGCTTGCCTATCGCTCTATCGAGGAAGCACAGCGCGCCGCAGGGTTCCCCATTCGCCTGCCCGGCTACCTGCCCCCCAACACCGAACGGCAGCAGATTCTGGTTCACCGCCGCAAGCCGCAAGAGAACCCGCTGGTGGCAATCCGCTACACCAGCCCACTGGGGCGCTTCACGCTGTTTCAGACCTACAAACCGCGCAGCAGCGCGCCGCCCCGCCCTCCAAAAGGGCGCGTTCGAGCGTACTTCTGGCAGGACGGCGACTACTGGTTCGGTATCGTGGGCGACCTGCCGCAGGAGGAGATGGAAAAAATCGCTCGCTCGATGGGGCGTTAGCCCTCTCCTTCGGAGGGTTCTTCCTGTTGTGGGAACATCTGCCGCAGCGCGCCTCCAAGCACCCCGTTCACAAACCTGCCCGATTGCGCCGTGCTATACTTCTTCGCCAGCTCAACCGCTTCGTTCACCACAACAGCGGGAGGCGTCTGGGGGTGGTGGCGCAGTTCGTACATTGCGATTCGCAGAATGTTGCGGTCAATCACCGCCATGCGGTCAATCGTCCAACCCTTCGCGAACTGCTCGATCAGAGGGTCTAACTCGGTGGCGTGCAGGGTGCTGACGCCCCGCACCAGGTCGCGCACATACTCCTGATGCTCTGGCTCCAGATTGGCGACGCTCAACACCTCTTCGAGCGCCTCTTCGGGCGACTTGTTGGCGACCTCGATCTGGTAGAGCGCCCGCAGTGCCCACTCCCGTGCGATGCGTCGCTGTGGCGGTTTCATCGCGTCCCTCCTGTGGGAAGCATGCCCTTCAGCAAGCGCGGCACAAACGGCGTGGAGACCCGCCCCGCCCGAAACTCTGGCGTCTGCACCAGGCGGATCAGGAAATCGCGATTGGTCTGCACGCCCTGAATGCGCACCTCGTGCAGGGCGCGCTCCAGTCGTGCCACCGCCTGCTCCCGATTGGGCGCATGCACGATAATCTTCGCCAGCAGGGGGTCATAGTAGGGCGGAATACTGTAGCCCGTGTAGAGGTGGCTATCGATACGCACGCCCGGACCGCCCGGCGGCGTCCACTCGCTCAGGCGCCCTGTGGAGGGGGTGAAGTCGTGTTCGGGAATCTCGGCGGTGAGCCGCGCCTCAATCGCGTGCCCATTGATTGGGATTTGCTCTTGCGTGAAGGGTAGGCGCTCGCCCGCCGCGATTCGGATCTGCCACTGCACAATATCGATCCCCGTGATGGCTTCCGTTACGGGATGCTCCACCTGCAGGCGCGTGTTCATCTCGATGAAGTAAAACCGCCCTTCCCCATTCATCAGGAATTCAATTGTGCCCGCGTTCTGGTAGCCGACCGCCTGCGCGACTTTGACCGCCGCCTCGCCGAGCGCCCGACGGGTGGCGTCGTCCAGATTGGGCGCGGGCGCTTCCTCAATCATCTTCTGGTGGCGCGGGGTCTGGAGCGAGCATTCGCGCTCATAAAGGTGCAACACCGTGCCGTGTGAATCTGCCAGAATCTGCACTTCAATATGGCGCGGTTCGGGGATGTAGGTCTCCAGATAGACATCGGGCGAGCCGAACGCCGCCTGCGCCTCGGATTGCGCAATTCGCAGGGCGGGGATCAGGTCTTCCTCACCACGCACGAGGCGAATCCCGCGCCCGCCGCCCCCTGCCGCGGCTTTGATCAGCAGGGGGAAGCCAATCTGTCGCGCCGCCTGAACGGCTTCCTCTTCGGTGCGGATGGGTTCGCGTGTGCCCGGCAATACGGGCGCGCCTGCCTCCTCAGCTATCGCCCGTGCCAGCGCCTTGTCGCCCATTTTGGCAATTGCCTCTGCGGGCGGACCAATGAACCGAATGCCGTGCGCCTCACACGCGCGGGCAAAACTGCTGCGCTCCGACAGATAGCCGTAGCCCGGATGCACCGCCTCGGCGCCTGTCATCAGCGCCGCCATCACGATATGGGGGATGTTCAGGTAGCTCTCGGCGCTGGGCGGCGGACCGATGCACACCGCCTCATCCGCCATCTGCACATGGAGCGCGTCGCGGTCTGCTTCCGAATAGACCGCGACCGTCGCGATGCCCATCTCCCGACAGGCGCGAATCACCCGCAGGGCAATCTCGCCCCGATTTGCCACCAGAACCTTGCGAAACATAGCGTGGAGCAATTGTACCGCATGGGGACGGCGCAGGTCGGCAAATGGAATAACGGAAGCCCCCGCTGCGGTTTCCTTTATGTGCGGGGGGCGTCCTCGTTTCTACCAGCGATAGGGGCGCACCGCCGTGCGCCCCTACTAACACCCGTTGCCGAAGTTGAACAACACCGTCAGCAAGTCCACCTCGTCCACAACCCCGTCCATGTTGATGTCCTCGTAGCGCGTATAGCCTGTGCCCGGCGTGCCGAACGCAAACAGCACATTCAGCAGGTCTGAGTCGTCAATACAGCCGTCGCCGTTGGTATCGCCTGTACGCCAGGTATCCAGCAGGAACGCCTCGTACCGCCCCATCGTTGCGTTCCAGCCCCTGCCCACGATGTAGCGCCCGTTGGGGCTGATGACGTAGGCTCTCTGCAGTTCCGAGCCGTCCGTGAGCAGGCTGGCGTAGACGACATTCAGGTCTTCCATCCCGCCTTGCGGTGTCCAGCGAAAGGCGCGAGTTTGAGAGCTGGTGTTCAGGGCATAGCCGACGACCACTCCGCCGTCTGCCGAGACACCGTAAGCAAAGCTCCCAGAGCCGCCCAGCGTGCCTAACCATGTGAGGGACTGCGACCAGCTGGCAGTTGCAGCTAACCCCACAACACCTGCCCTTATCAGCGCGTAGAGCCGATTGCGAATGTCCTGTCGCATCATCATCTCTCCCTCCGAGGTTCCCCTGTCCTGCGCCCGTCGTGCGGGGGCTACAGCAATTATACTTCGCCTGATGTCAAACCCTTGTGAGGCTGTTCGAAAAATCGCTGCGGAAACGCAATTCAGTCGCGTCGCGGCTGACCGCAAGCGGGTATACTCTCCACAAGTCTCAACGAGGAGCGGGAGCGTATGCGATACGAGAGTCTGATAGACGCCATCGGCAGAACGCCGTTAGTACGCCTGCAACGACTGACACGCCATCTGAAGCCTGCTATCTACGCGAAACTGGAGTATATGAACCCCGGCGGAAGCGTGAAAGACCGCATCGCCCGGCAGATGATTCTCCGCGCCGAACAGGAAGGCAAGCTCAAACCCGGCGGCACGATTATCGAATGCACCTCCGGCAACACGGGCATGGGCTTAGCCATGATTGCCGCCCTGCGCGGCTATCGTACCATCTTCACCACGACCGATAAGCAGTCGCGCGAGAAGATTAACGCTCTGAAGGCGATGGGCGCGGAGGTGATTGTGTGCCCCACGGCTGTCGCCCCCGACGACCCGCGCAGCTACTACTCCGTCGCACGCAAGCTGGCGGAAGAGATTCCGAACGCCTTTTTCCCCAATCAGTACGAGAACCCCGCCAACCCCGAAGCGCACTACCTCACCACAGGTCCCGAAATCTGGGAGGATACCGAGGGGCGAATCACCCATTTCGTGGCGGGGATGGGTACGGGCGGCACGCTCACAGGCGTCGGCAGGTATCTCAAAGAGAAAAATCCCAATATCAAGATTATCGGGGTAGACCCCGTGGGTTCTGTGTATTACGACTATTTCCACCACAAGCGGGTGGTGGAGGCGCACCCTTATCTTGTGGAGGGCATCGGCGAGGACATCTTCCCCAGCACGATGGACTTTTCGGTGCTGGACGATGTGATTCAGGTAACCGACTGCGAGTGCTTCCTGTGGGCGCGGCGGCTGGCGCGGGAGGAGGGCATCTTCGCGGGCGGCTCCACAGGCGCGGCGCTCTACGGCGCGCTCAAAGTCGCCGAGCAGGCAGGTCCCGACGACCTGATTGTGTTCCTCGTGCCCGATTCGGGCATGCGCGTGCTGAACAAGGTCTACAACGACGAGTGGCTCCGCGAGAACCGCTGCTTCGAGCCGCAGGTGAAGCTCACTGCCCGTGATTTGATTGAAGCCAAGCGCAAGCGCGGCGCGATTCGCGACCTGATTGTGGTGCATCCGCACGACACGGTGCTGACCGCTTTCCGCCTGATGGACGCGCAGGATGTGTCGCAGTTGCCCGTGTTTGAAGAGGGCGTGCCGATTGGGGTGATTCGTGAAGATGCGGTGATGCGCCTTGCACTTCAAGGGCACGACCTGAGCCAGTTCGTGGTGCGCGAGGTGATGGAGCCGCCCCTGCCCATCCTGCGCCCCGATACCTTCGTGGACGAGCTGACCGAACACATCCAGCGCGAGACCGCCGTGCTGGTGCTGACCGAAGACGGGCGCTACGAGGTGCTGACCAAGTACGACCTGGTTCACTCGCTGGCGCAGATTCTCAACCCGCAGTCGTGAGGAGACCTGTTATGCGATTCGCCACCCGTGCCATTCACGCAGGCATTGAACCCGACCCCACCACGGGCGCGATTATGACTCCTGTTTATCTTACTTCCACCTATGTGCAGGAGGCGCCCGGCAAGCACAAAGGCTACGAGTATTCCCGTTCCGACCATCCGACCCGCGCGGTGCTGGAGCGCAACCTCGCCGCGCTGGAGGGCGTGGAGTATGGGCTGGCGTTCGCCAGCGGACTCGCCGCCGAAAACACAATACTGAACCTGCTTCAGGCGGGCGACCATGTGCTGGCGACACAAGACCTTTACGGCGGCACCTACCGCCTGTTCCAGCGCGTGTGGGCAAAATTCGGACTGGAGTTCTCGTTTGTCTCTGGCGAAGACCCCGACGAGGTGCGCCGCGCCCTCAAGTCCAACACCAAACTGCTCTGGATTGAGACCCCCAGCAACCCCCTGCTGAATATTGTGGGCATTCGCGCGCTCAGCGAGGTAGCGCACGAGCGCGGCGTGCTGGTGGTGGTGGACAATACCTTCGCCACGCCCTACCTCCAGCGCCCCATTGAGCTGGGCGCCGATATTGTGGTGCATTCCACCACCAAGTATCTGGGCGGGCACTCGGATGTGGTGGGCGGCGCGCTGTGTGTAAAGGATCGGGCGATTTACGAGCAGCTCAAGTTCTATCAGAACGCGGTGGGCGCTGTGCCCGGTCCGCTGGATTGCTTTCTGGTGTTGCGGGGGATTAAGACGCTTGCCCTGCGCATGCGCCAGCACTGCGAGAATGCCCAGCGGATTGCCGAATACCTTGCCCAGCACCCGGAGGTGGAGCGCGTGCTGTATCCGGGCTTGCCCACGCACCCTGGACACGCGCTCGCGAAGCGCCAGATGGACGGCTTCGGCGGGATGGTCTCGCTGGTATTGAAAGGCGGTATGGAGCGCGCCCTGCGCTTTATGCGTGCCACACGCATCTTCAAGCTGGCGGAATCGCTGGGCGGTGTGGAGTCGCTAATGTGCCATCCTGCTACCATGACCCACGCCTCCATCCCGCCCGAAGAGCGCGCACGAATCGGCATCTCCGACACGCTGATACGGCTCTCTGTGGGGATTGAAGATGCCGAAGACCTGATAGAAGATATCGAGCAGGCGCTCCAAGCCAGCCGCTGAGCGCTATGGCCAGGGGTAGTTGGGCGTCTCCACGCCGAACAGCAGGGCGAGCAGCGCCCACACCGCCGCCGAGAAAAACTCGCCGAAAATCAGCCCCAGAAAGAACGGGCGCGCCCGACGATAGAGCGCCATCCCGCCATAGCGCAACAGCGGCACCTTAATCAGCCATGCCACCAGCATCGAGAACCACAGAATCACCACGCCCCAGGTCGCGCTCATGGCGAACCCCAGCGGATGGAACGGGAACCCCACCCACACGGCACGCGCCCACGCCAGCAGCAGCGTCATCACAAACCCCAGCCCGAAAAAGAGCGGGCGAAACGCGGGCACAGGTGTCTCCGCACCGCCGCCCCCCATAAACGGCGCATTCTCCTGAAAGAACTGAATCGGCTGACGCTGATACACATACCCATATAGATTCAACGCGCCATATTGATACGGGAGCCACAGCTGAAAGGCGAACGCCACAACAATCGCCAGCACGATTCCGCCCAGCAGCGTTTGAAACAGGGTTTTGCGATGCAGGCGCACTTCGTCGGAGAGTTTCTGCGTGTCCAGATAGCCCGTGAGCGTGATACCGCGCAAATCGCGAAAGAGCATCGCGTCCAGAAACGCCATCGCCGTGAGGTTGCGCGGGGTCAAGAGCGAGTATTTCTCCATCGTGACGACATCCATCGGCGTGAAGCAGCCTTCGGTAATCAGCAGCCCGCCTTCCGCCGTGCAACGCGCCATCACCAGCCCCTGCACCAGCAGATAGATGGCGAACACGACGCCTGCCAGCCACCAGTCCATCCCTGCCCATGCCGACCACGCTACAATCACCAGAAACGAAGCGATTAGCCCCCAGAACGCGACGCGATACGACATCAGCTCGCTGCCGGGTGGGGGCGGCGGCGCCTGACCCGTCGCCACCTGCCAGATGTAGCGTAGATGATGGCGCGCCGAATAGAGAATATAGAGCGCCACCCCGAAAAACGCGCCCGAACAGAGCCACTTGACGAACCCCGCCGTCGCCGCGTGTTTCGCCGTCGTGTCAAAGCCCAGCCCCAGCCCCAGAATCTCCAGCGCCTTGCTCAAAAGATAAAAGAACCAGAAACTGAACAGCAGCTCGGTCGGGATGAGAAAGAAGAACCCCACCGCCGCGAACGAGAAGTAGATGCTGAAAAAGGTGATCTGATCATACGGCGGGTTGACGAAGAAGGGTTTCAGGGGCAGGTTCAGCGGGATTTCTGGGAGCGTGGGGATGTTGCGATGTAGCCCGTTCAGTGTGAACACAAACAGCGGTACGAGCGCCCCGAACCAGAACGCGCGGTTGCGAAAAAACTCGCCCTCGCGCATCAGCTCCAGCGGCAGCTGCACCAGCGGAAACGCAAGACGCTCGTTTTCCACCCACTGCTTGCGCAACAGCACACTGATACACAGAAACGCGAAAAACACCGCCCCAATCAAGACCAGCCAGCGCGCGGTCGAGGCAATCCACGCGCCCCACGGGATAGACTGCCCATAGGGGAGCCGCTGATAAAAATGCTTCACCAGCGGCTCAGGCTGGGGTTGTTGAGGGTCCCATGGCACGATTTCGGGGCGGATATGAGGGAAGTAGAGCGTTTCCCAGCGGTTGCCCTCGGCATAATAGCTCACGCCGACCTGCGTGGGTATCAGGCGTTCCATCAGCCCGCGGGACGCCAGCATCGCCCCAAAAAGCATCATCACGAACAGAACCGCCAGCTCTGGGGTGGTGAACGCCCATTCGCGACGGAGCCGCGCCAGCCCCCGATTGAATAGCACCAGCAGAAACAGGAGCGCAATCACCACAGGGGGCAACTGCATCATGCCAATCTGAATGGTCTGGGCAATCAGCTCCGCCGAAGCAACAATCACCGAAGTAAGTGCCGTAAGGAGCGTCCCTGCGAGCAAAGTGCGTCCGATGCGGATGAGGGTGCGCTCCGCCTGCGTGCCTCCATGCAAACCCATCAGAGCGGGTGATTCAGCAAGTGTGGGGGGATTCCTGCATGGTTTATTCAGGGACTATCGTGAACGGCTCGCGTCCGTACAATCTGTAGATATGAAAGTCGCTGTCAAGCGAGAAGAGCGTTTTTATGCCCAGTACCTCGGCGGCTGCGACGATAGAGGCGTCAGCAAAGTTCAGCGGCTCGGGGGGCAGATGAGCCGCCGCCTGAACGCATCGAGCGTGCGCGGAATCACCAGCATTGAGGAGAGCAACTAACGCCCCCGTATCGCAGAGAATCACGGCTGTGAGCGATTCAGAAGTTTCTCAGAGACAGCCTGCTCCACTACGGTCTCCTGCTCTGTGGACTGCAGAGAGTCAGGGATGTGAACCGACCCAACCCAATCGCCGAGAAACTCCAGCAGGTTCTGGGCTGGCTGCCCGTCCTCCAGCACATAAAGCCTGACCCGCTTTCCAGAGAGTTCAGGGCGCTGTTGGATGATTTCGCTCAGAGTACCCTCAATAATTTCTGGCATTTTGCATTCTCCCCCTGAGATTATACCACACCCCCAGTTGTGCGCACCCGTTGCGGAAACCCATCAGAGCGGGTGATTCAGCAAGTGTGGGGGGATTCCTGCCGTGTGTCTCCCCTTCCCCTGTTCTGGAGAGGGGAGACACGGATCAGTTGCAGTTGCCGGGGTCGTTGCGATTGGGGCAGTTGCGGCACCATGTGCCGTTCGCCCGTTGCGCTGCGATGCCCCACAGGTTAAACTGTCCCTGATAGGGACCCTGCTCGCCCACATAGTAGAGGCGCGCGGTTTTGCCGTCCCATGTCTGCACCGTGTTGTTGGGCGGATCCGCCAGGCGCCCCTTGACCGTGCGGGCGTGCCCGTCCACAAAGTTGGCGGGCGCCAGCTGGTTATGCCGCGCCTGCAGATACGATTGAATGGTCAGTGGAGGTCCCAGCGTGCCGTCGTAGAGCATGGAGGTGTTCACGGGAAACTCTATCTGCGCCATCGAGACAGGCGGGTTCTGCTGGAGCAAGTTCGGTACATTCCCGTTCTCAAACACGCACCAGTTGAAGATATAGCCCGAATATCGGAAGCCCGGAATGGTGCAAACGGGAATGCCGAACTGCCCAAAGCTTCCCGTGACATCGAACGCCTGCCGATCCGAGGGGCACAGTACGATGTCGACATTCTTGATATACGGGTACATCGCGTTATACAGGGTGAAAATGCAGGGCTGGTTGTTCTGAACGGTCAGGTAGATGCTAAAGGGGAAGCGTTCGTCGTAGTCCTGGACATATTGAAGCACGCCGAGCGCGATCTGCTTCATGTTGTTCACACACTGGGTCTGGCGCGCCTTTTCACGCGCCTGCGCAAAGACCGGGAACAGGATCGCCGCCAGAATGGCGATAATCGCGATGACGACCAGCAACTCAATCAGAGTAAAGCCTCGCTGCCTGCTCATAGTAACGAATTAGATTCGCGCGATACGCCAAAAGTTCCTGCCAGTAATTTAGGGAGTTTAAAAATAGGGCGGACCGGGTGCGAGGGGGGCAGCACCCGGTCCTTGGGGTGGGTGGGGGTAGGGCTTAGAAGTCGTCGAAGTCGTTGCCGCCCCCCGGTGTGGTTTCGGGTTTCTTTTCGGGTTTCTCGGCGACCATCGCTTCGGTGGTCAGCACCAGCCCGGCGATTGAGGCGGCGTTCTCCAGTGCGGCACGGCTGACCTTTGCGGGGTCAATTATACCCGCTTGCATCAGGTTCACGAATTCGCCCGTGCGCGCGTCGAGCCCTTCCTCTTTGCCGAGCGACTTGACCTTCTCCACAATCACGGAGCCTTCCAGCCCGGCGTTTTCGGCGATCTGGCGCAGTGGTTCTTCGAGCGCGCGCTGGACGATTTTCACGCCGGTGCGCTCGTCTTCATCGTTGCCAAGCCCATCCAGCGCGGCTTGTGCCAGCAGGAAGATTTTACCACCGCCTGGCACAATACCTTCTTCCACTGCGGCGCGCGTCGCCGAGAGCGCATCCTCAAAGCGGTGCTTCTTCTCTTTCAGCTCGGTTTCGGTCGCGGCGCCGACTTTGATGACCGCCACACCACCCGACAGCTTCGCCAGACGCTCCTGCAGTTTCTCGCGGTCATAGCTGCTCTCGGTGGTCTCAATCAGACGCTTAATCTGATTGATGCGTCCCAGCACCGCCTCCTGCGAGCCAGCGCCCTCAATAATGGTGGTGTCCTCTTTGGTCACGACCACCTTCTTCGCCTGACCGAGCATATCGAGGGTGACATTCTCCAGTTTGATGCCGAGGTCTTCGGAGATGAAGCGTCCGCCGGTGAGGATGGCGATATCTTCGAGCATCGCTTTGCGTCGCTCGCCGAAGCCGGGCGCTTTGACCGCCGCGACCTGCAACACGCCGCGCAGTTTGTTCACCACGAGCGTCGCCAGCGCGTCGCCGTCCACATCCTCGGCGATAATCAGCAGCGCACGGCGCGCCTGTGCCACGCGCTCCAGCACGGGCAGCAGGTCCTGGGCGGAGCTGATCTTCTTCTCGTGGATGAGGATGAGCGGGTTCTCCAGCACCGCTTCCATGCGCTCGGGGTCGGTGATGAAGTAGGGCGAGATGTAGCCGCGGTCAAACTGCATGCCCTCCACGACTTCCAGCGTGGTCTGGGTACCTTTGGATTCCTCGATGGTAATCACGCCATCCTTGCCTACCTTGTCCATCGCTTCGGCAATAATCTTGCCGATTTCGGGGTCGTTGCCCGCAATTGTGGCGACATACTCCACCTGGGAGTGATTGCTGATGGGCACAGCGTGCGCTTTGATGGCTTCAACCGCCTTCTGCACCGCGAGGTCAATCCCGCGCTTGAGAGCAATCGGGTTGCCGCCTGCCGCGACATAGCGCATGCCCTCACGCACCAGGGCTTGCGCCAGCACGGTAGCAGTGGTCGTGCCGTCGCCCGCTACATCGTTGGTCTTGGAGGCGACTTCACGGCAGAGCTGCGCTCCCATGTTCTCCCAGGGGTCGGAGAGTTCAATCTCTTTCGCGACCGTTACGCCGTCTTTGGTAATGATGGGGTTACCCCACTTGCGATCCAGCACCACATTGCGTCCGCGAGGACCAAGCGTTACTTTGACCGCATCGGCTACTTTATTCACACCGCGCTCTAAGGCGCGTCGGGCTTCTTCATTAAACTTCAGCATTTTCGCAGGCATCGTCGCTCACCTCCTATTCACGAATGGCGTAAATCTGGTCTTCATCCAAGATAAGGTACTTCTTGCCGTCGTATTCGAACTCGCTACCCGCGTATTTGGAGAACACGACGCGCTGACCGACCTGAACGCTCATCGGAGCGCGCTGTCCGTTATTCAGCAGGCGTCCGGGTCCAACCGCCACAACCTTGCCCTCTTGCGGGCGTTTCTTGGCTGTATCGGGCAGAATGATGCCCGTTTCGGTCTTCTCATCTTCTTCCAGCAGCTCGATGACCACCTTATCGTTCAGCGGCTTGAAGGTCATTCCTAACACCTCCTTATGCGGATTTTGTACCTGATTTTAGCACTCTCGCTTTCCGAGTGCTAAAGGAGTATACCCGATGCCCCCCTGCTTTTGTCAAGGGGGAGTGTTCGAAAATCCTCTTTCGTACCTGACGGCTGAAGCCGTTCCTATAAGACGAAGCCGACCTGCGTCGGCTCAGCCCCCCAACCCCCCGTAAACAGGGGCTATAGCCAGCGGAGGCTGGCTTTGTTTAGCAGGAACGGCTTTAGCCGTCGCTCTTTCGTAGACATCGTGGGTTCCAGAAGGTATCTTTGCAACAGAGCAGGTTCACCCGTCCTGCTCAGCGGCGACTTTTTGAACAGCCTCAGGGGGCATCAACACCCCTGCCCGAAGTGGAAGAGGACGGTCAGCAGGTCGGCGTCGTCCACCACATTGTCGCCGTTCGTGTCGGCGGGCAGGGCGCCTGTTTCTCCAAAGGCGAACAGTACCTGCAGCAGGTCGGCGTCGTCCACGCAACCGTTGCCGTCCACATCGCCTGTGGCAGCCAGCACGCGCAACGGGATGACCGCCTCGCCGCCCGGGATGCCATCGCCCGAGGGCAGGTCGCCAAAGAATTCACCGTCCAGCGCCAGCCCCGAATTGAGCGCTGTAATGCTGGGAGAGAGGCGGAGCGTATACTGGTCAGGTTTCAGCGGGGTGCTAAAGGTCAGTCGTGCGCGCTGGGCAGCGCTGTCATAGGCAAAGCTGAACGACACCACGCCCGTCGTTGCGCCCTCCAGCGACACATGGCTGGCGTTAATCGCAACGGGCGTCTGGAAATAGAGGTCTATCTGGCTGGGCGGCGTGGTCTGTACCCCCGGCGCAGGGTTCATCTCCACAATCACGGGGGGACCGGGGCGGTATGCCTCGCTGTTGCTGGCGCCCTTGAGAATCCAGTCGTCGGGGTCAAATGCCAGATTGCTCACAGGGCTGGGCGTGGGAATCACATAATATTGCGTTTGTGCCGAGTTCCAGATGCGGAGGTCTTGTGTCTGGCTGCCCATTGTCAGGCGCAAGCCGATGGGCATCGTATAGAGCCCATAGTTGGAGGGCTGGGTCTGGCGTAGAGAAAGCAGCAGGTAGGGCTTGCCGTTGACCGTGGTGGTCGTCCAGCCCCAGTTATAGGTGGGAGCGCCGATGCCATAGACCCACGGGTCAAAGAACCAGCGCATTGAACCGCCCCACACTTCTTCTGCCACGGCGACAAAATCTTCTGTGGTGGCATGGCTATACGCAAAACGCTGGCGGTAGCGGGCAAGCAGGTCAAAGAATCGCGCATCGCCCAGCACCCAGCGCAGCTGATGAAGCACCCACGCCCCCTTACGATAGGCGAAGTTAGAACTGAAAATCGCGTTAATGCTGCTGGTGTCGTAGCGGTAGACACTACCGTCCAGGCTGGAGGGGCGACGGTTCAGCATCGCGGTGCGTAGCGCGGGGAAACCGCTGCTGCCCGGCTTGCGCTCTTCCCACAGCGCCTCCGAGTAGGTGGCGAACCCCTCGTTCAACCAGATGTCGTTCCAGGTGGCGCAGGTCACCATATCGCCCCACCACTGGTGTCCCAGCTCGTGCGCCGTTACCGACTCCCAGAAGCCGCCCTGCCCCGTCATCGTTTGATGCTCCATCCCGCCACTAAACTGGAACTGATAGATGCCATAACGCTCGTTGATGAACGGATAAAGCCCGAAAATATCGCTGAACACGCGCAGCATGGGCAGGCACCGCTCCCACGCCTGACGGTTGGCGGTGGTGTCGCTTTCAGGGTAGATGTAGAAGTCCACAGGCATTGTGTGTTCGCCGTAGGTGAAAGTTTGCGACCAGTGGTTGTAGTTCGTGGCGGCGAAGGCGACCAGATACGGCGCAATCGGATAGTTGTGCTGATAGCGGTAGCGCAGGCGGTTGCCAGAGAGCGTGTCCACACCCTGAAGCATGCCGTTGGCGACGGCGATCATCGTGTCGGGCACAATCAAGTTGAAGGTCAGTGTGGCTTTGTCGGTGTTCTCATCCTTAGCGGGCCACCATGTGTAGGCATAATACGGCTGGCTCAGGGTTGCCACAATAATCGCTCCCGACGAGCGTGTGGTGAACTCTATGGAGCCGAATCCGCGCGACACAGGCACGCCCTGATAGTCCACCCGCAGCTGGAATACCTCGCCCTGCTGATAAGGACGGTCAAACTGCGCCCGTACAGTGGTAATGCTCTCCCGAATGAAGCTGATGGGGCGCCCATCCAGTTGCAGGTTCGTAATCAGGAAGTTATCCCGCAGGCGGAACCGAAATGCGTTCAGGTTCGGCTGCTCTACTTTGACCGTCATGACACAGGAGCCGATCAGCTCCCGGGTGCTGGGGCGTACCTCTAAGGTCAGGTCGTAGTGTTGCACATCAGTCAAAGTGGGGTCCTGGAGCCAGGCGCCGAAACTGGTGAGATGCCATTCCATCCATGTGCCCGTGGATGCCCGCGCACAGAGTTCACTTTTCTCGCCCACGGCAATGCCCGCCGTGAGCAAGAAAATTCCCAACAAGCCTGCTATCAGGGTTCGCATGGCTTTATTATATCCCATTCCCGCGCTTGGGGTACAATCTATCCACCTATGGAAGGCATCGAGAAGCTGGTGATTATCGGTTCGGGACCTGCAGGCTACACCGCCGCGATTTATGCCGCCCGCGCGAATCTGGAACCCCTTCTGTTTGCTGGTATTCAACCGGGCGGGCAGCTGATGATTACCACGGATGTGGAAAACTACCCCGGCTTCCCCGAAGGCATTCAGGGACCCGAGTTGATGGATCTGTTCCGTCGTCAGGCGGAGCGGTTCGGCACGCGGATTGTGTATGAGACCATTGTGCGCGTAGATTTTTCAGAGCGCCCCTTCCGCCTCTGGAGCGATTCGGGTCAGGAATATCGGGCGCACGCGGTGATTATAGCGACAGGCGCTTCCGCCAAATGGCTGGGGCTGGAGTCGGAACAGAAGCTGCAGGGGCGCGGGGTCTCGGCATGCGCCACCTGCGATGGCTTCTTCTTCCGTGGCAAGAAGGTGATTGTGGTCGGCGGGGGCGATACCGCGATGGAGGAGGCGCTCTACCTCACCAATCACTGCGAGAAGGTCTATGTGGTGCATCGGCGTGACGAACTGCGTGCTTCCAAGATTATGCAGGAGCGCGCCTTCCGCAACCCCAAAATCGAGTTCATCTGGAGTACCGTCGTCAAAGATATTTACGACCCCGAACTGGGCAAAGTCGTTGGGGTGCGCTTGCATAACCTTAAAACCGACGAGGAGTACGATTTCCCTATCGACGGCGTGTTCATTGCCATCGGGCACACCCCCAACACGCAGATTTTCAAGGGTATTCTGGAGATGGATGAGCAGGGCTACCTGATTACCCGCAACGGAACTTGTACGAATGTGGAGGGCGTGTTCGCCTGCGGCGATGTGATGGATAAGGTCTATCGTCAGGCGGTTACGGCGGCGGGTACAGGTTGTATGGCGGCGCTCGACGCCGAACGCTGGCTCGCCAGAATCCTGCACTGAAGGAGGTATCCTTTAAGCCATGCGAAAACTCGCTATTATCGGTCTCTGTCTGGTGATTCTGGGTGTGTGGGCAGTGGCACAGAATGAGAGCAAGCCTCAACTGGCGCCCACCACGCCCCTCCCTCAACAATCTGCGCAGGAGCAGAATCAGAACGCCCAGCCTCAAAACACCCAGCAAAATGCCCAAAAGCCGAGCGCCCCGAAAGAAGGCACGCTCTCGGTGGAGGGGCAGTATATGGGCTTCTTCTCGCGCGGTGAGGGCACGCTCACGCTCAAGGGCAAGGGGATGTTTTTGCTCTCAGACCTGCAAGGGAGCTATTCCGTCAGCGGGTTCACCCTGCAAGAGCAACTCCCGCGCGGGGTCCAAATTCCGCCTCAGTGGCGTGGGCGCATCAAGATTTATTACGGCAACGGCACGCTCACGCTGAAGGGCAAGTACGACGCCCTGCGCGGCAACTTCCGTGTCGCCACCATTCAGTTCCGGGGGAACGCGGCATTCAACCTCAGCGGTGTCGGTAAAGGCAACAACAGCGGCAAAGAGATTACTCTCTATCCGCAAGCCACCCAGACCGTGCTGGTGCCTGAACCGAAATGGGTGACAGAAGACACCGATGTCGCCCCGGTTCCCAAGGTTAAGTCTCGCTAAGCGATGCGCCTGATTGCCCTGGAGCTGGAGAACTTCCGTCAGTATGCGAAAGCGCAGATCCAGTTCAGCACGGGCATCACGGCGATAGTCGGTGCGAACGGCGCGGGTAAAAGCACGCTGCTGGAAGCCATCCTCTGGGCGCTTTATGGCGCACGCGCCCTGCGCGAAGGCACCGACACCGTGCGGTTCCTCTGGTCGCAGGGCGGCAGTCAGGTGCGTGTCGTGCTGGAGTTCGAACTCGGCGGGCGACGCTATCAGGTTAGCCGTACCCTCAAAGACGCCATGCTTGCCCATCACACCCAGAACGGCTGGACGCCCCTTGCCCGCGGCACCTCCAGCGTGAACGACGCCGTGCCTAAACTGCTGGGCATGAACCTGCTCCAGTTCCAGACCAGCTTCTGCGCCCGCCAGAAAGAGCTGGAGTTTATGAGCTACGCACCCGAAAAACGGCGCGAGGAAATCAGCCGCATGCTCGGCTATGAGCGCATCCGCACTGTGCTGGACAACCTCACCCAGCGCACCCGCGCCCTCGACGCCGAAGTGAGCGGACTGATGCAAGGCATCGGCGACACCACCGCCCTCGAAGCGCAAGCCGAACACGCCCAGCAGGAACTCCAGCACCACCAGCACGCACTTCAGCAACTGGATGCCCAGCTGGAACAGGCGCGGCAGGCGGAAGCCCACGCTCAGCTCCAGCTCGAAACCCAGCAGGCGCGACGGCAAACCTATCAGAGCCTGCTGCAACAAAAGGCACTGCTGGAGCGCGATCAGGCGAACCTCGCTGAGCAGGAACAGCACCTCCGACAGCGCTGGCAGGAGATGCAGGAGGCAAAAAAACGCCTCACGGAACTCAAGCCGCAAGCCGAGCGCTACAGGGAACTGGTAAAACAACTGCGCACTCTGGACGAACTTGCTCAGTATGAACACCAGCGCGTCCAACTCACTGCCCAGCGGCAGAGCCTGGAACAACAGCTCGAGGCGCTCCAGCAACAGCAAGACGAACTGCTCCAGAAACGGGCGCAACTCGAATCGCTTCAATCCCCGCTGAACGAACTGAAGCAGGCGGAAGTGAAGCTGCGCGAAGTGCGCCAGCGCGCCCAGCAAGCCCAGAAACGCGCCCAACTCGAAACCGAAATCCAGCACCTTGACCAGCAGATAGACCAGCTCAAAGCGCAGGAGACCCAGCACGCTCAGCTCCAGAGCCAGATTGAGCAGCAAGAGTCAGCCCTGCGCCAGATTCGCAAGGAGCGCGAAGCAAAGGAGAACGCTCTCCACCAGATTCGTGAGCACTGGCACGCGGCGCGCGCCGAGGCGCAGGCTGCCCTGCACGCCGCGGAACTCACGCGCGACCAGCTCCTGCAACGGCTCGAACAACTCGAATCGCTCGGCGAAGCGACCGAGTGCCCCACCTGCGGGCAACCGCTCGGCGACGCCTATGAAGAAGTCCTCCAGCATGTGCGCCAGGAACTGGAGAACGCCGAGCGCGAGTGCGCCCAGCAACGCCAGCAAGTTCAAAAACTCGCCAAAGAACCCAGTGAACTCATTCGTGCCCAAAACGAACTCCAGCAACTCCAGCAAAAGTGGGACGCCGAGAACCAGAAACTGGCGCAACTCAAACAGCAGGCGCACCACCTGAAGCAGGAGCTGCAACGGCTGAAAGAACTGGAAACCCTGCGCCAGCAAAGAGAGGCGGAACTCCAGGACATCCCCACCTACGACCCCCAGGAAGAGCAAGCGCTGTTGCAACAAATTGAGTCGCTCAAACCTGTCCAGAGCCAGGCGCAACAACTGGAGGGCGAGCTGAAACGCCTGCCCCAGATAGAGCGCGAAATCAGCCAGCGCACGCGCGAGATCGCCCGCCTCAGCCAGCAACTTGAAAGCCTGCCCACAGGCTATGACCCCCAGCGCCACGAGGAAGTCCGCAACGAACTCCAACAGCTCCAGCCTGTGTACGAAGAGGCGCTCCAGCTCCACACCCTGCTGAAAGACTACGACCCCCTCAAAGAGCAGATTGCCACCCTCCGCGCCCGCAAAGAAGAGAACGCCCAGCAACTCCAGCAGGTAGAAACCCAACTGCGCGCGCTGAACTATTCAGAGGAAGACTATCAGCACGCCGAAGCAGCCTATCAGCAGGCGCGGAGCCAGCGCGAGGCGCTCGAACGCCAGCGCCACGAACACCTTTCCCAGGCTGACGCCCTCCAGCGCCTGATTGAGAACCTGCACCAGCAGATTGAGCAGGCACGCACCCGCAAACGCCAGCTGGAACAGAAACAACGCGAAGCCGCCTTCTATCGCACCCTGCGCACCGCCATGCAGGACTTCCAGAAGGAACTTAACACTCGCCTGCGCCCTATGCTTGCAGGCTACGCCAGCGAGTTCCTCGCCTCGCTCACCAACGGACGCTACAGCCAGATTGAGATTGACGAACAGTTTCGGTTCTACCTGATAGACGACGGCATTCGCAAGACGGTGATTTCGGGCGGCGAGGAGGATGTGGTGAACCTCAGCCTGCGGCTGGCACTGGCGCGGCTAATTACCGAACGCGCGGGGCAACCCCTCTCGCTGCTGATTTTAGACGAGGTGTTCGGCTCGCTGGACACCGAACGCCGCGCCAGTGTGCTGAACCTGCTCAACACCCTGCGCGACTGGTTTGAGCAAATTTTAGTGATTTCCCATATTGAAGACATCAACGAGTCGGCGGAGCGGTGCCTGTATGTGGTACGGGATGAACGCACCCGCACCAGTCAGGTGTTCGAGAAGCTGGACGGAGCCGCCCCGATAGAGACGGTTGCCCCCCTCTCCGAAACATCCCAGCCCGCGCCGACGCTTTTTGAGGGGTGAGGCGCTCCCCTACCCTGAGCTACCAGCCAGCGCTTCGGGCGTTACCTTCACCACCAGCACACGGAACTGATGTCCCGGACCAATTTGAGAGTAATCTGTCCACTGAAGCCGATATTTTCCACGCAGGCGAATGGCGCGTTCGCGATTCTTTTTTGTCCCTTCAGAGGCATGGGCGCCCCACTGCAGAATCCCGTGAACTTCTCTGCCCTCATAATTTGAGTAATCTCTCGCATAGGTTTCACCTCTATACACGAGATTATACCGCCCCTGTTTGCGAGAATATCGCGCCACCCCTGAAGAAGGTATACTCTTTGCCCGATGGATCTCGGATACATTATCGATGTCGTGCTGTGGCTGATGGCGGTGTTGTTGAGCCTGACGGTGCATGAGTTCGCCCACGCGAAGTATGCCGACTGGGCGGGCGACCCAACACCTCGCCGTCAGGGGCGCGTGACGCTCAACCCGATTGCGCACTTAGACCCGCTGGGCACGCTGCTGATTATCATGGTGGCGCTTTCTGGCTTTGGGTTTGGCTGGGGCAAGCCCGTGGAGGTCAACCCCGGCTACTTTCGGAACCCGCGCCGCGACTGGGTGCTGTGCGCTTTTGTAGGTCCGCTCTCTAACATTTTGCTGGCGGTGCTATTCGCGCTTATCCTGCGGTTGGCGCCGATTCCAGACCCAGAGAGTCTCTTCAACAATATCTTTCTGTTATTTGCGCTTTATATGGTGATTACGAATGTGGGGCTGGCAGTGTTCAACATGCTCCCGATACACCCGCTGGACGGCTCCAAAGTGCTGTCGGGGTTCCTGCCCGATGTGTTTGACCGCGCCTACTGGCGCTGGCAGTTGACCTACGGACCGATTCTGCTGATGGCAGCGCTGGTGATTGTGCCTGTGGTGACGAACGGGGCGGTACGCCCGATTGCGTGGGTACTGGCGCCCGTCCGCGACACCCTTCTGAAGTGGCTTCTGGCATGAGACACGCTCCGATTCGAGTGATGGCGGTATGTGGCACGCGCCCCGATGCGATTAAGATGGCGCCTGTGGTGCGCACCCTGCGTGAAGACCCCGCTTTCAGCGTGCGCCTTGTGGCAACGGGGCAACACCGCGAGATGCTGGATCAGGTGCTGCGCCTGTTCGCCCTGACGCCCGACGAAGACCTGAATATCATGACGCCCCACCAGACGCTGACCGAGATTACCCTGCGCACGCTGGAGGGGCTGGATCGGGTGATGCGGGCGCACCCTGTGGATGTGGTGCTGGCGCAGGGCGATACGACCACTACCTTTGTCGCGGCGCTGTGCGCTTTCTATCATAAAACCCCTTTCGGACATGTGGAGGCGGGCTTACGCACTTACGACCTCTATCACCCCTTCCCTGAAGAGATGAACCGCCGCCTGACCGCGCCGATTGCCCGATTCCATTTCGCGCCGACCGAACGCGCCCGTCAGAACCTGATTCAGGAGTATATCCCGCCCGAACACATCTGGGTAACGGGCAACACGGGGATTGACGCCGTGCTGTGGGTGGCGCAGCAGCCGGTGATGCCGCGCAACCCTGAGCTTCAGCGGGCGCTGAGTCATACGGGGCGCGTGATATTGCTCACCACGCACCGCCGCGAGAACTGGGGCGAGCCGATGCGAGCAATTGCCCGCGCCGCCCGCAAACTGCTGGAACAGCTGGACGACCTCGTGCTGCTGGCGCCGATGCACCGCAACCCCCTTGTGCGCGAGGCGCTCCAGAGCGTGCTGGGCAACCACCCGCGCGCCCTGCTGACCGAACCGCTGGATTATGACGAGTTCGTGCATGCCATGCGCAAAGCGACGCTGATTCTCACCGACTCAGGCGGCGTGCAGGAAGAGGCGCCTGCGTTCGGCAAGCCGATTCTGGTGCTTCGCCATACCACCGAGCGCTCCGAAGGCGTGGAAGCGGGCACGGCGAAACTGGTCGGTACCGAAACGGAGGTTATCTACACTGAATCACTCCGCCTGCTGACTGACCCCGAAGCCTATCAGCAGATGGCGCAGGCGGTCAACCCCTACGGCGACGGTAAGGCGTCGCAGCGGATTGCGCAGATTCTCAAGCAGGCGTTCGGCTAATCGGGTATCCTTAACCCGTATTTATGCGGGAGGCACAAGCTTACACGGACGATACGATTGCCCTGCCGTGGCTCTGGCAGGCTTTGAAGCGCCAGCTTCGCTGGATTGCAGGCGGTTTTGTGCTGGGCGTGGTGCTGGGCGTGGCAGTGATTTTGTTCACTCCCCCGCGCTATGAGGCGCAGGCGAAGATTCTGGTGGAGTCGCCTGCGGGCATGGTCGCCTCGCTGGGCGGACTCGCGACGCTGATTGGCGGGGGCAACCCCGATGTGAACACACAGATAGAGATTCTGCTCTCGCGCCCGCTGCTGGAACAGATTCGCCAGCAGTACGCTCCTGACGAGCCGTTTCAAGAGTTTGAGAAGCGGTTCCGTGCCTCTCAGGTGCGCAACACCCCCATCATCAGCGCCTACGCCGCCGACGAAACCGCCGAGAAATCCGCCCAGCTGACCAACCTCTGGGTTCAGCAGTACCTCGCCTATGTGCGCCAGTTTTATGACACGAACCCCTCCACGCTGGTGCAGAAACTGGAACGCGAGCTGCAACAGCAGGAAGAGAAACTCAACACGCTCAGCCAGAAAATGACCGCCTTCCTCAAACAGAAGCGGCTGGTCGCGCCCGACCAGGAGATAGCAAAAGCCCTGGAAAAGTATGCCGACCTGCAGATGCAGGTGCTGGATCAACAGGGCAAGGTGCAGGCGCTCACGCGCCAGATAGCCGATTTGCGTGCGGAGCTCAAAAAACAGCCCGTCTACTATGAAGCCGCACGGAATCTCGCCATTCCCCCCGAAGTGCAACAACTCAACACGAAGATTGCCGAGCTGGAAATCCAGAAACGCGCCCTGCTGGAGGAGTACCTGCCCAGCGCGCCCGAAGTGCAGACCGTAGAAGCCCAGCTCCAGCAGGCGCGGCAGGAGCGTGAAAAACTGATCGCGAATGCTCTCAATCAGCAGTTTGTGACACTCAGCAAGCAGGAAACCGTGAATCCGATTTATCAGGGCATTCTGGAAGCGCTCTGGAAAGCGGAAGTGGAGCGCAACGCGCTGGAGGCGACGCTGGGCTACCTGCGCACGCGCCAGTCGGAGATGGAGCGCAAACTCCAGCAAGCGCCTGACCTGCTGGCGGAGTATGCCATACTTCGCCGCCAGTATGAAGCGGGCATCACGCTCTGGACAGAAAAGATTAAAGCTTATGAGAACGCGCGCGCGCAGCAACTGGTGGGCAAGATTTCTCCCATCTTGCTGGAGCCTGCCACACCGCCCGAACGCGCCAGCGCGCCGCGTCCCGTGCTATCGCTCGGTTTGGGCGCCGCGCTGGGGTTGATGCTGGGGCTTTTTGCGGCGTTCGGCGCGGCACTGCGCGACCGCCGTGTGGAGAATCGCTGGGACCTGGAGCGTCTGCTGGGCGTGCCCGTGCTGGCAGAGTGGGACGCGCTTCCCTCCCAGGAACAGTTGCAACTGGTATGGTGGAGCCTGCGTGCGTGGGGCGGCGGCACTGAGTGGCACCGGGTGATGGCGCTCCCCCTGGGCACGCAGGCGCAGAAAGTGGCGGAGCTGATGGCAAACCACGAGCCTGCCCCCGCCCCAGAAGCCACCGAAACCTTGCCCGCGCCTGCTATGAACGGCGCCCTGCAGGTACGCACCCCCGCCCACAGCGCCCTGACCGACGCCGATCGGCTGCTGCTGATTGTGCCCAGAGGCTACCGATTTGATGAGGCGACGCTAATCAGCTTGCAACACGCCCAGAGCCAGATTGTGGGCGCGATTCTAATCCGCGCGGAGGGGATAGGATGAGAGTGTTCAGCATAGTTTGGGTGGCACTCCTGCTTGCGCTTGCAGGGGCGCAATCCCCATCTGACGACTACACGCTGGATATGGGCGATGTGCTGTCGGTAGTGGTGTTGCGCCACCCAGAGTTTTCCAACGACTATGTTGTGCCCCCCAGTGGACGGGTGATTTTTCACGGCGTGGGCGAGATTGAGGTGCGCGGGCGCACGCTGGCAGAAGTAGCCGCCGCGATTCGGGAGCGGCTGGCGACGCGCCTGCGCAATCCCGAAGTCTCGGTGTCGCTGAAGCAGGCGCGCCCGTTGCTGGTGTTCGTGGAGGGACAGGTGGGCAAGCCGGGTGCGTATCCCATTCAACCGGGGTGGCGCGTGTTTGAAGCCATCGCCGCCGCAGAAGGCTTGAAAATCCTGCCCGAACGCGCGCAGGCGGTGCTGATTCGCGGCAGCGAGACCTACCCGCTTGACCTTGTGGCGCTTTATCATCGGGGCGACCCCGAAGCGAATCTTACACTCCAGCCGGGCGATAAGATTAGCATTCAGCGAAAGCCCACCGTGCGCGTTGCGGTGGCAGGCGAAGTGAACACGCCAGGCGTTTATGATATTGAAGCTGGCTCTACCGTCTTGCAGGCGATTGCCACTGCGGGCGGCGCGACGGCGAACGCCGCGCTCCAGCGGGCGTTTATTGACCGTCGTGGTACCCTTATCCCCGCTGACCTCTATCGGTTGATTATTCTTGGTGAAACGCGCGACAACCCCGTGCTGGAAGATGGGGATGTGGTGATTGTGCCCACCAACCTCTCACGGGTGGCGGTGGTGGGGCAGGTGGGGCGCCCCGGCTACTACCCCATCCCCGAAGGCAAGCCCTTCACCCTTTCGGATGCAATCGCCTCTGCGGGCGGGCCCACCTCACGCGCCATCACCTCGCGGGTCTACATCCTGCGAGTGGAGAACGGCACCGTTCGGCGGATTGCTGTGCCCTATCAGCGTTTTTTGCGGGGAGGCGATATGGTGGGCAATCCACTCGTGCAGAACGGGGATGTGGTGTTTGTGCCCGAAACCCGTCGTGTGGATCTGGGGCAAGTGCTGACACTCTTCTCGCTGGTGAATATCGTGGAGCGTCTGGGCTGGCTCAATTAGGAGTGCGGAAGCCCGCTTCCGCACTCCTGCCAGCTTAGCCTTTGAGCGCTTCGGCGCCGCCGACCACTTCGGCAATCTCTTTGGTGATGGCAGCCTGACGCAGGCGGTTCATCACGAGGGTCAGCTCCTGAATCATCTTGCCGGCGTTATCGCTCGCCATCGTCATGGCGGTCATACGGGCGCCGTGTTCGCTGGCGCTGGCTTCCAGTAGCGCCTGAAGCACCTGCGTGAGCAGGTAGCGCGGGAGCAGTTGCGCCAGCAGTTCGGGCGCACTCGGCTCAAAAATGAAGTCATACTTCGTGGGGGTCTCCTCGCCCCGCGGCGGCTCTATTGGCAGCAGGGGCAGCACCACCGGGCGCTGAGTCACGGGGTTGATGAACTGCGAGTAGACGAGATATACGCGATCCACCTGCTCGGTTTCGAACATCTCGCGCACTTTGTCGGTGAGGGCGCGCGCGTCATCGATGCCCGCGCCAGAGGTGGGCATCGGGCGGTAGAGCGCAATCGTGAAGCCGCGCTTGCTGAAGAACTGGTAGCCCCTGCGCCCGATGCAGAGCAGCTGTACCTGCTCCTGGCTCAGCCCCATATCGCGAATCGCGTTTTGTGTGGCGCGAATGAGGTTCATGTTGTACGAGCCACACAGCCCGCGGTCGGAGGTGGCTAACACGAACGCTACCCGATTGGGTTCGCGCTTGCGCAGGAGGGGATGGTCAGGCAGGTCGCCTGCGCGTCCCAGCTCCTGCATCATCTCGTGCATGCGCTGGGCGTAGGGTCGGGCGCCCAGCACGCGGTCCTGAGCGCGGCGCAGGCGCGCGGCGGAGACCAGCTTCATCGCCCGCGTGATTTGCTGGATGCTCTTGGCGGCGCGAATGCGCGCCCGCATGCCTCGCAGGGTTCTCACAGCCCGTGCGCCTCCTTGAAGCGTGCTTTGTATTCCTCAACCGCCTTGCGCAGGGCGGCTTCGGTCTCTTTGCTGAGCTCGCGCTCGCGGCGGATTTTTTCACCGATCTCCGGGTAGCGTTCGCGCATGAAGGGGTGGAAGCCCTCTTCAAACTCGCGCACCTTTTCCACGGGCAGGTCGTCCAGATAGCCCTGCGTGCCCGCGAAGAGAATCATCACCTGCTCTTCGACGGGCATCGGCTGGAACTGAGGCTGTTTGAGCAGCTCCTGCAGGCGTAGCCCGCGTGCCAGCTGCATCTGCGTCGCGCGATCCAGGTCGGAAGCGAACTGGGCGAACGCCTGCACCTCACGGAACTGCGCCATCTCCAGACGCAGGCGTCCCGCCACCTGCTTCATCGCCTTGATTTGGGCGTCGCCACCCACGCGGCTCACCGAGATACCCACATTAATCGCGGGGCGAATCCCGGCGTAGAACAGGCTCGGCTCCAGATAAATCTGTCCGTCGGTAATGGAAATCACATTTGTGGGGATGTACGCCGAGACATCGCCCGCCTGAGTCTCGATAATCGGCAGCGCGGTCAGCGAGCCGCCGCCGTAGGCGTCGGACATCTTCGCCGCGCGCTCCAGCAGGCGCGAGTGGAGATAGAACACATCCCCCGGATACGCCTCGCGCCCCGGCGGACGGCGCAGCAGCAGCGACACCGCACGGTACGCCTGCGCGTGCTTGGAAAGGTCATCATACACCACCAGCGCGTCCATGCCGTTGTCGCGGAAGTATTCGCCCATCGCGCACCCAGCGTAGGGCGCAAGGTATTGCAAACTGTTAGGGTCGCTGGCAGAGGCGACGACCACGGTGGTGTATTCCATCGCGCCGTAGCGCTCCAGCGTGTCTACGAATCGGGCAATCGCCGCCATCTTCTGCCCAATCGCGACATAGATACAGTAGACGGGTCGGTCAGTCTCGTGGGTGTATTTCTGGTTGATGATGGTATCCAGCACAATCGCTGTTTTCCCCGTGGAGCGGTCGCCGATAATCAGCTCGCGCTGTCCGCGCCCGATGGGGATCATCGCGTCGATGGCTTTGATGCCCGTCTGGAGCGGCTGCTTAACGGGCTGGCGCGTAATCACGCCGGGGGCAATCACCTCGATACGGCGGTACTCATCCGCAACGATGGGTCCCTTGCCGTCGATGGGGCGTCCGAGCGCGTCCACCACACGCCCCAGCAACCCTTTGCCCACGGGCACCTCCGCGATACGCCCTGTGCGCTTCACGGGGTCGCCCTCTTTGAGCTCCTTGTCTTCCCCCAGCACGATTGCGCCGATACTGTCCTCTTCGAGGTTCAGCACCATGCCCATGACTTCGTGGGGGAACTCCAGCAGCTCGCCCATCTGGGCATCGGGCAAGCCGTAAATGCGGGCGATCCCGTCGCCGACCTGCAAAATGGTGCCCACGCTTTCGGCGGTCGGTTTCTGATCCAGACTCTCTATCTCTCTGGCTAAGATGCTGGTGATTTCTTCGGGTCTAATCATGGCTTCACCTCTAACGCGCTATAGTACGGCGTTCGATTTCGAGGCGGATGCGTTCTCGCAGGTTTTCCAGCGCGCCCCGAATCGAGCCGTCGATTTCGTAATCCCCCATCCGGACTTTGACACCGCCCAGCAGGTTGGGGTTGACCTCGTAGGTGGGGATAATCTGCTTGCCGATACTTTGCTCCAGTTTCTGCACGAGGGCAGCCTGTTCCGATTCCGTGAGGGGAACGGCGCTGGTGATGGTGGCGCGTACGATCCCCTGATGCGCTTCCTGAAGTTTCTGATATTCGTCGCAGATGGCTTCGAAGAGTTTCTCGCGCCGTTTCTCGATAATCAGCTCCAGGGCGCGGAGGGTTTCGGGCATCACGCTCTCGTGCAGGAGCTGGCGGATGCGCTCCTTTTTGCGGTCGCGCGCGATGCGGGGGTCGTAGAGGAAGGCGCGGAACGCTTCCGACTGGCGGAGCAGTTCACGCAGGCGGGTGAGGTCTTCACCCGTGCGCTGGATGGTGTTCGACTGCAGCGCCACTTTGAAGAGCGCGCTGGCGTAGCGTCGGGCGACACGCAGGTCTACCATTTAGCGCACCTCCGCTTGCTGGATGAACTCCTGCACGAGTCGGCGGTGGCGTTGTTCATCGAGCGTTTCGCGGAGCAGATGTTCGGTTGCGCGCAGCGCAAGCGTGGCGACATGCTCCTGGAGTTCGGTGGTGAGTTTCTCGCGTTCCAGTTCGGCTTGCTCGCGCGCGCGGGCGATAATCTCGTCCGCCTGGCGTCGGGCGTCTGCGATAATCTGCTCGCGCAGTTGCTGAGCCTCGCCGACGGCTTGCTGGATGCGCTCGCGTGCCTCTGCCTCAATTTGCGCCAGTCGCTGCTCGTAGTCCGCGCGCAGCTGCTCCATCGCCCGCCGATCCGCCTCGATTTTGTCGTAGGTCGCGTTGATGTCGGCTCGGCGCGCCTCCAGAGTCGCCTGAATCGGGTTCCAGAAATAGCGGGTCATCACCCACAGCAGGAGCAGAAAACCCGCCATCTGGATAATCAGAATGTTGAAGTCGATGCCCAGCAGCTCCAGAATCCCGCCGCCGTGCCCGCCTTCCGCGCCGAGCGTCACAGGTAAAGACCAGAATAGGCGTTCTATCATCGCTTATGCCTCCCGCAGAGGGGAGCTGCTGGCTCCCCTCCACACAGCCTCTGCCTGGGTTAGGGCGTCACGGTGGGCAATCGCCCCTGCAGCAGGAAGAAGATAACGAACGAGAACAGCACCAGCGACTCGATGAACGCCAGACCGATAATCATACCCGTCTGGATGCGCCCAGCAAGTTCGGGCTGGCGTGCCATCCCTTCCATCGCGCCAGCGACTGCGCGTCCCTGTCCCAATCCAGCTCCGATAACCGCTAAGGGCAAGCCCAAGCCCGCAGCCAGAGCCAGCCCCATCAGATACAGTCCGGTGCCAACTTCCATAGCGTTCCTCCTTGTGTTTTTGTTTTGGTCTCGCACTCCTCTGCGAGATTCTCCTCTCTGACGAGAGGAAACGGTTCAGTGCGCATGGGCATGTGCCTCGTGATGCTCCTCATGGTGTTCCGTTGCCAGCGCCAGATAGATCAGCGTCAGGATTGAGAAGACGAACGCCTGCACGAACGCCACCAGCAACCCCAGCATCATCACGGGGAACTGGAATGGGATCGGCAGGTACGCCTTCTGAAAGAGCGGTACGGCAAAGGCGGTAATCAGCGCCAGCGTAACCTGCTCTTTGCCGAACATGTTGGCATACAAACGAATCGAGAGCGAGACAGGCTTCGCCAGCTCGCTCACGACCTCAATAACAAACAGGAGCGGCGAGATAAGGATGGGCACTTCGCCCACGCGAGCAAAATGTTTGAAATAGCCGACGATGCCTCGCGCCCGAATCGCCTCAATCTGCACATAGATAATCACTATCAGCGCGAGGGCAAGCGTCGTGTTCAAACTGGCGGTCGGCGCCAATCCGGGAGGAATCAGCCCCATCAGGTTGCAGGTGAGAATAAACAGAAACAGCGTACCAGCAAGGGGCACATATTTGCGCCCATGCTCGCCCACGACGCTGACCGCCAGATTATCAAAGAATTCGTAAATGACTTCCACAAAATTCTGCCAGCGTCCGGGGCGCTTCTGAAGGTTGCGTGTGCTGAAAAGCGCGAAAATCACCAGCACCCCATAGGCGATGCCGGCGAAAACCGCAAAGACCCAAGGTGAGACATGATGTTCCACGCTGTTGTCTCCTTCGCCTTTTTAGACGCCATGATTATACCCCCTGCGAAGGGGGTGAGTCAAGTAGTGAGGGGGCTTCCTTGCCTGCCGCTCGCCGCAACGCCACGCCCCGCCCATAAGTGAGCATGCGCCACACCCACTCCAGCGGTCCGTATTGAAACCACCTGAGCCAGAGGCTACTGAGAATCACCTGTGCAAGCCAGATTAGCGCGGTCAGCCCTATCCCCTGCGCTATGCCTACCTTGCCGCCCCAGCCCAAGCCGTAGCCATAGAACAGCAGCGTACAAAGCACCGACTGCGTGATATAGTTCGTCAGCGCCATACGCCCCGCGTTCGCAATCGGCTGGAGAATCCGCTCCAGCGCAGGGAGCGCGCTCCAGAGCCAACCGAATAGCCCGATATAACCCACTGAGAGAATGGGGGCAAAAACCACATTCAAAGAAAGCAAGCCGTAGCCCACCATTTCGTTTTTCGTGCGCACGGCGTCCAGAACGCCCAGCCCAAACCCCACCTGCGACGCCAGTCCAAGCGACAGCCCGATTACCGCCAGCCAGCCCATCGTGCGGCGGTGCGCGCCTAAATCCTCAAAAGCCCCCAGCTTGCCCGCGTATAGCCCCAACAGAAACATCAAAAATGCGTTCGGGGCAAAAAAGATGCCGTTCGCCAGCATCAGCAGCCACTCCACAAACCGAAATTGCTGGACTTCCCAGTAGCTGCCGTGTGCGTACACTTCACGGGCGCGTTCAATGAATGGCTTGAGAAGATCGCTCTGTCTCGACGCACCGTAGTCGCCCATTGACGCTGCCCATAGAGTCAGACCGGCACAACTGAAACAGCAGAGCGCCTGCACGCCCCACAGCCCCAGTGCGACATAAAGCACCGTGCGCGGCGCAAGGTTCCGCAACGCCAGCAGGAGCAACCCACAGAGCGCATAAACAAACAGCACATCCCCTGTCCAGATGAACAGCCCGTGAATCAGTCCGAACCCCAGCAGCGCCAGCAGGCGTCGCAAGAGAACTGGGGTCGGATTTACCCCGCGCGCTTCGATCCGCTTCATCTGTAATGCGAACCCCAGCCCGAATAAAAACGCGAAGATGGGGTAGAACTTGCCCCAAAACAGCGTCGCAATCGCCAGAAAGGCATACTGGTCTGCAGGCTGGGCGAGGCTTTCGGGGCGCGGGAAATTACTCAGCACGCTAAGCCCCTTGAATGCCGCCATATTCACCATGAGGATGCCCAGCAGCGCTATGCCGCGCAGGGCGTCCAGCGCGTGGATGCGCTCTCGCTCCCCTGTTGGTACAACCAGCGTCATTGTGCGTCCCCCCTGTATATCAGCTTTCGTCATCGCGCGATGCTTTCCTGCCGATGGCGCCCCTCAGAGGGGCATGGGGTACAATTCGCCATCACAGAAGGAGGATTACAGGGATGAAGGTTTCTTGCGAGCGGAAGTTGCTGGATGAGGCGTTGGGCGTGGTGGCAGGCGCAGCGGCGAGCCGTGCCTCCCTGCCCATTTTGAGCCACCTGTATCTTGAAGCAGCGGGCGACCACTTGCGGCTGGTTGGGAGCGACCTGGAGCAGTGGGTGGAGCATCGCATCCCCGCAATTGTGGGCGAGGAGGGCGCCGCGACCGTTAGCGCACGCCTGTTCGCTGACCTGGTGGGTTCGCTGAGCGGAGAGACGATTGAACTGGCAACCGGCGAGCGCTATCAGCTCATCATCACGGCAGGCGACTCGCGCTACCAGCTGGCAGGGCTGCCCCCAGAAGAGTATCCCCCCGTGCCGGAGCTGGGCAACGCCAGTGAGCTGGTGCTTCCTGCCAAGCTGTTTATGGAGATGATTGAATCGGTGGAGTTCGCCGTCTCGCGCGAGGAGACCCGCCCCACTCTCACAGGCATCCGCATGGAGTTTGACGGCTCTAACCTGCGGCTGGTGGCGACCGACACCCACCGTCTGGCGGTGCGTAATGCCCAGATTGATAGCGCCGCGGGCGAAGCGGCAACTGCGATTGTTCCGCTCAAAGCGATTCAGCTGCTGCGCCGACTGCCCGCGGGCGAGACCATCACGATGCGGCTGGGCGAGCATCGCGCCGCCTTTCTGGGCGAAAACGCCAGCGTCGTCACGCAACTGATTGAAGGACAGTACCCCAACTATGAGCGTGTTATCCCCAAAGAGTACACCCGCCGCTGGACGCTGATGGTGCAGGAGTTCCGAAATGCCCTCAAGCGCGCCTATCTCGTCGCAAAGAGCGACTCGAATAAAGTGATCCTCAAGACTGACGGCGAGAAGCTCGTGATCAGCGCGCAGGGCAATGTGGGCGAGGCAACCGAGCGTGTGGACATCATCCGCGAGGGCGACGACCTCGAAGTCGCCTTCAACGCCAAGTACCTGCTGGATGTGCTGGAAGTGCTGAACACCGAAGGCGTGGTGATTGAACTCACCGAGTCGCTGCGCCCGGCGGTGTTCAAGCCTGCACAACAGGATGACTACCTGTGCGTGATTATGCCGATGGCGCTGTGAAGCCTGTTGTAGACCTGAATCGGGTTGAGCGATTGCTCATTCTGAAGGTCTCCTCGATGGGCGATATTGTGCACGCTTCACCGGTGGCTGCCGCGCTGAAGCGTGCCTTCCCTCATTTAAAAATTGGCTGGGTTGCCGAAGACCGGCATGCGGGCGTGATCGAAGGCTCGCCATGCGTAGATCGGCTCCATGTCGTGCCCTACAGGGTTCTCAAGGGGGGCTGGCTGCGGCGTGAGTCGTGGCGAGCGGTGCGGGCACTGGCACGCGAGATTCGCGCCGAGCGGTATCAGGTCGCGCTGGATTTGCAGGGATTGCTCAAGAGCGCGCTGTGGGGCGTGCTGGGCGGCGTGCCGATACGGCTTGGCGGGCATCGCATGCGCGAGTTGACGCCCCTGCTTATGCGCCGTCTGCCCCTGAAAGAGAACCCCAAACGCCATGTGGTGCAGCAATATCTGGATGCGGCGCGGCTGCTGGGGGCGTCGGGTGAGTTCCCCGAGCTGTACCGCTCGCCTGAAGAGGCGCATGCCCCGAACCCGCCTGTGGTGTTTCCCCTGTTTATCCCCGATACGGCGGTCGCCAGCGCGCACGCCAAACTGAGCGAGCTGAATGCGCTTCCCCGCTTCATCAGCATGAACCCCTCCGCGGGGCGCGTGTGGAAGCGCTGGGATATCGCCCGCTTCGCCGAGCTTTCAGACCGTATTGAAGCCGAGTGGGGCGTGCCGGTGGTGTTTGTGGGTGGACCTGGCGATAAACCCCTTGAGGAGCGGCTTGCCCAACTTAAGCGCCAGCCGCTGCGGAGTCTTATCGGGCGCACGAATCTCAAAGAGGCGATGGCGGTCGTGCGCGACTCGTGGGTGCATGTGTGTGGGGACACGGGCACGGCGCATATCGCCGCCGCCTTTGGCACGCCCTGCGTGTCGCTATTCGGTCCTACCGACCCCGACCGCACGGGTCCTTACGGTCAGCGCGAGCGCGCCCTGTATCTGCGCCCGCAGTGTACGCAGTGCCCTGCAGACCGATGCGTGCGCTACGAGTGCCTGCAGTGGATTACGGTGGAGCAGGTGCTGGAGCAGATTCAGCGCACCGTCGCCGACTCCAGCACCGACACCACACCGCGCTCGGCATCCAGCTCCGCCAGCACGCCGTAAGGGAGCGTCAGCGGGTCTTTGATATGCCCGAAGGGGAATCCTGCGAACGCAGGCTTGCCCAGCGGCTTGAAATAGTCGTCCAGAATCTCGTCAGGGGTCAGGTTCGATTCGCCTTCTTTGACATGCTGCTCCCAGCGGGTGTCCTCGCCGAAGGCGATTCCGCGGCAGGCGTCCCATTTGCCCGCAAGTTTGAGGTGGTTAATCATTGCGTCCAGCCGGTAGGGCGCCTCGTCGACATCTTCAATAAACACGATTGCGTTGCGCGTGTCAATCTCATAGGGTGTGCCGATGGAGTCCGCCATCAGGCAGAGGCATCCGCCTGTGAGCGTGCCCTGCGCCTTTCCGGGCACGAGCGTGCGGTAGGGCGCCTTCCAGGTGGGCAGCTCGCCCAGCGGTTCAGGCTGCTCCAGCGCACGCCAGAACACCTCCATCGCGTGCGCAGGAATCTCGCGCGTCATGGTAATCGGCATCGGCGCATAGAAGCTGACCAGCCCCACATGGCGCTGAAGCCACAGGTGCAACACCGTGATGTCGCTGTAGCCTGCGAAGATTTTGGGGTGATTGCGAAACACGGCGGGGTCTAAGTAAGGAATAATTCGCGCCGCGCCGTAGCCGCCCCGTGAGCAGATCACGGCGTCCACATCGTCGCGGGCAAACATCGCCATCAAATCGCGGGCGCGTTGTTCGTCCGTGCCTGCCAGATAGCCCCGTCGCGCCAGCACATGCTCGCCCAGCACAATCTTGTAGCCTCGCTGACGGAACGGTTCCAGCCCTTTCTCCAGGTCCGCTTCGGTCATGGGTCCCGAAGGAGAAACAACGCCAATCGTGTCGCCCGGTGAAATCGCGCGTGGTTTGATGCGTGGCATACGCCCCCAATTCGCCTGCAGAGGCGTGTTTCCTGCTGAAGCGAGGTACAATACCCCCTATGGCACGACGCATGGCGCAACAGATAGAGGGGAGCTGGTGGGGTGTGTTGCGCGCGGGCGCAACCCAGCTCCGAATCGTGTTTCATTTCAAACGCAATCCCGACGGCACATGGACAGGCACTGTAGACAGCCCCGACCAGGGCGCACGGGGGATACCTCTCTCCGAAGTGCGCCTTGAAGGGGGTCGGGTGTTTGTCAAAGTGGAATCGGTGCAGGGCGAGTTTGAAGGCACGCTGGCGGAAAATGGGCGCGAAATCAGAGGCGAGTGGCGGCAAGGCGGGAACACCCTTGCCCTGACCCTCAGCCCGGGTGAGCCGCCCCTGCCCAGGCGCCCGCAGGAGCCGAAGCCGCCCTTCCCCTACCGCACCGAAGAGGTGATTGTTCCCCAGCGCAAGGAGCGGTTCAACCTTGCCGGCACCCTTACGCTACCAGAAGGCAAACCTCCCTTCCCTGCGGTTGTCTTCTTCACTGGCTCTGGCGCCCAGAACCGCGATCAAGAAATCTTCGGGCACAAGCCGTTTCTGGTGCTGGCGGACTACCTGACCCGTCGGGGCTACGCGACCCTGCGCATGGACGATAGAGGCGTGGGCAAGTCTGAAGGCGACCTCAAAAACGCCACCACGCTCGATTTCGCGAACGACCTGCTGGCGGGAGTTGCCTACCTCAAGACGCGCCGTGAGATAGACCGCCGCCGTGTGGGCGTGCTGGGGCACAGCGAAGGCGCGCTGGTTGCTGCGATTGCCTGCGCGCAGGCGCCCCGCGAAGTCGCCTTCGCCATCCTGCTGGCATGCACAGGGGTGCCGGGCGAGCAAATTCTGTATCGTCAGGCGGAGCTGATTGCCCAGAAGTCGGGCGTGGCGCAGACCCTTATCGAGCGCAACCGCAAGCTGCAAGAGCGCGTGTTTGAGATTCTCAAGCGCGAACCTGATAACGAAAAAGCCGCCGAGCAGATTTATGAAGCGATGGTGGCGAACCTCATCAGCCCTGCCCCTCTCACCGACGCCCAGAAAACCAACCTCCGCGAGCAGGCAAAAGCCTACACCAGCCCGTGGTTCCGTACCTTCATCACATTAGACCCCGCCTCCTACCTGCGCAAGGTGCGCTGTCCTGTGCTGGTGCTGAACGGCGAGTTAGACCTGCAGGTAGACCCCGAACAGAACCTGCCCGTGATAGAGCGCGCCCTCAAAGAGGGGGGCAATCGCAACTTCACCATCAAACGCCTGCCCGGTTTGAATCACCTCTTCCAGAAAGCCAGAACAGGACTCATCACCGAATACAGCCAGATTGAGGAGACCTTCAACGAAGAGGCGCTCAAGCTGATTGCCGATTGGCTGGATCAAACGGTTAAAAAGCAGGGGCGACGCTAACGGGTACAATTCCCGCACTGAACCAACCCAAAAACAAGGAGGTTTTTCGCTATGGCGACCCGAATCGAGAAGGACGCGCTGGGCGAACGCGAACTCCCCAGCGAGGTTTACTGGGGACTTCAAACCCTGCGCGCCCAGGAAAACTTTCCTATTAGCGGAATCACCGAATCGAAGTTGATGATTGACGCCTATGTTCTCCTCAAAAAAGCTGCCGCTCAAGCCAACACCGAGCTGGGGCTGATTCCCGAAAATGTGGGCAAGGCAATCATGCAGGCGGCGGACGAGATTCTTGCAGGCAACCTGCGCGACCAGTTCCCCACCGATATTTTCCATCAGGGCGCGGGCACTTCGTTCCATATGAATGTGAACGAGGTGCTGGCGAACCGCGCGATAGAGATTCTGGGCGGCACGAAGGGCGACTATAAACTGGTCAGCCCGAATGACCATGTGAACTTCGGGCAGTCCACCAACGATACCTTCCCGACGGCGATGCGGATTGCCGTGCGCATGGCGCTTCAGGAGCTGTTCCCCGTGCTGGATCGGCTTCAGGAGGCGTTTGCGCAAAAAGGCAGGGAGTTTGACCATGTGCTGAAGTCGGGGCGCACGCATTTGCAGGACGCCGTGCCGATTCGGCTGGGTCAGGAGTTTGCGGCGTATGCGCACACGATTGGCAAGTGCAAGCGCGTGCTGGAGTTCGCGGCGCACGAGGTGGAAGAGCTGGGGATTGGCGGCAGCGCGGTCGGCACGGGGCTGAACACGCACCCCAAGTATCGGTTCCGTGTGGTGGAGTTGTTGCGTGAGTGGACAGGGCTGCCCTTCCGCCCCGCCGAAGACATGCGCGAGGCGATGCAGAGCCAGATGCCCGTGGGGCTGGTCGGCTCCGCCCTGCGCACGCTCGCGCTCGAAATCACCCGTATCGCGAACGACCTGCGCCTGCTCTCGTCGGGTCCGCTCACAGGCTTCGCCGAGATTACCCTGCCCGCTGTCCAGCCTGGCAGCAGTATCATGCCTGGCAAGGTGAACCCCAGCATTCCCGAAATGGTGAACATGGTGTGCTTCCAGGTGCTGGGATGCGCCACCACGATTGATTACGCCGTGCAGGCGGGTCAGCTGGAGCTGAATGTGATGATGCCGGTGATGGCATATAACGCGCTGTTTGCGACCCAGATTATGACGAACGCGCTCCGCCAGCTGGACGAGCGGTGCGTGCGCGGCATCGTCGCCAATGAGGAGAAGTGCCGCTGGTACGCCGAGACCAGCCCCAGCCTCGCTACCGCGCTGAACCCCTATGTGGGCTACGCCACCGCTGCGGAGGTGGTCAAGCAAGCCCTGCGCGAAAATCGCAGTGTGATTGACATCGTTCGGGAGCGCAACCTGCTCACCGAAGAGCAAATCCGCGAGGTGTTTGACCCCTTCAAGATGACCGAGCCGGGCATCCCCGGCAGGCACGACTGATCAGCGCCAGCCGTCGCGGGTCAAAAAGAGGTTCTCTGGCGTGCTGGGGGGATCGCTGGGCTGTCGGCGTTTGCCCCCCAGGTCGCGCCCTGTGGCGCCCACGCTATACAGCACATACCGCTCTCCCTGCAGGCGGTAGATAAACGGCTCGCCGCTGAAGGGGTCAATTGCCAGCTCCTTCAGGTTGAGCGCGTCCAGCGTGGACGGATAGCGCCCCTCTGCAAGATAATGCACCCGCAAGAGGAGATGAATCAGCATCAGCCGACGCTGCGCGCGAATCTCCCAGTAACGCCGACCGGGAACAGCTGCATCGGGGACAAAAGCGAGGGCGACCACCTCCGCAAGCGTGCGCGGCTCGGTATTAGACACGGGCTGAAACCGCCCGTGCTTCAGGGCGAACGCTTCGGAAAACCGCTGGATCCCCTTCAGAGCATGTTGGCGCACTTGCGCAGTGAAACGCGCGTACTCGACAGGGTTCTGGCGCAGCCGATTCAGGGCGTCAATTCGCTGTTCCAGTTCGGGGTCAGATCGCCCCTCCTCTGCTTCCCCAAAACCTGCTGCCTCGAAAAGGTCAAGCAGATTCGTGACGCCACGATCTGGGTCAGGCGCAAAAGTTTCGTCCAGCAGCTTTAGCGTGGATTTCATCTCGCCCTCTATCACCGAGGGCAGGCGGTCAGGCTGGCGCTCACTGTCTGTAAGCGTCTGTGCCATCTGGCGGCACTCGTGCGCCGAGAAGAAGTCCATCTGGTGAACAATCGGCGCATGCACCAGCGGCTCGCAGGCAAACCCCACCAGCAACGAGAGCAGGTTGTCGCCCTGAATATCGCGGGCGAGCTTGAAGCCAGCCTGCCAGTCGCGCACAGCGTCCTGACCATCTTGCAGAGCAATTGCATATCGGATGCGAGCGTTGATGAGCCGTGCCAGGTTGCGCCACCATCCCAGATATGGGTACAGCTCGGAGTTGACCCAGAATTCGGGCAGGCTGTAGGCACGGCGCATGCCTTCACGAAGCAGGGTCCAGACTCGCTGATGGCGCTCCACCCACTGGCGCTCTTCGCGCGAGGGAGGCTGCCTGCTGCCGCTGAAAGCCCTGAGCGACTCCACTGCCCTGCCCGCCTCATAGTAGTAGTCAAACGCATTCGGCGATGGGAGCTGCGGGCGATAGGCGGCTTCCATCTCTTGCAACATACTCACCCACTTCGATGATACCCTGTCGAGAGGTATAATCCTGCTGGTGAGCGTGTGATGTCCCGTGCTGTGAGTGAGCGATTGAGCGTGGCGGAGTTCGAGCAGCGCTATCTTGGCAAAAATGCCGAACTCTGGCGCGGGGAGGTACGCGAAACGATGCCTGCTGGCTTCAGACATGGCAAGATTGCGCTTCATATCGGTGCGGCAATCCACGAGTTTGTGCGTCGGCATCAGCTGGGCGTTGCGTTCGCCGCCGAGACAGGTTTTGTGGTGCGCACGCCTGCAGGGGAGAGCGTGCTGGCGCCCGATGTGGCATTCATCCGCAAAGAACGCCTCCCCGAAACCGATCTCCCCAGCGGCTTCTGCCCGATTGTGCCCGATTTAGTGGTGGAAGTCGTTTCCCCCAACGAAACCGAAAGCGCCGTGCGCGAAAAGGCGCAGGAGTGGCTGGCAGGCGGAGTGCAGGTGGTGTGGGTGGTAGACCCCCAGCGGCGGGTGGTGGAGGTATGGCGTGCTGAGGGGCAGGTGCAGGTGCTTTCCGAAAACGACACACTGGACGGCGCACCCGTGCTGGAGGGGTTGCGGATACCTTTGAAAGAGGTGTTTGAAGAGGGATTGGGGCGCTGATGCCCTGTGTGGCTGCGGTATAATCCCCTCTGGTGAATACCCTATGTCCCGTGCTGTTAGCGAGCGATTGAGCGTGGCGGAGTTCGAGCAGCGCTATCTTGGCAAAAATGCCGAACTCTGGCGCGGGGAGGTACGCGAAACGATGCCCGCAGGATTCCGACACGGACGCATCGCCGCACGCCTCACGGTGCGGATTGGAACCTATCTGACCCAAACAAACGAAGGGGAGCTGTTTGCCGCAGAAACAGGTTTTGTGGTGCGCACGCCTGCAGGTGAGAGCGTGCTGGCGCCCGATGTGGCATTCATCCGCAAAGAACGCCTCCCCGAAACCGACCTCCCCAGCGGCTTCTGCCCGATTGTGCCTGACCTGGTGGTGGAAGTCGTCTCCCCCAACGAAACCGAAAGCGCCGTGCGCGAAAAGGCGCAGGAGTGGCTGGCGGGCGGAGCGCAGGTGGTGTGGGTGGTAGACCCCCAGAGGCGGCTGGTGGAGGTGTGGCGTGCCGGAGGGCAGGTGCAGGTGCTTTCCGAAAACGACACACTGGACGGCGCACCCGTGCTGACAGGATTAAAGATACCCCTGCGCGAACTTTTCGAATAGGCACGGATGAGCAAACCGTTCTCGCTCTACCTTCAGCAGGTGGAAGACGCGCTCTCCTCAGGCGATGCAACCGAAGGCGCGTTGCGTCCTGCGCTCAAGCAGCTGGTGGAAAGCCTCGCGCCCGACATTACCGCCCTCAACGAGCCACGCCGAATCGAGTGCGGAGCGCCCGACCTCGCCATTCAGCGCACGCTCCAGTCGGTTCGTGCAACGATTGGCTACATCGAGACCAAAGAAGTCGGCACGCCGCTGGACACGATTGAAAACTCCGAGCAGCTCACGCGCTACCGCGACGCCCTGCCGAACCTGATTCTGACCAACTATCTGGAGTTCCGCTGGTATGTGAACGGCGGGTTGCGTCAGCAGGCGCGCCTCGCGATGCTCAACGGCAACCGCCTGCAAACGCTCCCGCATGGTATCGAACAGACCCAGTCGTTGCTGAAGGCGTTTCTGGAGCAGGCGCCTGAGCCAATCGCCGACGCCGACACACTCGCCCAGCGCATGGCGCGCTATGCCCACCTGATTCGGGACATGCTGATTGAGAACCTGCAGTCGGGTACGCCCTCGCCGTTGCTGGAAGATTTACGCGCCGCGTTCGCCCGCACGCTGATGCCCGCGCTGGACAAGCCCGAGCATATCCCGACTTTCGCCGATATGCTGTCGCAAACGCTCGCCTACGGGCTGTTCGCCGCACGCTGGTATCACCCGCCGAACAAGCCGTTCCAGCGCGTGGGCGCGGCGCACGAAATCCCCCGCTCCAACCCGCTCCTGCGCCAGCTGTTTGACACGCTCACAGGCACAGCGCTTGACAACGAGCCGTTCGTCGGCTTTATTGACGATCTGGTCTACCTGCTCCATATCGCCGATATGACGAGCATCCAGCGCGATTTCGGGCGACGCATGCAACGCGAAGACCCGGTGGTGCATTTCTACGAGACCTTCCTGAAAGCCTATGACCCGCGCGAGCGCGAGCTGCGCGGCGTCTACTACACGCCCGAACCTGTGGTGGGTTACATCGTGCGTTCGGTGCATCGCCTGCTCCAGAGCCGTTTTGACCTCCCCGACGGGCTGGCGACCCTGCCCAAACCCGACGCCCCCTCGCCCCTCTACATTTTAGACCCCGCCTGCGGCACGGGATCGTTCCTTGCCGAGATTGTGGCGTTCATTCGGCATACGCTGGAGAGTAAAGGGCTTGGCGGGCTGTGGAACACCGAAACCCTCCATACGCTGATTGACCGAATCTTCGGTTTCGAGCTGCAGATGGCGCCCTACACGATTGCGCACCTCAAGCTGAGCCTTCTCTTGCGTCCCGACGGTCAGCCCCCGCCCGACAAGCGGCTGGGCGTCTACCTCATCAATACGCTCGAAAAGCCCCTGGACCAGATTGTGATGGAGATGGGGTTGTGGCGCGTGCTGTCCGAAGAGGCGCTCGCCGCCAATACCATCAAGAAGCAGACGCCGATTCTGGTGGTCATCGGCAATCCGCCCTACAGCGTGCATTCCGCCAACCGCAACGAGTGGATCGAGAATCTCGTGCGCGAGCGCTACTACCCGCGCGACAGCCAGCGCGAGCAGAACCCCAAACTGCTGCTGGACGACTATGTGAAGTTCATCCGCTGGGCGCAGTGGCGACTGGAGCAAACAGGACACGGGATTCTGGCGTTCATCACCAATCACAGCTATCTGGATAATCCGACCTTCCGTCGCATGCGCCGCGCCCTGATGGAAGCCTTCGATGAGTTGTATCTCCTGAACCTGCACGGCAATGTGCGTCGCAAGGAGACCGCCCCCGACGGCACGCCCGACGAGAATGTGTTCGATATCCAGCAGGGCGTCGCGATTTTGCTTGCCGTGCGACTGCCCGCGAGCCAGCATGCCAGCGAACCCGACGCTTGTAAAGTGTATTACGCCGACCTGTGGGGCAAGCGCGAAGCCAAATACGCCTTCCTGAACGCGAACGATGTGGACACTACTCCCTGGCAAACCCTGCAGCCGCAGCCCGATTTCTACCTGTTCCTCCCGCAGGATGAGCCGCTTCGCCAGCAGTACGAGCAGGGCTGGAAACTGACCGATATCTTTCACCTGCACTCAACAGGCATCAAGACCCATCGCGACCATTTTGCGATAGACTTTGACCGCGACGCGCTCCATCGGCGCATTGCGGAGTTTCGGGACATCGGGCGTATCTCCGACGACGAGATACGCCAGCGCTACCACCTGCCCGACACACGCGACTGGAAGCTCTCGGCAAAACGCGAAGAGCTGGCGAACGACCCCGACTGGGAGCACCACCTGCAACGCTGTCTCTACCGCCCCTTCGATGTGCGCTACCTCTACTACTCGCCCGCCGTCGTGGAACTGCCCCGCGAAGAGGTGATGCGCCATCTGATGGCAGGCGAGAATGTGGCGCTGCTCTCGGCGCGTCAGCAGTCGCAACACAATCAAGAATGGGCTTTGGTGGGCGTGGCTCGCATGCTGGTAGAGTGCTGTGCCCTCTCAAACAAGACAAAGGAAGCGACTTATGTTTTCCCGCTCTACCTCTACTATCGCGAGACGCTGGCAGATGGCACAGCTCTCGTGCGCAGGGAGCCGAACCTGAAGGCGGAGTACCTGCGGGCGCTGAGGGAGCGAGTCGGCTTTGAGCCGTCGCCAGAGCAGGTGCTGGCGTATCTGTACGCCGTGCTACACAGCCCGACCTATCGCCAGCGGTATGCCAGCTTTTTGCGACAGGATTTTCCGCGCGTGCCGTTGCCAGCCGATGCGGAGCAGTTCCGCACGCTGGCGTCGTTGGGGCAGGCACTGATAGACCTTCACCTGTTGCAAGCGCCGCAGCTGAAGCAATCGCCCGTGCGCTACCCCGTGTCGGGCAGCAACCGCGTGGAGAAGGGCTTCCCGCGCTACGACGCGCCCGTCCCCTCTCAGCACGATGGGCGTGTGTGGATTAACCCAACGCAGTATTTTGAGGGCGTCCCCGAAGCCGTGTGGGGCTTCACCTTCGGGGGCTACCCTGTGTGCCAGAAGTGGCTCAAGGATCGGCGCGAGCGTATCCTCTCCAACGCTGAGATTGAGACCTACCGCCAGATAATCGCCGCGCTGGAAGAGACCCTGCGCCTCATGGAGCAGATTGACGCCCATAGCAACCTCCGAAGATAAGCCGCAGAAGTGCCATTTGGAGCCGTTTAGTGATGTTGTATAATATCCCTGAGGAGGCGAACGATGGCATACATTCCGCGTGCAGTGGAGCGCGCTGACCGTTATAAGGTCAAAGTCGCTGAGTATGTTCACTATCGGCGTGAAGGATATCTCAAGGTGGAGAAGCTGGTTCCGCCCGAAGATGTGCAGAAGCTCCTGGATTGGGCGAACGCGCGCTGGGAGGCGGCACACGCACCTGCTGGCAAAGGGGGCGTCGGTCTGCAACAGTCCGAGAAAGCCTCCATAGAAGAGGTTCACCGCACGGGCACGCGCGTTCACCAGCTCCATCGTGTAGACCCAATCGCCGAATGGGGGCTGTTGCACCCGCGTATTCTGGATGTGCTGGAGGCGTTGATTGGTCCGGATGTGCTGGCGCTCCAGACGATGTTGTTTTACAACCCGCCCGGCACGGGCGGTCAGGGCTGGCATCAGGACGCCTACTACATCACCACCTATCCCGACACGCTGATTGGCGCGTGGCTGGCGCTGGAACCCGCCGATGAGGAGAACGGATGCCTGTGGGTCGTGCCCGGCTCTCACTGCGAGCCGATTTATCCCCCTGAACAGGTACATGGGCATGTGCATGCGCAGAACGCTTTTGAGGATTTGCATGCGGTGCAGAATGTGAGCCATCTGGACGATTCGGTGAACACGCTCACGCAGATTGTGCGCCGTTACCCGCCCCCCATTCCTGTACCGATGGAGCCGGGCGATGTGCTGTTTTTTGATGGGCATCTGCTCCATCGGTCGTACCCGAATCGCACAACGGATCGCTGGCGCCGCTCGTTTGTGTGCCACTACTGCAACGCGCGTTCGTGGGTTCCATGGAATCACGGCGCGCCGTATGAGGGCGATAGCGCGAACTACCTGCACATTCTCGCACGGGGTAGCACGCACCTGCCGTATGCTTCGCCACAGTTTGGCACGCCCGTCGATCTGTTCGACGAGCGTGCCGTGAAAGAGGCGCCTGTCCCGCCGCGCATGATGGGCGACGAGTCAGGCGAGATGGTGATGGGTTAGGATTTCGGTTCGCGCTTGATGGTGCAGCCGAAGGCGCGTGTTTCGGCAACAGGCGGCTCTTTGCCCGCCAGAATGGCGTTCAGCGCGTCGCGCAGGTACTGCTTGCTCACGCGCGCTTCGTTCTGGCTGTCATCAATCGAGCCGTGATAGCGCAAAACCAGATTCGAGTCCACCACGAAGACCTCCGGCGTTACCTTCGCGTCGTAGGCATCCGCCACCCGATTGCCCGCGTCTTTCAGCACAGGGAACGGAATGCCTTTGGACTTCGCGTGTTCGGCAACCTCCCCATCAGGCTCGATGTGATTGGAGTTGATGCCGATGAACTGCACGCCTTTGGGGGTGAACTCTTTCGCGAGATTCACCATGCGCTGGTCATAGGCGAGGGAGACCGGGCAGCGCGTGGCGATGAAGATAATTACAATCGCTTTCTTGCCCTTAATCTGGGAAAGCGTTACGGCTTCGGGCAAGCCTTCCACTTTGTTGAGGTTCGGCAGAGTGAAGTCGGGCACTTTTTTGCCGATGGCAGGCTTTTCTGGGGTGGCTTCCGCGTTGGTATGGCTGGTGAAGAACGCCAGCAGCTCCTCGGCGTGGTTGCTGGTGCCTGCCTTCTCGAACACCTTCGCAATCGTGCCATCGGGCGCAATCACGAAGGTCGTGCGGCTGGCGAATCCCGCGGTAGTACGCACGCCGTAGGCGTTCGCCACCTCGCCTTTCTCGTCCGCCAGCAGCAGGTGCTTGAAGTGATTCTGCTCGGCGAACTTCTTCTGCGCCTCCACCGAATCGACGCTGATGCCCACGACGGTGGCGTACTGGCTCAGTTTGTCATACGAGTCGCGAATAGAGCAGTTTTGAGCCGTGCAACCGGGCGTCATCGCCTTTGGGTAGAACATCAGCACCACCCACTTGCCCCGATGTTCGCTGAGCCGGAACGGCTTGCCCTCATGGGTGGTCAGGGTGAAATCGGGCGCGGGACTGCCCTCCTTAAGCGGGGTGGACGAAAAGACGACGCTCCAGACGCCCCACAGCAAAACGCCGATACTGAACGGAACAACCCACCAGAAACGGTTCGGTTTACGCATCGTTGAAACCTCCCTGCAGTTTGGTTTTGAGTGAGAGTGAAGAGCCACTCCTTTCTCTACTTATACCCTATTCGACGATTTAGGGGCGCTCAGGTTCTGAAGCAGGCAAATTTAACGGAACCCTAACACAACTTAACCCTGCCTTAAACTGGTGTGGGGAATACTATAGGCGTCATCATCCGAGAGGTTTGAGTCCTCTCCCCTAATGCCTGCGCGAGGGTAAATGCGCCGTGCGGTTCTCGCCACGCACGGCGCAATTTTTTTATTTGATGAAGCTCAGAAAGTAGCGGTGGATGCGTTCGTCGTCGGTGAGCTCGGGGTGGAAAGCAGTCGCCAGCAGGTTGCCCTGCTGGACAGCGACAATTTTGTCCTCGAATCGGCTCAGCACCGAGACCTCGCGTCCTGCTTCGGTAACAATAGGCGCGCGAATAAACACGGCACGCACGGGCGTTTCAAAAGGCTCGAAGGGCAGGTCCGCCTCAAAGCTTTCGCGCTGGCTGCCGAAGGCGTTGCGCAGGACGGCGATATCCATCACTCCCAGGCGGGGCTGGTCGCTGCCTTCGATCTCGCGCGCCATCAGGATCATGCCGGCGCAGGTTCCGTAGAGGGGCATGCCCTGCGCCACGCGCTCTCGAATGGCGACATCCAGCCCGTAGCGCTCCATCAGTTTGCCGATGGTAGTGCTTTCGCCGCCGGGGATAATCAGCGCGTCGACACTCTCCAGGTCGCTGGGCTTGCGCACCTGTTGGGAATCGACGCCGATGCGACGGAGCATCGCCTCGTGCTTCTCGAAGTCGCCCTGCAACGCCAGCACACCGATTTTCATTTACCACCCGCGCACTGCCATCAGTTCTTCTTCGGCGAGTTTGCGCACATCCAGCCCTGGCATCGCCTCGCCCAAGCCTTTGGAGATTTCCGCCAGCATCTCAGGCTCACGATAGTAGGTTACGGCGTCGACAATCGCCCGCGCTCGCTTTACAGGGTCGGACGACTTGAAGATGCCAGAGCCGACGAACACCGCCTCTGCGCCGAGCCACATCATCAGCGCCGCATCCGCAGGGGTGGCAATCCCGCCTGCCGAGAAGTTCGGCACAGGCAAGCGTCCTGTCTGGTGAATCTCCACCACCAGGTCGTAGGGCGCCTGCAGTTGTTTGGCGATTGCCATCAGTTCGTCTTCGGGTGCGCTGTGGATTCGGCGAATGTCGCGCATAATCGCGCGCATGTGGCGCACAGCCTCCACGATGTTGCCCGTGCCCGCTTCGCCTTTGGTGCGGATCATCGCCGCGCCCTCGCCGATTCGGCGCAGCGCCTCGCCCAGATCGCGCGCGCCACACACGAAAGGCACTTTGAAAGCGTGTTTGTTCACATGGTGTTCCTCATCGGCGGGGGTCAGCACTTCGCTCTCGTCGATAAAGTCCACGCCCAGCGCTTCCAGAATCATCGCCTCGGCGAAGTGTCCGATACGGCATTTCGCCATCACGGGGATCGTAACGGCTTCTTTGATTTCGAGGATTTTCAGGGGGTCGGCCATGCGGGCGACGCCGCCCTCGCGTCGGATGTCGGCGGGCACGCGCTCCAGCGCCATCACCGCTACCGCGCCCGCTTCTTCGGCAATCTGTGCTTGCTCGGCGTTCACGACATCCATAATAACGCCCCCGCGCAACATTTCAGCAAGACCGACCTTCACGCGCCAGGTGGCTTTTTGAACCTCGTAGCGATTGCCCTCGTTTTGCATAGCGTCAGGGATTATACCCGAAGCCAGCCTTTCACCTCAGGTTAGTGATGCGCTTCTACTCAGCATGATGGGAGCGTTTCAGGTATCCTTTTAAACGGGGCTTGCCCCCTGAAGTCAGCGTAGACTAAAGCGAGGTGAACTTATGGATCGCAATCTGGGAATGGATTTTGTTCGGGCGACCGAGGCTGCCGCACTGAGCGCAGGACGCTGGGTTGGTAAAGGCGACCGTCATGCTGTGGATCAGGCGGCGTGCGAGGCGATGCGCCGCGCTCTCGCCGACATCGATATGAACGGTGTCGTGGTGATTGGCGAGGGCGAACGCGACGAGGCGCCGATGCTCTATATTGGCGAAGAGCTGGGCACGGGCAACGGCTATCGCGTGCAGATTGCCGTGGACCCTGTGGAGGGCACGAATCTGGTCGCCAACGGCGCGCCGGGCGCCATCAGCGTGATTGCCGCCGCGATTGAAGGCGAGGGCAAACTGCTCCGTGCGCCCGACATCTATATGGACAAACTGGTGGTGGGCGCGGCTGCCAAAGGCGCCGTGGATATCAACCTCCCGCCCCGCATGAATCTCAAGGTGATTGCCAAAAGTCTGGGCAAAGATGTGCAGGACCTCACGGTGGGCGTGCTGGATCGCCCGCGCCATGAGAACCTGATTCGGGAGATTCGCTCTGCAGGCGCCCGCATCCGGCTGGTGTCGGATGGCGACCTCTCGCTGGCGCTGGAGGCGTTAGACCCCAACGGCGAGATCGATGTGCTGATGGGCATCGGCGGCGCGCCGGAGGGCGTGCTGTCGGCAGCCGCCGCGCTCTGCATGGGCGGCGAGATTCAGGCACGGCTTGTGTTTCGGAATGAACAGGAACGCGCCCGCGCCCGCGAACTGCTCGGAACCGACGATGTGGATCGCGTGCTCACCCTCGAAGACCTCGCGTGGGGCAATGTGGTGTTTGCCGCCACAGGGATTACAGGCGGCAATCTGTTGGGGGGAGTGCGCTACACGGGCTGGGGCGCTATCACCCACTCTATTGTGATGCGCTCCCGAAGCGGCACCATCCGCAAGATGGAAACCCATCACCACTTCCACCACGATCCGAGATATTGAGTGAACTGTTATCCTCAAGCGATCAGGGGGGCTATCAGTCCCCCCTGAAACCAGTCCCTTTTGAGAAAACGAGTAAGCCACGAAATCTCAGCGCGTTTGTGCCAGATGGCTGAAGCCGTTCCTACAAGACGAAGCCGACCTGCGTCGGCTACCTGTCAGAATCTCCCCAGGTTCCTGCACTCCCTCTCACGGAATTGCGCCTTTCTTACGCTCTATCTCGCGCTCGATGCGCTGGAGGTGTTCGGCGTATTCAGGGCTGGCGAGGTCGTCCAGCCACATAATCAGGGCGTCCTCCCCATCGTCGTAATAGCGCTTGCGAACGGAGACGGGACGGAAGCCGAACTTTTCGTAGAGTTTCTGGGCAGGGGTATTGCTGACTCGAACCTCGAGCGTGGCGCGTGTCATGCCGCGCTCCCGTGCGAAGCTCAGCAGGCGATGGATGAGCCGCTGCGCAAACCCGCGCCCCCGATATTCGGGCAACACGGCGACATTGGTGATATGCGCTTCGTCCACCACCATCCACATGCCAGCGTAGCCCACAATTTTGCCCTGAAAGCGTAGCACGAGGTAAAACGCCGAGGGGTTGCGCAAATCCTGCAGAAAGGCTTGCTCCGACCAGCCCGGCTGGAAGACTGCGCGCTCGATGCGCATCACCTCTGGAAGATGCGATTCTTCCATCGGCTCAATCACGATAGCCATCTCACTCTTTGACGCCGCAAAGTTGTTTGTAGACGCGAATCACCTTGCGGATGTAGTTCTGGGTCTCTTTGTAGGGGGGCACGCCGCCGTGTCGGCGCACCGCGCCAGAGCCTGCGTTATACGCCGCCAGCGCGAGAATCACATGGTCCCAGCCGTCGGGGTCGCCCGTTTGCGACCAGTATTTGACCAGATGCCCACGCACGAGGCGCACCGTGCCTTCCAGATTCTGGATGGGGTCGTAGGGGTCTACAACCCCCAGCCCGCGCGCGGTGCCCGGCATCAGTTGTCCCAACCCCATCGCGCCTTTTCGCGAGGTAGCGGACGGGTTGAAGCCCGATTCCACCAGCACAATCGCCATGATGAAACGGGGGTCTACGCCGTATCGTACGCTGAAATGCAAGATGGCGCGTGCAATCTGTTCGGCAGTGGCAGGGTTCAGGCGGGGGTTGAACTTGCGAATAGCCTGATAATAGTAGGGCACATAGCTTTCCAGATTGCGGGCGAAGGTCTGCCAGTCCACAATCGTGGGGGGTTGTTTGGGCGAGGCGTTTCGGCTGGCGAGGTCTTTGCCGCGTGCGGGGGGTCGGGGTGTGTTCTGGGGCTGGCTTTTTGGCGGCTGGGTTTGCTGGCGTGCCCGTTCCTGCGCTTCCCACCGTGCGAAAGTGCTGGCATAGGTGGCGCCCAGCAGCTGGTAGTCGGGCATCGCCCACTCGTTTTCGCGCGTGACCTGCACCAGCGCGCGGATACGCACCTGCCCGTTCAGCACCCAGCGGTCGCTGGGGCGAACCCGAATCGGCAGGCTTTTGCTGGAGTCTATCTCCAGATAGATGGAGGTGTAATCGTCCACAGCAGTGTAGCCGCGCACGACGCCTTCCACCTCCAGCACGCGCTTGCCCACCACCAGTTCCAGCGCGCCCGCTGGAGTCAGCTGCGACACTTTGTGCTGCTTGCGCAGGCGCAGGTAAGACTCCAGATCCTGCCCTGCCCCGACGCCAAGCATGCACGCCATCAAACCCAGCCAGAGCCAGTTTCGCATACGCGAGTTAATTTTCCACACCTCCCTGATTTCCTGCTGGGGTTTCGCGCTTGATGGGGGGCAGTTGCGGCGGGAAGCTCTTCACGCCCGGCTGGTCCCAGCCGTTGCCCTGCCCTGAGAGATCCCAGAGCAGGTCTACCGCAGGCACGCCGAAGCGGGCGAGGCGCGTGTCGGGGTTCTTGCCGTTATCGCGAACCGTGTTGTTGTAGATTTTGTTGTGGTCGGGGAAGGGGTCTACATCCAGTTTGGTATCGCGCGGGAACAGGTTCAGCAAGCTGACCACCAGAATCCCGAAAGTGTCGTTGCCCACGACTTCGTTTTCGTAGACTTCGGTGCGGTCTGCCGCAAGGAGCATAATCCCTGTGCCCTTCAGCACATTGGAAACAATCGCGCCGGGGTCACCGAAGTTGGGCGTGTTGTTGTTGTAGACCTTATTGCGCCGCACGATGGCTTGCTCCTGCACTTTGGAGGGGTTGAAGGGTAGCAGGAAGACCAGAATCCCGCCTGTGTTCTCATAAACCTCGTTGTCCTCGACGAGCGCGTTCACGCAGTTCTCAATCTCGATGCCCGTTACATTCTGGAAAGCTTTATTACGCCGCACGATGATGTTGCGCGACTGCCCCACATAGATGCCTGCGTCGCGCACGCGCGACACGGTGCAGTGTTCCACCAGCACGCCGTCGCATTCTACGGGGTAGACACCGTACAAGCCCGTGTTGTCCACCACGAGGTCGCGGAAGACCACATTCCGTGCGCCGTGAACCACCACGCCGTTGCCCTGATAGTTGCGGATTTCAAGCCCCTGCACGGTGAAATCGTTGCCGAGCGCCGAGATACCGTCGGGCAGCTCGTTTTTGCCGTCCAGCACGGGGCGCTTGCCGTTTTGAATGACGCCCTCAATCCGCACGCCGTGATGAATCACCAGCACATTCTCGTGGTAGACGCCGGGGTAGATGCGCACGACACCGTTGCGCCCTGCGCGATCCACCGCTTCCTGAATGCTCTGTCCGGGGCGCACCTCTACAATCTTCTGAGTCGGCTTCTGCTCGGTTCTCGTGGGGCGTTGGGGCTGTGTTGTATGCGAGGCGAGCGCGACTTGACGGGCTGTGGTCTGGCGCTCACGGTGCATCGCCTGAATGCGCTTGAGTTCGGGACTATCGATGTTGAGCTTCGTGGGCAGGTTGGGCACCAGCCGCGGCACGACGGGTAATCCTGAAGGCACGCGCTTCGGGATGGGCGGCTTGGCGCTCTCATCGGTGAGCGCGAGCAAAAACGCAATCAGGTCTTCTTTTTCCTGCTGGGTGAGCTGGAACTTGCGGATTTTATCGTCCTGCAGGGGCACATCGAGTCCGCGCCCGCGTCCGCCGCCCCCAGCGTAGAAGTCGAGAACTTCCTCAAGAGTGGCGAACGCGCCGTTGCGCATATAGGGCGCGGTGAGCGCGATATTGCGCAGGGTGGCAATCTTGAACGCGCCGTTGGGACCGCCGCCTCTGCCCTTTTCGGCTTCGGGCTTGGGCTTATCTTCAGGGGCGCCCGGCACAGGCGGCACGCCAATCACTTTGAAGTCGCGATTGGCAAAGGTGGGGATGCCGTGGCACTCGTTGCATCGCGTTTTGGGCGAGAGGAAGAGTTTAAGCCCGCGCTTCTCCTGCGGTGTGAGGGCGCTGCCGTCGCCCGCAGCGTAGCGGTCAAATCGTGAGTTGTAGCTGACCAGCGTGCGCTCAAACGCCGCAATCGCCCGCACAATGTTGGTGAAGGTGATGGACTCGCCGTTTTTGCCGCCGAAGGCGCGGTCAAACAGGCGCCGGTATTCGGGGATGGCTTTCAGTTCGCGTACCAGCGCTTCGGGGTCGGCGTTGACCTCTTCGGGCGTGGTGATGACCATGCGCGCCTGCTCTTCCAGGTCGCGGGCGCGCCCATCCCAGAACTGGCGGTGGTTGAACACGGCGTTCCAGAGGGTGGGCGCGCTTCGGGCGAGTTCAATCCCGCCTTTGCGCTGAGTGCCTGCCCCGGCAGCGCCCTTGCCCCGGGAACGCGGTAACCCATCAGAAAAGCCCAGATCGGGATGGTGGCAGTGGGCGCACGAGAGCGTGTTGTCGTCGGAGAGAATCGGGTCAAAGAAGAGCAGGCGTCCCAGCTCCACCTTTTCGGGGGTGGTGGGGTTGTCGGGCGGCTGGACAATTTCTTTCGGGAAGGGTTTCTGCAGCCCTGTGGCGGGTTCCTCGCCTGCGCGTGGGGGCGGGTCGGGCACTAACGCGCCCTGTGCGATGCGCATGCCGCGCCACTGCGTTGCGTCCGAAAGCGCCGAGAGCGTCAGAAGCCCCAATAAGGTCAACACGCTTCCGCCCAGAAGAGCCGTTCGTCGTCGCATCGTTGCTCACCAGGTGAGTCGTTTACGGGGCAGGCATACCAATTCCTGCTATCAGGGAACTATCAGGCAAGATTTGGGGTATACTTGACTCTGGAAGAGCGCCGTTTGGCGCTGTGGACGCAACGCCAAACTGCCAGAATCGTTAAGTATTCGGGAGGTCTATGTTGAGCCGAAATATCCGTACCTTCGTGACTGTGGTGGGGCTTGTACTGATGGTGCTTCTGTTGATGAACTACCTGCGCCATCTGCAGCCTCTGGGTGCGCGCGAGTTGAGCTACACCGAGCTGGTGCATGCGATTGAGCAAGGCACGATTCAGGAGGCGGTAGCGGAGGGCGACCGTCTGACAGGGACTTTCAAGGACGGCACGCGCTTTTACGCTTCGTTGCCGCCGGCTGGCTCCACGCGCGATGCCCTTGTTCAGAAGATGCTCGATGCGAAAATCAGCGTGCGTTTTGCCCCCGAAGCGCGCACACCCGATTATCTGAGCCAGTTGCTGGGGATGTTTCTGGTGATTCTGATTTTCGGGGGGCTAATCTGGTTCCTGTTGATGCGTTCCGCGCAGGCGGGCAACAATCAGGCGTTCTCGTTCGGTAAGGCGCGCGCGAAGCGCTACAACGAGAGCATCCCCCGCGTCACTTTTGACGATGTGGCGGGCGTAGACGAAGCGAAGCAGGAGCTCGCCGAGATTGTGGATTACCTCAAAAACACGCGCAAGTATCAGGCGCTGGGCGCGAAAATCCCCAAGGGTGTATTGCTGCTGGGTCCGCCCGGCTGCGGCAAGACACTGCTGGCGCGTGCGGTGGCGGGCGAGGCAGGCGTGCCGTTCTTCCACATCAGCGGCTCCGATTTTGTGGAGATGTTTGTGGGCGTCGGCGCGGCGCGCGTGCGCGACCTGTTCGAGACCGCCAAAGCGAACCGCCCTGCTCTCATCTTCATCGATGAGATTGACGCCGTGGGGCGCCTGCGCGGCGCAGGGCTGGGCGGCGGACACGACGAGCGCGAGCAGACGCTCAACCAGCTGCTGGTGGAAATGGACGGGTTTGACCCCAATCAGGGCATTATCGTGATTGCCGCCACAAACCGCGCCGACATTCTGGACCCTGCCCTGCTCCGCCCCGGACGGTTTGACCGCCATATCGTGGTCGACCCGCCTGATGTGGAGGGGCGTAAGAAGATTCTGGAAGTTCACACCAAAGGCAAACCGCTGGCGCCTGATGTGAATCTGGAGGTGCTGGCGAAGCGCACGCCCGGCTTCACGGGAGCAGACCTCGCCAATCTGGTGAACGAGGCGGCGCTGCTGGCGGCGCGACGCAACAAGACCCGTATCACGATGGATGAGTTTGAGGAAGCCATCGATCGCGTGATTGCAGGACCCCAGCGGCGCAGCCGCGTGGTGGACGAAAAAGAGCGCCTTGTGGTGGCGTACCACGAGGTGGGGCACGCGCTGGTGGGCGAGCTGCTGCCTGAAGCAGAGCCGGTGCATAAAATCTCCATTCTGCCGCGCGGGATGGCGCTCGGCTACACGATTCAGATGCCCGAACGCGACCGCTACCTGTATACAAAATCGGCGCTTCTGGATCGGATTACCGCGCTGCTGGGCGGGCGTGTCGCCGAGGAGATTGTGTTCGGCGAGGTAGGCACGGGCGCGCAGGACGACCTGAAACGCGCCACCGAGCTGGCACGCGCGATGGTCACCGAGTTCGGCATGAGCGAGAAACTCGGTCCGCTCACCTTCGGACGCCGACACGGCAGCCCGTTCCTTGGGCGCGACCTGATGGAAGATCGCAACTACAGTGAGCAGATCGCTTACGAGATTGACCAGGAAGTGCGTCGCATTATCGAGCAGTGCTACCAGCGCGCGAAGGAGATTCTGAGCCAGCGTCGCGAGACGATGGATCGGATTGTGCAGGTGCTGTTGGAGCGCGAGCATCTGAATCGCGAGGAGTTTCTGGCGCTGCTCCATGGTGAGGAAGGTCAGGGCGCGCAAACAGCAGAGCCTGCACCCGAGCCGACGCCCGCGCCCCCCTCGGAAACCGAAGCGGAGGCGCATCCTGAGTCGGCGCCTGCGAAGAAATCGCTCAAGCCGCGCGCCGCGCCCAGTTAGGAGGCGACTCTATGCGTCTGGAAGAGTTCCGTGCCACCCTGAACGACCCGCAACCGCCTGCAGGGCTTTCAGTTCCCCTGCAGGCGCTGTGGTATGAGGCAAAGGGCGACTGGGAGCGCGCCCACCAGCTGGTGCAGAACGACCCCAGCCCCGAAAGCGCGTGGGTGCATGCCTACCTCCATCGCAAAGAGGGCGATATTGGGAATGCGCACTACTGGTATCGCCGCGCCAGCAAGCCGCCTTTTAGTGGCGATTTTGAGTCGGAGTGGGCACAGATTGCCGCCCACCTGCTGGGTGAGTAGCCCCGCCTGCGGTATACTGAGGGTATGGGAATGCTTCTGTGGCGCCGCGTGAAGGCGCTGGCTCTGGCGGGAGGAGGGCGGCTGCTGTGGCTCGCGATTGCGGTGCTGTTGCTCAGTGCGCTGCTGGGTCCTGCCCTGCGGGAAGCGATTCGGCGCGGCTGGAGCGGGCTGACCGCAACGGTGTATCACACGCATCCCAGCCCGACGGTGATTGTGTCGCACCTGCAGCGACTGAATCGCCTTGAGACCGCGCGCCAGATTACAAACCACATCATCGAAGTGGAGGCGAGCAATGGCTTACCCGTGTGGCTGGCGGGCGAGCGCGTGCTGCTGATTGCTCGCGCGGAGGCGGTGGCAGGGATTGACTTCGCCGAGCTGAAGCCTGAACAAATTCAGGTAGAAGGCAAGCGTGTGCGCTTGCAACTCCCACCGCCGCGCCTGCTGCATGTGAGCCTCAACGAGGCGCACACAAAGGTTTATGACCGCAAGCGGGGCTGGCTGGTGTTCCAGCCCGATAAGGAGATTGAAACCCGCGCGCGTCAGCAGGCGATTGAGGAGGCGCGGGAAGCCGCTCTTAAGGGCGAGCTGATGGAACTGGCACAGCGGAACGCTCAGGAACGCCTGACAGAACTCTTGCGCTCGCTGGGGTTCGAAGAGGTGGAGGTAGAATTTCAGCGGTAGAGTAAGGTTCTCCCCTACCCTACCGCAGCACACTTACGGGTTGCCCGACGGATTTTGCCCTTCCTTCCCGGAGTCTTTGCCCTCTTTGTCTTTCTCGTTGGCTTTCTGGTCTTTTTTCAGGGCTTTGTCCCACTGTTCGCGTTGCTGGGGTGTCAGCACCTTGTCGCGGATTTCCTGCAGCATTTGCTGATTGATTTCCTGCAGGCGTCGTGCGCGAGCGCTGGGGTCCAGCGACTGATCCTGGACAATCTGCTGGCGGAGTTTGGCGTAGCGCTGGGTAATCTCCTTGAGTTTCTCCAGCTGCTCGGGGCTGAAGCGCATATTGGCCATGCTGCCGTAGGCGGGCGCCTGCTCTTCCAGAAGTCGCTCAAACTTCTTGAGTTGCTCCTCGTTGAGCAGGGAGCGTACGAGGCGCACATACTCCTGACGATTCTGTCCCATGCGTTGCATGCGCTGTTCGGGGGTCAGCGAGGTGTCGCGTCGGAGCGCCTCGTTGCGGTCGTTATACTGCTTCCAGAGTCCCTCGACGCGGGCGCGTTGCTCTTCGGTGAGGTTCAGTTCGCGTGCGAGGTTCGCAGGCGCCAGCACATCCCCGCGCTGGGGCGCAGGTGCAGGCGCAGGCTGAACCCGCCCCTCTGCTGGCACTTCCTGCCCTTTCCCTGGTGCATCTTCCTGAGCGAATACGGAAAGCCCGCTCATCAAGACCAGAAGACCACCTAAAATCCAGAACTTTTTCATCGTGTAACCTCCTTGGGGGGTGCCCCCTATGCATAGTATACCACGATTTTAGACGGAAGTCCACAGGGAAAGTTTTGGTGCGCCGCTGGGGGTTATGGGCGGGTATACTCTTGTAGGGGATTGCCCCTAAGGAGGGTACAACGATGCCGAAGAAGGTGCTGATGATTGTCGGCGACTTCGTAGAGGACTACGAGGTCATGGTTCCGTTTCAGGCGTTGCAGATGGTCGGGCTGGAGGTGCATGCGGTCTGTCCGGGCAAGCGTGCAGGTCAGAAAGTGCGCACAGCGGTCCACGACTTTGAAGGTGACCAGACCTACTCCGAGAAGCCGGGTCATAACTTCACCCTGAACTATTCGTTTGACGAGGTTCGTGTGTCGGATTACGACGCGCTGGTGATTCCGGGCGGGCGCGCGCCGGAGTATATCCGTCGCGACCCGAAGGTGCTGGAGATGGTGCGCCACTTTTTTGAGAACGACAAACCTGTCGCCGCGATCTGCCATGGCTTGCAGGTGCTGACTGCGGCAGGCGTTTTGAAGGGGCGCACCGCGACCGCCTATCCTGCGGTGGGACCCGAGCTGACTCTGGCAGGCGCGAACTACGAGGAGGTTCCTGTGGATAAGGCGGTGGTGGACGGGAAGCTGGTAACTGCGCCTGCGTGGCCGGCGCATCCCGACTGGCTGGCGAAGTTCCTGCAGGTGCTGGGCGTGCGAATCGAGGCATAGCCCTTCTGGAACCCGATGCGGGCTTGGGCGAGCGGTTTGTGGGGGCTGGCGGCGCTGCTCGCGGCTTTCCTGCTGCTCACCAAGCCCGTGCATATTGATGATACAGTTGTGTTGCATGTGGCGGCGCAGGTGTTGAAAAACCCCCTGCGTCCGTTTGATGGGGAGTTTTTCTGGCTTGCGGAGCCGCGCTCGTTGTTTGAAACGACCACGAATCCCCCTCTGGTGAGCTACTGGCTGGCGCCTGCAATTGCGCTTGGAGGCTATCGGGAGTGGTGGCTTCACTTATGGCTGATGCCGTTTGCTGGGTTGCTGGGGTGGGGCGTTTATCGGCTGGCGTGGCGGTGGCTGGGCGAGTCGTATGCGGGCTGGGCGGCGGCGTGGGTATTGCTCTCGCCTGCGGTTTTGCCCGGCATGAATCTGATGCGCGATGTGCCCGCTCTGGGGTTGTTTGTGGCAGGGCTGGCATGCTGGGTGGAAGGGATTCATCGTGCCCATCGTGGCTGGCTGTTCTGGGGCGCGCTGTTGGGTGGGCTGGCGGGATTGGCGAAGTATACGGCGCTCTCCTGGGTTGGGGTCGCACTGGCGTACGCAGTCTTTCAAGGTGCGTGGCGGCAGGTGTGGTGGCTTGCTGTGGCGCTGGTGCCGATAACGCTCTGGAGCGGGCATAACTTCTGGGTATACGGCGAGCCGCACCTGCTTTATCTGTGGCAGGAGCGTCGCGGAAGCGCGCCGTGGGAGGCGAAGTGGCTGCCCGCTGTGGTGGGGCTGGGCGCCAGCACACTGATAGGGCTGGCGGTGCTGTGGAGTCGGCGCCTGCCCCTGTGGCAAACGGGACTGCTCGTGCTGGGCGTTGTGGGGTTGGCGTACTGGCATCGCGCGTTTTACGCCAGCGAGCCGTTCCACTGGCAGGCGATGGTCTGGCTGGCGCTGGGCGCCACACAGCTGGGATTGGCGCTTCTCTCCCCTGCTCCGTCGCAAGGCTCAGACGCAACAGGCTGGTTCCTGCGCCTGTGGCTGGGAATCGGGCTGGCGGGCGCGGTGTGGGGTGTGCCGTTTCAGGCGATGCGCCATCTGCTGTTTGCGCTGGTGCCGATGGTGTTGCTGCTGATGCGTGGAGCGCCGCCGGGCAGGCTCCACCGTACCATACTTGGTGTGCAGGCGGTGTTGAGTCTGCTGATTCTCTGGGGCGACTATCAGTATGCGCAGGTTTATCGGGATTTTGCGGCACGCGCGCGAGCGATGTGGGGTCATGAGCGGGTCTGGTATGCAGGCTCATGGGGCTGGATGTTTTACGCAGAGCGGGCAGGCTTCCGTAAAATCCTGCCGAGCGGCGAAGGGCTGGAGCCGGGCGATCTGATTCTCGTGCCGGAGCTGGCTTACAAAGGGCGGTTGCCAGCCGATTTTGAAACCAGCGCCCATTACGCAGGCACTCTCGTGAGCTACTACCCCCTGGGGGCTGCGGTTTACACGATGAATGCGGAGGTGGGCGGGTACTATTATGCGCTGGTGCGCGGGCGTGCGCCGTTCGCCTTCGGGTACGGCTTGCCGCTGGAGGTGTTTCGGGTCTACCGATGGGTTCCACCGGAGTGAGCTTGATTGTGCCAATGCATAACGAGTCGCCCTATGTGGAGGCGCTTCGGGACACGCTGCCGCCTGTGCTGGATGCGCTGGGGTACGAGTGGGAGCTGATTCTGGTCGATGACGGCAGCACCGACGACACTGCTGAGAAACTTCAGGCGTGGTGTGAAGCAGATTCGCGCGTGCGCGCCGTTCGGCATCCGCATCGGCTGGGGAAGACGGCAGCCTACGCCAGCGGGTTCGCTCAGGCGCAGGGACAGTATATCTTCACGCTGGACGCGGACTTGCAGGAAGACCCCTCGGCGATGGGAGCGATGCTGGAGAGGCTCCAGCAAGGCGCGGGGATGGTGGTGGGCTGGCGTCGTCCGCGTCGGGATGGGTGGGTGAAGCGGGCGGCGTCTTGGGTCTTCAACACGCTTTTGCGCTGGACGACGGGCGTGCCATTACACGATATCAACTGTGGCTTCAAGGGCATGCGTCGGGAGGTGATGGAAGCGTTGCGCCCCTATCTGGTGCGTGATTTTCACCGTTTTTTGCCCGTGCTAACGCATCGGATGGGGTACACCGTTGCAGAGGTGGTGGTTTCCCATCGCGCACGCCAGTACGGTCGTTCCCGATATGGGTTCGGACGGTACTGGCGTGCGCTCTGCGATCTGGTGGTGTTGTGGCGCGTTATGGGTAGATGCCGCGAATCGTCGTCGCTTCGGCGACGCGCTTGACGCCGATAATATACGCGCCCATGCGCAGGTTGACCTTGTTCTGTTCGGCGGTCTGCACCACATGGGCGAAGCTCTTGCGCATCGCCTTCTCTAACTTGGCGTTGACCTCTTCTTCTTCCCAGAAGAACGCCTGCAGGTCCTGAACCCACTCAAAGTAGGAGACAATCACGCCGCCCGCGTTGGCGAGGATGTCGGGCACGACCAGCACGCCCATTTCGTCCAGAATTTCGTCAGCGTCGGGTGTGACGGGACCGTTGGCAGCCTCCACGACGATTCGGGCTTTGATGTTGGGCGCGTTGCGGGCGGTTATCACGCCATGTAACGCCGCGGGCACGAGGATATCACAGTCCAGTTCGAGCAGTTGCTCGTTGGTGATGAGTTCCGCGTCGCGGTAGGCTTGCAGGCAGCCGTCGCGTCCTGCGCAGTGCAGGAGGCTGGGGATGTCCAGCCCATTCGGGTTATAGATTCCGCCGCGCACATCGGAGACCGCAACGACCTTCGCGCCTGCCTGATGCATCAGCTTGGCGGTGGCGGAGCCGACATTCCCGAAGCCCTGAATGGCAACGCGCGCCCCTTCCAGAGTGAAGCCAAGCATTTTCGCCGCTTCGTGCGCCACCACGCACACCCCTCGCCCTGTGGCTTCGAGACGCCCCTCCGAACCGCCAATCGCAATCGGCTTGCCCGTGACCACCGCAGGCACGGTGTAGCCCTTATGCATGGAGTAGGTGTCCATAATCCACGCCATCACCTGCGGGTTCGTGCCGACATCGGGCGCGGGGATATCGGACTCGGGTCCGATCATGATGGAAATCTCGGTGATATAGCGCCGGGTGAGGTTTTCCAGTTCGTGGACGGAGAGCCGCTTGGGGTCGCAGACAACGCCGCCTTTGGCGCCGCTGTAGGGGATGTTCACGACGGCGCATTTCCAGGTCATCCACATCGCTAAGGCGCGGGTCTCGTCGAGGGTGACTTCGGGATGGTAGCGGATTCCGCCTTTTGCGGGACCGCGCGCGGGGTTGTGGTGGACGCGATAGCCTGTGAAGACACGCACGGAGCCATCGTCCATCTTGACGGGGAAGTTCACGGTGAGTTCTCGGCGCGGGTGCTTCAATACCTCCAGTAGACTACGGTCCAGGTTCAGGTAGTGTGCTGCCGCCTCAAGCTGGCGCACCGCGATCGCATAGGCGTTGCTTTCTTCCTGTCGTTTTTTCGGCTCAGCGGCGAGCATCGTCTGCGACATTGCAGTTCCTCCTCCCGTTGTTTTGTAGCAGTTTACAGGTTAAATGTTCCATATCGTCGGTCATCCTCCAACAACGATAAGGGCAGCCAGCGTCGGCAGATACCGAACGCCAGCAGCACCATCCCTATATTATACACCAGCGCGCGGAGGTTTGTTTCCACGAACTCCCCTCCTAACACACTGGGGGCAAACAGGTAGAGCAGCCCCTGTGCCAGAGCTGTGAGGATCAATAGCGCCAGCACGGCGCTCAGGCGACGCTGGGGGTTGAGCGTCATCGGCAGAAAGGCGGTGGCATAGCACGCGAGAACACGGCTGACAATAAAGCTCCCTATCAGATGATTCTGCAGGCTTGCTTCAATAAGCCCTGAGAGAAACCCCGCCCACGCCGCGAGGGTGGGGTTCGTGCGCATGGCGATGCACGCCAGCGCCACAAGGGGGAAGTTCGGGACAGCACCCGCAATCGCAATGCGCGGCGCCAGCACCCCTTGCAACACCTCTGCCAGCAGGATGAGTAGCACCACTCGCAGGGTGATGCCCCATCCCTGCCAGAGCGCAAGGCGCACAATCCACGAGGGGCGAATACGGTCGTACATCAAGTCGAGTCACTCTCCAGGATGCGCAAAAATTCTGCGGGCGATACAATCAGGATGCCGCGAAACTCGCGAATTGGTAACAAATGATCCCTATCTCCCGTGACTAAGTAAGATGCTTTACCTAGCACCGCACATTCCAGTACCGCCTCATCCTTTGGGTCCTTACAAACGCCTTTAACCTCCCCTGTTGTGGAGATTACCTCAAGAAATTCGCGTAGCGCTTCGATGTAGCGCTGCGCCCTGTCAGTGGAAAAGCGCAATTTTTGTATCAGTTTTTGATGCACTTCGTCCAAGATAGCGGAACAAGTTAGTCCGTGCACTTTGCCATCTTGTGCTAAAGAAAGGCACTGACGAGGTTTGCCGCCCCATCCAATCGCGGAGATGATAACATTCGAGTCAAACACAACGCGCTGAGGCATTAATCGTCCAGCCACTTAGCGACGAAAGCAGTTCGTTCATCGTCATCCATCTTATCCCAGTCCAGACCACACTGAGCTGCTGCTCTGCGGAATACATCCCCGACCCGCTCCTCGTAGCGCGCGAAGAATTCGTCTAAGCGGGAAGGCGATGCGGCACTCTTTCGTGAGGTCCCCAAGGGAGCCCCCGGAGCAGCTGGAGCAAACTTGCGATAAGTTGCTTCGTCTACAAACTTGTGGAACCTTTGTCCTTTGTATGCCACTTTCAGAGCATACCGCACGCTTGTCTTACCTGAGCGCGTCTTCCACTCATAGCGCACAGGCTTGACCTCACTATCGGGAACCTCTACCATTTTTCGCTCTTTGACGCTGTAGAATCGCATGCACTCCTGCCTCCAGGGCAAATTATACCCTGCTCACCAGCTACTTTCCTTGCTGAACAAGAACGATCTCGAGGGTGCTGAAGTCCACCGCGGGCACGACGATCGCCTTCTTGACGGAATACTGGCGGTCTATCCAGACACGCTCCACCGTACCGATAGGGATGTTAGGGGGATATTTGCTACCCAGCCCTGCGGTTACGACCTTATCCCCTGCCTGGACAGGCGCTTCGGGAGACAAAAAGTTGAGCAGGAGCGTCGACTCGCCCCGCCCTTCCACCACACCCGTAGATACTTTTTGCGGGTTCAGCACTTTCGCGCTCACCGCCACGCGGGGGGCACTCACGAAGCGCACAATCGCATGGCTCGAATCGGCTTGCACCACCACGCCCACCAGCCCCTCACCAACCACGACGGGTGCGCCTGGCTGAATCCCATCGCGTGTGCCTTTATCAATAATCAGCGTTTGCTGTCCTGCCTGGGGGTAGTTAGCAATTACTCGGGCGCCGACCCATTTGCCCATCAGCGCGGGACGCAGCTGGAGCAGGCTCTGCATCGTGGTATGCTCGCGTTGAATTTGCTCCATCTGGCTCAGTTGCAGGCGCAGGCGTGCGTTTTCCTCTTTGAGCTGGTCAACCTCGCGTGCGGCGTGTTGTGCCTGAATCAGAGCGCGCCCGCGCGTGCTAACCGCGTTCGCGATATTGCTCAACCCACTCTGGAGGGGCACAATCGTTGCACGCACAAGCGCCGTGATCGGGTCCGACTGTCCATTCTGCGTATGCCGATTGTGATACACGCCCAGCGCCAGCCCCGCGGCGGCAAGGATTGCCATCATCATCAGCGAGCGGCGCATGGCGGTTCACCTCTTGCGGTTCTGGGCGGTTTGAAGCACCTTGCGGAGCATGGGGTTGGTGTCCAGTTCTTCCAGCACTTTGCCTGTGCCCAGCACCACGCAGGAGGTCGGGTCGTTGGCGACAATGACAGGCATGCCGGTTTCACGCTGAAGGAGGTGGTTCAGCCCGCGCAACAGGGCGCCTCCGCCGCAGAGGACAATCCCCTGATTCATAATGTCGGCGGCGAGTTCGGGCGGTGTTACTTCAAGGGTTTGTTTGACGGCTTCCACGATGGCGTTGACGGGTTCCGCGATGGCTTGCCGAATCTCTTCGGAGGTGATGCGCACGCTCCGCGGTAGTCCGCTGATGAGGTCGCGCCCCTTGACCTCCATTTCAAGTTCCTGCTCCAGGGGGTAAGCGGAACCGATTTCGATTTTGACCTGTTCGGCGGTGCGTTCGCCGATGTAGAGGTTGTAGGCGCGTCGCACATAGTTGGCAATTGCTTCGTCGATTTCGTCGCCTGCGATGCGGATAGAGCGGCTGGCAACAATCCCTGCCAGCGAGATGACCGCCACTTCGGTCGTGCCGCCGCCGATATCCACCACCATCGAGCCTGTGGGTTCCACGACGGGCAGCCCGACTCCGATTGCGGCTGCCATCGGCTCTTCAATCACATAGGCTTCGCGGGCGCCAGCGCGCATCGCCGCCTGAAGCACTGCACGGCGCTCCACCTCGGTAACGCCGCTGGGGATGCCCACCACCATGCGCGGCGGAATCCAGCGATGGCGCGAGACTTTGGCAGCGTAATACTGGAGCATCTTTTCGGTTTGCTCGAAGTCGGCAATCACGCCGTCTTTGAGGGGACGCACCGCCACGATGTTGGCAGGCGTGCGCCCCAGCATGCGCTTCGCCTCTTCCCCCACCGCCAGCACCTTGCGTGTATCCTGATCGATGGCAATCACGGATGGCTCGCGGAGCATAATGCCCTTGCCCCGCACATGCACCAGCGTGGTGGCGGTGCCGAGGTCAATCCCCAGATCGCGCCCAAAACGCCCGAACAGTTTCGAGATGAAAAACACCGCGCCTTCTGCCTCCGATAAAAGTATACCTTTTCGAGAGGGGTGGGCTTCTCCCGCGTCTTAACTGAAAAGGCGACGGCTGAAACCGTTCCTACTCAACAGGATTTTGAGGCGCTTCAACGAACTTTGCCTTTACTATGCAAGGAGGCAACACATTTCCGTTCGGGTTCGGCTGGGACAGCGCGCCAGAAGGAATAGCCGACTTCCGCTTTTTGCTTCATGCGCCTGCAGGGGCACGGGGGGCAGTGCGGGTCGGTCGGGATGGACATTATTACACAGGCTCGCGCCGAATCCGATTCTGGGGGGTCAACTTCACGGCAGGCGCGAACTTTCCCCCGAAAAGCGACGCGCCCAAAGTTGCGGAGCGGCTGGCGCGAGCAGGGGTGAACTGCGTTCGGTTTCATCACATGGACGCCGACTGGGCACAGCCTTCCCTCATCGACTACTCTGGAGGCACTTCACGCACGCTGAACCCCGAAGCGCTGGATCGGTTTGACTACCTGTTCGCTGAGCTGAAAAAGCGCGGGATTTATGGGAACATCAATCTGCTGGTCAACCGCCGATTTTTCAGTAAGGATGGCTTGCCCGAAGCGATTGACTCGGTACGGGATGTGAAAGACCAGCACGGGATTGGCTTTTTCTATGAGCCGCTGATGGTGCTTCAGCAGGAGTACGCCCGCCAGCTGTTGACCCATCGGAACCCCTACACAGGGCTGACCTATGCTGAAGACCCCGCCCTGGCGATGGTAGAAATCAACAACGAGAACGGATGCCTGCAGAGCTGGTTTCTGGGCGTGTATGACCGCATGCCCGAACTGTTCCAGCAGGCGCTGCAACGCCAGTGGAACGAGTGGCTCCGCCGTCGCTATAGCACAACTGCCCGCCTTCGAGAGGCATGGGGCGAGATAGACCAGCCGCTGGGAACCTCGTTGTTGCGCAACGCCGATTTTACGCGGGGCGGCGCCGAGTGGGTGCTGGAACAGCACGGGAGCGCCCGTGCAGAGGCGGTCTATCAGGAAGGCGCGGTGCAAATCCGTATTACGCAGGCGAGCGATCAGGACTGGCATGTGCAGTTTCATCAGCCGAATCTGCAGGTGGAGCGTGGGGCGCTCTATACGATTCGCTTTGAGGCGCGCGCCGACGCCGAGCGCCCCCTGCGAGTCTCCATCGGGATGGCGCATGCGCCGTGGCAGACGCTGGGCGTTGAGGAAACCGTGAGCCTGACCCCCGAATGGCGAACCTATGAGGTGGTCGGGTTTGTCAGTCAGGATGACACCAACGCACGCTTGCTGTTTTCGGGGCTGGGGAAGCAGACGGGGGCGGTCTGGCTACGCGGGATTCGCCTTCAGAGAGGGGGCACAGTACGCTACCTGCCTGAGGGCGAGGCGCTGGCAGAGGGGCGCGTGCCAATCCTTTACCGTCGGCAGTGGGCGCGCTACCCCGAACGCGCCCAGAAAGATTGGCTGCGGTTCCTGTGGGAGACCGAGCAACACTACTGGCAACGCATGTACCGCTTCCTGAAAGAGGAGCTGAAGGTGAAGGGCGTGGTATTCGGCACGATAATCCGCTGTAGCACGCCGAACCTGATGGCGGAACTGGACGCGGTAGACACGCACGCCTACTGGCAACACCCAGAGTTCCCGAATCAGGCGTGGAGCGCGACCGACTGGTATGTGCGCAACCTGCCGATGGTCAACACGGGTGGGGGCACGCTGACGGGATTGGCGGTGAGCCGTGTGGTGGGGCGCCCCTTCAATGTCACGGAGTATAATCACCCTGCCCCGAACCAGTATTGCGCCGAAGCAATCCCGATGCTCACGGCACTGGCTTCCCTGCAGGATTGGGACGCGCTGTTTCTGTATACCTATAGTCATAGCGCCGACCTCAAGGCGGAGCGGATTACGGGGATGTTCGATATCAATCAGCACCCTGTGATGTGGGGGCTGATGCGGGCGGGCGCGGCGCTCTTTTTGCGCGGGGATGTGGCGCGGGCACGGCGCTGGACAGCGGCGGAGCTGAATGCAGACGACGAGATAGACCATCTGCGCACTTCCTGGGCGTGGGGGCTGGTGTCGGGCGAGCATGCGGGGCTGGACGGGCGCTGGGCGTTCCGCCATCGGATTGGGATTGTACGCCGTCGCGAAGACACACCGCCGAACGCCCTGCCTCCTGATAAAGTAGCGTTGAACCCTGAACGCTACGAATCGGACACGGGCGAGGTGGTGTGGACAGGGTTCAGCCAGCAGCGAGGCGTGTTCGTGGTGCGTAGCCCTGTCAGCAAAGTTGCCGTGGGTTTTCTGAAGGGGCGCAGTTATGAGCTGGGCGACCGTTTCCAGTTGCGCTGTGTGGAGGCGCCGCTGGACGGGTTCGCGGCGTTTGTGTTGACGGCGCTGGAGCATGGAACACGCTGGCGGTGTCTGATTACGACCGTCAGCTATGCGGAAAACACGGGCTGGAACCTGCGCGAGCTGGGCGAGGGGCGCATCACGGTGGGCAACCAGTGGGGCGATGCGCCGACCCGAATCGCCGTGCCGACGCTGGAGTTGAGCGTGCCCTTCCCCGCGCAGAAGGTTGCGTGCTGGGCGCTGGACAGCAACGGCAAGCGTCGGCAGCGAATCGCGGCGGTCAGCACGGGGCGCAACACGGCGCGGCTGCGTCTGGAACCTGCCCACCGCACGATGTGGTACGAGCTGATTCTGGGCTAAGCGGCTACCCCGCCTGACGCAGGGCGTTTTCAATCAGTTCCAGCTGGGTGGTGAGTCGGGCGTCGTAAGTGCCCTGCTCTGTTTCGATGCGGCAAGAGCCAGCCTCTACGCGCCGGTCTTCGAGAATCTCCAGCTGGTCTATCCCGTCCAGCACGCTGAGCAGGCTGGCGCGATGCTGGCGCACGCGCTCTAAGTCTGCGGGGTTCACAAAGATGCGCACGGCGCCGAAACCCTTGATGCGTCGCAGGGCGTCTCGGATCAGCGCGAGGATATGGTCGGGGTGCATGCGCAACTCCTCGCGGATGACTTTGCGGGCAATCTCCATCACCAGTTCCAGCATGGGGGTTTCGGTCGCCTGCAGGTAGGCGTCAAACTCCGCACGCAGGGACTGGAGGAACTGTTCCACCTCGGCGCGAAGTGACTCTATCTGGAGCTGGAGGGCGCGCTCCATTTCCTGCTGGGCTTGCTGTTTGCCTTCGGCGTAGCCCTGCTGGTAGCCTGCTTCGTAGGCTTGCTGACGGATTTGTTGCGCCTGTGCATGCGCGGTGCGGATAATTTCGTTGGCTTTGCGCTGGAGGGATTCTAAGTCAGGGGCAGGCGGTTCGGGAGCGGGCGCCTTCACTTCAGGGAACACGGCGGACGCGGGCTTGGGGGAATCATTCGTTTTGACTTTACCCGTGCCTGTCCAGGGGGCGAGGTCTGGCGGGAGGGGCGCGGCGGCGCGCTCCTCCCGTAAGGTTTCGAGGGCTGGAAATGGAGTGGGTTTGTTCATTTCAGATGAGCATCTCCTCCTCGCCGCCGCGCGAAATTACGATTTCACCCGCTTCCTCAAGGCGTCGCACGATGCTCACGATACGCTGTTGGGCCTCTTCCACCTGACGCACGCGCACGGGACCCATAAACTCAATCTCCTCTTTGAGCATGTTGACGGCGCGTTCGGACATGTTGCGGAAGATTTTCTCTTTGAGCGCGTCGCTGGCGCCTTTGAGGGCGAGCGCGAGTTCTTTCATATCCACCTCTTTCAGCACCTGCTGGATGGCGCGGTCGTCCAGTTGCAGCAGGTCTTCGAAGGTGAACATGAGTTTGCGAATTTCTTCGGCGAGTTCGGGGTTGGTGTCGTTGAGGTAGTCAAAGATGGCGCGTTCGGTGTTGCGGTCTACCCACTGTAGCACTTCGACGAGGCTTTTGACGCCGCCCGCGGCGCTGAGTTCCTGACTGGCGATGCTGGAGAGCTTGCGTTGCAGGACAGCCTCTACGCGGCGAATCACATCGGGCGGCGTGCTGCCCATCGTGGCGAGGCGTTCCGCCACTTCGGGGCGCAGTTCGGGGGGCAGGTTGCTGATGACCGCCGCGGCGGTCTGTGGCTCCAGATATGCCAGCACCAGCGCGATGGTTTGCGGATGTTCATCGGCAAGGAAGGTGCTGAGCTGGGTAGGATGCACGCCTTTGATGGAGTCGAAGGGGAGCATCTGGAGCGCGCGGGTCAGGCGTTCCAGAATCTCCTGAGCCTTATCGGGACCAAAGGCTTGCTCCAGCATTGTGCGGGCGTGGTCCAAGCCGCCTTCCAGCGCGAGGTTCTGCGCAAGGCAGATTTCGTAAAACTCCTTAATCACTTGCTGGCGCACCTCGGCGGGGATGCTGCCCAATCGCGCAATCTCAAGGCTGAGTTCCTCCACTTCTGCCTCGTTGAGGTGCGGCAGGATTTTCGAGGCTATCTCCGTGCCTAAGGCGACCAGCACAATTGCGGCTTTCTGTTTACCCGTAAGCTTCTTTTCCGCTGGCTTGAGCATGGCGTCCTACCCCTTGATCCAGTTTTTGAGAAGCGCGGCGACATGTTCGGGCTTGTTCTGAGCGAATTTCTGGATTTCGAGCAGTTCGGGCTGGGTGCGTTCGCGTATGGCGCGTGCCATCTCTTCTTCAAGGAACGACTCCTCTTCCCCACGCCGCCGGATGGGGGTTAGCGCCCCACCCTCGCTGGGCGCCCCTTCCGAATGGAGGGCGACGATGCCCTCTTCGACAATGCTCACATCGAGCGTGCCCCCGCCGGGGAGGGCAGCGACGGGACGCTGGGCAGGCAGGCTGGGTGTGGGGCGTTTAATTTGCTTGCCAATCACCCGCGCGAGGAAGAAAGTCACGATGAACAGGAGCAGCACGGGCAGCAGTTTCCAGAGAGTTGCCATACGCCGGGCGGCTTCCTGCGCTTTGCGTTCCTCTTCGGCGGCTTTGGCGGCGCTGGTATCGAACTTCACGCGCTGAACGGTTACGATTCGGTTGGGCGTGTTGGGGCTGGCGCCGACAGCGGTCTCCAGCCACGCGCGCATGGCGGTCACGGCGTTTTCGGGCACCGATTCGTCCACCAGCACGGCGACGCTGAGCCGCTCGATTCGTCCCGGCGCCCGCACGATATGCTCCACCTGCTTGTTAATCTCATAGTTGCGCACGCTATCTTCACGGTTGTATTCGCCGACACCTGCGGTGGTGGGCGCGGCGGGGTACATCGGCGTCTCGGCACGGTTGGACGCGATTCCTGCCGCACCTCCCGCAGTGGGGGGCGTGCCACTCAGACGCTCATTTGTGCGCGTCTCGCTCACGACAGCGGCACGGTTCGGGTCTAATGGCTCCACACGCTGGGACTGAATCTCCTGCTTATCAAGGTTCAGCTCTGCCTGCACGACGACGCTGGATTTGTCTTTGCCCAGCACGCGGTCTAAATGTTGTTGAATCTGGCGGCGGAGTTCGTCGGCGTAGGCGCGTTCCGCCTCACGCCGGGCACGCACGATTTCCTGATCACTGGCGAAATCGTCGCCGCCGTTCCACAGGGGGCGCGCCTCAGAATCCAGCACCGTAACATTTTCTGGCTTCAAGCCCTCCACACTGTGGCTCACCAGATGCACAATCCCCCGCACCTGATCGCGCGTCAGCTGCATGCCGGGCTTGAGCGTAACGACCACACTTGCTGTTGGCTCGGTTCGGGAATCGGCGAAGGGCGAGTCGTTGCCAGGGGTGATATGGACTCGCGCGCTCTCAACGGGTTCCAGATGCTGGATGGTGTTTTGCAGTTCCTCTTCCATCGCAATCCGGAGGGTGTTCTGCTCCATCGTCTGGGTCATGCCGAAGGGCGTTTTTTCGAGTCGCGCATAGCCGGGCGCGCCCGTTTTGGGAAGCCCCTGCGCTGCCAGCTCCAGTCGGGCGGTTTCGGCGTGTTCGGCGGGCACCTCAATTACGCTCCCACCTCCCGAAGTGCGCACGGGGATATTTTTCTCTTTGAGCGCCTGCACCACCTGGGCGGAATCGGCGGGGCTCAAGCCGGTGTAGAGGACGGTGTAATTGGGCGAGGTCGCCCAGAATCCGAGCGCGACAAAGAGAACGAGCAGTCCCCCTGCGCCCACCAGCATCCCTGTGCGGGTGGCTCGCGGCGTGTTATGCCACCATTCCCTGAGCCGAGTGAGCAGGTTTTGCATAAGTTTTCACCTTAAACTTGCAAACGCATAATCTCCTGATAGGCTTCCAGCACTTTGTTGCGCACCTGCAAGGTCAGTTGGAACGCGAGGTTGGCGCGTTCCATCGCCAGCACAAGCGTATGTTCGTCCACGGGTTCGCCCTGAGCAAACCGCTGGGCGAGTTCACTGGCGTGATTCTGGGCGTCGTTGACCTGCCCAATCACCTCACGGAGCATCGCGCCGAAGTCGGCGCGTAGCGTGTCGCTCTCGTCGGTGGACTCAGGCGCCAGCCATTCCGGCGGCTTGATCTCATTAATCTCGATTCGCGGCAGGGGACGGACGATGCCCTTAATCTCCATCGTTCAGCCCTCCTTACACGCGCCCGATGTCGAGCGTGCGCAGGAACATGTTTTTGGCGGCGTTGAACGCCTGAATGTTGGCTTCGTAGGCGCGACTGGCGGTGATAAGGTCCACCATCTCATGCACCATCTCCACATTCGGGTAAGCGACATAGCCGTTGGGGTCGGCGTCAGGATGTCCGGGCTGATAGACCAGCCGTGGCGGAGTTGGGTCATGGGCAATCCCCACCACGCGCACGCCCCCTGGCATAGAGGCAGTTGGGGTGATGGGTTCAAAGATGGCGACTTTGCGCCTGTAGGGTCCGCCTTCGGGCGTGCGCGTGCTGTTCGCGTTTGCGAGGTTGTCGGCGATTATGTCCATGCGCAGCCGTTCTGCAGAAAGACCGCTTGCGCTCACGCGCATGGTATTGATCAGTCCCATCGTTCACCTCCTATCGGTTTTGTCCGCCTGTGATGGCGGTGAGCAGGGTACGCACCTGCCCGCCTGCGATTCGCACGAGCATCGCGTAGCGCAGTTCGTTTTCGGCTAAGAGCGCCATCTCGCGTTCAGGGTCTACGGTGTTGCCGTCCGTTCGCATGGGAGCGTTCGAAAACTGCTCAAGGGCGTTCCTCCATCGGGGTTCTGGGGGCGCGGTGTAGTGGCGCGGGTCGGAGGCGCGCATGGGGATTATGGCGTGCTGGCGCGCCAGTTGCACGGCGCGGTTTTCGGCAGGCGGCGTGGGTAAAGGCACATCCACCCGCTGATAGTTAGGGGTGTTGGCGTTCGCCAGGTTATGCGCCAGAGCGCGGTGGCGTGCGCTGGCGTGGCTCATTGCCCGCTCCGCCGTTTGCAGAGTCGGCGTATCCCAGAAGATGCGCGTTGCGCGAATCGGTTCCATCGCTCCCTCCTCTCGCGTCCCTGCACGATTCGGCACTCCTTGCCTCAGAGGGGATTATCGGCAGGTAGGGGTACGGAGTTTAGAGGGAAATCCGGGCTTCAGGGGAAGAGATGAAGCTGGGAGTGATGGCTCTGCTCGAGGGGTTCGCCCCACCGTCGGGCGATGCCCGTTTTTAGCAGTTGCTGGTTGCCTGGCGCAGGGAGATCCAGCGCGTACACAGTGCGCCCCATTTTGTGGGCGACTTCGGCGCATTGATAGGTGCCGCTGAATACTTTTTTGCCGTTTTTGAGCGACTCTCGCGCCCCCGATTCGATAATCACCACGAACTCCGCGAGGGCTGCCACCAGACGGTTGCGCATCATCGCTGCCCCTGAAGACCAGCCCGCGAGCGGGTGCAGCTCTGAGAGCAGGAGCAGGCGGTCGTCGTTGAGGGGCTGCATCCATTCCCGAACAAGCTGCTGGGTTAGTTTGGAAAGCAACCCTTGAGGCAGGATCCCCACCACAATCCCGCCTGCTTCCAGCGCGGTGCGCGCGGCAATCTGGTCTATGCCTTTCGCGAAGCCTGTGATAATGCCATAACCCTGCTCTGTGAGATGCTGGGCAACGCGCTGGGTTTGCGTTTGTGCCTCTTCCGAGGGATTGCGTGAGCCTGCTATTGCGGCGAGGGGGGCAGACTCCAGCAGGGCGAGTTTGCCCAGCGCGTACAGCACCAGCGGTGGGGCAGAGGCATCATGCAGGCGCGCGGGATATTCGGGATGATAGCAGGTAAGAAACTGCCCTCCCTGCTGCAGGAACTGGTGCAACACCAGCGCTTCCTGGGTCAGGAGTGGCTCCATTTGTGTCCATTCGGGCTGGTCGCGCAGGAAGGCGCCGATGTCGGCAGGTTGCTGCTGCCGAAAGCGTTTGCGCAGGTCGCGGTGTTCACCGTGCGCCAGCAGCATCCAGTAGACCCATTCGCGTTCCTCCATCGCTATAAATCCCCCCGGTGGCGTGTGCGTGCGAGACAGAACGCATAGAGCGCGCCTGCGCCCGCCTTCTTCAGAATTTTACCCGCTACCTCCAGCGTGACTCCCGAATCCGACACATCGTCGACCACCAGCAGGCGCTTGCCGTTCAGGGGCTGGGTACACAGGAGCGCATCTTTCAGGTTCTCCGCTTTCTGAACCTTGTTCGTCCACTCTTTCTGCGGGCGGGTGGCGCGTGTTTTTTGCAAAACGGGCATATAAGGCACGCCGAGTTGCTGGGCAAGGCGTCTCGCGAAATCTTCCACGAAACCGCCGCTGACGCTGGGCGGGATAGGCACGAGAGCGTCAATCTGTTGCAGGGGAAATCGCTCGCGGACACAGGTCGCCGCCTGCTGAATAACCCAATCGGGGAGCGCGCCTCCACTTTCATACTTGCACCGATGCACGACTTCGCCGATGGGCGTGCCTCCGTAGTAGCTCAGGGCATAGCCCTGCACATAGACAGGTTCTTTCTGATAGACTCCACTTAAAGGAAGCGGCGGATGATAGGCAAAACGCTCTGCTTCGGCGAACAGGGCGGGTTCAGGAGGCGGCAATCCTTTCTGCTGGCAGCGGTCGCATACGCCGCAGTTCCGGGCAGTCTCATCCCCCAGAAAGCGGCAGAGGTAGCGCATGCGACATTCTGAGGTCTCCCAGTAGGCGAGCATTGCCTCCAGGTCGTGCAGTTTCGCCTCCAGTATTGCCTGATAGTGGAAGTGGTCAATTTGCCCGCGTCTGATTGCCCGATAGTAGCGCTCGCTATCGCGCGTGATTAACCCCTGATCCATCAGGTCGTACAGAATGGTGCGCAGGCTGTTCTGGGTTAGCCCTGTTTCAAGCGAGAGTTCGCGCTCGCGCATGGGCGATTGCTGGAGCAGGGTGTAGACCTGCTGATAGGCGTTTGGGGCGGGACGACTGTTGCGAATCATGTTCTCCTGCAGGATTTTGTCGTCGGGGTGAGCCAGCAAGACGCACCATGAGGGTTCGCCGTCGCGACCCGCGCGCCCGATTTCCTGATAGTAGTGCAGGGGCGAGGCGGGTGTTTCGGCATGGATCACAAAGCGCAGGTCGGGTTTGTCCAGCCCCATGCCGAGTGCGTTCGTGCAGACCAGCGCTTTGAGTTCGTTTCGGATGAGTTGCTGTTCGAGGGCAGTTCGCTCTGCCCCCAAGCCTGCGTGATAGTATGCCACCGTATGCCCGCGCTCCTGAAGGTACTGGGCAACCCACTCGCTGTTGCCGCGCGTTGCGGTGTAGACGAGTCCGCTACCAGGCAGAAGGCGGAGCAGGTGGTCCAGCCAGACCAGTTTTTCGGCGTCGGAGTTGACGCGCTGCACAAAGAGGCGGAGATTTGGGCGCGTCAGGGCTCCGCGCAGAATGTGGAACGGCTCTCCGATTTGCTCACGCACATCCTGTTCTACGCGTGGGGTTGCCGTCGCCGTCACGGCAACGACGGGCACTTCCGGGGGCAGCAAGCGCACGAGGTGGACAATGCGGCGGTATTCAGGACGGAAGTCGTGCCCCCACACCGAGACACAGTGCGCCTCGTCAATCACCACAGCACGGATGGGCAAACGCAACTGGTATTCCTGCCAGAGGGGATTGCTGAGTCGTTCAGGTGCGATATAAAGCAGGTCAATTTGACCGTTTACGGCACGCTCCAGAACCGCCTGTTGCTCCTCCTCGTCCATGTCGGAGTTGACGGTATCGGCTCGCAGGGCGTAGCGCTCACATGCCTGGCGCACCTGATCGCGCATCAAAGCCCGCAGAGGCGAGAAAACGAGCGTCAGCCCGCGGAGGGCGGCAATCATCTGATAGACCAGACTTTTGCCCCAGCCTGTGGGTTGAATCAGCAAGACACGCCTGCCCTCCAGCGCCGCGAGAATTGCCTCCTCCTGACCGTCGCGGAAGGCGTCAAAGCCAAACCGCTCACGCAAAACCGTCATCAGGTCTTGAGAGTGCATAGAGTTTACATACGCTTTTGCAGTGTGGACTCCTGTTAGAAGCTGTCTGGGAAGGCAAGCAAGCGACAGCATTGCACCGCGTTGACGCCAGACGGCTGAAGCCGTTCCTATAAGACGAAGCCGACCTGCGTCGGCTGAAGTCGCACGCGCATCTTGGGCGTGGACGGAGGGCAGGATGCCCCTGATATGGGAGCCAGCGGAGGCTGGCTTTGTTTTTTAGGAACGGGTTCACCCGTCCTGTCCAGCGGTGATTTTTCGAACACCTTCCTCCCCCCTTGACTTTTTTGTCATCAATCGGGTATAATCACTATAGCCATTAGACCAGTTAGGTCTAATGAGCAGTACGAGACAGGAGGAGATATTATGAGAGGCTCTACAACACGGTACCTGATTGCAGGAGTGGTTCTGCTCCTGATTGTGGCGATCGCGTTTTGGGTACGTGGTAGCCGTTCGCCCAGTTTACCGTCGGGTTTGCCTGCGGATGCGCTGGCGGTTGCGCGTGAGCGTGGGCTGACCCCAGAAGACATCTACGGCGCGTTAGCCACCTATGTGCCGGGTGGGAAGCACGACGAGTTTGTGATGTTCGCTTCGGGTGGACACAGCGGACAGGTGATTGCGATTAGCATCCCGTCGATGCGAATCCTGAAGGTAATCCCTGTGTTTGTGCCCGACTCGTGGAGTGGCTACGGGTTTGGGGTGGAGAACACCGCAATTCACGAGGTGTACGGACGCGGACCTTATCCCCCTGCGGACACGCACCACCCTGCCCTGAGCGAGACCAACGGGGAGTATGACGGTGAGTTTCTGTTTATTGGCGACAAGCTGAACGGGCGCGTGGCGGTGATTGACCTGAAGGACTGGGAGACCAAGCAGATTGTACGCAACCCGGTGTTCAACAATAACCATGGCGCGGCGTTCGTGACGCCCAACACGGAGTATGTGGTGGAGGTTTCGCAGTATGGCGTTCCGCTGGGGCACCGGTATGCCCCGCTTGAGCGCTACAAGGAGGAGTACCGTGGGCTGATTACCTTCTACAAGTTCGACCGCAAGCGTGGTCGGATTGTGCTGGAGGAGTCGTTTGCGGTAGAGGTGCCGCCCTACTGGCAGGACCTTGCGGACTGCGGCAAGGCGGCGAGTGACGGCTGGGTGTTTGTGAACTCGTTCAACACCGAGATGGCGACAGGCGGTGTGGAGAAAGGCAACCCGCCGTTTGAGGCTGGGGTCTCCCAGAACGACATGGACTACCTGCACATTATCAACTGGAAGCAGGCAGAGCAGCTGGTGAAGGCGGGTAAGTTCGTTCGCATCAACGGCTTCCGTGTCATTCCGCTCAAAGAGGCGGTGGCAGGAGGCGTGTTGTTCTTCACGCC
>Ga0101941_1000124_pt1 | contig 195010 bp, 180 predicted proteins | sample DewCreD2012metaG_3_FD_75242 | JGI IMG/M metagenome (GOLD analysis project Ga0101941, IMG submission 75242) | Hot spring sediment bacterial and archeal communities from British Columbia, Canada, to study Microbial Dark Matter (Phase II) - Dewar... ... | reverse complement strand
ACGGGCCGTTTGAGCCGCACCGGCTGCCGATGGAGGAGATGGAGTACACGACGCTGCCCAGGCTGATGCAGAAGCTCAAGGACCGCTGGCTCCCCATCGAGGCACCCGTACCCACCGCCGATTAGGGGGCGCGGGCCGAAAACAGGTGGTCGGGGTGCCCGGATTTGAACCGGGGACCTCCTGGTCCCAAACCAGGCGCGCTGACCAGGCTGCGCCACACCCCGTTCCCGCCCAGATTATACCACCCGACGACCTGGCCAGCCCCCGGAAGGGATGACGGAGTCGGGCGGCCGAAGGCTCACTGACTTTGCGGCTTTTCTGTTCGACCTGGACGGAACCCTCACCTACCCGGACGGGGCCGTACCCGGCGCCCCCGAAGCGGTGCGGGCCGTTAAGGGCCTTGGCAAGAAGGTGGCCGTTGTTACTAATAATTCCCGCCTTTCCCGGCGGCAACTGGCGGCGGCCCTGCGCCGGAGCGGTGTTCCCCTCGATGAGGGGGAAATACTGACCGCCGTGACGGCCACGGCCCGGCTTATCGCCGGCCAACGGCCGGATGCGCGGGTGCTGGTCGTCGGGTCGGCCGGACTCCGGGCCGAGCTTGCCGAGCACGGCCTGCGGCTGGTGGAGGGCCCGCCGGCCGAGTACGTTGTGGCCGGGGTTGACCCGGACCTCTCTTACCCGAAGCTGGCCCGGGCCGTCGAGGCGATTCTGAGCGGAGCCGCCTTTATCGCCGTTAACGTCGACCGGTTTGTCCCGACGGAAACGGGCCGGATGCCGGGGGCGGCCCTGGTGGTCGGCGCCATCCAGGCGGTGGTTGGACGGCCGCCCGACGTGGTGGTCGGCAAACCGGCGCCAGGCCTTCTGCTCGAGGCCTGCCGGGTTCTCGGGGTAAGGCCGGCCGACGCCCTGCTCGTCGGCGACTCGCTGGCGTCCGACCTGCCGGCGGCCCGGGCGGCCGGGACGGCCTTCGCCCTGGTGCTTTCGGGCGTTACTTCCGGGGCGGACCTGGCGGCCGTCCAGGACCGGCCCGATTACGTCTTCAGCACGCTTACCGAGCTCCGGGAGTGCCTGGGCGTTTGACGCCGGGCCCAGGCGTGGTCTAAAGTCGGACCAGGACCCGCGTTTGGGAGGATACAGGTTGGACCGCCGCTTCGCCGGCACCGTCAACGCCCCGGACTTCCCGTCCGGCCACGACTGGCTCAACACCGACCATCCCCTCTCCATCCGGGAATTCCGGGGCAAGATTGTCCTGCTCGACTTCTGGACTTATTGCTGAATTAACTGCCTGCACATGCTTCCGCAGTTGCGGAAGCTCGAACGGAGGTTCCGGGACGAGCTGGTCGTCATCGGCGTCCACTCGCCGAAGTTCCCGACCGAGCGGGAAACGGAAAACCTGCGGCAGGCTGTGGTCCGGCTCGGAATTGAGCACCCGGTAATTAACGACCGGGATTTTGTCGTCTGGCAGGCTTACGCCGGCCGGGCCTGGCCAACCCTCTATTTCATCGACCCGAACGGCAAGGTCATCGGCCGGCACGAGGGAGAACTTCCCTACCCGGCCCTGGAAGCCCTGATCGAGGACATGGTCCGGGAATTCGACGCCCTGGGGCTGCTGGACCGCCGGCCTCTCCGGTTTCCCCTGGAGCGGGAGAAGCTCCGGCCTTCGGCCCTGGCGTTCCCGGGCAAGGTGCTGGCCGACGAGGCATCGTCGAGGCTCTTTATCGCAGATACCAACCACAATCGGGTTCTGGTCGCCGACTTCAACGGACAGGTGATCGATGTCATCGGCACCGGTGAACCCGGGCTGACGGATGGTCCGGCCGAGGAGGCCCGGTTCGCCGGACCGCAGGGGCTGGCCCTGATGGGCTCGACCCTGTTCGTGGCCGACACCGAGAACCACGCCGTCCGCCAGGTGGACCTGGTTACTGGCAACGTCCGGACGGTCGCAGGCACCGGCGTGCAGGGGCGTCCGTTCACCGGTGCCCGGCCGGCCGCCGAGACCGCCCTTAACTCGCCGTGGGACCTGGTCAGCGTCGACGGTAGGGTGTATATCGCCATGGCGGGGTGTCATCAGATCTGGGTCCTCGACCTGGACCGGCGGACGGTCGAGGTCTTTGCCGGCACCGGCTATGAGGGCCTCAAGGACGGGCCGAGGGAGCTGGCCTGGCTTGCGCAGACATCGGGCCTGGCGACCGACGGCGAGCGCCTCTACTTCGCCGACAGCGAGACGAGCAGTATCCGCATGGTCGGTTTTGAACCCCGGTCCCCGGTGATGACCCTGGTCGGGCAGGACCTGTTCATTTTCGGGGATGTGGACGGGGTGGGGGCCCAGGTGCGGCTCCAGCACCCCCTCGGGGTTGCCTGGCATGAGGGGATCCTTTACGTTGCCGATACGTATAACCACAAGATAAAGCGGCTTTACCCGAAGACCAGGGCCTGCTACACCTGGCTCGGCTCGGGCGAGCCGGGCTGGGTGGACGGAGTGGGACGGGCGGCGCAGTTCGCCGAGCCGGGCGGCCTGAGCGTCGCCGCCGGCCGGGTTTTTATTGCCGATACGAACAACCACTGCATTCGGGCTGCCGACCTGACGACGGGTGAGGTCACGACTCTCAACCTGCGCTTTTAAGGGCCTGGCTGGACGGCCGGAAGGGGCGGAATGTGAAGGCTGAGGCTAACCTCCGGGCCGGGCGCTACACCGTTCGGATCACCAGCCCTGACAAGGTCCTTTTCCCCGATGTCGGGGTCACCAAGCTGGAGCTGGCCAGGTATTACCTTGGCGTCGGACCGTTGATGGTCCGGTACCTGAAGGGCCGGCCGATCCTGGTTCAGCGGTTTCCGGACGGCATCGACCGGCCCGGCTTTATCCAGCAGGAAGCTCCTGACCACGTTCCACCCTGGGTCCGGCGTGTGACCGTCCCGAAGGTGGGCGGCGGGTCAATCACCCATGCGACGGTTGACAACACCGCGTCCCTGGTCTACCTGGTCAACCTCAACACCGTTGCCGTCCACGCCTGGCTGAGCCGGTTCGACCGGCCCCGGCAGCCTGACCGGCTCATTTTCGACCTGGACCCGCCGGACGATGAGTTCGGTCCGGTCCGGGAGACTGCGCTGGCCCTGCGAAAGCTTCTGGATGACCTCGGCCTTCGGCCCCTCATTATGCTCACGGGGTCCCGGGGCGCCCACGTGACGGTTCCGATCCGGCGGGGGCCCGACTTTGACGAGGTCCGGCGGTTCGCCGACCAGGTCGCGGCCCGCCTGGTCGAGGCTTACCCTGACCTGGTGACAACTGAAGCCCGGGTTGAAGCCCGGGGCGGCCGGCTCTACATTGATACGCGCCGTAACGCCTACGGCCAGACGGCGGTAGCTCCCTACTCGGTGCGGGCCAAACCCGGCGCCCCCGTCGCGGTACCCATCGACTGGTCCGAGCTCGACGAGCCCGGGCTGACGTCCCGGCGCTATAATATCCGGGACATTCCGGCCAGACTTGCCCGGCGGGGCGACCCCTGGGCGGGGACAGGCCGGCACGCGGCTGACCTGCGGCGGGCCTGGGCGCGGCTTGCCCGGCCCGGCCGCTGATAAGTTCGACGACGGAGGTGACCCCGTGACCAGAGAAGTGATCCGACCGCCAAATGTGCACCCGGCGACCGGCTACTCCCACGCCTGGAAGGTCGGCAACACGATTTACGTCGCCGGGCAGGTCGCGGTCGACCGGGAAGGGCGGCTTGTTGGGCCCGGGGACTTCGAGGCCCAGGCGGTTCAGGTCTTTGAGAATTTAAAGGCCGTTCTTGAGGCGGCGGGGGCGGGCCTTGAGCACGTCGTAAAGACGACCGTTTTCCTGACCCACTTTGCCCACCGGGACAAGTTCCGGGAGGTTCGGGCCAGGTATTTTAAGGAGCCGTTCCCGGCAAGCACCCTCGTTTTCGTTGAGAGCCTGGCCCAGCCAGACTGGCTTATCGAGGTCGAGGCGATCGCCGTTGTCGACTGAAACTCCGGCCGGCCGGCTCAATTACTCGGTCCTCATCCGGGAGCTGCCTAGCGGGGAGCGGCCGCGGGAGCGGCTTCTGCGGCACGGTCCGGGCGGACTCAGCGACCACGAGCTGGTCGCGATCATCTGGCGGACCGGGACCCGTTCGGAGAGCGTCCTCGATCTGGCCCGGCGGGTGCTTGTCCGGTTTGGCGGGCTTGAGGGGCTGGCCCGGGCTAGCATCGGGGAGCTGGCCGCCGAGAAGGGCGTCGGGACCGTCAAAGCCGTCGAACTTAAGGCCGCCCTGGAGCTGGGCCGGCGGCTCGCTACCCTCCGGCCTTCCGAGCGGCCGGTGGTCAAGAGCCCGGAGGAGGTGGCCGGCCTGGTCATGGCGGAGATGGCGTGGCTTGCGCAGGAACAGCTTCGGGTCCTGCTCTTGAACTCCAAGAACCAGGTGATGGCGAATCGGCTCGTCTACCAGGGAAGCGTCAACGCGGCCCAGGTCAGGATCGGGGAGCTGTTTCGTGAAGCCGTCCGGGAGAACTGCCCGGCCATTATCATGGTGCATAATCACCCGTCGGGCGACCCGACGCCGTCGCCCGAGGACGTTCAGGTGACCCGGGCGGCCCTAGAAGCCGGCCGGCTCCTGGACATCGACGTGCTCGACCACGTCGTTATCGGCCACGCCAGGTTCTGTTCGATTCGGGAGCGGTACCCGGCTGTCTGGCGTGACGGCGCCGGGGGGCGCGCCCGCGGCCGTTAAATCAGGGCCTTCCATGCGCCCGGGTGCGCACTAAAATCCAGTGGGGAAGGAGGCTAAAGCACATGGCTCGGCCAATTACCAGGCGAGAATTTAATACCGGCCTTCTGGGCCTGATGGGAGCTGTGGCAGCCGGCTGCGTCCAGACGGGCACGCCGGCCGCGCCCGTTGGTCAGCAGTCCCCGGCGCCGCCGAAAGAGGTGAAGATCGGGGCCATCTGGCCGCTGACCGGTCCGACGGCCAGCATCGGCCTGGAGCTGCGGGCGGGCGTCGAGCTTGCCGTGGACGTTATTAACGGCAAGTACGACCTTGGAATGCCCCTGGCCCGGGAGGAGGGCCTGCCGAACCTGGGGGGCGCGAAGGTCACCGTGGCCTGGGCCGACCACGGGGGCGTTCCCGAAAAGGCGCAGGCCGAGGCCGAACGGCTCATCACCCAGGAAAAGGTGGTGGCTCTGGTTGGGGCTTACCAGAGTTCGGCGACCGCAACTTCTTCGCAGGTCGCCGAACGCCTGAGTGTGCCGTACGTCGCCCCCTATTCGTCGTCTCCCAGTCTGACCGAGCGGGGCTTTAAATGGTTTTTCCGGACCTGGCCCCACGACGGAATCTTTGGCAGGCACCTCTTTGACGTCCTCCGGGACCTTGAACGCACCAAGGGCATTAAGGTGAAGACCATCGGCATCGTTAACGAGAACACCCTCTGGGGGACAGACGTCAACAAGCTGACGAAACAGTTTGCGCAGGAATACGGTTACGAAGTCGTGGTCGAGGTTACTTACCAGGCAAACACTTCCGACGTGACCAGTGAGGTCCAGCGGCTCAAGGCCGCCAACCCCGATATCCTGATACAGGCATCGTACACGTCGGATGCGATTCTGTTCATGCGCACGTACAAACAGCTGGACTATGCGCCCCAGGCGATTCTTGCCCAGAACGCGGGCTTCGTCGACCCCGAATATCCAAAGACTCTCGGTAAAGACGGGGATTACGTCATAACGAGGGCTGGCTGGTCTGCCGACAGCTCCGAGAAGAAACCGATTGCCAAGGCCGTAGCGGAGCTTTACCGGAGCAAGACCGGCCGGGCCATGAATGACCTGGTTGCCGCCGCCTTTACAGGTACCATGGTCCTGGCCGATGCCATTAACCGGGCCGGGTCGGTGGAGCCCGAGGCGATCCGGCAGGCGCTCCTCCAGACGGATATTCCCGGTGACCAGGTGATCATGCCCTGGAAGGGCGTTAAGTTTGACCAGAAAACCAACCAGAATGTCTATGCCCAGGGTGTGGTTCTCCAGATTGTTGGCGGCCAGTATTACACAGTCTGGCCCTTCGACCTGGCAACCCGGGAGGTTATCTGGCCCATGCCGAAGTGGGGCCAGCGCTGAGGATCCGTGAAAGGAGCCGTGTCGATGGGCGAGGGCGTCTTGTTGAGCGACCAGGATCTGACGAGAATTACCAGGCTGCTGCCGGAAATTGGGGAGATCAGCGACCCCCGTCTGCGGGAGAAGGTTGCGGCCACCTGGCTTCGGCTCTGGAGCCTGAGCGGCTACGAGGACCTGACTGACGCCTTTTTTATGCCGGACATTCCGGATGTGTCGCTTATCGACCACACCCGCGCGGTGACCCGGAACGCCCTGGCCATAGCCAGGGTCCTGGAGGAGGTCCACGGGCTGCGAATAAACTACGACCGGCTGCTGGCTGCCGCCCTCCTCCACGATGCCTCCAAGTGCGTCGAGTACGAGCGCAAGCCTGATGGAACTTGCGGCCGGTCGGAGCTGGGCAAAAACCTGCCCCATTCGTACCTGGTGGTAGAGGTCGGCCGGCAGGTCGGCGTCCCCGACGACATCTGCCACCTGGTGGCGGCCCACTCGCCGACGTCGCCGGTTGTTCCCCGCTACGTTGAGGGGGCGATTCTGCTTCACGCCGACCTGACCGACCTGGACTGCCTGGCCTTTGTCCGGGGCCGGCTTACCGAACGTCTCAAGAAGGGCCAGCCGCCCCTCCACTACGCTGACCTGTTTGAAGGCTGGGGGCAGGGGTAGGGCTGGCCCGGCCGGGCAGGAACAGGCAGGGGGCGCCCGACAGAGCCTGTACCAGGCGCAGGGAGGAAATGGTGAACGCGGTCTTCGACGCGATCTGCCGGGAAGTTGAGGCCTGCAAGGACGAGCTTATCGAAACCCTTGTGAGCCTTGTGCGGATTCCGACCCAGACGCCTCCCGGCGAAAACTACGACCGGATTGTCGGGTTTCTCTTGCCCGAGTTCCGCCGGCTTGGCTTCAACGCCCGCCGGTACGACCTGCCGCCGGACATCTTCGAGGCCCGCTGCCGGCGGTATTACCCGGAACTGGTCGGAGTGCGGGCGAACCTGCTGGCGACCCTTAACTTTCCCGGCAGGCAGGGCATGGCTTTCTACTGTCACCTGGATACGGTTCCGGCCGGCGACCTGGACCACTGGAGTTTCCACCCGTTTGAGCCGGCTCTCCGCGACGGGTATGTCTGGGGTCGGGGTGCGGCCGACAGCAAGGCGGGCGCGGCCGCCATTTTGCAGGCCTTTCGGGTGCTCTATCGGCTGGGAATTGAGCCGGGGATAAGCCCGGTTGTGGCCCTGACCACCGATGAGGAGGTCGGCCCCTACACCGGCCTCATGTACACGGCCGATTCGGGCGTCTTCGACGGGTGCGAATGGTTCCACAGCTGTGACGGGATGGCCGATTCGGTCGGCATCGGCAGTCTCGGGGCCTTCACCTGGACCATTCGAATCCTGGGTCGGAGCGTGCATTCCGGGAGTTCATTTCTGGGCCTAAATCCCATCGAGCACAGCGTTGCCCTGCTCGAAGAGCTTTTAAAGACCAAACGCGAGGTCGAGGCCAGGCGAAGCGCCCTGCCGGCTGGGCCCGACGTCGTGCGGACCGGGGGGCGGCAGTATCTCGGACCTCTCCTTAACGTGACCATGGCCCGGGGCGGGGTCAAACACAACATCATCCCGCCGGCGTTTGTCCTCGAGGGTGACCGGCGGTTTATTCCCGAAGAGGACGAGGCCGCCTGCGTTCGGGAGCTGGAGGAGGCCATCGCCCGGGCGCGGCAACGGGACCCGGACCTTCAATGTGAACTCCGGGTGCGGCCCTTCTACCCGGCGTTCATGCGCCCGGCGGACGACCCGTGGGTCAGGGAAGTGTGCAGGCTGGTCAGCGCCGTTCGGGGCGTGCCGGTGGGGCCGGCAGGGGTTAATGGGTCAACGGACGTAGCCTATGTCGGGCGGGTCACCTCCCTTAAGGTCACCATCCACGGAGTCGCCCGCCACGGCGAGACCCGCAATCACGGGGTCGACGAGCGGTGCCGGGTGGACGACCTCATCGCCGTGACAAAAATCGTCGCCCTGCTGGCGGCCAGGGTCTGGTCCGAAGCGGGTTGACGCCGGCCAGAAGATATCCCCCAGGCGCCGGGCGGGCCGGTCCAACACCGGCATTGCTAGCCCCAGCCCCATTTGCTGAACTGTTCGAACGACCGGCGGTTCGTGCGGGTGATCTGGTTTTTTATCCGTTCTTTATACTGAATTTCAACCGAACCGCAACCGGCGCCCCGGACAATATTTCCGGGACCCACAAAGGGGGCCGGGAGTACGACTACCGTGCCGCGGCCGGAGAAAAAGCCCAGGTTGCGATCAGGCCGAACTGGTCGTCCGTGGGTCGCGGGTTCGCTCGCAACTGTCTGGGTGGGGAATGCCATCTGGGTTGGTCTTGGTAGCATGCTTGCCGGCGACCCGTGCGGGTGGGTAATAGGCCTGCTTAACGGGCCTGTTTTTGCCCTGGCCGTTAGTGCGGGCCTGGGTGGACTGGTCACCTATGCTGGCTGGTACTTGGTCGCCTCGTGGTTAAGTTCCCTGGTGGTGTCGGGAGCCTGGCGGAGGATGGAGCTCGAGGGTGCGCCATCCTTCGCCCCACCGGAGCCCAGGTGTCGGGTGTGCGGGCAGACGCATGCCGGCGGACTCCGCGGTTGCTTTGGGGCTGGACCAGGGCAACCCGAAACCCGGGCGGAGGCACCGAAGGAAACAGTGTTTGAAGGCACACGTGTCTCGGGGAAGCCCTAGCTTACCCGGCGGAGGCCGGTTGCTCCTGCTGCCGGGTTGACGACTGCCCGGCCCGCCTGGCCGGTTACCGACGTTTGCAGGGGGGATGACTTAGCCGGTATACTTAATGTTGGCGCCGGAGCCCCAGGCAATGCCGGCCGGGGTAGCTCAGGTGGTAGAGCAGCGGACTGAAAATCCGCGTGTCGGCGGTTCGACTCCGCCCCCCGGCACAAAGTATCGGGCCTTGAGGCCCAGAAACCTACAAGATATAGTAGCCGGACAAGCCATTCGGGCTTGTCCGGCTGTTGTTTTGGTGGTTTATTGGTGGCTTATCAAGAGGGCCTCCGAGAGCCTTTCCGCCGCCCGCCGTTGCAGGTCCGGCAGCACGTGGCTGTAGGGTCTGTAGCGTAAGGCTTATGTGACTGTGGCCCAGCCGCTCCTGGACAACCCGGGGGTTTACCCCGTCCTTGAGCAGAAGGGAGGCATGGGTGTGCCTGAGGTCGTGGAACCGGATGGCCGGCAGGCCCGCCCGCTGGACGATGGCCTTGAGGGCCCGGCGGATGTCGCCGGGGTGTATGGGCCGGCCCGCGGCCGTGGCAAACACCAGCCCGTTATCTTCCCAGTCCGGGCCGGCCTTAAGCCGGGCCTCGAGCTGGGCGACCCGGTGTTCCTTGAGGACCGAAAGGGCCAGGGGCGGCAGGATGACCTTGCGCCGGCCCGCCGCAGACTTGGGCTCCCCCTCGACCCACCGGCCCCGGACCCGGTAGAGGCCCCGGCGGACGTGGACGGCCCCGGCCTCAAAGTCCACGTCCTCCCACTTCAGCCCCAGCAGCTCCCCGAGCCGCATCCCCGTGGAGAGCGCCAGCACAAACAGCGGGTAGTAGTCGTAGTCCCGTGCCGCCTCCAGGAACCGGCGGGCCTCCTCGGGCGAGAGGAAGTGAACCGCCTCCGGGCGCCGGTCGGGCCTGGGGGCCTTCACCCGGTCGGCCGGGCTTGCCACCAGCAGGCCCCAGTCCACGGCCTGGGCAAGGGCCTTATGCAGGATGGCGTGGATGAGCTGGACGGTCCGGCGGGAAAGGCCCTCGTCCAGCTTGCGGGTGTAGAGGGCCTGGATGTCGGCGGGCTTAAGGGCCTGCAGCCTGATGGAACCGAGGATGGGGACGATGTGGTTGCGGACGTACTGCTCGTACTGCCGGTAGGTCGGGGGTCGGACCGAGGGCCGGGCGCCGTTTTCAAGCCAGAAGGCCAGGTATTCGGCCACGGTCAGCTTTGACGGCTCGGGCAGAAGCCCCCGGGCGGCCTGGACCCGGACTTCAGCCAGCCAGGTCAGGGCCTCCTTCCGGGTCTCGAAGTAGGCTCGGTGCCGGACCCCGTCAACCATCACCTCGGCCCGCCACCTGCCGCCGACCTGGTAAACCGTGCCTTCGCCGTGACCGCGCTTTTTAGCCATCAGCTTTCACCTCCACTCAACCCACTGGCCCTCGAGCTCATATTCATCCCTCACCACAAGCCGAACCTTACCCTCGTCTACTTTCAACCCAATCCACCAGCCTTCAAACTCATACCCAAACTCGCCCGTAACTTTGTCGTGAAAGATGGACTCTTTGACTGCCGCTTCGATTCGAAAGGCGGGCGGCAAGTCCTGGTGGTGATAAAACCAGCGTTCGAGCCGGCCTAAAGCTTTGAGGCAATTTTCTAAATCGGGAAACCGGCCGAAAACCTTACCGTCAATCGTTATCAGATACCCGGCTTTTGCGGCTGCTATCTCAAACATCTCGCAACCTCCCGAAACGGGGAGCCGGGCTCATCAACCCGGCCCCCCGGTTCCCGTCATCCGAACAGGGCCGCCGCCAGGTCCGCCTCCCGCCAGTAGCGGGCGTCGGTCTCGGCCTGGGCCGCATCCGCCGCATCCCGGCAGGCCTGGCAGGCCGTGTAGAGGCCTTCAATCCGGCCGCCGCAGAACGGGCAGCGGACCTCGCCGAGCCAGTAGAGCACCGCACAGATATGCTTGCAGGCCAGGCGGTCGCCCCGCTTGGCGAAGTCGGGGCATTCGCAGGTCCAGCGGCGGCCGTCGTGCTCGACGATGTACATGGCGCCCGAGTCGCCGATGACCCCGAAGAGGGTCCGGCCGACCCGGAGGCCGTCGCCCCGCTGCCGGTAGGGGAACCGAATCCGGCCCCGCAGGTAGAGGTCGATGCCCCGGGAAAGCCGCTCCTCCTGAAGGACCGCCAGCCGATTGCCGCTAACCTTGTTAACCAACCGTGCCATTGTTCAACCTCCTGCCTCAAGTTTCGCTTTATTATAGCGTTATAGCACAGCCGTTGTCAAGGGGTCCGGCCGAGTTTTCCACAACTTTTTAGCGTTAGGGCTTGACGAACAGGGTGGGGGGTTGTTATGATGGGTACGGGATGGTCAGTCTCTCGGAAGCCGCAAGGGCTCTGGCAAAGAGCCGCCGCCCCCGCAGGCTTGTCTGCCCCGTTTGTGGGGTTGAGTTTGAGGGGGTTGGCCGGCGGAAATACTGCTCGCCCCGCTGTAAGTTCCGGGCCCAGTGGCGCCGCTATTTCGCCCGGCATGCCGAGGAGCGCCGGGCCCGGCAGCGGGAACGGTACCGGCAAAAGAAAGCCGCATCGGGGGCCGGGGACTCACAGGCCTGACCCGCCGCCTGACGGGGTCAAGCCTCCTGCCTCAAGTTTCACCCCGGCCCCCGTCCACGCTCACGGGCCGGGGCAGCTTGTGAATGAGTGAGGCCCGCCAGTATTGTGCGCCAACCAGCCCCGGCCCCCGGCCGTCAACCTATAAGAGCGTCAACGCCTGGGTTTTGCGTGCCGCTTTACACAACAAACACATCCTCTCACCGCTATCCGTTACAAAATCCGCCCCGCAACTTACACACTTTTTGAACTCCATACCTCGGCCGAAAGCCCGCTCCAGATAACCGTCGCTTTCGGAGCTTAAAATCCACCGCAAAAGTGACCTGGCTATCGGCCGCAGGTTCGGGTTGCGTTTTATGAGCATATGTGCCCGCCGCATTATCTCGTGAAAATCTTTTCGGGGCGGAAGTTGCCGGATGCTGAAGCCCATCGCCTCGATAAACGGCCAGTAGTGCTGGGGGACGGGGCGGTGCAGGGCGTAGCACCAGGCCAGCTCAGCCGCCTCCCGCTCGGCATCGTCATCCGGCTCCGGAGACCGGTGGCCTTCGAGGATGGCCAGTTCGGGTTGAGGCAGCTTCAGGAGAGCCGGGATTTCGTCGGTGAGCCGCTCAAGCAGGTGCTGCCGCTCCGCCGGGGTCATGGTCTTCACCGCTACCTCCCAGGCCGCCTCCCCGGCCGGTATCCGACCGATGGGTCCCAGGAGCCCGGTGATTTCGGGGTAGTCAAGCTTTGCTGCCAGGGCAAGGATACAGCCAGCCTCAGCTGGGGGCGGTGTGGGGTTGAGGAGGGCCATCACCTCAGCCTTGCGCTCCAGCAGAGTCCGGGCCAGGGCCTCGTACTGCCTGGGGCAGCGGACCTTCAGTTTGCCGCCCTCAGCCCAAACCCCGATGCCCAGGCGTCGGGCCTCAGCCAGCAGGTCAGCTACGCTCTTCATCCGGCTCACCCCTCCAGCTCCAGGATGTCCTCCGACTCGAGTTCTGGCCAGAACAAAGCCGCAAACCCCTGTCCGCGGACGTCCGCGCTGTCCGCACCCGGGCGCTTACCCGCGGACGGTGCGGACGGTGCGGACGGTGCGGACGGCCTTTCACGTTTTTGTTCTTGTTGGATGAGGATTAGCCGCTGGCGCTGTCTGCCGGCTCGGGTGAACTCGATATGGACCCCGGCAGCCCGCCGCAGTTCTGGCGCCAGCCGCCGCAGACGCACGGCCAGCGCTGCCGGTGTTCTCGGCCACGAGCGGTCGGCGCTGGATTCGAGCCTGGCCAACAGCTCCGCTGCCGTGCCCCTCCACCCGCCCTGGGCAGCCAGGTCTACGACGGCGGTAGCCAGCGGGTCATCGAAGACGGCGGCGGCCAGCTCATCTCGCTGCTCCCCGTAGGCCGACAGAAATGCCCCACGGGGCCAGGGCAGCGCCCCTGCCTCCTCAGCCGCCACCACCCACCTCGCAAAATCCGCCATCCGCGGCAGGCCGTCGAGGGGAGCCCGGTCCCAGTACCGCAGGGTGGCCGAGACTGCCTCTAGCAGTGCGCCGAGGATGCGGGGGCGGACTGCTTCGAACCGCCGACCCAGCGTGGCCTCGTCCACGGGACTTTCCAATCGCCAAAGCTCGACCCGCAGCGCCCGGTCCCGGAAATCGGGTTCACCGAGACTGTCAGCAATGGTGGTGATAACGGCCGGCCGCCGGACTCGGAGAAGGACCTCGTCCCGGTCCGTGTAGAGTCGGCGGGCAGCAAAAGCTCCGCCCGTGGCCAGGACGCACAGGCCGTCACTCAGCCAACCGGTCAGGGTCGACACGTTGTCAAAAGCTACGACCCAGCTGTTGGCGGCGGCGATAAAAAGCTCATGCTCGGCTCGGGGTGGACGGCGCAGACCGGCCTCACACGGGTCCACCACAGCCCGCAGCAGCCGGGCCAGGGTTGATTTGCCGGTACCCTGCTCCCCCGTAAGCAGCAGGACGGGATATGGCCCCTCCGGGTGAAGAGCCCCCAGGAGCCAGGCGACCACCAATCGGAATTCGGCCTCGCCAGCGTTGACGAAGGGCCGAAGTTCAGCAAGGCTGCCGTCCCGAACCGGTTCGGGCAGGGGTAGAAGGCCTGGAGGCCTCCAGAAGTAAACGGGCGACTCACTCAGCAACCGCCAGCCGCCCGGAGTTACTTCCACGACCCGCCAGCGCGCGTCTCCCAGATCCAGGTAGATGTGGCCGCCGATACCGGCGACCCGCACATAAACCGGGCGGCAGGGCCCGCCAAAAACCGCCCGGGCCTCGAGCACCTCAAGGGCGTCCTGAACCGCCTGGCTGCCGGGCGGACGACCGGCCTGGCGGTAAAACTGCTCGGCCAGCCAGGACCTGAAAGCCCGGCTGCGCAGCGGGAAAACCTCACGGTGGTTCCCGACCGGAACAGCCGCCCAGGCGTCCCCAGCCGGGTCGTGGAAAAGTTCGACTGCGGCCGCCTCGGCCAGCTCGACCAGAACGGTTGCAGCGCTCCGCCGCCCCGACTGGTCCTCACCAGCCCTATCTGCCTCAACCGGCCCGGTCGACAGCCCAAGCCAGTTCCAGAGGGCCCGAGCAGCCGCATCGCTCAAACCCAAAATTTCCTTGAGTTTCGGGAACCCGGTAATCGCCCGGTCCACGGCCCGCTCATATGTGTCCTGGACCGCTTCGAGTCTGTTTGCTAGTTCGGGGTCTCCAGTGGCAGCACAGACGGCCCGGACAAAGCTGGAAACCTCCTCTTCAGACCACCCCGCCCTGTAAAGCGCCCCGGCCAGGGCCAGAGCTGCGTTGTGCCTGCGCCGCTCCCACCACCTGCGGGCCAGGAGGGCGGCAGCCGCCACACGCTGAACCGCCCGGAGCAGGTCAGCGGCCTCGACCCGTGCGGGCTCACCGAACTCGTACCATACGTAATGTTCGCCCGACGGATGTTTGGACGGCGGCACAACAGTTTGGAGGGCCCCAAAACTCCCATCACCCCGCTCCGCCCCATCGGCCCGCAGTTCGACCAGACAACTACCACCGTCGGGGTCGATGAACCGCACGGCGCGGGCACCAGGGGCTACGTAAAAACGATGGCTCCGGGGCGTCGACGGCCGGCCGCTCACAAGCCCGGTCGGCGGAAGCAGATAGTCGGCGGCCCGAATAGCCTCGGGGCAGTCAAGGTCCACATCAACCAGGCCGCCGGACCGGCTGCCCAGGACGATACCGATGTTGTCGCCCGGCTCGAAATCCTCAGGCCAGTAGACCCGGTCCGGCCAGTCGGGGTCGCGGGGCCCCTTCGAACCCGCCGGCACCCGGACCACCCTCCAGCCTCTGGCCAAGTATGCGGCAGCTGCTTGCGTGGTAGTTGTAAAATGCTGGTGGCCGAAGCTCACGGAAAACCTCCTCGACCTCGCTTTTTTCGGCTCCCCGCCGGCCCGCCCGCCGGCGGAATCTTTTACTGGGCGTCCTGGATCGTCTCCCGACCCGGGCGGTAGACTCGCCGGATGAAAGCTTCAACGTCCGGCTGCGGGAAACGGACAGTATCACCGACGCGCAGGTGCCCGATTTCTCCGCGCTTGGCCAATTTGTAAACGACGCCGACGTCCACGCCGAGGAGTTGGGCCACCTCTTTCGCCGTAAGCGCTTTCTCAAACATCCTCGACACCTCCAACATCGCTGTTTTCATTAACGGCTTTAACATCCCTGGGCGGTAATGTGCCCAGTATTCATTCACATTGCCCGAGGCGCGGGCTGGGGGCGCAGGGGAAGATAATGCTCGGGCCGCTATGGGGCAATCATGGGGGAATCGTGGGGGAAAACTACGTCAACACCATCCGCTACAGCCGTCAGGTAAGCCAATATCTTGGGGCTACGTCCGCTACAGACACAATATCTAGTGGGTAAACGGTTCCGCTTCAGACTGAAAATCCGCGTGTCGGCGGTTCGACTCCGCCCCCCGGCACAAAATATCGGGCCTTGAGGCCCAGAAACCTACAAGATATAGTAGCCGGACAAGCCATTCGGGCTTGTCCGGCTGTTGTTTTGGTGGTTTATTGCTGGCTTATCAAGAGGGCCTCCGAAAGCCTTTCCGCCGCCCGCCGTTGCAGGTCGGTCCGGCAGCACGTGGGAGTACACCTGCAGGGTCAGGCTCACCGTCGAGTGCCCCAGCCGCTCCTGGACAACCCGGGGGTTTACCCCGTCCTTGAGCAGAAGGGAGGCATGGGTGTGCCTGAGGTCGTGGAACCGGATAGGCGGCAGGCCCGCCCGACTCAAGACGGCCTTGAGCTCCCGATGGATGTTGGCCGGGTGGATCGGCCGCCCGCTCGCCGTCGAAAAGACCAGGTCGCCGAACTCCTGGTGCCAGTCGGGACCGGCCTTAAGCCGCTGCTCGAGCTGGGCCTTCCGGTATTCCCGCAGCATCACGAGGACCGGCGCCGGGAGCACAACCTTGCGCTTCCCGGCCGCAGATCTGGGCTCGCTTTCAACCCACTGTCCCCGCATCCGGTAGAAGATCGGCCGGACGTAGACGGCCCCGGCCTCCAGGTCGACGTCGTCCCAGCGAAGGCCGGTAATCTCGGCCATCCGCAGGCCGGTGCAGACCGCTACCACGAAGAGCGGGTAATAGGCCGAAGCCCGGGCGGCCTCGAGGAAGCGGCGAACCTCCTCCGGGCTTAAAGGCCGGGCCCCCGACCCGGCTATTTTCGGCGGGTCGACCCGGTCGGCCGGGTTGAAGACGATCAGGCCCCACTTGACGGCCTGCTCCAGGGCGCGGTGCAGGACGGCGTGGATTATCCTGACCGACCTGGGCGCAAGCCCCCGGTCGAGCCGCTCCTTGTAGAACGCCTGGATATCCGGGGCCTTCAGGGCCTGCAGCCGGATGTTCCCGAGCCCCGGGATGATGTGATTCCGCACATACTGCTCGTACTGCCGGTAAGTGGGCGGCCTCACCGACGGCCTGGCCGAGACCTCGAGCCAGCGGCGCATGAACCCGGCAACGTGACCCCCTCGGGCAGGGGCAGCAGGCCCCGCCCGGCGTCGGCCCGGAGCTGGGCCAGCCACTCCTGGGCCTCCCGCTTCGTCTCGAAGTAGCGGACCAGCTTCCAGGATCCCAGGCGGAACTCGGCCCGGTATTTGTCCCGGTCCCCGGCCCGGTAGACGGTCCCTTCGCCTTTTCCGCGGCGCTTCGGCATCCGATTGACCTCCCGTGTCAGTTTCTCCGCTCCGACCGGCTCCGGGATGGCCTCAGCCCCTCCGACCTGCGGGCAACTTCTCCCCGGTTGCATCCGCTCGCAGGGGTCCAGGGCGATTCCCGGGGCCCCGGCGCACCATTTCAGGGCGTCCGTGGCCGCTCGCCGAAGGCGATGACGTCCCCGACCTGAATCCCGCCCGCGGCCCTGAGGCCCGCCGACCCGAAGTCCTCTTTGACAACAACCCGCCCGTCCGGAAGCCGGCAGGTAAGCTGAGCCAGGACCACCACCTGGGGCCGCCTGTCCGGGCCGGAAATCACCTGCCCGTCCTTAACCTCGAAGTCCCGGTCCCGACCGAAGGCCAGATTGAGCTCGCGGAGCACCCGGGCCCCATCGACATAAGCCAGCTTCTGGCCGCCCGGACTGACCCGGTATCTTATACCAGTTCGCATGGTATGATTCGGCAATCAAGCGGGCAGCGAAAGTTTGACCCGACCCGGGTCGGCCGCAAGTGCTTTGCGCAACTGCTCAGTAGCCTCGACGGCCAATCTGCCGCCTTAGCTCCACCCGATTGAGCCCGAAGGTTCACCGTCGGAACAGTGCAGTCGTATGACCTGGGGCGGCCTCGACCGCCACCGCAGCCGGTCAGCCAGACGTGCCGAACGGGGCCGTCTGAGCCGGCGGCATCCCATCAGCCCGGACGGCGCCGAACACCGGCATCGGCCGCAGAACAGTCTGCTCAGTCCCACCCCAAGCTCAACCGCCTCAGCCGACCTGGGCGGCATGCCCGGCAAGTCTGGCCGGCCGCTGCCGAGCCGGCAGCCGCAGGCCCCCACGCTGGCGCCAGACCACCCTTGCGGTACCAGGCAACCCAATGGAGACTCCGACAATGCCTGCTGCCTCAGGAATCCGTCTGCCAGGGCTTGCGGACATTGCGCTCAGCTACTCCTCAACGGTCTCATGCCAGTGAATAGCCGGCTTTCGTCCGCCCATGGCCGTAACCTCCTCACCCGGGATTGCGGCCAGGTATACACCTTCTCCGAAGTATGCTCCAGGAACTGGTATAAGGCGGGAAGGGAGCCCCTTCAACGACCTTTTGCTCTGGCTTGGGGGCAAGCTCGGGATATCGAGCGAACGGGACAAGCAGGGCGCTGTTGCGCCCGATGCGGGGTTTTCTAAGGCTGCTGAACTACGAGGTCGCCCGGGAACTGCTGGAGTCCCGCCAGCCACCTGCTTGACGCCAAAGTTATGGGTAATCTCCTGCTGATACAAACTGTTGACAAACCAGAGGCCCGGTCCCTATAATTGCATTGACCAGCGTTACAGAACGGCGTTCAATAGTATTGAACAAGACGACCACGCGAAACCCCCGTCCGGCGGGCACGGTCCGGTCGGTCGCCCGGGCCCTGGCTATCCTCTCGGCCTTCGACCCGGAGCGGCCCGAACTCGGGGTGACCGAACTGGCCAACCGAACCGGCCTGCCCAAAAGCGTCGTTCACCTCCTGGCCTCGACCCTTTACCAGGCCGGCTTTCTCGACCGCAATCCCTTCACCGGCAGGTACCGTATCGGTCTGAAGGCCTTCGAGGTGGGCAGTCTCTACCTGCGGGGCAATCTACTGGAGCGCGAGGCCCTGCCGGTTCTGCAAACCCTGGTGACCACTTACGGCTGCAACGGCTACCTGGGCATCCTTGACCGGGGTGAGGTCGTCTACCTGGCCATTGTCGAAAATCCAGGCCCCCTGCGGATACACGTTCAGGTGGGGTCCCGGACGTATGCCCACACTACGGCTCTGGGCAAGGCGCTCCTGGCCAGCCTCCCGCCCGAAACGCTGGACGCCTGGCTCTCCACCCATTCGCTGCCGGCCCTGACGCCCAGGACGATAACCGACCCGGAACGTCTTCGGGCCGACCTGGCCGAGGTTCGCCGCCGGGGCTATTCCCTTGCCCTGGATGAGAACATTCCCGGTATTGGGGCGGTGGGTGCCGCCCTGCGGGACCGCAGTGGCGAGGCCGTCGCGGCGATAAGCCTGGCGTTCCTGAGTCACCTCGTTGACGAGGCAGGTATTGAGGCGATGGGCCGGGCCGTGAAGGACGCGGCGGCGGCCATTTCCGTCCGGCTTGGGGCCGGGAGCACCCCCAGATGAAGGCCGGTCTTCTGGTTCTGGGTCAGTATCTTCCGGACCGGCTGGTAACTATTGCCCGGCTGGCTGAGGAGCTCGGCTACGACTATTTCTGGTTTGCTGACGAAAAGTTTTACTGGGACCCCTGGGTCGGCCTCACCCTGGTGGCCGCCAACACCCGCCGGATCCGGGTAGGTCCGGGGGTCACCGAGCCCTATGCCCGTCACCCGGCCCTGACGGCTATGGCCGCCGCAAGCCTTGCCTGCGTCGCCCCCGGCCGGACCGTTCTGGGCATCGGCGCCGGCGGACCCGGTTTCCCCGAACTGGGTGTGGAGCGGGTGAGCCCGGCCACGGCTATCCCCGAGGCGGTGGAGCTTATCCGGCGGTTGCTGGCCGGCGAGCGGGTCGATTACCAGGGCCGGGTCATCCGGTTCCGGAACGGTCGGCTGCAGGTGCTGCCGCCCGAACCGGTCCCCATCTTTGTCGCGGCGCGCGGCCCCCGGATGATTGAGGCGGCGGCACGGGTTGGGGACGGCGTTATCATCGCCCCCTACGCCTCGCCCCAGGGGGTAGCCTATGCCCGGGGCCTTATCGAAAAGGCTTTGAGGGCCGCCGGGCGCAGTCGGTCGGAGCTCCAGGTTGCCCTTCGGGTCGACCTGGCCATTGCCCGCAACCGGTCGGAAGCCCTTGAGGCCGCCCGGTACTGGGTCGCCCTGCCCCTCTGGGTAAGTTACCCGAACTGGTCCTACCTTAAGCCGCTGGGCGACCTGGCCGTCCCCGGGGCCGCCCGGGAGCTTATCGCCCGCCGGGACTACAGCCTGCTCCCGCAAATAGCCAGCCATCTGTCCGAAACTTTTGTGTCGGAGCTGGCCGTAGCCGGGACGCCGGAAGAGGTCGGGGAGCGCTTTCGGGCCATTGCCCGGCAGGGAGTTGACCAGATCATTATCCACCCGGTGCCGACCGGGGACTTCAGCCTGGAAGACACCATCCGGTACTTTGCCTGCGAAATTCTCGATTCATTGAGGGGAGAAGCCTGATGCGATTCGGCATCGGCCTGCCGACCTGCACCGAAGGCCTCATGTACCCCGTTCCCTTTGCCGATTTTCCTGAGGTGGTGGAGCTGGCGCAGGAGGCCGAGGCCCTGGGCTACTACGCGGTGATGGGCAATGACCACTTCACGACGCCCCGGTACGTGCGCCGGTCCTTCGACCGGCCGCCCCGGTTTTACGAGCCCCTCATAACCTACGCCTACCTGGCGGCCAGGACCGAGCGGATAAAGCTGATGACCGGTGTTCTGGTCCTGCCGATGCGGGAGCCGGTCCTGCTGGCCAAACAGGTGGCCACGCTGGACCTGGCCAGCAAGGGGCGGGTTATCCTCGGGGTCGGCGTCGGCGCCTACCGGGAGGAGCTGGAGGCGGTCTTTCCGGACCGGCGCCGGCTCCGGCGCGGCGAGCTGGCCGACGAAATGATCCCGGCCCTCCGGGCACTGTTTACCCAGCGGGCGGCGTCATTTACCGGTCGTTACGTCCGGTTCGAGGACGTCGAGCTTTTTCCCAAGCCGGTTCAGGACCCGCTCCCCCTTTATGCCGCCGGCAACGCCCCGGAAGCCGCCCGCCGGGCGGGCCGCTACTGCGAAGGCTGGATCCCGGCGGTGCTCTCGCCGGACGAGGTCCGGCAGCGGCTGGAAATCGTCCGGGAAGGGGCCCGGCAGGCCGGACGGGACCTGACCGGATTTGACGTTGCGCCCCAGCTGGTTGTGGCCATTGGTTCCACACCCGAGCAGGCCCGGGAGAGGCTGAGGGGCTCACAGCTCTTTGAGCACCTGGTCTCCCTTCAGCGCTCGACCCTCCGGGGGCAGGACCTGGCCCGGGTCGAGGAGCGGTGCCTGGTGGGGACACCCGACCAGATTTGCCGCCAGGTGGAGGCCTACCGGGCGGCCGGGGTGACCCACCTTTCGGGTTTGCTCTTCGCGGCGGATACCCTCGCCGAATTTCGGGAACAGATGCGGCTTTTTGGGCGGGAGGTTGTCGCGGCCTTTGCCCGAGACCGGGCCGGAGGAAGCCAATGACGGGCATCTTCGGACCCCACCGGGGGGAGGCCGGGCCCGTCCTTAACCGGGACCGGGCCCTGGCCCTCCTGGAGCGGGCAGGTCTTGATGGTCTCATCGCAACGACGCCGGAAAACGTCTTTTACCTGAGCGGCTTTTGCGGCTTCTCCGGACGGATCCTGCGCGGGGTGCATGCCCTGGCCCTCTGGCTGGCCCGGGAGCCCGAGCGGCCGGCGGTGGTTGTCCCCCGCTCAGACCTGGACATGGTCGTCCAGTTCGGTACGGCCGGCGCAGAAGTTCGGCCCTACGGGGTCTTTTTCGTTGAGGTCCCGGCCGGAAGCGGGGAGCAATGGGCAGACCGGCTGCTTGTTGAGCCGGCCGAGCCGGCGGCGTTCATCGATGTCGTCCGGGGCGTCCTGCAGGACCTGGTGCGGCCGGGAGAGCGCATAGGCCTGGATGAGGCCGGCCTGCCGGCGGGTCTGGTCGAGTCTCTGCGGGCAGACCTGGGTCCTGGGCGGCTTCTGCCGGCCGGCGACCTGATCCGCCGGGTCCGGGCGGTGAAAACCCCGGAAGAGGTCCGCCGGCTCCAGCGGGCGGCCGAAATCGCCGAGGCTGCGGTGGCCGATGCCCTGGCAGCCGTCCGGGAAGGAATGAGCGAGTGGGAGCTGGCCGCCGAATTCAACTCGGCCGTTCTGCGGCGGGGCGGCTGGCCGGGGTTTTCGGTCATCGCCTTCGGTCCCCGGACCGCCTACCCCAATGCCGTGCCCGCCCCAGAAGTCCGGCTCCGGCGGGGAGATATCATCCGGTTCGACGTCGGCTGCATTTACCAGGGCTACTGCTCCGATATCTCCCGAACGGCCGTCTTCGGGGAACCGGACTTGCGGGTAAGGGAGCGGTTCCGGGCAATTGTCGCCGGCGAGCAGGCCGCCCTGGAGCGCTGTCGGCCCGGCGTGGCGGCCGCCGAGGTCTTTGAGACTGCGGTTGCGGCCACCCGCCAGGCAGGCATTCCCGGCTACCGCCGCCACCACGTCGGCCACGGCGTCGGGCTGGAGTATTACGACCTGCCGCTGCTGGCTCCCGGGCAGGCTATGCCGCTCGAGGCCGGAATGGTGCTTGAGGTCGAAACCCCGTACTACGAGCTGGGCTTCGGCGGCCTGCAGGTCGAAGACACCGTGCTGGTCTGCCCGGACGGTCCGGTGCTCTTTACCAGGCCGCAGGCTGACCTCATTATCGCCGGAGTTTAACCCCGATGGGAAAGGTGGTGGCGTTGCGCTGTATCCGGTGCGGCCGGGACTACCCGCCGGAGGACCGGTTCACGGGTTGCGAGGTGTGCCGGGCTCAGGGCCTGGCCGCAAACCTGGCCCCAGAATACGAGCCGGTGAACCCAGCTGGGCTCAGCCGGGGGTTTGACCGGGCAGGTCCCGGGCTGGGCAGGTTTGCGGCGCTGCTTCCGGTCGAGGAGCCGGTGAGCCTGGGGGAAGGTGCCACTCCCCTCCTCCACGCTCCCCGGCTCGGGGCCCGCCTGGGGATTGACGGCCTCTATCTTAAAGACGAAGGCCGGAACCCCACCGGGTCTTTTAAGGACCGGATGGCGGCGGTGGTCGTTGCCCGGGCTAGAGACCGGGGCGCCGGTACGGTAACCATTGCTTCGTCGGGCAACGGCGGGGCGGCACTGGCCGCTTATGCGGCCCGGGCCGGCCTGCGGTGCGTGGTCTTCACCCTGGCCGGGGCGCCACCGGCCATGCTGGCCCAGATGCAGAGCTATGGCGCCCGGCTGGTGGCAACGGAGCGGCCGGCTGACCGCTGGCAGCTGATGGCCTACGCGGTCGAGAGGTGGGGCTGGTACCCGGCGAGCAACTACATGAGTCCACCTGTCGGAAGCAACCCGTACGGGATAGAGGGCTACAAGACCATCGCCTATGAAATCGCGCAGGATCTCGGCTGGCGGGCACCGGACCACGTCGTCGTCCCCACCTGCTACGGTGACGGCCTCTGGGGCATAGTTCGGGGTTTTGGCGAGCTGGTCCGGTTCGGGCTCATTGACCGGATGCCGCGGGTTCATGCCGCCGAGGTCTTCGGCTCCCTTAAGACGGCCCTGGACGCGGGCCGGGAAGAGCCGGCCGCCGTCCCGGGCCGCCCGACCGTGGCCATCTCCATCGGTACCCCCGTTTCCACCTACCAGGCGCTGGCAGCCCTGCGGGCGGCCGGCGGGTCGGCGGAGGCCGTCGGGGATGACCGGGAGATTCTTCAGGCTCAGCGGGAGCTCGCCGGGGCCGAAGGCCTCTACGCCGAGCCGTCGGCGGCGGTGGCCGTGGCGGCGGCCGGGCGGCTCCGGGCCCGGGGCATCATCCGGCCTGGTGAAACGGTCGTTTGTATCCTTACCGCGACCGGTCTTAAGCAGCCCGAGCCTCTGGCCGGGGAGCTGGGGCCGGTTCCGGTTATCGGTCCGGACCCTGGGAGGCTGGCGGAAATTTTCGGCGAAAGGAGGTAGCAGGTCGGTGTTAACCCGGCGTGACTTTCTGCGACTTTCGGGACTTGGGCTCGCCGCCGTGGCGGTCGGTTGCGCCGGCCAGCAGCCGGCGGCCCCATCGGGCCAGCCGGCAAGGGGCGGCCGGCTGACCATCGGGATCGGTTCGATTCCCCCCAGCATGGACCCGCATGTCGACAGCACCGCGAACTCCCTCCCCTGCTACGCTCAGCTTTTTGAAAAGCTTGTCGCCGCCGATGAGAAGGGCAATATTGTGCCGGTGCTGGCGGAATCCTGGAGGTCCGTATCGGAAACCGTCTGGGAGTTCAAGCTGCGGTCGGGGGTGAAATTCCACAATGGGCAGGAGCTCACGGCCGAGGACGTGAAGTTCTCCATCGAGCGGGTCCTTGACCCGAAGACGACCTCGCCCTGGCGGGGCCGGGTCGACCGGATCAGCCGGGTGGAGGCGGTGGACAGTTTAACGGTCCGGGTCGAAACTTCCGGGCCGTTTTCGCCCCTGCTTCAGGGTCTGTCGGTCGTGGACATCATCCCGGCCCGGTACTTCCAGGATGTGGGCCCCCAGGGCTTCGCGACGGCCCCGGTCGGCACCGGACCCTTCGTCTTCAAGGAGTGGGTCCGGCAGGAGCGGCTGGTGGTGACGGCCAACGGGAGCTACTGGCGGGGTCGGCCGGCCCTGGATGAGGTCGTCTTCCGGGCGATTCCGGCCGATGCCAGCCGCATCGTCGCCCTCGAGGCGGGGGATGTGGATGTGGCCCTGCTCATCCCGCCCGACCAGGTCGACCGGCTCCGCAGCCGGGGATTCCAGATCAGGTCGGTCAATCTCGGCCAGGGGTTGGTGGTCAACCTGCGCCAGACGCCGGGCACACCCCTGGCCAGCCGCCAGGTCCGGCAGGCCCTCAACTACGCCGTGGATAAAAACATGATCCTGGAAAAACTTTTGCTGGGTTACGGGCGGGTGCTGGACGGCCAGGTGGTCGGCCCCGACTGTTTCGGGTACAATCCTGACCTCAAGCCGTACCCGTACGACCCGGCCCGGGCCCGGGCGCTCCTGGCCGAGGCCGGTTACGGGGGCGGCTTTGAAGTCACCTTCCACGGCACCGTTGGCCGGTACACCAAAGACAAGGAGATCGAGGAAGCCGTCATCGGCCAGCTGGCCGAGGTCGGGGTGAAGGCGAACCTGCAGATTCTGGAGGCCGGCGTCTTCATCCAGAGCTTCCTGGGGGCCACCATCGGGCCCATGTTCATCTGGGCCTGGCAGTACCTGCCGGCAATGGACGCCGACCTGCCCCTCAACTTCTTCCGGTCGGACAGCGTCGCCAAACTGATGGCCCAGCCCCGGTTCGACGAACTTATCGACCGGGAGCGCCGGGCCTTCGATACCGAGGCCCGCCGGCGCATCCTGCAGGAGGCCAACGCCTACCTGCGGGACGACCCGCCCTGCATCTTTCTGGTCCAGACGCCGGGCGTTTACGCCGTGAAACCCACGGTTGACGGCTTCAGCTGGCAGCCGACTTATCTATTCGACCTGACCAAGGTGACCGTTCGGCAGGGCTGAGGGGACCAGCAATGGTTGCGTACCTGGGGCGGCGGCTTGTGGACCTGGTGGTAACTCTCTGGGGGATATCGACCATCCTTTTTGTTGTCCTGCGCCTCTCGGGAGACCCGGTTGCCCTGATGGTTACCGAAACAACCACGCCGGAGCAGATTGCCGAGATCCGCCACCTCCTTGGCTTTGACGAGCCCCTCTGGAAACAATACATCCGGTTCCTGGGCCAGGCCGTGACCGGCGACTTCGGCCAGTCCCTGCGCTATTTCAAGCCGGCGGCAACGGTGGTTTTAGAGACCCTGCCGGCGACCCTCCAGCTCACGGCCCTGGCCCTCGGCCTTTCGGCCGCGGTTTCGCTGCCTCTGGGCGTGCTGGCCGCCGTCCGCCGGGATTCCTGGCTCGACGGGCTGATCGGATTATTCACGGTGGTCGGGCAGGCGATTCCGTTCTACTGGCTCGGCATCATCTTCATTCTGGTTTTTGCCGTCTGGCTTCGGGTCCTGCCGTCGGGTGGGAGCGGTGGAGTCGCGCACCTGGTGCTGCCGGCTGCCACCCTGGCGACCTATTCGGCCGCCCGGCTCACCCAGCTGGTCCGGGCCGGAACGGCCGAGGTGCTTTACGAGGACTACATCCGGACGGCCCGGGCGAAGGGCCTGCACGAGCTTGTGGTGCTGGCCCGCCACGCCCTGCCCAATGCCCTCATTCCGGTCATTACGGTCCTGGGCATGGAATTCGGAATTCTGGCCGGCGGGGCCGTGATAACCGAGACGATTTTCGCCTGGCCGGGGATGGGAAGGCTCGTCGTGCAAGGGGTTATCGGCCGGGACTACCCCGTGGTTCAGGCCGCCGTGTTTTTCGTCGCGGCGTTTGTGGTTCTTTGCAACCTGCTTGCTGACCTGATTTGCAGCTGGGTAGACCCGAGGGTTCGCGCCCGGTGAAGGCGGCGACGTTGACTGTCCAGATGGGCGTCAGACGGCCGGCGGCGAAGTCGAGGCTGACCGGCCTGCGGATTCGGACAGCCGCAGGGCTGGCCTTAATCGGGTTTATCGTGCTGGCGGCCGCGGTGGGGCCGGTCCTCAGCCCCCATGACCCTCTTCGCCAGGACCTGGGACGCCGGCTTCAGCCCCCGGCCTGGGTCGCCGGCGGCGACCCTGCCCATCCGCTGGGGACCGACCAGCTCGGCCGGGATGTGCTGGCCCGGCTCCTTTACGGCGCCCGGACCTCCCTGACGGTGGGTTTAGGCGCCGTGGTTATCTCGGGCACGGCCGGAACCCTGCTCGGACTCGCCGCCGGGTACTTCGGGGGGCTCGCCGACCGGGTCATAATGCGGCTGGCCGACATCCAGTTCAGCTTCCCCTTCATCTTGCTGGTTATAACCCTTATTGCCGTTCTGGGACCGGGTCTGCCGAGCGTCATTTTGGCCCTGTCGGTGGGCGGCTGGGCGACCTACGCCCGGGTGGTTCGGGCGCAGGTGCTGGCCCTTAAGGGCCGGGAATTCGTGGAGGCGGCCCGTTGCCTGGGCGCCAGGAGTTTTGAAATTCTGGGCAGACACATTTTCCCGGGAACCGTTGGCCCACTCTCGGTCATCGGCACTTACTCGGTTGGACAGATGATGGTGTTTGCGGCGGCCCTGGACTTCCTGGGCCTGGGCGTCCAGCCCCCAACCCCGGCCTGGGGGGGCATGCTGGCCGACGGCCTGGTTTATCTGGACAGCGCCTGGTGGCTTAACCTGTTTCCCGGAGTTGCCCTGGTGGTGACGGTCCTGGGCCTCAACCTGGTCGGTGACGCCATCCGGGCCGCGGCCGACCCGAGACTGCGGCGCAACTTCTGACCGGCGGAGACGCAAGCTGTGCTCGAAATCGCGACCGGAATTGCTCACGGGCGGAACCGGGCACCAACGGGCAACCTCTTTTTCCGGTCGCGAAGTCTTCGGTGAGGAGGCGCACGATGGGATTTGCGGCTGGCTTGAGTCTTACCTGGCTTGGGCACGCCACGTTTCTGGTCCAGTCGCCCGGCGGCAGGCGGGTCCTGATTGACCCGTGGGTCATGAACAACCCGGCCTGTCCCGAAAACTTAAAGCGCATCGACCGGCTGGATTTGATGCTCATTACCCACGGGCATTTTGACCACATCGGCGACGCCGTCGAAATCGCCCGGCAGACCGGCTGCAAGGTCATTGGCATCTTCGAGACGTGCCACTGGCTTCAGGGGAAGGGGGTTCAAAACACCTCGCCCATGAACAAGGGTGGAACCCAGGAGGTCGACGGCATCCGGGTGACCATGGTTCATGCCGTCCACAGCTGTGGGATTTTAGACGGCGACCAGATCATCTACGGGGGCGAGGCCTGCGGCTACGTGGTCACCTTCGAAAACGGCTTTAAGCTTTACCATGCTGGGGACACGGCGGTCTTTAAGGATATGGAGCTCATCGGCAAGCTCTACGGGCCGGACCTGGCCCTTTTGCCCATCGGTGACCACTTCACCATGTCGCCCCGGGAAGCGGCCGAGGCCATCCGGATGCTGGGGGTGAAGGCCGTAATCCCGATGCATTTCGGGACGTTCCCGGTGCTCACCGGGACCCCGGCCGCCCTGCGGGAGCTTACGTCGGATATACCGGGCCTCGAAATCATCGAGCTTAAGCCCGGCCAGAGTCTGGCAGGCTAGGGTCGGCAGAAAAGGAGGCCAGGCATGCCCGCTGAAATCCTGACCGAGACGGTGGAGTTTCCTGTCAACGGGGGTACCTGTCCGGGCTATCTGGCACGGCCGGCCGAGGGCACCCACCCGGGGGTGGTGGTGATCCAGGAGTGGTGGGGGCTGGAAGAGCACATCAAGGATGTCGCCCGCCGTTTTGCCCGGGAGGGTTTCGTCGCCCTGGCCCCGGACCTCTACCACGGCCGGGTAACCAGCGAGCCGGACGAGGCCCGGAAGCTGGCGATGGAACTTGACCGGGAGCGGGCCATCACCGAGATCCGCCGGGCCGTCGCCTACCTGAAGGCCCATCCCGCCGTGGGGCCGAAAAAGGTGGGTGTGATCGGCTTCTGCATGGGGGGAGGGCTGGCCCTGCTGACGGCAATCCACGAGCCCGACCTGGACGCGGCCGTCGTGTTCTACGGCCGGAACCCGGACCCCATCGACCTGGTTGCCCAAATCCGTTGCCCACTTCTTGGCATCTACGGGGAGGCCGACCAGGGCATCCCCCCGAGCGAGGTGGAGAGGCTGGGCGAGGCCCTGAGGCGCCACGGCAAGCAGTTCGAACTTCACATCTACCCGGCGGCCCCCCACGCCTTCTTCAACGACACCCGGCCTCACATCTACCGGCCCGAAGCCGCGGCCGATGCCTGGGCCAAGACGCTGGCCTTCTTCCGCCGGCACCTGGTCGGCGAGCCGGCCGCAGTCTAGGCGGAGACCAGCTCAAGCAGGGTCGCTTCGGGCGGACAGCCCAGCCGAAAGGGGAGGCTCCGGGAACTGCCGAGGCCCGGGCTGATATGGATATATCCGGTCCGGGTCGGCAGGAGACCGCCGGCGTCGCCGGCGGGGCGGCGGGCTCCGATGGCAATCGCCCCGATGAGCGGCAGCCGGATCTGGCCGCCGTGAGTGTGGCCGGCCAGAACCAGGGGAATGCCGGCGGCCTCCGCGGCCGGCAAGATCGTGGGGCTGTGGGCCAGGAGGACCCGGAATTCGTCTGCCGGCACTCCGGTCAGCGCCCGAGCCAGGTCATCGAAGCCCAGGTGGTTGTCGTCGACCCCAATAACCCAGAAGCGGGTCCCATTGAAGGTCAGCGGGCAGGCCTCATTCATCAGCAGGCGGGTATCGCTGGCGGCCAGGAGGCGGCCCACGTGGGGCAAACCCGTGGTGCTGATTAGGTCGGGGTCCCGGTCCTCGATGCCGGTGAGGGAAAAGCGGACGGTCCGGAGGACCGAGAACACTCGCCGCCCGCCGCGGCGGAAGCGGTCGTGGTTGCCGAGGACCGCAAACTTCCCCAGAGGGGCCCGGAACCGACCGACCACTTCGGCGGCCAGCCGGGCTTCGGCCTCATCGTCGGCATCCACAAAGTCGCCGGTCATCGCGATAACCTCGGCCTCCACGGCGGCAAACCTCAGGATGGCCTTCAGCCGGCGCCAGTCATCCCGGGTGATGTGGAAGTCCGAGAGATGGAGGATCCGGAGGCCGTTCAGGGCCGGCGGGAGCCCCCTCAACGGCACCGTCCGGCGGCGCAGTCGGAAACGGTAGGGCTCGATACGCGTCGAATACAAGATGGTCGAAAGTCCCGCCGCGGCTGCTACCCCCAGGGCAACAGCCGGCCCGACCAGTTCACCGCGTAGTGCCCGCTCCACTGCTCCGACGCCTTGCTATTGATCATACCAGACCGGTCCCCGAGTCCGGTCACCAATTAACTGTTTTGTTGGTGTCTAGCGATGTATGCTACCCTCAACCCGATGGGGAAAACCGCCCTCCAGCCCGACAAGTCCGCCGGTTGTTCGGCCGGCTGGGCTACTTTTGACCAGCTTGAGGCCGCGGCCCGGGCCTATCCGGCGTGCCGGGATATCCCGGCGATTCTGACCCGGGCCGGAAATCGGCTGGTCAGCTCGGCTGCCCTGGGAATTTACGGCGAAGCCGCTCTGCTCGGTCGCGGTGCGGGAAGGGTGGCGCGGGCGGGGCCTTGGCGCGTCCTTAGTCCGGGCCGCCCTCAACTTTAGCCGGGGTCGGGGCGTGAAGGACTTCTACCTGCTCACCGAGCCGGCCACGGTCTTCTTCGCCCGGTTCGGCTTTCGGGTTATTCCCAGGTCAGCCGTCCCGGCGCCGGTACCGGCTTCGGCGGAATTTCCGGGCGCGTGCCCCGAAACCGCCACTGTCATGAGCCTGTCAGGAGGTTGCCGTGATTAACGAGGATCCCTGGAGGGTTAAACTTACCGTTGCCAAGGTATACGGCCGGGTGGCCCGCTCGGCGGCAGAAAAGTCGGCCTCCAGCAAATCGGACGGCGGCTGTTGCCGTCCGCCTGAAGACCTGCGTGGCGTGCCGGCGGAAGCTGTGGTCAGCTTTCGGGGCTGCGGAAACCCGGTGGCCATCGCCGACCTGCGCCCCGGCCAGGTGGTTCTTGATCTGGGGTCGGGGGGCGGACTGGACGCCATTCTGGCCGCCCGGCAGGTGGGACCGGCCGGGGCAGTTTACGGCCTTGACCTCTCGGCCAAGATGACCCGCCTGGCCCGGCGAAATGCGCTCGCGGCGGGCGCTAAGAACGCCGCCTTCATCCGGGGCGACCTGGAGGCGATTCCCCTCCGGGAGGGCTCGGTGGACGTGATAATCTCCAACTGCGTCATTAACCTGACCCCGGACAAGGTCCAGGCTCTTGTCGAGGCCTTCCGGGTCCTCAGGCCCGGCGGCCGACTGGCGGTGTCCGATATCGTGGTCGACCCGGACCTGGCCGGTCTTCCGCTCGGAGAAGAGGCAATTCGGTCGGCCCTGAGCTGGGCGGGGTGTATTGCCGGGGCCCTGACGACCGGCCAGTACCGGACCTTCCTGGAGGCCGCCGGCTTTGAGGCTGTGAATATCCGGATCAACTACCGGTACTCGCCCCCGGACCTGCAGGCAGAGATGCCGGCGGTACTGCGCCGCCTGCCGCCCCACGTTATCGAGGACCTGGCGGGCCGGTTTGCAAGCGCCACGATTACGGCGTATAAACCCCTTTGAGGTGACCGGAAGCCGGCGGGCGTACCTGCTGGGGCCGGTTCTGGCCCTGGCCCTCCTGCCCTCAAATCTGGTGGCCGCGGCAGTACCCCTGCTGATGGCGGAATGGGATGCCGGGGCGGCCGCCGTAGGCTGGGTATTTTCGGCCTATCAGGTCGGGTACATCATCGGCGTCGTCTTTCTCCTGCCCCTGACCGACCGGGTCCGGACCGGAGTTGTGATCACCGCTTGTGCGGCCGTCACTTCAACCGCCTTTGTTCTCTTTCCGGTCCTGGCCCACGATATCGTGAGCGCCAGCGCCCTCAGGATGCTCGCCGGCCTCGGCCTGGCCGGCATTTACATGCCGGGCGTCCGCGTCGTCGCCGGGGCGGTCCCGGCCCGGAGCCGGGGTTTCGCCGTGGGCGCCTACGTTTCGGCCTTTTACCTGGGGGCGGCTGTCTCCCTGTGGCTTACCGGCCTGCTCCTGCCCCATACCGGCTGGCGGGGGGCAGGCCTCGGAATGGGGGTCGTTTCAGCCCTGGCCGTACCGGTCGCCTGGTTCGCAACCCGCTCGGCCGGCGCCCCGCCGGGGGGCCGGTCCCGCCTCGACCCGTCCGTCCTCCGGACCCCGGGGGTCCTCCGGGTGATCCTGGGCTACACCGGCCACTCGTGGGAGCTCTACGTTTTCCGGGGCTGGCTCGCAGCTTACCTGGCCGCTGTTCTTTCCGCCCAGGGTCTTGAGCGAACGGCCGCGGCGTCGGGGGGAAGCCAGTGGGCGGCCCTGATGTCGGGTCTGGGAACCCTGGGGGTCTGGCTCGGCGGCTGGCTTTCGGACCGATTCGGCCGGGGACGGACCGCCCTCGGGGTGGCCGCGGCCAGCGGCCTGCTCTCGCTGGTCTTCGGTTTTCTGGGGACCGGGCCGTGGGGCTTGCTCCTGGCGGCCGGCATGGTCTATGGCCTTCTCATATCCGCCGACTCGGCCATTTATTCGACCTCAATCACCGAACTTGCGCCCCCCGACCGGCTCGGCTCGGCCCAGGCCCTCCAGGCCCTGTGCGGGTTCGGGGCAACCGTCATTGCGCCGGTAGCGGCCGGCCTGGCCCTGGACATCGGACTGGGCTGGCCTGGGGTCTTCATTCTCGGGGGCACCTTCGGGCTCGGGCTGGCAACTTTCCTCCTCCCCCTTGCCCGAACCCACCACGACAAACCCGCTAAGGAGGTACCATGAAGGCACGTCCCGCCACGCCGGCCGATGCGGCGGCCATCGCCCGCATCTACAACGAGGGCATTGAGGACCGGGTTGCGACCTTCGAGACCCGGCTCCGAACGCCTGACGATATCCTCCGCTGGTTTGACGGCATCCACCCCATCGTGGTTGTCGAAGCCGAAGACGGCCAAGTCATCGCCTTTGCTTCGACCTCCACTTACCGTCCGCGGGAGTGTTACGCCGGAATCGCCGAATTCTCGGTCTACGTCGCCCGGGAAGCCCGGGGTCGGGGGGCCGGCAAACTTGCCATGACCGCCCTCATCGAAGCGGCCGAGCGTGCCGGCTTCTGGAAGCTGGTTTCCCGGGTCTTCCCGGAGAACATGGCCAGCCGGGCGCTCTTGAAATCACTGGGTTTCCGGGAGGTCGGGGTCTATGAAAAGCACGGTAAGCTCGACGGCGTGTGGCGGGACGTTGTCATCGTTGAGAGGCTCATCCCTTCCAACCTGAAGTGATATAATAGGGTCGGACGCGGAAGTAGCTCAGCTGGCAGAGCGTCTCCTTGCCAAGGAGAAGGTCGCGGGTTCGAATCCCGTCTTCCGCTCCAGCCGGACCGGCTCACAGCCGGTCCGGTTCTGTTTCGCCGAAATCTCCGGCCGCCAGCTTTAAAATAGCGGCGTAAGCTTCCTCGTAAGCTCGCTGGGCCAGGGCCGGACTGAGCCGGCCCCGGCGGACGGCCGCCTCCAGGTCGTCGGCGTCGACAATGCGCAGGGTGCCGTCCGGCATCCGCACGATGTCCAGCTCCAGGTCCACGTAAAGGGCACGGTCCGGAAAGACCTCCACCGGGGTGTTCAGGTTCACCACCTCCCCGATGAAGGTCCCATCCTCCCGGTAGTAGAGCCGGCGGGCCCACCACCTCCCCGCCGGCAGGACGACCAGGCCCCAGTCTCCCGGCAGGATCGGCTCGTCTAAGCTGTCAAAGACCCGGCCGGGCCGGAACCTGCGGCGAACAATCAGATACTCCTCCCCGACCCGGTCCACCATTCCCCGCAGGTGGACCACCTGCCCGCCGGCCTTGAGGTGGACAATCGTAAACTCGCGGCCCGGCTCGAGCCGGGACCAGACAAGCTCCCGCTCCAGCCGCCGGTAGACCCGGGCGCCTTCGGCCAGGTCGGTCAGCTCCGGCGGCTCAATGCCCAGGGTCCGGAGGCGGTAGTAGCCGGGCACTGTGGGGACATACCTGGCCCTGAGGCCGTCAAAGTACTGCTTGACCGGCTGAGTAAAAAAGGCCGCGTGGCCCGCCTCGGCCCTCCAGAAGAGGGCAAAGGGCAGCCTCCGGCGCAGGGTCCGAACGACCCGGCTCAGAGCCTCCGGCCCACCCCGGATAATGACTCCCTGGCGGTCCGGCAGGTCGTCAACCCGGGCGTCCGCCGGTCCGGGATGCTCGGGCAGGCCGAACCGCTGCCGGGTGGCCGGTGAGGGGCGGGCGATGGTGAAGCCGGCGGCCAGCAGAAGGGCCGTCAGGGGCGTCGTGTAGATGCCCCGGACCTCGACGCTAATCCGGCTTTCGGAACGCAACGCCCCGGATCCGGATGGTGCGCCCATCGATAACTGCCTCGGCCCCGAGGATTTCGCCGGCCAGCCAGCAGGCCGTTTCCAGGTGGTCGGTTACCTGGGGGACAATATACCGGGTTTCGCCGTCGGCCAGGGCCCCGAAGAGCACCAGCTGGTCGGCCAGGTGGCGGTCCACCGTTGCCCCCGAGCGGAGGTCGGCCAGGAGCGTCTCGGCCACGTAATCGCCGATTTCTTCAGAGCTTCGCCGAAGCTCGCCGGAGCGGTCGGCCCCGAAAATGCAGCCGGTATCGGTCTCGGCGAAGACGGCCAGCCCTGCCCCGGCCTGGGCAGCCGACTCGTCGTAGACGACCTCGATTTCGGCATCGAGGCCGGCGCTTTTCAACCGCGCCCGACACCGGGCCGCCATCCGGTCCGAGACCCGGCGCGACCGGAGGTGGGACGAGACCGCCAGCCCCCAGACCCGCACGACCCGGCCGGGTTCCAGCAGGCTCAGGGGCCTAAGCGGCGGTCGGGCCGGCCAGACCCGCAGTTCGATGAGGCCGCCCCCGCTGGGCACGTAACCCGGCCGCAGGACCTCAAGCTCGGCCCGGACCCCCATCCGGCCCAGGAGCGTAAGGAGCACGTATTTAAAGTGATAGGCTGAGGGGGCGAAGTCCTGGAATGTCCCGCCCCGAATTCTGAAGACGGTGGGCCCATCCGCGAAGGCCGCCACCGGCAGCACGGTATAGGCCACCAGGGTGGCCGACCCCGCGCCCAGGTCGAAGAAGTATTCGCCCCCGGAAATCCGGCCCGACGGTTCAAAGTCGAAGGCTCTGGCGCCCACGGCTGCCCCCCGGAGCCGGCCGCCGGTGAGTCGGGCCACCGCCTCGACGGCGCCGAGGTGCTGCTGGCGCAGGCCGGGATTCTTGCGGGCGGCCCGAACATTGTAAATGTGGAGCGGCCGACCCAGAAGCCCGGCCAGGGCCACGGCCGTTCGGACGATGGTGCCGCTGCCGGACCCCTGGGCGCCGTCAATGACGATGCGGTCCGAGGTTGCCAGATGTCCCCCTCCACCCATCCCCGGCCTATTTTACCCCGCCGGGCCCCGCCTCAAAGATTGCTCCCAGAAACCCCAGAATAATCTGGCAGGCGACCAGTGCCGTGTTGCCGCCCGGTACGTCCAGCATGGGGTTGAGCTCGACCAGGTCGAATCCGACGATCCGGTGGCGGGCCGCCAGGGCCTCCAGGATATCCCGCAGTTCGGCGTATGAGAAGCCATCCGGTTCGGCCGAGGCGCACCCCGGAACCAGGGGCAGGTCCAGAACGTCCAGGTCGATGGTGACGTACAGGGGCCGGTCGGCAGGCACCTCGGCCGCAATGGCCGCCGGGCCGAGGGCGGCCGCTTCCCAGCGGGTAATGACCCGGTTGCCCCGGGCCAGGGAGTCTTCAAGGTCCGATTCGGAGACCCGCAGGCTCCGGATGCCGACCTGGAATATGCGGCCGACGTGGGCCATCTCCCCGACGAGCCGCATGGGATTGCCGTTGCCGTAGCGGACGCCCTGGGCAACCGGCCGGTAGTCGAGGTGGGCGTCCAGCTGGACCACGTGCACCGGCCCGGTAATGCCCGCCACGACCGCCGACGTGACGGCGTGGTCGCCGCCCAGCACCACCGGCAGGACGCCCTGCCCGCGAATTGCCCGCACCGCCGCCGTTATGTTCTTGAACGTGAGCTCCGGCGTCCCGTGGACAACGTCGACGTCCCCGGCGTCCACAAGGCGGACGTCAGCCAGACGACGCCGTCCCACCCGGACGTCGTAGATGCCCCGCTGGGCCTGGGCAGTCCCGAATCCAGCGAACCTGACCGACTGCTCCCTGATGGCCCGGGGTCCGAACCGGGCCCCCGGCTTCCAGGGTGAACCCTCGTCGTAAGGTGCCCCCAGGACGGCCACGTCGGCGTCGAGGCGGCTCAGGTCGGGGGCCAGCGGGGCCCGGAGAAAGGTTGGTATGCCGGTGAAGGGAAGGTTAATCGCGTCCACGGCTTCTGTTCCTTTCAGACGTTTCGGAGGGTCGGGTCCAGGACGTCCCGGACCCAGTCCCCGATCCGGTTGACAGCCATCGTGGTTAGCATCAGGACGATGCCGGGGAAGACCGAGACCCACCAGCGGCCGATAATTAAATATTCCCGGCCCTCGCCGATCATCTGGCCCCACGAAGGCGTCGGCGGCTGGACACCCAGCCCCAGAAACGAAAGGGTCGACTCCAGGACGATGGTCCGGGCCAGGTCCAGGGTAGCGACCACGATGAGGGGTGAAAGGGTATTCGGCAGGAGGTGGCGGAACAGAATCCGAAGGTCGCTGCCGCCCAGGGCCCGGACGGCCTCGATAAACTCTTTCTGTTTGAGGCTCAGAACCTGGGCCCGGGCGATCCGGGCGTAGGTCACCCAGCCGCTCAAGCCGACTACCAGAATCAGGTTCTCAAGGCTCGGTCCCAGGACCGCAACGACCGCAATGGCCAGGAGCACCAGGGGAAAGGCCAGCTGGATGTCGGCCACGGTCATGATCACCTCGTCGGCGACCCGGCCGGCATACCCGGCTATCAGACCGAGCAGGCTGCCCAGCAGACCCCCAATGATCACGGCTGTGAAGCCCACGAGCAGCGAAATCCGCGACCCGAAGAGAATTCGGGAGAGGATGTCGCGGCCAAGCTGGTCGGTTCCCAGGAGAGCCCCGGTCGTGCCGCCCAGCCAGGAGGGAGCGTCCAGCCGACCCCGGAGGCTCTGGCGGTAGGGGTCGGCCGGGGCCAGGTAATCGGCCAAAACAGCCGAGAGGATGAGGACCAGCAGAAAGCCCATAAAAAACATTACCGGCAGGGGCACCCGGGCAATCCGGCGGCGTGCAGGCCGACGGGGTAATGCGACCTCGGCGCGGAGGGCCGGCTCGGTACCCATCAGGGGCTACTCATACCGGATTCTCGGGTCAAGCACGGCGTAAAGGATATCCACGGCCAGGTTGACCCCGACAAACGCCACCGCCGCCAGAAAGACGGTGGCCTGAACCACCGGATAATCCCGGTTGAAGATGGACTGGATGGCCAGCCGGCCGATGCCCGGCCAGGCGAAGATGGTCTCGGTGACCACCGCCCCGCCCAGCAGGGTTCCGAACTGGAGACCCATGATGGTCACCACCGGAATGAGGGCATTCCGAAAGCCGTGCCGGAGGACCACGGTGGCTTCCCGGAGCCCCTTGGCCCGGGCGGTCCGAACGTAGTCCTGCGAAAGGACTTCAAGCATGGCCGAACGGGTCAGCCGGGCGATGGATGCCATGGCGAAGGCCCCCAGGGTCACTGCGGGCATGACCAGGTGGGCCGGCGTCCCAGTCCCACCGATGGGAAGCAGGGGGAACCACACCGCAAAAATGAGCAGGAGCAGGATGCCCAGGAAAAACGTCGGCACCGACTGGCCCAGGAGGGCCAGGAGCATTCCCAGGTGGTCGTAAAGGCTGTACCGACGGACGGCCGCAAGGATGCCCACCGGAACCGCCACAATAACGGCCAGGGCGAAGGCGGTCACCGCGAGCTGGATGGTGGCAGGGATCCGCTCCAGGGCGACGGCCAGAGCCGGCTGGCGGAAATGGATCGACTGGCCGAAGTCACCCCGCACCGCGTTCCGGAGAAAGACCAGGTACTGGACCCAGAGGGGCTGGTCGAGGCCCATCTCACGCCGGACCCGGAAAACCTCGGCCGTGGGCGCATCGGGCGGCAGAATGAGGACAATGGGATCGCCCGAAAGGCGCATGACAATAAAGACGATGGTCGAGATTCCCCAGAGGACCACGACGGTCCGCAAAAGCCGGCGTACGAGAAAGGCCCGCAGGGCTGACTCCTTCTGAAAATCGGGTTTTGCAGTTGCAGTTTAGGGAAGCCGGGGGCGACCGTCAAGCCGGGGCGCCGACACCTGCGCGGCCGGGGTGTGGTCGCCGGCCGTCCGGCTGGCAAAGACCAGGTCCAGGGGATCCCCCCGGCGGACGACGTAGGCCGGAATCCCGGCCGCGGCCAGAGCGCCGAGGGCTACCAGCGGGCTGTGGTAAGCCCCGAAACTGGTGGCATCCAGCAGGACGGCCACCGGACGGACGCCCCGCCTGACCTGCAGGGTCAGGCTCTCGACCCAGGCGTCGCTTCCCGAGGGGGTGATGACCACCAGGGTCGTGTTCCGCCCGAACCGGGCCGACTCGGTCAGGATCTGTTCGGCCAGGGGTACCCGGCCGAGGGCCCGGACCACGGCCAGGGTCTCGAGGATCTTCAGCAGCTGCCGGACACCCCGGTCCGTGGGGACGACCTCATGGGATTGACCGAAGGCGATGAGACCCACCGACCAGTTCCGGTCAAGGAGAGCCTTGGCCACCGAGCCCGCCAGGGTCACGCCGTACTCTTCGGTGGATTCCGGCCCAAGGCCGGCCTGCACCGCCGCCTGCAGGTCCAGCAGAACCCAGACGTCGCTGAGCGGGTCAAGCTCGAACTCCTTGACGGCCAGCCGGCCCAGGCGGGCCGTGGTCGGCCAGTGGATCCGGTTGTAGCTGTCGCCGGGCTGGTAATCCCGCACCCCGGCGGCAACCGGGGTGACCTGGTGAGTCCGGCGGCGGGTGCGCACCTCGCCGGAAAGCTCCCCGCCCGGGAGGTCGAACTCCCGGAGCTGCACCACCTGGGGGTAAACGACCAGGGTCTGGGGCTCGCCGAGGGTCAGCTCCCTGGGGAAGAGGCCGAAGGGGTCGCTGGTGCGGACAACGATGGGCCCCAGGTTGAACCGGCCCCGCTGCCGGCAGACCGTTTCAACCCGCCAGGCCCGGTGGGCGCCGGAAAGAAGGCCGAAGGCCTGGCTGAGCTGGTGGCCGGGAAGGTCGGAGAGGTCGTGGACCTCGACCCACGGCTTGGGAAGGGGTCCGGTATTGCGGACGGTCAGCCGCTCGACAAGCCGCTCCCCAACCTGGGCCCGGGTCGTGCTCGTCGTCCGCTCAACCTCCAGCCACCGGATGTTTGCCCATGACCAGACGTACCCGATAATGAGAACAAAGGCAAGCACATAAGCCACCCGGTAGAGGAGGACGTAATTGAGGGCCAGCGCCGCCAGGACGGCGATGACCAGCAGGACGACAACGGTCCAGCTTCGCACGGTCAGACCCGACCTAACGGCCGACCCGGGCCCCCGGAACCGGCACCGATTCCAGGACCTCCTTCAGGATAGTCCGGGCGGTAACATTCCGGACCCGGGCCGACGGGTTGATGATGATCCGGTGGCCGAGGACGTGGGGAGCCAGGAACTTGACGTCGTCGGGCAGGACGTAGTCCCGGCCCCGCAGGAGGGCCAGGGCCTGGCCGGTCCGCTGGAGGCCGAGTGAGCCCCGGGGTGACGCCCCAAGGTAGACGTCGGGGTGCTTCCGGGTTGCCTCGACAATGGAAACGATATACTGCTTGACCAGCGGGTCGACGTAAACTTCTTTAACGCGCTCCTGGAGTTCGAGCAGCTCTTCCGTATCGACGACCTGGCCGATCTCATCGATGGGATGAACGTGCTGCTGGCGGTCCAGGATCTTTATTTCATCCGCGCGGCTGGGATAGCCCAGTGAGATCCGCATCAAGAACCGGTCAAGCTGGGCTTCTGGAAGGGGAAAGGTTCCCTCATACTCGATGGGGTTCTGAGTGGCCATCACCAGAAAGGGCTGGGGCATCGGGTAGGTCCGGCCGTCCACGGTGACCTGCCGCTCTTCCATGCACTCCAGCAGGGCGGCCTGGGTCCGGGGCGTTGCCCGGTTGATCTCATCGGCCAGGACGATCTGGGCCATAACCGGACCGGGCCGGAACTCGAACTCGCCCGTCTTCTGGTTGTAGACCGACACACCCGTTATATCCGACGGGAGGAGGTCAGGGGTGAACTGGATGCGCCTGAAACTGCAGCCCAGGGACTTCGCAATGGCCTTGGCCAGGACCGTCTTGCCAACCCCGGGGACGTCTTCAATGAGCAGGTGCCCCTGACACATCAGGGCAATAATCGCCAGCTCGACTTCCTGGTCCTTACCGATTATGACCTTCTTAACGTTCGCCAGCACGCGTTCGGCAATTCCAGGGTTCCCGTCGGCCACCGCCGTCGATCTCCTTTCCGGGCCTCTTAACAGGCGGGTTATGCTTACCGGATTATAGCAAACTACGGTTCGCCATACGCAAGCCGTCTGTTCGGCGAACGGCTACCTGAACCGCCCTCGGCTCGGCGCAAGACCCGCTCATCAACCTCCTCTTCGGCCAGCAGACTTCTCAGCTCGAAAAGCTGGTCCCGGATGAGGGCGGCCCGTTCGAACTCCAGCGCCCGGGCCGCCGCCTTCATCTCCGCCTCCAGCTCCTTCACCATCCGGTAAAGCTCGTCCCTGGGTATCCGGTCCCGAACCCGGTACTCGGGACCGGACTCGGCGACCAGCCGGAGCCGGTCGGTGAGGTCCCGGACCGCCTTGCGGATGCTCTGGGGCGTGATGCCGTGCCGCTGGTTGTAGGCAAGCTGGATCCGGCGCCGCCGCTCGGTTTCTTCGATGGCTTTCCGCATCGACTCCGTGATGGTATCGGCGTACATGATGACCTTGCCGTCGACGTGCCGGGCGGCCCGGCCCATGATCTGGATGAGGGCGGGGTAGGACCGCAGGTAGCCCTCCTTATCGGCATCGAGGATGGCCACCAGGCTCACCTCGGGCAGGTCGAGCCCCTCCCGCAGGAGGTTGATCCCGACAATGACGTCGTAAACGCCCAGACGCAGGTCCCGCAGAATTTGGACCCGCTCGATGGTCTCAATGTCCGAATGCAGGTAGTGGGTCTTGATGCCGACCTCTTTGAGATAGTCGGCCAGGTCCTCGGCCATCCGCTTCGTCAGGGTCGTGACCAGCGTCCGTTCGCCCCGCCGGACCCGCTCCCGGATTTCGTGGAGGAGGTCATCGATTTGACCGCGGGTCGGTCGGACCTCGACCTCGGGGTCAAGCAGGCCCGTCGGCCGGATTATCTGCTCGACCACCTGGCCGTAGTGCCGGCTCAGCTCCAGCTCGTATTCGTCCGGGGTGGCCGAGACGTAGATAACCTGGGGTATCCGCTCATTAAATTCTTCGAAGCTCAGCGGCCGGTTGTCCCGGGCCGAGGGGAGCCGGAAACCGTATTCGATGAGGCTGTCCTTCCGGCTCATCTCGCCGTGGTACATCCCCTTGAGCTGGGGGATGGTAATGTGGGACTCATCAATGAAGAGCAGAAAGTTATCCCCGTGGCGGTAGCGGAAGTAATCCAGGAGCGTCCAGGGCGGGCTTCCCGGGGGCCGGCCCGAGAGGTGCCGGGAGTAGTTCTCGATGCCCGGACAGTACCCGGCCTCCCGCAACATCTCCAGGTCGTATTTCGTGCGGGCCAGTAGGCGCGCCGCCTCCAGGAACCTGCCCGCCGACTCCAGCTCCCTGACCCTTTCGGCCAGCTCGGCCTCGATGGACGCGATGGCCGCCTGGAGCTTCTCCGCCCGGGTGACGAAGTGCTTGGCCGGGTAGACGGCCAGCTCGCGGTGGCGGACCAGGACCTCCCCGGTCAGGGGGTCGATTTCGGTTATCCGCACCACCGTATCCCAGTCGAACTCAATCCTGATGGCAGTCTCCTGGTAGGCCGGCCAGAGGTCGAGGGTATCGCCCCGCAGGCGGAACCGGCCCCGCCCCGGCTCGAAGTCGTTGCGCTCGTACTGCATCGCCACCAGGTGGCGGGCAACCTGCTGAGGCGTCCGGGTGTCCCCCACCCGCAGGTACATGACGAAGGATTCGTATTCCTCCGGGTCGCCGAGGCCGTAGATGCACGAGACCGACGCCACAACGATGACATCGTCCCGCTCCAGGACCGCCCGGGTTGCCGCATGGCGGAGCTTGTCGATTTCGTCGTTTATCTGGGCATCCTTCTCGATATACGTATCGGTCTCGGGCAGGTAGGCCTCAGGCTGATAGTAGTCGTAATAGGAGACAAAATACTCGACGGCGTTGTTCGGGAAAAACTCTTTAAACTCCGAATAAAGCTGGGCGGCTAAGGTCTTGTTGTGGGCAATGACCAGGGTCGGGCGGCCCACCCGGGCGATGACGTTGGCCATGGTGAAGGTTTTTCCCGACCCGGTTACCCCGAGCAGGGTCTGGTGCCTGTAACCACGCCGGATCCCTTCGACCAGGGCTTCGATGGCCTCGGGCTGGTCGCCCGTTGGCTGGAAGTCGGAAACGAGGGAAAAGCCCTTAGACATCCACCATCCATCTGAATTATACTCAGGGGCAGGTCATCCCCAGCGGAGGCAAACCGATGCGACCGAACCGGCTTAAGCAGTTGTGGCGGGAGGGCAAGCCGGCTTTGGGTGTCTGGGTCTCAACGGGCGACCCGTACGTCGTCGAGAGCCTGGGCCGGGCCGGCTTCGACTGGGTGCTCATCGACATGCAGCACGGGATGGGCATTGACGTCGGGCGGGCTGTTGCCTGCCTGCAGGCGCTGAGCGGCGCCGAGGCGGTCGCCCTGGTCCGGCTCCCCTGGAATCAGCCCGAGTACTTCCAGTGGGTGCTGGATGCCGGGGCCCAGGGGGTGCTGGTTCCCCTGGTAAACACGCCCGAAGACGCCCGGCGGGCCGTCCAGGCCTGCCGCTACCCGCCCCTGGGGAATCGGAGTTTTGGGCCGAACCGGGCCCGCCTCTACGGCCCGGACTACTTCGAGCGGGCCAATGACGAGGTCGCCCTCCTTGTCCAGGTCGAAACCCGGGAGGCCGTCGAGCAGGCCGAGGCCATCGCCCGGGTCGAGGGCGTCGATGCCCTGTACATCGGCCCCGCCGACCTGGCCATCTCCATGGGCCTGCCCCCCGGCCTCGACGTCCAGGACCCGGCCCACGTGGCGGCCTGCCGGCGGGTCCTTGAAGCGGCCCGGGCCGCCGGCAAAGCGGCCGGCATCCACTGCGCCGGACCGGAAGAGGTAGTGCGCCGGTTCCAGGAAGGCTGGGTTTTCTGCCCGGCCGGAAGCGACATCGGTTTCGTCAACGCCGGGGCAAGGCGGGCAGTGGAGGTGGTGCGGGGTACCCGGCCGGCCGAGGGCCGCGGCGTCTACGGTTGAAGGCGGCGGTTTGACGGCTTCCCGGTTCCGGCCCGGTATCTGGGAGGGCCCCGGAAGGAAAGGGTTCAAGATGAGGCTCTACAATACCCTGACCCGAACCAAAGAGGAGTTCTCGACCCCAGACGGCACCGTCCGGCTCTACGTCTGCGGGATTACCCCGTATGACACGACCCACCTCGGGCACGCCCGCACCTACGTGGTGTTCGACGTCCTGAACCGGGTCCTCCGGCACCGCGGCTACCGGGTACGCTACATCCAGAACATCACCGATATCGACGAGTCGATCCTGGCCCGGGCCCGCCAGATGGGTCGGGACTACCTGGAGCTTGGTGAAGAGTGCTGTAAGGTCTTTTTCGAAGATATGGCCGCCCTCCGGGTTCTGCCGGCCGACCGCTACCCCCGGCCGACCCAGGAGATTCCGGCGATCCAGGAGGTGACCCGGGTCCTCGTGGAACGGGGCTACGGGTATCTGATACCCCGCGGGGTGTATTTTCGGGTGCGGGCCGTGCCGGACTACGGCCGGCTGAGCCGGCTCAGCCGGGAGGAGATGCTGGCCGTGGCCGCCGCCCAGGACGACAGCGATGTGGACGACCCGACAAAAGAAGACCCCCTCGACTTCGCCCTCTGGCGGCGGTCGGCACCCGGCGAGCCCGCCTGGGAGAGTCCCTGGGGACCCGGCCGACCAGGCTGGCACATCGAGTGCACGGCCATGGCCATCCGCTACCTGGGGCCCCGGCTCGACATCCACGGGGGCGGCGCCGACCTGATATTCCCCCACCACGAGAGCGAAATCGCCCAGAGCGAGGCATACACCGGGGAGCGGCCGTTTGCCCGGTTCTGGGTTCACGTCGGCCTGGTGTCTCTTAACGGGGTTAAGATGAGCAAATCCCTGGGCAACATGGTCTTCGTCCGGGACCTGCGAACCCGCTTCGACCCCGACGCCATTCGCCTTTATTTGCTCAGCACCCACTACCGGGAGCCCCTGGACTACCGGGAAGCAGACCTGGAAGTTGCCGCCCGACGGCTGGAGAGGTACCGGGCTGCGGCCCGGGGGGTCTTCGCCCCGGCGGACCCTGCCTGGATGCAGGCGCCGACTTTCAGCCGGCGATTTTTCGACGCCCTGGACGATGACCTGGACACGCCGGCGGCCCTGGGCGTCCTCGACGAGCTGGCCGAACTGGGCCTTGCCGGCAACCATGAAGCGGCCCGACTGCTTTCGGAGCTGGCGGCGGTGGTCGGGCTGGAGCTTCAGGTCAGGGCCGGGGTGTGATCAGAGGACGCGGGTGCCCGGGGCGACTTCGAAGTCGGGCCGGAGGAGGACCACATCCTCATCGGTTGCCATGGCCCCCAGAATGAGAACTTCCGAAACGAAGCCCGCAACCCGCTTTGGCTCCAGGTTGACGACCGCCACGACCTGCCGTCCGACCAGCTCCTCTTTTTTGTACCGGCGGGTCAGCTGGGCGCTGGAGCTTTTCACACCGAGCTCCCCAAAGTCGACCCAGACCTGATAGGCCGGCTTGCGGGCCCTGGGGTGGTCCTCCACCCGGACAACCCGGCCGACACGGATTTCAACCCGGAGAAAGTCGTCAAAGGTTATGCGGTCCACGGGTTTGCCTCCGACTGGTTTCGGGGGCAGGGCGGCGGCGCCGGCCCGGGACCCGGCTTGATTTTGCGGCGATGCTGCGAACCCGGGTCCTGACCGCCGCCGTCGCCCTGCCGGTCCTGCTGGGGCTGCTCTGGCTCGGTCCCCCGTATTTTACCGTGCTGGTCGGCCTCGCATCCCTGGTCGGTCACCTTGAGTTCTACCGCCTCGCCAGGCTGGCGGGGCTCGCCCCCTTTGCAGCCCTGGGCACCGCCGGGGGCCTGACCCTGGTCGCGGCCGCGGCCCTGGGGCGGCCCGAAGCTGCCGGACCCATTCTGGCCGCGCAAGCCCTGCTGGCAGGTTTCGGCCTTGCCATTCGGGGGAAAACGGCGGGCGCCCTGGGCGACTGGGCGGCAACGCTGGGTGGGAGCATTTACTGCGGGCTAATTTTCAGCTACTACATTCGGCTGCGGAGCTTACCCGCCGGGTTCGAGTGGAGCCTCGTCACGTTCCTGGTCACGTTTGTGGTTGACACGGCGGCATTCTTCGTGGGCCGCCGGCTGGGCCGGCACCGGCTGGCGCCCACTATCAGTCCAAACAAGACGGTCGAGGGGTTCATCGGCGGGTTAGTAGCCGGACCGGCGGCAGCCGCGGGCCTTTGCGCCGTCCTCGGGTTACCCCTCGGGTGGTGGGCCGCGGCGGGGCTCGGGCTGGGGCTCGCCTTTGCCGGCCAGGTTGGAGACCTGGCTGAGTCGGCCTTTAAGCGAAGCGCCGGGGTCAAGGACAGCGGCCGCCTCTTTCCGGGCCACGGCGGCCTGCTCGACCGGGTTGACAGCCTCGCCTTTAACGGGGTGGTTGCCTTTTTCCTTGTTTCCGGGCTCATCCCACGCCTCCAGGGGGGCTAGCTTTTTTGCGGGTTATGGGTTATTATGGTGTAGGCTCTTTATTCCGGCCGATGAGCGGCGGCATTGAAATTTGGGAGCCGACGGCCCCGTGAGCGGAGCGAAGCCCCGACCTGGTCACAACCCTGGGAGAGGTAGAGGAGCCGACCCTGAACAGGTCCAACCCGGACGCCGAACTGCTCGAGACACCGGGTCCCGACGTACGCCCCACTGCACCCCCGCGCACCGGTCCCGATGAGCACTTCGACCAGTTTAAGCGTACGGTCTATTCCGTAACCCTTCCCCTCATCGCCTTCGGTGTGCTGGTGCTTTTTGCGGTCTACCAGTTCTCCGGCCTGGGCGACCAGGTGCTCCAGCCCCTCCTGCTGGTCATTGCCGGCTGGTTTGCCGCCTGCGCCCTGATTCTGCGGGTGGTCCGGCTCCAGCTCTGGCCCTTCGAAGCGCTCACCCTTATCGGCCTGGCCGCATTCATCCTGCTCCGTTTTCAGTCCCTACTTGAGATGCCGCCTGCCCAGGTTCAGGCGGGGATCTTCATTCGCACGCTGGTCCTGCCCGTGGTCTACACCTTTGTTTTCCTGGCCCTTCCGGGCAACTCGGCGCTGGCGGCCCTGACGCTCTTTCAGCTGGGGATGGTGACCATCGGCGTGGCCCGCTTCTGGTCGGGAGCTGACCCCGCCCTTGGGGCGGTGCTGGCGGGGTTTTACACCTGGAACGGCGTGGTGATAATAGTTCTCCACTTCTTTTCCCGGTTCAAGGAGCACTACGTGGAGGCCCGGATTCGGGCCGACCAGATGGCGTACCTGGCTTTTAATGATTACCTGACGGGCCTTCCCAACCGGCGGGGTATCGAGCGCATCCTCCAGGACGAGGTCGAGCGGGCCCGCCGGTATAATCGTCCCCTGTCGGTGGTTATGGTCGACCTGGACCACCTCAAGCGCATAAACGACACCTTCGGCCACGACGTGGGCGACCGCACCCTCCAGGAAGTGGCGAGCCTTCTTTCCCGGGAGCTGCGGCGAACGGACCGGATCGGCCGCTGGGGCGGCGAAGAGTTTATCATCGTCGCCCCGGAGACCGACCGGAAGGCCGCGTGGGTCCTGGCCCAGCGCCTCCGGGAGAGCCTGGAAAGCCACGTCTTCGACCAGGTTGGACCGGTCACCGCCAGCTACGGGGTGGCGGCCTTCCGGCCGGGCGATACCGTCTATTCCCTCATCAAGCGGGCGGACGAGGCCCTTTACCGGGCCAAGACGGGCGGCCGCAACCGGGTTGAGGTCGAAATCGGCTAGGCCGGGTCGAAGAGCTTGCCCGGGTCCAGCCCCGTCCCCATCCGCACGGCAGCTTCGACGGCCGCGGCCAGGCGGCGATTCGCCTGCCTGAGGGCATCCTCAGGGTCAACCTCCCGGGCCGCGGCATACAGGGCGAGGGCCAGAAGCAGTTCACCAAGGACCTGACCCGGGTCCTTAATCCCGGCCTCGAGGTCGTGGAGCCGGTAGGCCGCAACCTGCAGAAACCGGTCAGCTTCGGGCGCCGGGATTGCGAAGCGGCGCAGGCGGTGGAAAACCTGGGCCGCGTAGGCCAGGGCAGGCATTGCGAGGGGAACCCCGGCCAGGGGCGAAGCCCCGGCCTCGCCCTTCTCGGCGCGTTTTAGCTCCTCCCAGTTCGCCCAGATCTCATCAATGGAGGCGACCTTGACGTCCCCGAATACGTGGGGGTGGCGGCGGATGAGCTTGGTGTTGACCGTTTCCAGGACATCACCGAGGTTAAACCGGCCCTCCTCCCGGGCAAGCTGGGCCTGGAACAGGACGTGGAAGAGCACATCACCCAGCTCTTCCCGGAGGTCAGCCCAGTCCTCCCGGTCGATGGCGTCCACCGCCTCGTAGACCTCCTCCAGCAGGAAGGGCTTGGTGCTCTGGTGAGTCTGCTGGCGGTCCCAGGGGCAGCCGTCGGGCGCCCGGAGGCGGGCAACGATGTGCTCAAGGGCCCGGAAAGTCCGGGGGACCTCTTCCGGAAGCCGCGAATCGATGAAAATCGCCTCCGGTTCTCCGGGGAAGGCATCCAGGGCGCCCAGGGTTGTTGCCGCCGGCGCCGTCCCTTCCCCCCCGATGACCTTTACCGGGGTAGCAGACGGGTATATCTCGAGCAGGCGCTCCTTGAGGGCGGTCAGGCTGGCACCGGGCTCCGGGATAACCAGGGCCGGCAGTTCCGGGGAAAGACTGCCGGCCAGCCGGGCCGGCACAACCTGAAAGCCCCGGGCCGCCGGGTCAAGATTGAGGCTGGCAAGCCAGCGGTCGAGCATCGGCAACATTCCTCCACTGCGCATTATACCGGCCCGGCTGGGCGGGTTCAGGTTCCCCGCAACCGGGGGTCGAGGGCATCCCGGAGTCCGTCCCCGACGAAGTTGAAGGCTAGAACCGTTATAAAGATTGCCAGCGTCGGGAAGAGCATCAGGTGCGGAGCGACCCGCAGGTAGCCGCGGCTGGAGCTGACCATTGCGCCCCACTCAGAGGTTGGCGGTTGGGGCCCGAGCCCGAGGAACGAAAGGGTCGAGGCAGTCAGGATGGCTGTCGACAGATTCAGGCTCGCGAAGACGATAATCGGCGCAATTACGTTCGGCAGGATGTGGTAAAGCAGGATGCGGCCGTTCCCGGCCCCGAGGGCCCGGGCCGCTTCGATAAACTCCCGCTCTTTGAGGGAGAGCACGGAGGCCCGGGTCAACCGCACGTAAGCCGGAATGGACTCGATCCCAACCGCAATCATCGCGTTGCGTTCGTTGGGACCCAGGGCGGCGACCACGGCAATGGCCAGGAGGATACCCGGAAAAGCCAGGAGGATGTCCATGGTCCGGCTGATGGGCCCGTCCAGCTGACGGAAGTATCCGGCCAGGAGGCCTAAAATAACCCCACCGACCAGGGCAATCCCCACGGCGACCACGCCCATGGCCAGGGAAATTCGTGACCCGTAAATCACGCGACTCAGAATATCCCGACCGAGCTCGTCAAGGCCGAACGGGTGCTCAAGGGAGGGACCCTCGAACCGGCGCGTCAGGTTCTGCTCCCGGTCGGAGTACGGGGCCACCCACGGCGCGAGGGCGGCGACTGCGAGAAGCACCAGAACCACCGCGCTTCCGGCCAGCGCAGCCCGGTGCCGGCTGAACCGAGCCCAGAACTCGGCAAAGCCGGAGCGGCCCGCTACCGGCCGGAGAGCCGGCCGCGCGGAGATTGCCGGCTCAGCCATGGCCCCGGTGTCGCCTAGTCGTAGCGAATCCGCGGGTCCAGGTAGGCGTAAAGTACATCAACAACCAGGTTAACCAGGACAAAGGCAAGCGAAACCACCAGAACTGCACCCTGAACAACGGGGAAGTCCCGGGTTCGAATCGCGTCCACCGCCAGCCGACCCACCCCGGGCCAGGAGAAAATCGTTTCGGTCACCACCGCCCCACCGAGCAAGCCAGCGAGCTGGAGACCAAGGACTGTAACCACCGGGAGCATTGCGTTCTTCAGGGCGTGTCGGAAGATGACCACCCGCTCGGCCAGGCCCTTGGCCTGGGCCGTGCGGATATAATCCTGGCCGAGAACCTCGAGCATCGCTGAGCGGGTGAGGCGGGCCAGCACCGCCATAAGGCCGATGGCCAGCGTAAAGGCCGGCAGGAAAACATGCCTGAGCCCGTCCGGGGTCCACAGGGGACCTCCCCGGCCGGAGATTGGGAATAGACCCAGGCCGAAGGCCAGGAGCCACATCAGGATCAGGCCCCGGGCAAAGACCGGCATCGAGATGCCAACGAGGGCAACGAACATGGCCGCGGCGTCAACCCAGCTGGCCCGTCGGGCCGCTGAAATCACGCCCACCGGGATGGCCAACGCCGGCGCCATCACCATCGCCGCCACCGAAAGCTCTACGGTATTCGGGAGGGCAGCCATAACTTCGTCAAAGACCGGCTTGCGGGTTCGGATTGACCGGCCGAGGTCGCCCCGCAGGACGCCGGACAGGTAGTTCCAATACTGGACGTAGATGGGCTTGTCCAGGCCAAGTTCCCGTTCAATCTGAGCCACAACCTCGGGCGGAGCATCGGGGCCGGCAATTATCTGCGCGGGATTGCCGGGGGCCAAATGGAGCATCATAAAGGTGAAAAAAGACACCCCCAGGACTACAACCGGCATGACCAGTAGCCGCCTCAAAATATACCGGCGCACCGTGCACCCCTGGCTACCGCTGTCCGGCCTTCAAGTAGAGGTCCAGGAACTTGTAAAGCCAGGCCGACGGGTGGACCTTGACCCCGCCAGTTCGCCGGCTCACGCCCAGCACCCCAAGGTCATGGGTGAGCGGCACCCAGAGCGCATTCTCGTGCACGATGCGCTGAAGCTCCTCATAAATCTGAAGCCGCTGGCCTTCATCCAGGGTCGACCGTGACTTCTCGAGGAGTTCGTCGGTCCGGGGGTCGGCCCAGTCGAAGCGGTTGGGAGCCGGGCGCTGCCTGCTGTGGAAGTAGAAGTAGAGCACATCCGCGTTGTTGTAGAAGACGTTGATGGCGAACGTCTGGTGTTCACCCGCCCGCAGGGCGGCGAAGAAGGCGGCACTCTCCAGGGGGCGGATCTGCAACTCAACCCCGACCCGCCGCCACTGCTCCTGAATCACCTGAGCCTGCAGCTTCGCGGCCTCAGTATCAGTGATGATGTGGTTGAGCCGGAGGCGCTGGCCGTCCTTCTGCCGGATGCCGTCCGGTCCCGGCTTCCAGCCGGCCTCATCGAGGAGCTGGGCTGCCCGCTGTGGGTCGAACTTATACGCGGCCTGCTCGATTCCTTTCCAGTAACCCCACGTCTTTGGGTGGAGAACCCCCAGGGCCGGCGTGGCCAACCCGTAGCGGACGGACGAAATGATCTCGTCTTTGTTGGTGGCATGGTTGAGCGCCCGGCGAACCCGAACGTCTGCCAGGATGGGGTCTGAGGTTTTGAGGCCAATGAACGACGTCTGAAGCTGGTCGTATTTGACAACCGAGCCTGCAGCTGACTTTTCGAGCCTGGAAACCTCAACCCCCGGTACGTCGCTTAAAATGTCGATGTTGCCGGCCTCAAACTCCGCCACCCGGGTGCCCTCTTCAGGAATAATCCGGAACTCGACCCGGTCAACGTAGGCCAGCCCCCGGTTCGAGAAAATAGCAGCGCCCCAGTTATAGTCGGGGTTCCGTTCCAGGACGAGCCGCTGGTTGCGGGTCCATTCAACGAACTTAAAGGGGCCGGTTCCCTCGGCGCCGCTGATCCCGTAGTTCTGCCCGAGGCGCTCCACGGCCTCCCGGTTAAGTATCGATGCCCACCCGCTGGTAAGGTTGTCGAGGAGAAGAACGAAGGGCTGAGAAAGGCGCAGAACAACGGTGTACTCATCCGGCGCCTCGACGGCCGCGACCTGGTCAATGTTGTAAGCAGTAGGAGACTTCGGGGTGGTCTTCCACCGTTCCAGGCTGTACTTGACATCGGCCGCCGTAAGGGGCTTCCCGGAATGGAAGCGAACCCCACGACGCAGGTGGAACCGGTAGATGAGGCCGTCGGGGCTAACTTCCCAGGATTCAGCCAGCCCGGGCTTGATCGTCCCGTCGTAATCCAGTACGACCAGGGTATCGTGAATCAGCTGCAGGGTCCGGGAAGCCCACAGGTGAGTGGTCACATGGGGGTCCAGGCTTTCCGGGTCGGCGGTGAGCTGGACGGTAAGCGTCCCACCCCGCTGAGGCGTTTCGGCCTCAGGGGCTGGGGCTTGCTGCGGAGCCGCTGGGGAGCAGGCCTCGACAATAGTCAGACCCGCCCCAGCCCCAACCAGCCGCAGAAACTCCCGGCGGGTGATTCCGGCCGCCAGCCCTGAGATTCTGGGTCCCGTTCGCTCCCTTTTCACGAAATGCCCTCCTCACGGTGATAAACGTGCCCTGTCACCGGGTAATTATACCTGAGGGGCTCACCCTCAGCGTCCTTGGACCCGCCCACGTGGAGAATCCGGCCGCTGGTGTTGAGAAAGCTGGGGATAATGAGGTGCGGTTCGGGGCCGGGGCCGGCGTAACATCGGGCTCGAGGGAGGAGGAGCGAAGCCGAGCACCCTCCACCCAAACCAGCGAAAGGGGGGATAAGAACCGACCGCTCGGAGCCACCTGGGTGGCTGACCGGAAGCGAATTCTGCGAAAGGAGGTGAGGGTCTCAGCTCGCGCCGGCGGACTCTAGAGGGGGGACTAGAGCCCGCCGGTTTTTGCTTCGGGGGCACCCCCGGCGCCCAGTTTGCGATAATTAATCCTGGGGGACACGTTATAACCCCCCACTGCCCGAATCTACCAGCCAGGCGGAGAGGAAATGGGTGAACTTGTCTGCCCGAAATGCGGCCGGCCTGCCCTCAAAAACATTGGCGGCGGCTTTTACCTCTGCTCGGCGGCCAGCTCCGGCTGCGGCAGCATCTGGCATGAGCGCCACCTGATGCAGGCCCAGGCCCGACCTTCGGGCCACACTTCCACCGGCTAACCTGCAGGCCGTCCGAACGCCGGCTCGCCCGTCGGTTTGACCCGTGCTCGCTCGCGGAAATATACTGGGAGTGGTGAGCCGACATGAGTGGCCGGACGGTCTACCTGGACCACGCCGCAACCACGCCGGTGGACTCCAGGGTCCTGGCGGCGATGCTTCCGTACTTTACTGAAAAGTTTGGGAACCCTTCGGGGGTCCACGCGCTGGCTCAGGAGGCCCAACGAGCCCTCGAGGACGCCCGGGCGCGGGTGGCCGCCGTGTTGGGTTGTCGGCCCTCGGAGGTCGTCTTTACCAGCGGCGGCAGCGAGTCCGACAACGCCGCCATCCGGGGGGTCGCCCGGGCCTGCCGGGCCTGCGGAAACCACATCATTACATCGGCCGTTGAACATCACGCCGTTCTCCACACCTGCCAGGAGCTGGAGCGGGAAGGCTTCCAGGTAACCTATGTCCCGGTGGACAGCTACGGGCGGGTGGACCCCGACGACGTCGCCCGGGCCGTCACCGACCGGACCATCCTTGTCTCGATAATGTACGCCAACAACGAGGTGGGCACCGTCGAACCTGTGGCCGAGGTCGCCCGCCTGGTGAAGCAGATCAACCCGGCAGTGGTAGTTCACACCGATGCGGTACAGGCTGCCGGCCTCCTCGACCTCGACGTGGGTAAGCTCGGGGTCGATATGCTTTCGCTGTCCGCCCACAAGTTTTTCGGACCCAAGGGCGTTGGCCTGCTCTACATCCGGCGCGGGACCCCGTTCAGCCCGCTGATTGTCGGCGGCAATCAGGAGCGCAACCGGCGGGCCGGTACGGAGAACGTGCCGGGCATTGTCGGGCTGGCCGCCGCCCTGGAGCTGGCTGAATCGGGCCGGCCGGCCCACGTCGCCCACTGCCGGCGGCTCCGGGACCGGCTGGTGGCGGGAATCCTGGAAAAGATTCCCGGCAGCCGGCTCAACGGCCATCCCACCGAGCGGCTGGCCAACAATGCCCACTTCTCCTTTGAGGGTGTCGATTCGGAGTCACTGCTGGCCGGCCTCGACCTGGCCGGAATCTGCGCCTCCAGCGGCAGCGCCTGCACCACCGGGTCGGCCGAGCCCTCCCACGTGCTGGTGGCCATGGGCGTTGGACCGGCCTGGACCCGGGGCACCCTGCGGCTGACCCTGGGGCCGGCCAACTCCGACGCCGATGTTGACTACGTCCTGGAAGTTCTGCCCGGTCTGGTCCAAAGGCTCCGGGCGGCCGGTGCCGTTGCGGCCGGGAGTATGCTAAAATAATGGCAAGTGCTGAGCGCGAAGGAGGGGTTCTGCGATGATCACCTTGACGCCGGAAGCGATCAATAAGGTGAAGAGCCTGATGGCCAAGGAGGCCAAGACGGACTACGCCCTGCGGGTGTTCATTACCGGGGGCGGCTGTGCCGGGTTCTCCTACGGCATGGTTTTTGACGACACCATCGAAGAGGACGATTACGTCGTCGAGGCCGACGGCCTCAGGGTCGTCATTGACCCGCTCAGCGCCCAGTACCTGCGGGGTGCGGAGATCGACTACATCGACGGCCTCATGGGCGCCGGCTTCACCATCAACAACCCGAACGCCGTTTCGACCTGCGCCTGCGGCCACTCCTTCTCCACCGAGCAGGGCAAGGTTCACTCCGGCCGCTGCCGCTGACCTGACGCCCCAGCACGGCAAATGGGAGGCGTACCGGGGACCCGGTACGCCTTTTAACCCCCTAACCCGTGAAACCCAGGTTCTGCGGCCAGTGCGGCAGCCCCCTGGAAGAGCGGCCCGTTGAGGGCAAGCTCCGCCCGGTTTGCCCGGCCTGCGGGCGGGTGCATTACGTTAACCCCGTTCCGGTTGCCGCCTGTATTATCGAGTTAGACGGCCGAATCGTCCTCATTCGCCGCCGCTACGAGCCGGGCCGCGGCGGCTGGGCCTTCCCCGCCGGGTATGTCGACGCCGATGAGACCGTCGAGGTTGCCGCCCGCCGGGAGGCCCGGGAAGAGACCGGACTTGAGGTTGAGCTGGGGCCGGTAGTTGACGTCTGCTCATTTTTTGACGCCGACCGGAGCGGGATTGTAATCTTCTTCCGGGCCTGGGCCCGGGCCGGCGAACCCACTCCCGGTGACGACGCTGAGGCCGTCCGCCTGGTCGCGCCGGCAGAGCTCTCCCCGGATATCCTGGTCTTCGAGAGCCACCGGCGGGCCTGGGAAAGCTGGCTCAGGCAACAGCCCCATTTCGCCGGAAGAGGACGTGGGTGAAGGCTGAAATTATTGCGGTCGGAACCGAGCTCCTGCTCGGGCAGATCGTGGACACCAACTCGGCTTACCTGGCCCGGGAGCTGGCCGAGCTGGGGATTGACCTTTACTGGGTAACCCACGTCGGCGATAACCTGGAGCGCCTTGCCGACGCCATTTCCCGGGCCCTGAGCCGGTCCGACCTGGTCATCCTGACCGGCGGCCTCGGGCCCACCGAGGACGACCTTACCCGGGACGCCATCGCCCGGGTTCTCGGCGAGGACCTTTACATTGACCCGCAGCTCGAACAGCGCCAGCGGGCGTTTTGGGCGGCCCGGGGTCTGGAGATGCCGCCCCGGAACCTGACCCAGGCGATGCTGATACCATCGGCCCGTCCCCTGCCGAATCCCGTCGGTACGGCGCCGGGCTGGTGGGTCGAGAAGGACGGCAAGGTCATCATCGCGATGCCGGGCGTGCCCCGGGAACTTACCCGGATGTGGGAGCATGAGGTCAGGCCCCGGCTCCGGGCCCTGACGGGCACCGGCATTATCCTCTCCCGGACGTTGAAGGTTATCGGCCGGGGCGAATCGGCCGTGGAGGAGGCCATCCGGCCCCTGGTCTCCTCCCGAAACCCGACGGTCGCCACTTACGCGAAGCCCGACGGCATCCACATCCGGATCACCGCCAAGGCCGAAAGTCCCGAAGCGGCCCGGGCCCTCATCGAGCCGGTCGAGGCCCAGGTCCGGGCAATCCTCGGGCCCGACATCTACGGGGCGGACGATGCTACCCTGGAAGGAACGGTTCTGGGCCTCCTGCGGGCACTGGGCTGGCGGCTCGGCCTCATCGAGGTGCTCACCGGGGGTCTGCTGGCGGCGGCCCTTTCCGAGCCGTCCGATGCCGAAGGAGCCTTTGCCGGCGCCCTGGTGCTGGCGGGCCCGTCCGAGCTGGGGCGGCTCGGCTTCGACGCCGGGGCCTACCGGGAGGCCGGGCCGGGAAGCCTGGTTCTGAAGCTGGCGGCGCTTGCCCGGGAAGAATTTGGGGCGGACGTCGGCCTGGCTACCATCGGCGATGAGACCATCGGCGGCTGGGGCGAGCCGCCCGGCGCGGCCTTTGTCGGCCTCGACGCAGGGGGCGAGACCGTCTACCAGCGGCTTGTCGTCCCGATGAGCCGGTCCGAAGTCCGGCGCCGGGCCGTGCTAACTGCCTTTCACGCCCTGTGGCGGGCTCTCCGTGGGCGCCTCCAGGCCGATTAGGGTCCTCGTCGCCCCCCAGGGTTTTAAGGGCTCGCTTTCCCCGCTGGCGGCCGCCCAGGCCATCGCCGGGGGCATTCGGGCGGCCTGGCCCGATGCCGGGGTGGACCTTGTTCCGGTTGCCGATGGGGGCGACGGCACGGTCGATGCCCTCGTCCTGGCAACCGGCGGCCGCAAAATCCCCGTGCCCGCCGTTGACCCCCTGGGCCGCCCCATCGAGGCCGAAATCGGCGTTCTCGGGGACGGACAGACGGCGGTAGTCGAGATGGCCCGGGCCTCGGGCCTCGCCCGGCTCAAACCCGAAGAACGGAATCCCCTGGTGACGACCACATACGGAACCGGCCTGCTCATCCGGGCGGCCCTGGATGCCGGCTTCCGCCGGATCATTGTGGGCATCGGGGGAAGCGCCACCAACGACGGCGGCGCCGGCATGCTCCAGGCCCTGGGAATGCGCCTGCTCGACCGGTCCGGCCGACCGATTCCCCCGGGCGGGCAGGGGCTTCTCGTCCTGGAACGAATCGACGCCTCGGGCCTCGACCCGCGGCTGGCGGAGGCCGAAATCATCGTCGCCTCGGATGTGACCAACCCCCTCTGCGGACCCCAGGGGGCCGCGGCAGTTTACGGACCCCAGAAGGGTGCCACCCCGGAGATGGTCCAGCTTCTTGACGAGGCCCTGGCCCACTTTGCGGAGGTCGTCCGCCGGGACCTGGGCCGGGACGTCGCCGGCGTTCCGGGCGCCGGCGCCGCCGGGGGGCTTGGGGCCGGGCTCTTACTGCTCCCGAACGTGCGCATCCGGCCGGGAGCCGACGTCGTTTTCGAGGCCGTCGGCCTTGATGCCCGGCTGGCCGCCTGCGACCTGGTCGTAACCGGTGAAGGTGCAGTGGACCGGTCCACCGCCTTCGGTAAGACGCCGGCCCGGCTTGCCGAGCGGGCCCGGGCCCGCGGCCGGCCGGTGGTGGTTCTGACCGGGCGGCTGGGGCCCGGCTACGAGGAAGTTTACGGGCTGGGCGTGGGCGCGGTGGTGCCCATTGTGCCCGGACCCCTTTCCGAGGCCGAGGCTATGGCCTCGGCGGCCGACCTGCTCAGCGCCGCCGCCGAGCGGACCTGCCGGCTGATTGACCTGGGCCGGCTCCTGGCCGGTAACCAGCCGGCCTGAGCCCCAACCTGCTATAATTTCCCGGATGGGGACCGCCCATGGTAGGCTTAGCCCTTGCCGCCCTCCGCCGCCTCCGGAGCCTCCCGGCCGCGGACCAGCTCCGGCAGCGGTTCTACGAAGCCTACCCCGGTCTCATGGCCTGGCTCATCCTGACTGCCCCCGTCTGGCTCTCTTTTATTCACCCAAGTGTGGGTCTCACCGTCGTCGCCTGCGGCTTTGTCATCTTCGTCACCAAGGTCTTCTACTACGGCGTCAGCGCCCTTATAAACCGGCCCTGGATCCTGCGGACAAGCCGCCAGGACTGGCTGACCCGCCTGGAGGCCCACCCCGAATGGCGCCGACTCAGGGTCATCTTCCTGGTTCGTGCCTACCGGGAGTCCAACTACGGGATGCTTCGGGCCAGCCTCCAGTCCATTTACGATTCCAACTGGCCGAAGGACCCGACCGGCCGCCTCATTAACGTCGAGGTTGTTTACTGCACCGAGGAGAATGACCCCATAACCCCGCCCCTCGTCAGGCGGCTCCAGGCCGAGTTTGCCGGCCGGCTCCCGGTCCGGGAGATCCCCCATCCTGATGAACCCGACGTCCTCCCGGGTCCGAGTTCGGCGATGCACTGGGTTGGCCGGGTGCTTTACCAGGAGGCCCTGGCCCGGGGCGAGGACCCCTGGCAGGTCCTCATCGTCGACCTGGACTCCGACACCCGGTTCCACCCGAATTTTCTCCCGGCCCTGGTGACAACCTTCCTGGAGGACCCGGACCGGCGGTTCCACCTCTACCAGCCGGTGGTCCTCTTTACCCTCGAGTACTGGCAGGCACCCCTCCACAGCCGGCTGGCGGCCCTGGCCACCTCGGCCCACACGGTCGGCTGGATTCGGCGGCCGGAGGTCGCCTTTACCGGGGCCGCCGGAACCCTCGGCCTGTACGCCACCGTCGACTTCTGGCCGACCAATTCCCACAGCCAGGACAGCGGGGTCGAGTTCCGCCTTCGGGCCCGCTACGGGGCCCGGTTCCGGGTTGTGGGTATTCCCGTCCCGGTCTGGGTCTACCCGGTAATGGCCATCGGCGACCGGTCGACCCTGCGGGCCCGGGTCCGGACTTACATCCGGTCCTTTCAGACCCTGTTCAAGCAGAGCGCCCGCTGGCGGGAAGGCCCCCTGGACGAATTTGTTGAGGCCGCCCGCATCGGCCACATCCCCCTGCTGCTTGCCAAGCTCTGGTCGGGCCTGGAGCGGGACCTCCTGACCCTGATACCGGGCATCGGATTTTCGGCCGCCAAGCTCGTGGACGCCCTCCTTTACCCCCACTACAGCGTTGAGACGATGAACTGGCTGGTGGGCCTTGCCCTGACGGCCGTTACGCTCCTGGGGTTGGGAGTTTACTGGTCGCTGCTGGCGGTGCCGGAATGGGTCGGGCCCGGAAAGCCGGGCTGGCGGGGTCTGCGGGACATGGTCCTGTTCTGGCTGGTTTTCCCCGTTTACATCCCCATCCTGACCGGCATTGCCGGCCTGCGGACATCAACCGCCTACCTGCTGGGACACCGGCCCCGGGGCCATTACGTCCCGACCCCGAAATAGCCGTCAGAGCCAGCCGGCCGAGCGGTACCACTCGTAGGTCTTTCGGAGCCCCTGCTCGAAGCTTACTTCGGCCCGGAAGCCGAGCTCGGCCTCGGCGCGCCGGCAGTCGCAAACCCAGTCTCCGGCCGTCATCTCAACGGCCTTATCGTAGCTAAAGACCATGGGCCGGCCCCGCCAGCGGGCAACCAGGTCGGCCGCCCGGCCGGCCAGCCGGAATGCCCAGCCCGGGGCCGGGAGGATCGGCCCGCTACGTCCCATCACCCGGCCGATACCCTCCGCCAGAGCCCGGAAAGAGACGGGGGTCGGGTCGGCGACGTTGTAAACGGCGCCGGGCCTGCCGACCTCGGCGGCCAGCATGATGGCCCGCACCAGGTCCGCCACGTAAACCAGGCTGAAATAGCGCTCAACGCACAGGACCGGCCGGACCCCCAGCTTAGCAACCCGGAAGTAAAGCAGGCTTTCCCCGTCGCGGGGTCCGTAAACGATGGGCGGCCGGAGAATAACCCAGTCCACCGGGCAGGCCGTCATCACCTGCTCCTCGGCCAGCCGCTTGCTCTTCCCGTACACGCTCACGGGGGCGGGCGGGTCGTCCTCGGTCCGGGGAACCCCGGGGCGCGAGGGCCCGGCCGCCGCCAGGCTCGAGACAAAGACAAGCTTCCGGCACGAACCACCAGACCGGCTGAGGGCCCGGAGCAGGTTGGCCGTGCCGGTGACGTTTGCCCTGAAAAACTCCTCGGGCCGGAACGCCCGGGTCAGACCGGCCAGGTGGAAGACTACCTCAGCCCCTTCAAAGAGACCGTCGAGGCTCTCGGGAACGGTGAGGTCGGCCTCGACCAGTTCCACCGGCAGAGTCTTCAGCCAGTGAGCCCGGCCCGGATTCCGGACCGGGCAGCGCACATACCAGCCGGCCCGCACCAGGGCCGCGGCCAGGTGGCTGCCGATAAACCCGGTCGCGCCCGTGACAACGCAGACCCGTAAGCCGGCCACGCCTCAGTCCCGAATCAGCCCCACTTCCCGGGCGGTTTCGGCCACTGCGGCCAGCATGCGCTCGAGGTGCTCATCGGTGTGGGTGGCAATGCAGCTGGTGCGGATGAGCTCACTGCCGGGGGCCACGGCCGGGGCGACAGCCGCGTTGACGTAGACACCCCGGTCAAAAAGTCCCTTCCAGAAACGGCCGAGCTTGAGCTCGTCCCCGACGATGATGGGCACGATGGGGCTCTGGGTCCGGCCGGTGTTAAGACCCAGGCGTTCGAACCCCTCTTTAAGGACCCGGGCATTGTGCCAGAGCCGGCGCAGGCGCTCCGGCTCCCGCTGGATGATGCGCAGGGCGGCGTAGGCGGCCGCCGCCGAGGCGGGCGGGATGCTGGCGCTGAAGAGAAACGACCGGGCGGTGTGCTTGATGTACCAGATGACATCAGCCGGGCCGGCCACAAACCCGCCCGTGGACGCAAAGGACTTCGAAAACGTTCCCATTATAATGTCGACTTCATCGAGGAGGCCGAAATGTTCGGCGGTGCCCCGGCCGGTCGGCCCCAGGACGCCCAGGCCGTGGGCATCGTCGAGGAAGAGGCGGGCGCCGTAGCGCTTTTTCAGCTCGACGATTCGGGGCAGGTCGGCAAGGTCGCCCTCCATGCTGAAGACCCCGTCGACCACGATGAGAACCCCGTGGTCCCGGGAATACTGCTCGAGGAGCCGCTCCAGGTCCTCCATGTCGTTGTGCCGGAACCGGACGGTCTGGCCGAAGGAGAGGCGGGTTGCGTCGACGATGGAGGCGTGGTCAGCCCGGTCGATAATTGCCACGTCCCGGCGCCCGACCAGGGCAGAGATGGCCCCCAGGTTGGTCTGAAAGCCGGTGGTGAAGACCAGGGCCGCCTCCTTGCCGAGCCACCGGGCCAGCTCGTGTTCCAGCTCTTCGTGGAGGTCGAGGGTTCCGTTCAGCAGGCGGGAACCGGTGCAGCTGGTGCCGTATTTTTCGACGGCTTTAACCGCGGCCTCGATTACCTCCGGGTGCTGGGTCAGCCCCAGGTAGTTGTTCGAGCCGAACATGAGCATCTTCCGACCGTTGATGACGACCTCGGGGCCGGCCTGGGACTGAAGGGGAATAAAATACGGATACATCTGCTCGGCCTGGGCCAGCTGAATGACGGACGCTCGGCCGAACTGCTGGCACTTTTCGAAGATGTCCATGCAAACCTCCCCTTGATTGTCGCCTTCGCAGAAGTTCGCCGTGTAAATACTACCCGATTCCGGTCCGGCCGGTGGGACGGCAGGGCCCCAGACCCGGCCCAATTTGACCTTGAAAAAGCCGCCCGGTTAATATTCTCCAGCGGGTGAACGACCTATGAGTATGAGCGAGCGTTACCGCAAAGTACTCCGCAAGCACCGCAAGAAGCGCAAGAAGCTTGAAGAGCGGCGCCGGCTTATGCGGCTCGGCCTGTGGCCGCCCGCCGGCCAGGAGACGGTCAGGCCGGCCGGCCCATCTCAGCCGCCCCGACCCGGCGGCTAACGCCTGACTGGTTGGCCGAAACACGGTATAATGGTTGTGTCCGGACATGACGAATTCCCACGCTGGGCCCCGCTTTGCCGTTGCGACCCTGGGCTGCCGGCTCAATCAGGCCGAATCAGACGAGCTGGAGCGGAAGCTGGCCGCGGCCGGTCTGGTCCCGGTTGAACCTGAAGACAGCGCCGACATCTACGTTGTCAACACCTGCACCGTAACCCACATTGCCGACCGGAAGGCCCGGCACCTCATCCGCCACCTCAAGCGTCTGAATCCGGCGGCGGTGGTGGTCGCCACGGGCTGTTACGCTCAGGTCGCGCCCGGTGAGCTTTCGTCGATGCCCGAGGTGGACCTGGTCGTCCCGAACCGGCAGAAGGACCTCCTGCCCGAAATCATCCTCCGGGCCTGGGAGGAGCGCTTCGGGCCGGTGCTGCCCCGGCTCCAGGACGTTGCCGCCGGGGCCTGTACCTGGGTGGACCGGCCCGGCCGGGCGCGCGCCCTGCTGAAGATTCAGGACGGGTGTAATTACGTCTGCGCCTTCTGCATCGTTCCCCGGGCCCGGGGCCGCCACCGGTCCGTCCCGGTTCCGGAGCTGGTCGAAAGGGTGCGGGCGTTCGCGGCCGAAGGGTTCGACGAGGTGGTACTCACCGGGGTGTGCATCGGGGCCTACGGGCTCGAGTGGGACGGCCGGCCGCACCTTTATGACCTGGTCCGGACCCTTCTCGAGGAGACGCCGGTCCGCCGGATACGGTTCTCGTCCATTGACCCCGCCGATTTCGACCTGCGCCTTCTTGACCTCTACCCGAGCGGCCGGCTCTGCCGGCACTTTCACCTTCCCCTTCAGAGCGGAAGCGACGCCGTCCTGCGGCGGATGCGCCGGCGCTACACGGCCGGCCAGTATCGGGAGCTGGTTGAAGCCATCCGGTCCCGAATTCCGGGGGCCTTCATTGCCGCCGACGTTATCGTAGGTTTTCCCGGCGAATCCGAGGCCGATTTCGAAGCAACTTTCGACCTCTGCCGTGAGCTGGGGTTTGCCGGCCTTCACGTTTTCCGTTATTCGCCCCGGCCGGGTACTCTGGCCGCCCGGTTTCCGGACCAGGTCCCCGAGCCGGTAAAAAGGGCCCGCAGCGAGCGGCTCATTGCCCTGGCCGAGGAGTTGGCCGCGGCGTTCCGGGCTTCCCAGCTCGGGGCAACCCTGGAGGTGGTGGTCGACGGGCCGGCCCAGTGCGGACCCAGCGGAACCTGGTGGGAGGGCCTGAGCGATAACTACCTAAGGGTCCATTTCCCGGCTTCGGGGGCCGTCGTCGGCCGGATTCGCCGCGTTCGGATCACGGGGATTGACGGCGACCTTCTGCTGGCCGAGCCTGTCTAGAGGAGGTCCGAGTGAACGTCTTTAACCGGGTGGTCGTGGTCCTCCTGCTTCTCGTATTTATAAGTTGCACCCTGCTCACCATTCTGGCGGCCATGGTGGCCCACGTCCAGGCGGCCACGGCCCTGGCCGACTTCTCCCGGAACTGGCTAGCCCAGCTCTTCCAGAACCTCACCGACGCAACCTTTGAGGAGCGGCTGGTTTTCTTTCTTTTCGGCGCCTTCCTGGCGTTCATTGCCTTCATACTGCTGGTTCTGGAGCTACTACCGGGCCGGCCGGTTGGGGTAAAGCTTGCGGGGGTTGGGGGCGAGGCCGTTCTGACGGTTGAAGCGATCACCCAGCGGCTCAAGTTCGAGCTCGAGAACATCGCCGGCATCCGGGAAGCCCGGCCGAGAGTCCGGCCCCGGGGCCGTCAGGTCGACGTTGACATCGACCTCCGGCTTGATTCCACCGTCGACGTCGGACCCAAGACCCAGGAGGCGGTGGACGTGGCCCGCCGGGTTCTGACCGAACGGCTTGGGGTTGTGCCCCGGCAGATCCGGGCATTTGTCCGCGCCGTGGAGCGCCCCCGGCCCGGTGCGGCGGCCCCGCCGCCGGCCCAGGCTCCGACGCCCCCCCCAGCCCCACCCCCCGACAACCCGCCGTAACCGCCCGCGCCCTTGGACCCTGAGGTTCTGGTCGAGGCCCTGCTCTTTGCCGCCGGCCGGCCGGTTCCCCTGAGCCGGCTTGCGGCGGTCACCGGCCTTTCAGCCCAGGAGCTTGAAGGCGTCCTCCACCGGCTGGGAAGGAGCCTGCAGGGTCGGGGTATCCGGCTCCAGCGCTTCCGGGAAACCGTAGCCCTGGTGACGGCCCCGGAAGCGGCCCAGGCTGTCCGGGAATTCTTCGACCTGGAGCCGCCGGCAAAGCTTTCCCGGCCCCTGCTGGAGACCCTTGCCGTCGTCGCCCTCTGCCAGCCGGTAACCAGGGCCGAGGTAGACCGGATTCGGGGCCTCTCGTCCGAGCGGGCCCTCACCCTGCTGGCGGCCAGGGGTCTCATCGAGGCGGTTGACCGGGACCCCGGCCCCGGGCGGCCGGTCAGGTACGGGGTGAGCCGCCAGTTTCTCGAAGCTTTCGGCCTCGAAACGCCGGATGCGGTCGCGGACCGTCTCGACCCCGACGGTACCATCAGGCGCCGGCTCCAGGCCCTTCGGCAATCCGCCTAGGCTGGGGTCAGTCGCCGGGATATTTTTCGGCCAGCAGGGCGGCGACCGCCTCAAGAAGAACCCTGTCCTCGGGACCGAAGGGGTCGAGGAGGTTGCTGTCGATGTCAATTTCCCCCAGGACCCGCCCATCCCGCTTGATGGGGACGACGATTTCCGACCGGGTATAGGGGAAGCACGCCAGGTAGCGGGGGTCCCTGCTCACATCGGGCACGACGACCGTTTGCCCACTCTCGGCGGCCAGCCCGCAAATGCCGGTGCCGATGGGAATGCGGACGTGCTCGGTCGGCTCCGGGCCGTCCCAGGCCGCCAGCACAAGCTGGTGGCGGATCACCCAGTAGACGCCGACCCAATTGTATTTCCCGAAGGCATCCCGGAGGCGCCGGACGGTTTCACTCAGGGCGGTGGCCCAGTCCCGGGCGGCCCCGATGGCCTCCCTGAGCTCGGCCAGCTTTGCCTGGTATTCGGCCGGCAGATCCCGGGTCGCCGCCCCGCTCACCGGGCAGCCTCCTTCACCGGCTCCGCAACCCCGGCCAGGAGGCCCGAGAGCTCCCGGAGATCCGGGAGGTGGCGGAGGTTCCGGACCAGCTCAACCAGCCGGTCAACGGCTTCCGCGTTCAGGACTCGACCGGCACAGTCCCGGAACTTGCCAACCAGCTCGTCCCACGTCACCGGATTCTTCGGGTCGCCCTTCGGCTCCTCCACCCGCCTGGCCAGTACCCGCCCATCCTTGAGGTAGACCTTGACCAGGGGCACATCGGTCCCGCTCCGGAGGTCGTCCTGAAGGCCGCTGCCCACGGGGAGGGAATCGTGCCAGACCCGCCGAACCCTGGCCATCAGGGACCTGGCCTCCGGGCGGTTAACCATCGGGTCGGTGAAGGTGGCCAGGTTGACCTTGCGGTCCAGGACGGCCGCCGCCAGGCAGTATTCCATGCTGAACTTGCCTTCAAGGCCGGTCTTCGGGGATGTGTGGATCAGGGGCGTGCCCACCGGCGAGACCAGCGCCTCGATCACCTCCACCTCGTCGGGCCGGAAGGGCATCTCGGCCAGCAACAGAAAGACGGCGTCCAGGGCCCGGTGGGTCTCCGCACAGCAGGGGTAAATCTTCACGGCGATGCCGGGGTCCAGGACCTGCCACCGCTCGCCAAGGCCCCGAACCAGGGCGTCGGAGTTTACCGTGCCCCCGGCCGAATACACCGAGAGGAACCCAAGGGGTCCGTCAAAAATCGCCTCATCGGCCGTAAAGCCCAGGCCGGCCAGACTTGCAGCCTCGTAACCTACCCGGGCGGCCAGACCGGCGTGGAGGGGCTTGGTCATCGTGCCGAAGTTCTTTTTGAGACCCGAGGCCATGGAGGCCGCAATCCCCAGGGCGCGGCAGGTATCTTCGGGGCCCAGACCGAGGAGACGGGCGCAGCCCGCGGCCGCCGCCAGGGCCCCAAGGGTGGACGTGTTGTGCCAGCCGCCAATGTAATGGGGCGCGCCGATCGCCTCGCCCAGGCGCCCGGCAACCTCGTCGGCAATGACGTAGGCGGCCAGGAGATCCCGGCCCGAACGCCCGGTAGCCTCGGCCGCGGCGAACAGCGCCGGCACGACCGGGGCGCTGGGGTGGCCCCGCAGGGAGTGCTGGACATCGTCGTAGTCGAGGGCGTGGGCCGCCGCGCCGTTGACCAGGGCGGCGTAGGCCGGGCTGGTCCGGCGGTTCTGGCCCCAGAGGACGGCCCCGCCCGGCATGTCGGGCGCAAGCCGGGCGGAAAGGGTGGCCGGGGGCTCAACGGAGCCGGCGAGGGCAACCCCAAGGGTATCAAGGACTGCCCGGGTTGCGACCTCGAAAGCCTCGGCGGGGATTCTGTCGGCGGGGAAACCCGTAACAAAGTCGGCGAGGGTTCGGGTTACGGACATGGTGGCCCTCCTTGGTGAAATCGCCGGCTGATTATACGGCAGACCGGGCAGAAAAGACAAAAAAGATCGGGGAGCCTTTCGGTTGCCGGTCCGGCAGCCTTATGGCATCTCAAGCGACTGTAACCTACTTGACCGGCCCGTCGCCGGACCGGAACTTTCGGTCCCTGGTCGCTCGAGATCGCCTTTCGGCTCCTTTCCGGTCAACCTACTTGGCTCCCCGAGTCGCCGGGGTACCTGCTGGATTTTTAACCGGGTTCCTTTCGTACTACCGGCCCCGGCAATACTACTGTAGCAAATCCCGGACGCCGTGTCAATACCCCCGGGCCGGAGTTTTCCACATTTTTCGGTTAATCGGGCGCTCCGGACTCGCACCGGACGGTTCCCAGTTTTGTCCTGAGACCGGCCTTGCGCGCCTCAAGAAACCGCCGGTAAGCCAGGCTGTCGATCCCCTCCACGGTCATGATCAGGGCGTCCTCGCCGGTGTCCGAGTAGTAGCCCTTGCGCAGTCCGACCCGGCCGAACCGGTATTTTTCGTAGAGGCGCTGGGCCACCGTGTTCGAGACCCGGACTTCCAGGGTGACGTAACTGGCCCCGAGCCGCCGGGCGGCCTCGATTGCCTTGAGCAGAATCAGCTCGCCGTAGCCCTGTCCCCGCCGGTCCGGCCGAACGGCGATGGTGGTGATGTGGGCCTCCTCATGGAAGACCCAAAGGCCAACGTAACCGATAATTTCCCCCGGACCCGCTTCCTCCCCATCCGGAAGCTCCCGGAGGACGAAGTAATGGGCCAGCCGGTTCTCCGTCAGCTCCCGATAGAAGGCCGATTCCGGCCACGGGGTCGGAAAGGACTGCCGGTCGATTTCGACCACCGCCGGGACGTCCCCCGGCTGCATCGGCTCAAAGCTCAGCATGGCCGGCGCCTAGGCCCGCAGGTGCACCAGAGGCAGGTCCTTCATGGTCAGCAGGCCCGGCGGTGCCTCCGCAACCCGGGGAATGGCATTAACCACAATGGCCGCGGTTGCCCGGTCGCCGTGGATCCCGCCGGGAACCTCGACCTCAACGGGGGGAACCCCATCAATAGTCAGGACGTCCCGGGGATTCTTCGCCCCCACGTACATCTCGAGGGTGAGTTCGACCACCGGCTCACCGTCCCGGAAGCCCCGACCGACCTGCCGCAGGCCGGCAACCTGACCCGGCTCCACCGACACGTATTCGGTCGCCACCGGCTCCGATGCAATTACCGGTTCGATGGTCTCCCGGTAGTCGGTAAGCCGCCAGCCGAGGCCGGCCGCCACCAGGTATGCCGACTCCCGGAGGCCCACGTGCCGGACCCGCCCCGCCTCCACCGCCGCCTGGAACCGCTCCGGCGTGAGGCCAGCCCCCACCTTTTCCTGGAGGGGCCGGCGGCGGGTGGCGGCATCAACAACCCGCCACGCCGAAACCCGGCGCACCTGCTGGCAGATTCCCGAGAAAAAGAGGGCCATGGTGTCCATGACAAAGCCGGGGTTCACCCCGGTGCCCAGGACCGTCACCCCGTGCTTCTGGGCAAGCATGTCGAGCTGGCGGGCCTGGTCCGGGTAGCCGGCCCAGGGGTAGACCAGCTCCTCGCAGGTGGATACCACACTTGCCCCGGCCTCAATGATGGTCATGAGCTGGCCGAACACCTGCGGAAAGTACGACCCGGTGCACAGGACGACCACGTCGGGCGAGGCCTCATCCAGGGCCCGCCTCAGGTCCGCGGTTACGTTCAGCCCCAGCCTGCGCCCGAGGCCGAGCAGGTCTCCCAGGTCCTGGCCGGCCTTTTGGGGGTCAATATCCACGCCGCCCCGGACTTCCAGGTATGACTTCTTAAGGGCAAGGGCGGCTGCTTCCTGACCGATGGGGCCGAGACCCACAAAGACAACGCCCAGTCTTTCCGGCACAGCCCTGTCCTCCGATTTTTAGGTTTAGCAAGGCCCGGGAGGGACCAGACCCTAGAAGGCGATCAGGCTGGTCTCGTAGAGCCGGGAAAAGATGCGTTGCCAGAGCCGTTTTGAGGGGTCGATGGCTTCGAAATCGGCGGCAAGCTGGTCGGGCATTCGGGGCGTGATGATGACGGTGGCCTGCCGGTGCTGGACCCGGTGGTCCAGGATCTCATCCAGGTGAACAGCCTCGTGGGGGTGGTGAGGTACCAGCCCGGTGATGATGATGAGGGACTGTTCGACCATCTGGCGGTAAAGCTCGAGGCTGACGTGGGTGGCAATCCGGTACTCGTGGGCGACCTTCGGGTCACCGCCTTCCGCCTGCCGGGGCTGGTGGGCCAGCTCGATTTTGAGCATATAGGCGTTCATGGCGAAGTCCCGCCAGGGCATGAGGGTAAATCCCACGGGCGGCTGCCGGCCCTTGAGAATGTCCACCATGAAGTTGACGATCCGGGCCGTCCGCTGCCGGTCGGCATTAAAGATGAGCCACCCAATTCCCTCCCGAAGGTAGGAGTCCAGACCCTCGAGGTAACTGTTCAGGCGGCTGAGCAGGTCCCGGTCCTGGATCCGGATTGCGCTGACCATCGCCTCTGCTCCCTTTGCCCGGACTGACGGTCTCTGCCGCTTCCCCTCAACTTTATTATATCGACCAGCCGCATACCGGTCAGCACCGGCGAAGAGTCCGGCTCCCGGCCGGCAGGGTTTCCCGCATCCAGACCAGCGCGACCAGCCCTGATAAGAAGGTCAGCGCCGCAACGCCGCCGATGGCCCAGGGCACGCCCAGGAGGTCGGCCAGAACACCCGCCAGCACCGCCCCGACCGCGTAGCCGGTGTCCCGCCAGAGCCGGTAAACCCCAACGGCCGACGCCCGCCAGGCGGGCCGGGCAACGTCGGAAACCGCCGCCAGCAGGGTCGGGTAGACCAGCGCCGTCCCAGCCCCGAGCAAACCCATGGCCAGCGCCCAGGGCCCTTCCCCCCGGCCGATAACGAGGCCGGCGATGGCCGCGGCCTGAAGCCACATTCCGGCGACTACCGGCCCCTTCCGCCCCACCAGGTCGGAAAGGGCGCCGGTCAGGAGCTGTCCCAGGCCCCAGACCGCCGGGTAAACGGCCGCCAGTGCGCCGACCGCCACCAGGTCGAGGCCTTTTTCGGCGAAGAAGAGGGGAAGCAGGCCCCACGCCATACCGTCATTGAGGTTGTTGACGAGCCCGGCCTGGCTGACCGCAAAGAGCACCCGGTTTCGCCAGCTGGTCAGGAGGAAAACCTCCCGGAAATCCGGCTTTGAGGCGGGCAGGTCAGGCTGCAGGCCGGCCTCATGGTGGGCGTAGGGGCGCGTCTCCCGGACGACGAGGGCCGAGAGGACGAGGCCTGCCGCCGCGAAGCCGAGGGCCAGCACAAAGGGGTAGGGCCGGGTGCCGAAGGTCTGCGCCAGGGCCGCGGCGGCAAAGGCCGAGGCGGCCACGGCGCCGTAACCGGCCGCCTCATTCAGGCCCATGGCCAATCCCCGTCGGGCTGCACCCGCCAGGTCCACCTTCATGACGACGGTGAGGGACCAGCAGAGGCCCTGGTTCAGGCCGAGAAGTACGTTGGCCAGGACGACCCAGTCCCAGCTCGGGGCAACCATCACCAGGACGGGAACCGGCAGGCCGATAAGCCACCCGGCCAGCAACACCGGCTTGCGGCCGAGCCGGTCGCTGAGGGCACCGGCGGCGAGGTTGGCCGAGGCCTTGGCCAGGCCAAAGCTCCCGATGAATGAAAGAATTGCGGCCCGGGAAGCCAGGGCAAAGTCGCTTTCGGCGAGGAGGGGCAGGACGGCCCGCTCCACGCCCACAAGCGCGCCCACAAAGACGTTAACGACGATTAGCAGGGCAAACTGCGGCCAGTTCGCCCGGAGCCCGAGGCGAAGCGACGGGCCCTCAGTCGCCGGTTCCATAAACCGTCCCAGCCCTTAAACCCGCACTTTTAGAGAATACACCGTCGGCGGGCAGGAGGCAGAACCCCCCCCGAACAGGGGGCCTCTGCCCGAACCTTTACTTTCGGCAGAGGCGGCGCGTATAATTCTAAGCGCAGTGGAGGGAAGGCTTTACCCGTATGGAATCAGATTTCCCGGATAGAGGCCGCGGTGTCAGCCAGGGTCATGACCCCCTTACCGACTGGCTGCGTCAGGAAACGTTCGGCCGAACGGTATTACGGCGGGGGGATGCGGTTACCGGGCGGATTGTCCGGATAGACCGGCAGGGCATCCTCGTCGATATCGGGTCCAAGTCCGAAGGCCTCGTTCCACCCCAGGAAGCCCAGGACCTGCTCCAGCACGGCGTCAAACTCTCGGTCGGGCAGGAAGTCCTCTGCTTCGTGGTGCGGCCCGAGGATGCTGAGGGACAGGTTATCCTCTCCCTGCGCCGGGGTCTTACGGAGCAGGCCTGGCAGCAGCTGGAAAAGGCAGCCGAGGCCGGCGAGGTCCTGGAGGGTCAGGTCGTCGAGGTCGTGCGGGGCGGGGTGGTGGTGAGCGTGGCCGGCCTGCGGGGGTTCGTCCCCGCCTCACAGCTGGTGAGCGGCCGGACCGAGGCCGAGCTGTCCGAGCTTGTCGGCAAGGCCCTTCCCCTCAAGGTCCTGGACATTAACCGCCGCCGCAACCGTCTGATCCTCTCTGAGCGGCTGGGTCAGCAGGCCCGCCGCCTTCAGCAGCAGGCGGAGCTGGTCCGTTCGGTGCGGCCGGGGGAAATCCGGACGGGCCGGGTGAGCGGGATCAGCGATTTCGGGGCCTTCGTGGACCTGGGCGGAGTCGAAGGGCTGGTCCATATTTCCGAGCTGTCCTGGGACCGTGTCGAACACCCGAGCAAAGTTGTTAAAATAGGAGAGGAAGTGCAGGTCTACGTTCTGGCCGTAGACCCGCAGGCGAAGCGGATCGCCCTCTCCCTGAAGCGTGTCCAGCCTGAGCCCTGGGCAACGGTTGCCGAAAGATATAAAGTGGGGCAACTGGTGAGGGCAAGCATTACCCGGCTGGCAAGCTTCGGCGCCTTCGCCCGGGTCGAGGCCGGGGTGGAGGGGCTGGTGCACCTCTCGGAGCTCAGCGACCGCCCCATCAAGCACCCCAGGGAAGTGGTGAAAGAAGGCGACGTGGTGACCCTTAAGGTCATCAGCGTCGACCCCGAGCGAAAGCGCCTCGGGCTGAGCCTCCGACAGGCCCGGGAAGAGCTTGCGTCGGAGGGTTAATATTAAATTGGCTAACCTAAAACTGGTTACCTGGAGTTCCGGCCATGGCAGACAGACAGTTTGAAAGATTTACCGAACGTGCCCGCCGGGTCTTGAGCCTGGCACAGGAGGAGGCCCAGCGGTTCAACCATAACTACATCGGGACCGAGCACATCCTCCTCGGCCTCGTCCGGGAGGGCGAGGGGGTGGCCGCCCGGGTCCTCCTTAACCTCGGGGTGGACCTCAACAAGGTGCGGGCCGCCGTCGAGTTCATCATCGGCCGGGGCGAGCGAACCGTCAGCGGCGAGATCGGCCTGACGCCGCGGGCCAAGAAGGTCATCGAGCTGGCCATCGACGAGGCCCGCCGCCTCAACCACCACTACATCGGCACCGAGCACCTCCTTCTCGGCCTCGTCCGGGAAGGCGAGGGGATCGCGGCCGGCGTCCTTGAAAGCCTCGGGGTGAACCTGGAGCGGGTCCGGGCCGAAACCATCCGGGTCCTCTCCCAGTCGATGCCCCAGTCCCACCCGGAGAATCGGGCGCCCGTTCGCACGCCCACCATCGACCAGCTCGGGATGGACCTCACTGCCCTGGCCCGGGCCGGCAAGCTCGATCCCGTCATCGGTCGGGAGAAGGAGATCCAGCGGGTCATTCAGATTCTGAGCCGCCGCACCAAGAACAACCCGGTCCTCATCGGGGAGCCGGGCGTCGGCAAGACGGCCATCGTTGAGGGCCTGGCTCAGCGCATCGTGGCCGGCGACGTGCCGGAGCCCCTGCTGGGCAAGCGGCTGGTGACCCTGGACATTGGCGCCCTGGTCGCCGGGACGAAGTACCGGGGCGAATTCGAGGAGCGGCTCAAGAAGGTCATTGAGGAAATCCGCCAGGCCGGCAACTGCATGCTATTCATCGACGAGATCCACACCCTGGTCGGGGCCGGCGCGGCCGAGGGGGCGGTGGATGCCGCCAACATCCTGAAGCCGAATCTGGCCCGGGGCGAGCTCCAGTGCATTGGGGCGACGACCCTTGACGAGTACCGCAAGTACATCGAGCGGGATGCCGCCCTGGAGCGCCGGTTCCAGCCGGTGCTGGTCGAGGAGCCGACCATCGAAGAGACCATCGAGATCCTGCGCGGCATCAAGGACCGCTACGAGCAGCACCACCGCCTGATCATCTCCGATGAGGCCATCAAGGCCGCGGCGGAGCTTTCGGCCCGGTATATCCCGGACCGGTTCCTGCCCGACAAGGCCATCGACCTGATCGACGAGGCGGCATCCCGGGTGCGCCTCCAGCACTCCATGGCCCCGCCCAGCCTGAAGGACGCCCTCCAGGGTCTGGAGGCCATCCGGCGGGAGAAGGAGCACGCCATCGCAACCCAGCAGTACGAGCTGGCGGCTGAGCACCGGGAGCGCGAGCTCAAGCTCGTTCAGAAGATCGAGCAGATGGAGATGGGCTGGCAGTCCCGGGTGGAGACCGAGAAGCCGGTCGTGACGGCCGAACATATCGCCGAGGTCGTCTCGATGTGGACCGGCATCCCCGTCACCCGGCTGACCCAGACCGAGACTGAAAAGCTGCTGCACCTGGAGGAGATCCTGCACAAGCGCATCATCGGGCAGGACGAGGCGATCCAGGTTGTGGCCCGGGCGATCCGCCGGGCCCGGGCGGGCCTGAAAGACCCGCGCCGGCCCATCGGGTCCTTCATCTTCCTGGGTCCGACCGGTGTGGGCAAGACCGAGCTGGCCCGGGCCCTGGCCGAGTTCATGTTTGGCTCCGAGGACGCCATGATCCGGCTCGATATGTCGGAGTTCTCGGAGCGGCACACGGTGGCCCGGCTCGTCGGGGCGCCGCCCGGCTACGTGGGCTACGATGAGGGCGGCCAGCTGACCGAGGCAGTCCGGCGCAAGTCCTACTGCCTGATCCTGCTCGACGAGATCGAGAAGGCCCATCCGGAGGTCTTCAACATCCTCCTCCAGATTCTGGATGACGGCCACCTGACGGATGCCAAGGGTCGCCGGGTCGACTTCCGGAACACCATCATCATCATGACCGGGAACATCGCCTCGGACCTGTTGCGCAAGCCGATGACCATCGGCTTCGGCCGGCGGGAGGACGACCCGCGGTCGCGTGAGGAAGCCTACCAGCGGATGAAGGACCGGGTAATGCAGGAAGTCAAGAACGTCTTCCGGCCCGAGTTCCTGAACCGGATTGACGCGATCGTGGTCTTCCACCCGCTGTCCAAGGAGCACATCCGGCAGATCGTCGACCTGCAGATCGACCACGTCCGGGAGCGGCTGAGCGGCCTGGAGATCAAGCTCGAGATTACCGAGGCCGCCAAGGACCTGCTGGGAGAGAAGGGTTACGACGAGGCCTTTGGCGCCCGGCCCCTCAAGCGGGTCATCCAGAACCTGGTGGAAGACCCGCTCTCCGAGGGCATCCTCGCCGGCCGGTTCAAGCGGGGCGACACCGTCGTCATCGACCGGGAGGGCGACGAAGTCGTCCTCAAGGTCGGCGAGCCGGTCGTCAGCGGCTGACCCTGGGCAGACCGTGAATCGGCGGGGTGGGGCGTTATGCCCCACCCCGCCGGTTTTTCAGGGCCTCACAACCAGCACCTGGCCGGGCCGGGCCCCGATGACCACAACCCCCGCCGTCGGGCCGTAAACTACGCGGCCATCCGGCACGGTTAGGGTCGGGTCAAAAATGACCACTTGCTGAATCCCGGCGGGCACCGAAACCGCTGTGTCCTCGCCCCGGCGTCGGTCGACCCAAACCGCGGCGTAGGCGGGCCGGTAAAACTGAACGGCCCGGAACGACTCCGCCGCAACCACCAGGGTGGACCCGGCCGGGAACTGGTCGAGCAAACCCAGCCGTTCCCGGAGGCTGTTGTCGGCGGCCACCAGGCCAGGGTAAGTCAGGACTCGCGGGTGGAAGAAAAACACCCCGCAGTTGAGAAGGGCGACCGCCGCCAGCCCGGCCCAGAACAGCCGCGGCCGGCCGAGACCCCGCAGGCCCCAGGCGGCCAGCAGGGTAAGCGCCGGCAGGAAGGAGAAGACGTAGCCGGGGTCCCCAATGTGGACCAGGGTGTAAAAACCGACCGGCGGGCCCACCCACAGGCCCAGCCAGACAGGCAGCTTCCTGTCCAGCTTCCCGCCGAGGCCGTCCCGGGCCAGCCGCAGAAGGCCGATGGCCAGGGGCAAAGCCGTAAGGTAAAGGCCGTAGAAGGTGTAGGCCGCCGTATCCCGGATGTTGGTGCCCAGGGCGGCGGGTCCCTTTGCCCCTGGGGCGTAGCGCTGCCAGACGTCCTCTTCCACGTAGCCCCGCAACGCCTGAAGATAGTCGGCGGGACCCCCAGAAAGGGCCGCCGTGGGCCAGAACCAGACCAGGCCCAGCAGGCCGAGCAGGGCCGCGCCGGCCCGGGCCGGCCACGACGCCTGCCGGGTCGACCAGGCCCAGAGGGGCCCGAGGAGCAGGACCAGGTCGGGGCGGAAGCCCGAACCCACCCCCAGGGCGGCCGTTGCCAGGAGCGGCCGGCCCGCAAATGCGCCCAGGGCCACCAGGCCGGCGAAAAAGGCGAGGGCCGGGTAAGCCAGGGCCACCAGGCCGTGGGCCCAGAAGGTGACCGAAGTAAGCAAAAGGAGCGCCCCGCCGAACCCGACGGCCCGGTCTTCAAAGACCGACCGACCTAAAAGGTATACGACCACCACGCCGCCCAAACTGAGGAGGGTGCTCACCAGGATGAGGCTGCGGTTCGGGTCGTCGAAGGCCAGGTTTACGAGCCGGCCGAGGGCAACGTAATAAAGATAGCCGGGCGGGTGGGGCCGGTGCTCCCGAACGTCAAAGTGGAGAACCGCCAGGGCGAAATTGGCCGCATCCCAGTTGAACACGTATTCCCGCCAGAGGGGCACCCGGCTGGCCAGGGTGAGCAGCCCCAGGCCCGCGGCCGCGGCCAGGTCCACCGGCACCCCCGTACTCCGGACGGCCGTCAGCCCGGCGGAGTGGAGGTTGCCCACCGGCCGCCCCTCAGCCCGGGGACTGCCCGGCGGCCAGCAGCTCCCGGACGACGGCGGCGTCGTCGAAGGGTAGCCGGCGGCCGCCGACGGGTATGAACTGCTCGTGGCCCCGCCCGGCCACCAGCACCAGGTCGCCCGGCCCGGCCCACGCCAGCGCCCGGCGGATCGCCTCCCGCCGGTCAAGAACTACCTGGAAGTCCCGGTCCCGCCGCCGGCCGGCCGCCTCGAGGGCCGATGCCATCGCCGCCGCGATCGCGGCCGGGTCCTCGTCGTAGGGGTCGTCCATGGTGATGACCACGAAATCGGCCAGCCGGCCGGCCACCTCGGCGAGCCGGGGCCGGTTGTTCGGGTCCCGCCCACCGGCGTGGCCGACGACCACCGCCACCCGGCGGGGACCCTGCCCGCGGAGCGTCTCCAGCACGGCCTCCAGGGCGGCCGGGGTGTGGGCGAAGTCGACGACCACCCGGAACGGCTGCCCGGCCTCAACCTCCGTAAGCCGGCCGGTCACCGGTCCGATTCCGGGCGCCGCGTCCGGCAGAAACTCCAGGTTCAGACCGAGGGCGTAGACCGCACCGACCGCCGCCAGCCAGTTGTAAACGTTAAACCGGCCCGGAAGCCGGGTGGCAACCTCATACCGGCGGCCGTCGGGCAGCCGAACCTCGAACCGGCTCCCGCCGGGACCCAGCCCCAGAAGCCGGCCGGATACGGCCGCTCCCGGCCGGTCCAGACCGTAATCGATGACGGGAACCGGACAGACCCGGCGAAAATAGCCGGCGTTCGGGTCGTCGGCGTTCACCACCCCGAACTTCGGGAACGGCTTCGTCCCCGACCCAAGCCCTTCGAACAGCCTGCCCTTTGCGGCCCGGTAAGCCTCGAAGGTGCCGTGGAAATCGAGGTGCTCCGGGGTCAGGTTGGTGAAGACGGCGACGTCGAACTCGACCCCCCGGACCCGGTCGAGGGCAAGGGCATGAGAGCTTACCTCGATGACAGCGTAGGCGGCGCCGGCCCGAACCGCGCCGGCCAGCCAGGCCTGGAGCTCCGGGGCCTCCGGGGTGGTGTGGCCGAAGGGGGTCGGCCGAACGTCGTCGTCAAGGGCGACGTAGACGGTGGTGAGAACGGCGACCCGACAACCGGCCGCCCTTAGCAGCCGACCGATCAGGTGGCAGGTGGTGGTCTTGCCATCGGTCCCGGTCACCCCCACCACCCGCAGGGAACAGGACGGGTGGGCGTAAAACGCGGCCGAAAGGTCAGCCAGGGCAGCCCGGGGGTCGTCGACTTCGACAACGAACGGGGCCTGGACGGGAACCCCCGTCCGGACCACCACCCCCACCGCACCCCGGGCCAGGGCCTCGGGAATAAACCTTGCGCCGTCGGTTTTAAACCCGGGTACTGCGACAAAAAGGTCGCCGGGATTTACCCGGCGGCTGTCGAACGTGATGCCCGTCACCACGGGCGGCACGGCGCCCCGGACAGCCCTGGGCCGGACGGCCTTAAGAAGCCTGGCCGTTTCCACCGGGAAGCCCTCCACCATCACCGTCGACGAAGCACCTCCGGGTTGACGCAGTGCTTCGGTTCCCAGCCCGAAAGGACGGCGATGAGATTTTCGGCCGCGAGCACGGCCATCCGGGTCCTGGTGGCGTGGCTGGCGCTGGCAATGTGTGGGGTGATGACGACATTCTCCAGCGTCAGGAGGGGGTCGTCGGCCGGGATGGGCTCGGGCTCGGTAACGTCCAGGCCGGCCCCGGCAATCCAGCCCTCCTTCAGGGCCCGGTAGAGGGCCTTCGGGTCGACCACCGGGCCCCGGGCCGTGTTGACCAGGATCGCCGTCGGCTTCATCAGGCGGAGCTGGGCTTCGCCGATGAGGTGGTAGGTTTCCGGGCTGAGGGGGACGTGGATGCTCACGAAGTCGCACCTGGGCAGCAGGTCGTCGAGCCGCCCAAAGTATTCCAGTCCCAGCCGGGACTCCTCTTCCGGCCGGCGCACCGGGTCGTAGTAGAGGACCTTCATCCGGAAGCCCTGGGCCCGTTCGGCAACCCCCAGGCCGATCCGGCCAAGGCCGACGATGCCCAGGGTTGCCCCATGGATATCGTACCCCAGAAAGGCCATGGGGCCCCAGGTCTTCCACCGTCCGGCCCGCACGAACTTGTCGGCTTCGACGATGCGCCGGGCCACGGCCATAAGCAGCCCGAAGGCGAAGTCGGCAGTCGTGTCGGTCAGCACGCCGGGGGTATTGCAGACGGCCACGCCCCGTTCGGTTGCGGCCTGGACGTCGATGTTGTCGTAGCCCACGGCCATGTTGCTGACAACCTTCAGCCGGGGTGCTCCCTCCAGCAGGGGCCGGTCGACCCGGTCGGTGACCATGGTGTAGAGGCCGTCCACCTCCGAGGCCTTCGCCCGGAGGACTTCGTAGGGCGGCGGCTCGTCCCCCGGCCAGACTTCGACCTCAACGTGTTCCTGGAGAAGCTTGAGGCCGGGCTCGGGGACCATGCGGGTGACAAAAACTTTCGGCTTCATCGGCCCTCCCCCGGAGATGCTGGCTTAGTCTATCAGATCGTGGAGCTTCGTTGCCAGGTGGAGGGCCAGCCGGCTGTCCGGGTTTTCCAGGTTCCAGCCGGAAATCTCTTCCACCCGCCGGAGGCGGTAGAGCAGGGTGTTTCGGTGGACGTGGAGCTTTTCAGCCGCCTCGGTCACGTTCAGGTTGGATTCCAGGCAGACCCGGAGGGTCTCGACCAGGTCCGACCGGTTCTCCCGGTCGTATTGGATGAGCCTGCCGAGGGTCTCGTCGACAAAGCTGCGGGCTTCGGCCGGATACTCATCGGCCAGGGTGGTGAGCAGCCGGAAGAGGCCAAGCCGCTCGAAGAGGACCGGCCGGTCGGCCAAGCCGAGCTTCCGGGCCAGGCCCAGCGCCCGGCGCGCCTCCCGGTAGGAGCGGGCCAGGTCCCGCAGTTCGGCGTAGGCCCGGCCTACCCCGATGTAAGTGGGGCCCGGAACCCGCTCGGCAACGGCCTGGCGGATGCCTTCAGCAACCGTGACAAGCTGGTCACCCACCGCCGGGAGGATGACCGTGACCCTGCCCTGGTACGGGGCGGCCAGCAGCGGCCGGCCGGCAAATTTGAGGCCGCCGGCCAGGACCTGGGGAGCGGCATCCTTATCTGCCCCGTCCTCGAGGTCGATGACCGCCACGGCCAGCCGGCCCTCCAGCTCGTAGCCGGCCCGCCGGGCCTGGGCCCGGAGGAGGTCGGGGCTCACCGGCCGGCCGGTGAGGAGCTCGTCGACAAGGGCCGCCCGGACCCGGTCGGTGTCAGCCGGACGCCGGCCCAGGACGGCCGCGATGGCCGTCGCGGCCTGGGCAAGGGCGGTCTCTTCCAGGTCACGGTCGACCCCATCGGCCGGGGCCAGAATCAGGAAGGCCTGGGGCCCGGCGGGACCGGCCACCGGCACCACGTAAGCCGGGTCGGCCAGCTCCTCCAGGTGGAGCCGCTGGATGACGCCCCCTTCGGCGCGCAACTCCGCCGGCAGGGTAACCCGGCCCAGCGCCAGGCTGCCGCCCTGGTCCCCGGCCAGGCCGATAACACGGCCGAGGGGATCCGTCAGCAGGACCAGCTTGCCGGTGACTTCGGCCAGGCTCCGGAGAACCGGGTGCGGCCGGGAGTCCTGGAGGGCGGCTTCGGCGAACCGGCGGAGGAGTTCCCGGGCCTTCTGCTGGAGCTGTTCCCGCCGGTTCGCGATGTACCGGAGGAGCTCCTGCTCGACCTCCCGGAGGAGAGAGGCGTCGGCCGGGTAGTGGAGCAGGGGGATACCGGCCCTTTCGGCAGCCTCGACGGCGGCCGCCTCGGGGGGTTCCAGGGTAAGGACGCCGGCCACGCCGGTGGCGGCCAGGGCGCGTATCACCTCGGCCAGGGTCCGGTCGGGGTCGGCGAGCCGCATCACCTCGGTGGAGAGGATGGCCAGGTCGTTACCCCGAATCCCCTGGAACATGGGCAGGCGGCTCCGGCTGGCAACAACCCAGTTTACGTCGCGGTCAAGGCCCGCTGCCCCGGCGAGGACCCGGACAGCCCGGGGCGGGGCATTCTCAAGCCTCAGCTCCGAAAGGTAGCGGATAACGTCCCGAACGGTTACCCCAAAAGCTTCGCCCCCTCCCGGAAGTGGTTGACGATGGGCAGGCGCCGGTCTTTGCCGAAGGCCCGCGGGGTGATCTTCACCCCCGGCGGGGCCTGTCGCCGCTTGTACTCGTTGTTATCGACCATCCGGATTACCCGGGCGACCAGGGCCGGGTCGAACCCGAGCTCAACGATGTCCTGGAAACTGCGGTCCTCCTCGACGTAAGCCTTCAGGATCGGGTCAAGAATTTCGTAAGGCGGAAGCGTGTCGACATCCCGCTGGCCGGGCCGGAGCTCGGCGCTCGGCTCCTTCTTGAGGACGCTTTCGGGAATCAGGTCGAAGCCGGCCAGCCTGTTGCGGTAGCGGGCCAGGTCGTAGACCATCGTCTTAAAGACGTCTTTGAGAACGGCGAAGCCGCCGGCCATATCCCCGTAAAGGGTTGCGTATCCGGTCGCCAGCTCGCTTTTATTCCCGGTCGTCAGGACAAGCCAGCCGAACTTATTGGAGAGTCCCATCAGGATAATGCCCCGGATGCGGGACTGGATATTTTCTTCGGCGACGCCGAAACCCGTCCCGGCAAAGGCCTCGGCGAAGACCTCGTCCAGAAACGCCCGGAATGCCGGTTCGATGGGGATGGTGAGAAAACGGATTCCCAGGTTCCGGGCAAGCCGTTCGGCGTCCAAAATGCTGGCTTCCGAGGTGTACCGGGACGGCATGCTCACTCCGATGACGTTTTCGGGGCCGAGGGCGTCGACGGCGATGACGGCCGTCAGGCTGGAATCGATGCCGCCTGAAAGGCCGACAACGACCTTCTCGAACCCGGTCTTTCGCACATAATCCCGGACGCCAAGAACCAGGGCCTGGTAGACTTCGGCCGGGTAATCGAGCAGGTCGGCAATGCGGGCTTCAATCCGGCGGCTCTTCGGGGCCGGCGGGGTGCCGGTAACCTCGACCCACCTGACCCGGTCCCCCGGGGCCGGGAAGAGCAGGCTCTCCTTCCGGCGGCGGGGGTCGTGGAGCCGCCGCCGGAAGACGGCCCCCACATCCAGGTCGACAACCAGCAGGTGTTCCTCGAACTGCGGAGCCCGGGCGACGAGCTCCCCGGCCGGGCCGAAGACGGCGCTGGCCCCGTCAAAGACGAGCTCATCCTGCCCGCCGACCATGTTGACGTAGCAGATAATGATCGTCTCGTCCGCGGCCCGGGTCGCGAGCATCCGCTCCCGGTGGCGCCCCTTGCCCACATGGTAAGGCGACCCGTTTATGTTGACGATCACCTCGGCCCCGGCCTGGGCCTGGGCCGTCATTGGGCCGACGGGATACCAGATGTCCTCACAGATGTTGACGCCGACATTAACCCCGTTGATCCGGTAGACCGGGCACACCTCACCGGGGCGGAAGTAGCGGTCCTCGTCAAAGACCCCGTAATTGGGGAGGTAAATCTTGTGGTAAACATCCACGACCCGGCCGTCGTAAACCACTGCCGCGGCGTTGCGGGTGTCGGAGTCCGAATCCACAAAGCCGATGACCGCCGTCAGCCCCCGGCAGTAGCCGGCCACTTCCCGGAGGGCCTCGAGATTCTCCTCGACGAAGCTCGGCTTCAAAACCAGGTCTTCCGGGGGGTAACCGGTGATGGCGAGCTCCGGAAACGCCACCAGGTCGACCTCGAGCTCCCGGGCCCGGTCGATATAGGCCTTGATTTTGGCAACGTTGCCGGAAAGGTCTCCGACCGTCGGATTGATCTGGGCAAGGCCAACCCTGAGCCTGCGCATCCTCAATACGCCTCCAGGTAGCGGGCAAGTTCCCAGGGGGTGACCTGGTCCCGGTAGCCGGCCCACTCGAGCCGCTTGGCCTCGACGAACCGCTCGAAGACCGGGGCCCCCAGGGCCTCGATGATCACGGGGTCCTGTTCGAGGGCGTCCAGGGCCTCGGCCAGGGACATGGGCAGGAGCCCAATATTCCGGCGCCTGAGCTCCGTGGCATCCATCTGGTAGAGGTTCTCCTCGACCGGCTCCGGCAGCGGAAGCTTCCGGCGAATGCCGTCAAGCCCGGCCCAGAGGAGGACGGCGAAGGCCAGGTACGGATTGCAGGCAGGGTCCGGCGAGCGGATTTCTACCCGCGTCCGGCCGCCCTGGTCGGCGGCCAGCCTCGGCACCCGGATAAGGGCGGCGCTGTTAATGCGGGCCCAGCTTATGTGGGCCGGGGCCTCAAAGCCCGAGGCCAGCCGCTTGTAGGAGTTGACCAGGGGCGAGGTGACCGCCGTAATCGCCCGGGCGTGGTAAAGCTGGCCGGCAACGAAGTAGCGGCCGATCTCCGAAAGGCCGTACTCATCCGTCGGGTCGGCAAAAAGGTTGCGGCCGGTTTCGACGTCAAAGAGCCCCTGGTGAATGTGCATGCCGGAGCCGTAGGTTCCCTGGATGGGCTTGGGCATGAAGGTCACGTGCAGGTTGTGGGCCTGGGCAACCGCCTTAAGGGCATACCTGAGGGTAACGGTGTGGTCGGCCGAGGCGATGGCCTCGGTCATGGCCAGGTCCAGCTCGTGCTGACCGGCGGCAAGCTCATGGTGGCTGGCCTCCACCGGAATACCCATCTGCTGAAGGGTTCGGACCATCTCGTGCCGAACCTGAATGGCCAGGTCGGTCGTAAAGTCGAAATAGCTGGCCTGGTCGTGGGGAAGCGGAGCCACCTGGCCTGAATCCTCACGCCGGAAGAGGAAGAACTCCACCTCCGGGGCGGTGCGGTACTCGAAACCGAGCTCCCGGGCGGCCTTGACTGCCCGGAAAAGGACATACCTGGGATCACCCGGGAAGGGCTCCCCGGCGGGGGTGAAGACCCAGCAGATGAGCCGGGCGGTGGCCGTCTCCCCCCGCATCCAGGGGATAACCGCGTAGGTTGAGAGGTCCGGCACCAGGTACATGTCGGCCTCCGCCACCCGGGCAAAACCCTCAATGGCAGACCCGTCGAACCAGTGGCCCCGCTCAACCACGTCCGGCAGCTGCTCGGCCGGGACTGTCACGCTCTTGACAAGGCCCACTATGTCGGTAAACTGCAGGTTAAGAAACCGAATGCCCTCGGCTTCGATCCGGCGCTGAACCTGCTCCAGTAGCTCGGAACGACCCCACAGGGTGTTCATCCGGCTCCCCCAGCCCTGGTTAGATGCACAATCGTTTCTCCGGCCATCTCCCGGCAGTTCGTATAATTTTAACAACCACCGGCCGGCGGCGTCCAGCCGTATCCCGGCCGGCACCTCACCCGTTTTAAGTAACGGCGTGGGTATGATGGGGCTGGAGCCCGGCGCCGTCGTTGGTCGCTACCGGGTTCTGCGCCCGGCCGGCGAGGGTGGGCTGGCTGAGGTCTACCTGGCCGAGGACCTCGGTTCCGGCCGGCGTGTGGCCCTGAAGCTGTGGCGGGCCGGGCCGGCTACACGGCCTGTCAGCCCGCCACAGCCCCACCCCAACCTGGTTCAGTTCCTGGAAGCCGGCGAATGGGAAGGACGACCCTACCAGGTATTCGAGTGGGTCGATGGGGCTGACCTGGCGGGTTACATCCGGGCGAACGGACGGCCCGACCTTTTCACCGCCTGCCGGCTTGGGGCCCAGGTGGCCGCGGGCCTCGCCGCCCTGCACGCCGCCGGCCTCGTTCACGGCGACGTCAAACCCCGCAACATCATCGTAGCGGCCGGCGATGCCGGTCTGACGGCCAGGCTCATTGACCTGGGCGAACCGGCAAACCCGGGCCAGCCGGTCCTGGCCACTCCCCTTTACGCCGCCCCGGAGGTCATCGCCGGCGGGCAGCCCACCCCGGCCGCCGACGCCTACAGCCTCGGGGTTGTGCTGTTCGAGCTCCTCACGGGCGTCACCCCGGCCGGGGGTTCGAGATCTGAGCCCCTCCGGCCTGCCAGCCTCAACCCAGCCGTGCCCCCGGGTCTTAACCGGCTGGTGGCCAGGCTGACCGACCCGGACCCGGCCCGGCGGCCTCCAGACCTGGAGGAAGTTGCGGAACTGCTGGGCCGCTGGGCAACTCCCGACCTGACGCCGACCGTGCCCCTCAGGCCGACCAGCCGGCTCCGAACGGCCAGGGCCACCGGCCGTCGGCATCTCCTTCGGGCGGCCCTGGCCGGGGCCCTCGTGCTGATGGTCCTGCTCCTGGCCGGAGTGCGGCTAACCCAGCTTCTCCAGCCGTCAGCGCCGCCGGCAGGCGAAGCGGCCCAGGCCGCCCCGCCGCCCCCGGTCACCGTCCCGGCTGTTGCCCGGCTTCCGGCTGACCGGGCCGCCGCCCTGCTTACCGAGACGGGCCTCCGTCCGGAGACCCGCCAGACTTACAGTACAGTCCCGGCCGGGCTCGTGGTCGACCAGGAGCCCCCGGCCGGGACCCAGGTTGCTCCCGGCACAACGGTGACCCTGACCGTGAGCGCGGGCCCGCCCCCAACCCAGGCTGACGACCGGCACGAACCTGAACGGGGCCGGGGAAAGAAGCGCGGCCGCGACGGCTGAAGACTACCCCTCGGGGAGGGATTCAGCCAGGAACTCGGCGATGTGGAGGACCCGCCAGGGGAGGCCCCGGGCCAGCGCCCCGCCCCGAATCTGGAGGATACAGCCGGGATTGTCGGTCACCACCGTGTCGGCCCCGGTGGCGGCGATCTGGTCGAGTTTGCGCTTTAAGATAAGGTCGCTGGCCTCAGGATAATCCAGGGAAAAGGTCCCCCCGAAACCGCAGCACATCCCCCGGTCCCGCAGCTCAGCCACCTCCACCCCGGCCAGGAGGCTGAGCAGCTCCCGGGGTTCCTGGCGCAGGGCCAGGGCATTGTAACTCTGGCAGGCGTCGTGGTAGGCGACCCGCCGAACCGACGGCCGGAATGCCCCCGGCGGTATCCGGGCAACTTTCAGTAAGAACGAAACGAAATCGACGAACTTCTCCCCGACCCGCCGGGCCCGCTCGGCCCACTCCGGCTCGTCCCGGAGGATGTACGGGTAATCCTGGACAATACACCCGAGACAGCTGGTCGAGGTCGACACAAAGTAGTCGGCCTCCACCCGCTCCAGGGCCTCAATGGTTACCCTGGCCATCCGCCCGGCGTCCGCCCGGTCGCCCGAGTTCCAGGCAACCAGGCCGCAGCAGGGGGCCGGCTGGCCGAAGACAACCCTGGCCCCGGTTGCGGCCAGAACCCGGACGGCGGCCAGGCCCATCTCCGGGTAAAGCCGGTCGGTAATGCAACCCGGGAAGTACGCAACCCGCAGGCCCACCGCCTGGCTGCCGGGAAGAACCGGTACGGTTCCCCGGAACTCACCGGCCAAAACCTCCCGCAAAAACCGGTCGGCCAGTTTGGGCAGGGGCCGCCAGCGTAGAAGCCGGCCGGCGAAGGGCACGGCCCGGATGTGGCCGTCCCGGACGAAGGGCTGCTGAAGCACCCTTCCCAGGCGCATGGCAGCCTCGAACCGGGCGGGGTCCGCCAGCTGATGCAGGATGAAGCCCTTGGGAAACTTGATGCCTTTCTTCTCCGCCAGCCGGGTACGGACCTCCAGGATCTGGCGGGGGATGGGAATCCCCACCGGGCAGACGGTCTCGCAGGCGTTGCAACTCAGGCAGAGGCTCTGCGGCCCCTCGGCGGCGTCCATTCCGTGGTGCCACGCCGTAAGCACGATGCCAATGGGCCCCGTGTAAATGTAGCCGAAGGCGTGGCCCCCAAGGTTCAGGTTGGCCGGGCAGACGTTCGAGCACGCCGCGCACCGGATGCACCGGAGGGCGTCCCGAAAGTCCGGGTCCTTCTGCATGGCCAGCCGGCCGTTGTCCAGAAGAACGATGTGGACCTCCCGGGGACCGTGGACGCCGGTCACGAGGGTGAGCTCGATGTCGCCGGTCCGACTCGGACCCGTAATAAACGAGACGTAGCTGGTAAGCTTCTGACCGGTGGCGTTTCGGGGAAGAACCTTGAGAATTTCTAGGGCGTCGTCCAGGGTGGGGACGATCTTGTCGATGCCCAGGACGGCGATGTGCACCGGCGGCAGGGTCGACACCAGCCGGTCGTTCCCCTCGTTGGTGACCACCACGATGGTCCCCGATTCGGCGATGGCGATGTTGGCCCCGGTAATGCCCACGTCGGCATCGATGAAGGCCTGCCGGAGCCGGCGGCGGGCGACCTTTACCAGTTCAGCCGCATCCGGCGGAACCTCCTCGCCCAGCTTCTCCCCAAAGAGCTCGGCCACCCGCTCCCGGGTCCAGTGGACCGCCGGGGCGATGAGGTGGGACGGGTGCTCGCCGGCAAGCTGGACGATCCACTCCCCAAGGTCGGTTTCAACGACCTGGATACCGAGGCCCTCCAGATAGGGGTTGAGTTCGATCTCCTCGGTTGCCATCGATTTGGACTTGACCACGAGGCAGGCACCGCTCTCCTGGCAGATGCGGCCGACCACCTGCCGGGCCTCCTCGGCGTTGCGGGCCAGGTAAACTTTAGCCCCGGCCGCCTCTGCGGCCGCCCGGAATTTATCAACAAGTTCAGGGAGGCGGTCGACCCCGGCGGCCCGACGGCTGCCCAGGGCCTGCTGAATCTGCTCAAACTCCCCTGGGGCAAAGGCCCCCTCCCGGCGCTGCCGGAAAGAGACGAAGGCCCGGTCGAGGGCCTCCCGCATCCGGTCGTTGCCGAGAGCTTCTTTAAGGCGGACCTTGAACGGCGGTCGAGCTACTGCCATTGGGGACCTCCCGGTCTAGTCTATTGGGGCCGACCCGGCGCTGTCAACACGGCTCCCCATCGGCCGGTTCTTCCGGTTTGACCGCCGGCCGCGTGCCGGGCGCGTGCCCGGGAGACCCCGGCGGTCCGTTTGACAAAGCCCGGCCGGGCTACTAGTATTCAGTTAGCAAAGGCTGGGCGGACTACTGGAGAAAGGAGGAGGCGAAGGTGTTTCCTGCGGCTTTCGAGTACGTTGCCCCCTCAACCCTGGACCAGGCCATCGGCCTCCTGGCAACGTACGGTCTTGACGCGAAGGTCCTTGCCGGGGGACAGAGCCTCATCCCGGCGATGCGCTTCCGGTTGATAACCCCCAAAGTCCTGGTTGACATTAACCGTCTGGACGGCCTCAATTTCCTGGAGGAGTCGGACGGCTACCTGCGGGTCGCGGCCCTGGTCCGGCACCGGGACGTCGAGCGGTCCGACCTCATCCGCCGACGCTACCCCCTCCTGGCCGACACCGCGGCGGTGGTCGCTGACCCGATTGTCCGGCACCTGGGAACCCTGGCCGGCTCCGTCGCCCACGCGGACCCCGCCGGCGACTGGGGCGCGGCCCTGCTGGCGGCCAGGGCTGAGGTCGTTATCGCCAGTCCCCGCGGCCGCCGCATCGTCCCCCTTGACGGGTTCTTTACCGGACCGCTGGTCACGGTTCTTCAGCCCGATGAGCTGGTCACCGAAATCCGGGTGCCGGCGCCCGGTGCCCGGGAGGCGGGCGCCTATCTGAAAATCGAACGGAAGGTGGGCGACTTTGCGGTTGTTGCCGTCGGCGTCCAGGTCGCCGTGGGCGACGCCGCGGTCTGCCGCCGGGCCGGCATCGGCCTCTGCGCCGTCGGGCCGACGTCCCTCCGGGCGGCCGAAGCCGAGGACTGGCTCGTGGGGAAGGCCCTTGACGGGGCCGCGATTTCCCGGGCGGCCGAACTTGCGGCGGCTGCCGCAAGCCCAGCTGATGACACCCGGGGACCGGCCGAATACAAGCGGGACATGGTCCGGGTCCTGACGGCCCGGGCCCTGCGCCGTGCTTTGGAGCGTGTTCAGGCCGCCTAAAACTGCGAGGAGGTGCTGCGATGACCACGACCCAACTGCCGCGGCCGGCCGGCCGCCTGGCCATTTCGGTAACGGTCAACGGCAGGCCTTACCGGGCGGAAATTGAGGCCCGAACCCTGCTGGTCTACTTTCTGCGGGACGTCCTGCGGCTCACCGGCACCCATGTCGGCTGCGACACCACAAGCTGCGGGGCCTGCACCGTTCTGGTCAACGGGGTGCCGGTCAAAAGCTGCACCATGTTTGCCGTTCAGGCCGACGGAGCCGAGGTCCTCACGGTGGAGGGGCTGGCCCGGGACGGCCAGCTCCACCCCCTGCAGAAGGCCTTCGCCGAGCACCACGGCCTCCAGTGCGGCTTCTGCACCCCCGGCATGCTCATGACAGCCTACGCCTTCCTTCGGGACAACCCGAACCCGACCGAAGACGAGATTCGCCGGGCCATCTCCGGAAATCTCTGCCGGTGCACCGGTTACCTCAACATCGTCAAGGCGATTCAAGCGGCAGCCGGCCAGCCGGTCGCAAGCTGAAAGGAGGACGGCAATGGCGGTTGAGCAGGCCCCCGAAGTTATGGGCCAGCCCGTGCCCCGCAAGGAGGACGCCCGTCTCATTCAGGGCCGGGGCCGGTATCTCGACGATATCGTCCTGCCGGGCACGGTCTACCTTGCCCTGGTCCGGAGCCCATACGCCCACGCCCGGATAAAGTCGATCCGGACCGACGCGGCCCGGGCGATTCCGGGCGTCCTCGCCGTCATCACCGGCGAAGACCTGGACAAGCTGGGCCTGGCCTGGATGCCCACCCTTGCCGGGGATAAACAGATGGTTCTGGCGGTCGGGAAGGTGCTCTATCAGTACCAGGAGGTGGCGGCGGTGGCGGCCGAGAGCCGGGAGGCGGCCCAGGACGGGGCGGCGGCCGTCGAGGTGGATTACGAGCCCCTGCCGCCCGTGGTTGACCCCTTCAGGGCCCTCGAGGCTGACGCCCCGGTCCTCCGGGAAGACCGGCAAACAAAGACCAATCACATCTGGCACTGGGAGTCGGGCGACCGGACGGCCACGGAGGAGGCCCTGCGAAGCTCGGAGGTGGTAATCAGGGAGCACATCCGGTTCCAGCGGGTCCACCCGGCGCCCCTGGAACCCTGCGGCTGCATCGCCGACTACGACCCGGTAACCGGCCGGCTCACCCTTTACGTCACCTCCCAGGCGCCCCATGCTTACCGGACCCTCCTGGCCCTTGTTGCCAAGATTCCGGAGCACCTGATCCGGGTGATTTCGCCGGACATTGGCGGCGGATTCGGCAACAAGGTTGCAGTCTACCCCGGCTACGTCTGCGCCGTCGTCGCCTCGATATCGCTGGGCCGGCCGGTAAAGTGGGTCGAGACCCGGACCGAGAACCTCAGCTCGACGTCCTTTGCCCGGGACTACCACATGACGGTTGAGCTCGGGGCGAGCCGGGACGGGCGGGTTAAGGCCCTTCGGGTCAAAACCCTGGCCGACCACGGGGCCTTTGACGCCTCGGCCAACCCGTCGAAATGGCCGGCAGGTCTTTTCAACATCTGCACCGGGTCGTACGACTTCCCGACCGCCTTCGTCGAGGTCGACGCCGCCTACACCAACAAGGCACCGGGCGGCATCTCCTACCGGTGCTCGTTCCGGGTAACTGAGGCGTCGTATCTTATCGAACGGGCGATGGATATCCTGGCCTACGAACTGAAAATGGACCCGGCGGAGCTCCGGCGAAAGAACTTCGTCCCGCCCGAGAAGTTCCCCTACACGTCGGCCCTCGGCTGGACCTACGACAGCGGCAACTACGCCGCCGCCCTGGACCGGGCCCTGGAGATGGTCGGCTATGAGGAACTGCGGCGGGAGCAGGCCGAACGGCGCCGGCGGGGCGAGCTGATGGGCATTAGCATTTCTTCATACACAGAGATCGTGGGGGCCGGTCCGAGTCACCTGTTCGATATCGCCGGCCTCAAGATGTTCGACAGCTGCGAGATCCGGGTCCACCCGACCGGCAAGGCTATCGCCCGGTTCGGCACCCGCCACCAGGGGCAGGGCCACGAGACGACCTACGCCCAGATCGTCGCCCACGAGCTCGGCCTCGCCGTCGAAGATATCCTGGTCGAGGAGGGCGACACCGACACCGCTCCTTACGGCCTCGGCACCTATGCCAGCCGCTCGACCCCCACGGCCGGGGCCGCGGCGGCCCTCTGCGCCCGCCGGATCCGGGAAAAGGCCCGGAAGATCGCCGCCCACCTGCTCGAGGCGGCTGAAGAAGACGTTGTCTGGGAGAACCGGCGGTTCCAGGTCCGGGGCGCCCCCCAACGTTCGGTCACCATGACCGACGTGGCCTTCGCCGCCTACACGAACCCGCCGCCCGGAGTGGAGCCGGGCCTCGAGGCGGTCTACTACTACGACCCGCCGAACCTCACCTTCCCCTTCGGGACCTATGTCTGTGTTGTCGACATCGACAAGGGAACCGGCCAGGTGCACGTCCGGCGGTTTGTTGGGGTGGACGACTGCGGCAACGTCATCAACCCCATGATCGTGGAGGGCCAGATTCACGGCGGCCTCACCGAGGGCTTCGCCATCGCCTTCATGCAGGAGATCGCCTACGACCAGGACGGCAACTGCCTTTCGTCCAACTTTACGGAGTATCTCGTGCCCACGGCGGTGGAGACGCCCCGGTGGGAGCTGGACCGGACGGTGACCCCGTCGCCCCACCACCCTCTGGGAGCCAAGGGTGTGGGCGAGTCGGCCAACGTTGGTTCGCCGGCAGCCTTTGTTAACGCGGTGGTCGACGCCCTCTCGCCGTTCGGCGTGCGTCACATCGACATGCCGGTAACGCCCTGGAAGGTCTGGCGCATCCTGCGCGACCACGGCGTGACGGAGTAGGCCCGTGAGCTGGCGGCTGGCGGGTGGGGTGCGGCTGGACGAGCTCGTCCGGGAGCTGGAGGCCCGGGGCGAGGCTTTCGCGGTTGCGACCGTAGTCCGCCGGCGGCCGCCGGCTTCGGCCAGGCCGGGCGACCGGGCCGTCATTACGGCTTCCGGACAGGTTTACGGCTGGGTTGGGGGCGGCTGCAGCCGGGACCTGGTGGTCCGGGTTGCCCTTGAGGTGGTGCGGACCGGCCGCCCCCGACTCCTCCGGCTTGGCAGCCAGTCGGACGACGAAGACGTTATCGCCGCCCCCATGGCCTGTCCCAGCGAGGGGGAACTCGAAGTCTTTATCGAACCATGGTTCCGGGAGCCCCGGCTGGTGGTTTTCGGCCAGTCGGTCGCGGCCCGGACGCTGGAAATTCTCGGTCGAACCCTGGGCTACGAGGTAACGGTGGTCGGCCCGGACGAGGTTACCGGGCTTCCGGAGTTCGGAACAGCCCGCGAGCTTTACGCCGTTGTCGCGACCATGGGTCATTATGACGAGGATGCCCTGGAGGCGGCCCTTCGACTCCCGGCCCGGTACGTGGCCCTGGTCGCCAGCCGGCGGCGGGCCGGGGCAGTTATGGCCGAACTGGGCCGGCGGGGCTGGTCAACCGCAGACCTTTCCCGGATTCAGGCCCCGGCCGGCCTCGACCTCGGGGCGGCAACCCAGGAGGAGGTCGCCCTGGCAGTCATGGCCGAAATCACCCGCCTCCGCCGGTCCGGGTCCCGGGCGGAGCCGCTGGACCTTCCGGCGGTCCTTACGGCCCGGGACCCGGTCTGCAGCATGGAGGTAGATATTACCGGCGCCCGCCACCGGGCCGAGTGGTCCGGCCAGACGTATTATTTCTGCTGCGCCCGGTGCCGCCGCGCCTTTCTTGACAACCCGGCCAACTACGCCGGCGCAGACAGGTCGGGCTCCCCCGGGGCTAGCGATCCGGAGGCTGGCGGTGGTCGCCAAGGCCCCGGACGGCCGTCGCCACAAGGATGAGCCCCAGCAGAACCTTAAGGAGGGTACCCGGGGCCGCGGCCGCCAGGAGACCGCCGGCCGACGCCCCGAGGACGGAACCGGCGGCCATAGGCAGGACAACATCCGCCAGTTCGCCCCGCAAGTTGGTCCTGCCCCGGCGAACCCAGCGGCCAATGCCGACAAGGACCGTGGGCAGGCCAACGAGGAGGGCGCCGGTTCCGGCCGCCTTAATCGGCACGCCGTAAACCAGCACCAGGGCCGGAATGATGAGTTCGCCGCCGGCCACACCCAGCAAACTGCTCGCCATGCCGATGGCAATTCCCAGGCCGAGCCCCGTCACCACAACCGCTGCCCATGCCGAAAGCCCCAATCCGACCCCAATGGGCACAAGACCCTCGACGATGAGCAGGCCGCCGATGGCGAGCAAGAGGCAGACGACAAGCCGCCCAAATCGTCTGGCCGACAGCCGGACGGCTAAGGCTGGACCGGCATAGGCCCCGAGCAGGGCCCCGCCCAGCAGACTAATGATGGGCAGAAAGTAAGGAGTCACGGGGTCAAGGGCGAGCACCTGGACCCGGGTAACCAGCCCGGCGCCGAGGGTAAAAGCACTGACCACCAGGTTGAGGGGCACGGCCTGCCGGACGGAGTAGCCGAACACCCGCACCAGCACCGGCAGTCGGAACTCCGCCCCACCAAGGCCGATGAGGCCGCCTAGCACCCCGACCATCGCACCGGCTCCGAAGGCGAGGAACCCGCGGCCCGGCCCCTTCCGGCAGGGGGCACAAATGGGTTGGGTACCCGGGTTCCGGCTCACCGTCAAGCCGGCAGCTGTTCCCGGCCGAAGAGGAGCCGGGCACCGAGCACAACCCAGAGGGCCGCCAGCAGCAACAGCACCGAAAGGGCGACCGCCCGGTTGAGGTTCGACTCCATAGCCGAATAGACGGCCAGGGTCAGGGTCTGCGTCCGGCCCGGAAAGTTGCCGGCAAACATCAGCGTTGCCCCGAACTCGGCCGCCGCCCGGGTTCCGCAGAGCAGGATGCCTGAAAGGATGCCCGGCAGGGCGATGGGCGCCGTGATATGCCAGAAGGCCTTCCAGGAGCTTGCACCGTCCACGGCCGCCGCCTCTTCAACCTCCCGGGGCACCGAACGGAAGCCCAGGGCGGCGGCCCGAATGTAGAAGGGAACGGCGACGAAAAGCTGAGCCATCACCACCGCCGCGGTGGTGAAGGGTAGAGCCAATCCGAACTGGTCCAGGAGGGGCCCAAACAGGCCGCGCCGGCCGAAGGCCAGCAGTAAACCGACCCCGGCGATAACCGGGGGAAGCGCCACCGGCAGTTCCACCAGGGTCTCCACCGCGGCCTTGGCCGGGAAATCCCGGCGGGCCAGCAGGTAAGCCAGTGGGGTCCCGGCCACCAGGGCCACCAGGATCACCAGCGCGGTGGTGAGACCCGTAAGCCAGAGGGCGGCGGTTACCGAGGGGTCGCCCAGGGCTTCGACGGTTTCGAGGCTGGCGCCCCGCCAGAGGAGGGCGGCCGCGGGGAGGGCAAGGTAGGCCAGAAGGAACGTTCCCAGGCCCACCGCAAGAAGCGACTCAGCCTGGGCCGCCCGGAACGGAGGCTTCCAGCCGGTTTTCATCGGCCCTCACCCCCAGGTCCGTCAGGGCTTGACCGGCCTGAAACCCCAGCGGGCCAGGATCTCCTGTCCCTCGGAAGAGAGAGCGAAATCGATAAAGACCTGCGCCCCGGCCGGGTTAGGCCCGTCCTTCACCCTGGCGATGTAATAATCCGCAATCAGGTTGAGGCCCGCCGGGACCTCCACAACCCGCACCCGGTCCCGAACGTCCGGGGTGATGTCGCTCCGGTAGACAAAGGTGGCGTCGGCCTCGCCGAGGACCACCTTGGCCAGGGAGGCCCGGACGTTCGGCTCCTCGGACACCACGTTTGCCAGGACCCGGTCCGCAAAGTCGGCACCGTAGTCGGGGTTTCGGGCCGCATTCTGGAGAATCTGGCGGGCATACCCCCCGATGGGTACGTCGCGGCCGGCGAGAACCAGTCGGACCCCGGGCCGGGCCAGGTCCTTCAACGCGGTGATGCCGGCCGGGTTGGGTGCCGGCACGACAATAACCGGCTCGTTCCGGACGAAAACCAGGGGGTCGCCAGCGATGGTGCCGTCCTGCTGGGCGCCCCGCATATTCCGTTCGTCGGCGGAAGCGAAAACGTCAGCCCGGGCACCCTGGGCGAGCTGGGTTCGCAGGGTTGAGGAGGCCGCGAAATTAAAACTAAAAGTGAGGCCGGGGTACCTTGTCTGAAGGACCTGGCCGATTTCTTTGAAGGCATCGGTCAGGGACGCGGCCGCAAAAACCACCACCTCGCCCTGGGGCGAGGGCGAGGCCGGAGCCGCCGGGGCCGGGGCGCCGGTCGAAGCCCCACAGCCACCCATTAGCGCGCCGAATACGAGCAGGCAAATTAGCCTGATAAGCCGCATGCCAGCACCTCCGCAACGGAATTTCAGGCCGCGGCGGGCACCCGGGCCAGGACCGCGCCGGTTCGGCTAACGTCGTAGCCGGGCAGGGCCCCCAGCTCGGCCCGAAAGGCCCGGGTCTGCAGCACATCGAGCAAAACCCGGACGGCGGGGTGGTCGATGAGGTCGGCGGGAACAAGCAGGTCGAACCGGGCCGCCGCCAGGGGAACGAACTCGAGGCCGAGGGCCCGGGCCGCCGCCCGGAGGGTTACCCCCGCATCCGCCCCGCCCCCGGCGACAACCCGGGCCACGGCCAGATGGCTCGTCACCACGAACCCGTAACCGGCAACCCCGGCGGGTTCGACGCCCGCCCGGGCGAGCAGACCGTCCAGCAGGACCCGGCTCCCCGAGCCCGGCTCCCGGTTCACCAGCCGGACGTCGGGCCGGGCCAGGTCGGTGACATCCCGGATCCCTTTGGGGTTGCCCGGCCGGACCGCAAACCCGAGCTCCCAGGCGGCAAAGGCGACGACCAGGCCGCCCACGAAGCCCAGGATTCGGCGGGCCTCCCACAGGTTGTATTCCCGGCCGTCGGGGTCGGGCAGGTGGGATCCGGCTACGTGGGCGTGGCCCTGGGCCAGGGCAGCCAGGGCAGCCCCGCTGGGGGCACCGAGCCAGCGCAGGCCGACCTCCGGGTTGCGCCGCTCGACGTGGGCGGCCAGGATGCTGAGGGCCGGGTCACACCCGAGGACGAGGGCGGTTCGTTCGAGCCGCTCCGGGGCGGCCGTCAGCTCCGGCCTTCCAGGGTCCCTAAGGAGGCCGTCGGCGGGGACGAACCCCTCCTGAAGGGCCTTCGCCTCGCCGAGGGGGTGGCCGACCCAGCGGCCCCGGACATTGACGACCACCAGCCGGGTCGCGGTCGGGTCTGCGGGTCCAGCCAGTTCCACGGGCCCCGGGGCCGGCAGTTCCGCCAGGCCGAATAGGTCCTCCACCCGGCAGCCGAGGGCGCGGGCGAGCCGGAGGGCCACGGCCGTGTTCGGCAGGTAGTGACCGGCCTCGATGGCGCTGAGGGCCTGACGGGTGATGCCGGCCCGGCGGGCAAGCTCGGCCTGGGAAAGTCCCCGGGCGAGCCTGACGGCCCTGACCCGGCTTATAAGCTCCGAACGCTGCGCGCTCATCAACGCCTCCGGTGGTAGTCTGGTCAATTATACCGGACAACATGTCAAGTGTGAAAGATATCAAGCCGGCTTGACGCCTGCCGCCGGGGTTCGGGGTCTGAGCCTCCGCCTGGGGTAGAAGGGCCGGGGATGAGGGTACAAAGCCCTGGGGTCCGTGGAAAAGGTTGGGTCGCCGCCTCGAGATTTGTGCTATACTCCACCAACTTTGCCCCTCAGCGGGCGACGAGAGGTGCGGTAATGTTTATAAAGACCGGCAGGCGGCGGCGTACGGCCCGCCGCAACCCCATTTTCCGGAGGTATCTTTCCGGGCTCCTTCTCGGGTGGGCGGCAGTCTTGGTGGCCGCCTGCGGCTTCTTAGGCCCGACCCCGCCCGGCACCCCGACCCCGTCGGGCTATGTCTGGCACTGGGGGTACGGAACCCTTCTTAGCCCGGCGCAGGTTCAGCCACTCAGCAACGTCACGGCCATCGCGGCCGGGCACAGTCATAACCTGGCCCTGCGGGCCGACGGCACCGTCTGGGCCTGGGGCGACAACAGCCACGGCCAGCTCGGGGACGGCACGACAACCAGCCAGTCTGCCCCGGTGCAGGTGGCCGGGCTTAGCGGCGTTATTGGCGTCGCCGCCGGGACCCGGCACAGCCTGGCCCTGCGCAGCGATGGGACCGTCTGGGCCTGGGGCGACAACTCCAATGGACAGCTGGGCGATGGGACAACCACCCAGCGGCTGACGCCCGTCCAGGTGGCCGGTCTTGGGGGCGTCAGCCGGATCGCGGCCGGGGCGGTGCACAGCCTGGCGGTCAAAAACGATGGGACCGTCTGGGCCTGGGGGAGCAATGCCCAGAAGCAGGCGGGACAGGCCACGGGTTCGCAGTTTAGTCAGCCGGTGCAGGTTCCTGGGCTGAGCGCCGTCACCGCCGTAAGCGCCGGAGCCTACCACAGCCTGGCGCTCCGAAACGACGGCACGGTCTGGGTTTGGGGCGGCGGCGGACCCACTCCCCAGCAGGTGCCCGGCTTGAGCGGCGTCGCAAAGCTGATGCAGGGCGGCCACGGCTACCACAACCTGGTCATCCGGAGCGACGGCACCGTCTGGGGCTGGGGTAACAACAATTCCGGGCAGGTCGGAGACGGCACGACGACCTACCGGCCGAACCCGGTCCAGGTAAGCGGGTTATCAGGGGTGGTCGCGGTTGCCGCGGGCACAAACCATAGTCTGGCCGTTCGTTCGGACGGCACGGTGTGGGTGTGGGGCTACAACAGTTTCGGGGAGCTGGGGCTCGGCTCAACGACGGCCCCGCAGCTCGTTCCCGTTCAGGTCACGGCCATCGGTGCCGCTATGGCCGTAGACGGCGGGCAGGAGCATTCGGTCGTGATCAGTCACTCGGCCCAGGCGACCCCTACCCCGAGCCCACTACCCACTGCCCCGAAGTCGGTGGGAGCGGAGGTCGGCCTGACGGTGGTCCCGGCGTCGTCGCCCACCCCAACACCCGTTCAGATCAGCCTGACGCCGGTTGATATCGGCCCCCGGCCGCCGACGGCAACCCCAACGCCCGTCGTTATCGACCTGACCCCCGTCGATGTCTCGCCCAAGCCCGTAACTCCCACCCCGAGCCCGGTTCCCACCGATACCCCAACGCCCGTTCCGACCAGCACTCCTGCCGCCACGGCCACGCCGACCCCAACCCCCGTGCCGACGGCAACCCCGACCCCGCCCGCCACCGCCACGGCGACGCCGGCTCCCGTTCCCACTTCAACCCCCACCCCCCAGCCCGCGCCAGGCCAGCTCTGCGTCCGCAAATTCGCCGACGTCAACGGCAACGGCTCCCACGACCCCGGCGAGCCCTGGCTCTCGGGGTGGACCTTCACCCTGAGCCCCTCACCGCCAGCCCCGGCCCAGGTCGCCACCCAGGGCCAGGACGGTGTCGTCTGCGTCACCCTTCCCGCGCCCGCAACCTACACCGTTACCGAGCAGGTTCAGGCCGGGTGGGTGCCCACCACGCCCCAGCAGCAGACGGTAACCCTTCAGCCCGGGCAGACTCAGGTGCTCCAGTTCGGAAATCGGAGGTAACCGGCCGACCTTTCAGCCAGGCCGGCAGCGGCGGGCCGCGGCCCAGACGCACCCGAGGCCGAGCAGGCCGTATGCCAGGCAGAAGACCAGCCAAGGAGCTGGCGTCCCAACCCGGAGGTTGCCCACAAACCACTCCGGCCACCAGAGGGAGAGGCCGCTGAGCCAGGCCGCCTCGGTCAGAACTGCGGCCGGGAGCGGGTGCAGGCCGGCGACTGTAATCAGCATCTTTGCCCAGGATTCGGACAGGCCCCGGAAAAATCCGAAAACAATGACGGGCATGCTGATAATGCCGGGCACAACGACCAGACCAAGGAAGACCAGGGAGTTCGCCAGCAGGGTGGCCGCCAGGGTGCTGCGGACCAGGGCCGAGGCGTAGATGCCCACTCCGCACAGGGCAACGACCAGCGCCATCAGCATCGCGGTTGCCACCAGGACCTCCTCCACGGCAACCGCCCCCATCAGAAACGACAGGCTCAGGAGGGGAAGGGCCGCGAGCAAGAGGAGAACCGCCAGGCCGAAGCCGGCCGCGAACTTGCCGGCTACGATGCGACCGGGGGTCAGGGGCGTGGCCAGGAGGAGGTCCAGGGTCTGGCGCTCCCGCTCCCCGGCGATGGAGCCGGCCGCCAGACCCGGAACGAAGACGGAGAACCAGCCGAGTTGTAGCAGAAAAATGGTTGCAAACATTGCCTTTCCGACGGGGATGAACACCACGCCCGGCAGCTGATGCAGGCCGTGGAGGACGACGTAGGCAAGCCAGGTGCCCAGGCCGAGGATGGTGAGGTAAATGCCCAGGAAGACGTAAGTTCGACGGCGCCGGAAAAGTCGCCTCAGCTCCAGGTCAAAGACCGGGTTATAGGGGGTTAACCTGGCCATCCGGTTGTATATTATCCTGGTGACCGGTGGGCCAGTCGAGCTTGCCGAAGATCTTGCTGATTGCGGGCCGACCCGGCTCGGGCAAAACTACCCTCATTGCCGAGGTTGTGGCAGCCCTGGGCCACCGGGCAGGCGGCTTTTACACCCGGGAACTCCGGGCCGGCGGCCGGCGGGTGGGATTCGAGGTAGTAACCCTCGACGGCCGGCGGGGCCGCCTCGCCCACGTCGACCTGCCCGGCCTCCAGCGGGTAGGCAAGTACGGGGTCGACCTTGAATCCTTCGAGGCGGCCGGGGTTGATGCCCTGGAGCAGGCGGTGCGGGAGGCTGAGCTCATAGTCATCGACGAAATCGGCAAGATGGAGCTGCTTTCCGGGCGATTCCGCCGGGCCGTCGAGGAGGCGGTCGCCTCGGGCAAGCCGATTCTGGCCACCGTTATGCTTGCCCCAAACCCGTGGGTTGACCGCCTGAAAAGCCATCCCGGGGCCCGGGTGATTACACTTTCGCCGGAGAACCGGGCGGAGGTCCGGGCCGAAATCCGGCGCTGGCTTAATGGTCTCGGCCTGGGGACCGATGCCGACCCTAGCCGCCCGCCTCCCGCGTGACCTGGAGGAAGACCTCTTCGAGGCCCGATGCCCGCTCGGCAAAGCTTACCACCCGCACCCCGGCTTTCACCAGGGCGGCGAGGGCCTCGGCCTGGGCTTCGGGCTCGGCTGGAAGGTCGACGAGGAGCTCCGACTGGGCACCGTTTTCGCTCACCACCCGCACCGGCCCGAACCTCTCCAGGGTCTGTTGCGCCGGCCCGGCGGGCCCCAGGACCCGGACCAGAACCGCCCGCAGGTTCGCCCCGAAAATAAACTCGTCCACGGGGCCCGCCGCCACAAGCCGTCCGTGGTCGATGACGGCGATGTGCGTGCACATATCGGCCAGCTCGGCCAGGATGTGCGAGCTTATTAAAATCGTCTTTCCCATGGCCCCGAGCTCCTTGAGCAGTTCCCGCAATTCAACCCGGGCCCGGGGGTCCAGGCCGGAGGCCGGCTCGTCCAGGAGCAGGACCTTCGGGTCGTTAATAAGGGCCCGGGCCAGGCCCAGCCGCTGCTTCATGCCCCGGGAGAGGTGGTCGACGTACTCGTTGCGCTTATCGGCCAGGTCAACGAGGGCCAGCAACTCGTCGGTGACCGACCGCCGCCGGGCCTCCGGCATCCCGTAACAGGCGGCAAAGAAGTCCAGGTATTCCCACACCTTCAGGTCGTTGTAGACGCCGAAGGCATCGGGCATATAGCCCATCACCTGGCGGACCGCCCGGGCTTCCCGCACAACGTTCAGGCCCCAGACGTAGGCCTCCCCGGACGTAGGGGCGATCAGGGTTGCCAGGATCTTGAGGGTCGTGGTTTTCCCGGCACCGTTCGGGCCGATAAGTCCGCAGATCGCCCCCGCCGGAACCGTCAGGTTCAGGTCGTCGACGGCCACCACCCGCCCATACTGCTTTCGGAGGTGGCGGATTTCGATGGCCGGAAACTCGTCCGCAGCCAACGGTCCCTGCCCCTTATCCGGCAACGGCCTTCAAGCCGAAGTTTAACCTTTCTAGCTGGGCGCCGCCAGCAACCCGGAGCTGGAAATACACCCGCCCGCCCGGCCCCACGTAACTGCCCGGATTCTGGATCTCGGTGCGGCCGTTCCGGGGCTGGCCGAGGAAGACCCACTGGCGTCGGTCCCAGTCGAAAAGCTGCATGGTCACCTGCTGGCCGCCGGCCGCGGCCGCCTGGTATTCGAGCCACAGCCCTTCCACCCTGAATCCCCCACCGACGGCGCCGGCCGGCAACTGACAGCGGACGTAATAGGTGCCGTCCAGGAGGTTAATGCCGGCTGGCGACCAGCCGACGGGCCCGGCCCGCCCCTCCCAGGCGGTTACTTCCCGGCGGCAGAACCCGGCCGGCAGCTCGAACTCCGGCCCGTCAACCCGGACTCCAACCGGTCTGACCCAGGCCGTCAGTCCCCCGGAAACGAATCCTCCCCCAATATCCACTTCAAAGGGCCGGCCATCCGACCAGCCGACCACCCAGGCCCCACCCCGCCCCAGGCGGCTGTCGGCCAGGAGGGGGCCGATGGCGCGCCGCCAGTCGAGGTCCTGGCCAGCCTGGGGCTGAAACGAAATGAGCTGACCGAGGGGTTCACCGGCAAGCGCCCCCAGGGTGGCCGAACGGGATTCGCCCCGGCCGACCGGACCGAGCCGGTAGGCCCGGTCGCCGACGACCAGCAGTGTCTCCCGAAAATCGGCGCCCGTCCGGTTCGTCACCCGCGCCGTCAACCGGCTGCCGGCGACAGCCACCTCCGCCTCGAGGCCGACGGGCGCCAGCTCCACCTCCCGGAACCCGAAAGTCTGCATGTCCCAGGCGTTGACCACGATATCCCGGAACCCCCCGGGCTCCCCAATGTAAGCCGGGCGTCCCGGAGCGTCCAGCGGCGCCCGGGTCAGCCCCAGCAGCCGGGGCAGCGGCCGGCCGGAGACAAAGACGTCATAGTCCCGGCGCACCGGGGAGAAGAGGCTGAAATAGGCGTCCGCGCTGGCGTTCCCGTCGGGACCAACCATGACCACCGTCAGACTGTTTACGATAACCTGGCCTCCCTTGAACTCATAGGCGACCAGGTAGGCGCCCGCACTGAAGGCAACAGTCAGAACCGGTATCACCGCCCATGCCCACTCCCGGCGGTCCAGGCGCCAGAGGACCACGTAGGTCAGGGGGCCGACGGTCAGGATGTAGGCCAGCAGAAACCCGCCCAGGAGCAGAGGCGGGGGCAGTCGAACCGAAGGGATGTCGGCAACCAGGGACGCGAAGGCTGACTCGGCGGCGGCCGGGTCCACCGGAAAGGCAGTTGCCGGCTCAAAGACTACCGGCCACAGGCTCGTCCAGCCCGGAATCCAGAGGCGGAGGGCCTCGACCGTGGGGTCCACGGCCAGGAAAATAACCCGGCCCAGCCCGTACTGGCGCTCGACGATGAGGGGCAGGCCGTCCTGCTCCAGAAGGACCGCGGCCCCGTCGACCGGCTGGCCCACCCCCACCACCGTCGGCCCGCTCAACCGGAGGGGAGCCCGGCCGAAGGCCTCGAAGGCCGGAAGTTCATTCAGGGTGAGGGTTCCGGCCGCCCGTACGGGGGCCAGCTCCGGGAGGCCGTCCAGGACCCGGGGCGTTGCCGGCCCACCGCCCAGCACCAGCGTGCCGCCCTCGGCAACCCAGCGGCCCAGGGCGGCACGCTGGTCGGCCGAGAGGTCCGAGGTCGACACCGCCCCGAAGGCCAGCAGGTCGAAGCTCCGCAGGGCGGCCGCCTTGGGGGGCAGGTCGGCCGGCGAAAGCCGAACCGGCACCAGCCGCCGGTTTCCACCCGGCCGCAGAAGGCCGAAGAACTCGAAGGCCCGGGGATCAGTGGTCACAACCCCGATGAGTCCCTCCCCCGGCTGGACCATTCGAAGCCGAACGGGGGCCTGGGCCAGCGTCTGGTCGCCGGCCACAAACTTGACGGTCACCAGGGGCGGTGACCCGGCGATGGGGGCAAACAGGAAAAGGCGCTTGCGGGAGCCCGCCGGAAGCTCCACCGGGCTTGCGGCCGCCGCGACGTTGCCGCCTGCCGCGGCCCACTCAACCCGAACCTCGCCCCGGACTTCATCCCCCTGGTTCGAGACGGTAACGACAAAGGGCACCCACTGCCCCGCCCGGTAGTAGCCGTCGAACCCCCCGGCCGCTTCAAGCTGAACGGCCGGCTCGGCCCGGACCCCGCTCAAACCCGAAAAGAGGCCGCAGAGAACCAGGGCAGCAAGCAGGCGAACGACCTGTGACAGCAGGCCCGGCCGGCGGGGCGCGCCGATACCCCCCTCCCCGGCCGGGTGCGCCGCCTGCTTGCCCACAACCCCTCCCGCCTGAGGTTCTCCCCGGAACTCAGTCGATATATTCTTCCCGCACCGGGGAGAACACGTCGATGACCAGGCACCGCTCGAGGGCCGTGGCCTGATGGGGAACGCCGCCGGGGATGAGCCAGGTGTCACCCGGCCCGAGCTCCATCTTCTCGTCCCCAACCTCCATCAAAAGGCGGCCCGAGACCAGGTAGCCGATCTGTTCGTGGGGGTGGGAGTGCCAGGGCACCACGGAGCCCGCCTCCATCGTAACCTCGGAAAGGAGGGTCCGCTCGCCGTAGTTGAGGGTGCGTCGGACTACCCCCGGCACCATCTCAACCGGTTTCGCTTCGGTCCACCGCTTAAGAGCCATCGCCAACCTCCACCAGCTTTTCGACGACCCGGGCCGCGGCCTGCCGCCGGTATTCGGCGTAGGCGGCCGCAATCTCCGGGTATTTGAGGCCGAGAATCTCGGCCGCAAGAAAGGCCGCATTTCGGGCACCCGCACTCCCGACGGCAACGGTCGCCACCGGGATGCCGGCCGGCATCTGGACGATGGCCAGCAGGGCATCCAGACCCTTGAGGTCGGTGGATGGAATGGGGACACCGATGACGGGCAGGGTGGTCCAGGCGGCCAAAACCCCGGGCAAGTGGGCCGCTCCGCCGGCGCCGGCGATCAGGACCTCTATGCCCCGGTCCCGGGCCGTTTCGGCGTACTCCCGGACCCGCTCGGGGGTGCGGTGGGCCGACATCACCCAGGCCTCATGGGGGATGTTGAGCTCCTTGAGGGTGTCGAGGGTTGCCTGCATGACGGACAGGTCGGAGCGACTGCCCATCACAACCCCGACCAGGGGCTTCATAGGTTCGTACCTCCAGCAGCAAGTTTTCGGAGTCGGGCTTCAAGCTCGGCCCGGTAGGGGCCCATCTCCGGACGGGCCAGGGCTTCCTGAAGGATTTTACCTGCCTCGGCCAGGCGGCCGAACCTGACCAGGATATCCGCAAAGTCCAGGTAAAGGTCGGGTCCGGCGGCGGTCCTGAGCGCCCGCCGAAAATGCTCCACCGCAAGGCCCTCCTCCCCCCCGGCGGCATAATAGACCCCCAGCGCCCGGTTCACGTCCGGGTCAGCCGGGGCCAGGGCAAAGGCCTGGTCAAAGGCCGCCTTGGCTTCCTTGAGCCGGCCAAGGCGCAGCAGAACCGCACCCCAGTTGTGGAACGCCCGGGCATCGTTAGGGGCGAGCTGGGTCACCACCGCCCACGCCGAGGCCGCCTTCTCGAGGAGTCCGGCCCGGGCGCAGGCATCCGCCAGCTGAACCCAGGCCGAAAGGTCGCCCTGCGACCCCTGGGCCCGGGCCTCCAGCTCGGCTACGGACCCTTCAGCCGGCGGAATCCGGGCAACTCGGGAGGGCGGCACCGGGTTGGGGCCGGCCGACGCGGCTCCTTCCCCGTTTTCCGCTTCGGCCCCCACCTCCCGAAGGGCGATATCCCGCCGGAACCGGGCTCCGCTAAAGCGGATGCGCTCCACGTTGCGGTAAACCCGCCGTCGGGCCTCGGCAACGGTACTGCCCCGGGCGACGACCGTCAGGATCCGGCCGCCGTCGGTGACCACCCTCGGCACCCCGTCCGAATCCACCAGGCGGGTACCGGCGTGGAAGACGAGAACCCCATCCTCAACCTGGTCCAGGCCCGCGATGGGTACCCCATGGGACGGGGCATCCGGGTAGCCCGGTGCGGCCATCACAACCCCGACACAGGCCCCGGCCTCCCATTCAAGCTTAAGCCCGGCCAGCCGCCCCTCCAGACAGGCCAGCATCACTTCGAGAAGGTCCGACCTCAGGAGGGGCAGGATTACCTGGGCCTCGGGGTCGCCGAACCGGACGTTGAACTCCAGCACTTTCGGCCCTTCGGCTGTTACCATCAGCCCGGCGTAGAGGACGCCCACGAAGGGCCGACCCTCCCGGGCCATCGCCTCCACCGTCGGCCGCAGGATGGTCCTGGCGGCCAGGTCGACCTCGGCCGGCCCAAAAAAGGAGGGTGGACAGTAAGCCCCCATCCCCCCGGTGTTGGGCCCCTGGTCGCCGTCAAGGAGCCGCTTGTAGTCGCAGGCCGGGAGCATCGGCCTTACCGTCTCGCCGTCGCAGAAGGCCAGAAGGCTGACCTCCCGCCCGGTCAGAAACTCCTGGATGAGCACCCGGTCCCCCGCCGACCCGAAGGTCCGCCTGACCATCATCAGCTCCAGGGCCCGGACCGCTTCCAGGCGGTCGTGGGCGACGACCGTGCCCTTCCCGGCCGCCAGGCCGTCGGCTTTGACGACAAAGGGCGGGTCATGGGCCTCCACGTAGCGGCGGGCGGCATCAAAATCGTCAAAGTACTCGGCCCGGGGGCACGGAATCCCATACGCCGTCATCAGCCGGTGGGCGAAGATTTTACTCGATTCAAGTTCGGCGGCGGCCCGGGTCGGCCCGAAGGCGGGGACCCCGGCGGCCCTGAGCTCATCTACCAGACCGGCGGCAAGGGGCGCCTCCGGCCCGACCACCACCAGCCGAATCCCCTCGGCCGCCGCAAAATCGGCGAGCCGGCGCACTTCCGTGGGCCCGATATCGACGTTCCGGGCAATGAGCGCCGTGCCCCCGTTGCCCGGGGCGACGTAGACGTCCGAAACCCGGGGGCTGAGGAGAAGCTTCCAGACCAGGGCATGCTCCCGGGCGCCGTTGCCGACGACAAGGACCTTCATTGGGGCCTCACTCCCACTCGATGGTTGCCGGCGGCTTGCTGGTAATGTCGTAGACGACCCGGGTTACTTCCGGGATTTCGTTGACAATCCGATTGCTCAGCCGGGCGAGGACCTCGTGGGGCAACCGGGCCCAATCGGCGGTCATTGCGTCCTCGCTGGTGACGGCCCGGACCGCCAGGACGTACCCGTAGGTCCGGTAGTCGCCCATCACCCCGACGGTTCGGACCGGGGTGAGGACGGCGAACCACTGCCAGAGGTCCCGCTCGAGGCCGGCCCGGGAAATCTCTTCCCGGACAATCCGGTCGGCGGCCCTGACAATCTCGGCCCGCTCGGGGGTTACCTCACCGATGATCCGGACAGCCAGGCCGGGTCCAGGGAAGGGCTGGCGGTAGACCACCGACTCCGGCAGGCCGAGGGCGAGGCCGATCTCCCGGACCTCATCCTTGAAGAGATACCGTAGCGGCTCCACCAGCCGGAACGGCAGCCGATCGGGGAGGCCGCCGACGTTGTGGTGGGTTTTAATGCGGGCGGCGGCCCTGGCATCGGCGGCGCTCTCAATGACGTCCGGGTAGAGGGTGCCCTGAACCAGGAAGTCAAAGGGACCGGCCCGGGCCGACTCCCGCTCAAAGACCCGGATGAAGGTTTCCCCGACCCGCCGCCGCTTTTCCTCCGGGTCGGTCACCCCGGCAAGGGCGGCAAAAAACTCGGCCGAGGCGTCCACGTGGCGAACATCCAGCTCCAGGTGGCGGCGGAAAACAGCAAGGGTCTCTTCGACCTCCCCGGCCCGCATGAGGCCGGTATCCACCAGCATGCAGGTGAGCTGGGGTCCCACCGCCCGGTAAACCAGCTCACAGGCGACGGTTGAGTCGACCCCGCCCGAAAGGGCCCCCAGCACCCGCCCCCCACCGATTTCGGTGCGCAGGCGGCTGATGGTCTCGGCGATGAAATTGCCGGGCGTCCAGGTCTGGGCGCAGCCGCAGACTTTCACTACGAAATTGCAGATGATCTCGCGGCCGAACTCGGTGTGAACGACCTCGGGGTGGAACTGGACCCCGTAGCGGCCGCCCGGGCCGGCCATCACCGCCACCGGCGAGTTCTCACTCCGGGCCACGGCCCGGAACCCGGCCGGAAGAACCGTCACCCGGTCGCCGTGGCTCATCCAGACCCGGAACTGCCGGGGCAACCCGGCAAGGAGGGGAATATTCGGGTCGGTAACTTCCAGGGTCGCCGGGCCGTACTCCCGCCGGTCGCCCGGCTCCACTGCGCCCCCAAGGGCGTGGGCAAGGAGCTGCATCCCGTAGCAGATCCCCAGGACGGGAACTCCCAGCTCCAGAACGTGGGCCGGAAGGCCGGGCGCACCCGCCTCATAAACGCTGGCCGGCCCACCGGACAGGATAATTCCCCGAGGCTTAAGCCGCTCGAGCTCCGAGGCCGGGGCATCGTAGGGCAGGATTTCCGAGTAGACCCGGCACTCCCGGACGCGGCGGGCAATGAGCCGGCTGTACTGGGAACCGTAATCCAGAATAACAATCGTATCCACGGTCAACCGAATTATCCGGTAAGGCCTCAGGACCCGTCAACCGGACCGGCAGCCGCCTTGCGAAGCCGGTCCATGATCGCCCGGCCCAGCCCAACTTCGGGCACCGCCTGCGCATAAATTATGTCGAGACCAGCCCGGTCCAGGCGGTGCAGGGCTGCAAACAGGTTTGCGGCCGCTTCCCGCAGGTCCCCGGCCTCCGAAAGCCACTCCACGGCCGCAAAACCGGCCGGCCGCTGACTGGGCCTGGCCAGGAGGAGAAGCCCGGCCCGCCGGCCAGCCGGGTCCGGGTAGCGGCCGTCGGCAAAGATTACCAGGGGTGTTCGCGGCGAATAGTGGCGGGGGAGCTGGCCGGGTGATTTCGGCCGGTCAGAGGGGGCCGTTGCGACCCGAACCGGGCCGATGACCTGCTCAATATCCTCGACGGCCAGGCCGCCGGGCCGGAGTACCGTCGGCACCCCGGCCGTGAGGTCCAGGACGGTCGACTCGACCCCGACCGGACAGGCTCCGCCGTCGAGGATAAGGTCGACCTTGTCGTCCAGCTGGGCGACAACGTGTTCGGCCGTGGTCGGGCTCAGGTAGCCAAAGGGATTGGCGCTGGGGGCGGCAACCGGGCAGTCGGCCGCCCGGATCAGGGCCAGGGCAACCGGGTGGGCGGGCATTCGCACCGCCACCGTCGGCAGACCGGCCGTCACGATATCCGGAACCTTCTCAGTCTTCGGCAGTACCAGGGTCAGGGGCCCGGGCCAGAATTTCTCGATGAGGCGACGGCCGGTATCGGGAACCTCCCGGACCAGTTCAGTCAGCTGGGCGGTATCGGCAATGTGAACGATTATCGGGTCAAAGGTCGGCCGGTTCTTAACCTCGAAGATACGGGCGACGGCCAGGGCGTTGAACGCGTCGGCGCCGAGGCCGTAAACCGTCTCCGTCGGGAAGGCTACCAGCCGGCCCGCCCGCAGTAGTCGGGCCGCCTCGGAAATCGCTTCGGGGGTTGCAGGCAAAGTCCGGACCATTGCGGTTGGGGACCCGGGGCCGGCAACCGGCCCCGGGAATACCCTTTAGAGTTTACCAGACGCCGGCGCCCACTTGCGGAAAGGCCCGGCCAGGGATGTGGCCGGGCCTTTCCGAGTTCGGGGCTTCGGTTCCCCTAACGCGCCTCCACCACCACGGTTCCGACGTGGCCGAGGGGACCGTGCAGAAGACACACGTAGGGGAACGTCCCCGGGTTCGGAAACGTCAGGTCGAACTCGCTCGGGGCGTCCGGCCCGAGGAGCTCGGCCAGCCCCAGCACGCCCGAATGGTAGGTCCGGGTCTGGTCGTAATTCTGCGACGGTTTGGTCGGCGGCGTCTCAAAGGGGTCGAAGGGAGCCTGGCCGGGGGCCAGGAACGTGACCGTGTGGGGACTGCCGGCCTTCCACCTGATGGTGTCCCCCGCCCGGATGCGGACGGTGGGCGGGAAGTACTGCAGGAGCTCCAGGTAGCCCGAGGGAGCCCGAACCACCGACCCGACCTGGACTTCCCAGAGGGTGGTTCCGTCCGGGCGGCGGGTCTGCCGGTATCCGGCCAGACCCTGCTGCTGAGCGGCCGGAACCAGGCCCAGGAGCGTCCGATTTTCCTGTTCGGCCCGGACCCACGCCTCCGCCTGGGTGGTGTAGCCCCCTCCGGGGGCCACCACGTTGACCAGGCCGGCCATGCCGGGGTGAATCGCGCAGAAATAGGCGAAGCGCCCGGTCGTCGGGAACATCACGGTGAGCCGGTTGCCCCGCTCCTGGATGCCCGTGTTGATAAACTGGGTGCCGTCGTAAGTAACAGAGTCGCCCGGCCGCACCGTCTCCGGCCAGAAGGGCGGCGGGGCGTCCGGGGGCGGGGATACGGACGAAAGAAAGGTGACCGTATGGGGTTCGTCGGAAGTCCAAACAAACGTGAGGCTCCGGCCCGCCGGCACCGTCAGCTCCCGGGGCATAAAGGCGTTGCCGGCCACCGTTCCCCGGCCGGTTCCGACGTAAACCGTGCTCGCCGGGCGGGTATCCGCCGGTGCCACAAGCGGACCGGTCCAGGCGCCGGCAGGCGTGTTGTTGTAAAAGTTCACCCAGGCGAAGCTTACGGGCCGGGGCGCCTGGGAAACGTCCACCGTGAAGGTGTAAGGCCCGACCGTCGTCCCACCTTTGATCCCGCCGGGGCTGGTCCAGCCCAGGTTCCCCAGGCCGTCGAGGCCGCACTGACGCCAGTCAGCGCGGTTTGTACCGTACTGGCAGGAAACCAGGTTCGCCCCCTCCGGGATCGCGGCCCTGACGTCGTAGGAGTAGGTTTGGGCGCTCCGGTTAGTGACGAACATCACGAACGTAACGAGGTCGCCCGAGCGGGCGGCCCGCATATCGACCGAAATGGGCGGCCACTCCTGCGATTGAGCGGGGCCGGCAAGCCCCAATAAAAGCACGAGCACCACGGCCAGCAAACCGGCCGCCGCCAATGGGTAGCGGTATCTCACCTTGCCTCCCTGTTAGTTAAAGATTCTTTCCCGCACGTCCCGGCTCAGCCCGGCAGGTTGCTGGCTGGCAGCTCTCACCCCCTTTCGGCCTAGCTTAGAACTTTGCTGAGGACGGCAGCCAGTTCACCGGGGCCGAAGATGCCCTCAAGCTTGGCCGCGACCTGCCCGTCCTTGTCCACGAGGAAGACCCAGGGCTCCGACGGAAGGCCCCATTGCTGGGCGGCCGGGCCAAGCTGGAACCGGCCCTGGCGGGCAAGGCCGAGGTCGTACGGCTCGATGTGGATGAATTCCAGCCGGCCGCGGTATTCCGGCTCGAGCCCCAGGACCAGGTCCAGGACCGGCCCGCAGACCCGGCTCCGGCAGAAGGCCGGGGTGGCGAAAATCACCACGAAGGGCCGGCGACCAGCGACCGCATCGGCCACCGACACCCGGTGCAGGCCGCAGGGGGGCTCGCGGGTACAGACGGCCGCAAGCTGGTCGGGTGAGCTGGCCGTCGGACTCCGGGAAGCTGGTGCGGGGCTGCCGAGGGCAGGGGTGCTTCCCCGCACGGCGACGGGCAGGGCCAGGGTGGTCCGCCGGACGGAGCCGTCCCCGAGCCGGATGCCTATATCCGCCCCCCAGGGCCCGGGCCGGTCGAAAACTACTTCCGGGACAACGTAGACGGTGCGAAGCTCGGTGTGGGTGTGGAGGGTTCCGTCGGGGTGCGGATGGGGGGTCTCAACCGTGATGCTCTGCTGGGTAGCGGGGAACCGGAACCTGAACTGGGGCGACCCGGCTCCCAGGTAGTAAAAGTCCACCGAAACGGCGGCCGCATCGGTTTCGCTTCCGTCGGGGTTCATCAGGGCGAAGGCGAACCGGTTCGGCCCAACTGTAAGCTCGCTGACCGTCTGGAAGGCCGTAATGTCCTCGGGTGCGGGGGTGGGAGCAGGACGACCCGGGGCGCAGGCGGCGGCCACGGCCCCAAAGGCGAGCAGGATAAAGCGGCGTCGACCCGGCATCGCGCTCCTCGCCGGGCCTGGGGTGCCCCGGCTGCTGACGGCCTGCATTTACGGATTCGGGGTCAGGCCGTGGAGCGCTGAGTCATCGGCGGGCGCAGCAGTCCTGCCCGCCCAGGCCCAATTAGCTGCTTGTATTATACCGGACGCGGGGCAATCTGGGTAGCCCCCGGCCCGCCGCGGCCGGAGTTTCGCCCTTACTTGCCGGTTTCAAAGTAGGCGATGGCCCGCTGGACGGCCGGGTCGGCCTGGGGATTCGACCCCGGCGGCGGGGCATCGGCCGGGGCCTGGAAGGGAATGTCCGGTGCCAGGCCCTTGCCCTCAATCTGGTTGCCCTTCGGGGTGAGCCAGTGGGCGATGGTGATGTAGACCGCCGAGCCGTCCGAAAGCTGGCGCAGGGTGTTCACCGAGCCCTTGCCGAAGGTCTCCTCCCCGATGAGCACCGCCCGCCCCTGATCCTGAAGGGCGCCGGCCAGCACTTCGGAGCCGCTGGCGCTCCCCCGATTGACCAGCACAACCACCGGTATATCCGTGGCGACGCCGCCCGGCCGCACCTGCCAGGTCCGGCGGTTCCCCTGCCCGTCCACCTCGTAGAGGACGACCCCGTTCTTCAGAAACTGGCTCGCCACGTCCACCGTCGCGCCCAGCAGGCCGCCCGGGTTGTTGCGCAGGTCGAGGATAAGGCCCCGGGGATTTTTGGCCAGCAGGTCCCGGAGTTTCCCGACAAGCTCCTCGTTGGTGACCTCGCTGAAGACCGAAATCCGAACGTAGCCGTAATTGCCGACCATGGCGGTGCTGACGGTCTGGAGCCGGACCTCGGACCGGGTGATCTCAACGTCGAAGGGCTGGGACTGTCCCTCCCGCAGAATGGTGAGGGTAACCTGCGTTCCCCGCGGGCCCTTGATCTTGTTGACGGCCTCGTCCAGGGAAAGCTGCCGGATGTCCTCGCCGTTGACGCGGATAATGCGGTCGCCCGGCCGGAGGCCGGCCTTTTCGGCCGGGGAGCCCTGAATGGGGGCGACGATTACGATGAAGTTATTCTGGTCCTTCTCAACGTAGGCCCCGATGCCTTCGTACCGGGAGGCCATCTCCAGCTGCTCCCGCCGATACTGGTCGGCCGGAACGTAAGTCGAGTGGGGGTCGCCCAGGGACTCAACGAGACCCTTGATTGCCCCCTGGATCATCTTCTGGCGGTCGAGTTTGTCCCGGTCAACGTAGTCCCGCTCAATGATCCGCCAGGCTTCCCAGAAGACGTTAAAGTCCTGTCCGATATCGGCCGGCGGCCGGGCGGGGGCCAGGGCCGGAATCGCCCCGGTTTCGTCAACCCAGCGGCTGAAGCCGAAGCCTGCCCCGAAGCTGAGGCCCGCGACGATAAAGATCAGCAGGCCGGCCAGAACAACACGCCGAAGCCCCAACCCCACGTCAGAGTACCTCCTTTACCGTCAAGCAAAGCCTACCCAAATTCTAGCATGCGACCCCGGCCCCAATAACCCGGTAAAAATCCAGGTGCCGGCGGGCGATCCCATCCCAATCAAAGAGGCCAGCCGCCTGCCGGGCCCTCTCGGCCAGCCGGCCAGCCAGGACCGGGTCGCTGAGGACCTCCCGGACCGCCCCGGCCAGGGCCTCCGGACGGGGCCCCGTGAGCAGAAGATGCTCGCCCCCGGAAAGGGGCTGGATGGCCCGGGGGTCGGGCGGACGGGTCGTAACCACGGGCCGGCCGTGCACCAGGGCCGCCACGAGGCTTCCCCGCCGCAGGGACGCCCCGTCCAGGTACGGCAGGAGCATGACGTCGGCGGCCTGAAGCCAGCGGGAGACCTCCCCGGCCGGAAGGGGTCCGGTCCAGAGGACCTCTTTGCCCAGGCCCAGTTCCTCAATCCGGCGCTTTATGAACCCGGCGTAAGCCAGGTTCGTCGGGTCCGTCCGGCCGGCGCTCCCCCCGATCAGCACCAGCCGAACCCGGAGGCCCGAGTCTATCAGCTGGCGGCAGGCGCCCAGGGCCAGCTCCACCCCCTTGCTCCAGTTGAGCAGTCCGAAGTAGCCGACCAGCCGCTCGTCGGGTCCGACCCCATGGTCCCGCCGCAGACGGCCCAGGTCATCCGGGCTGACCGGGACCACGGGAATGTTGCTACCGATGGGGATGAAGGCCAGGGGCGGCCGGGCCGCGCCGGAAGGAAACCGGAGCCCCTGAAGGCAGGTCAGGTCAACCCCGTTCGTGACGACGGCCCCGGCTGATGTCCGGTAAACCAGCTCGACGGCCAGCCGTCGGAGGGGTCCGGCTTTGGGGAAGAGATACGGCGGCCGGAGGTCGTGGAAAGTCACCGCCGCCGGAAACGGGCCGAGCCGGCGCAGGACCACGGGCAGGAGCATGGCCGCCGGGGCAAGGCCGAAGGCCGCCGCCTGATACTGAATGTGGACCAGGTCGGGCCGGAACTGCCGGACCGCCCCGAGAACCGGCCACCAGGCCGCCGAACCCCAGCCCTGAACCAGGGGGAACACCCCAACGCCGGCAACCTTCGCCGCGGCCCCGGCCCGGGTCAGGACGCCGACCTCGATGCCGGCCGCCGCCAGGTGCCGGGCGAGGAGGGCTGTGTAATCCCCCAGACCGCCCACGTCCGGGGGGAATTCACCGGCAACGAACAGCACCCTCATCTAAGGCCCGAACCAATCACCCCGGCCAGGACGCGGATCCGGTCCCGCCGCAGAGTCGGTTTGTGACCGACGGCAAGCTTGAAGGCCTCGAGACCCAGCTCCAGGCAAAGGTCTAAGAGCAGCCACCCGCGCAAAAGCATTCCAGCCACCGCCCCGTAGTATTTGGCCGTGTATTTCCAGCGGCTTGCATAGAAGTTGGCCCGCTGGCGGACGGGTTCCTGGCGGCTGCTGGCCGCCTCCTGGTGGACAACTTCAGCCGCCGGCACATAGTAGACCTCCCAGCCGGCGGCCCGAAGCCGGCGGCACCAGTCCAGCTCCTCCGCGTACATGAAAAACCGCTCGTCCAGCGGCCCGACCTGTTCGACCGCCTCCCGCCGGAGGAGCATGCAGGCCCCGGTAACCCAGTCAACGGGTTGCGGCTCTTCAGCCGGAAGGTCCTCACAGTAAAAGCGCCGGAAAATTCCCAGCCCCGGGAACCACCACTGGATCAGGGTACTTTCGGTGAAAAGGACCAGGAGGTCGGGGAACCGCCGGCGGGACGGCTGTAGGGTGCCGTCCGGGTTGAGAAGCTTCGGTCCGGCAAGCCCGACCCTGGGGTGTTCGGCCATGAACCCAACCAGCGCCGGGAGGGCCCCGGGCCGGAGTTCGGTGTCCGGGTTGAGGATGAGCAGGTAGCGGCCCGTGGCCAGCTTAAGACCCTGGTTTACCGCCCGGACAAACCCGATGTTTGTCGGATTTTCAACGACCCGAACCCCGGCGAACTGCCGGGCCAGCTCCACCGTCCCGTCGGCCGAGGCGTTGTCGATAACGATAACTTCGCCGCCGACGGCCTCAACCTGCGGAAGGACGGTCTCAAGACACCGGCCGAGGCAGGCCCGGCTGCGGTAAGCGACCACGATGACCGAGACCTCAACCATTCTCGAGCCGGGCAAGCTCCTGAAGGCTGATAACAGCCTGCCAGGCCATCGCCACCGCCAGCACCAGGCCGACCCAGCCGTCCCGGTAACCGCCTAGCCGGAAGAACCGGCGGTAGAACTCCCGCAAAGGGAACGTGAGAAGGCGGTGGGGTCGGCGCCGGACACCCAGCCGGTGCAGCCGCAGGGCCTCCAGGCGGGCATACCTGGCCTGCTTGGCAAAGATTTCCCCGACGGTGGTGTAGTTGATGTGAATCAGGGGATTTTCCAGCCGGCCAACCGGGCCGTCAACCCGGACAACCTCGTGGACGGGCCAGGCCGGGTCGTAGCGGCCGGAGTCGGTGCGGAAGAGGCGCAGCTGGTAATCGGGCCACCAGCCGCCGCCCCGGACCCAGCGGCCAAGAATGAAGTTCTGGCGCGGGACCCAGTAGCCGGAATATCCGCCGGCCACGGCCCGGCGAATCTCGGCGGCCAGGGCGGCCGGAACCCGCTCGTCGGCGTCGACGAAGAAAACCCAGGGAGTGGTGACGAGGCCTATCGCAAAATTTCGCTGCTGGGCGAAGTTATCAAATTGTTGTGTCACCACTTTGGCGCCGAAGCTGGCCGCAATTTCGGCCGTCCGGTCCGTGCTCCCCGAGTCGACCACCAGCAGGTGACCGGCCCAGTCCAGGCTCTTAAGGCATTCGGGCAGGTGCTCGGCCTCGTTAAGGGTGAGCACCACCGCCGTAACATCTTCGGCCCGCCCCGTCATCCCAGCACCCTCAGCAGCTGGCCCCAAACTTCCGGGTCAGGCCCGGTCCCCGGCGGCCTTCGGGCGGCCCGGCTCGCGGCCAGCTTCACCAGAAGCCGTGCCGCCAGCCGGAACCGGGCCGGGTAATACCGGGCAAAGAGTTTAAATCTGCTTTCCCACAGCCAGCGGAAGGCCTCGGTCCGGACCCTTCCGGTGCTGGCCCCGCCGTGGTGGATGACGACGGCCCGTGGTTCACAGAGGATTTCCCAGCCCGCCCGCCGGAGCCGGAAGGCCAGGTCGACCTCTTCGCAGTACATGAAGAAAGCTTCGTCGAAAAACCCGACCTCGGCCAGGGCCCCGTATCGAGCAAGCATGCAGGCCCCCAGGACGAAGTCCGCCCGGAACGGCCGGGACCCGGCGTAGGCCGCCACCGGGAAGCGTCCGTTGAGGGGGTGGTCGTAAAGGCGTCCGAGCAGGTCGGGAAAAAGGTCGACGGCCAGCTGAATCAGGTCCGGAAATTTAAAGGCCGAATGCTGAAGGCGACCGTCAGGGTAAGCGAGCCGGGGTCCGACCAGGGCGGCCCGGGGATTCCCCTCGAGGGTTGCGCGCAGACGGTCGATGGCCCCCGGCCTGAGCTCGGTATCGGGGTTCAGCATCAGGACAAAGTCGGCTGGGGCGAGTTTGAGGCCGCGGTTGAGGGCCGCCCCGAACCCCAGGTTCTTTTCCAGTTTGACCAGCCTGACCTGTCCGTATTCGGCCGCGACCTGCTCGCCGCTCCCGTCAGTAGAGGCGTTGTCGACGACCAGAATCTCGCCGCCCAGGTCCCCGGGCCAGGCCCCGATCACCGACCGGACGCAGGCCGAAAGGAGGCTGCCGGCGTTGTAGTTAACGATAATCACCGAAAGCCTGGGCAGTTGGGGGGTCCGGGTCATCGCCCGCCCTAGTAATTTACCCGAATGACCTGCGGCTTGAACTGGTCAACCGGGAAACCGACCCCGCCCTGCTCGATGCCGGCCCAGAGGGTCACTTCCCGAATCCGCAGGTTGACCTGGATCGTGCCGGTTATGACCACCTCCTGCCCCGGCTGCAGGAGGGGCGTCTCCCCCTGCCACTGCTCCACGGCACAGAGCCTGCGGTAGTCCACCTCCTGCGGCGGCTTGAGCCGCTCGGCCGGGTCGAGCCCCACCTTCGTCCCGTCGGGCAGAAGGCCCCACCGGGCCGGATACTGCAAACCGGCGCCGGTCCACATGACGCCGACCCGCCAGATGCCGCTCCGTTCGTAGTAAAGGGGACTGCCGGGATCGGCCGGATTTACCCAGCAGTTAAAGGTCATGTCCGTCCGGTAAGGGGTTCCCGGCGGGGGCCCCAGGGTCTTGACCGGCACCGACCCGGTGTTTTTTACCCGGAGGGTTACGTTAACGGTTCCGCCCAGGGAGACGGTGGTCGGCTTGACCTGGAAGTCCACCAGTTCGAGCTGGGGAATTCCGCCGTTCTCGATCGTGACCGGTCTGGTGGCCTCCGCAACCGCCCCCACCTCGTCCTGGGCGACGACATGGATCACGTATTTTCCGTCTGGCAGGACCCGGCCGGCGGCCGTCCCATCCCAGACATAGGAATCACGCTGGCGGGGCTGCTGGTCCGGGGTAGGGGTGCCCGACGCCGGCCGGGACCAGGAAACCAGCAGGTATGACGCCCCCCGGGCGTCCGTGGCAAAGATGTCCACCTGGGTGGGCCGCCGGGTCAGGCTGTAGAAGATAATCGTCTCGTCCCGGTCGGCGTCGCCGTTTGGGGAGAAGGTGTCGGGGGTTACCGTCAGCTCCTCAAAGGCAAGGTCAGCGCCCGTCACCCCGGCGACCCGGAGGCGGACCTGCCGCTCCTCGGTGGTCCCATCGGGAGCCCGGGCCCGCACGATGACGGTGTACTCGCCGTTGGGCAAAACCTTCCGCTCCCGGGTTTCGGGATCGGGGCTGTAAGTCCCGGTAAACTGGGCCTGGTAAGTTCCGGGCGCCCGCTCCTGGTCGGCCCGGAAGGGGTATTCCCGGCCGCTCGCATCCCGGAAGACGATAGTGACGACGGCCGGCCGGCGCACCTCGTAAGTGATAAGCGCACTGCCGGCTCCGGGAGTGACCGTGTCGGCCGAGACCTTCACCTGGCCGAGGAGCCCGCCGGGACTGCACGCCCCGACCAGCAGAACCAGCGCGATTGCCAGGGCCCCGGGGAAAAGGGCCCCTCTGCCGGAGGCCACGTTCATAACCAACCTCAGAAAGTATTGGGCCTCTTCCCAACGGGTGTCAAACCGACGGCGGCACTTGCGCGACCGGGTCAGTTGATATTAAAATAGTGTGCACTTGCAATGGGTGGCGAAAACAACCGGCCGGACCTGAAACCGGATGTGGCCGACGAGCTGAGGAACCGGGGACTCCGGGTCACCCCCCAGCGGGCCCTTATTCTCGGCCTCATCAAGTCCGCGTCGGGCCACATCACCGCCGAGGACATCTACCGGGAGGTTAACCGCCGCCTGCCGTTCACCGACATTTCAACGGTCTACCGCACCCTCGACCTCCTCGAAGCCCACGGCCTTGTCCGACGCCTGGTCACGGGGCAGGGGCAGACCCAGTACGAGTGGGCCGACCAGCCCCACTTTCACCTCATCTGCACCGGCTGCGGCCGGGTCAGCAACTTCGTGGACGACGACCTCACGGCGGTTATCGGTCAGGTTGCGGCCCAGCACGGCTACCGGCTCACCGAATTCAGCGTGAACGTGTTCGGACTCTGTCCCGACTGCCAGCAGGAGGGCGAAGATGCACATCCCTGACGGCTATCTCAGTCCCGAGACGTGCGCGGTGCTTGCGGCCGGGTCGGCGCCCATTCTCTACGTGGCAGCCCGCCGCCTGGCCCGGGAGGCCGATACCGCCGTCGTCCCCAGGGTCGCTATGGCCTCAGCCTTCGGCTTTGTTGTGCAGATGCTCAATGTCCCGGTACCGGACGGCACCTCGGCCCACGCGGTGGGGGCGGCCCTGGCCGCCATCCTCCTGGGCCCGTGGGGCGCAATGCTTGCCCTCACGGTAACCCTGGTGATTCAGGCCCTCTTCTTCGGCGACGGCGGGATTCTCGCCCTGGGAGCAAATATCTTTAACATGGGGGTCATTGCCCCCCTCACCGCCTATGTGATTTATCGCAGCCTTGGCGGCCCGTCGCCGGGCCGACGGGCATTCGGGGCGGTAGCGGCGGGGTTTTTGAGCATCAATGCTGCTGCCCTGGCAACCGGCATCGAACTCGGCCTCCAGCCGCTCCTCTTCCGGGCCGCCGACGGCACCCCGCTTTACAACCCCTATCCCCTGGAGCTGGCGGTGCCGGCGATGATGTTCGCCCACCTGCTGGTGGCCGGGCCGGTGGAGGGCCTGATTACCGGGCTGGTGGTCACTTACATCCAACGGGTCCAGCCAGACCTTCTCGCCAGGCACACCCCGGCCGCCGGCTCCCGGGTCTGGGTTCCCCTGGCGCTCGTGGTTGGAATTCTAGTGATCCTTACGCCCCTCGGCCTCATTGCCGGGGGAACCCCCTTCGGCGAGTGGGCGCCCGAGGAGCTCGCCCAGCTTGTCGGATACGTTCCCCCTGGCCTTGTCGAGCTGAGCGGCCGGTGGTCGGGCATCCTGCCCGGCTACACGGTCCCGTTCCTGGCGGGGATACCCGGCGGGGAGGTTATCGGCTACGTCCTCTCGGCCTTTACGGGCATCGCCCTGGTGACGCTGGCATGGCTGATCCTTCGGCAACTCCTGGCGCGGCCGCGGGTTCGGCCCTGACCCTCCCGGAGTGGCTCGGCGCCGGCATCGGGCCGTCGACGGCCGGGTCGGCAAGCCGGAGGGTCCGGCTTGACTTCGTCGGCCGAACCCTCCTGGGGACCGCTGACGTCGTCCAGCGGGTGCTCTTTGCAGAGGAAGTTGCCCGCCAGGACCGCCTGCTCCAGCGGGCCTCCCCGGCCGTGAAGGTCGTGTGCTTTCTGGCCCTGATCCTGGCGGCCGGGCTGAGCCGCAGTCTGCCGCCCCTCATTCTGATTTACGCAAGCTGTATTCTTCTCACCCTTCTCGGGGGGCTCAATCTCGGGACCTTTCTCCTGCGGACCTGGCTGGTGGTGGCCGTCTTCACCGGGCTGGTCGTCCTGCCGGGTACGACCAGTCTGGTCACTCCCGGCGACCCGGTTTTGACCCTGCTCCGGTTCGGGTCCGATGCTCACCTCGGGCCCGTCAAACTCCCGGCTGAGGTCAGCCTAACCCGACCTGGGCTGGCCGGCGGGCTTCTGGTAGTGCTGCGGGCCGCCGCCTCGGTTTCCCTGGCGACAATTCTGACCCTGACCACCGGCTGGTTCGAGCTCCTGCGGGGCCTCGGCGCCCTGGGTCTGCCGCCGGCCGTCGGGATGCTCCTTACCCTGGCCTACCGGTATATCTTCGTGCTTCTCACCGTGGTCCGGGATATGTACTACGCCTGGCAGGCACGGTTTCTGGGCTCGACCCCCGGCCGGGCCGGGCGTCTGCTCGGGGCGGCGGCGGCCTACGCCCTCTTCCTCCGGTCGGAAGCTCTGGCCCGGGAGGTCCACCAGGCGATGCTGGCCCGGGGCTTCCGGGGCCGACCGGCCTTTGTCTCCCGGCCAGCCTACTCCGCCGCGGCCTCCGGGGTGCTGGTTGCCCTGACCATTGCGGCGCTGGCAGGGGCCTATGTCTGGGGCTGACGGCCGGCCCGTTTTCGAGGTCGAACAAATCCGCCTGAGCTATCTCGGCCGCTTTCCGGCCCTGGCCGGGGTTACCCTCACGGTGGAGGCCGGCGAGCAGATTGCCCTGCTTGGGCCCAACGGGTGCGGCAAGTCCACCCTCCTCAAGGTACTGGCCGGCCTGGTGTTCCCCGATTCGGGGACTGTCAGGGCCTTCGGCCGGGACCTTACGTCGGCGGCCCTGACCCGGCCCGACTTCTTCGCCGAATTCCGGAGGCAGGTTGGCCTGCTCTTTCAGAATTCGGACGCCCAGCTCTTCAACCCCACGGTCTTCGAGGAGGTCGCCTTCGGGCCGAACCAGCTCGGGTTTCCCCCGGCCGAGGTCAGGCGCCGGGTCCAGGAGATGCTTGCCCTGCTGGAGATTGATGGGCTTGCCGACCGCGCACCCTTTCAGCTGAGTGAGGGCCAGAAGCGGCGGGTGGCCCTCGCCGCCGTGCTGGCCGTGGACCCCGACGTCCTCTTACTGGATGAGCCAACCACCGGCCTCGACCCCCGGACCAATGACCGGCTCGTCGAAATTCTGTGGGGACTGCGCCGCCTGGGGAAGACGGTGCTGGTCGCAACCCACGACCTGGAGCTGGCCCGGCTTGTCGCCGACCGGGCGCTCATCATCGGCGAAGACCACCGGGTCTGGGCGGATGGGCCGGTCGGCGACGTTCTGGCCGACCGGGCTCTCCTGTACCGGGCGAATCTGGTCGGCCGGGCCTGGGGTTCCCGGGCGGCAACTTAGAGCGCCTAGCAGGGCCGGAGCTGAGCCGGGTCGGTGATAACAACCTGGGGCGTGCCCCGGTAAACCTCAACCTGGCCGCTGACGCACAGCCGCTGACCGGGACGAAACCGGGCCTCAGGCACCGGGTCAAACCGGGGGCGGGCCTCGCCCCAGATAACGGCGACAAAGGTCGGGTTCGGATAAGGCCGGCCGAAGTTTAAAAACGTCGGCTGGCCGGCCGTTCCGGGCCGGTATGTCACCTCGGCCAGGTTCCCGCACACCGTCACCCACCGGCCGGCCGCAGCCGCAGCTTCAGCGGTGGGTACGCACTCACCCACCGCTGGCGATGCCCCCACCGGAGCCGGGGTGTCGGCGGGAGGAGCCGGCCCCGACGTGCGGGCCGGTGGGGCCCCGCAGGCGGTCAGGAACAGCCCGAGAATGGCAAGGATGAGCAGGCGGGCCACTGAACTACTGCCAGTATATTCGCCTTGCAACTCCGGGTCAACCCGACGGCCCGCCCGCGCTGTGGTATACTTGTTGTCCGTCGAAAGTCGGGCGGAACGGAGGCTGGCCATGGTCGCAACTGTTGGGCCCGATGTCAAGGGCTGGCGCGAGCAGTGGCAGGACGAAGGGGATGCCGCTTTTCTATACCAGGTGCTGGCCGAGCTTGAGCGGGACCCCCACCGTCGGACGATTCTCCAGCGGCTGGCGGCGGTGGAGGCCGCCCACCAGGCCGAGTATGCCCGGCTTCTGCGGGAAGCCGGGCAGGATCCCGGAACCTTTCAGCCGAGCCTGCGGGCGAGGATCCTGGCCAGGATCGCCCGACTCGGCGGCCGGGACGCCATAATGAATATCCGGCTCCTGGAGGAAGCCAGAGAGGTTAAGCACCTGCTCCGGGCGCCGGCCGCCGCGGCCCCAGGCCTGGCCGAGCGGTTTGCCGTTGACGAGGCCCAGCACGCCCAGGTCCTGCGGGACCTGCTGGGCCGGACCGGCGAGCCCTGGCACCGGACCGAATCGGGCGGGTTCCTCCGGAATATCGTCTACGGCTTTAATGATGGTCTTACGGCCAATTTCGGCCTGGTGATGGGCGTGGTCGGGGCCCAGGTGAGCGCCGGGGTTGTGGTGCTTGCCGGGGTGGCCGGCCTGGTGGCCGACGCCCTCTCAATGGGGTCAAGCGGCTACCTGGCGGCCAAGAGCGAGCAGGAGGTTTACCAGCACGAGATCGCCCTCGAGCAGGAAGAGATCCGCCTCATGCCCAAGCTCGAAACTGAGGAGCTTGCCCTCATCTACGAGGCCAAGGGCCTGCCCCCGGCCCTTGCCCGCCAGCTTGCCGAACAGATAATCTCCAACCCGGAAGTCGCCCTCCAGGAGAAAGTCCGGGAGGAGCTGGGGATCGGCTTCGAGCAGGCCTCACCCCTGCAACAGGGGCTCATGACCGGAATCGCCACGGCGTTCGGGGCCTTCATCCCAATCTTACCGTATCTCCTGCTGCCGGCCGAACCTGCCACCTACGTGTCCTTTGTAATCAGCATGCTCTCCCACTTCGTCGTCGGGGCGGCCCGGAGCGTCTTTACCGGCCGCAATGCCTTTCGAAGCGGGCTGGACATGTTCCTGGTCGGCCTGGGGGTGGCCATCGCCGGATATATTATCGGCTTCTTAATCACCGGCCACGTGGCCGGCTGAATCCGGCACCGGTCAGTTCCGGCAGTAAGCGCGCAGCCGCTCGGCCAGGGCCGTATACCGCCGGCGGGTCTGCCCCGCCCGCACCACCTCCGGGAGCACACCCGGCTGGGTCACGATAAAGCACCAGCGTCGGGCCCGGGTGATGGCCGTATAAAGAAGCTGCCGGTCCAGCATCGGCAGGTGGTCCCGGACGGCGACAATGACCACGGCCGGGTAATCGGACCCCTGGCTTTTGTGAATCGTGAGGGCGTAGGCCAGGTCTAACTGATCGAGTTCCGCGCCCCGGTAGGTGACGGTCCAGGGCCCGAAGGCCGTCTCAAACTGGACCTGAAGCTCCGGCCCGTCCGGGTCGACCCGGAGGACGCGCCCGGTCTCGCCGTTGGCCACCCCCCGGGCGTAGGCATTCACCTGCTGGACGACCCGGTCGCCCGGGCGAAACCGTCGGCCCTTCCAGACTACTTCCCGCATACCAGGCCGGAGCGGGTTAACCAGACCCTGAAGCCGTTCGTTCAGCCGGTCAACACCGGCGGGACCGGCGTACCTGGCGGCGAGCACCTGCACCCCCTGACCCGGGTTCAGGCCGACCAGGGCGGGAATTCTTTCCATCACCAGCCCGGCGGCCAGTTCGACCGCGTCGGCGGCTGAACCAGCCTCCAGGACCCCGAAATCGGGCGCCGCCTCGGCGGCCGGAACTTCACCGGCCAGAACCCGGTACGCGTTGAGGACAATCGCCGAATCAGCCGCCTGCCGCTGCACCTCGGTGAGGCGGGCGACCGGAACCACGCCGGATGCGAGCAGGTCCCCCAGGAGATTACCCGGCCCGACGCTGGGGATCTGGGCCGGGTCCCCGACGAGCACCAGCCTGGCTCCCGGACCGAGGGCACCCGCAAGCCTTTCCGCCAGGGGAAGGTCGAGCATGGAGACCTCATCGACGACCACCAGGTCGGCGTCCAGGGGGCTCTCGGGCCCCCGCCGGAAGCGCCCCGTCTCGGGCTGGTACTCCAGGAGACGGTGGACCGTGAAGGCCGGCCGCCGGGTTGCCGCCTCCAGCCGCCGGGCGGCCCGACCGGTGGGCGCCGCGAGGACCACCCGCCCGCCCCGCAGGGCGGGCCGACCCAGCAGCTCGGCGATCAGCCGCGTCTTGCCGACGCCCGGTCCACCCGTCAAGACCGCAACCGGCGCCGCCGAAAGGAGCTCCAGAGCAGCCGACCAGCCGTCCGCTCGAACCGGTTCGGTGTCCGCCAGCCGCGCCGCCAGGGCCCGGGCAGTGGCTTCTTCGGCGTCGTGGAGGGCGGTCAGGTAAAGCCGGCCGCCGCCCACGGCCTCGTAGCGGACCCGGCCCGACGCGATCCCCTCCCTGACGGCCTCGACCAGCTCCTCCGGCTTCAGCCGGCCGTCAGAACGGCGCTGGAGCTCGGACAGGGGCAGGTAGCAGTGGCCGTTTTCGTCGGCGGCCCGCTGGAGCACATGGACGACCCAGGCCGCCCGCCGGAACCGGGCCAGGTCGGGCCGACGACGGCCCAACCTTTCGGCCAGCTCGAAGCCGAAACCGGGGACCAGGCCGACCAGGCTGTAGGGGTCCCGGTCGAGCCGAACGGGGGCCTCCGGGCCGAGGGCCTCCAGCAGGGAGCGTGCCAGAACCGGGTCGGCCCCGGCGGTCTGGAGCCGCTGGACCGTCGCCCAGGCCGCCTCCGTCTCGGCCAGGGCTGACCGGAGGGCCTCGACCGTTTTTGGACCAATACCGGCCGCCTTCAGGCGGGCGGGGTCGGCCCGAAGGGTATCCCAGAGGGCACCCCCAAAACAGTCAGCTAACAGCTCGGCCCGGCGGTAGCCGATCCCCGGGAAAAGCCCGCTTGTTAAAAACCGAATGATCTCTGAGCGGTCAGTGGGAAGGCCGAGCTCGACCTGTTCTGCCAGGAAGTACCGACCGAGGTGGTCGTCCGAGTTCCACCTGCCCCGGAAGACCGTCCTGGTGCCAGGTACCAGCCGGGTCCGGGGCGCCACGACCGTCTCGGTCCGACTCCCGGCCCCCGCCGGCGAAACCCGCAGCACCAGCCGCCCGTCGTCGGGACGGACGGTCAAAAGCTCCTTAATGGTGCCCGCCAGGACCTCCACGCCCGACCGCGCCCCCACCCGCCCTGGGCCTGCCCGTCAGCGTGAGACTACCTGGTAACCCTCTTCTTCGATGGCGCGGTAAACCGCGTCCAGGTCGGTTGCCTGAGGGTCGTACTCAACGACGACCCGGTTTTCCCGGTAATCGGCATCCACAAAGGCGACGCCCGCCACCCGGCTCACAGCCCGCTTGATGGCCTCATTGCAGTGGTGGCAGGACATGCCCGAAACCTGAATCACGCGCCTTTCCATCGCTGAACTCTCCAAAGCCAGTTGCTCGAGGCGTCTCCTTGTAGATTATAGCCCGGCGGCCATTTCGGGGTCCGGCAAACCTGGTAAAATCGATCCAGGGCCGCTTATGCCCACGATTCTGGTCGTCGAAGACGAGCCTGCCCTTCAGGCCGCCATCGGGTACAATCTGCGCCGGGAAGGTCACCGCGTGCTGGCCGCCGCCGACGGGCCCACGGCCCTGGCCCTGATGGCCCAGGGGCCGGACCTGGTAGTTCTCGACCTTATGCTTCCCGGCATCGACGGGTTCGAGGTTTGCCGGCGCATTCGCCAGCAGAGTTCGGTTCCCATCATCATCCTCACCGCCCGGACCGATGAGGTCGACCGGGTGGTTGGCCTGGAGCTTGGGGCCGACGACTACGTCACTAAGCCCTTCAGCATGCGGGAACTTATCGCCCGGGTCAAGGCTCTCCTGCGCCGGCGGGAGCTCATTCTGGCCGAGCTCCAGGCCCGGTCCGGGGCCGACGACCAGCGGCTCGTCGCCGGGGACCTGGAAATAAACCTCAGCCGGCACACCGTCACCCGCGCCGGGGTGCCCATCAGCCTGACCCCCAGAGAGTTCGACCTCCTCGCCTTCCTTGTCAAGAACCGGGGCCGCGTCTTTTCGGCCGAGCGCCTCCTGGAAGAGGTCTGGGGCTACGCCAACCCGGTCGACCCGCGGACGGTGGCCGTCCATATCCGGAGCCTGCGGGAGAAACTCGAGGACGACCCCTCCCGGCCGGTGCTGATTGAGACGGTCCGCGGCGTGGGCTACCGGTTTGCCGATTAGCTGAAGTGCGCCTCACCGTTGGCCTCGGACTCGGCTTTGTTGTTCTTGCCGGTCTTCTGATCGGGGCCCTCGGTGTCTACCAGTCGGGCCTGGTTCAGGCCCGCCAGCTGAACCTGCTCCAGACCCAGCTTCTGCGCCAGGCCCGGCTCCTCTCGGCCGAGGCGGCGGCTGCCCTGGCTACCGGCGACCCCCTGGATGCGGACGCCGCCGCCAAAGGCCTGGGCCGGCAGTTTGGCCTGCGGGTCACCATTTTTGACCCGCAGGGCCGGGTCCTGGGCGATTCGGACGCTGACCCGGCCCGGCTTTCCGGCGAGGGAAACCGGCCCGAGGTCAGGGCGGTCCTCGACGGGAGCCTCTACGGCGTAGGCCTCGACGGGACCCGGCTCTACGTCGCGATTCCGGTGGAGTCGCGGGGTGAGGTGGTCGGCTTCATCCGGGTCGGGGATGAAATCGCCCCGGTCGAAGAAGCCGCCCGGCAGACCCTTACGGCCGCCGGCCTCGCCGTCGCCGCGGCCGTTCCCCTGGGAATCCTGTTCGGTCTGGCCGGAGCCAGCCTCGGGCGAAGGCCGACGGTCCGCATCCTGCGAGGTCTTCGCCAGCTCCTGGCGGCCCAGGGCGGCGCCCCGTCAGAAGTAGCCGACCCTCTCCGGGCGGTGGGCGAGCTTATCGCCGACCTGCGTCAGCGCGTGGCCCGCCTGGAAGCCGAACACCGGCGGCTCGAGGTCGCCCTGGACCAGATGGCCGACGGCCTCATCATTGCCGACTCCCAGGGCAACGTGGTCCGGGTCAACCCCGCCGCGGGCCGGCTCCTCCAGGTCGATCCCGAAGAGGCGGTTGGCCGGTCCCTCATAGCCGTCCTGAAAGATCACGAACTGGCCGGGTTTATCCGGGGCTTTCTGGATGGGCAGGCTGACGCCGGGCCGCGCACGTTCGAGGTGGGTCCCCCGGGCCAGCGGCGGACCGTTCAGGTTAAGGTGAGTCAGGCCGCGGCGGGCGGCGACCCGGGCAGGTACCTGGTGGTGCTTTTTCAGGACATCACCGAGCTCAAGCAGACGGAACAGGTCCGCCGGGACTTCGTTGCTAACGTTTCCCACGAACTGCGGACGCCGGTGGCGGCCCTCAAGGCCCTGGTTGAAAGCCTGGAGAACGGGGCCGTTGAGGACCCCGAGGTTGCAGCGGACTTCCTCCGGCGGCTCCGGGTTGAGGTCGACGGGCTGGCTCTGCTGGTCGAAGAGCTCTTCGAACTTGCCCGCATCGAATCCGGTCGGCCGGACCTCAACCTGCGGCCTCTCGACATTGGGGAGGTGGTCCGCCAGGCCGTGGAAAGAATGCGTCCCCTGGCGGACCGCCAGGGCGTTAACCTTCTCCTTCGCCTGGGGGCCGAGCTTCCACCGGTGGAGGCCGACCCCGACCGGATCCAGCAGGTTGTCCTCAACCTGGTCCACAACGCCGTCAAATTCACGCCGCCGGGCGGCCGCATCACCGTCTCGGTGGAACGCCGGGGCGAAGAGGTGGCCGTTTCGGTAGCCGACACCGGGGTCGGCATCCCGCCGGAGGTGCTGCCCCGGGTCTTCGAGCGGTTCTTCAAGGCCGACCGCTCCCGGAGCGCCGGCGGTTCAGGCCTTGGGCTGGCCATTGCCAAGCACATCGTCCAGGCCCACGGCGGCCGGATCTGGGCCGAATCGGCCGGTGAGGGTCGCGGGGCAACCTTCACGTTCACCCTCCCCGCCCGGCGGGTTAAGACCGGCCTTTAAGAAAAGTTAAAGTTGGCTTCAGCTTCCCCCTACCCGAGGGCTAAACAACGCGCCTGAAACTCTTAGTGGCAATTTAAAAGAGGGGGAACCAGAATGCAGCGGCGAAACCGTCTTAAGGCCCTGGTCCTGACCACCCTTCTGGGGGTACTGGTGCTGGCCTGCGCCCCGGCCGGCGGCCTCAGGCCTGCCCCGCCGGGACAGGAAGCCGGAGGCCGCACCCTCACCGGGGCCGGCTCAACCTTCATCTATCCCATCGCGGCCAAGTGGTTCGATGTGTACGCCCAGAAGACTGGCGTCCGGATCAACTACCAGTCCATCGGCTCGGGCGGCGGCATCCGCCAGCTTCTCGACCGGACCGTCGATTTCGGCGCCTCTGACGCCCCGATGACCGACGAACAGCTGGCTCAGGCCCCCGGGAAGATTCTCCACATCCCGATGGTCCTCGGGGCAGTTGTGGTGAGCTACAACCTTCCGGGCCTCGACGGCTCCCTCAGGCTCTCACCGGACACGCTGGCGGGGATTTACCTGGGTGAAATCCGGCGCTGGACCGACCCCCGGATTGCGGCCGAAAATCCCGGTCTCAAACTGCCGGACATGCCCATTGCCGTCGTCTACCGGTCGGACGGGTCGGGGACGACCTACGTGTTCACCGACTATCTCTCGGCCGTCAGCCCGGCCTGGAAGTCCCGGGTAGGCAGGGGTACCAGTGTGAGCTGGCCGGTGGGCATTGGGGCCAAGGGCAACGAAGGGGTTACCGGCCAGGTCAAGCAGACCGCCGGCGCCGTCGGCTACGTCGAACTCACTTACGCCATTCAGAACCGGCTCCCCTATGCTCTGCTCCGCAACCGGGACGGAAATTATGTCGAGCCCTCGCTAACCAACATCACGGCCGCGGCGGCCGGGGCGGCGGCAAGCATGCCGGAGGATTTGCGGGTATCCATTGTGAACGCCCCGGGACCCAACAGCTATCCCATCTCGGCCTTCACGTATATCCTTGCCTACCAGGAACAGCCCGACCAGGCCAGGGGACGGGCTCTGGCCGAGTTTTTACTCTGGGCCCTGGATGAGGGACAGAAGTATGCGCCCGACCTCCACTACGCTCCCCTCCCGGACGAGGTCAGGGCCAGGGCTCGGGCCAGGGTGAAGATGATGACCTACCAGGGGAAACCCCTCCTGGAGAACTGACGTGGCTGTGCCCGGTATTACCCGTCGACCCATCACGAAATCTCAGCTGGCGGACGGTCTTTTCGGCCTCCTGGTTGGGCTACTGGGCCTGGGGGTCCTGGGGCTGGCGGTAGCCATCGGCATTAATCTGGCGTCCGGCGCCGGTCCCGCCCTGGGGCGGTTTGGGCCGGTTTTCTTCAGCCGGAGCGTCTGGGACCCCGTTCGGGAAGAGTTCGGCGCCCTGCCCTTCATCTACGGCACCCTGGCGACCTCCTTTCTGGCCCTGCTTCTGGGGGCCCCGGTGGCCCTGGCGACGGCCGTGTTCCTGGCCGAGCTGGCTCCCCGGTGGCTGAGGGGGCCGGTCTCCTACCTGGTGGAGCTTCTGGCCGCGATCCCCAGCGTGGTTTACGGTCTCTGGGGCCTCTTTGTCCTGGCGCCCCTGCTACGCGCCGCCATCGAGCCGGCCCTGGGGGGCTGGCTGGGGTCCGTGCCCCTTTTTCAGGGCCCATTCTATGGGGTCGGCATCTTCACCGGCGGAATCATCCTGGCGATTATGGTCATCCCCACCATTGCCGCCGTAAGCCGGGACGTCATCCGGGCGGTTCCCGCCGACCAGCGGGAGGCGATGTTGGCCCTGGGGGCAACCCGCTGGGAAACGATCCGGCTGGCCGTCCTGCCGGCGGCCCGCTCCGGAATCATCGGGGCGGTGCTCCTGGGCCTGGGCCGGGCCCTCGGTGAGACTATGGCCGTAACCATGGTCATCGGGAACCGGCCCGAGATTCCGGCATCCATCTTCGCGCCGGGCTACACCATGGCCGCGGTCATTGCCAACGAATTTACGGAGGCGACCTCAGACCTGCACCTCTCGGCCCTCTTCGGAATCGGACTGGGCCTCTTCTTGCTTACCCTCCTGGTCAATATCCTGGCCCGGCTACTCGTCTGGCGGGTAGCCTGGGGCCCCGTCGGGGGTGAGTAAAGTGGACGGCTACCGCCTCACAGGCCACTACCGGCGACGGAAGGTGGAAAACTTCCTGGCCCAGGGCCTGATGGTCCTGGCAGCCGTCCTCTCGGTGGGGGTGCTGTTTGCGGTCCTGGGATTTGTTTTCGTCCAGGGAGTGTCCGGCCTCGACCTGAACCTGCTAACCCAGACCCCCAGACCCCCGGGCGAGCCTGGGGGCGGGATGGCAAACGCCATCGCCGGAACTGTCATCCTGGTGACCCTTGCCTGCGTCTTCAGCCTGCCGGTGGGAATCGGGGCCGGCATCTATCTGGCCGAATACGGCCGCTCCGGAGGCCTGGCCCAGCTTATCCGCTTCATGGCCGATGTTCTGACCGGGGTACCGTCCATCGTCGTGGGCCTCTTCGTCTATGCCGTCCTGGTTCTACCCCTGGGCCACTTTTCGGGTCTGGCCGGGAGCTTCGCCCTGGGGGTAATTATGCTTCCCACCGTGGTTCGGGCGACGGAAGAGATGTTGCGGCAGGTCCCCGATGCCATCCGGGAGGCAGGCCTCGCCCTGGGGCTCGAGCGCTGGAAGGTCACCCTCCGGATCGTCCTGCCAACGGCCTTTAACGGGGTCCTCACCGGCATCCTGCTTGCGGTGGCCCGGGCCGCCGGCGAAACCGCGCCTTTGCTCTTCACGGCCTTCGGCAACCGCTTCTGGAACCTGGACCCTACCCAGCCGATGGCGGCCCTGCCCCTGCAGATTTTCGTCTACGCGATCTCGCCCTACGACGACTGGCACCGGCAAGCCTGGGCCGGTGCCCTTCTGCTGGTTGCCCTGGTGCTGGCCGTCTCGCTGGTTGCCAGGCTTGCAGGCCGGAACACCCCGGCCGGGTCTTAGCTGAGGTAGAATCGTAAAGCGATGTCCGCGTCGGGCTCACCGGTTACTACGGCAGTGCGCCCCGCCTCGATGCGGGTGGAGAGGCTTTCGGCCTGGTACGGCCGACGCCAGGCCCTGCGGGACATTAACCTCGACATTGCTCCGGGCCAGATCACGGCGGTTATCGGGCCGTCCGGCTGCGGGAAGTCCACCCTGGTCCGGTGTCTCAACCGGCTCCACGAGGTCGTACCTGGGGCCCGGGTCGAGGGCGGGGTCCTTCTGAACGGGGAGGACATTTACGCCCCCGGTGTCGACCCGGTGGTAATTCGGCGCCGGGTCGGGATGGTCTTCCAGCGGCCGAATCCCTTTCCGACCATGTCCGTGTTCGACAACGTTGCGGTCGGACCCCGGCTCAACGGCCTGGCCCGGGGTGCGGAACTCGAAGAGCTGGTCGTGCGGAGCCTCAAGCTGGCCGCTCTGTGGGATGAGGTGAAGGACAAGCTTCACCTGCCGGGAACCGCCCTCTCCGGCGGCCAGCAGCAGCGGCTGTGCATCGCCCGGGCCCTGGCGGTGAATCCGGAGGTCCTGCTCCTGGACGAGCCCACCGCCGCCCTCGACCCGATTTCGACCCTCAAAATCGAGGACCTGTTGCGCCAGCTGAAGGCGGAGTACACCATCGTCATCGTTACCCACAACATGCAGCAGGCGGCCCGGGTCTCGGATTTTACGGCCTTCATGCTGGCCGGGGAGGACCAGGTGGGCGAGCTCATCGAGTACGGGCCCACCCGCCAGCTCTTCACAAACCCGCGTGACCCCCGCACCGAGGCGTACATCACCGGCCGGTTTGGTTGATTAAGGAGGAGGTGCATAGGATGACCACGCGCGTTGCCCTTGAGCAGGGCCTGCGGACCCTGGAGGACGGGGTTGTGGAGCTGGCCAGCATGGTCGACCGGGCCATCGAGCGGTCGGTAGAGGCGCTGAAACGGCTCGACCAGGACGAAGCCCGAAGCATCATCCAGGACGACCTGCTAATTAACAAAAAGCGGTTCGAAATCGAGGAGGCGGCCATCGAGCTCATCGCCACCCAGCAGCCCATGGCCCGGGACCTGCGCCGCATCATTGCCATCCTGAACATCATTGTCGACCTCGAGCGGATGGCCGACCACGCCGAGGGGATCGCCAAGATTGTGCTCATGCATCAGGACAAGCCGCTTCTCAAGCCCCTCATTGACATTCCCCGGATGGCCGCGAAGGCCCGGGAAATGCTCCGGCAGAGCATCGATGCCTTCATCCGGCGGGACCCCGAAGCCGCCCGGCAGATCGCCGGCGAAGACGACGAGGTCGACGCCCTCTACGACCAGGTTTACCGGGAGCTTCTAACCTACATGCTCCAGGACCCCCGGACCATCGACCGGGCCACCTGGCTTCTGTGGGTGGCCCACAACCTGGAGCGGATTGCCGACCGGGTAACGAATATCTGCGAGCGGGTGATTTATGACGTCACCGGCCGCATGGAAGAGATCAACGTTTCCAAGTACTGAGGTGGCGAAGGGCTGGGCGCAACTGGCTAAACAGCTTAAGGCCGAGATATACGCCCTTTACCTGGCTTACCGGGACCCCCGAACCCCCTGGTATGCCAGGGTTATCGCCGGCCTGGTGGTCGCCTACGCCCTGAGCCCCCTTGACCTGGTCCCCGACCCGGTCCCGCTCCTCGGCCACCTGGACGACGCGGTCATTATCCCGCTGGGGGTTGTGCTGGCCTTGAAGCTGGTGCCGCCCCAGGTCCTGGCCGACGCCCGGAACCATGCCCAGGCATCCGTGCCGGCCGGTCTGGGCCGCCGCGGGCTGGTGCTCGTCCTTTTTGTCTGGGCCGTGGTCGTCGGCGCCGGCCTGGTCTTTGTCCTGAGACTGCTTGGCACACGGTAGGATGGAAGAAGGACCCCCGACTGAAACCGTACAAAGTGAAGGGTTTGAGCTCCCGCCGGGCCCGGCCCCGGGGGAACCCGCCCTGCCCTTCGGCCGGTCGGTGACTATCCGGGTTCCGGCCCGGCATAATGCCAGGCTCCAGCAGATTATCGACCGGGTCAACCGGGATGACGAGCTCTACGCCTACTGGGTCTGCGCCAATGTTAACGCCGTTGACCGGCTCCGGATGAGCGACCACGGGCCCGTCCACGTCCAGATCGTGGCCAACGTGGCCCTCAGGCTCCTGCGCCTGCTCACCGCGTCGGGTATCAGCCCGAATGTTGTCCGCAATTACGGCCTCTCCCCCGACGACGCCGAAGTGGTCGTCGTCCTCGCCAGCCTGCTTCACGATATCGGAATGGCCATCCACCGGGACGACCACGAGCAGTTCAGCCTGTTCCTGGCGGCCCCGAAGCTTCGGGAGCTCCTTGACGGCCTCTACGACCCGCCGGTTCGAACCATCCTGGCCGCCGAGGTTCTCCACGCCATCATTGCCCACCGGGCCAACGGCCGGCCCCTTACCCTGGAGGCGGGCATCGTCCGGGTGGCAGACGCCCTGGACATGGCCCAGGGCCGGTCCAGGATCGCCTTCGAAGCCGGGGCAATTAACATTCATTCTCTCTCCGCAGCCGCCATCGAACGGGTTGAGGTAACCGCCGGCGAACAGCGGCCCATCCGCATCGCCGTCACCATGCTCAACTCGGCCGGAATCTTTCAGCTCGACCACCTGCTTAAAGAAAAGCTTAAAAACTCCGGCCTCGAGCCTTACGTTGAAGTCCTGGCCACCGTCCAGGGCGAGGCCGAAAAGAAGCTTCTGGAAGTCTTCCGCCTGCCGTAGCCGGCCGGGTGATATCATGTTTTCGGGATGCAAAAGCCGCAGGACCTTTTTGACCTGAACCCCGAGGACCTCAGGCGACGGCCCCTGGCCGACCGGATGCGGCCCCGAACCCTGGACGAATTCGTCGGCCAGTCCCACCTGCTCGGACCCGACAAGCCCCTGCGCCGGGCCATCGAGTCCGGCCGGCTCTCCGCATCGCTGATCCTTTGGGGTCCGCCCGGCACCGGCAAGACGAGCCTGGCGGCAGTTATCGCCGGCCACACCCAGGCCCACTTTGAAGCCATCAGTGCGGTGCTGGCCGGCCTAGCCGACCTCCGCCGGGTCATTGACGAGGCCAGGGAACGGCGCAAACTCTACGGCCGGCGGACGGTCCTGCTGGTCGACGAGATCCACCGCTGGAACCGGGCCCAGCAGGACGCCCTCCTGCCCCACGTCGAGGATGGGACCATCATTCTGGTCGGGGCCACCACGGAAAACCCCTACTTCGAGGTCGTCCGTCCGCTACTCAGCCGGGCCCGGGTCTTTCGGCTGGTGCCCCTTACCGAGGACGAGATTCTGACGATTCTTCGCCGGGCGCTGGCCGACCCCGAGCGGGGCTACGGCGACCGCCAGGTCGATGTGACGGCAGAGGCCCTGGCCTACCTGGCTTCCGTGGCCGGGGGTGACGCCCGGACGGCCCTGAACGGCCTGGAGCTTGCCGTTGAGGCGACCCCGCCCGGCCCCGACGGCGTCATCCACGTGGACCTCGAGACCATCCGGGCGGCGGTTCAGGGCCGGGTGGTCCCGTACGACCGGGCCGCCGACGAGCACTACGATACGATAAGCGCCTTCATCAAGAGCGTCCGCGGGTCGGACCCCGACGCCGCCCTTTACTGGCTGGCCAAAATGCTCCTGGCCGGCGAAGACCCCGACTTTATCATGCGCCGGCTGCTCATCCTGGCCGCCGAAGATGTCGGCCTGGCCGACCCGAACGCGGTCGTGGTGGTCGCCGCCTGCGCCGATGCCCTCCGCCACGTCGGCCTGCCCGAGGCCGAGTATCACCTGGCCCTGGCAACCCTCTACCTGGCCACAGCCCCCAAGAGCAACTCAGTGGGGGCCTACTTCGGGGCGAAGGCCGAAATCGAGGCCCACGGACCGGGTGAGGTGCCCGACCACCTCAAGGACAGCCACCGGGACCGGGCCGCCCTGGGCCATGGTCGGGGCTATCTTTACCCCCACGACTTTCCCGGCCATTTCGTGGCCCAGCGCTACCTGCCGGCCGGGGTTGAAGGCGGCTGGTTCCGGCCCTCGGACCAGGGCTACGAGGCCGAGGTTGCCGCCCGGCTCGCCCGCTGGCGGGCCGCTGTCGACGCCGCCCGGCAGACTCAGGGGGCGACGGGGGCCCCATAGCGGGCCCGGAGCCGACCGGCGGCGTCGACCATATTCCGTAGAGCCGGAATAACCTCCTCCCAGCGGCGAGTCTTGAGCCCGCAGTCCGGGTTTACCCAGATGTTCTCCTTCGGCAGGAGCCGAATAACCCGCTCCAGGATCGCGACCATCTCCTCCGTCGGGGGAATGGCGGGGGAATGCACATCGTAAACCCCCGGTCCGATCTGGCGGGGGAAACGCACCCGTTCAAACGCCTCGATAACTTCGCCCCGGCTCCGGGCGGCCGCGATGGTGGTTACGTCGGCGTCCATCGCCACGACGTACTCAAGGATCTCGTTGAACTCCGAGTAGCACATGTGGGTGTGAATCTGGGTTTCGGGCCGGGCCCGGGATGCCAGCCGGAAGGCTTTGACCGCCCAGTCGAAGTACTCCGGCCAGCCTGCCCGTTTGAGGGGGGCCAGCTCCCGGAAGGCCGGCTCATCGATCTGGATGGCCCGGATGCCCGCCGCCTCCAGGTCCCGGACCTCGTCCTGGAGGGCGAGGGCGATCTGGTAGGCCACCTCCCAGGGTGGGATATCCTGGCGGGGCGTGCTCCAGGCCAGGATCGTCACCGGGCCGGTCAGCATCCCCTTGACCGGCTTCGACGTCAGTGACTGGGCGAATGTGATCTCCCGCAGGGTCAGGGGCGCGGGCCGCCAGACGTCGCCGTAAATGACCGGCCGGCGGTAGACCCGCGACCCGTAGGAGAGCACCCAGCCGTTCGTCAGGGTCGCCATGCCGGCAAGCTTTTCGGCGAAGAACTCGACCATATCCGACCGCTCAAACTCGCCGTGGACCAGCACGTCCAGGCCGACTTCCTCCTGGACCCGGATGACGTGGCGGATCTTTTCCTGAATAAATTCCCAGTAGCGGTCGGCGTCTAGCTTGCCCGACTTAAACGCCAGCCGGGCCTTACGGACGTCTTCGGTCTGGGGAAAGCTCCCGATGGTCGTGGTCGGGAAAAGCGGCTGGCCCAGCCGCTCCCGCTGAACCTGGTGCCGCCGTTCGTACGGCTCTTCCCGCTCGAAATCGGCCGGCCCCAGCCGGCGGACCCGCTCCCGAACCTCCGGCCGGAACCAGTAGTCGTTCGGGTGCCGGTAGTCGTTCCAGGCCCGGGTCTCGTCAGTCTCGCCTGCAGTGAGCAAAGTCTTCAGGAGGCCGAGCTCCCTGAGGCGCTCGTCGGCGAAGGCGATCCGCTCTTTCAGCGCCGGCTCGAGGTTCGGTTCCGCCTCGACGGTGATGGGCAGGTGGTAAAGGGGACCGGCATTGGATACCCAGACCTCGGCCCGGGTAAGCCCCTGGAGCTCCCGAACAGTCCGGGCGGCGGCCTGGAGGTCCGTTTTCCAGACGTTGGTTCCGTCCACAACCCCGGCAATCAGCACCTTGTCGGCCGGGAACCCGTACCGGCGCAGGGCATCCAGGTTCGCCGGCCCGTGCACGAAGTCCAGGCCGAGCGCCCGAATCGGCAGGTCGAGGAGCTGGTCGATGAAGTCGACCGAATCATAGTAGGTGAAAACCAGCAGGGGTGCAGCCTGGCCGAGGGCCCCGTAGGCTTCCCGGATAAACCGGATGTGCTCCGGGGGCACATCGGTGACAAAGGCCGGCTCGTCCACGTGGATAAGCTCTACCCCCTGGAGCCGGAGGGCCCGGAAGAGCTGTTCGTAAACGGGTACCGTCGCGGCCAGGATCCGGCCGAAAGCCTCCTCGGGGTAACCCTCGCTGAGCCGCACGAAGGTGTAGGGCCCGATAACGTAGGGGATGCCGTCGGGGTACTGCTGCCAGGCCAGCAGGGGCCCGACCGACCCGAGGGTAAACGCCGGGGGCGAGCCGTCTTCCCGCAGGGGAAGCTCGGGGACCAGGTAGTGGTAGTTGGTGTTGAACCATTTCGTGAGCTCGAGGGCCTGGGGGCCCCGGGCCAGGTCAAAGTAGCCGTCAAGGGTCCGCCCGCGGAAATAGCGGCCGAGCATGATAGCCGTATCAAGCATCGGGTCGTAAAGGCTCATCTCCCCGACGGGGAATGCGTCCACGTACCGCCGGTAGGCGGCGACCCGCTCGGCGTCGACGGCCTCAACCCGGCGGCGAAGCTCGTCGGCGGTTATCCGGCCGTCCCAGTAGGCTTCCAGGGCCCATTTAAATTCCCGGTTGCGGCCGAGCCGCGGGTAACCGTAGGCATAGGTTTTCATGCCGGAGTGCCTCCTGTTTAAATAGTTGCTGACGCCTGCCGGTTAGCCCTTGAGCCGGGCAATGAAGGCGTCAATGGGAATTGCAGGCAGGGTCATGATCTTTACCGTGCCCCGGGCGGCCAGCTCGGCCGACATCCGGGCAACGGTCTCATTGTCCGGCGCCTCGACGATGGTGACGAAGTCGTAGGGGCCGAGCACCGCGTACTGGCTCAGGACCCGCACCCCCATCGCCTCGACCTCTTTGTTGACCTCTTTGATCCGCTCGGGGTTTTCTTTGATGGTTTCGGCGCCCTCTTCGGTAATGGTGGACAGCAAAATATAAGTTGCCACCTTGACCCCTCCTCAGAAAGCGTAGCGACTATAGGATACTATCCGCCAACCGCGGGCGCAAATTCACGCCGGCCGGGGTCAGCCCGCATATTGACAGGGGCGGCCGGACTTTCCGATACTACCAGCGGCAGAACCTGCCGTCACGACCGATGGACACGGTGATTCCGGTTGAACCCTTGCGCTGGGCCGGGGACCGGCTCCTTATTCTGGACCAGAGCCAGCTTCCGCAACGGGAAGTTTACCTGGAGCTGAACGACCCGGAAGAGGTCGCCCGGGCCATCGAGGAGATGCGGGTCCGGGGGGCGCCTCTCATCGGCCTGACGGCCGCGTTCGGACTCGCGCTGGCCGCATTTAAGGCCCCTGACCGGCCCGACGAATTCCGGGACGCCCTGACCCGGGCGGCCGACCGGCTTCGCCGAACGCGCCCCACGGCGGTTAACCTCTTCTGGGCGCTCGACCGCATGCTGGCGCTGGCTGACGGCCTCGCCCCGCCCGAGGCCCGGACCGCCCTGGTGGCCGAGGCTGAGAGGCTTCTGGCCGAGGACCGGGCGGCCACATTGAGGATCGCCCGGTTCGGGGCTGACCTTTTACCGGACGGGGCGACCGTGCTGACCCACTGCAACACCGGGGCCCTGGCCACCGGGGGCATCGGCACCGCCCTGGGGGTCATCTACGAAGCCTGGGCCCGGGGGAAAATCCGCCGGGTCCTGGTCGATGAGACCCGGCCCCAGCTTCAGGGCGCCCGGCTGACCGCCTGGGAGCTGAAAAAGGCCGGGGTTCCCTTCGTGCTGATGGCCGACTCGACTGCCGGGTACTTCTTCGGCCGGGGCGAAGTTGACTGCGTGGTGGTCGGGGCCGACCGGGTTGCGGCCAACGGGGATGTGGCCAACAAGGTCGGAACTTACAGCCTGGCCGTGCTCGCCCGCTACCACGGCGTGCCCTTCTACGTGGCCGCCCCCCTGAGCACGGTAGACCTGCGGACGGCTTCCGGGGCGGACATTCCCATCGAACACCGCCGGCCGGAGGAGGTGCTCTTTGTCGGGTCCTGTCGGGTCGCCCCGGAAGGGGTTGAAGTCGCGAACCCGGCCTTCGACGTCACCCCGGCCGGCCTTATTACGGCGATAGTCACCGACGCCGGGGTGCTCCGTCCGCCTTACGCCGAGAGCCTGGCGCTGGCGGTCCGGGGGGGCGAGAGCACCCCATGTCCGACCACTGACCGGAGGTAGAACAGCTATGGTCGAGGCCCGGGTCGCCGTCATAGGTGGAAGCGGTCTCTACCAGATCGAGGGACTTTCGGATATCGAGGAGGTCAAGGTCAACACGCCCTTCGGCGAGCCCAGCGACGTCATCGTCATCGGCACCCTTAGCGGTGTCCGGGTGGCCTTTCTGCCCCGCCACGGCCGGGGCCACCGGATAAGCCCCAGCGAACTTCCGGTCCGGGCAAACATCTACGCCCTGAAGTCGCTGGGGGTCGAGCGGATCATCTCGGTGAGCGCCGTCGGAAGCCTCAAGGAAGAGATTGCCCCCCTGCACCTGGTTATTCCGGACCAGCTCATCGACCGGACCAGAGGCCGGGCGAGCACCTTCTTCGGGGGCGGCATTGTCGCCCACGTGGGCATGGCCGAACCGTTCTGTCCGGTGCTGAGCCGGGTCCTCTACGAGGCCGCCGGCCGGACCGGGGCCACCGTCCACTTCGGGGGAACCTACGTTGTGATCGAGGGCCCCCAGTTTTCAACCAAAGCCGAGAGCCGCCTTTACCGGTCCTGGGGGGCGGATATTATCGGGATGACGGCCCTGCCCGAGGCGAAGCTCGCCCGGGAGGCCGAGATCTGCTACGCCACCCTCGCGCTGGTAACCGACTACGACGTCTGGCACGCCGAAGAGCAGGCCGTCTCGGTGGAGCTGGTGGTTGCAAACCTGCTCAAAAACGTGCAGGTAGCCAAGGAAGTTATCAAACGGGCGGTGGCACTGGTGCCCGCCGAGCGCGACTGTCCCTGCGCGACGGCCCTCCAGAATGCCATCATCACGTCCCCGGAATACATCCCCGAAAAGCTCAAGGCCGACCTGCGCCTGCTTATCGGCAAGTATATTCGCTGAGCGAGGTCAGGGAGCCCATGTCCATTCTTGCGGTCGGAACCATCGGGATAGATACGGTCGAAACGCCCTTCGGGCGGGCGGAAAATGTCCTTGGCGGTTCTTTGAGCTACTTCGCCGTCGCGGCCAGCTTCTTCGCCCCGGTCAACCTGGTCTCGGTGGTGGGCACCGACTTTCCCGAGGAGCTCTGGGCCCGGCTGCGGCGGCCCGGCATCGACCTGCGGGGCATCGTCGTCCGGGACGGAAAGACTTTCCGCTGGTCGGGGCGGTACGACTACGACCTCAACGTCGTCGAGACCCTGGAAACCCAGCTCAACACCTTCGCCGACTTCAAGCCGGTGCTCCCCGACGGTTATGACCGGAGCCGCTTTGTCTTCCTGGCCAACGGCGACCCGGACATCCAGTTGGAGGTGCTCCAGCAGGTGCCCGGGGCGCGCCTCCGGGTTATGGACACCATGGACTACTGGATCCGCAATAAACCCGAAAGCCTGGTCCGGACCATCGAGCAGGTGGACATCCTGCTTATGAACGAGTCGGAGGCCAGGATGCTGGTGGAGACGCCGAGCCTGCAGACGGCGGCGAAGAAGCTCCTGCGGCTCGGGCCCAAGGCAGTTATCATTAAAAAGGGGGAATACGGGGCGGTCATGTTTACGGACTTTGATTATTTTGCCGTTCCGGCCTACCCCCTGGACGACGTTCGGGACCCAACCGGGGCCGGCGACAGCTTCGCCGGCGGATTCCTGGGCTACCTGGCAAGGTCGAACCGGGTGAACCTGGACACCATCCGGCGGGCGGTGGTTATGGGTACGGTGGTGGCGAGCTTCACGGTTGAGGATTTCAGCATCAACCGGCTGGAGAAGGTTACCCCGGAAGAGATCCGCCTGCGAACCGAGGAACTGCGGGAGTTCACCCGATTTGTTCTCGATTGATGGGCTGGCGTGGCACAGTTAAGGTCGGTCGTCCGACTTAAGTCGGACGATGAAATCGTTCCCCTCCTCGAGCAGGCCCGCCTCCGGGTCGCTTACGCCTACGGCTACCTTCAACCGCCCCTGCGGGAGCGCTCGGAATGGTTCGCCCTCGTTGAGGGGGAGCAGGCGGCCTGGGCGGCCCTGAGCCGGGCCTACGACCCGCCCGCCCTGATCGTTTGGGGCCCGGACGAGCTCCTCTTCCGGCTGCTGGCCGAGGCACCCATCCCCGGCACGGTCTACCTCACCGTCCTGGAAGAGCACTTCCCGGCCGCTGACCGGGTGTTCCGGCTTCAGGGCGGCCAGCCCATGTGGCGGATGTGGGTGAACCGGGAGGGTTTCAAGCCGGTCGACTGGTCCCGGGCCCTCCGCCTCCGGCCGGAAGATACGGCCGAGATCAACCGGCTTTACCGGCGGGGCGCCGGAAGCTTTATAACTGCCCGGCAGGTGTCGGATGGTGTATACTACGGTATCTGGCAGGACGACCGGCTGGTCTCGGTGGCCGGAACCCATTTTATCGACCGGGTCCACCGCATCGCGGCCGTGGGAAACGTCTTCACCGACCCCGACTTCCGGGGCCTCGGGTACGCCACCGCGGTGACCGGCCGGGTGACGGCCGACCTGCTGGACCTGGTCGATGATGTCGTTTTAAACGTCAACCGCTCCAACACGCCCGCCGTCCGGGCCTACCGGCGGCTGGGCTACGAGGTTGTTGCGAACCTGATCGAGGGGGTTGCCGAGCGGCGCCACATCGGCCCGTTCTGGCGCCTCTTCGGCCGAATCATCCCCGGACAGGAGGGAAGATGACAACTGCCGGTTACCGCGGCGATATCAAGGACCCGGCCCTGGCACCCCGGGGCCGGCTCAGGGTCGAGTGGGCCGGGACTGAGATGCCCGTCCTGCGCCTGATTCGGGAGCGCTTTGAAAGAGAGAAGCCCCTGAGCGGGGTTCGGATCGCGGGCTGTCTTCACATCACGTCCGAAACGGCCAACCTGGCCCTGACGTTGAAGGCCGGCGGGGCCGACCTGGTGCTCTGCGCCTCAAATCCCCTCAGCACCCAGGACGACGTGGCGGCTGCCCTGGTGGTGGATTACGGTATTCCGGTCTACGCCATTAAGGGCGAAGACACGACCACCTATTACCGCCACATCCACCAGGCCCTGGACCACCGGCCTCAGATAACCATTGACGACGGGGCCGACCTGGTGAGCACGGCCCACAAGGACCGCCGCGACGTCCTGGAGGGCATCATCGGGGGCACCGAGGAGACCACAACCGGGGTTATTCGCCTGCGAAGCATGGCCCGGGCTGGGGCCCTGCGCTACCCGATCATCGCCGTAAATGAGGCCCACACCAAGTATCTCTTTGACAACCGCTACGGCACCGGCCAGAGCACCATCGACGGGATCACCCGGGCGACGAACATCCTGTGGGCCGGGCGGCGGGTGGTGGTCTGCGGTTACGGCTGGTGCGGCCGGGGCATCGCGATGCGGGCCCGGGGCATGGGCGCCCGGACCATCGTCACCGAGGTTGACCCGGTTCGGGCCCTGGAGGCCCTCATGGACGGCCACGACGTCATGCCCCTGGCCGAGGCCGCCCGGGTCGGCGACGTCTTTATAACCGCCACGGGGGACATCAACGTCATCAATGAGCAGCACCTCCAGGCCATGAAGGACGGGGCCATTGTTGCCAACGCCGGCCACTTCAACGTCGAGATAAATATCCCTGCCCTTGAGCGGATGGCCGTAGGCCGCCGAACCCTCCGGGATTTCGTCGAGGAGTTCACCCTGGCCGACGGCCGGCGGATTTACCTCCTCGCCGACGGCCGGCTCGTGAACCTGGCCGCGGCGGAGGGCCATCCGGCCGCCGTCATGGACATGAGCTTCGCCAACCAGGCCCTCGCCATCGAATACCTGGTCAAGGAGGGCAGCTCGCTGAGCCCCCAGGTCTACCCCGTGCCGAAGGCCATCGACGAGGAGGTCGCCCGGCTCAAGCTCGCCTCCATGGGCATCGCCATTGATACCCTGACCGAGGAGCAGGAGCGCTACCTCGCCAGCTGGGAAGAGGGCACTTAGCGTCCGGCAGGCGGCGGGGCGACCGGTTCGGGCCGGGCCCGGCGAAGCCGGATCTTGACCCGGTCCATCAGCCGGCAGAAGGAGCAGACTTCGGAGGTCGTCGGCATGCCGCACCGCTCGCACTCCACCAGCTGGGGCTTCTCTTCGGCGGCCGCCAGGAGTTTGCGGCCTTTCTGCAGGAAGCCCAGGTAGAGGCTCTGTTTGGCCCCGGGGGAGTGCTGTTCGATGAGGTTGAGGGCCTCCTTGTAGAGCAGGGAGCGGGCCCCCACCGCGTTCGGGCACTCGTCCAGAACGTAGTCGATGCCCCGCAGGACGGCGTAAGCCGCAATCTCCCGCTCGGCCAGCCGGTAGAGGGGTTTAACCTTCTTTACCAGGTTCGGGTAGCTGGCCGGCAGCACCGGCCCCTGACGCATCAGGTAGCCGTCCTGCCAGTGGATCAGGTTGCCCAGGAGGGTGGCGGCCTCGTCGTCCAGGTTGTGACCGGTCGCCACCACGTCAAAGCCCTGCTCCAGGGCAACTTTGTTGAAGATATATCGCTTCGAGAGGCCGCAGGCGGAGCAGGGCGTCCGGTCCGAGCCCCGCTTGAAGTCCTCGACGGTCACGCCGTAATCGGCCTCCAGGTCGACGATGATCAGCTCGGCGCCCCGGTCCCGGGCAAAGGCCTCCGTCTTTTGCTGGGAGAGGTCGGAGTACCCGGGAATCCCCAGGTTGATGTGGAGACCGGCTGCCTGGTAGCCGAAGCGCAGGAGGACATCCCAGAGGGCGAGGCTGTCCTTGCCCCCGGAGACGGCCACGAGGATCCGGTCTTCGGGAGTGAACATTTTTTCATCGTGAATTGCCCGCCGCACCTGGTTGTCAAAAAATTCAATGAAGTGCTCCGGGCAGAAGGCCGAGTGGTGCCGGCGCACCTCGACGGCGGCGGGCTGGCGGCACTTAATGCAACGCATCGGCCTGACCTCCCGACATCACCGGACGGATTTCGACCACGTCGTCCTCGGCGAGGACCGTGTCCCCGGTGACAAGGGTATCGCCCCGGATGACCAGGACGGCTTCGGGGTTGATGTTGAGCTCCTTGAGGATATCCCGGACCCGCCGGCCGCCCCGGAATTCGAATTCCTGGCGCTTCGGGTAACGGACGATGACCTTCACCTCGAAACCCCTCCGCTTTCTAGTTTACCGGGCGAGGTCTGCAGGAGTAAAAAATAGAGCGGGAGACGGGATTCGAACCCGCGACATCCTCCTTGGAAGGGAGGCGCTCTGCCAGCTGAGCTACTCCCGCGGCCAATCTATATTATATCCCCAGTGGCCGGCGGAACGCCTAAAATCTTCAAGTGGGGAGGGCAAGGATGCGCCGGCGGTTTTTCCGGTTCGGATTCGGGATGCCCCATTTCGGGTTTTTTTACTTCGGCCCGGGCTTCCCGCGCCGGGAAGAATATCTGGAGATGCTCGAAGAATACCGGCGGGAGCTGGAGGCGGAGCTTAAGGAAGTTGAGCGGGAGATCGCCGAACTGAAGGCCGAGCTTGGCCGCGAAACCTGAGGCCGGCCCCCGTCACCAGGCGGTCCAGCCGCCGTCGACGTAGATGACCTGGCCGGTAACGTAATCCGAAGCCGGCGAGGCCAAAAAGACGACGGCCCCGGCCAGGTCGGCTATCTCCCCGGTGCGGCCCAGCGGGGTGCGGCCCAGGATCCGGGCCGAATGCTCGGGGTGGGTAAGCAGGGGTTCGGTGAGGTCGGTGTAAAAATAGCCGGGTGCAATGGCATTTACGTTCACCCCGAGCTTTGCCCACTCCAGGGCCAGGCACTTTGTCAGCTGGCCAATGCCCCCCTTGGTGACGCCGTAGACGGACGCATTGGGTAGGGCCAGGCTGGTAGCCACGGAGCCGATGTTGATAATTTTGCGGCGGTAAGAAGGGTCCTTTTGAAAGGCCTCAACCATGTGGCGGCCGGCGGCCTGGGCGGCAAAAAAGGCTGTTTTGAGATTCAGGCTGACCATATAATCCCAGTCGGCCTCGGTGACCTCGAAGGCAGGTTTGCGGAGGTTCGTGCCGGCGTTGTTTACCAGGATGTCCAGGCGGCCAAAGTGCCGGACTGTCTCTTGGACAGCCCGGATCCCCTCCCGGCAGTCGGTGAGGTCTGCCGGGATCGCCAGGGCTTTCCGGCCCAGCTCCCGAATTTCGGCGGCCACCCGTTCAAGGGCCTCGGCCGAGCGGGCCACAACGGCAACATCCGCCCCGGCGGCGGCCAGGATCAGGGCAATTCCCCGGCCGAGCCCCCGGCTGGCTCCCGTTACCAGGGCAACCCGGCCGGTCAGGTCGAAAGTCGGCTTAACATTCATTGCGTCGCCTGCCGCTATATGGCATAATATGTACGGAACGGTCCCCCGGATGTTGACCCCAGCTCCGGTATAATTGGTTGGGTAACCTGAAGTCCCCGGGAGGAACCTATGGAGCTTTTCCTCGACACTGCGAATATAGAGGAGGTGCGGCAGGGCGTCAAGCTCGGGGTGGTCAGCGGGGTGACAACGAACCCGTCCCTTGCCGCCCGGGAAGGCACCACCTCCTTCCGGGACCTGGTCCTGGAAATCTGCCGCCTGGTCCCGGGACCGGTCAGCGTCGAGGTTACGGCCACGGACGCGGCGGGCATGGTCCGGCAGGCCCGGGAGCTGGCCAGCTGGGCGCCGAATGTGGTCGTCAAGATTCCAGTAACGGCGGCCGGCCTTGAGGCCATCAGCACCGTCTCGAAAGAGGGGATCCGGGTAAACTGCACCCTGTGCTTCTCGGTCAATCAGTGTCTGCTGGCGGCCCGGGCCGGGGCGGCCTACGTCAGCCCCTTCGTGGGACGGCTGGACGACATCGGCCACGACGGCATGGCCGTGGTCCGGGATACGGTTGAAATCTTCCGGAAGTACGGCATCCAGACGAAGGTGCTGGCGGCCAGCATTCGGCACCCCCTCCACGTGGTTGCCGCGGCCAAGGCCGGGGCTGACATTGCAACTGTTCCCTTTAAAGTGCTCACCCAGATGCTGCACCACCCGCTGACGGACATCGGCCTGAGCCGGTTCCTGGAAGACTGGAAGGCGGCCGGCCTCGAGCTGGAACTGCCCGTCGGCGGCCACTGACGGGGGAAAGTCCGGATACTTCAAGGCAAAATTCGGATGACATTGGGCAGAAAAGAACGATAGCTGGGCCGGTTGGGGGTAACCGCCCGGGAACGCTTTGAGTCCGTCCCCCCAAAACTGCCGATTCCGAACGAAACCCCCAAAACACATTATCCCTGGGAGCGACTATGAATATCTCAGAGCTTGAGTCCAAAACCCGTGAAGAACTGCTTGACCTGGCCCGGGAGCTGGGTCTGACCGGCCTGAGCTCCCTGCGAAAGCAGGACATTATCTTCCGCCTGCTCCAGGCCCACACGGAACAGCAGGGCAATATCTTCACCAGCGGCGTCCTGGAGGTCACCGACGAAGGGTACGGCTTCCTCCGGCGCCAGAACTTCCGGCCGAGTCCGAATGACATTTACGTCTCCCAGACGCAGATCCGCCGGTTCGGGCTGCGCACCGGCGACCTCATCACCGGCCAGGTCCGACCGCCGAAGGACAACGAGAAGTACTACAGCCTGCTGCGGGTCGAGGCGGTAAACGGAGTCGACCCCGAGCAGGCCCGGCACCGGCCGCTGTTTGAGGAGCTGACCCCGATCTTCCCGAACCAGCTCATAAAGCTGGAGACCACGCCCAATAACCTCACCACCAGGCTCATCGACCTGGTGGCCCCCCTCGGTCGGGGTCAGCGGGGCCTCATCGTCTCGCCGCCCAAGGCCGGCAAAACGACGGTGCTCAAGCACATCGCCAATGCCATCGCCGCCAACTACGACGACATCCACATCATGTTCTGCCTCATTGGGGAGCGGCCCGAGGAAGTTACGGACGTCCGGCGGTCGGTCCATCGGGCCGACGTGGTCAGCTCGACCTTTGACGAGCCGGTGGAAGACCACACCCGGGTTGCCGAGCTGGCCCTGGAGTACGCCAAGCGTCAGGTCGAACTCGGCCGGCACGTGATCATCCTGCTGGACAGCATCACCCGGCTCACCCGGGCCTACAACCTGGCCCTGCCGCCTTCAGGCCGGACCCTCACCGGCGGCATCGACCCGGTGGCCCTCTACCCGCCGAAGCGGTTCTTCGGCGCGGCCCGGAACACGGAAGAGGGCGGCAGCCTGACCATCCTGGCCACCTGTCTCATCGACACCGGCAGCCGGATGGACGAAGTCATCTACGAGGAGTTCAAGGGGACCGGCAACTTCGAGCTCCACCTGGACCGGCGGCTGGCCGAGCGCCGGATCTTCCCGGCCATTGACATCCTGCGCAGCGGTACCCGCCGGGAGGAACTCCTGCTGGACGAGCAGACCCTGCGCCAGGTCTGGCTGCTGCGCCGGATGGTATCCCTCATCAGCCAGAACGCCAGCACCCCGACCGAAGCAACCGAGAAGGTCCTGGAGCGGCTCGCCCGCACCCGCAGCAACGCCGAATTCCTGGCGACCCTGAGCAAAGCGGAAGTGTGACCGGCCGCTTCAGCTGAGACGGTGGCCGTAGTTGCGCCGGTAAAACTCGGCAAATTCGCCCTGCTTGATCGGCCGCCACCAGCCTTCGTTTGCCTGGTACCAGCGGACCGTCTCGGCCAGGGCCTCCTCGAAGGGGTAGCGTGGGGCCCAGCCCAGGGCCCGAATCCGGCCGGTGTCCAGGGAGTAGCGGCGGTCGTGGCCGGGCCGGTCGGCCACCGGCCGGATGAGGCTTTCCGGCTTTCCAAGCAGCCTGAGGATCAGCCGGGCCACCTCGATATTCTGCCGCTCGTTGCCCGCCCCAATGTTATAGACCCGGCCCACCTCCCCCTCGTGGAGGACAAGGTCGATGGCGGCGCAGTGGTCGAGGACATAGATCCAGTCCCGAACCTGCCGGCCGTCGCCGTAGAGGGGCAGGGGCTCGTCGTCGATGGCGTTGGTGATGAAAAGGGGAATGAACTTCTCCGGGTACTGGTAGGGGCCGAAGGTATTCGACCCCCGGGTAATGAGCACGGGCAGGCCGAACGTCTCGTGGTAGGCCAGGGCCATCAGGTCGCCCCCGGCCTTGCTGGCGGCATAGGGGCTTCGGGGCGCCAGGGGGTCGCCCTCCGAAGCCGAGCCCTCCAGGATCTGCCCGTAGACCTCATCGGTTGAAACCTGGAGAAACCGGCCTGTCCCCCGGTGCCGGACGACCTCCAGCAGGACCCAGGTACCCCAGATATCCGTCCGGATAAACTCGCCGGCCTCGAGGATCGACCGGTCCACGTGGGTTTCGGCCGCAAAATTTACGACGAAGTCGGGCCGCTCCTCCGCAAAGAGGGCGTCGACGAGGGGCTGGTCGGCGATATCCCCCTGAACAAACCGGAAGTATTCCCCTTCGGGGATGTCGGCCAGGTTTTCCCGCCGGCCGGCGTAAGTTAGCTTATCCAGAACCACAACCCGGTACTCCGGCCGGTGGGTGCGCAGGAACCGGACAAAGTTCGAGCCGATAAACCCGGCTCCACCGGTGACCAGAACCGTCGTGCGACCCATCAGACAACCCCGACGCGGCTGTGGTCGCCCAGCATCAGGTTGTAGGCCTTCGGCTTCATCGGCGACCGGGTGATTTCAACGTAGCGGCCGATCAGGCTGTCCGCAACCCGGTGGTCCAGGTCCTGAATCCGGCTGAACTCGAGGATGATGCTGTGCTCGACCTCGGCCCGCTCCACAAGACAGTCGTGGTAAATGGAGGTGAAGGGCCCGATGTAGGCGTTAATGACCCGGGTCCGTTCGCCGATGATGGCGGGCCCCCGAATCACGCTGTTGATTATCTGGGCATCCTTTTCAACGATGACCTTGCCGTAAAGGCGGGACTGGCCGTCGACGAACCCTTCGACCCGCGGCTCAAGGGTTTCAAGGACCACCCGGTTGGCATCAAGCAGGTCGTCCTTTTTGCCGGTGTCGATCCAGTAGCCGTTTACGACCCGGTAATCGACGTTGCGACCGTGGTCGATAAGATACTGGATCGCGTCGGTGATCTCCAGCTCCCCCCGCCAGGACGGGCGGATGTTGTGGACCGCATCGAAAATGACCGGGGTGAACATGTAGATCCCGATGATGACCAGGTCACTGGGCGGCTCCTTCGGGCGCTCCACGAGGCGGACCAGCCGCCCGTCGACCAGTTCAGCAACCCCGAACTCGGTGGGGTTCGGCACCCGGTGAAGCAGAACCAGGGCATCGGCGCCTCCCCGCCGGAACTCATCGACGTAGCCGGCTATTCCCCCAAGGAGGAAGTTATCCCCGAGGAACATCACGAAGGGGGAGTCGCCGAGAAACGGCTCGGCGACCAGCACGGCGTGGGCGAGCCCCAGGGGCTGTTCCTGGTGGATGTAGGTTATCCGGGCCCCGAAGCGGCTTCCGTCGCCCACGGCGGCCATTACCTGCTCCCGGGTGTCCCCGACAACGATACCAATGTCGGTCACCCCGGCTTCAACCAGGTCCTCTATCGCGTAGAAGAGGACAGGCTTATTGGCGACCGGTACCAGCTGTTTGGCGCCGGTATACGTCAGGGGCCTCAGGCGGGTGCCTTTCCCCCCGCTGAGAATAAGCCCTTTCAGCGTCGCCATCCGATGGTCTCCCAGAAGGTTTTCTGGTGGGGGCGTTCCGGCTCGGGAACGACAAGTTCGGCGTCGGCCACTGCGGCCGCCGGGTTGATGACGGTCAGCAGGTCGGCGTAATCGGGGCCGGCCAGGGTCTCAACCAATCGGCGGGCCTGGCTCAGCTGCGGGACCCGGTGCCCGGTAGGCTGGTGGGCATCGGAGGCCAGAAAGTGCGCCAGCCGGTGGCGGACGTACCGCTCGGCGGCCGCCTTCGGACCCGGCCCGAAATGGCCCAGGAGACTGCCGGCCGTAATCTGAAAGCGCATCCCCATCTCGATGAGCCGGCAAACCCGGTCCAGGTCCCGGGCCAGGTCGGCGTTCCGCTCCGGGTGGGCCATAATTGGCACATACCCGTGGGCCAGCAACTGAAAAGTGAGCTCTTCGGTTTCCCCCGGGCAGTGGCTGAACGGCACCTCTACCAGGATATACCGGCTGTCGTTCAGGGTGAAAGCGTAGCCGTCCGCAAGCTGGTCCAGCAGATTCGGCCCAAGCCAGGCCTCCTGACCGGGATAAATGTTGACGCTGATTCCGGCCGCCTTCACGGCCGCTTTGACCTGGTCCAGCCGGGCCAGAAACTCCTCCCGGTTCCCAACCCGGCGCCATTCGGTGCCGTGGGGCGTGGCGACCAGACCAGCAATCCCGTCCTGGGCCGCAACCTCAGCCATTCTGATGGCGGCCTCCAGGTCCGGTGCGCCGTCGTCAACCCCAGGCAAGATATGCACGTGGATATCGATAGGTCCAGCGGGAACGTCGTTTTCAGCCAGCATCCTACGGAGTATACCCGGCAGCCTGAAGGCCCTTCAAGAACGGTGGATAACGGGCGGCCATACGCACAGCTCCTTTTGTTAGAATACTTGGTGATGCTGGCAGCTATCCTTTTGAAGGCTACAGTGGTTTTTCTGGCCGTTCTGGCGGCCTACGGGGTGATTTTTACTCAGCCGCTGCCAGTCTTCTTAGGCGCCGCAGTGGTTTCCTTCATTTTCGTCCGCCGCACGCCGACCAGGCGTGGCCTTCAATACCTGGACGACTAGACGCAATCTGGTGAGCGGAGCGTAGGCAGGGTCCGTGGCCCAGGTTTCCCGGCCCGACGGGGTAGCCCGTCGGGACCCCCTCGGTCAGATTCTGCTTCGGAAGGGCCTGGTAACCGGCGACCAGCTCGCCGCCGCCCTGGAGACCCAGCGGCGGTCGGGCGACCGCCTGGGCCGGATTCTGGTGAGCCTGGGTTACGTAAACCAGCTTGCGGTCGCCCGGGCACTGGCCGAACAGTTCGGTCTGCCCTTCCGGGACCTGCTGGCCGACCCGCCCCCGGCCGAGCTTGTCAGGCTCCTGGATGAGGATACTGCCCGCAGGTTCCGGGCGGTGCCCGTTGCGGTGGACGGGGACGTGGTCGAAGTGGCCGTTGCCGACCCTGGGGACGAGGCAGCCCTCGTAGCGGTCGCGGCCCGCCTCGGCCGGCCGGTCCGCTGGGTGGTGACCGGTGAGCTGGATATCTATCGGACGCTGGAGCGCGTCTACCGTGACGTCTATCTGGACCGCGCCCGGTCCGACCTCCTTCTCCGCCGGCCGGACCAGTCCGCCCATGAAACGTTTACGGGCGGCCAGCTCGGGGCCGCCCTTGTGACCCTGGCCCTCCTCTTCATCGGGCTTCTGGTCGCGCCCCGGCCCGTGACCGTCGGGCTCAGCGCGGCCGTAGCGGCCGTGTACGCGGCCCTGGCCGCCCACCGGCTCTACCTGATGGTCCGGGCCCTCACCTCCACGTCGGAAGTCGAGGTCACCGCCGAAGAGCTCCGGGCCATCGACGAGCAGACCTTGCCGGAATACACGATTCTGGTGCCCCTCTACCGGGAAACGGAGGTGCTCCCCGCCCTGCTGGGCGCCCTGGCCGCCCTGGACTACCCGGCAGCAAAGCTTGACATCAAGCTGATTTTTGACGAAGACGACCCGGAGACCCTGGCCCTGGCCCGCCGGCTCCGGCCGCCCGGGCACTTTAAGTTTCTCGTGGTTCCCTCCGGCTGGCCCCGAACCAAGCCCAAGGCATTGAACTACGGCCTTATTCAGGCGACGGGGGAGTACTGCGTCATTTACGACGCTGAGGACATCCCCGAACCGGACCAGCTTAAGAAGGCCGTAATCGCCTTTCGCAAGGCCCCGCCGGACGTGGTCTGCCTTCAGGCCCGGCTGAGCTTTTATAACCGGGACCAGAATGCTCTTACCCGCTGGTTCACCGCCGAGTACGCCCAGTGGTTCGACCTCACCCTGCCGGGTCTGCACGCCACCGGCGGCGTCATTCCCCTGGGGGGCAACTCAAACCACTTTATCACCGAAAAGGTCCGGGAGCTGGGAGCCTGGGACCCCTATAACGTCACCGAGGACGCCGACCTGGGCGTCCGGCTCGCCCGCGCCGGGTACCGGACGGCCATGTTCAACTCGACCACCTACGAGGAGGCCAACAGCGAACTGGCCAACTGGGTCCGCCAGCGGACCCGCTGGCTCAAGGGGTGGATGCAGACCTGGCTGGTCCACATGCGGGACCCGGGCCCCCTCTTCAAAGAGCTCGGCCCGTGGGGCTTTTTAAGCTTCCAGTCGGTCATCGGCGGGACCATCTTTATCGCCCTGGCCAACCCGATCCTCTGGACCCTCACGACGGTCTGGTTCATCGGCCGCTGGGCCGAAATCGAAGCGCTTTTCCCCGGCCCGGCGTTCTACCTGACGGCCGTGAGCCTTTACCTGGGCAATTTTCTCTTCGCCTACCTCTACGCCCTGGGTGCCGCCCTCCGGGGCTACCACACCGCGGTTCGCTACGGCCTGCTGGCCCCCGTCTACTGGTTTCTCCTGAGCGTGGCGGCCTGGCGCGCCCTGTTCCACCTGTTCATCCGGCCATTCCACTGGGAAAAAACGGCCCACGGCCTCCACCTTCAGGCTGAAAAGGCATCGGCATGAGGGCCCTCCGCCGGGAATCGGTGGTCCTGGTGGCCGTACTGTTCGGCTGGAACCTGGGCTGGGCCTGGGTTGTTCTCGTGCGCTGGGGACTCATACCGGCGGACGCCGCCGCCCGAACGCTCCTGGCCGCCGAGGTATTTTTCAGCCGGGATCCCAAACTTTCCAACCTGGGGTTCGTCCGGCTCCCCCTGCCGGCCCTGCTTCAGCTCCCGCTGGTCCTGGTTCCCGGCCTCTGGCCGACGGGGCTGGCCGGGGCAACCGTGTCGGCCCTGGCGGGGGCAGCGGCCGGGGCGCTCATAAACGACATCGCCCGGGCCCTGGGCTGGGGCCGCAGCCGCTGGCTGCTGGTTGCAGCCTTTGCCCTGAACCCGGCCGTCATTTACGTTTCGGCCAGTGGACTCACCGAACCGGTCCTGATGGTCGCCGCCCTGGGCCTGGTCCGGTGCTTTCTCGGCTGGGCCGACGCTGAGGCAAAGGGCAACCGACGGCTGGCCGTGGCCTGGCTGGTCGGGCTGGGGCTCAGCGGCGCGGTTGGGGTGCTGACCCGGTACGAGGGATGGTTACTCGGCACGGTCATGGCCCTGATGGTCGGGCTGCTGGCGCTTAAGCGGTCTGGAGCCGATGCGGCCCAGGCGGCGGTGCTGGTCTATGCCGCCCCGCCAGCCTATGCCGTCTTTCTCTGGGTGTTCTTTAACTGGCTTATCATGGGGGACCCCCTTTACTTTGCGCTGGGACCCTACGCCGCCAGGGCCTACGTGCCGGCCGGGACTGAGGGGTTCGACCCGGCAGCGGGTATTCGGGCCGTGGTCGACGCGGCCTGGCACCTCTCACCCCTGTTCTTCTTTGCCACCGCGGGCCTCCTCGCATTCAGCCTGATCCGTTGGGATCCGGTCGGATTGCTCCTGGCGGCGTTCTGGCTGTCGGTGCCCCTGTTCATCGCCTTTTCCCTCGTCTCCGGCCAGCTTGCCTCCATCCAGTACTGCTACCTGACCCCGCTTATTCCCGGGACGGCCGCCCTTGTTGCACTCGGCCTCCGGGGGGGCAGTGCGTACGTGCGGTGGCGCTACCTGGTGGGCCTGCTCGTGGCCCTGCTCGGGCCGTCGACTGCCCTGGTCGGGGTCCTCCGGGAACCCATGTCAGCCAACAGCGTCCGCGTGTTCGGGGAGGCGCTTATCTTCAGGGAGGGAACTAGCCTCTGGACCTCTGAGCGGGAGATGGCGCAGTACCTGACGACTGCCGGTGCCGGACCCATCCTGACCGATACGGCCGGCGGGGTCGAAATGGTCATCTTTTTTACGGGCGAACCCGGCAGGTTTATCGTGCCCGGCGACCGGGACTTTGAAACGGTCCTCCGGGACCCGGTCGGGAAGGCGAGGTACGTGCTGGTCCCGGCGCCGGCGGGAACCGGTCGGCTGCACCGGGTGAACCAGGTCTACCCCGGACTTTATGCCTCTGGGGCCGGCTGGGCCAGCCTGGAGAAGGAGGTGGGACCCTACCGGCTCTACCGGGTAGCCGGCCCGCCGCCCCCCGAACGGGCCATCACGGTGCCGCCCGCCCGGGGCTCACCCGCGCCCGGCTGGGCCAGGCCGGCGGTTCTGGTGCTCATTGCCGCCGGAATCCTCGTGGTTGGTGCCGCCCTCCTCCGGCCCCGGTCTGCGGCCGGCTCCTGACCAGGCCGTCTGGTCCGCCCGCCCGGCCAGAAGAATGCCCCGGCTGAGGGCCTGGCGGGCGAGGGGCGACTGGACAGCTTCGGCAACGGTGTAGCAAAAGAGGTCCACCGGCAGACCGACCCCCGCAAAATACGGGTAGAAGTCTGCCGGCCGGTCGACCCCGCGCCGGTCTGAGGCTTCCAACAGGACCAGAATGTCGGCGTCGCTCCCGGGAACCGCCCGGTTTGCGGCCAGCGACCCGAAAAGGTACACCGCCTTCACTTGGGGCCGCTCGTCCAGCAGCCTTTTGGCGGCCTCGGCTAGTCTCCGGAGGGCTTCAGAGCGGTCGAGCCAGAAGACCGTCACAGAACCGTATGATTTCTTCCGCACAACGGATTGCATTGGCCGAATCTTCGCGACTGTAAAAATCCTTTGGACTCCCACCGGCCCACAGGTCCGGGTACCTGGTTGGAATGTAAAAACGGTCTAAGAGCCTAGCGCAGTCAAAGAGGGTCTCGTCGACATCGGTCCGCTCCCGGAGGCCCTCGAGCAAATGGACTACCGAGTGACCCCAGGCTTCGGCCCCCAGCCGCTGGTAAACGGCCTTAAGGGCCTTCTCGGCGGCTTGTTGAGCGGCGAAGCAAGCCCACTCAAAGAAACCACCTTCGGCCTGCCAGCGGGCACTTTCCAGGTCCCGAAGGGCCTGGGCGAACCAGTCGCGGCTTCTCTCGGCCAGTCGAGCCTCCGCAGAGAACCTCGCCTTCCTGGGAAATTATATAGGGGCTTCGGGGGTCACGGCACCGTGACCCCCGAAGCCCGGGACGCAGGCCACTTCCGGATCCGGACGGCCGGTCAGCTCAGGCCGCCCGGGGTTCCGGGGACGGGACGATGGCCGGATGCCTGGCCTGGGTGATGGCCCAGTCGACAATGACCGCCACCAGCGACCCGACGGCCGTGGTGATCAGCCTGAGCCCCCCGAAGGCCGGGTCAAAGGGCAGGACCGCCGGCAGCAGGGTGTGGGCAACGAAGATGCCCAGGAACGGATAAGCCGCAACCCGCCAGACCCGCTCGGGGAGTCGACCGGGCAGCAGGTCATACCAGAGGACACCCGTGGCGTAGGAGACGCCGACCATCAACAGAAGAGTTCCGAGGTCCATCCCCGCACCTCCCCAAAAAATTTGATGTTCCACCTTAATTTTACCACACTTTCAGGGCACCCCGGTGGGTTCGGGCCATCCCGTGGGACCGCCCTGGCCTGCAAAGGTGGGCCGGGTTAGGGGGCCACGGCGAGCGTTACGTAACGCTCGCCGCGGCCCGGTAGGTTCGGTCTAAGCTAAGCGCTGGCTGCGGCCGTGTCCAGCGCCAGGGCCCGGCTGCGGACCCGCTTCAGGACAAACATGGCCAGCAAGGCGGCGGTGAAGTCGAAGGCGATGGCCAGCATGAAGATCGGCTCCCAGCTTCCCGTCAGGTCCCGCACCACGCTGCCGATGGGCACCAGGAGCGAGGCCGTCCCCTTGGCCGTGTAAAGCAGCCCGTAGTTCGTCGTTGCGTACCGCCAGCCGAAGAGGTCACCTACTGTTGCCGGGAAGAGGCTGTAAATTTCGCCCCAGGCAAAGAAAGTCAGGCCCGTAAGGACCACGAAAAGGATGGGGTTGTGGGCGAAGAGCAGGAGAAGGCTTATGGCCAGGCCCTCAAGGCTGAAGGCAATGAACATGGTGTTTTCCCGGCCGATGTGGTCCGAGACCCAGCCGAAGAAGGGCCGCGTTATGCCGTTCATCACCCGGTCGAGGGAAAGGGCCCACTGCAACGCGGTAAGGGTGACGCCCAGAATCGGCAGGGGAATCTCGGCCACCCGGTAGTCCCGGGCCAGCGGGGCGATCTGCGCAGTGGCCAGCAGGCCGCCCGTAGCCATCATCGTCATCATTACGTACAGCAGCCAGAAACGGCCGGTCTTGAGCATCTCGATAGGGGTGTAGCTGCGCCGGGTTTGCTGGACCTGCGGGCTGGCCGGGAGAGGTGGAAGCTCCTCGGGCTTGGGGGAACGCAGAAAGAAGGCTGAAAGAAACACCACCGCGCCCTGGAACAGGCCGAAATAGAGAAAGGCGGGCTCATAGCCATAATTTTCAATCACCATGGAGATGGGAATGATGGTGAGGGCTGAACCGGCCCCGAAGCCTGCGGCCGTCAGGCCGGCGGCAAGGCCCCGGCGGTCGGGGAACCACTTTAGGGCGGTCCCCATGGCCGTCCCGTAAACGATGCCAGCCCCGGTTCCAGAAAGGATCCCGCCCAGGTAAAGCAGAGTCAGGCTGTTGGCAAAGGCGTCGATGACCCAGGCAACGCCCACCAGAAAGCCCCCGAAGGCGACAATGAGCCTGGGCCCGAATCGGTCAACCAGATAGGCCTCGAACGGGACGAGCCAGGTTTCCGTCAGAACGAAAAGGCTGAAGGCCACCTGAATCGCGGCCTGACCCCAGCGGTACTTCTCGTTGATGGGGTTCACGAAGAGGGTCCAGCCGTACTGGTAGTTGGCCACCATCACCATCCCCAGAATCCCTAACCCCAGCTGAATCCACCGTTGCGCCTTCATTGCTCCTCCTTTGCCAGCAAAATTGTTGCCGCGGTGTTACAGCCGCCGGCCAGGCGCCGGCCTGACCGCAATGCTGCCAGGTTTCCGGGGCCTGCTGGGGCCGCCTGAGCCCGTCCGCTACCACAGCCTGAGCCGGCCGGCTGGTCCGACAAGATATTAGTCAGACCATAAGTCAAATGGACCTTAAAATTTGGACCAAAATGCTTAAAATGTTCTTAAAAGTCCACAAACTACCTAGCAACTGCATGCTAACTTGCATTTGACAGGGTCTGAGCCGGCTCACTAAACTCGGTTGGGATGGATCTGGTCGGCGAACAACATCGGGCCGTCCGGCGGCTGGTTCGGGATTTTGCCGAGCGCGAGGTTCGGCCCGTGAGCCGGGAGCTTGACGAGACGGGCAGGTTCCCCCTGGAGCTCGTCCGGCGCCTGGGACAGCTGGGTCTCCTCGGCCTGACCATTCCCGAGGCCTACGGCGGTTCGGGTGGTGATACGGTCTCGCTGGCCATCGCCATTGAAGAGCTGGCCCGGGTCGATTCCAGCCTTGCCGTTACCGTCTCGGCCGGCGTGACCCTGGCGGGGGGCCCGGTCAGCATGTTCGGAACCGAGGACCAGAAGCGCCGCTGGCTTCCGCCCCTCTGTGCCGGTGAAATGCTCGGCGCCTTCGCCCTGACCGAGCCCGAGGCCGGCTCCGACGCGGGGGCAACCCGGACCCGGGCGGTCCTGGACGGCGACCGCTGGGTTATAAACGGCCGGAAGGTTTTCATCACCAATTCGGGCACGCCCATAACCGGTTTCATCCTGGCCACCGTTACAACCGGGGAGCAGGACGGCCGGCGGGAAATCAGCAACATCATCGTCCCCAGGGACGCCCCCGGTCTCCAGGTTGGGCCGCCCTACCGCAAGCTTGGCTGGCGGGCCTCCGACACCCGCGAGGTTGTCTTCGAAAACTGCATCGTCCCGGCGGAAAACCTCCTGGGCCAGCGGGGCACCGGTTTCAAGCAGGCCCTTATAACCCTCGACGGCGGCCGGATCGGCATTGCGGCCATATCGGTCGGCCTGGCCCAGGCCTGCCTGGAAGCCTCCCTATCCTACGCCCAGAGCCGCCGTCAGTTCGGCCGGCCGATTTACGATTTCCAGGCCGTCCAGTTCAAGCTGGTGGACCTGGCCGTGGGCCTGGAGGCGGCCCGACTCCTGACCTACAGGGCGGCCCATCTCAAGGACCGGGGCGAGCCCTACACCACGGCGGCGGCCATGGCGAAACTTTTCGCCTCGGAGCTGGCCGTCCGCGCCGCCGAGGAGGCCGTGCAGATCCACGGCGGCCTGGGCTTCATGGAGGACGGTCCGGTTGCCCGGCTCTACCGGGACGCAAAGATTCTGACTATCGGCGAGGGGACATCCGAAATCCAGCGGCTCGTCATCGGCCGCCGGCTGCCCGCCGAGCTTGCCAGGCTCTCCTGGCTCGAGTAGGTGCAGAGGTGGAACAGCAACCACGGCGGTTCTTCACCGTGGATGAGGCCAACGCCCTCCTGCCCGAGATCGAGCCCCTGGTGCGCCGCCTGCAGCGGCTGGGTCAGGAGCTTTCGGAGGTCCGGAGCCGGCTCAGCGCCTGGCAGTGGAAGGCCCGGGCCAACGGCCACATCGGCCTCGCCGACCTGGAGGCCGACACCAGGCTCGCCCGGCAGCTGACGGAGGAGGTGCAGGCCCTCGTCGAACGCATCCAGGCCTTCGGGTGCGAGGTCAAGGACCTGGAGATGGGACTGGTGGACTTCCCGGCCCTGCGGAAGGGCCGGCCCGTATATCTGTGCTGGCGGCTCGGCGAACCCCGGGTCGCATACTGGCACGAGCTCGAGACCGGATTTGCCGGCCGCCGGCCCATTGACTGGTAGCGAGCATGCAGGTCCTGGCAACCCACGTCGACCCGACGAGCCCGGAGTTCCGGGAGAACAAGGCCCATATGGAAGCTCTGGTGGCCGAGCTTCAGGACCGCCTGGCCCAGGTCCGGCAGGGCGGGGGGCCTGAGGCGGTGGCCCGCCACCGGAAGCGGGGCAAACTGCTCGCCCGGGAGCGCATCGAGCGCCTCATCGACCCCGGAACTGCCTTCCTCGAGCTGAGCCCCCTCGCCGCCTGGGACATGTACGACAATGAGGCGCCCTCCGCCGGGATTATTACCGGCATCGGCATCGTCCACGGTCGGGAAGTGGTGGTCGTGGCCAACGATGCCACCGTCAAGGGCGGCTCTTATTATCCCATCACCGTAAAGAAGCACCTGCGGGCCCAGGAGATTGCCGAGCAGAACCGGCTCCCCTGCGTCTACCTGGTCGATTCCGGCGGGGCGTTTCTTCCCCTGCAGGCCGAGGTCTTTCCCGACCGGGACCATTTCGGGCGCATCTTCTACAACCAGGCCCGGATGTCCGCCCAGGGAATTCCCCAGATTGCGGTCGTCATGGGACCCTGCACGGCCGGCGGGGCTTACGTGCCGGCCATGAGTGACGAGACGGTCATCGTTCGGGGCACCGGTACCGTCTTCCTGGGCGGACCGCCCCTGGTCAAAGCCGCCACCGGCGAGGAGGTCTCGGCCGAGGAGCTGGGCGGAGCCGACGTCCACTGCCGCATCTCGGGGGTGACCGACCACTACGCCCTGGACGACGAGCACGCCCTGGCCATTGCCCGGGACATAATCGGAAACCTCCACCTGAAAAAGCCCGACCCGCCCTGGGAAATCGCCGAACCTGAGGAGCCCCGCTACGACCCGGCTGAGCTTTACGGAATTATCCCGCGCGACCTGCGCCGTAGCTTCGACGTCCGGGAGGTGATCGCCCGAATCGTGGATGGGAGCCGGTTTCACGAGTTCAAGCCGCTATACGGCGATACCCTGGTCTGCGGCTTCGCCCGCATTTACGGCTATCCGGTCGGCATTCTGGCAAATAACGGGGTCCTCTTCTCCGAGAGTGCCCTCAAGGGAGCCCAATTTATTGAAATCTGCTGTCAGCGCCGGATACCCCTTGTTTTTTTGCAGAACATCACCGGCTTCATGGTCGGGAAGGAGTACGAGAACCGGGGGATCGCCAAGGATGGGGCCAAGATGGTGATGGCTGTGGCCAACGCCCAGGTGCCGAAGTTTACGGTCATCATCGGGGGCTCTTTTGGGGCCGGAAACTACGCCATGTGCGGCCGGGCTTACTCGCCGCGGTTTCTCTGGATGTGGCCCAACGCCCGGATCTCGGTCATGGGCGGCCAGCAGGCGGCAAGCGTGCTCCTGACGATCCGACTGGAGGCCCTGCGGGCGCAGGGCCAGACCATGACCGAGGCGGAGCAGGAGGCCTTCATGGGCCCGATCCTCGAGCGGTACGAGTATGAGGGGAGCCCGTACTACAGCACTGCCCGGCTGTGGGATGACGGTATAATCGACCCGGTCGATACCCGGCGGGTGCTGGGAATGGGCCTTTCGGCGGCCCTCAACGCGCCGATTCCGGGGCCGGAGTTTATGGGCGTTTTCCGGATGTAGCCCCGCCGGACAAGAATCCTGGAGGATGAGCTGGGATGATGCAGGAGGCAGCACCAACTTACCCGCACCTGGCGGTCGAACGGGACAAAGACGTCCTGCGGGTCTGGCTTAATCGGCCGGAGGTGCACAATGCCCTCAACGGCGAGACGATGGACTCCCTCCGGCGGTGCATCCAGGATGCGGCCGCAATGCCCGATGTGCGGGTGGTGGTCATCGGCGCCCGGGGGCGGACTTTCTGCGCCGGCGCCGACCTGAACTGGATGCAGGCGGCCCTCTCGTGGACCTTTGAAGAAAACGTTGCCGATGCCCTCCGGCTGGCCGATATGCTGGAGGCCATCGAAAACTGCCCCAAGCCGGTTATCGCCCGGGTAAACGGGTCGGCCTTCGCCGGGGGAATCGGCGTCATTGCGGCCTGCGACATAGCCATCGCCGTGCGGGAGGCCCGGTTCAGCCTGACGGAGGTCCGCCTGGGCATCGTGCCCGCGATCATCTCCCCCTACGTGATCCGGAAAATTGGCCAGGGTCACGCCCGGGCCCTCTTCATAACCGGCGAAGCTATCGATGCCGAGCGGGCCCGCGAGCTCGGCCTCATCCACAAGGTCGTGGATGCCGACGGGCTGGACGCGGCCGTTGAAAACGTCATCGGCCACATCCGCCGGGGCGGACCCCGGGCGGTGGAGGCGGCCAAACGACTGGCCCTGGAGGTTCCCCGGATGGACCCGGCCGCCGTCCGCCGGTACACTGCCGAACTCATCGCCAGCCTGCGGGTGAGCGACGAGGGCCAGGCCGGCATCCGGGCCTTCCTTGAGCGGCGGCTGCCGCCCTGGGTTGAGCCGTGAGAAAGGTGCTGATTGCCAACCGGGGCGAAATTGCGGTCCGGGTCGCCCAGGCCTGTCAGGAGCTGGGCCTGAAGACGGTGGGGATTTTCTCCGAGGCCGACCGCAACGCCTTACATACCCGCCGGGTGGATGAGGCCTACGAGGTCGGCCCGCCGGAACCCGAGGCCAGCTACCTGAACGGCTCCCGGATTATCGAAATTGCCCTGAAAGCCGGGGCAGACGCCGTCCACCCCGGCTACGGCTTCCTGGCCGAAAACCCTGACTTTGCGGCCGCCTGCGCCGCGGCCGGGCTGATATTTATCGGTCCCCCGCCTGAGGCCATCAGGCTGGCCGGGGACAAGGTTCGGGCCAAGGTAATCGCCCGCGACGCCGGCATACCGACGGTGCCCGGCTACGACGGCGAAGACCAGTCTGACGGGGCCCTGATTGATGCCGCCGAACGCCTGGGATTTCCGGTTATGATTAAGGCCGCGGCCGGAGGCGGCGGACGGGGGATGCGCCTGGTGCGGAGCCGCCCGGAGCTCCCCGCCGCCCTGGCCAGCGCCCGCCGGGAGGCCCTCGGGGCCTTCGGTGACCCGCGCCTCTTCCTGGAAAAGGTCGTCAGCCCGGCCCGGCACGTGGAGGTCCAGATTCTCGCCGACACCCGCGGCAATTTCGTGCACCTGTTCGAGCGGGAGTGCTCGGTCCAGCGGCGGCACCAGAAGGTCATCGAGGAAGCCCCCTCGCCGGGCGTCGGGCCGGAACTCCGGGCGAAGCTGACGGCGGCCGCCCTGGCCTTTGCCCGGGCCGTCGGGTACGTCAACGCCGGCACGGTGGAGTTTCTGGTCGGGCCCGACGGCGACTTTTACTTTCTCGAAATGAACACCCGCCTCCAGGTGGAGCATCCGGTCACCGAGCTGGTGACGGGCCTCGACCTGGTTCAGCTTCAGCTTGTCGTGGCCGCCGGAGAGCGGCTCCCCTTCAGGCAGGAGGATATCTCCCTGCGGGGGCACGCCATTGAGGCCCGGATTTACGCCGAGGACCCGACGGCCGGATTTCTGCCGGCCGGGGGTGAACTCCTTGTCTTCGAACCTCCCGCCGGGGCGGGAATTCGCAACGACGTGGGGGTGGAAGCCCCCATGACCCTGAGCCTCCAGTACGACCCGATGCTCGGAAAGCTCATCGTCTACGGCCCCGACCGCGATACGGCTGTCAGCCGCCTCCAATGGGCCCTGAGCCGCTACGCGGTCCTCGGGGTTGCGAACAACGTCGGCTTTCTCCTGGACGTGGCCCGTCACCCGGAGTTCCGGGCCGGCCGGACGTTCACCGACTTCATCGACACTAACCTGGGCCGGTACTCACCCCCGGAAGCGCCGTCAGACGAAGCGGTGGCCGCGGCCGCTGTCACCGCCCTGAAAGGTTTGCGTCGTGAGAACCCGTGGCAGGCCGATGCCTGGCGCCTGCCGGGAATGCCGGTCACCGTGAGCCTGGGCTACCAGGGCCGGACCATCGAAGCCCGGGTTGAACGGCTCGGCACCGGCGGGTGGCGGGTGGGAGCGTCGGGCAGCAGCTTGCCGGTAACGGCCGACCCATCCCAGCCAGCCCGGTTCATTGTCGGGAGCGGGGAACGGCGGCGGGTGCTCTGGGCTGTGCGGACCGCCGCCGGAATCGAGGTTTTCGATGGCGGCCACCGGTACGTTTTTGAGGTGGGCCGGCGGCTCGGGCCTGGCACGGGATCGGTCTCGGCCGGAGTCGGCGGATTTGAGGGTCTGACCGCCCCGCTACCGGGGGTCCTGGTGAAGCTGGCGGTCCGTGAGGGCGACCGGGTTGAAGCCCTGCAGGCCGTTGCCGTCCTTGAGGCGATGAAGATGGAGCACGTCGTCCACGCGCCGAGGGCTGGGACGGTCCGCCGGGTCTACTTCCGGGAAGGGGATAAGATTCCGAAGGGGGCTGTGCTCCTCGACCTCGAATAAGGAGGTGCAGGCGTGAGTCTCTTTGCCCGGATTCCGCGGCAGGTGACCGTCGTCGAAGTCGGACCCCGGGATGGGCTTCAGAACGAGGCGGGTCTGGTTCCAACGCCGGACAAGGTGCGCTTCATCGAAATGCTTTCGGAGGCCGGATTCCGGGTCATCGAAGCGACGTCCTTTGTGAGCCCCCGGGCCGTTCCCCAGCTGGCCGACGCCGGGGAGGTGCTCCGCATGGTGCGGCGGCGGCCCGGGGTCCGGTATCCGGTACTCGTCCCCAACCTGCGGGGTCTTGAACGGGCCCTGGAGGCCGGGGCGCGGGAGATTGCCGTCTTCACAGCCGCCTCCGAGACGTTTAATTTAAAAAACATAAACATGAGCATCGACCGCTCGCTGGAGGTCATCGGCGAGGTTGTGCGGGCGGGGCGGGCCGCGAACCTGTGGGTCCGCGGTTACATATCGACTTGCTTCGGGTGCCCCTACGAGGGCAGGGTGAGCCCGGAGAAGGTGCGCCGGATTGCCGTCCGGCTGTTCGACCTCGGGGTGGACGAGGTCTCCATCGGTGATACCATCGGGGTTGCGACCCCGGCCCAGGTTGAAGAGACAGTCGGACTCCTTCTCAGGGACATTCCGGCGGGGCGGCTAGCCCTCCACTTCCACGACACCCGGGGCACGGCCCTGGCCAACGTCCTGACGGGCCTGCTCATGGGCATCTCAATTTTCGACAGCTCGGCCGGCGGCCTTGGGGGCTGTCCGTTTGCGCCCGGGGCGAGCGGCAATCTGGCGACGGAGGATTTGCTCTATATGCTCAACGGGCTGGGGGTCGAGACCGGGGTCGACCTGGGCCGGGTTGTAGCGGCAACCGACTTCATCCTCGGGGTCCTCAAGCGGGCTCCGGCGAGCCGGTACTATCAGAGCTGTCGGGCCGTCGCGGCCCGTTAACCGGTAGGTCCATGTACGAGGGCCGGAAGGTTTCGGTCGTATTTCCGGCTTACAACGAGGCCGCCGGAATCGAGGCGGCCGTGGCGGAGTTTCTGGCTTCCCCCTATGTGGATGAGGTGATCGTTGTCGACAACAATTCCACCGACGGCACGGCCGAGCTTGCGGCCCGGGCTGGGGCCCGGGTTGTCCGGGAGCCGCGGCAGGGTTACGGCTTCGCCCTCCAGCGGGGCATGCGGGAGGCCAGCGGCGACCTCGTCATCCTGGCCGAACCGGACGGGACCTTTACCGCCCGGGATATCCTCAAACTGCTGGCTTACGCCGACGATTTCGACCTGGTCCTCGGCACCCGGACAACACGCGAGCTCATCTGGCGGGAAGCGAACATGGGGTGGTTCCTGCGCGTGGGGAACTGGGCGGTGGCCAAGCTGCTGCAGGTTCTCTTCGGGGGTCCGTCCCTTTCGGACTGCGGCTGCACCCTGCGGCTCATTCACCGGCCGGCCCTCCTGCGGCTGATTGACCGGTTCACGGTGGGCGGGTCCCACTTCCTGCCGGAGATGGTCATTCTGGCTCTGGCGGACGGCCTGAGGGTCATCGAGATCCCCGTCAACTACCGGGGCCGGGTCGGACAATCGAAGATAACGGGGTCCCGCATCCGGGCACTGAGCGTGGGTCTGCGGATGCTCGGCCTGATTGCGGCCTACCGGGTCCGCCTCTGGGTCACGCCCGGCCGGGTTCGCCGGCGGATTCCGGTCAGCCCCGAAGCCTGGCGGGCCCACCGGATTTGACGTCAGCCCCGGGCCTGAATATAATTCAGTAGTGGACGCTGCCCGATAGCTCAAGTGGTAGAGCGGCCGGCTGTTAACCGGTTGGTTGCAGGTTCGAGTCCTGCTCGGGCAGCCCGGCCCGGGAATGCTCCCGGGCGGTTTTTTATTGGCCAGTTCGGACCGGGGTCTGGCCGGCCGTGACCGCGCCGGGAATTCCCTCCGGAAGCTCCTTTGATATTGAGGAGGCCCTGGCCAGGGTCGAGGCCGCGGTCAGGCCGCTCCCGAAGGCCGCCCTGTTTGAACTGGCCGAATCCGGGTACCGAACGCCCTTCCAGGTCGCCGTCGCCTGCGTTATCTCCACCCGAACCCTGGACGAGGTGACCCTCGTAGTCGCCCGCAGGCTTCTCGACCGGGCTCCCACCCCGGCCGCGGCGGCGAGGCTGAGTCCGGCCGAAATTCAGGGGCTGATCAGGGGGTGCGCTTTTGCGCCCACCAAGGCCAGGCAGATTCGGGCGCTGGCCGAACGGGCGGTCGCGGACTTCGGCGGCGACCTTCCCTGTGACGAGCAGACGCTCCGCTCGCTGCCGGGCCTCGGTCCAAAGTGTACCGCCCTGGTCCTCGGAATCGGGTGCGGCCAGCCCCGGGTAGCTGTCGATACCCACGTTCACCGGATTGTGCGGCGCTGGGGGTTCGTGTCAACACGCACCCCTGAGGAAACAAAGTCCGCCCTGGAGGCCCGGGTGCCGGTGGACCGCTGGCTCGACCTGAACCGCCTCCTGGTCCCCTTCGGAAAACACATCTGCCGGCCGGCGGCACCCCGGTGCGAGACCTGCCCGCTGGCCGATATGTGCGCCCGGGTTGGGGTAACCGCCACGGGGCGACACGGCCCGGCGTGATGTTTTAGTGCGAAATATGCCTGCCGATCTTGACGGTCTTTGGGAGCGCCCGTATAATTCTGTTGGAATCACGGCAGGGTAGCTCAGCGGTAGAGCAGGGGACTCATAAGCCCTTGGTCGGGGGTTCGAATCCCTCCCCTGCCACCGGGCAGTCCGAGCCCGGCTTTTATTTTTCCCCCGCCAACCCGTCGGATTCTCCCCCACGCGTGGTATAATCCGGTGCGCCCGGACCGGCCGCCCGGCCGGACCGCCCTTCTCCCGGAAATTCGAAGATCGGGGGCCTGCCCATGACTGATTACACTGCGGACGTTGTCGTTGTTGGCGGCGGTGCCGTTGGGACCAGTACCGCCTTCCACCTGGCATCCCTCGGCGCCGGACGGGTTGTCCTCTGCGAGCGGCGGTCCCTGGCGGCCGGGGCTTCCGGCCGGTCCGGGGCCCTGGTCCGGATGCACTACACCAACGAGCCGGAGGCCCGGCTCGCCTTCCTGAGCCTGCGCTACTTTCGCAACTGGGACGAGCTCGTCGGGGCCGGCGACTGCGGCTTCGTCCCCAGCGGCTTCGTCCGGCTGGTTTCCCCCGAGAATCTTGGCAAACTCCGGGCGAATGTCGAAATGCTCCGCCGGGTCGGGATCAACACCCGAATTATCGGCCGGGAAGAGCTCGCCGAACTTGCCCCGGAGTGGGACCTCTCCGACGTCGAAATCGCCGCCTACGAGCCTGACTCGGGCTACGCAAATCCGGTGGCCACCACCGAGGGCTTTGCCGAACGGGCCCGCCAGCTCGGAGCCGATATCCGCACCGGAACAGAGGTCACCGGGATTCGGGTGGACGGCGGACGGGTCGCCGGCGTTGCAACATCCGCAGGTTTTATCTCAACCCGGACAGTGGTTATCGCCGGCGGAGCCTGGGCAGTTCCCCTTCTGCGAAGCCTGGGGGTGGGTGTCGACCTCCGGCCGGCCCGCATTCAGGTGGCCATCTTCGACCGGCCGCCGGTCCTGGGCACCGGCCGTCCCCTCATTACGTGCATTGACGGCGCAAACGGGATGTATTTCCGGTCAGAGGGCCCGGACTGGTCGAGAATCCTCGCCGGCCTCTCGTCCTACCGGCTGCCCCTGGAAGACCCGGACCAGCTCAAAAGTGAGGCCGACCCCGATTACCTGGCCGCCGTTCGGGAGCGCCTGAGCCGCCGCCTGCCGGTGATGGGTTTCGTGCCGCCCCGGGGCGGCTGGGCCGGGGCTATCGTCCTTTCGCCCGACGGCAAGCCGGTCATCGACCGGCACCCCGAGGTGGAGGGCCTCTATTTCTTCACCGCCGACAACGGCACCAGTTTCAAGACGTCCCCGGCCGTCGGCCTTACGCTGGCCGAGTGGGTTGTCTTCGGGGCGCCCCGGTCGGTGGATGTCCGGCCCTTCCGGGCCAGCCGCTTCGCCGAGGGAAAGCCCCTTATCGGCGAGCACGAGTACGAGGACCTTCTCGGCGACGCCCTCCGCTAAACCGGGCCCGGGTTCCGCCGGTTCAGCCCGGAACTCTCCGGCAAAAACCGGCCCAGGAGGCCCCAGGTACCCGGCAGGACCGCGACGGCAAGGCCGACCTTGAGCAGGTCTCCCGGAACGAAGGGCAGGAGGCCCAGGGCCAGGACCCGGTCGAGCCCGACGTAGACGGCAAGCCAGGGCAGGCCGAAGGCGTAAATGACCGCGTTGCCCAGGAGCATGCTCAGGGCCGTTGTTGTCGGACGGCGGTCCCAGCCCAGCTCGGCGAGACGGCCGGTGATGAAGGCCGCACCAGCAAAGCCGATGAGATAACCCCCAGTCGGACCCAGGAGCACGGCGGGTCCGGCGCTACCGCCGGCAAAGACCGGGAGCCCCGCCGTCCCTTCGGCCAGGTAGGCCATAACCCCGAGGGTTCCCCGGCGAGCTCCGAGGGCCGCCCCAACCAGCAAAACGCCGAAGGTCTGCCCCGTAATCGGGACCGGGCTAAAGGGAAGGGGAATACTGACCTGGGCCGTAAGGGCGATAAGAACGCTGGCGGCCAGAACCAGCACGGCCTCCGCCGCCAGCCGCCTTCTGCCCAGACTGGGAAGGGCCAGGTCGACAAGGACATCGGCAATGACCATCAGGTCTCCTCCCGGCAAAAGTTGCCGGACGGAATTTTACCACCCTGGACCGGCCAGCCGGGCTAGGCGCCACCACGACCAGCAGTACTTCCGGCCCGCCCTGGCCCGTAACCTTTCGGCCGGCCAGCCCGTTTAAGATGCTGGAATCAGGCTGAAAGCGGAGGAAACAGCTGAATGAGGGTACTGCGACTGGCGCCACTGATTGCCACCCTGCTCGTCCTTGGGCTTGGAGCCGGCTTCCTGGTGGCCCAGGCCCGGGAGCTTGCCGATGACCCGGAGGGTCCGCCGCCGACGGTCAGCTGGACCACGCCCCGCGTTACCGGAACTGTAACCGAAACGACCACGTTCACTGCCACGGCGACGGTGTCGCCGACCGTCAGCGACCTTGAATGCGTAATAAGGCCCAAGAAATTTGCCGACGGCGCAGTCAGCTGCGCCGTCATAACCGGCACTGGCACCGTGACGGTTACGCTGACGGTGACCCCAACTGACGACGTCCACGGCGCATCGCTTAATTTCCAGGTCTTTCTGCGGTCAGATGGCGAGGAGCGGGTTCTGGCCCCGCCCCTGCAGGTAAGACTCACCAACGGGCTGTTCACTCCGGACGACGAGGAGAACGAGGCGTCTGAAAAAGGCGAGGACCACTCTGCCGGCGGCCAGCCCGGAGGAAGCGGCACCAGCCACCGGCCGGAGTTTTCGCCGCCCGGACCGCCCAGCTGGGCTGGGGGCGGTGACGACCACCCCGGAAGCCGGGGCCGGTCGTCAGACCACGGGAACGCCGGGGGCCGCCGCGGCCGGTAAAGCCTCTCGTTAGCCTTTAAGTCGCAGGAGGCGGGCGGCGTTGTCGCCGAGGATGGCCCGCCGGACCTCCTCGGGGACGGCCAGCCCGCTTACTGTTTCCACGGCCCGGCCCATATCGCCGACCTGGTGGGGGTAGTCGCTGCCGAGGAGGAGGCGGTCGGGACCGGCGAATTTGAGGGCCAGCTCCAGGGCGGCGGGGTCAAAGTTTACGGTGTCGTAGTAGAGATTTTTGAAAAACGCGGTGGGCGGCCGCGAGATGCGGGGCCGGAGCTCCGGGTAAACGGCCCACGCCCGGTCGGCCCGTTCGGCCACGTAGGGCAGGGCCCCTCCCAGGTGGGCGAGGACGAGCTGAAGTCCCGGGTAGGCCTCAAAGAGGCCGCTGAAAACGAGCCGGCAGGCCGCGATGGTTGTGTCGAAAAGAAACCCCAGGATGGCGACGAGCCGGTAGTCGTCGACCCCGGTTGTGCCGAAGACCGGGGTAGTTGGGTGAACCATCAGGGGAACCCCGAGGCGGGCGGCCCGCTCGAAAAGCGGCCGGAATTCCGGTGAGTCCAGGGGCCGCCCGTTGACGTTGGAGAAGACCATGGCCCCGGGCAGGCCGAGCCGGGTGACGGCCCGCTTGAGTTCGTCGGCCGCCGCCTCCGGCGCCTGAAGGGGCAGGGTCGCCAGGGCCGAGAAGCGGTTGGGGTATCCCCGAACCAGGGCGGCGTAGGCATCATTGACCAGCCGGGCGAGCCGCACACCCCGCTCCGGGGCCTCCACGTGGACGCCCGGAGTAGTGAACGAGAGAACGGCCACGTCGATGCCGGCCGCGTCCATATCCCGCAGGCGGGCCTCCACGGAGATATGGCCGTCGGCGACGATGTTGTAATCGCCGGCGTAGTGGACGACCCAGCGGCCGGTCTCATCCCGGGTCACCCGGGCGACCCCGGGATTCCGGGCGAGGTCTTCCAGGTAAGCCTCAGGGTAGAAGTGGGTATGAAAATCAATCACCATTTCCTGCCCTCCCTTCAGGTTTGGCCGGCTCCCGCGTCAGCTCCGCCAGCAGCATCCCGGCCAGGATCAGGGCCCCACCAGCAAGCTCTTTCGGTCCCAGCCTTTCGGCGAGCAGGGCGGCGGCAAAGAGGGCGGCGAAGACCGGCTCGGCCGAGAAGATGAGGGCCGCGTGGCTCGGGCTGGTGTACTTCTGGGCCGGGATCTGAAGTCCGAGCACCAGGCCGGTCCCGAGAATCCCGGTGTAGAGGGTGGCAAGGAGCCCCGGCCCCGACGGCAACGCCAGCCCCCCTTCGAACAGCAGGGCGAGCAGGCCCCCGCCCAGGGCTACCACCCCGGTCTGAACGAGGGCCAGCCGCAGGGGATCGCAGCTCCGGCTCAGCTCGGCAACGGCCAGGATGTGGCCGGCGAAGGCAAAAGCGCAGGCAAGCACCCAGAGGTCCCCCGGCTCCGGCCGCAAATCCGGAGTCAGGGAAAGCAGGCCCAGCCCGACCGTGGCCAGACCGACCCCGCCGGCCACGCCCCAGCCGATGCGGTGGCCGAGCAGGAAGCGGGCAAAGAGGGGCACCAGCACCACCGAAAGCCCGGTAATGAATCCGGCCTTTGAGGCCGTCGTCAGGCTCAGCCCGACCGTCTGGGTCACGTAGCCGGCAATCAGGAGCAGGCCCATGAGAATTCCCCGCAAAACTTCCCGGCCGGACAGCGCCCGGAGCCGGCTTCCGGTCAGGAACAGGAAAACCAGGAAACCCACCGCGAAGCGGGTCGCCACGAAGTTAAAGGGCAGGGTATTCGTCAGACCGACCTTGATTACCACGAACGTACTGCCCCAGACCGCGCAGACCAGGAGCAGAACGAGGTCGGCATTAAGGGGCGACCGGGCCAGCCAGCCCTCAAGGCCGGGCGGTGAGGTTCGCGCCGTATCCTTCATTGAACTTCACAGCTGGCTCAGATGCCGCGGGCGGCCTCGGTAGCCCGCTGGCGCTGGACCACAATGGCAAGCAGGGTTGTGACCGCGCTCGGGAATTTCTGGATGAGGGCCTTGAAGCCCTGGGCCTGAATGACCAGGAGGTTTGACTCTTCAACGGCCCGGACGGTAACCGGCCGCCGGGGCTCGTCAAGGGCGGCAAGCTCCCCGAAGAGGTCCCCGGGCCCCAGGTAAGCCACATGCCGTTCGCCGCCGCTCCGGCCGCTGCCCACCACGGCCTGCAGCCGGCCGCGATCGACCACGTAGACGCTGTCGCCGGCGTCCCCCTCCCGGAATACCTCGGTCCCGGCGTAGTAAAGGCGCAGGCTCAGGTAGCCGTAGGCCGAGACCTCCCGGCAGGCCTCCAGCAGGTCCTCGGTCGGCATACCCCGGAAGACCAGTGTGCGGCGAAGAATCCTGGCGGCTTCCGACACGATTTCGCCGGGTACTTCCACCGCCAGGTAGTTCTGCGCCTCATCGAACCTGGCGAGGAGCCGGGGATCGGCTTCTGCCAGCCGCCAGACGGCGCGAATATGCCCCCGGTTTACCAGCAGAACCGGGGCCCGGAAGCTGACCGGGCGGGGCAGCGGGCTGAAAAGCCCGGTGGCGTGGGTCATGGGCAGGAATCGCCGGTCGGCTTCCCGGATGTGCTGCTCAAGGCCCGCCCCGGGATTAACGTGGAGGGTACCCTTTACGAGAAATGGTCCCGCCTCCACCAGCCCCTCGACCCGCTCGAGCCGCTTGACGAGGGCCTGCTGTTCCGGTGACCGCTCCACCCCAACAGTATACCTGGGCATTGCCAGGACGACCTCGTCGATGCTGACAAGCGCCGAATCTGTGTGCTGCATGGTCGTGCGGTCCGTCCGGAGCGGCTGGGTCGTGACCTCGTGGAGCTCGACCGCGTGCCCGACGAAGTGGTTAAGGGTATCCGACAGCCGGGGGTAGGGCGAACGCACAAAACCGGAGAGGCGGACTTCCCGGGTGTAAAGCACAACCCTGACCAGCCTGAGCGGGCCGGTCTTCGGACGCGAACTCATCCCCTTCCCAGTAAGTCTATCGGAGTTTTCGGCGCTTAGCAAAAGGAGCCCCGGCCTGCCGCCCGGGCGTCATCAGGCTTGCGGGCAACCCCAAGCCGGTCCCGGAATAGGGCGGGGGAAAGCCCCTCGCGCCGACAAAACTCAATGAAAGCCAGGCTCCAGCGGGGGTTGACGTCATCGGCCAGGATAAGTCCGCCGGGCCGCAGGAATGGCCAGACCGTGTTGAGTTCGAATAAAACGTGCTCGTCCGTGTGAAGGCTGTCATGGAAAAAGACGTCGACGGTCCCCACGGCCCGAACAACCCGCGCCAGCTCGACCCGCGCATCCCCAATCGTCAGCCGCCAGCGTTCCTTCAACCAGCCTGGCACCAGCCAGCCGGCACCGAGCCCAGCCGGCACATGGGTTGTCCGGTAAGCCCCCGTCGAAAGGTCCTGCGGCAGGTCAATGCTGTGGAGCACTCCTACCCGGTTGCGGCGAAGGGCGTTCAGGATAAACGCCGAGCTTGCCCCCGGCCCGACCCCGGTCTCAACGACGATGTGGGGCCTTTCAAGCCGAACCAGACCATAGAGGACAGACCCGGCCGCAAAGCCCACCCAGCCGCCGACGTCAGACCCGGCGTTCCGGGCCTCCCGGATCCGGGCGGAAAGATGCGCCCAGAAGCGGCGGTCAAGCTCCAGTTCGGCAACGTAAAGGGCCAGCCTGAGCGGACTCACACCGGCCGCCCGGAGGCCGCGAAGGTCCATCAGCAGTCGAATCGCACGCGCCGGCAACCTGAGGCCCCGCAGAAACCCCAAGATTTTCCCGGACCCGTCACCGGGGTCGCCGACCCCAACATCGTCCGGAACATTTAACCACGCGAAGCACCAGGCCGGAGGCTCGTTCAAAGAAGCCCGGCGATTCGCCATGAGGCCCGGGAGTGAAAGCCTGATAGCCCCGCTGCGGGCTCCGTCTAAATATACTTGTCAAGGCAGGTAAGGTAATACTCCCGGGTCTTCATCAGGCCGCTGGCCAGGTCATATTTCGGCGTCCAGGGTACCACGCTCCGAAACTTCCGGTTGCTGATGACCGCGTCCCCCACCTCGATGGCTTTCCGGTCCTGGGGCCACGGCACAAACTTGACCCGTCCGCCGATTATGCGGGCGATTTCCCTGGCGATTTCGGCCACGGGGTAGTGGCTGTCGGAGACCGCAAAGAAGACTTCACCGACGGTGCGGTCGCTGAGGGCGGCGAGGATGAGGGCATCAACACAGTCCTCGACATAGGTGATGTTCCGGAGCTGGCGGCCCTCGCCGAAAACCGGGATCTCTTTGCCCTGGAGTCCCAGGCCGATAAAGTAGTTGATAAACCCGAAATCGGGGCTCCGGATGTTGGAGCGGGGGCCGAAAACGTTGGCCAACCGGATAACGGTTACGGGGAGTTCGTAGGCCCGGGCGTAGATGAGGCAGTATTTTTCCCCGGCAAGCTTGTTGGCCGAGTAAATATCGACGGGGAACTCGACGTGAAGCTCGTCGATGGGCCGGTAATACATCCGGCCCACCTGGGTGCTGGTTCCCAGGTAGACCAGGCGGGCGCCCGGATTGAAGCGGCGCAGGGCCTCCAGGAGGACCAGGGTACCCTTGCAGTTAACGTCGACGTCGGTGAGGGGCTCCCGCATGGAGTTGGGGTGGGAGGTGTAGGCGGCACAGTGAAATACCAGGTCGTGGCCCGGGATGTGCCGGCTCAGGCAGTCGAAATCCCGGATGTCCCCCATAACCAGCTCGACATCCCGGCGGATATCTTCAATGTTAAAAAGATTTCCCCCTGAACGGGGGTCCAGGCAGTCGTAGATAGTGACCCGGGCCCCGAGCTCCAGGCAGCGGTGGGCCAGATTGCTCCCGATAAAGCCCAGGCCACCGGTAATGAGTACCCGGCGGCCCCGCAGGCCGTCCGGAAACAACACACCCCTCTCTTCGTCGGCCACTGCCGTCCCCCGATTTCAGCGCCGCGAATCCTGCGGCTTGCCTGCACGTTTCCGGGCCCCGGCCGCCCACACCGGAGCCGCTAGCGGATCGGCGGTCCTTTCAACCAATCATAACCGATCTCGGGGTCGTCGTGGGGAATCCGCCCCTCGTCGGACGGGTCGTAGACACGGGAGGTCACGTAAAAAAGGTGGACTGGCCCCGAGATGACCTTGCAGCCGTGGGCCACCCCCGGCGGAATCCGGACCACCCGCGCCGGCTGGTTCTCGCCCAGCAGGAACTCCATGGTCTGCCGGTAGGTCGGCGATTCCGGACGCAGGTCATGGAGAGCAACCTTCAGGACCCCCACCGGCACGTACCACCAGTCGACCTGCCTGTAGTGGATGTGCCAGGCCTTGATAACCCCCGGATACATGAGGGAGTGGCTCCACTGGCCGAAGCCCTCGCCGAAGAATTCGTCCGTCACCCGGATAAGCTCCCGGAAGAACCCCCGTTCATCCGGGTGGGTGACGAGCTCCTTGAAAATCACGCCCTCAATCACGCGCATCACCTCCGAATGCCCGGATCGAGTCAATCACAGTTTGCACCTCGTCATCGGTCAGTTCCGGATACATCGGAAGGGACACTACCTCCCGGGCGGCCCGCTCGGTCTCGGTCAGCGGCCCGACAACCCTGACCCGGTCACGGTAGGCCGGCTGGAGGTGAACCGGCACCGGGTAGTGGACGGCGGTGCCAACGCCCCGCTCGGCGAGGAACCGGCGGAGGTGGTCCCGCGCCTTTGACCGGACGACAAACAGGTGAAAGACGTGGGTCGCATCCGGCCGCAGGCGGGGAGGCTCGACTGCCGTCCCGGTCAGGGCTTGACTGTACCGGGCGGCAATCGCCCGGCGCCGGCAGTTACCCGCCTCAAGGTGGCGGAGTTTCACCCGCAGGATGGCGGCCTGAAGCTCATCCAGCCTCGAATTAAGACCGGGCAGACTGCTCACGTAGCGTTCGGCCCAGCCGTACTCCCGCAGGAGCCGGAGTCGGTCGGCCAGCCCGGGGTCGTCGGTAACCACCATGCCCCCGTCCCCAAAGGCACCGAGGTTCTTCGTCGGGTAGAAGCTGAAGCACCCGAGGTCGCCCCAGGCCCCCACCCGCCGGCCCCGGTAGACCGCCCCGTGGGCCTGGGCGCAGTCCTCGATGACCCGCAGACCGTACCGCCGGCTCACGGCCAGGATCGCCTCCAGGTCTGCCGGCTGGCCGTAAAGGTGAACGGGTATCACCGCCTTCGTCCGGGGAGAGATGGCGGCCTCGAGCCGGGCCGGGTCCAGGGTGTAATAGTCCGGCTCAATATCGACCAGGACCGGGGTGGCCCCGGCCAGCTCGATGGCCGCAACGGTCGCCACCGCCGTGTGGGAGACGGTGACCACCTCATCCCCCGGGCCGATGCCCGCCGCCCGAAGGGCCAGCACCAGCGCATCCGTCCCGCTGGCCACCCCGACGGCAAACCGGACGCCGATGTACGCCGCAAACTCCGCCTCAAAGGCCTCAACTTCCGGCCCGAGAATGTAACGGCCGCCGGCCAGGACCCGCCGGACCGCCTCGTCGATTTCGGCCCGGCTGGCCAGGTAACCGGCCAGGGGATTGGCAACGGGGATCACTTCTGGCCCGGGCGGCCGTTGTCGAGTCGGCCGCGCTCGTACTCGATGATGCGGTCGAGCATCTCGTCGAGGCTCAGGGTCGGCCGGTAGCCGATAAAGCGGTTTATTTTCGAAAGGTCCGGGCGCCGCCGGCGCATATCCTCAAATCCGGCCTCGTAAGCCTGCTCGTAAGGGATAAAGATGATTTCTGAGGAGCTGGCCGTCTTTCGCTTAACCAGCTCGGCCAGCTCCCGGATGGAGATGTCCTCGGTGTGCCCGACGTTGAAAACCTCGCCCGCCGCGGCCGGGCATTCGACGAGCTTGATCAGGGCGTCCACCACATCCCCCACCCAGGTGAACGACCGGCGCTGGGTTCCGTCCCCGTAGACGGTTATCGGCTCGCCCAGAAGGGCCTGGCGGACAAACCTGGGCACGACCATGCCGTACCGGCCGGTCTGGCGGGGTCCGATGGTGTTGAAGAGGCGGACGATAACCACCGGCACGCCCTTCTGCTTCCAGTACGCCCGGCCGAGGAACTCATCGATGACCTTTGAGGCCGCGTAGGCCCACCGGGCCTTGGAGGTCGGGCCCAGCACCAGGTCGTCCTCTTCGTTGAAGAGGGGCTTGTCTAGCTTGCCGTAAACCTCGGAGGTGGAGGCCAGCAGGACCGTCTTTTTCTTCTTGGCCGCCAGCTCGAGGACGACCTCGGTCCCCTTGACGTTCTGCTCCAGGGTCCAGACCGGGTCCTCGACGATGAGCCGGACCCCGACCGCCGCGGCCAGGTGAAAGACCACGTCCGCCAGGTCCACAAGTTCGGCCATCACGGCCCGGTTAAAGACGGTGTCGATGACGTATTCAAACCGGGGGTGGCCCTTAAGGTGGGCGATGTTCTCGATGGACCCGGTGGAAAGGTCGTCGATGACCCAGACCCGGTCGCCCCGGTTAAGCAGGGCCTCCGCCAGGTGCGACCCGATGAAGCCGGCGCCCCCGGTAATAAGCGCCCGCATCAGAGGCTCCAGTAGATCACGTTCGGGTTATTCCGGAAGGCCCCGGCCAGGGCGCCCCGAACGTCGACAATGACCCCGGGCCCCGAATCCGACCGCAAAAGCCCCAGAAAACCTTCAGGCCCCCGTTCGACCAGCGCCCGGTGCTTCACCGCCAGCACCACCCCATCGTAGCGGGGACCCGACCCGAACGGGTCGCCCGCCGCCGGCCGAAGCCCAAGCTCGCCCCGAATCCCCTCCGGCCCAACCAGCGGGTCGTAGACCTCAACCTCCACCCCGTACTCCCCAAGCTCACGCACCAGCTCCACCACCCGGCTGTTGCGGGTGTCCCGCACGTTCTCCTTTATCGTCACCCCAAGCACCAGCACCCTCGAACCCTGCACCACCCGCCCGGCCCGAATCAAAAGCTTCACCGTCTGCCGGGCAATGTAGGCCGGCATGGCCTCGTTTATCCGCCGCCCGGCCAAAATCAGCTCCGGGTGGTGCCCAACCTGCTGGGCCTTGTAGGTCAGATAGTACGGGTCCACCGGAATGCAGTGCCCGCTCACCAGCCCGGGCTCCACCGGCACAAAGTTCCACTTCGTCCGGGCCGCCTTAAGCACCTCCCGGGTATCCAGCCCCAGCCGGTGAAAGAGCATCGCCAGCTCGTTCATCAGGGCAATGTTTAAGTCCCGCTGGACATTCTCAATAACCTTGGCCGCCTCGGCCGTCCGGATGTCCGGCGCCCGGTGAATCGGGGCCTTTACCACCAGCCCGTAAACCCGGGCCATAAGCTCGGTGGTCTCGGGGTCCTGACCGGCCACCACCTTCGCAATCTTCTCCAGGGTGTGCTCCGGGTCGCCCGGGTTTATCCGCTCGGGCGAATAGCCGACTTTAAAATCCCGCCCGGCCTTAAGGCCCGAGGCCCGCTCAAGCTCGGGCAGGCAGACCTCCTCGGTCACCCCAGGGTAAACCGTCGACTCGTAAACGACCACGGTTCCGGGCGAGAGGTTCTGGCCGATAAGCCGGCTGGCCGAGATAAGCAGGGAGAGGTCAGGTTGTTTGGCCGAATCCACCGGGGTCGGAATCGCCGCGATGATGAACCGGGCCCGGCGCAGGGCCGCCGGGTCCGAAGTAAACTCGAGGTAAGGGGCGCGGATTTCTTCGGCCGAAAATTCCAGGTTCCGGTCGTGGCCGGCCGAAAGCTCCCGGACCCGCCCCGGGTCGATGTCAAAGCCGATGGTCGGGTGGACCCGCCCGAAGGCCGTCGCCAGGGCCAGCCCAACATACCCCAGCCCCACCACACCGATGCGTTCGGGCAAGTCAGCCGAGCCCGGTTTATCGGTTCCCATCTGGTCTCATCCTGGCAGGTCAGTCTCCGACCTCAATATCCTTCGCCCAGTCCCGGTTTGCCAGATACCAGCTTACCGTGAGCTCAAGGCCGGTTTCCAGGTCGACCTGGGGCTGCCAGGCCAGAAGCTGACGGGCCCGGGAAATATCGGCCCAGGTGGCCTGGACGTCGGCCGGGTGGCGGGGCCGGCGGTCGATAACGGCCTGGCGGCCGAGGATGCCCTCGATGGTGAGGATGACCCGGTTCAGCTCCACCGGTCGGTCGCTTCCGAGGTTAATAACTTCGAAGCCGCTGAGGTCGAGGGCGGCAACAGTTCCCCGGGCGATGTCATCCACGTAGGTGAAATCCCGCTCCTGGGTGCCGTCGCCGTAAACAACGATGGGAAGCCCCTCGGCGATGCGCCGGATAAACCGGAAAATGCTCATGTCCGGCCGACCTGCCGGCCCGTAAACCGTAAAATACCGGAGTACCACCACGTTCAGGCCGAAGAGGCGGTGGTACGTGTAGGCCAGGACCTCGGCCGCCTTCTTCGAGGCCGCGTAGGGCGAAAGGGGCCGGTCGGTAGGCTGGTCTTCCCGGAAGGGCCGGGGTCCGTCCCCGTAGAGGCTGGAAGTTGAGGCCAGGATAAACCGCGGCACCTGCCGGTGGCGGCACATTTCGAGCAGATTCAGGCCCCCGAGCACATTTACCTGGTAGTAGCCGGCGGGATCTCTCAGGCTTTGCCGGACGCCGGCCCGGGCGGCAAGGTTAATGACGGCGTCGAAGGGGCCCGCCGCGGCCCAGAGGTCGGCAAGAAACCCCTCATCGGCCACCGAGCCGGGCCGGAAGCTGAAGCCCCGGCGGGAAGCCAGCTGGCGGAGCCGCCACTCCTTCAGTACAACCGGGTAGGCCGGGTCCAGGTTATCAACCCCGATGACGTCGTGGCCCGCGGCGATGAGCTCCTCGGCAACCTTCGACCCGATAAAGCCGGCGCAGCCGGTCAAAAGAACCTTCACGGACCCACCTGCTCGACATATTCGGCGGGCACCCAGCCGATATTTCCGGCCGGGTCCCGAACCCGCACCCACCGGCGCCCTCCGGCCTCCACCTCCTCCCCCAGGGCCTCGAGCCGGGTACGTTCCGGCCAGGCCCGAATCCGCTGGGCATCTGCCGCCGGGTCGGCCCGGACGTAAACGCCGAGGCCTCCGGTGTTGGCGACGGCCAGCCACCCCCGGTAGAACTCAGGCGTCGGCGTCGGTATGACCACCGTAGGTTCCGGGGTCGCCGGGGCCGCGGGGTGGGGGGCCGACGTAAGCTCCAGGTAAAGACCGAAAAGGATGACGGCCACAGCCGGAACGACGACCAGCGCCAGGCGCAGCAGGGCCGCCGGGAGCGGAAACCCGGCCCACCGGAGGCGGCCGCGGTCCGGGGCCGGCTCCCAGAAGTCATAAAGGCCGCGGTCGCACGCAAGGCTGTCGGCGTCCACCAGGGGTCGCAGGTTCGGTCCCCGGAGGACCGGGTGGGTACACCAGCCCCGACCGACCACCGGCGACGGTTGGTAAAAGCGGCAGGTTCCGCACTGGCGGGGCATCCGGCCGCGCGCCGGCGGCACTGCCCGCACCCGAACAGTCATTGCCGACCCAGAAATCGTCCCAGTCTGGAAACGGCCTCGGCGATGCGCTCCTCCGGGGCTGTATAGCTGAACCGCAGGTGACCCTCGGCACCGGGGCCAAAATCCACCCCCGGAGTGACCGCCACGTGGGCACCCCGGAGAATCCGCCGGGCCAGCTCAAGGGAACTCTCACCCCACCGCCGGGCATCGGCCAGCACGTAAAAGGCGCCGGCCGGCTCCACCGGAACCCCAAACCCCAGTTCCCGCAGGGCCGAGACCAGGAACCGGCGCCGCCGGTCATAAACCTGGCGCATGCGCTCAACGTCGGGGCCGGCACAGCGCAGCGCCGCAATGCCGGCGTGCTGAACGAAGTCGGCGGCCGAGATGAAGAAGTTCTGGGCCATCACCTCCACCGGCCGGACCAGGTCGGACGGGAGGACCATAAAGCCCAGGCGCCAGCCGGTCATGGCGTATCTCTTAGAAAACCCATTGAGGACCACCGCCCGGTCGGTGAACTCAAGGACCGTATGCTCTTCCCCGACATAGGTGAGGCCGTGGTAGATCTCATCCGAGACGATGAGGGGACCGAGGTCTGCCAGGGCCCGGAGGGTCTCGGCCGAGAGGACCGCCCCGGTAGGATTCGCCGGCGAATTGACCAGAATCGCCCTGGTCCGGGGCGAAAGGGCGGCCCGCACCCGGCCCGGGTCAAGCTGGTAGTCGTCGGCCGGGTCCACCGGAACGGTCACGGGCCGGCCGCCGGCAAATCGGATGAAGCTCGGGTAGCAGGCGTAATACGGGTCGGTGATGATAACCTCATCGCCCGGCTCCAGGATGGCCGAAAAGAGTAGCATCAGGGCCGGCGAAGTTCCGGCCGTGACGAGGATCTGGCCGGGCGAGACCCGCACCCCGTAGCGGTCGAGGTAGTGTTCGGCGATGGCTTCCCGAAGCTCGGGAAGCCCAAGGGCCTGGGTGTAGTGGGTGCGGCCGGCCCGCAGGGCTTCCACGGCAGCCGTCCTGATACAATCCGGGGTATCAAAATCGGGCTCCCCTACTTCCAGGTGAATGACGTCGGCTCCCTGCCGCTCCAGCGCCTGAGCCTCGGCAAGGACATCCATGGCAAGGAAGGGTTCAACCTGGCGGGCCCGCTCGGCGATTTGCATATCAGCTACTCCGGTGGGTTGTTAACAGCAGTGGGGATGCTCACTGCACCTATTGAGTATAGCCGGCCGCCACCGAATTCGTCTGGCCGGCCCCGGCAGACTGCAGTTATCATATACTTGGACCAGCCCAAGCGGAGGAGAAGGCACGATGCCACGACTGCCCGGCAAGCGTATCTTCGTTGAGATGCTGATTGCCCACGGGACCAGGTACCTTTTCGGTAATCCCGGCACCACCGAACAGCAGCTCATGGATGTCCTCCAGGACTACCCCCAGCTGGAATATATTATGGGATTGCACGAATCGGTGGCGGTGGGGATGGCGGATGGCTACGCCCGGGCGGCGGGCCGGCCGGCGGTCGCCAACGTCCACATCGCGGCCGGCCTCGGCAACGCCCTGAGCATGCTCTACGACGCCTACCGGGGCGGAACCCCCCTGATTTTGACCGCCGGGCAGTCGGACACCCGCCTCCTCATGTACGAGCCGACCCTGACGGCAAACCTGGTGGAGATGGCCCGCCAGTTCACCAAGTGGAGCTATGAGGTTCTCCACGCCGCCGACGTCCCCCAGGCGGTCCGCCGGGCGTTCAAGGTTGCGGCCCAGCCCCCGACCCGGCCCGTCTTTCTTTCCCTGCCCATGGACATGATGGACGACGAGGCCGACGTGGAAATCCGGCCCCTCGGCGAAGTCGCTACCCGGGTCCGGCCGGACCCGGCCGCGATTGACCGGGCGGCCGAGATGTTCCTGCAGGCCGAGAGCCCGGCCCTCCTGCTGGGCGACCGTGTCGCCAGTTCCGGGGCCGTGGCGGAGGTCACCCGCTTCGCCGAGCTTGTCGGCGCCCGGGTCTACACCCTGAACGCCACCGAGGTCGTATTCCCGACAGGTCATCCCCTCTACCTGGGAAGCCTCAACACGGGCAACCCGGCCACCCGGGAGGTCCTGCAGAGCTTTGACCTGGTCCTTGCGGCGGGCGGCCCCCTCTTTCAGCAGTTTCTGTACCTCCCGGTCCAGTTCCTCGGCCCCAACACGAAGGTGATCCAGCTCGACGACGACCCGTGGGAGGTCGGCAAGAACTGGCCCATTGACCTCGGCATTCAGGCCGACCCGAAGCTCGGTTTTGCCGACCTCTACGAGGCGGTGGCCTCCCGGATGTCCGGGACTGACCGGGAGAAGGCCGCCGGCCGGATTGCGGCGGCCGAGGCGTTCAAGCGGCACCTGCGGGACAAGTTTGAGCAGGAGGTTCGCGCGGTCTGGGATACCCGGCCCATTGCCCCCGCCAGGCTTGCCCGGGAGCTGAAAAACGCCGTGCCCCCCGGAACCATCCTGGTCGACGAGGCGATCACGACGTCGCCGGCCATCCAGGCCGCCTTCGACTTCGACGAGCCCGGAACCTACTTCCGGATCCGGGGCGGGGCCATCGGGTGGGGCCTACCGGCCGCCCTCGGCGTAAAGCTTGCCCGCCCGGAACGCCCCGTGGTCGCCGTGGTCGGGGACGGCTCAGCCCAGTATACTATTCAGTCCCTCTGGAGCGCGGCCCATCACCGCATCCCGGTGACCTACGTCATCTGCAGTAACCGGAGCTACCGGATTCTCAAGGCGAACCTCAGAAACTACCTGAAGTTTTCGGGGCAGGGGAACCGGCAGAGCAAGTTCATCGGGATGGACCTGACCGACCCCGACCTCGATTTTGCCGCCCTGGCCCGGGCGTATGGGGTCAGGGGCTGGCGGGTCGAATCTCCTGACGACCTGGGCGAGGCCCTGCGCTCGGCCCTGCGGGCCGACGGCCCCGCCCTGGTGGACGTCGTTCTGGACGGCAGGCTTTGAAAGGAGAGGCCATGAGAATCGTTTCGCTCCTGCCCAGCGCCACCGAGGTCGTCTTTGCCCTGGGCCTCGGGGACGACCTCGTCGGGGTGAGCCACGAGTGCGACTACCCGCCGGAGGCCGCGACCCGGCCGGCTGTCACCCGGAGCCTTCTCCCCAAGGGTCTGGGCCAGGCTGAGGTTGACCGCGAAGTAAAGCGCCTCCTGGCCGAATACGGAACCATCTACGAGCTCGACCGGGAACTCCTTGAACGGCTTAAACCCGACCTGATTCTGACCCAGCGGCTCTGCTACGTCTGCGCCGTCGGCTACGAGCAGGTCTGCGCCGCCGTGGAAGCCCTGGGAACCGGGGCAAACGTCATTTCCCTGGAGCCCGAGGGCCTTGATGACATTTTTGAGACCATCTTCACGGTCGGGCGGGCCGCCGGCCGAGAAGAGGCGGCCCACCGGGTTGTCGGTGGGCTCCGGGCCCGAATCGAACAGGTGAGGGCGCGGGTAGCCGGTCTGCCGCGGCCGCGGGTGCTGGCCCTGGAGTGGCTTGACCCGCCCCTGGCCGCCGGCCACTGGGTGCCCGAGATGGTTGACCTGGCCGGGGGCGAAGATGTCGCCGGCCGGCCGCGACGACCGGCCGTACGGCTGGATTGGGCTCAGGTGGCCGAAGCCGACCCGGATGTGGTCATTCTCATGCCCTGCGGTTATGATTTGGCCGGCACCCTGGATGCCGCCCGAACCCTCGTTACGGCCCCCTGGTGGGCCGGGCTTCGGGCCGTCCGCGAAGGGCGGGTCTACGCCGTGGACGGCTCGGCGTACTTTAACCGGCCCGGACCCCGCGTCGTTGCCGGCGTCGAGATTCTGGCCGAAATCTTTCACCCTGAAGTCTGCCGGGGCCTCGCCCCGGCCGGCTCCTGGACACCCCTTCACCTGCACCAGCCAGTGGCATGAGTCCCCGGGACGTAAAGGAACTTGAGGCCTTTCTCCAAGAGCGACAGAGCCGGGCCCGCATCGTCCGGCTTGACCGGGACACCACGACGGTGGCCAGCGCCGCCGAGGCCCTGGGCGTTTCGCCGGACCGGATAGTCAAGAGCCTGGTCTTCATTGCCGGCGAGGAGCCGGTGCTGGTTATCGCCGCCGGCCCCGACCGGGTCGACCGGCGGCGTCTGGCGGAAATCTTCGGCCTGCCGTCGGGCAAGGTCCGGCTCGCGACTCCCGAAGAGGTGCTCGCGGCAACCGGCTACCCGGTTGGGGGCGTACCCCCGGTCGGCCACGCCCGGCCGATCAAGGTCTACATCGACCGCCGGGTCGCCCAAGCTCCCACCACCGTGTTTGGGGGTGGCGGCGCGGACCGGGTGCTCCTCGAAATCGAACCGGCCGAGCTGATCCGGCTCACCGGCGCCCAGATTATCGACCTCACCTGAAATGGAGGCAGGGTTCTACCGTCAGCTCGGCCAAACCGAGCTGAAGGTCTCCCGGGTCGGATTCGGAGGCTGGCAGCTCTCAGGCGTTGACTGGGGCTACTGGTCGGAAAATACCGTCGGCCGGGCCCTCCTCGAGGCCCTGGACCTGGGCCTCAACCTTATCGAAACGGCTGACCGCTACGCCGGGGGCCACGGCCAGGAGGTGCTGGCCCGCTGGCTCAAGGGCCGGCGCCACGACTGCGTGCTGGCCGTTCGGGCCGGCATTGACTTTTACCACGGCGAACCCCACCCCGATTCCTCGGGCCGCTACCTGACCTACGCCTGCGAGCAGAGCCTGCGCCGCCTCCGGACCGATTACATCGACCTGTTCCTGGTCGAAGGGGCCACGGCCGCGGCCATACGCAACGGCGAGGTCTTCGAGACCTTCGAGAACCTGGTCCGGGCCGGAAAGATTCGCTACGGCGGCTTCTTCGTCGACGACCCGGAGCTGGCTTTTGTCGCCGTGGACTCCGGGCCCACCGCCGCCCTGGAAGTGCCCTTTAACCTTCTTAAACCCGACCTGCGGGACCTTTTCCCCGAAATCGGCCGCCGGGAGGTTGGACTGCTCGCGTGCAGTGTACTTGCTCAGGGCCGACTTGGGGGGAAACTCCAGCCGGATGTCCAGTTTCACCCGCTGGACCACCGGTCACGATGGAACCCCGAAGAGCTCCGGCGCGACCTGGAGCAGGCCGGAAAATTCGGTTTCATCGCCGAAATCCTGGAGGTCACCCCGGCCCAGGCGGCCATCGCCTTCGTCCTGGACCACCCCGAGGTTGCTTCGGCCATTGTCGGGATGCGAACCCCCGAGCAGGTGCGGGAAAACCTGCAAGCCTGGCGGCTTGTGCCCTTCCCGCCCCAGGTCCGGGACCGGCTGGCCGAGACCTTCGAAGAGCTTCTCCGTCCGGCCGGGCCCTAGGGGGCCGGCACCACCCAGGGCGTGACCCCGAATCTGGCCAGGAAATCCAGGGAATCGGAAATATCGGTCCGGTAGGCGAAGGCTGACCCCTTGCAGTTGGCGTTCAGAACGAAGGAGTTGACCCCGACGATAACTTCCTGCCCGGTGTCGGTCCGGTGTAACACCGGGCCGCCGGAATCCCCAAAACAGGTACCGCCCGGGCCGACGCCCTGCCCCGGACTGTTCGAGTACTGGATGTTGTAGCCGTCGGTGAGGGCGCTGCTCAGGCTGACCAGGCTTACCGTTCCCAGGTAGCGGGTGCGCTCGCCCTCCAGGACCGGTTTTACCAGCTGAAGGCCGTAGCCCACAACCGTGAACTCAACCGACTGGGTTCCCCGGCGGGTGGCCAGGTTGTCCAGGTAACCCAACGGAGCGACCTGACCGTACTTTCCCTTCGTGGCATCCTTCGGGATTGGAGACCTGAACGTTACGACCCCGACGTCATGGGTATTCGGGATTGTCAGGTAGCCGGTCCACTCCGGATGGGGCTGGGGGGTCCCCCTGTACCCTCCGCCGCAGGGGTAGCCCTTAATTTTACCCGTGCAGGCCGTACCCGGCGTCCAGTTCGGGTCGGCCGGAATGGGGCCGGGGTCGAACCAGACCTGGGCGTGCGCCGGCGCAACGTTCAGCTCGGGGTCAAACCCGGTGCAGTGGGCCGCGGTCAGGAGGACGGTCGGAGCAAGCAGCGAGCCGGTGCACCGCCAGAGGGGCACCCAGTCCTTATCGTAGAAAACAACCAGCCCCACGTACGGGTGGCGGTCCCCATCCGGCTCCCCGTACTGGACCGCGGAGGCCGCCGGTGCCGTGGCGAGAAGAACAAGGGCCCACAGGACCAATCCTAGCCTTTTCAAAATGTCACCCCCCTGGAAAAGTCAGGCGCCCCTGCCCCCGAGCGGTGGGTTGGGGGCAGGGGCCCGGCCAGACCGCGGCGCTCCGGTTCAAACGGCCGTAGGGAGCTTGTAGTCTTTAAACTGCTCCCGCAGGACCTTCTTGTCGAACTTGCCCACGCTGGTCTTCGGAATCTCGGCCACGAAAACGACGTCGTCCGGGAGCCACCACTTCGCAAAGCGGCCCGCCAGAAACTCGATTATCTCCTCCTTGGTAATGGAGTCCCTGTATTCAGGCTTCGGAACGACGACGGCCAGAGGCCGCTCCTGCCACTTGGGGTGCCGGGCGGCGATGACGGCGGCTTCCAGGACCTTCGGGTGGGCCATGATGGCGTTCTCCAGGTCGACGCTGGAGATCCATTCGCCCCCGCTCTTGACCAGGTCCTTCACCCGGTCGACGATCTGGATGTAGCCCTCGGGGTCGATGGTCACCACGTCGCCGGTGCGGAACCAGCCGTCCATGAAGGCCTCGGCCGTGCGGGGGTCGTTGTAATAGCCGCTGGTGACCCAGGGCCCCCGGACCTGGAGCTCGCCCATCGTCTTGCCGTCCCACGGAACCTCCTTGCCCTCGGCATCCACCGCCCGGATCTCCACACCAATGGCCGGAATCCCCTGCTTGGCCCGAACGTCATAACGTTCTTCCTCGGGCCACGAGTCCATGTAGCTCTTCAAAATGGCCATGGTGCCCAGGGGGGTGGTCTCGGTCATGCCCCAGGCGTGGAGGAAGTAGATGCCGTACTCCTTTTCGAAGGCCTTGATGAGGTCGCGGGGCATTGCCGACCCGCCGACAACCACCAGTCGGAGGCTTGAAAGGTCAAATTTCTCCTGTTTAAGCAGGTTATAGATGCCGATCCAGATGGTGGGGACCGCACCGGTCATGGTCACCCGCTCGTCCTGGATGAGCTGGCAGAGGTCCCGGGGCTGAAGGAAGGGTCCGGGGTTGACGATCTTGGCCCCCACCGCCACGGCCGCAAACGGGAGCCCCCAGGCATTAGCGTGGAACATCGGGACGATGGGCAGGACGACGTCCCGCTCATTGATGCCAATTCCCCCGGCCATCGCCACCGCAAAGCTGTGGAGGAAAATGGCCCGGTGGCTGTAAACAACCCCCTTCGGGTTACCGGTAGTGCCGGAGGTGTAGCACATGCCCGCCGCCGCCCACTCATCCAGCCGGGGCCAGGGGTACGGCTCCTCCGGCACCGAGGCGAGCAGGTCCTCGTAATCCACGACGGGCGAGAGGGACGTCTGGTACTCACCCACGTCGTTCATAACGACAAAGAGGCGCACCGAATGGAGGTGGTCCTTAATGCGCTCAAGAAGCTGGAGCAAAGAGGCGTCGACGAAAATTACCCTGTCCTCTGCGTGGTTGATAATGTATGTCAGCTGGTCCAGGGGCAGCCGCAGGTTGAGGGTGTGGAGAACCGCCCCGTAGCAGGGCACCGCGAAGTAGAGCTCCAGGTGGCGGTAGGTGTTCCAGGCGAGGGTGCCGACCCGGTCGCCGGCCTCTACCCCGATTTTCTTGAGGGCGTGGGCCAGGCGGTGCACCCGGCGGTAGTAGTCGCCGTAGGTGTACCGGTGAAGGCCAGCCCGGGTTCGGGTGACGATCTCTTTTTTAGAAAAATACTTCCCCGCCCGCTCAAAGAAGTGGTGCAGGGTGAGGGGGAAGTCCATCATCAGGCCTCTGAACTCGGACACCGCGCAAACACCTCCTCGGTCGCAAGTACCTGAGCCCTGCGGCCCAAGCCGCAAAATTATATCTGCGTTGGCGGAAAATGGTCAAAAATTTTTGCCCCCGCGTCTTCGAGGCCCGCGTCCGGTCGGCCGCGCAACACCTCAACGGGTCCCACGGCCGGGCCTCCGGGCGGCCGGGCCGCCCGGGTTATAATGGAGTCGGAAGACGATGCCTGTTCTGACGAATCTGCGTGTTGCGCGCATTTTTGAGCAGGTTGCCGACCTGCTCGAGGCCAAAGGCGAGAGCCCGTTCAAAATCCAGGCCTACCGGCGGGTCGCCCGCAACCTGGAGCGGCTCGAGGAAGACCTCCACGTCCTTGACGCCGAGGACCGGTTGACGGATATTCCGGGCGTCGGCAAAGAGATCGAAAAGAAGATCCGGGAAATCCTGCGTACCGGGAAGCTCGGCTACCTGGAGCGGCTGAAGGCCGAACTGCCCGGCGTCCTGACCCTGATGGAGATTCCCGGTATCGGTCCGAAAACCGCCTACCGGCTCACTCAGGAGCTCGGCATCCGGACCATCGAAGACCTCGAGGCGGCCCTGGCCAGGGGCGACGACTTCTGGTCCCGGGTTCCCCGCTTCACCCCCCACCTGGTCGACAACATTCGCCGGGGCCTGGAGGCCTACCGCCGCCGCTCTCCTCGCCTGCCCCTGGCCCAGGCGGTGGTCCTCTTTGAAGAGCTACGAAGCACGCTGACGCAGGTCGGAGCCGGCCGGGTGGAACCTGCCGGCAGCCTCCGCCGCTACGAGGAGACTGTCGGCGACCTGGACCTGGTTGTGGTCTTCCCGGATGCCGGGGAGCTAGCCCGCCGGCTCAGCGGAAAGCCCGAGGTGGAATCGGCGGAAACGGCCGGGCGGGGGTGGGTAAGGGCCCGCCTGGCCAGCGGCCTCAGCGTCGACCTGTACGTGGTTGGCCCGGCGGATTTTGGGGCGGCCTGGGTTTGGGCGACCGGCAACCGGGACCACCTTCGGGAACTCGAGGCCCGGCTCGCCGCGGCCGGCTACCGGCTCACCGGCGAGGGTCTGGTCGGACCGGGCGGGACCCCGGTGCCGGCCGCCGACGAGGAGGTTGTCTACAAGCTCGCCGGCCTGCCCTACATTCCCCCGGAAGTCCGGGAAGGCGGCGAAGAGTTCGGTCCGGATGTAGCCCGTCGGCTGGCCCGGCTGGTCGACCTGGCTGATATCCGGGGCGACCTCCAGAGCCACACCGACTGGAGCGATGGGAGCGCACCCCTGGAGGTAATGGCTCAGGCCGCGGCCGAGCGCGGCCTGGAGTACCTGGCCATCTCCGACCACTCGGCCGGCCGGGCCAACGCCCGAGGGCTGAATGCCGAGCGGCTCGCCGCCCAGCGGGCGGCCATCGCCGCCCTGAACGAAGAGCTTCACCGGCGGGGTGCCCGGATTTGCCTTCTGGCCGGGATCGAGGTTGACATCCGGGCCGACGGGCGGCTTGACCTGCCGGGAGAAGTTCTCAAGACCCTGGATGTAGTTGTCGGGTCCCTTCACACCGCCCTGACCCAGCCTCCCGACCGGGTAACCGAGCGCCTGCTCCGGGCGATCCGAACGGGCCTTGTGGATATCCTCGGCCACCCCACCGCCCGTCTGATCGGGAGCCGGGAGCCCGTTGACTTCGACCGGGAGGAAGTTTTCCGGGCCGCCGTCGAGGCGGGCGTCGCCCTGGAGATAAACGCAAACCCCGAGCGCCTGGACCTCAATGCCGCGGACATCCGCCTGGCCAGGGGGCTGGGGGCCCGGTTTGCCATCAACACCGACGCTCACTACCCGTCGAACTTCGACCTGATGCGGTTCGGGGTGATGACGGCCCGGAAGGCCTGGGTTTGCCGGGACGAGGTCGTCAACACCCGGCCCCTGCCCGAACTCCGCGAGTGGTTGAAACAGCGAAGGCGATGACCCCTACGCACCTCCCCGAGGCCCACGCTGAAAACGAGCACCCGGCCGTGTCCCACCTGCGCCGGCGGATCGCCGAAGGGGTTCACTGGTACATCGCCCTGCTGGAAGCTGTCGGACAGTGGGACAGGCCGGCCGAGGAGTACCGGGGCCGCCGCTTCGAATATCTCATCGACAATGAGGCCTTCGACTGGCTGGTCCTGGCCGAGCGGCTCCTGGACCCGGTCCTGGACCTGTGCCCGGCCGACGAGGTGGAGGCCCTGCTCTTTGAGGGCAGGCCGCCCATCGAGGTCTCCGACCTGGAGTTCCGCCGACTCATTGGCCCGGCCAAATACCGGGCACACCTGAATTACCTTTACGGCGTCTCCGTAGAGGAGGCCCTTCAGCTGGCGACTCTCGAAAAACTCGAAAAGGAGCGGCGGAGCCTGGTGTACTGCGCGGCCCGGTCGGTGACGGATGACGAAGTGTTTATCCACATATACGGCCGCACCGAACGGGAGCTCTGGACAATGTTCTGGCAGGAGCAGGGCCTGGGACCGCCGGACCAGACGAGCATCACCGGCCTCAAGCGGTTCACTTACTGGCTCTTTAAATACCGGCTCCGCCACAGCGACCGGGAGCGCCTGGCGGCCGATACCCGACTCGGCCTTGAGACCCTCGAACGGCACCGGGCCCGGCGGCTGGCGGTTGCAGGTCTCAACGGGGAAACAGCCCCGGCCGGGCTGGTGGTGGATGCCGAGGCGGTAGCTACCCAGTAGGGACCAGAACTCAGGATTCTTCCCGGGCTGGAAGCGAGGACCGCAGAACCCGGAAAATAAACGCGGCGTTCACCAGGGCAGTTCCCAGGGCAAGCGCCCCAAGCCATTTCGTGAGCTCGCCCCGGCCGAGAATAATGATCCCGACCGGCGCGGCGATGCTGAGCACCAGAAAGAGCGTCCCCAGAAGCCGGCGCGAATAGATGCCCCGGGCGACCGTCCCCAGCACGGCCGCCCCCAAAAGCTCAAAGAGGCCGAAGTCAGGCAACGGGTCCACGGGCGAACCGCCCCAATTATAATACACACAGCACGGCCGAAGCCAAACCGGAAAGGGTCGAAGGATGCGGCAAGGCAGTCGACAACTAACCCTGCTTCTAATCGCCGCGGTGGTGGGCCTGTTCGTGATGGGGTCCCTGGCGGTTGTCCTGACGGAAGGCCTGGCCCAGCCGCCGGGGCCAACTCCGACCAGGACCCCCGGGACTCCGCCTGCCAGCCCGGCAACGACCCCAACGCCGGGCTCCCTGGGCGCCCTGGGGACTGCTACTCCACCGGTGCCGCCATCACCGGGCAGCCCGGGCCCGTCACCGGCTTCCCCGACCGCCCCGCCGCCGACCCAGGCGCCGGCGGTACCCCCGCCCACCACTGCCCCGGCCCCGACGGTCCCACCGGTCCCGACCGCAACCGCGGCACCGTCCCCAACCCCCCGCCCGCCGGTCACCATGCCGACCCCGACACCCCGGGGCTACCCGTGATTAACAGGCCGGAGGCCGGACTCACCCCAACGCCCTGACCCGGCCGCCAGTCCCGGCCGACCGCGGACTGCCCCCCCCCAAATCCCACCCCGCACCCTCCGTCACCAGGTTATCCACCTTGATTATGTCTATTGAAATGGCGAGCCTGCCGTCCGCAGGTTTGCAACAATGTTATGTCGACTTACCGGCGCTGGCGCCCGCCCCTGTTTATCCACGAATATTTTGTAAACTTACGGCCGCGTTGCCGATGGCCTGGAAGATGCGCCCCAGACGGGCTTCCAGTTCGTCCGGCGGGAGCTGGACCAGGTTAGAGTCCACCACGATGGAGACGTTGACCGTGACGTTCACACCACCGGCCGGCAACCTGCGGCGGGCGTCCCCCGGCTGTTCCCCCACCGGCCCCCGCCCCACGCTCCCGGGCCGCCTGCTGCGGGCGTCAGGACGCCGCCCGGTCTGAGTTTCTCCCCCTTCTTCCACCAGGCCGGCATACCGGGCCAGGGCGAGGAACAGGCGGGCCGCTTTCGCGGCGCTTTCTTTCCCCATCCGGTAGTGGCGGACCAGCCGGTTGTGGATTTCGTCAAAGTTCGTGAGGGGTCCCCGGTCGGTAAAGAGGGGAGCGTAGGCGCTCTTCAGAATCTCCTGGAGCCCCAGCTGGAAGGCACTGCCCCGGGACCGAAGCACCACCGCCTTCTCAGTAACAGTCCCGGTCTCATCAATCAGTCCGAGAAACCGCAAAGCACCGACCACTTTATATTCGTTTCCGGGGGCTACCCCCTCCCGGACGAGCACCTCCTCGTCGACCCTGGTCAGGTTGGCCCGCTGTAGCAGGTTTAGTCCCGCAATGGTACCCTGAACCGGACCATACGGCGGCAGATTTTTAAAAGGTCTGGCCATAACCATCCACCCCCAGAGTAAAGTCCCGACCTTTGGCGGCCCCAAATTAAAACTCCGAAAAGCAGGCTCGGGTCCGACCTCAGTCCAGACCAATTTTAGTAAATTCCGCAATCCGCCAGTGGCAGACTTTTCCACAAAACCGCAACCCTTTGGGCTCACCGGGCCCACGCTACCCCCTTTGCCCCCGCCCCGGCACCTCATCAAGCCGTCCAACCGCCGGTCCCGCCTTCCGGGTGGCTACGCAGACCGGCGCACCGCGACGCCCGGCCCTTCCCGTAGTTGTCTCTAGAGAAGCCCGCACCCGGGGCCCCAGCCCGCCGACCAAAAGTCCATTACGCCAGAAGCGATAGTCCGAATGGCACCAGAAGAGTCCTCACTAGTCTGGCGGCAGACTATACGTTCTTGCGGCCTCTAATCAACAGTCCCAATTGGTGGAACTTAAACGGCTGGGGAAAGAGTTCACCAAGCGTAGTGCGGAAAGGTGGGGCGTGGTGGGCCGTAAGGACTATAGGCAGAGTCAAGTCCATCGCGAATTCGGCCAGAACCTGACAGCACGCCCCGCAGGGGCGGGGTGGGTCCGACCCCCCGGCCGCCACGGCGACGGCCTGAATCTTGCGGACCCCTGCGACGATGGCCCGAAAGACGGCCACCCTTTCAGCGCAGACGGTGAGGCCGAAGGAGGCGTTTTCCACGTTAGCCCCGGCGTAGACCCGGCCGTCGTCCCCAAGGACGGCGGCCCCGACGGCAAATCCGCTATAGGGGCAGTACGCCCGCCGGCGGGCCGCCCGGGCCGCCCGGATCAGGCGGGACTCGACTTCCGGGTTCAAGGTGGCATCCCTCCAGCGTCACGTCCCGGATTATCGAACCGGCTCCGACTTCGCAGTCGATAAGGACGGCGCGGGGGCCAATCCGGCAGCCCGCCCCTACCCGCGTCCGGCCCCCCAGGTAGGTGAGGGGCAGAAGCACGGTCCCCGGCTCGACCAGGACTGAGGGCTCCACCCAGATAGACTCAGCCCCGACCAGCCGGACCCCTGCCCCCACCAGTTCTGCCCTTACCCGCCGGAAGACGGTGCACTCCGCCCGGAGCAGGTCGGCCGGGGTGTTTATACCCTGGACCTCATCGGGGTCAAAAACTGTCAGGCTCTCGACCCGAAGCCCCCGGCCCACCGCCCAACCCACCAGGTCCGTCAGATAGTACTCCCCATTCCGGGCCCGGGGCAGGCTACCGAGACCCTCCCAGAGGCTTTCCAGGCGCAGGGCGTAGATTCCGGCGTTCCACTCGGCCGCCCGGAGCTCGTCGGGAGTGGCCTCCTGCTCCTCCACGACCCGGCGGACCCGGCCCTCAGTGTCCCGAATCACCCGCCCCATTCCCGCCGGGTTGCCGCCCGCGCAGGTGACGAGGCTGATGTCGGGTTCCCTTTCGGCGTGCAGGGCCAGCAGGCGCCGCAACGTCTCCGCCCTGACCAGCGGCGTATCGCCCCCGATTACCAGGACTTCAGCCCTCGGTCCCAGGAATGGCCGGCAAACCGCGAGGGCATGCCCCGTTCCCAGCTGTTCGGCCTGGTAGACGTAGCGGTAGCGGTCGCCCAGGGCGGCCCTGACCTCATCGGCCCGGTGGCCGACCACGACGGTTATGTCAGACGGTTGGAAGAAGGCACCCAGCGTGTCCAGCAGATAGCAGACCATCGGGCGGCCGGCAACCGGGGTCAGGACCTTCGGCAGTCCTGACGGAAGTCGGGTCCCCCTGCCGGCCGCGAGCACCACCGCCCCCGAGACGCGGCCCACCGTTCACGTTCCCCTGGTCCGGTCGGCAACCGCGATGGCGTCGATTTCGACCCGGACGCCCCGGGGCAGGCCGGCGGCCTGCACGGTAGTTCGGGCCGGCGGGTTTTCCGGGAAGAACCGCCCGTAGACCTCGTTCATTTTCCCGAAGTCGGCCAGGTCGGCCAAAAAAACCGTGGTGCGGACCACATCCTTTAGCGAGGCGCCGGCCGCCTCAAGGATCGCCTGAAGGTTTTGCAGCACCCGGGCCGTCTGCTCTTCGATGCCGCCGCCCACCACCTCGCCCGTCTCCGGGTCGATGGGAATCTGGCCCGAAACGAAGACCAGATTTCCTGCCTTAACTGCCTGGCTGTAAGGTCCGATGGCCTGCGGCGCGCCGGACGTGGTGATAACCTCCCGGGGCATTGCCGACGGTCTCCTCCGCTTCGAAAATTCGTCTTCGGCCCGATTATAGCACGGCCCCGGGCGGCCAGACCCCTCAGACCGCCCGGGTAGTCTCGCCCCGCTCGATGAAGTGGACCTCGTCGGCAACCTGTCGAACCCAGTCGAAGGACGACTCGCAGACCAGGACGGCAAGCCCCGGCTGCCGGTCCCGAAAAGCCCGGATGACTTCCAGCAGCCGGCGGGCCAGGGTGGGTGCAACTCCCTCGAAGGGTTCGTCCAGAAGCAGTAGCCGTCGTCCGGCAACGAAGCTGCGGCCCAGGGCCACCAGCTTCTGCTGGCCGCCCGAAAGGGCACCGGCCGACCGGGCCCGCAGCTCCCTCAATTCCGGGATCAGGCCGTAGACCGTCTCCAGCCGGGCCTCGATGTTCCCAATGCCCTGAGCCCAGGCCGGCAACTTCAGGTTATCTTCGACGGAGAGGTTGCCGATGAGCCGCCGGTCGTCCGGCATGTAGCCGATTCCCAATCGGGCCCGTGCGTGGGGCGGCAGCGGCCCGAGCTCAACCCCATCCAGCCGGACTCTCCCGGACCTGGCTCCCACCAGGCCCATCACCGCCCGGACAGTCGTCGTCTTGCCAGCCCCATTGGGGCCGATAAGCCCGACAACCTGCCCGTCTCCGACCCTGAAGCTCACTCCCCGCAGGATCGGGAAACCCGCAATCACCACCGAAAGGCCCTCGACCTCCAGCATCGGAATTACGGCCCCGTCCCCCTGGCGGAAAGAGCTTCGTCCGGCGGCCCGTCGGCGACGACCCGGCCCTCCGAGAAGACCAGGACCCGCCGGGCGTAGCGGCGCACCACCTCCAGGTCGTGCTCGATGAAGACCACGGCCGTCCGCCCGTTGCCAACCGCCCCCAGGATCGTGTCCATAACACCGTACCGCTCCGACGTGCTCACCCCGCTCGTCGGCTCATCCAGTAACAAAAGTTCCGGCCCGAGGGCGAAGGCCAGGGCCACATCCAGCAGCTTGCGCTCCCCGCCCCCAAGGGCCGAGACCTTCAGCTCCGAGAGCCGGCCGAGCCCGAAGCGGTCGAGCACCTCGCGGGCCTCCCGAACCCGGTCCGGGCGCTTGAGCCGCCCCCAGAATTTGAGCTCCTCCCCGTCCCGGACAGCCAGCCCCACCAGCATGCTTTCGAGCACCGTCATCCCGATGTAGAGCTGCGGGATCTGAAAGGACCGGGCAACGCCTAGTCGGGTCACCCGCCGGGGTCCCAGGCCGGTGATATCCCGGCCCCGGTAAAGAACCCGGCCCCGGCTCGGCTTAAGATATCCGGTCACCAGGTTGAGAAACGTGGTCTTACCCGAGCCGTTGGGCCCGACGATACCCACGACCTCGCCGGCTCCAATCTTTACGCTGACACCCGCCACCGCCCACAGCCCGGCAAACTGGCGGGCCAGGTCTACCGTTTCGAGGATGACTTCGGCCATGCGCTTAACCGGGACCTGATTGCCTCGTAGAGGCCCCAGAGCCCCTCCGGATAGAAGAAAATGATGAGCAGGAGAACGGCCCCAAGTCCGAGCTGCCAGGTGTAGGGCGAAAGCTTGATGGCGTAGTTGCGCACCAGCTCAAACACCGCCGAAGCAACGAACGGGGCCCCCACGCCTCCGGTACCCCCCAGAATCGCCACAAAGACAAACTCGCCCGAGGTCGTCCAGTAGGCCAGGTCCGGGGCCACGTGTCCGACGTTGAAGGCAACCAGGGCCCCACCCAGGCCCCCTAAGACTCCTGAAAGCAAATAGACGGCGTAGACCGTCCGGCGGACCGACGCCCCCATATACTCGACCCGGACTTCATTGTCCCGAATGGCCCGCATCAGGTAGCCGAGCGGCGACCCGGATAGCCGGTGGGCGACAAAGAGGCCCAGGCACGCAAACCCCAGGTTGAGAAAGTAATAGACGGTCCGGATATCCCGCGCCGGCGGCTCAAAGCCCGCAATTGAAGGAATCGGAACCCTCAGGCCGTCCGTCCCGCCGGTCACAAAGTAGAACTTGAGCAAGAACGCATAGAGGATCATGGAGAAGGCCACACTGAGCATGCCGAAGAAGATGGCCCGGTACCGGCTCAGAAACAGCCCAACTACCCCGGCAAGCACCCCACTTACCAGGACGGCCCCGAGAATTCCCACGGCCGCCTCCCGGACCCCCAAGAAACGGTAAAGAAACGCAACCGTGTAGGCCCCGGCCGCAAAGTAGAGGCCGTGGCCAAAGGAGACAAGCCCTCCCCACATCAGCAACACGATGCCCAGCACCACCAGCCCCTTTGCCAGGGCCAGGGTGAGCAGAAACAGAAGCCAGCCCGGCAATATCCACGGCGCGCCCAGGAGAATCCCCAGGCCCAGAACCGCGCCGAGCGGCCGCAGAGGCGGCCGGCCCTTCATATCCGCCGGACCTCCGGCCGGCCGAAGAGCCCATACGGCCGGAAGATCAAAACCAGCGTCATGATAGCGTACACGAGGAACAGGTCCAGCTCGGGGAAAAAGTAAAGGGCGGCTGCCCGGATAAGCCCGACAACCACGGCCCCCAGGGCCGCCCCGGCGATGTTACCAAGTCCGCCGATAACCGTCACCGCGAAGGCGACGATAATGACCTCGACCGAAATGCCCGGCACCACCGAGATCATGGGGGCGACCAGCGCCCCGCCCAGGGCGGCCAGGATCGCCCCGAGGGTGAAGGCGAAGCTGTTCACCCGGCCGACGTCCACCCCCAGGGCGGCGCTGACCTCCCGGTCGGCGATGACCGAGCTGACCAGCTTGCCGAAGGGCGTCCGGTTAACCAGGACCCACAACCCCGCCCCAACCGCCGCCCCAACCCCCACCAGGGCCAGGGGGTAGACGGCGTAGGTGACGGTTCCGAGCCGGACCTGGCCCAGGGCACCGTAAGCGGCGTCGGCCGACCAGGGAGTCACCCCCCAGACGAGCTTGGTGATATCTTCGAAGATTAAAAGGACCGCAAAGGTCAGCAGAAGTCCGGTGACCTCGTCCCGTCCCTGGATCCGGCGGAGGAGCACCCTTTCCATGGGCGGCCCGACCGCAAGCCCCACCACCAGGGCGGCGGCCAGCAGGGCCGGGTACGTGAGCAACACACTCAGCCCCCGGCCAACTACGGCGCCAACGAGGGTGGCTGCCAGGTAGGCCCCCAGCGAATAAAAGCTGCCGTGGGCCACATTCAGGACCCGGAGCACCCCGTAAACGAAGCTAAGCCCGGCCGAGACCAGAAAGAGCCAGGCCGCAAAGATGAGCCCGTCAAGGAAGACGGCTAAGAGCCGGTCCATCAGCACTGGGCGCCGGGGAAGCCCTGGTCAATCCAGTCCAGGGTCTTGACCCCATCAGGGGGGTTGACGCACTTCACCGGAAAGACCTTGACCCGGTCGAGCCGGCTGAAGCCCAGCTGCGGGTCAAGCTTGGTTATTCCGTAGACGGCCGGCTCAACGGCCTGGTGGCCGTACCCGATGGCCATGGAGATCCGGCCGCTCGGGCTGTCAAACTCCAGGTACTCAAAGGCCTTGATCACCTCGTCCACCGTGGGCCACCGGCCGGCCGCCTGGGCCGCCTTCTCGTACGCGGCCTTCACCCCCTGCAGGGCCTGGACGACGTGGTAACTGCCGTGGGGCATCGGGTACTTGCCGTACTTGGCCCGGTAGAGGTCGATAAATTCCTTCTGGAGCGGGTTCTGGTTGGGGTCCGGATACTCAATCCAGTGCGGACCCCGGAACCCGATAATGATCCCGTCCGGGAGGTCCTTGCCGAACTCTTCGATGTTCGACCCGTCGTTGTTGAAGAGGATAGTCGTCTGGTCAAAAACTCCCCGGGCCCGCGCCTGGTTAATAAACGAGACGAAGTCGCCGCCCCAGAAGCTGGTGAAGACGACTTCAGGCTTCAACGAGAGCAACTTTGAAATCTCGCCCGAAAACTCGTTCTGCTGAAGCCTGGGCCACAGCGTATCCAGGACCTGGACGTCGGGCTTGAGTTTCCGGAGGGCCCGGATGAAGATCTCCCAGGAATCCCGACCCCAGGCGTAGTCCTGGTTTATGCCAGCAACGGTCTTCACGTCCGGCTTGACCATCAGCAGGTACCGGGCCGCCCCGATGCCGTCGATCCCGGTGTGTGCGGCCGTCCGGAAAACGTACTTGTACCGTCCCTCTTCGAAGACCTGGTTTGTTCCGCAGTCGAATAGAACCGTGAGAAGCTTAAGCTCCTCGGCCACTGGCGCAACCGCCAGGCAGTTTGCGCTGGAAATATATCCGATAACCAGGTCGACCTTTTCATCCAGGGCCAGGCGCCGGAGCTGGACAACCTGCTGGTCGGTAGGTACGTTCTCGTCGACAATAACCAGCTTAATCTGCGCCCCGCCAATGCCACCCTCCCGGTTCAGTTTGTCAACCCACACTTCGGCCGCCGTCCGGGCCGGAATGCCGAAGGGACCGGATGCTGCCCCCGAGAGAAAGGTCACAAGCCCAACCTTGATCTCAGACGGTGCGCCCGGGATCTTCGGCTGGCCCGCGGGCGGCTGGGTCGGGGCGCTGGGCGCGGGACTGCAGGCGGCCGCAACGAGTCCCAGGACGGCAAACAACCTCCAAATAAATGCAAGCTTCCGGCTGGCCCGAGTACCCATGGGCACCTCCGCGGCAATCAGAGTTCGCGCCATTATAACGGCGCTATTACGGACGTGTCAATTTCCACACGAACAGGCCTCTTCCCAGGAAATGGTTGGGAGGAATTCGGGGTCGTGGATGCTCCCCGTTGGACCCGGCCTCTCAACGCCGCCAACCAAACCTGAGGCAGCGCCGCAGGCCCTCAGCAGACTCGCCCCCTGGCATCGGCCTCGAAGTTTTTATGAGCGTGCCGGCCCGCCGCAGGCCTGAGAACCCAGATTGTCAGTGGCAGCCCGCGAAGCGGCGGCGAAGCCGCCGCCAACTGCTGGTCGACATTGCCGGTGGCGCCTCTGGCGATTGAGCCGCACGTTCTTGAGGTTCGGTCGCCCCCGGCGACGCGGTGGGCCCGGCAGGCTCCTCCCTGGCGGTGTTTTGCTGGGAGCACCTGCCCCCCAGGCGACTTTGTCGCCTGCCTCAGCCGTCATCGATCAGATAGACCCTAACGCGCCTCAGGAATTTGAGCCCAGGCCGGATTGTCCCGGGTATTATTAATTCTGACGGCATGGCTGTAGAACCAGGCCCACGCGGCGAAGGAGGAAACCCCAGTTGCGGACGGAGCGGCTTGTCCTGACGGGCCTGTGTGCCCTGGCCCTCGCGACCCTCGGCCTGCCCGGACCCGGTCGGCCGGGCCCGGCGGCCGCCCTGAACTCGGCCGACTGGGACATTCCGGGCGGCCACTTCTTCACCCAGACCCGGGGCGGCGCGCCGGCCGGCTACGGCTACTCGGTGACTGATGATGCGGTGGCCCCGTTCTGGAGCGAGTTTCAGCGGCTGGGCGGGGTCGAGGCCGTCGGCTACCCGGTCTCCCGCCGGTTCGTCTGGAACGGGTTCGTTGTCCAGGCCTTCCAGAAGGCCA